>Ga0209700_100020_pt1 | contig 235733 bp, 210 predicted proteins | sample SiratroredBW_FD_187528 | JGI IMG/M metagenome (GOLD analysis project Ga0209700, IMG submission 187528) | Root nodule microbial communities of legume samples collected from California, USA - Siratro red BW (SPAdes) (version 2) | ecosystem: Host-associated > Plants > Roots > Nodule | place: USA... | reverse complement strand
GATCCACGTAACTGAAGAGCGATCCAGACCGCTCGTCCGATCCCCGCATCATGGCCTCCCGATTCAACTATCGAGAGAATCACGTCCACTGCCATCCCGCCAGAGACTTCTTCAACAGCCTGCTAGAGCTTGTAAGCGGTGCGGAATCCACCCCAGTGCCGACCCTGCACGCGGATCGGGACGTCGATCTCCCGCATCATGACCGTGTTCCCGTTGCCCATGTCGCGCGCATAGCTTTGGACCAGGTACGAGCGCAGGTTGCGTGCCGCGGCCAATCCGGCCGGATCGTTGAATATCCGCCGGTTGCGGCTGTTGGCCATGTTCCAGGCGACATCGCCCGGCCGCTGCGGATGCGAATAGATCTTGTTGTGTACCGGCAGGAAGCCGTTGCGGTCGACCATGGCGCAGAACGCCATGCGCGGCTCCTTCGCCAGAAAGGCTTCCTGGAACGGAGGCAGCGCCCGGTCGGCCCAGTCGAGATACTTCGTGCGATATTGCTGCGGATTGGTGCCGGCAATTTCCACATAATCGGTGTCGAAGAGGTCGTCGATCCTGACCTCGCCGCGCGCGATCGCCTGCTCGAATATCCTGGTCAGCGCGTTGCCCGCTTCCATGGCGCGGGTGACGAACTCCGTGTTCTCCTCATGGATCGACCACAGCCTGTCTTCGATCTTCTCGCGGAGCTCGGTATTGGGATTGACGAATTGCGCGCGGGCGCCGGCCTTGGATTGCTCGACCACGCGCAGGCGGCAGGCTCCGACGTGTTCGAGGCTGCCTTCGATCAGCGCTTGCGGCGCAAGCCGGCCTGCGTCTGCGCCGCCGATCAGCACGCCGTTCATCGCGATTTCATAGACCGGCATCACGCCGCGCGCGGTTTCGAATTTGAGATGGCAGGGCAAGCGCTCGGTCTTGCGGCGGTCGTCGTGCTCGCTCTGGCGGAGCAGCACGGCGCAGCGCGATTTCAGCTTCTGCGCGAAAGTGGTGACGGCGCGGCCGGCGCTGGCGACATTCTCGCCATGGGTCTCGGCCGCCTTGGTCGCGGCATCGATCTCGGCCGCGCTCTCGCCGACCGAGACGATGAATTCCGACGCGCTTGTCGCATTGCCGGAGACTTCGCTGGTGGTGGCGTTCTGCTCGGCGACCGCGCCGTTGACGGTCGCGAACACCGGGCGGATCGCCTCGATCGCCTGCGAGATGCGATGCACCGCATCCGCGGAGCCGGCGGCGTCGCGCTGGAGCGCGTCGATCTTCCGGGTGATCTCTTCGGTCGCGCTCTGGGTCTGCACCGCGAGGGCCTTGACCTCGGTGGCGACGACCGCGAAGCCTTTTCCCGCAGCGCCGGCACGGGCGGCTTCGATGGTCGAGTTGAGCGCGAGCAGCGTCGTCTGCCGCGCGATCTGCGCGATCAGATTGACGACATTGCCAATCGCGGCGGAGGATTCGCGCAAGCGGTCGACGTTGGCGCGGGCTTCCTGCGCCGCGGCGCTGGCCTCGTCGGCGAGCTTGCCGGCCTCGCGAACCTGTGCCCCGATTCCCAGCGCGGACTGCGTGAACTTGTCGGCGGCATGGGCGAAGGTGGAGGCGGTCGACTGCGCCGCGTTGGTGCGGCCGGTCAGGGCGTCGGTGCGGTCGCGAATGGCGGCAAGGGTTGCGGCGGTCGCCTCGGCGCCCCCGGCCACCGAATTAGCGGCGCGCTCGAGCTGGCGGATCATGGCGCCCAGCTCGAGTTCCAGCAATTCCAGGATCTCCCTGGCGGAATCGCCGTCCGTGGCGGGGACGGGCTCGAAATTGGCCACCGGCTGCGGAGCTGCCGCGGGCGCAGCCATCTCCGGCAGACGCTTCCGAAATAGTCCGAACGCCATCACGTCTCTCTTGTCGGGGAACGGGCGGACGCTATTTTCGCAGGCCGAAATGAAATCAGGGTTAGCAATGCCCGACCTCTAGGCACGGACCATTACGGTGGCTACCTCTACAGTGCTACCTTAAAGTACCAGAGCCCTTTGATTCCGGTGGGTTGGCGGCCTATAAGGCCGCGCTTCCCACCCCATCGGCGAACGATTCCAAAGACCATTCAAGAGACCACGCATGGCCGGACATTCCCAATTCAAGAACATCATGCATCGCAAGGGGCGGCAGGATGCCCAGAAGTCGAAGCTGTTCGGCAAGCTGGCGCGGGAAATCACCGTCGCGGCCAAGCTCGGCACCCCCGACCCCGCCATGAACCCGCGCCTGCGCGCCGCCGTGATCGCCGCGCGCCAGGAGAACATGCCGAAGGACAATATCGAGCGCGCCATCAAGAAGGCGCTCGGCAGCGACGGCGAGAACTATGACGAAATCCGCTACGAGGGCTACGGCCCCGGTGGCGTCGCCGTCATCGTCGAAGCGCTGACCGACAACCGCAACCGCGCCGCTTCCGACATCCGCTCCTTCTTCACCAAGTCCGGCGGCAATCTCGGCGAAACCGGCTCGGTCTCGTTCATGTTCGACCGCACCGGAATCATCGAGTACGACCGCAGCGTCGCCTCCGACGACGCCGTGCTGGACGCCGCAATCGAAGCCGGCGCCGACGACGTCGTTTCCGGCGAGGGCGGCCACGAGATCTATGCCTCGACCGAAGGCTATCGCGACGTCGCCAAGGCGCTGGAAGCCAAGTTCGGCGAGCCGCGCAAGGCCGCGCTGATCTGGAAGCCGCAGAACACCGTTGCGGTCGACGACGAGACCGGCGAGAAGCTGCTCAAGTTGATGGACCTGCTGAACGAGCACGACGACGTCCAGAACGTCTACGCCAATTTCGAGGTGTCGGACGCGCTGATGGCGAAGATGGGTGGGTAGGAGCGGCTCGGGCGGTGCGCTCCCTCGCCCCGCTCTTGCGGGGAGAAGGTTGGGGTGAGGGGCTCTCTCCACGAATTCGGTGGCAGCCGGACTCGCGGAGAATCCCCCTCACCCGGAACCCGCGCTTCGCGCGCATTGCGGCCTCTCCCCGCAAGCGGGGAGAGGCGAAGAGCAACGCCCCCTTTCCCCTGTTACTTCCGTTCTGTTTCTGTTTCGCTTCCAGCGGCCAGCCGCTATCACTGGCCCATGACTGCGCTCCCGATTCGTGGCCCTGTTCGCATCATCGGCATCGACCCCGGCCTGCGCCGCACCGGCTGGGGCGTGATCGAGGCTGAGGGCAATCGCTTGATCTACGTCGCCTGCGGTTCGGTGGAACCGCCGGACGATTTGCCGCTGTCGACCCGGCTGCTCGCGATTCATGAGGGGCTCGCTTCCGTTCTGTCCGATCACAAGCCGATGGAGGCCGCGGTCGAGCAGACTTTTGTGAATAAGGACGGCGTCGCGACGCTAAAGCTCGGCCAGGCCCGCGGCGTTGCCATGTTGGCGCCGGCGATGTTCGGCATCAGTGTCGCCGAATATGCGCCGAACCAGGTCAAGAAGACGGTGGTCGGCGCCGGTCACGCCGACAAGCAACAGATCGCGATGATGCTCAAGATTTTGCTGCCCAAGGCCGAGCCGCCGTCCGCGGACGCCGCCGACGCGCTCGCCATCGCCATCACCCACGCCCATCACCGCCAGAGCACGGCGCTCAGGCTGAAGGTGGTGGGGATATGATCGGCAAGCTCAAGGGCCTGATCGATTCCTACGGCGAGGATTTCGTCATCCTCGACGTCGGCGGCGTTGGCTATCAGGTGCATTGCTCGTCGCGCACGCTGCAGCATCTGCCGTCGCCGGGCGAAGCGGCCGTGCTGTCGATCGAGACCTATGTTCGCGAGGATCAGATCAAACTGTTCGGCTTCCGCACCGACCAGGAGCGCGAATGGTTTCGCCTGCTTCAGACCGTGCAGGGCGTCGGCGCCAAGGTCTCGCTGGCCGTGCTCGGCACGCTGGCGCCAGCCGACCTCGCCAATGCCATTGCGCTGCGCGACAAGGCCGCCGTATCCCGCACGCCGGGCGTTGGCCCCAAGGTCGCCGAGCGTATTGTCACCGAGTTGAAGGACAAGGCGCCGGCCTTTGCCAATGTCGATCCAGCCGTGGTGCATCTCGCCGGCGCCGTCGACGACCAGCGGGCGCCGCGCTCCGTGGCGGATGCGATCTCGGCGCTGGTCAATCTCGGCTACGGACAGCCGCAGGCGGCTGCGGCGATTGCGTCCGCGTCGCGCAGTGCCGGTGAAGGCGCTGAGACGGCGCAGCTCATTCGCCTCGGCCTGAAGGAGCTCGCGAAGTGAGCGACCCCAAGGCCAACCGCATGCTCTCGCCCGAGCGCCGCAGCGACGATGTCGGCGACACCGCGCTGCGGCCGCAGTCGCTATCCGACTTCGTCGGCCAGCAGCAGGCGCGCAAGAATCTCTCGATCTTCATCGAAGCGGCGCGCAAGCGCGGCGAGGCGCTGGATCACGTGCTGTTCGTAGGTCCCCCCGGCCTCGGCAAGACCACGCTGGCGCAGATCGTGGCCAAGGAGCTCGGCGTCGGCTTCCGTGCGACCAGCGGCCCCGTGATCGCCAAGGCCGGCGATCTCGCTGCGCTGCTCACCAATCTCGAAGAGCGCGATGTGCTCTTCATCGACGAGATTCATCGTCTGAGCCCTGCGGTGGAGGAGGTGCTCTATCCCGCGATGGAGGACTTTCAGCTCGACCTCATCATCGGCGAAGGGCCGGCCGCGCGCTCGGTGAAGATCGACCTGTCGAAATTCACCCTCGTTGGCGCCACCACGCGCGCAGGCCTGCTGACGAATCCGCTGCGCGACCGCTTCGGCATTCCGGTCCGGCTCAATTTCTACACCATTGAAGAACTCGAGAGCATCGTCAGCCGCGGCGCGCGTGTGCTCAATGTCGGCATGAGCGCGGACGGCGCCAACGAGATCGCGCGCCGCGCCCGCGGCACGCCGCGTATCGCGGGGCGGCTGCTCCGCCGGGTGCGCGATTTCGCTTCGGCCGCCGATGCCGACAAGATCGACCGCAAGATCGCCGACCACGCACTCAGCGCGCTCGAAGTCGACGCCGCGGGCCTCGATGCCATGGACCGCCGCTACCTCACGACCATCGCGCTCAACTATGCCGGCGGACCGGTCGGTGTCGAGACCATGGCCGCCGCACTGTCCGAGCCGCGCGATGCGATCGAGGACATCATCGAGCCCTATCTGATCCAATGCGGCTATCTCCAGCGCACCCCGCGCGGCCGTCTGCTCACCTCGCACGCCTTCCGCCATCTCGGTCTTGCCGAACCCTCGCGCGATGCGGCCCAGTTCGGCTTGTTCGGCACCGACCAGGCCGAGGACGACTGACTGCCTGAGACGGTGAACCCACCGGTTCAATCCCATCACTAATCCGAACGCGCGGCGAACGGCATCGCCGCTCACGCACACGGATTGGAGTGGGAAGCAATGGGGCCGACGAACGGCACCGGATTGCTCGAGCCGCGCCGCGATCGGGTCGACCTCATCCTGGAGATCCTGAAGATCGAAGCCAATCCGGTGCTGCTATCCCTGCTGGCCGCGGGTCCCCTCGAAGACGTGATCAGCGCCGGGACGATCGATCGCATCGAGCGTGAGGCGCGTGTCAATGAACGTTTTCGCGATCTGCTCGGCGGCGTCTGGTATTACCGCGCGCCCGTGCAGGCGTCTGCACCAGGATGCAGACGGTCTGCACGAACGCACCCCAATTCCGCTTCAATCGGGTTGCATCGAGAAGCAGCATCACCATCGAGCGTCCATGATCACTCGCCGTCATCTGATCCGTTCCATTGGCGCCCTGTCCGCCTTCGGCGCCTCGACTGCGGCCTATGGTGTCGGCGTCGAGCCGATGCTGCGGCTTCGCGTTACCCGCTATCATCCGATGCCGCGGCAGTGGCCGGCGGATCTTCCGCTGAAGATCGCTGTCATCGCCGACATCCATGCCTGCGATCCCTGGATGCCGCTGGACCGGATCGAGGCCGTCGTCGACCGCACCAACGCGCTGAAGGCTGATATCATCGTGCTGCTCGGCGACTATGTCGCCGGCCTGCACCAGGTCACGCGTATCATCCCGTCGAGCGAATGGGCCAGAGTGCTGGCCGGCCTCAAGGCGCCGCTCGGCGTCCACGCCGTCATGGGCAATCACGATTATTGGGACGACAAGACCGTGCAGCGGGCCGGACTTGGCCCGACCATCGCGCATCGCGCATTGGAAGCAGCCGGCATCCCCGTCTACGAGAACGATGTCGTGCGCCTCACCAAGGACGGCCGACCGTTCTGGCTCGCCGGTCTCGGCGATCAGCTCGCCTTCCTGCCGGCGCGACGCTTCCGCAGCATGGTGCACTTCGGTGCCGACGATCTCAACGCGACGCTCGCCAAGGTCACGGACGACGCGCCCATCATCCTGCTCGCGCATGAACCCAACGTCGCGCCGCGTGTGCCCGCGCGCGTCGCGCTGCAACTGTCCGGCCACACCCATGGCGGCCAGGTCCGCCTGCTCGGTTGGTCGCCGGCGGTTCCGCCGCAGCATGGCATCCGGCTCGCCTATGGCCATGTCCGGCTGAAATGTGACGTCATCATCTCCGGCGGCCTCGGTTGCAGCATCATGCCGCTCCGCGTCGGCGTGCCGCCTGAGATCGTCGAGGTGACGCTGGGGCGAACCGCACCGGTTGTGTCCTAGCCACGCTTGCGCGACCGCCTGTTTTTGCGCAAAACGGGCGGGTTACAGAGAAGCGAAGAGGCTCGCGACGTGACAGCTCATCTCGACGGCGAGATCCGCGACGGCCGCCACCACATGCAGGTCCGTGTCTATTACGAGGACACGGATTTCTCTGACTTGCCATTATCGTAGTAGGCAAACGAACTGCTTTCTTCCGCCGTGCGGCGGCCTTCTGGGAAAAGCTTCTTGCCGTAAAGGGCAACGCTGTTGAGGTAGGGCGTATATTCGTAGGGCATTCGCTTGCGAACCGGATGCACCACGATGCAGTCAATCAAGTTGCGGAAGGCGACACGAGTTTCGATCGCCTTAGGATTGGTTTTGAGCGCTGTGACAAGCCTTCTAACCTCCAAACGGTATCGGTCACCGAATTTCGGTTGGTCGAAGGGGATGACATTTTCGCCGCCACCGCCCAGCAGCCGCATGCGCTCTTCTACGCTTTCCCGTTCCAAGTCACACTCATCGATCCGCTTGAGCAACTCATCCGGCTTCCGACGGCTATTTGCGATGGCATATGACAGACGTTCGATCTCGGTAGTCAACACGCGGCGCCGACGATCTAGCTTGGCGTATCCGCTGCTCTTGTTCCGATCGTTTTTGCGCTCCTCCTTCCAAGCATGCATTGCCTCTTCAATGGCTCTTGGCGAAAGCAATTTCACTTCGATCTTGGCGGAGGCATCTTCGAGCAAAACGTCCATGTCAAAGCTGCGGGTATGCTCGCAGGTGCCCCGCTGATGCGCGTTGGCGCATGCAGCGCGAGGTGCGCCGTTACGGGAGGATTGAGCGATTCGCATATGGCCATTGCAGATCCCGCACCGGAGCACCCCGGCAAGCGGGTGCTCGTTATTACGCGGGATCACGATGCGACGCCGCGGCTTGCCTGTCGGCCCGAACATGTGCACGGCGCGCACGCTACGAACCTTCTGCGCTCGATCCCAGAGCACTTGCGGAACGATCCGCAGCTCGGGCTTTTTGACTATGATGTGCCGTTCCTCCGGATTGCGGCGCTTCTGCTTCTTCTGCGTTTCCGGGTTGATAATCGTCGAGCGAACGTTCCAATGTATCTCGCCGATGTATAGATCGTTACCGATAATGCCGCGACCATGCCGACCGCCCGTGATGCACTGATGATTCCAGGTGGTGCGTCCCGCCTTGTTCTTGTGACGAATTGCCCCTGGTGAGGGCACGCCTTCGCGGGTGAGATCAGCGGCGATACTTCGAGTCGAGCGGCCAGCCGCATATTCGGTGAAGATGCGGAGCACAACCTTCGCTTCGTCCTCATCGATCGTCCGCTCGCCGGGCGCGCCTGGTTTCGGCCGATACCCATAGGCGTATGAGCCAGGAATTCTTCCGTTCGTAACAGCGTTGTCATGGCCGCGCCGAACCTTCTCGGCGAGCTGCGGCTTGTAAATCGTATTGTAGAGACTTGCGATGCTGATGTCCGTGGCTGTCGCATAGACGCCTTTCTGATCCATTAACTCAACGCCATTGAACTCGAAAACCTGCTTGAGACGCTGGATAGTTGCGGGATCGCGTGACAAGCGGTCAAAGTGCTCTACGACGACCACGTCAAAGTCATGTTTTCGCACACCGTTGAGCAAGCGCTGATAGCCGTCCCGTGCACCTTCGGTAAGGCCAGATTTTGCGGCATCCACAAACTCCCCGATAATATCGAGGTTGTTGCGCAATGCGACCTTCCGGCAGAGCAATAGCTGACCGTCAATCGAGGTCGCCTTTTGCATGTCGCTGGAATAGCGGGCGTATAGTACGGCCGTTTTCTTGGATGACCTTGTCGTCATGCCGGTCCTCTATCGGCTGCTGCCGAGCCGTCATTTTCATCCCGTGCGATCTGGCGTCCGATGGCGCGCGCCAGCTCAAACCAGATTTCCTCATTGTCGGGATTATCCCAGCTCTGAGGATGGGAGGGGTCAAGCGCTCGAATGATCGCCCGTTGTTCTCGGAGCGATCGGATGCGGGTACGCATTTGCAAACTCGCCAGCAGAAGCTAACGTAAATTTCCGCGCTGCGCCACAGCCAAGCCGCAGTGATTGCTCGCAGCGCTTCACTCATCCTGACTTCCGCGGCATCGAATGAAAATGAAATTCTTCAAGTGTCGCAGCGCGCGTGAGGGCATTCCTGGCGATCAGGCGCGTAGTCGGGAGCAGATTTGCTAAGCAAAGCGGAGTAAAAATACTTGCGGGTGACGGTGGCGTAAGTCTGTTGTTCGGTGCCGTGCCTAGCGGAGCCGTTCTCAGGCCACGCGGCCTCGCGTAGTGGCTGCTGCGGAACGTCGGCTCGCCCACCAATGAAATCTGGCTGCTGGTGGTGAATTGTAGACCTTAAGACCGAAGCACTGCGCGGGGGCCCGTCCGGCATCTGACGCCAATGGATCCATTCGATACTTGGCAACTAGATAGGGCTATTCAACGATCCGGGGGTGCCGGGGCCGCGCGTAATGCGAACCCAGAATAACGTGGTAGAAAGATTGCAAGAGCAAACAAAAACCCCGGCATTGCTGCCGGGGTTCTCGCGTTTGGTGGTCCGCGTGATGCGGCTGGATCAGAAGTCCATGCCACCCATGCCGCCCATGCCGCCGCCAGGAGGCATCGCAGGGCCGCCGGCGTTCTTCTTCGGCAGCTCGGCAACCATCGCTTCCGTTGTGATCAGCAGCGCCGCCACCGAGGAGGCGTTCTGGACTGCGGTGCGCACGACCTTGGTCGGGTCGATGATGCCCTTGGAGACCAGGTTGCTGTATTCGCCTGTCTGCGCATCGAAGCCGTAAGAGTACTGATCCTTCTCCAAGACTTTGCCGACCACGACCGAGCCGTCTTCACCGGCGTTGAGCGCGATCTGACGGGCCGGCCAGGACAACGCCTTGCGTACGATCTCGACGCCGGTCTTCTGGTCGTCGTTCTTGGTGCGCAGGCCCTTGAGCGCGTCGGCGCCACGGAGCAGGGCGACGCCGCCGCCCGGGACGATGCCTTCCTCGACAGCCGCGCGGGTCGCGTGCATCGCGTCATCAACGCGATCCTTGCGCTCCCTCACCTCGACCTCGGTCGCGCCGCCGACGCGGATCACCGCGACGCCGCCGGCGAGCTTGGCGAGACGCTCCTGCAGCTTCTCACGGTCGTAGTCCGAGGTGGTTTCCTCGATCTGCGCCTTGATCTGGGCCACGCGGGCGTCGATGTCGGCCTTCTTGCCGGCGCCGTTGACGATCGTGGTGTTCTCCTTGTCGATCATCACCTTCTTGGCGCGACCGAGCATGTTGAGCGTGACGTTCTCGAGCTTGATGCCGAGATCTTCCGAGATCGCCTGGCCGCCGGTCAGGATCGCGATGTCCTGCAGCATTGCCTTGCGACGATCGCCGAAGCCCGGAGCCTTGACGGCCGCGACCTTGAGGCCGCCGCGGAGGCGGTTCACGACCAGGGTCGCGAGGGCTTCGCCTTCGACGTCCTCGGCGACGATGACCAGCGGCTTGCCGGTCTGCACCACGGCCTCGAGCAGCGGCAGCAGCTCGTTGAGCGAGGAGAGCTTCTTCTCGTTGATGAGGATGTAGGCGTCGTCCATCTCAACGCGCATTTTGTCGGCGTTGGTGACGAAGTAGGGCGAAATGTAGCCGCGGTCGAACTGCATGCCCTCGACGACGTCGAGCTCGGTCTCGAGCGACTTGGCTTCCTCGACGGTGATGACACCCTCGTTGCCGACCTTCTTCATGGCGTCGGCGAGGAACTTGCCGATCTCTTGGTCGCCGTTGGCCGAGATGGTGCCGACCTGGGCGATCTCGTCGTTCGAAGTGACCTTCTTCGAGTTCTTCTGGAGATCCGCAACGACGGCCTCGACCGCGAGGTCGATACCGCGCTTCAGGTCCATCGGGTTCATGCCGGCGGCAACGGCCTTGGCGCCCTCGCGGACGATCGCAGCCGCCAGCACGGTGGCGGTGGTGGTGCCGTCGCCGGCCGCGTCAGCGGACTTGGAGGCGACTTCGCGCACCATCTGGGCGCCCATGTTCTCGAACTTGTCCTCGAGCTCGATCTCCTTGGCGACGGTGACGCCGTCCTTGGTGATGCGCGGAGCGCCGAACGACTTGTCGAGCACGACGTTGCGGCCCTTCGGACCGAGCGTGACCTTCACCGCGTTGGCGAGGATGTCGACACCGCGCAGCATGCGGTCCCGCGCGTCTACGCCGAATTTGACTTCTTTGGCTGACATGACGATTTTCCCTGAGGTTCATTTCTTTCCACCCTTGGCGGGGCGCCCGGCAGGCGCTCTTCAGGGGTGAGTGGTGCGAGCGGTGGATTTAGGCGGCCTTCTTGCTGGAAGACACATCGGTGAGAACGCCCATGATGTCGCTCTCCTTCATGATCAACAGCTCCTGGCCGTCGATCTTGACCTCGGTGCCCGACCATTTGCCGAACAGGACGCGGTCGCCGACCTTCACGTCGATCGGGATCAACTTGCCAGCCTCATCGCGGCCGCCGGGGCCGATGGCGATGACTTCCCCCTGAGACGGCTTTTCCTTGGCAGTGTCGGGAATGATGATACCGCCAGCGGTCTTCTCTTCGGCGTCGATGCGCTTGACCACGACGCGGTCGTGAAGCGGACGGAATTTCATGCAGTCCTCCTAAGTATTTGAACGAGTTGAGGATTTTAGGCTTGTTAGCAATCGCTGCCCGCGAGTGCTAGCGCGGGCGGAGCTGAAATAGGAAAGTGTTTTTCGGGAGCAAGGGTCTGTAAGGGGTCCTGCTCCAACAAATACAGTACGGAACGGACAAATAATCTCAGTTCTTACACGACTGCGCCCTCTCGGGGGCGACGATCTACGTTCCGTAATAAGCGCCGCATGTGTCCGCGCGGCTTCCTGGCCTTTTCTAGGACGGCTGCGAACAGCCATCCAGCAGGAATTCTATCAGTGGGCGGGCGGAAATCCCGCCGGGTATGATCACGATGAAATATTTGGCACTCCATACCTCAGAACTGATCATCCGCGGACAGAGTTATCCTTGCCGTTGGTCAGCAGCAGCGACGGTTCACACTTCGGAGCTGTGCCTGATGCCGGCGCATAGTCCCGGACGTCCCGGGGCATCTAGGATTGCCCATCCCGGGCGGGCTACGGCAGCTTTTGCGAAGAACGTGAGGCTGGCCACTGAGGTTAGTGGCTCGTGACGGGGCCGCGCTCGTTCATACCTAAGCCCGTTCTGCGGCACGTGAGCGGGTCTTTTGCGAAAATGAAAGCGCATAAAGGACGGTCGCCGCGCCCTCGCGCAGCTCCTTCGGAAGCTGCGACCAGGCGATGTCGTGATCGTGTCAGAACTTGATCGCCTACCGCGGGTCCTTTCAAGGTGCTGAGCATTTTACCGAGATCAGAGTCCCGCCGCGATCACATCGTAAGGCGCCGCCTGCAAGTCACTGGCGGAGCCGTGGGCGGACAGCACGCACGAACTGGGAGAAGTGTTGGCGGCGCTGGTTGGCTACATCGCCCGCGAGACGCGGGGAGATAATTCGCGAACGAACGGCAGCGGAACGCGAACGGTCGACAGCGTGGCATGAAATTCTTTCGCCGGCTCAACAAAAGCAGAGCCATCTATCGGAGACGTGCAGGAAAAAACCTCAAGGCCATAGTACACGCCGTCAATGTGACGCATCCACGATCTTGCGCCTGGAGCCGCAATCGTCCTGAGGCTTGCTCGTGCAACCGAAAAGCATAAACCCGGCTAAGCCGGGCGTCTTCGGACGGCTTGGATGGCCCTCGTCATGACCAGGTTAGCTTGCGGCGGCGTAAGCTCGGAGATGATAGTGAGGAGATCCCGCACGGCTCTACATCTGGTCGCGCTGCGCACCAAGGACGGCGTCGCGTCTCTGTCCGATCTGGTCCGGTCATCGCTGCGTTTGTGCCCCGATCGCATTCCGGTCGGGGAGGTGCGGGGCAGCGAAGCGTTGGAACTCCTCAAGGCCTGGGGCACCGGCCAACCCGGTGGGATCGGAACGATTCACGCCGGCACGGCGCTGGGTGCGCTCCGCCGCCTCGAACAGCTTAGCTGGGGTGGCCTGACATACGGATACGCCGCGGTCACTGGAAGAAGTGGCGAAGGAGTCGTTGTCGAGACCGAGGCACAAGTGATCCGGCGCATCTTTCAGGAATACGTGGACGGCCGTACGCCTCGGGAAATCGCGCACGATCTCAACAACGAGAGGATACCACCTCCGCGGGGGACTATGCGCCTGGACATTGCGTAAAGCGGGCGGGACCGGAGGAGATCAGGCAGCTTAGCCGCGCAGATCTTGCTCGCTTGGTTGCAAATTCAGTCCTTGGACATGGAATCCGTCCGAGCCGCGATTCCGTGGGTTTCGGTCGCTTCTTCCTGCAGGCGCTGGGCGTCTCCAGCGTCGCCGAGTCCGTGGCACCCGAAGCTTTCGCCTTACCTGGCAGTTCCGCCAGTACCTAATCGAGCCAAGCGCCGGATCCGGAACGATACCATGCGCTGCAGTTACAGCTTCCAAACGGCATCTTGCTCTATGGACCGCCAGGATACGGCAAGACCCACGCGGTGGAACTCTCGTCGCCGTCCTCGGGAGACCAACCTTCAGGTTTGACCTAGCAAACTCGGAGGCCCCGCGTTCGAACAAGCGAAGCGTAGCGCGCCGTCGCTGCTGATCCTGGAGGAGATCGATGCCTTTGGTGCGCGGACCCTTGTCACACGACCGAAAGGTGGAGGACCTGACGGAAATCCACCGGATGCTTATACCGGACAGTACAATCGTCTTGCCCTCATAGCTGCTGAACGGATCCTGGCCAGATATGAGTAGCGTCCGAGTAATTCGTGTTTCGTAAACAACGAGTCGATGTCGTTACCGAGCTGATCGGCCTTGCGGTTGCGCGCGAGAGTCCGTCGGCGATTCGATCGATGTGGTCTTGTTCTTGGCTATGAATAGGACGATGTGGCGAATCATGGCTGGCTAGGACTCGTGTGAGATGCAGGCTGATCGCAGGACTATCTTAATATCGTGCCAGCGATGGACGCCGCATGGTGCTCTGCGATTGCATTTTTGTCCCTCATAATGACGCTGGGAGGGCGAGGCGCTCAATGGTTTGAATGTGACGCGCAAGCAGATCGCAGGCTTGATCGATATTGCGCGATCGTAATGCTTGCAGAATCAAGCGGTGATCCTGATTGGAGCGCGGACGCCATCCGGCACTGCGCGCCATCGCGAACACCAGTCGCGAGTTTGCGAGTTGCAGTCCATCGAGGCAGGCGAGCAATCGAGGCATTGCGCAGGGCGCCACAAGGGCGTGGTGAAATGTGCGATTCGCGATCTCGAATTCCTGAATTGTCTCCGCGTTGTCTGCTTCGATCAGGGCCAGCTCAATCCGCGCCAGATGAGCCGACGTGAGTTTCGGCGCGGCATTCCGCAGCGCGACCACCTCTAGCGCGGCGCGCATCTCGGCGATCTCCTTCACCGACTTCGCGTCGAGCGATGCAACGCGCACGCCGCGGCGGGGGGCGGCAACAACGAGATGTTGTGCCTCCAGTTGCCGAAAAGCCTCCCGCACGGGGACGTGGCTCGAGTTGAATTCGCGCGCGATATGGTCCTGCCGCAGCGGTGCGTCTGGTTGTAGCGCGCCGCTGATAATGCGGTGCCCGATCGAATGCGCAATGCGTTGCGCAGTTGTCGTGTTGTCGCTCAAATTCATCATAGATTATCTATCAGAAAACATCGTGCGTGGCGGCCAGACGTCAGTTAGCATACCTCAAGATGGAAGATCATAGATAATCATAAGGATTATCTATAGTTTGTAGAGGAGGCCTCGTGGCTCGGATGGTCCCAAGCGCGAAAACAGAATCGGACGACGGCTACATCGAACCCCTTCGCCACGACTGGACCCTTGGGGAGGCGGAGGCGCTCTACAACGCGCCATTCTCCGACCTGATGTTCCGCGCCCAGGCCGTTCACCGCCGCCGCTTTGATCCCAATCATCTGGAGACCGCGAGCCTTCTCAGCATCAAGACAGGCGGCTGCCCAGAGGATTGCGGTTATTGCTCGCAGAGCGCGCACTATGACACGGGGCTGAAAGCGACGCGGCTGATGGACAAGGCGGATTTGATCGCGGCGGCCGAGCGCGCGAAAGCGGCCGGCGCGACGCGGTTCTGCATGGCGGCGGCGTGGCGCAGTCCGAAGGACCGAGACCTAGACCAGGTCTGCGAGATGGTCAGCGCGGTGAAGGGTCTCGGAATGGAAACCTGCGTGACGCTCGGAATGCTGACCGCTCCTCAGGCGCAGCGTTTGCGTGAGGCCGGCCTCGACTTCTACAACCACAACGTCGATACCTCGCCCGAATTCTATGGCCAAATCATCACCACGCGGATCTTGCAGGATCGTATCGACACGCTCACAGAGGTGCGCGCGGCGGGCATCAAGGTCTGCTGCGGCGGCATCATCGGCATGGGGGAGCGCGTCGTGGACCGCCTAGGCATGCTGGTGCTGCTCGCCAATCTGCCGAGCCATCCGGAGAGCGTGCCGATCAATCTCTGGAACGAGGTCAAGGGCGTGCCGGTCATGGAAACCGCGGAACGGCCCGATCCAATCTCCCTCGCGCGTCTCGTCGCGGTCGCACGCATCCTGATGCCACAAAGCGTGGTGCGGCTGTCCGCCGGACGGCAATACATGAGCGACGAATTGCAGACGCTGTGCCTTCTCGCCGGCGCTAACTCGATCTTTATCGGCGACGCGCTCCTGACCACGCGCAACCCGCAGCGCGAGCGCGACGTGGAGTTGCTTGGGCGGCTCGGCATCAAATCCAGCCTCGACCAAGCGCAGCCGGTCAACACGCAATCTGCGCCGGCTAACGATAGCGTTCACAGCGATTGACGCCCAAACCGCGTCCGCCGACCTCGAGAGACGTTTTGAAGAATGTCAGGAAGAAGCGGGGCTTCGTGATTAGCGGCTGCCTGAGTGATTTGCGCAAGCACCCCTTCTACACGCGGGATTGATTAATGACTCCAACACGCGCGGACAAGGTGGCCACTTATCACGCCGCCTTGCGGGCCCTGAACGAGCAAGAGCGGCTGCGGCGCCTAGCGCCGCGTTCCGGCATTGATTTTGGATCGAACGACTATCTCGCGCTGGCGAGTGCGCCGCGCATGAAGAAGGCTGTGGCGGCGGCGCTGGAAGCCGGCACTCCAATCGGGGCCGGCGGGTCACGACTCCTGCGCGGAAATTGCGACGAGCACGAACGTCTCGAAGCGGAGGCCGCGCACCTTTTCGGAGCCGAGACGGCGCTGTTTTTCAGCGGCGGATATGTGGCGAATTTTGCCATCCTGACGACGCTGCCTCAACGGGGCGATCTGCTGGTACTCGATTCGCTCGTGCACGCGAGCATTCACGAAGGCGCACGGTCCGGACGAGCCGAGTTTCGCGAAAGCGCTCACAACGACCCGACGTCGGTCGAAAACACAATACGCGACTGGCGCGCGAAAGGCGGGACGGGCCGCGTCTGGATCGTGGCTGAAAGTCTATACAGCATGGACGGCGATTTCGCGCCGCTCAAGGAGCTTGTCGCAATCGCCGACAGGCATGATGCGTTTCTTTTGGTAGATGAAGCTCATGCCACTGGCGTGTACGGTGAGCAGGGAAAGGGGCTGACCGCCCCCTATGAAGGGCGCGAGAACCTGGTGGTCGTTCATACCTGCGGCAAGGCGTTGGGCGCCGCCGGTGCCCTCGTCACCGCGAGCAGAGTGCTGCGCGACTTCATGGTCAACCGTTGCCGTCCATTCATTTTTGCAACCGCCCCGTCGCCTTTGCTGGCTGTTGCCGTGCAGGAGGCGCTATCAATCTTGAAGCAGGAACCGGAACGGCAACAACGCCTGGCCAGCTTGGTCGCCTTCACACATCGGGAGATCCGCTTGCGCGGGGGCCGGAGTCCCTCCGTTTCCCAGATTGTCCCTTACATTGTCGGCGACAACGCGCGCGCCATGAAACTGGCATCGATGCTGCAGGCTCGCGGATTCGACGTTCGCGGAGTCCGACCACCGACTGTGCCGGCGGGCACAGCTCGGCTGCGAATCTCCCTGACACTGAATGTCGGAGAGAATGATGTGCGTGCGTTGCTCGATGCCTTGATGGAAGAAACCGGAAGCGAGGCAAGATGGCTCGGCGATTCGTAGTCACCGGCACCGACACTGAGGTCGGCAAGACGATCTTTTCCGCAGGACTCGTCGATTTTCTTGATGCCTATTATTGGAAACCTGTCCAGGCTGGCCTTCGAGGGGAGATCGATTCCCAGGTCGTTGAACGACTGGCTGAACTTCCCGACGATCGGATTGTGCCGGAGCGGTATCGTCTTGAAGCGCCAGCCTCACCACATCTCGCAGCAGAACTCGATCGCCTTCACATCGACGCCACCGCACTCAATGTACCGGACACCGGGGATCGCCCGCTCGTGATCGAAGGGGCAGGCGGGCTGATGGTACCGCTCAATCGCAACGAACTCTATATCGACGTCTTTGCACGATGGCGGCTGCCAGTCATTCTCTGCGCGCGCACTGCCCTCGGTACCATCAATCATTCGCTGCTTTCGCTCGAGGCCTTGCACAATCGCAACATTGAAATTCGCGGTATCGCGTTCATCGGCGAAGAGAACGTCGACACCGAGAGCACCATTTGCAGGATCGGACAAGTGCGGAAGCTGGGCCGGCTGCCGTGCCTTGCTCCACTCACGGCCAACGCGCTTCGCGCGGCCTTCAAGGTCTCGTTCCATGGTGGCGATTTCGATTCATAATGTGCAAAGCAAAGTCGCGGATCTGGCATCCGTTTACCCAACATGCGCTGCAAGGCGAGATGATAAAGGTTTTGCGCGGCGAGGGTGCATATCTTTACACCGCGGATGACCGTCGCATCATCGATGCGATCGCGTCCTGGTGGGTTGTGACCCATGGCCATTGCCATCCATACATCGTGAGTGCCATTCAGAAGCAAGCGGAAAAGCTCAACCAGATCATCTTCGCGGGCCACACTCATGAACCCGCCGAAGAGGTTGCCTCCCTGCTTTTAAAACTTGCGCCCCGCGGCCTCGACTACGTCTTCTTCTCCGACAGCGGCTCGACCAGTGTGGAAGTCGCGTTGAAGTTCGCGCTCGGCTATTGGCGCAACATCGGCGAGTCGCGTTCACGCATCGTCGTGATGCAGCATTCCTATCATGGCGACACGGTGGGGACGATGTCGGTCGGCGCGCGTGGTGTGTTCAATGCGGCCTACGAACCTCTGCTGTTCGAGGTTACCTCAGTGCCGTTCCCGGCGCTGGGTCATGAACAGCCGACGCTCGACGCGCTCGAGGCCGCGTGTCGCAACGAAAATCCGGCTGCCTTCATCGTCGAACCCCTGATCCTGGGAGCTGGCGGGATGCTTATGTATCCTGCTTGGGTCCTAAATGAAATGAAACGGATCTGTGAGACCTCAGGCGTCCTGTTCATTGCCGACGAGGTCATGACAGGCTGGGGGCGCACTGGAACATTATTCGCTTGCGAGCAGGCTGGTGTCACGCCCGACATTGCCTGCTATTCCAAGGGCCTCACGGGTGGCTCTCTTCCGCTTGCGGTGACGCTCTGCCGCGCGGACATTTTCGACGCACACTATTCGAAAGACCGAACCCGCACCTTCTTCCACTCCAGTTCTTACACGGCAAATCCGGTGGCGTGCGCCGCTGCCAAGGCGAACCTGGATCTCTGGTGCAACCATGAGACTTACGAGCGCGTGGCCTCCGTCGCTGCAATGCAGAAACAGAAAATCGAGCCATTTCGCGCGGACGCACGCTTCGGGAATGTCCGTCAGACTGGTACTATCACAGCACTCGAGCTGAAGGTGTGCGACGAGGGCTACCTCGCCAATATCGGGCCGAGGCTGCAGGCGTTCTTTAGCGATCGAGATCTGCTGCTGCGCCCGCTTGGCAATACGATCTATGTCATGCCGCCGTATTGTGTCACGTCGGCGGACCTCGAGGAAATCTACGCTGCAATTAACGATGCAGCCGATGAGCTGGTCTAGAAGCAGGCCGGATCGGTCGTCGATCGCGACAGCCTGTCGGCGAATCTTCCGAAGCCATTGGCCACGCCCGCATGACCCAACACACCGGCCGAGAAAGTCTTCGTCTGGTGATCGCGCAACCAAAAGGAATTTCCATCCGTCGCCGCGCCATTTTCGAGGAATCGATTTCTTTTTTTCTCCCGAGGTTGACAATTTTCTTCCACGCTCCCTAGGAAGTACCAAGTGCGTAAAGGTTCAACGGTGTTTCAAATGAGAAAAGTACTCTCTGCTAAGCAGTCGGCGAGTTGGTTGACATCAAAGCCTTGCCACTGCGCACCGCAGAATGGAACTGAGGTCGTCGACGCAATGGGGGCCAAATGAGCCACGTTTCGCAACAGCCGGTCGAGCGCATCACGATTCCCATGCTGCAGCGCTGGAAGCAGGACAGCCGGCGTCTCGTCATGACGACTGCCTACGACGCGGTTGCGGCGCGCATCGCGGATCCTTCCGTCGACATCATTCTCGTTGGTGACAGTGTCGGTAACGTTTGCCTTGGATTTGAAAACACGCTGCCCGTAAGCGTGGCGATGATGAACCATCATCTGGAAGCCGTTGCACGCACCAAGCCTCGTGCTTTGCTCGTCGCCGATATGCCGTTTCTTAGCTTCCACCTCAGCGTCGAAGAAACCATACGCAATGCCGGCGGATTCCTGCAACGAGGCGCAGCCGCGGTGAAGCTCGAGGGCGGCGGCAAGCGTATCGAGATGGTACGTGCCCTTGTCGATTGCGAGATTCCCGTGATGGGTCATCTGGGTCTTATGCCCCAGAGCGTCAATGTCATGGGCGGCTTCAAGGTGCAGGGCCGGAAAGCGGACGAAGCGCTGCGGCTGCTCGATGATGCTCACCGTCTGCAGGAGGCCGGCTGTTTCGCTTTGGTGTTGGAAGGCATTCCGGCTGAGCTTGCTGCTCGAGCAACCGATTCCTTGACAATACCAACGATCGGAATCGGCGCCGGCCCGGACTGTTCAGGGCAGGTGCTCGTGTTTCACGATGTGCTGGGCCTGACCGAAGGTCATCGCCCCAAATTCGTTCGCGCCTATGCAGAAGGCTTCCAGCAGTTGCATGATGCGCTTTCGCGCTGGGCCGCGGATGTCCGCAGTGGTGCATTCCCGGCAGCGCAAGAGTCCTATCGACTTCCTGAAGGTGTCGGCGAGGCAATTACCAACTGGGCGCCATCCAACCCAACCTGATGTAAAGCTCGACATGCAAACAATCACGACGGTCGCTGAGCTTCGCCGCACTCTCGCAAAATCCCGCAGTGCCGATCAACGGGTCGGATTCGTGCCGACAATGGGCTATCTCCACGATGGCCACCTGGCGCTGATCGCGGCGAGCCGGGCGCAATGCGACGTCACCGTCGTCAGCATCTTCGTCAACCCCACTCAGTTCGGACCAAACGAGGATCTCAGCACCTACCCGCGAGCCTTCTTGCGCGATGAGGGACTGTGCCGCGATGCCGGTGTTGCGATCCTCTTTGCGCCGGATGCACAGGAAGTCTATCCGAGCCATTTTGAGACCTTCGTTGAACCGGGCGACCTCGCGAAACCTCTGTGCGGAGCCTTCAGGCCTGGACATTTTCGCGGTGTCGCGACTGTCGTATGCAAGTTGTTCAACATGGTGCAGCCCGACGTCGTGTTTTTTGGCCAGAAGGATTTTCAGCAATGCGCAGTCGTGCGCCGCATGGCGATCGATCTCAATCTCCCGATCGAGATCGTCACCGTACCAACCGTTCGCGAACAGGATGGGCTCGCGATGAGCAGTCGCAACCGGTATCTCAGCAAGGAAGAACGTCAGCGGGCCCTTGCGATCAATCGTGCGCTAACCGCCGCGCTGGATGAATTTCGCTCAGGAGAGCGCAACGTAGAAAAGCTGATTGCGATCGCCAAGGAGCATTTAGAGGCAATTGACCGACTGCAGTATCTTGAACTTGTCGACGGTGACACGCTCAACACCGCCGACAGTCCACTGCGACGCCCCGCGGCGCTTTGTGCGGCAGCCTACGTCGGCTCGACCCGGCTGATCGACAACGTAATGCTGACGTGGCCAACTCCGTAGCGCAATGCGTAGCCAAACAGTACCCAGCATATTGAGCTTGAAGAAGTGCTCAAGGCAACTTTTCCGACAGACGTGTCGACCTGGTAGCAAAGGGCGAACTCCGAACCGACGTTGTTCAGCGAGTTAGCGATGCGATAGGGATGCTTGCGGAATATTGTGGGACCGAGAACTTTGCGTCTGGCAACGTCACAGGTTTCGCGCGGCTGCGACCAGCGACCGTTTCGACAAACCTTGGTATAGTGTTTTGCAGCCGATGCTATATTACCCACTTACCCTTGTACAGTTGAGCACCCGTCAGGTTCGTTTGTACTTTCGATGTCGAACCTGGATCATTCGATCGACGGGTCGGCGCGAAGCCTGAACTGATAGCTTGCTAGAAGTCAGTGCGTTCCAATCAGGTGTGAGGACGAACATCTTGAGTCGGACCTTTGGCCGATTGCACGCAAAAAGCCAGGGGCTTCATCTTAAGAAGGTGCCCACTATTCGAGATCGCGATCAGCGATCAGAACAGCGGAGCCAACATTCATTCAAGCGACGAAAATGGAGAAGCGGAGGATTGGGCACGCTATGCTCATGAACGTGTGAGCCCTTAGAGTAGCCGATAATGCTTCCCTCATACTACGGGCTTTAGCGCAGTTGCCGCATTGCTGATCATTGCCGTAGCGCAAGTTGCTGGCGAATTTGCATCCCCCTCTTGAAATGCGAGTCGAGATGGCATTTACTGAGCTTTTCATCAAACGTCCGGTATTGTCTATCGTCGTCAGTTTCCTGATCTTGCTGATCGGTTTTCGCGCGGCCACCGTACTGCCGATCCGGCAGTATCCCAAGCTATCTAATACGGTCGTCAATATCACGACTTCCTATCCTGGCGCCTCCGCCGACATGATCCAGGGGTTCATCACCACTCCCCTGGAGCAGGCAGTCGCTTCCGCCGAGGGCGTCGACCACATCAATTCCTCATCGGTGCTCGGTACCTCGACGATCCAAGTCTACATCAAGCTGAATTTCGATCCCAACGAGGCGCTCACCGAGGTTCTCTCCAAGGTCAATTCAGTCAAATATTTAATACCGAAAGAATCAAACGATCCGGTCGTCACTAAGTCGACCGGTCAGGCCACCGCCGTCATGTATATCGCCTTCTCCAGCGAGGAACTGACGGCCAGCGCGATCTCCGACTACCTCTCGCGCGTCGTGCAACCCGTTATGTCAACCGTCGACGGCGTCGCAGCGGCAGACATCCTGGGCGGCCAGAGTTTTGCGATGCGGCTATGGCTTGATCCAGCGAAAATGGCAGGGCACGGCGTGTCGCCGGCTGACGTTTCGGCTGCAATCGCCGCTAACAACTTCCAGGCCGCGGCCGGCCAGACCAAGGGCTATTTCACTATCTCTGATGTTACGGCAAACACCGATCTGCGGAGTGTCGACGACTTCAAGCGCATGATCGTCAAAGCCAATGACGGTGGCTTTGTGCGCATGGAGGACATTGCAGTAGTCGAGCTTGCTGCGCAGACCACAGACACCAGCGTCGCAATGAACGGCGAGCACGGGGTCTTTATCGGCGTTCGGGCGAGCCCGCAAGGCAATCCGCTAAGCATAGTGCGAGGCGTTCGGGCGCTGTTTCCAGAAATGGAGCGTAACCTGCCGCCGTCACTGAAGATGAAAGTGGCCTACGACTCCACCAAATTCATTCAATCGTCGATCGATGAAGTGGAGAAGACGCTCATCGAGGCCGTCGTGGTCGTGGTGGTGGTAGTCTTCCTGTTCCTGGCCTCGCTGCGGTCGGTCATCATTCCTGTAGTCACTATTCCGTTGTCGCTCGTCGGTGTCTGCAGCATGATGCTGGCGCTGGGGTTTTCATTCAATCTCCTGACTCTCCTTGCGATGGTTCTCGCGATCGGTCTCGTGGTCGATGACGCGATCGTGGTGGTGGAGAACATTCATCGCCATTTAGAAGAAGGTGCGCTGCCCCTACAGGCTGCTACAAGGGGCGGGCGCGAGATCGTCGGCCCCGTTGTCTCCATGACGATTACCTTGGCTGCGGTATATGCCCCAATCGGATTTCTCGGCGGCCTCACCGGTGCGCTATTCCGCGAGTTCGCGTTTACGCTAGCGGGAGCGGTGATCGTGTCGGGCGTGATCGCTTTGACGCTGTCGCCGATGATGTGCTCGCTCTTCCTGAAACGCGCTGAGGAGGGGCGGTTTGCAAGACTTGTGAACCGCGGGTTCAGCGCCATGACACGATGGTACGGCCGCAAGCTCGACCGCTCGCTCGACTATCGTCCGATTACCGGCCTGTTTGCGCTGACCATGCTGGGCCTCGTCGGCTTTCTCTATATGCATACTTCCAAGGAACTCGCACCCGAGGAGGATCAAGGTATCGTATTCGCTCTAACTAAGGCGCCGAAATACGCCAATATCGACTACCTCGACTATTACGGTACCAAGATCGAAAACGCGTTCCAGAAATTTCCCGAGACTGATTTGAGCTTCGTGCTCAACGGCATTAGCGGCCAGCAGAGTGGCTTGGCCGGCATGTTGCTCAAGCCATGGGACGAGCGCAAGCGATCATCGATTGCGCTAAAGTCCCTTGTCCAGGCCGAGCTGTCCAAAATCGAAGGCATTAACGCGTTTGCCTTTAGCTTGCCGCCGCTTCCGGGCGGTTCGGATGGCCTACCAGTGCAGATGGTGATCAATTCGACGCTTGGCTTCCAATCCGTCTACGAGCAGATGTCGAAGCTGAAAGATGCCGCGCGGAAGAGCGGTCTGTTCATGGTGAGCGACTCCGACCTCGAGTTCAACCAGCCGGTGGTACGAGTCAAGGTGGATCGATCCAAGGCCAACGAGCTTGGCATCACCATGCAGACCATCGGTAACGCGCTCGCCACCTTACTTGGCGGAAACTACGTCAACCGCTTCAATTTACAGGGCCGCTCCTACCAGGTGATCCCGCAGGTCCCACGCGAGGAACGCCTGGCGCCGCAAGCCATCGGGAGCTATTATGTGAAGACAGCGACGGGCTCGATGCTCCCGCTGTCCACCGTAGTCTCCATCGAGACTGCGACCGATCCGAACGCGCTCACCCACTACAACCAGCTCAACTGCGCAACCTTTCAGGCCGTGCCGATGCCAGGCGTCACGATCGGTCAGGCTGTGGACTTCCTGGAAGCTGAGGCAAAGAAACTGCCCGCAGGCTTCAGCCACGACTTCCTCGCCGACGCCCGCCAATATGTGCACGAGGGTAACCAACTGGCGATTACGTTTGCATTTGCACTGATCATCATATTCTTGGTGCTTGCGGCGCAGTTCGAAAGTCTGCGCGATCCCCTCATCATCATGATCAGCGTCCCAATGGCAATCGTCGGCGCCTTGATCCCGCCATTCTTTGGCTGGGCGACGATGAACATCTACACCCAGATCGGACTGTTGACACTGGTCGGGTTGATTTCCAAGCACGGCATCCTGATGGTTGAGTTCGCCAATGAGCTGCAGCTCAAGGAGAGACTTGACCGTCGCTCGGCTATAGAGATGGCGGCGCGCGTCCGACTGCGTCCAATCTTGATGACCACGGCGGCAATGGTCACGGGCTTCATACCCTTGTTGACGGCAACGGGAGCTGGCGCCGCGAGCCGCTTCTCGATCGGGCTCGTGCTCGTCGCCGGCATGTCTGTCGGCACGCTGTTCACGCTCTTCGTGCTGCCGGCGGTCTACGTCGCGATCGCGTCCGATCACCGTGCCGATGCGAGCTCCGGCCGCGCGAAGATCGCCCCCGAGCTCGACCTCACCGGCGCTGCTGATGCCCAGCTGGCCAAGCAATGACGATAGAGGTGAGCACCTGCGATCGCCTCACGCTCACTTGCGCATCGAGATCTTCACGCCCGTGGTGCCGAGCTTGCCGAGCATCAGGTGCACCGACACGATCATTCTGTCCCTGATCCTGCTGCAAGCTGCGGGTTGGCGCCGCCCTGTCGAAGCAAGCTGGCTGATCGGCCTGCCATTCGGGTCGATGCTGGGCATCCTCTATTCGGTGACGACTATCTCCGGCCCTCCCTTAGCGATGCTGTTTAACAACCAGGGCCTGGTTAAACACGAGTTTCGCGCCGGCCTAGCCCTGGTTCGCGTGGCGGAATCGAGCGTGACCGCCTTCGTCTATTATCAGCTCGGCTTGTTCCCGAAAGCGGCAGCTTGCTCTATGTTTTTATGCCCAGTGTTATGCTTGGCATCCCTCTGGGGTCCTACCTCATTCGCCGGCTTGATCCGGAGATATTTCGACGCATCTGCATGAGCTTTGATGCGGGGGTCGGTTTGTCACAGGTGCTGATCGAGCTCGATCTAGTGCAGAGCGCCTGGGCTTATAACGCGAGGGCGGCGGCGATACTGATGGATCTGTGCCTGCTACACTTGCTCCTTACCACCCACAGCCCGATTTGATCAGAGCGACGGGCTCGGCGAACTGCGGATATAAGCGCTTGAACGATGCCGGCGGGCACCTCGGTATCGAATGCGCGCGCGTCGTGGACCTGAGCGACGCCGCTCTCTTCCGCGGCGACAATGATGGCATGTAAATCTGGTTGATTGCTCTATGACAGCCCAGCGCACCGGCGCCGGGGAATTCGGGATCACAGGACAGCCCTAAACTTTTGGAGGTTGATCTTGTCGCCATGCCACTCGCCGTGGCTGTGGTTGCCGGCGGCAAGCGCGCCAGACAAACGGATCACTCGAGACACGGCACAGCGAGCGCGACGCGGGGAACCATCTAGCCGACTGAAACCAGGAATAATCGAATATCAAAAGTATCGGGCCGACATTGACGGCTTGCGCGTGATAGCGGGCTTGTATTGATCTTGTGAGTCAGCGCCGTTACTCGTGATGAGAGCTCCCGATTTTACAAAAGCTGTCGGAAAACCTACGGCGTGTTCGCGCCAAGTACACAGTGGCGTCGGGCGCCGTTGGCTTTGCAGGCTTTGTAGGCTTTGCGACAAGGCCATAGTGAGCGTTGCGCCTCCAGCCGTCGCAGACCAGCCAAAACTATCACCCCATGGCTAGCTCATCCGGGAAAGAGTAGCCGAAACACCGCATCACGGGTTCGACGATCACCCCTACTTGTCGCTCGCCCAGTGATGTAGTCCAGTTTTTGTGACGGCATTGCATTTGCAGGGCTAAAGAATGTCAACTTGAGGCCATCATTGTCGATCGCGCCGCTTGCAGGCGACGCACGCGGGATGACGGGCGTCGCGCTCGCGAGCCCGTTCTCTCAGGAGCGCCCGTGATACCATCCGCTAATTGGTCTGCCGGCCTGCTTGGGACACGGCTCGCATTTTTTGTGGCCGGAGTCGGCCTCGCGGCCTGGGCGCCTTTGGTGCCACTCGCCAAGGAGCGGCTCGCGGTGGATGACCGCATGCTTGGTCTTCTGCTGCTCTGTCTCGGAACGGGATCCGTCATCGCTATGCTTTTGACCAGCGTGTCGAATGCGCGGTACGGCAGCAAGCCCATTATCCTCGCGGGTGGACTTGGACTCGCGATCACCCTGCCCTGGCTTGCAATTGCCGACACATCTCTCGGGCTCGGTGCCACGCTGTTTGCTTTCGGCGTTTCACTCGGCTCGATCGATGTAGCCATGAACATTCATGCGATTGAATTGGAGCGCGCCACCGGCCGTCCATTGATGTCTGGCTTCCACGCCCAGTACAGCATTGGGGAATTCACCGGCTCTGCCGCCGTGACGTCGTTACTCTCGCTGCAGCTTGGCCCGCTTTTTTCGACGTTGGTTTGTTCGGCGTTAATGACGATCGCGATTGTGTCGGCCTGGCCGGGGTTGCTCGCGACGGGTTCGAGGCAGCAGGGGCCATTGTTTGTCTTGCCCCATCGCAGTGTGTTGCTAATAGCTGTGCTCGCGGCTATCACCTTTCTTGTCGAAGGTGCAATGCTCGATTGGAGCGCTTTGCTTCTCGTTGAACGAGATCTTCTCGCGGAGGCGCACGGGGGCATTGGTTGTATGCTCTTCTCAATCGCAATGACCGCAGGGCGTCTCAGCGGAGATGCCGTGGTGGCTCGAATCGGCGACCGTGCCACATTGATGCTCGGGACTCTGCCGATCGTGACAGGCTTCTTGGCTGTGGTGGCCGCGCCCGTTGCGTTGATTGCTATGGCGGGGTTCCTGCTTATTGGATTGGGTATTTCAAATGTTGTACCGGTACTGTGTCGACGCGCCGGCAAACAGACAGTGATGCCAGCAGGCGTTGCGATCGCGGTCATCACGACAGCCGGCTACGCGGGTATACTCGTCGGGCCTGCCAGCATCGGGCTCGCCGCACACATGTTTGGCTTGCCCTTGGCGTTCGGGATGTTAGGCGCGCTCATGTCCATCGTTACGCTGTCGGCGAGGATAATGATGACAGACCATCGCTAAGCCGTTGGTCGAGAGGAAGGGGACACCAGCACGCTCCCGGCTAATGATCGTCCACCGGTCGGCGTTTAGCGGCTTAGAGTCGATGAGATCTCAACTTGATGGCAGCAGGTGTCGATGATGGCCATTCTCCTTTTCCTGCAAGTCGATTGGCGGCGTCATAGCTAGGATACACCGCGTCACTCGGGTTCTAGGCGTCCAACTGAGCGCGTTGTTGACAATGAACGCTTGTCAACTGCGAAGCAAAATTGGTTGTTACGTGAGCGGCAAGTCCGCTAGGCTGGACGTTCACCGATGATTGATACGTAGGAGTGGTCCTTTATCGGGAACAGGCAGATCACTCTGCTGCCGTCCATCGCTGTCGGCGCGATACGCCCGGTATGCCAGCTGAATGCCGTCCTCAAGAGAGGTCGTGGCGCGCCAGCCGAGCCCGGACAGCCGCCCGATGTCGAGCAGCTTGCGCGGCGTGCCGTCCGGGCGCGACGTGTCGAAGCTGATCTCACCGCGAAAACCGACGGCGGCCGTGACCATGAGTGCTAGCTCGGCGATGCTGATGTCCTCACCGGTACCGATATTGACCAGTTCCGGCGAGGAATAGGTCTTCATCAGATGGATGCAGGCGTCGGCGAGATCGTCGACGTAGAGAAATTCGCGGCGGGGCGTGCCGGTGCCCCACACCACGACGTTGCCGCCGCCCGAAATCTTGGCCTCATGGAAGCGGCGGATCAGCGCGGCGACGACGTGGCTGTATTCGGGGTGATAATTGTCGCCAGGGCCGTAGAGATTGGTCGGCATCACGCTGATGAAATCGGCGCCGTACTGGCTGCGATAGGCCTCGGCCATCTTGATGCCGGCGATTTTGGCGATGGCATAGGGTTCGTTGGTCGGCTCCAGCGGGCCGGTCAACATCGAATCCTCTCGCAGCGGCTGCGGCGCCAGGCGCGGATAGATGCAGGAGGAGCCGAAGAACATCAGCTTCTCGCATCTATTGGCATGGGCCGCCTGGATCACGTTGCTCGATATCGCCAGATTGTCGTGGAGAAACTCGGCGCGCAGCGTGTTGTTGGCGACGATGCCGCCGACCTTGGCGGCGGCGAGAAACACGGCCTGCGGCCGCTTCGCGGCAAACCAGGCATTCACCGCGGCCTGGTCGCGCAGGTCGACCTCGCTGCGCGACACCGTCAAGAGATCGGCCTGTTCGCGTGCCAGCCGGCGCATCAGCGCCGCGCCGACCATGCCGCGATGGCCGGCGACGAAAACCGTCTTGCCCTTCAGCTCAAACGCCGTGCTTGCCATTGGCTGCGTCCTGCCTGGCTTGGACGAGATCGCTGGCGACCATTTCCTTCACCAATTGCGAGAACGGCGTCTTCGGCGCCCAGCCGAGTTTCGCGCGCGCCTTGCTGGCGTCGCCGATCAGGAGATCAACCTCGGTCGGACGGAAATAGGTCGGATCGATCTGCACCAGGGTCTTGCCGGACGCCTTGTCGACGCCGACCTCCTCGACGCCCTTGCCGCGCCAATCGATGCTGCGCCCGACCTCGGCAAACGCCAGCTCGACGAACTCGCGGACCGACCGCGTCTCGCCGGTCGCGAGCACGAAGTCGCCGGGTTCGTCGACCTGCAGAATCCTGTGCATGCCCTCGACATAGTCGCGGGCATGGCCCCAGTCGCGCTTGGCGTCGAGATTGCCGAGATAGAGCTCGTTCTCGAGGCCGACGTCGATGCGGGCGACGGCCTGGGTGATCTTGCGCGTCACGAAGGTCTCGCCGCGGATCGGGCTCTCATGGTTAAACAGGATGCCGTTGCTGGCGAATATGCCATAGGCCTCACGGTAGTTCACTGTGATCCAATAGCCATAGAGCTTGGCGACGCCGTAGGGCGAGCGCGGATAGAATGGCGTGGTTTCCTTCTGCGGAACCTCTTGCACGAGCCCGTAAAGCTCCGAGGTCGAGGCCTGGTAGAACCGCGTCTCCTTTTCCATGCCGAGGATACGGATCGCTTCCAAAAGGCGCAGCACGCCGATTGCGTCGGCGTTGGCGGTGTATTCCGGGCTCTCGAAACTGACCTGCACGTGGCTCTGGGCGGCCAGGTTATAGATCTCGGTCGGCCGGATCTGCTGCACCAGCCGGATCAGATTGGTCGAATCCGTCATGTCGCCATAGTGCATTAGGAACGGCACGTTGCCGGCATGCGGATCCCGGTAGAGATGATCGACGCGCGCTGTGTTGAACGAGGACGACCGGCGCTTGATCCCGTGCACGGTGTAGCCGAGACCGAGCAGATACTCGGCGAGATATGCGCCGTCCTGCCCGGTGACGCCGGTGATCAGCGCAACGCGCCGCTTTGAGTCCTGAGCCGCCATGGTCTCTCTTAGTTGCGCCGGAAAGAAAGCCTCCCTGTGAAACGCTATTGCGAAGCCGTTTCTCGAGAAATCTAGATGCGCAAGCGCGCTCCACCCGCAATTAGAGGAAAGCGATCGTTAGCTCCAGTCATACACATCATGCAGGAATGCACACTACATACATTGATTTATATTGGACTGGAGGGTGCCAACCCATTGAGCTTCAAAAAATGAAAGTCAACTAACCCTCGCAACCTGCCTGATATCCGCGATGATCCTAAGCGCGCGAGATGGATGGCAAACGCCGTTACGCGCCCGGCCGCGCTTGCCCCCGGGGTGATATTTCCAATGAGATAGAAGCCGACGGTCTGTGTTCCTTATCTATCCTGAGGCGCATGTCTGCATTCGCGTGGTCTCGTCATGGCTTGGGAGAGCGATGGGCTGAGGCCGCAGTCGTCAATGCATTTGTCGGAATGACGACATGCAAGCCAGCACGCAGTCAAACCTGCGCATCAATTCGTAATCTACAAAGCGCCCGTACCGTTAACTTCCGAACAGAACAGCCGGCCTTGGCGGACTCATCAACCGTGATCAGCGCCTTTGCCAATATCCAACTCGCGGCAGGCAGTGGACCGTCGACGCAAGACAAAATGAGAAAGAGTAGCCAACGTTGGTATAGATAATCGAACGTATCGATATCAAGAGTTTACGTTCGTACAATAGAGCTTCGACGCCAATCGTTTAGTCTCGACGACCGTAACTTGCTTCGGTCCGAGTATGATGAGCCTCTTAAACCCGCGTCGGCGAAATGTTTCCTGGGACAAAGAACAATTCACGCTAGAGCGGCTGCGCAAATGTATGGGCAGCAGACCAGGTAGAAGCCATGGGCAGGTTTCCTCTTTCTATCTCCCCAATGTAGCGCAGCCGAGACGGAACGTGAGCCTCTCGAAGGGTCTATCAGTGAGGCGGAAAGACTCAGTTACTGCCACATTCACGGCCGCTCGGTTCGCCGGTGTCGCTGCTCACCTTCTTCGAAATGTCAGCTGCAAGTCGTGAAATGGCTCATCAGTGATGATGAGCGAACAAGACAAGATGCTTTTTCGTAGGATAATTGGTCCGCCGATCTGGCTCGAATGTCCTCAATCTATGGAGCCAGACTATTTGCGCGATATGTCCTCGCAGCGGCTTGTTGCGACGCCGACAGCTATTGTCGCAACCGAGCGAGTCTGTTTGTGCCGGGATTGGATGTCGCGCCACCGAGCAAGCGCACCTGCACATCTGGCTCTCCTCGAAGCGGTCACGCTATTCGCCGCCGCATCGCAGTTTGTACCCAGATAGGAAGCCAAAAGCGGAATGTAGCCGGACGAAGCAATGATGGCTGAAAGAGATCTAACTCACGCTTGTGAATGCGGCGGCGATAAAGGCGGCCGCGACAAATCCCGAACTTGACACCTGTTACCATCGGGCAAGCGAATTTCATGACGGGTTCCTGTGAGGGGGAGCGTCGGGCTTCTTGAACTTGGGCAGCATTGATCGATATGTGTGGAATTGTCGGCATCTTGGGGCGTGGTCCGGTCGTTGGGCAGTTGGTCGCGTCGCTCAAGCGATTGGAATATCGTGGCTACGACTCCGCAGGCCTCGCGACTCTCGAAGGTCTCCGTATCGAGCGCCGACGCGCTGAAGGTAAGCTGAGAAACCTAGAGGAGCGGCTGCGCTATTATCCGCCGTCGGGTCATACCGGTATCGGTCACACCCGCTGGGCGACTCACGGAAAGCCGACCGAGAGCAATGCTCATCCGCACGCGACGGAAAATGTCGCGGTCGTTCATAACGGGATCATTGAGAATTTCCGCGAGCTGCGAGCCGAACTGGAGCGGAATGGAGCCCATTTTAGCTCAGAGACGGACACGGAGGTGGTGGCGCATCTCGTCGAATCTTATCTCAAGAATGGCTACTCGCCGCAGGATGCGGTACAAGCGTCGCTGCCCCGGCTGCGCGGTGCCTTCGCGCTGGCATTCCTTTTCAAGGCGCACGACGATCTTTTGATCGGTGCGCGTAAGGGATCGCCCCTTGCGATCGGACATGGTGACGGCGAAGTGTATCTAGGATCGGACGCGATCGCGCTCGCGCCTTTGACCGACACCATCACCTATCTTGAAGACGGCGACTGGGCCGTGCTCACGCGCACGATGTGCGTGATTTATAGCGCAGACGGCTCCGTCGTCCAGCGGGAAAAATCAAAGTCTGGCGTATCGTCACTCCTTGTGGACAAAGCGAATTATCGCCACTTCATGGCCAAGGAAATCCACGAGCAGCCGACAGTGGCCGGCAAGACATTGGCGCATTATCTCGACATGGCGGCCAAGCGCGTCGCCCTGCCGCTCACATTGCCGTTCGACTTTAAATCCATTCAGCGCATCTCAATTACCGCGTGCGGCACTGCAAGCTATGCCGGGCACATCGCCAAATACTGGTTCGAGCGGCTGGCGCGGTTGCCTGTCGAGATCGATGTAGCATCCGAGTTCCGCTACAGGGAGGCGCCTTTGCGCCGGGGCGATCTCGCGATCGTCATCTCGCAGTCGGGCGAAACCGCTGACACGCTAGCTGCGTTGCGATACGCCAAGGGCCAGGGCGTGCACACGATATCTGTGGTTAACGTCCCGACGTCGACGATTGCGCGCGAGAGCGAATCCGTTCTGCCGACGCTGGCGGGGCCAGAAATCGGCGTCGCCTCCACCAAGGCATTCATCTGCCAGCTGATGGTGTTGGCGGCGCTTGCCGTCGCAGCAGGAAAAGAGCGCGGTAAGCTGTCTGAGATCGATGAAACGAGGCTCGTGCGTGAGCTTATCGAAGTGCCGCGGTTGATTGCTGCGGCGCTGTTGATCGAGCCGCAGATCGAGAAGCTCGCGCGTTACATCGCCGACTCAAGGGACGTGCTCTATCTCGGTCGTGGCACATCGGCCCCCCTGGCGTTGGAGGGCGCACTCAAGCTGAAGGAAATTGCCTATATCCACTCAGAAGGTTATGCCGCCGGCGAGCTCAAGCACGGACCGATCGCACTGATCGATGAGGCCGTGCCTGTGGTGGTGATCGCGCCTTATGACGAGGTCTTCGAGAAGACCGTCTCGAATATCCAAGAAGTTGCGGCTCGGGGCGGCAAGATCATCCTGATCACCGATTCGAAGGGTGCTTTGGAAGCGACGGTGGACACACTCATGACCATTGTGCTGCCGGAGATGGTCGCAAGCTTTACGCCGATGGTCTATGCCATTCCGGTTCAGCTCTTGGCTTACCATACCGCCCTCGTAAGGGGCGCGGACGTGGATCAGCCGCGTAATCTAGCAAAATCAGTGACTGTGGAATGAGGCTGCAGCGTCATATCGGAGCATTGAGGCTCTCGGCGTCGAGCCGTTGGGCTTGCCTTTGGCTGCGTCGGTTTTGTGGATGACGGAACCGAACGAGTTCCCCTCTGCTTTGCAGGGCCAAATCAGCGTGAAGCTCGGTGCACAAAACATACTCTCTAACTCATCCTCGCACCTTGCCGAAGCCGACGAGCAAGTCGGTGCAGTCAACAGCTTCGGGCCACTCCGTCGCGCTTATTCACTGGCAGCGCATACGCGTGACAACTTACTTTTCCCGATTGCCAGCATCCGCGCCATGTCGGGCAAGTTGAGCATGCACTTCGACCCCGGCGACGATCGCTTAGGATTAGCGGTCCAGTTTGTCCCTTAGATCGCGCGTAGCAGCGGCTCACGCAATCGGATTGGGCCGCACGCGCCACGGCGGCCCTCCCACCTGCTACGTGGATTGTTAGAAACCGGACATTCCCGCGTAAGGTCGAGGGCCTAAAACCAAGTGCAGGGGGAGCGCCGCACCGGAAGGACGCGGCGCCCCCGGCTGTATATGCGACAGGCGAGTACTATTGGCCATTATCTGATCCAGCGACAGCCGACCCGCTCGTATGGCAGGATCGACCAGCCTTGTGGCGACGCGGGATTTAGCACGATTGGCAAATCCAGTTGGTGGGCCAGCGATCGCATCGGGTTCCTACCACCGCAGATCTGGTTGACCAGAAGAACCGTTCATCATTCTCGGCACGGGAATTGCTGTCCCGCTCCTCGAACGCGACTGCTGTCAACGCATGTCTGGGAGTGCGGCGCCTTAGGGCAGCCTCTCCATTTCTAGCGTTTGAACGCTCGCACCGAGAATACGAGTGTGCAGACGCAAATCTCAGGGCCACAACCTCAACAACGCAATCGTGGTGAGGTGGCTTGCCAGGCTAGGTGTCCGGTCGCCACACTCCAAGGAGGAACGAGATGAATGATCGGAATGTGGCCGAAGTCGATCTTCACAACCTACAGGTCTCGGATCCGCTGATTGGGAGATGCCAGCAGTTGGTCAGGGAAGTGGCAATTCCCTACCAATGGGAGGTGCTAAACGATCGCAATCCCGAGGCGATACGGAGCCACGCGGTGGAGAACTTCCGCCTTGCCGCCGGACGCGCGAGGGGCGAGTTCCATGGCACGGTTTTTCAGGACAGTGACGTCGCAAAATGGCTTGAGGCGGCTGCATGGTCGCTATGCCAGACACCCAATCCAGACCTGGAGAAAGCCGCCGATGAGCTGATTGAATTGATTGCGGCCGCTCAATGCGGCGACGGCTATATCAACACCTATTTCATACTGAACGCGCTTCAGGAGCGCTGGACCAACCTAGCGGAGTGCCACGAACTTTATTGCGCGGGCCACTTGATTGAAGCGGGTGTCGCGTTCTTTCACGCGACTGGCAAACGGAAATTGCTGGAGGTCGTTTGCAGGCTTGCTGACCACCTCGGCACAGTTTTCGGCCCAGAGCGCGATCAGTTGCACGGCTACGATGGCCATCCGGAAATCGAACTTGCGTTGGCACGCCTCTACGAAGCGACAAAGGAGCAGCGATATCTCACGCTAGCCAATTATTTCGTGGAGCAACGCGGCACGGAGCCACACTTCTACGACATTGAGTACGAGAAGCGCCAGAAATCCTGCGTCCACAAATCCGACGGCACGCCTTGGATGATAGAAAACAAAGCGTATAGCCAAGCGCACTTGCCGCTTTCGGAGCAGCGGACTGCAACCGGTCATGCGGTTCGTTTTGTATACCTCATGACGGCAGTAGCTCATCTCGCGCGTCTGCGCCAGAACGAGCAGCAGCGCCAAACTTGCCTACGGCTATGGCAAAACATGGTCCAGCGCCAGATCTATATTACCGGAGCCATCGGCTCGCAAGACGCCGGCGAAGCGTTCAGCAGCGATTACGATTTGCCAAATGATACGGCGTACGCGGAAAGTTGCGCGTCGATTGGCCTGATGATGTTCGCGCGCCGTATGCTGGAGATGGAACTGGACGGTCGCTATGCCGACGTGATGGAGCGCGCACTCTACAATACCGTTCTCGGCAGTATCGCGTTCGACGGGCGTCACTATTTCTATGTTAACCCGCTCGAAGTGCATCCCAAAACGCTGAGGTCTAATGGCATCTACAATCACGTCTCGCCGGTGCGACGACGCTGGTTTGGCTGCGCGTGCTGTCCACCGAACATCGCACGCCTTTTCACATCGATTGGTCATTACATCTACACGCCCCGCACTGACGCGCTCTATGTAAATCTCTACGTTGGTAATAGGGTGGCAATATCCGTCGAGGGACATACGCTGCGGTTGCTCATAAGCGGCAGCTATCCCTGGAGAGACGAGGTGGAAATCGCCGTCGAATCTGCGCCGCCAATTGCCCACACGCTCGCCCTGCGCCTGCCGGAATGGTGCGTCGCGCCGCAGGCGAGCCTGAACGGCGAGCCTGTGAATTGCGAGCCGCGCAAGGGCTATTTGCACATTCACCGAACATGGCGGCAGGGAGATCGCGTCAAACTATCGCTGCCGATGCAAGTGCGTCGCGTATACGGCCATCCACAAGTTCGTAATTTGGCCGGCAAGGTGGCCATCCAGCGTGGCCCGCTAATTTATTGTCTGGAGGAAGTCGACAACGGGACCGAGTTACACAACGTTTGGCTTCATGCAGACAGCCGGTTTTCCCTTATCGAAGGAGCTGGTCTCTTTAACGGCAAGATTTTGCTGCAGGCCGACGGAGCGCGGTTGCAACACGCGCATTCTGAAGAAGCGGCGCTTTATCAGTACGACAAAGTGCCTGGACAACTAGAACCGCAGCAGCTGACATTCATTCCGTGGTTCAGCTGGGCTAACCGCGGCGAAGGCGAAATGCGGATTTGGGTAAATGAGCGTTGACACCGAACGCGCGGGTCGCGCTTCCACGAGTCGAAGTTAGATTACGTTTCTGGCGCGGGCGATATCGTTGGTCAAAGTCTGGAAATCGGCCAATCTATGGAAGGCGGCTCGTCTGCGAGCTCCACTGGAACGTTGAAAAGAAAACATATGATGCGGGGCGGCGGAACTGCGAAAAGAGAACGATCCGATTGGCGTCAGCAGGTCAATCATCGATCGACCCAATTCCTTATGGAGGAGCATCCTCGGACGTGCTCGCGGCCTCTCATCAAACCTGATGAATGCCAATAGCACGAGCGTGCCGCCGTGTCGTTCAGAAGGAAGCCCTGTGACAAGCCAATGAGGGCGGCCAGCAGAACCACGTCAGGTTTTGGTAAGCCAGGCTCCCTATCAGCGCCGCAGGGCCTAAAAAGCCTGAACTAGATGCGGAAAAGAATGTCCGACGGGAGCACCAATCGCCATGTATAATCGGATCAATGGCTCGTCCTACGTCCAATCGTCTCGCTTTGCCGAAACTGATGAGCAAAACGACGCAGACAGCTTTGCGGATGCGTTCGCCAATATGCGCTTAGCCGCACCAAACTCCAGCGGCAGTTCATCTTCGGCATCACGGCCGTATTCGCTCGCTTCAAGCCCTCCTGTGGTAGAGATCAATAGGTCGTCATTCAGAAAGGCAGCACAAGACTATCACGGCGACGAAATCAGGTACATCGCCGACAACCCACAAGAATATTCGGATTTCGTCTCTAAACGAGCGGCGCGAACTGCAGAAGTTGCTGAGGACTATGGCACAACTCGAGATTCTGATAATGCGCGATACTTCAGCTACCAACTAGGAAACAAGAGTGTCGGACTTCTACGAATGGAAGGGGGCGACAGCATGACGAATTTCGACGTCAAAAAGTGGCGGGAGCTGTTTCCTGGGCGACCTGGGACTACCTCTACTGTAGATCTTCAGGTCGTTCATCCGCTTGTCGAGAACGCTGGCGATATTCTGCTCCAGCATCAACTTCGAATGGACGGCGAACGGCCGCTGCTCAATTTGCGTCCGGCTAATCCGGAAGCAAGAGCCCGTGCGGCAAAGATGGGCTTCGTCGAGGTTGACGCCGATAACATGGTTCTCGACCCAGAGAGGTCAGACAAGTGGGTAAGGAATAGCGACGGCAAGTGGCAGCGAGAAGGCACTGCTGCGCGGTATCTTTCCAAAGCTGACGACAGTGAAGGTAGTGATACCGAGATCCCAGCGAACTCCTCAACATACGATTATGAGGATGATTTTATGTGACTATGGCATCACCGGGGGTTTGTCGCCGTTTCGGCTGAGAGTTCCTCTGAGTTGGCTCGGAATTCTGAGTTGGCTCAGAATACTGTCCCCAGAGTGCACCTTAGCTTAGCGGTTGCTGGTTTGTTTGCACCTTGGAAGCAGGGACCCACTGCGCAAGGCAATTGCTGACAATGCTCGCTGGGGCGAGGACCTGCATGGGTGCCGTCAACGTCCGCCCGGCCGCCGAGGGGGCCGGGCGTGTTCCGCGCCGAGCACGTTGGACGGCTTGGAGGCAGAAGTCTTCTACAGATGATGCCTACGAAGCAGTCAGGGCGTCGGCGCCTGCCGTGAGTCAGTGCGCAAGGAAACGCAAAGCGAAGCGGCGGCCCGATGGACAAGACCGGCCCGCATGCGTCAACAGACATAACGACGCCGTGAGCACGAGCATCGTGCAGAGCTCTTTCACCAGAAAAGCCTCAACAGAAGGCGTGAGGCGGCTGTCCTGGGCAAAGCTCCTTTGTCATCATCACTGAAGTCGGGCTGAGCACAGCCAATCTCTTGCTTTGTCAGGCGCTCTCGGCCAGCTCCGCTCTGCAATGGAAAATATAGCCCCGATCGAGACGGAAAGGCCGTCGATTGCTTTGGGTGAGCATTACGTTGAGCGTCGACCTGCAGAATGAGTCGAGCCGGCATGCCCTCCGACTCTCGCAGCGACAAAGTTGTTCTGCACCGATGTAGCCGCCCCCATCGACGGGGGAAGAATTGGCCCCTCGCTCGCCTGATTTTAGAGCAAGTAGCGTGTCCGACTGCGAAGAGGTTGATCGGTGGCGTGATCGTCGTCGCATGGAGCGTTTAGATCGGACATTGAACTCAAGCGCTGCAGGTTGATTGCATCAGATACCGCCCGGGCCGCCAGACGCTTTCAGTGCGGTGTCGAGGTACTCTATTAACGCCTGTCCGCCAAAGGGTTTGGCAAGAAAGCCAATCGCTCCGGCGCCCAGGGCTGATGCGCGCACGCGGTCGTTGGGGAAAGCAGTAATGAAAATGAACGGTGCGTCGTAACCACGCGTCCGCATCTCTGCCAATAGGTCCAGGCCGCTCATAGCCGACATCTGCACATCGGTAATGACACACGACGTCTCGTTCAACTGCGGCGACCGCAAGAGTTCCTCGGCCGACGCAAATATTTGGACGATGTAGCCACGCGATTTCAAAAGATTCTCTGTCGCCGCACGGACTGAGGCGTCGTCGTCAACGACGGAAATCAAAGGCGTGGACAAGACGAGCCCTCCTGACGCGGGAATAGCGGCTGCAAGCATTAGCCACCTTCGGCGAAAAGTGGGCTTGAGTGATGAAATTGTAAAATCATACTTGGGTTTGTTCAGGACGATTAGCGCGAATTCCCAGCGTCTCAGTCATTCTGATCAAGTCGGCCAGCGACCGGGCACGCATCTTTTTCATGACGTGTCCCCGGTAGATCTTGACCGTAATCTCGGCGAGCCCAAGCTCGGCGGCTACCTGCTTGTTCATCAGGCCGGCAGCAACCAGTCTCATCACCGCCTGCTCGCGCGGGCTTAAGGTCTCAAATAGAGACTGCAGGTTCGCGACGGTCTGCTGAGCCTCCCGTCTTTTGCGATCGCGTTCGGTCGCCGCAACCACGGCATCAAGCAGTTCCTGATCGCGAAATGGTTTGCTGAGAAAATCGACCGCTCCTTCCTTCATGGCCCTGACGGTCATGGGAATGTCGCCATGGCCGGTAATAAAAATGATCGGAATATGTATGTTCAACCTCGCGAGCTCGGTCTGGTACTCAAGGCCGCTCAAGCCTGGCAGCCGGACATCAAGAACTAGACAGCTAATAACGTCCGGAATTGCGCTCTGCAGCATTTCGCGGGCCGATCCGAATGCAACGACGTCCAACCCTACCGATTTAAAAAGGTTCGTAAGCGAGCGACGCATGGAGATGTCATCCTCGACGACGAAGACGATCGCCTTTGTCGATGCCTCGGCATTGCTGCCTTCACCTGGCGAGTCAAAGCGTCCTGTCACGAGACGACCTCCTTATGCAATGGTAGGGCAAACTGGAACGTCGCGCCCGGCCCATGTCTGTGGACCATTGACAGCCGCCCTCCGTGAGCTTCCACGATCGACCGGCAGATCGAAAGACCCATTCCAAGGCCACTCGACTTGGTGGTGAAGAAGGGATCTAAGACGCGGTCCGCGTCGTTCTCGGCGACCCCGACGCCGCAATCGGTCACGGCAAGCTGCACCCGCCCCATGTCGTCCTTTGATGATTGGATCAGCAGTTCGCGCGTCCGGTCTGTAACAGCGTCCATGGCTTCGATTCCATTCATCACCAGATTGATGATCACCTGTTGTAGCTGAATCCGGTCGCCAAGGATCGTAGGCAGCGCGGCCGTCAACTCGGTTCGTAACGTCACTCGGTGGCTCGCCAGCTCTCGTGTTACCAGCCCAATGACGTCCTTAACGACCTCATTGATATCGAGCGGCACCATCTCAATCTCCCCTTTCTTCGCGAGTGCACGAACACGACGGATCACCTCGCTTGCCCGGATTGCGTCTTCGATGATCCACTCCACCGAAGAGCGCGCGGCGGAAAGATCAGGAGCTTCGCGACCCATCCAACCGAGGCACGCATCGGCGTTGCTGATAATAGCGGCGAGTGGCTGGTTTATTTCGTGGGCGATGGAAGTTGTCAGCTCTCCTAACGTCGTTACACGCGTCACATGCGCAAGCTCCGCCTGTGCCTTTCGTAGTTCTTGTTCGGCTTCATCGGCGCGAATGGTAGCGGTGATGTCAGTGCTGACGCCACGGTAGCCGAGAAAATTGCCGTTTCCATCGAAAAACGGCTTGCCACTCGTGCGGACGTAGATCGGAGATCCTGTCCGATTCACGGTGCGGTAGACGAGATCCCGAAACGGGAGATGGGCCTCCAACGTCGCCCGGTGCTGCCGCCACTTCTCGGGTTCCTCTTCGACGTCGCACGCAATGTCCCAGCGAAGCAGGCCCATCAATCCTGTCGCCAAAATTCCCGCAGCGCTGGTGTGCTCGGACAAGTGAGTGACCTGATGATCCGGCCCGGTCTCCCAGAGCCAGTCGGACGCTGTTTCGGCGTAGTCGCGAAAGCGCTGTTCGCTTTCGCGCAGCGCGGCAAGTGTGGTTTCCAGGCGTTCCCTAGCTGCGTGTTGCTCGGTGACATCCATATGTGTTCCGATCAGCTCGCTGACGTTACCATCGCTGCCGACCACCACGTGCGCAACCGAGTGTATGCGCCTTATCCCGCCATCTGGTAAAAGGATACGGAAATCATATTCGAACCGCCCCTCCTTGTGTTCAATCGCCTGGCGCTGCACCTCCTGCAGCCGCGGCAAGTCGTCCGGATGGATGCGCGATCGAATGGTCTCTATCGATACCGGTTCTTGTGGGCTAAAGCCAAGCAGACGATCGACCTCGGCGGAGCGATACACGAAATCTAGACTGTAGACGTCCCAGGACCAGCTGCCCGTGTGACTGAGATGCTGGGCTTCGGCCAGATAGGCCTCGCTGCGGCGCAGCTGCTGTTCTGCTCGCCTCGCCGCCGTAATATCCGTAGCTGCCCCAACAAACTCGATGTCACCCGAGGCAGTTCTCGTGGCTCGTGCCTGCGCATGGATGTGCTTCACCGAGCCGTCCGGTAGTAGCAACCGGTATTCGTGCTCGAAATCGCTCGGGTCTCGCATCGCTCGATCGATAGTTTCTTTAACCGAAGCCCTATCATCTGGATGAGTGCGCTCAACGACGAGCTGCGGCCCCGGGACACTCTCAGGATCCAATTGGAAAATCCGAAATGTTTCCTTTGACCAGAAGGCCTCGCCCGTAGTGGCGTTCCAGCTGAAGCTGCCTGTATGACTCAACTCCTGCGCCTGGGCCAAATGTGCTTCGCTCCGCTGCAGGGCAAGTTCGGTCCGCTTTCGCTCCGTGATATCTTCGCAGGCTATAAGGACAATGGGCTGGTCATCGGCCCAGAGCATGGCTTTGGCGTTTTCACGTACCCACAATACCGAGCCGTCCTTCCTGACTTTCTGGACGTCCCACATGCGCGATTGTCCGATATCCTCAAGGCACGTCCGAACGCATTCTCGAACGAACGCGCGATCCTCCTCAAGAAATACGCCCAGCACGGATTGACCGATCAGTTCAGCACGAGCATAGCCGAGTTGTGTCGCGCCGAACGTATTGACGTTGAGGACAGTGCCGGCTTCATCGACCATGAAGTACATGGCCGGATTGTGCTCGAAGATTGCGCGCCACCGCTTTTCGCGATCCTCCAAATCGGCCGCACTCCGCTGAAGCTTGGCCGCAGCCACACGCGCAGCCTCTCTTTCCTGGCGGAGCTTTCCGATCAGGTGCGTTCCCACAATCGAGGCAATAAAGAATGCAACAACCACCGGAAGATCTTTGGGGTCATCGATTCGCAGGCTGAACGCCGGCGGCGCAAAATAGTAAGCGAGAGCAACGATGGCTAGGATGCAAAGCGCGGACGACGCGATGAAGCTGCCCATCAACGAAAACAGCAATACCACCAACAAATAGGCGAACGCCGTCGCGGCAAAATGCGCCTGAAGGTACAAGCAAGCCAGTGTTACCACGGCCAGCGTTATGCTGCCGAAGGTAAACTGAGGGGCTGAACATTTTAAACTGCTGATCTGGCTACGCATTTTGATACCGTCCGGCCTGTTCTCCGGCGGGAGAGCTATAACATTTTAGGCAAAAATGGGGCAATCCTCGGTACCAAGACCCGCTGGTGAGCGGTTCCGAGATCGATTGCTTGCTGCTGTACTGAGCACGCGCCGAGAAAAAACGCATCACAGACATACGTATAGTTGTCCTAAACCTTCCAATATGGCGCAGGCTGACACGCCTGCAATCGAAGCTGAGATGTCTGCTTTCCTCCGCTGCCGATAGCCTCCGGGCAGGCGCTCGAGGATGCGGCCGAGGACAACCCCCTTAAGCCAGCGGTACGAGGACAGCGGCTGCAGGTCAGCCAAGACGTTGAGGCAAAACAATCAGGCGCGCCTCGCCGACCCGGAAAGAAGAGGGACAAGCTTCCGGACCACTCATCTCGCCGGCACGATCGGTCATGCGGAAGAAAGCGCAATGGTCATGTACCGAGACACGAAGGCGAAGTAACGCGACTGCTACCTATGCGTTCAGGCCGTCGCGCGTAGGTGCGGAGGACTTGTCTCGAGTGGCTAGCCGGAGCCGAGTGCGCACAGTGACGCCTAACCGACCCTAGCCGCGTGCGAGCCGCCACGGCTCCGTCGAGGTGCCATCTAATCCATGCTGATCACACCCATCACGGTCTGATGCGCAGCGCGCACCTTAACAACGGATCACGAGTTGCGTCAGCAAGATCGCTACCACGTCGTTGGTCGGGTGAGGCAAATGCGGTGACCGCGCACATGGGCATTTGTAGGCGGACCAACAGCTAGGTCCGTCAGGCCGGACACGTTCTGTCGCAGTCCTGTTAACTTGCTCGGCAAATGGTGCACAAGCGTTCAGATGGCCGGGAGCCTTGACCGCGAAAAACGCCCTTGAAAATGACTGTTAAAAAAAGCTCCCACTCTTTTGCTCGCGTGCGACATCTTTTCAGGGCGGCTGCCGGGGCGCAACGCGGAGCAAGGCGCAACTGGAGATCGCGCGAGAAAGTTCCGACTCGTGTCAAGTCGGTTGTGCCGCTTCGAATTACGAGAGATGTGGCTGCGCTTGCATTCGAGGCGTCTTCGAATGGCGGCGGTTAAGATTCGGGACCTACCTCATTGTGCTTGTAGTGTCGATAGTGGTGGGCTCGTTGAGCCGAGCCTGTAGCGTCGCGTGCTCGAGCTCGCCTTCCCACCAGGATACGAACACGGCGGCGATGCCATTGCCGGTGATGTTGGTAAGGGCGCGCACCTCGCTCATGAACTTGTCGATCGAAAACACGATTGCCATGCCCGGCACCAGCGCTGGGTTGACCACCGACAACGTCGCAGCGAGCGTGATGAAGCCCGCGCCGGTGACGCCGCTTGCTCCCTTCGACGTTAGCATTGCCACGAGCAGGATCGTGAGCTGCTGGCCAAAGGTGAGATCGACCCCGAGTGCCTGGGCAATGAACAATGTCGCAAGTGTCATATAGATATTGGTGCCGTCGAGGTTGAAGGAGTAGCCAGTTGGCACCACGAGGCCGACCACGGGCTTGGAGCAGCCCAGCCGCTCGAGCTTCTCCATCAACTGCGGCAGCGCGCTTTCAGAGGACGAAGTGCCGAGCACGATCAGAATCTCGTCCTTGATATAGACAATGAACTTGAAGATTGAAAAGCCGACGAGGCGCGCGATCAAACCGAGCACCACCACCACAAATAGCGCCGCCGTCGCGTAAAACAGCGCGATCAGACCGATCAAATTGCCGAGTGCTGCCGGCCCGAACTTGCCGATCGTGAAGGCCATGGCGCCGAAGGCGCCGATCGGGGCCGCTTTCATGATGATTGCGATTACGCCGAACACCGCGTGCGCCACGTCGTCAATCATGCCGCGCAGCCGCTCCCCACGGTTTCCCAGCGCCATCAGCGCAAAGCCGAATAGGATCGCGAACAGGAGAACCTGCAGAACATCGCCGCGAGCGAAGGCGCCGACCACGGTATCGGGAATGATGTTGAGAAAGAAATCGACGGTCTTCGAGGCTTCCGCCTGCTTGACGTAATTTGCGACCGCCGCAGCATCCGGCTTGACCGCAAGGCCATGGCCGATTTGGACCAGATTGCCCATAACAAGGCCCAGCAGCAAGGCAAAACTGGAGACGATCTCGAAATAGACCAGCGCCTTGACGCCGACGCGCCCGACTTTCTTCGCATCTTGAATATGCGCGATACCAGATGTGACGGTGCAGAAAATAATCGGCGCGATCACCATCTTGATGAGCTTGATAAACCCGTCACCGAGCGCCTTGACCCAGTCGCTGGTCGCGACGGACGGCCATAGGCAACCGACCATGGCGCCAAGCAAGATCGCGATCAACACCTGGACGTAGAGAATCTTATACCAAGCTTGCGACGCGCGCGCGGGCGCCGCAGTTGCCATGGTGGTCATGACGCTTCCTTCCCGAATATACTCGAATGTGAGCCGCCGCGTCGTTGAGAGGCGACAGCGTCATGCGAGACTCATCATTTTTGCCGTGTCCGATTGAAGACGGTTCCGAGAGCCGGCGCGTCGTTCCAAAGGCAGGCGTTCAGTTACGTTATCTTTCTCGCTAAGCAAGATATGCACCAGATGCCCAAACTGCGGTCGATTAAGCAGTCGCGGACAAGCCGTGATCTCTGGGTGGCATCGCTTTGAGTGCTCGGACCACGTTCGCAAGGTCGAACAAGAAGTTGCAGCGTGACTCGTATCTTGATCGGCTGCGCGCATTAGCGGAGTCACGTCTCGGCCTGGAAACTCTAGCGTGATCGATATGCCCCGACTGCTGAGATGGATGCAACAGTACGTGACACTGGTAAAATTGATAGTTTGGATTGTAGGCATCCACGCGATGGAAGCCTGGCTTAGGAACTCGATTGCGCGAAAATCTTTGATGGATGCACTGCGTGTCGCTAGCGGCAAAGCTCGTTCGTGCACGGGGCACTTGTCTCCAGCCCTGTGCTAACGGTGCGCATTAGGCAGGTTGGTCGAGAGGCGGCGTTCGCTCTCGGCCCCTCGCACCTTTTGCCGCGTCGCAGAATCAGCTGACGATGATTTCTCAGCTAGGTCATTCGCGTTGCTGCCAAATGGCAGGCTTCCTGCGATCCGTTCCATTGCCGGCGTGGCGAGTGCGGCGTTTGAGCCGTCGGCAAACCAAACAGGCTTCTCTCGGGGCCTCAAGCCGTTTCGTTGCGCGGCTGTCGCTGTCTGCTCGGGAACAAAGATGCCAGAAATCTGACGAAGCGTTAGGTCCACTCCACAGTGCCGTCGGCGTCTATGCGAATTTCTCTCACGTTGAGCATAGAGCGCGCCACAGTTCGCACGCGGCACAGGAATTGCTGATGACGAACGAGGAGCTGCCGCCGTCTGATGGATCGAAGCAGCCCTGTCACAGGAGTTGCCGATGAGGCGTGCGATGCTGCTCTTGCTCGCAGAAACGACGCGCGCGAATGTGGCGGCCGCCACGAAGTGCCGCGCGACTAAAGGGCGATCCGCGCGACATCCCTGGGCGAGCCGGACGTGCAGGCGATCACTGTGCCGATACGGCGACTTGCTCGCACTGTTGTGCTGACGCACATGGATGTCTTTTCGGCAGAGATTTCGCAATCCGTTGCGCTCACGATCGAGCTCGCCAGCGTGACGACCGTGATCCTCCTCGTGATTGGTGTGCCCCTCGCTTGGTGGCTAGCGCGCTCAAAGACTCTTTTGAGCGAGGCGGTGGCGACGATGATCGCCCTGCCGCTGGTGCTACCGCCGACGGCTCTCGGTTTTTGCTTACTCGTGTTGCTCGGCCCCCACGGACCGGGTGGCGTTCTCGCCGCTTTCTGGGGCGAGCGCACGCTCGCTTTTACCTTCGCAGGAATCGTGGTCGGATCGGTTCTCTCGGCGCTGCCGTTGGTGGTGCAGCCGATCCGTAACGCCTTTGTTGCGATAGGCGATCGCCCGTTGGAAACTACGCCGCCCGTTTCGCCGTTGTATGCCTTGATTGCCATCAGCGCGCCGCTGGCGCGACTGGAGTTTGTTAAAGCCGCCGTGCTTGGCTTTTCTCATACGATCGGCACATTCGGCGTCGTGATGATGATCGGAGGCAACATTCCCGGGCGCACCAAGGTGTTGTCAGCCTACGTCGTAGAGTACGTCCAAGCATCGCGCTGGCGCGAGGCGAGTGTGGTTACCGGCGGTATGGTGATGTTCGCCTTTGCGGCAATCTTCACCTTAGCCCTCATCGACAGACACTGTGCCAGGAGGCACATGAGCGCAAGCGCACCAAGCCGGATAGAGCCATCTTAGGCTTGCCGCCGGACATATCCGATCACGACCGAGCAGCAGTATTGCAAGCCGGATCGATCCATCCTTGCGAGGCTACAATGAACAAGCTTGTTATGGCCGCGGCGGCTGCTGGAATCGGCTTCAATTCAGTGCACTCCGCGCCTCTGCCCGAAGCGAGGGCCGATGACGTCGGCGTTTCTCAGCAGCGCCTCGCCAAGCTAGACGAGTTCTTCGCTCGCGAGATCGCGAGTAAACGCGTGCCGGGCGTGGTGGTTGCAATCGCCAGAGACGGCAAGCTGATTCACTACAAGGCGTACGGGCAACTCGATCCTGCAAAAGGAAGATCGATGCGGCTCAATGCGGTCTTCGCGCTTGCGTCTATGACCAAACCGATGGTGGCCGTTGCGGGGCTTATCCTCATGGAGCAAGGTCGCCTGCCTCTACAGGCTAGGCTTACGGATTATTACCCGGAATTCGCAAACATGAAGGTGGGAGTGCCACAGCATGACGGCTCATTAGAATTTCAAACGCAGAGTTCTCCGATCTACATCCACGATCTATATCGCCACACATCCGGGCTCACCTATGGCGCGCCCCTCGACAGCTCAGACCAAGTTGCGCGTCTCTATCCCGATTTCGCCGCTCCGCCACTAAGGGGCGATAAGCAGGCGTTCATCGAAGCCATTACCAAGCTGCCGCTAGCGCACCAACCGGGGACGGAATTCGAATACGGCTTCTCGACCGATGTGCTGGGAGCTGTCGTGGAACAGGTCAGCGAACAGCGATTGGGTGACTATCTTGCCACCAACCTGTGGCAACCCATCGAAATGCAGGATGCCACTTTCCATTTGTCGGAATCGCAACGCGAGCGCCTCGCGCATCCATTTCCAGACGACCCGCTGACGGGAAGGCCACAAGACATCGAGCTCCTCGGAAGTCCGACGAAGTTTGACTGCGGGGGAGCCTGCGCATTTGCGACAGTCGGTGACTACGTGCGCTTTGGACAAATGCTGCTCAACGGTGGAGAGCTCGATGGGCAGCGCATTCTCGGTCCGAAGACGGTGCGCCACATGATCTCCAACCATCTCGCGCCAGAGATCAAAAATAAGGTCGCCAATGTGGAGGCGCACCGAGCCGGCTTCGGCTTCGGACTCGGAGTGGCTGTACGCATAAACGAGGGTCTCTCGGCGGTTCCGGGCAATCCAGGTGAGTTCACCTGGACCGGCGCCTACGGGACACAATTTTTCTGCGACCCAAAGGAGCGTCTCGTCGTGGTGGTCGGAACGGCAGCGCCCGGAGAAATCCGAAAGTACTACCGCGAACAAGTCCAGTATATCGTCTATGCTGCAATAATCCGATAATTCGCTTTCCGTCGAAAGGCTCGATGAACCGGTTTGGGTAGTAGACAGACAGTGTTGCTAGTACGAATCGATGTCGACTGAAAATCGGCGCCGTCGCCTGCTATCCGGTCGGCCGGACCGCACCAGTGCTTCAAGAACGAGATCGCCTTCGCCATCGCGAAGAAGCTCTTGCAAGTGGGTTTGGTGTCGCGCTTGCGCCAAGACGATCGCGCCGTGATATCGATTGGCTCGCGCGATGAACGCTCCTAGATGATAGCTCTGAACGTCCAGGCTCTCGCCCACGATCCTGTAGCGATGCCGTGCGGCGAGTCGCTTTGAATAAGGCAGCTCGGATCGATCAGACCTAAAAGGTGAAGGCAGCGTGCGCATCGCGGCTCAATCCATTGCGGCTTCTCTTCGTCGCTCGACAGCCGCTTTGGTGCGGGCTGTTTGCGCAGTTGCGACTATGAGCGGCTTTAACGCCCCATTAGTCAGCAATCGGCAAGTCTGATTGAGACCGGGGGCAGTGCGGTGCCCGTCAGTCAACTGCACCAATTCCATTGAACAATCGGCATGACGCGTGAGTGTCGCGGTCGTGCAAGAGCGAGTATGACGTAGTCGCCGTGCAGTGGTGAACCATCGTGCTGCTCTGTTGAAGTGCTCACATCGACGTCCAAAACCGGACACCATTAGCATGACAGATCAATGGCGCAGCTTGTGGCTCGCTGGCTGGGTTCGACAATCCGCAAATCCCGAAGCGGCGGCTTGGTATCTGTCAAGTGTTTCGCTTCGGTGGCCTGTTTCTTGCTGAACGTCAGCAATTCGTTATGGCCGACGACAACTCACATGGAAGGCCTCATGGCTGGTGCAACGGAAACGTTCTACAGCGTGATCAGACGTCAGGGTATCACGCGTCGTAGTTTCCACAAATTCTGCAGTTTGACGGCCGCGAGCTTGGGACTTAGTCCGCTCGCCGCAAGCAGTATTGCCAACGCTCTGGAGACCAAGCCGCGTGTGCCCGTCATCTGGCTGCACGGGCTCGAGTGTACCTGCTGCTCGGAAAGCTTTATCCGCTCGGCCCATCCCTTGATCAAGGACACGCTGCTGTCGATGATTTCGCTCGACTATGACGATACGATCATGGCGGCGGCAGGACACCAGGCCGAAGCCATCCTGGAGGAAACTCGTGCCAAGTACAAAGGCAGGTATGTGCTCGCCGTCGAAGGCAATCCGCCGCTGAACGAAGGTGGCATGTTCTGCATTGACGGCGGCAAGCCGTTCGTTGAAAAGCTCAGGTCGATGGCGGAAGAGTCCATGGCGATCATCGCTTGGGGCACGTGTGCGTCCTGGGGATGCGTGCAAGCGGCCAAGCCCAATCCGACTGGCGCGGCGCCGATCGATAAGGTGATCACCAACAAGCCGATCATCAAGGTGCCCGGGTGCCCGCCTATCGCAGAGGTCATGAGTGGCCTCGTGACTTTCATCACCACGTTCGGAAAGCTTCCGGAGCTCGATCGCCAAGGGCGTCCAAGTATGTTTTATTCCGAGCGCATTCACGACAAGTGCTATCGGCGTTCCCACTTCGATGCTGGCCAATTCGTCGAAGAGTGGGACGATAAGTACGCACGCAAGGGCTATTGCCTGTACAAGATGGGCTGCAAGGGGCCAACCACCTACAATGCCTGTTCGGCCCTTCGGTGGAACGGCGGCGTTTCATTTCCGATTCAATCCGGGCACGGCTGCTTCGGCTGCTCCGAAGACGGCTTCTGGGATAAAGGGTCATTTTACGACCGACTCACAACCATCAAGCAGTTCGGCATCGAGGAGAACGCCGACCAGATCGGCATGGCCGCTGCCGGCGTGGTTGGGCTAACCGTCGCTGCCCATGCGGCGGTCACCGCCGTGAAGCGGTTGACCCACAAGCCGGATCGCGCAGCCCACAAAAGCAAACCGAGTTGAGGGGGCGACGGTGGCCGTCCAGACACCGAATGGGTTCAATCTCGATCGTTCCGGCAGGCGAATCGTCATCGATCCGCTGACGCGGATCGAAGGCCACCTGCGCGTCGAAGCCAATCTCGATTCCGACAATGTGATCCGCAATGCGGTCTCAAGCGGGACGATGTGGCGCGGCATCGAAGTCATCCTGCGCGGGCGCGATCCGCGGGACGCCTGGGCGTTCACCGAGCGGATTTGCGGGGTCTGCACCGGCACCCATGCGCTCACTTCCGTGCGCGCGGTTGAAAATGCACTAGGAATTACGATTCCGGAGAATGCCAATTCGATCCGCAACATCATGCAGCTGTGCCTGCTCGTGCATGATCACCTCGTACATTTCTATCACCTGCACGCGCTGGATTGGGTCGACGTGGTTTCCGCGCTCAAGGCCGATCCCAAGTCGACCTCCGCGCTGGCGCAGTCTATCTCGCCCTGGCCGCTGTCGTCTCCTGGCTATTTTAAGGATTTGCAGATCCGGCTCACCAAATTCTTCGGATCAGGGCAATTCGGTCCGTTCAAGAATGGCTATTGGGGGCATCCGGCCTACAAGCTGCCACCGGAAGCGAACCTGATGGCTGTAGCACATTATCTGGAAGCGCTCGACTTCCAGAAGGAGATCGTCAAGATCCAAGCTATCTATGGTGGCAAGAACCCGCATCCGAACTGGCTGGTCGGCGGCGTGCCCTGCTCGATCAACATCGACGGAACTGGTGCGGTGGGTGCGATCAATATTGAGCGACTGAACATGGTGTCCTCGATCATCAACCGTTCGATCGAGTTTGTCGAGCAGGTCTACCTGCCCGACATTGCCGCGATCTGCTCGTTCTATAAGGACTGGCTCCATGGCGGCGGACTTTCGAGCAAAAGCGTGATGTCCTATGGCGACATCCCCGAAAACGCCAATGACTGTTCCGCGAAAAGTCTCAAGCTGCCGCGCGGGGTCATTCTTGATGGCAATCTCAAGGAGATACTGCCGATCGACCATGGTGATCCCGAGCAGATCCAGGAATTCGTCGCGCATTCATGGTATAAATACCCCAGCGATTGCTGTGGACTGCATCCCTGGGACGGTATCACCGAGCCGAGTTTTGAACTTGGGCCAAAACTCAAAGGCAGCAAGACAGATATCAAGGAACTCGACGAAGGCGGCAAGTATTCCTGGATCAAAGCGCCGCGCTGGCGCGGCCACGCCGTCGAGGTCGGGCCATTGGCGCGATACATCATCGGTTATGCGCAAGGCACAGCCGAGTTCAAGGAGCCCGCCGAGAGACTGCTCAAGGGGCTCAATCTTCCCCTGACTGCGCTGTTCTCGACGCTTGGCCGTACTGCGGCGCGGGCGCTCGAATGCCAGTGGGCGGCGCATCAGATGCGTTATTTCCAGGATAAGCTGGTAATCCACATCAAGGCAGGCAATACGGCAACTGCCAATGTCAGCAGGTGGAAGCCGGAAAGCTGGCGCAAGGAGGCCAAGGGCTACGGGTTCACTGAGGCGCCGCGCGGTGCACTCGGGCACTGGATCAAGATCAAGGACGCCAAGATCGACAATTATCAATGTGTCGTGCCGACGACGTGGAACGGATCTCCTCGCGATCCCAAGGGCAATATTGGCGCTTTTGAAGCCTCCCTGATCGGTACCCCGATGGCCGATCCGCAGCGGCCCCTGGAGATCCTGCGCACCATCCATTCCTTTGATCCGTGCTTGGCTTGCTCGACCCACGTGATGAGTCCTGACGGCCAAGAAATGGCTTCAGTCAAAGTTCGTTAGAGACATGCTGGACAACGCTCCGCAGCTCCTTGCCGCCGTCGATGCGGCACCGACTGAACGCAGCATCGGCGGTGGCGTCGCCTGCGCGCCGGTGCGACTGTGGCATTGGGTCAATGCGGCGGCCATTCTGATGCTGAGTTTAACCGGCTATCTCATTGGAACCGGGACACCGGCGATATGGGGAGAGACAAGCGGCAATTTCCTGTTCGGCTATATCCGCTTTGCTCATTTCTCGGCGGGATATGTACTCAGCGTCGGCTTTCTTCTGCGCATCTACTGGGCCTTGATGGGAAACGCGCATGCCATGCAGATCTTTTGCGTGCCGCTCTGGCGCAGGTACTTTTGGCGCGAGGTGTACCACGAGATTCGCTGGTATGCGTTCCTTACAGTTGAGCCCGAGAGGCGCGTCGGGCACAACCGTCTTGCTCAGCTCGCAATGTTCTTCATGTTTACGCAGACGATCACGTTCATGGTCGTCACAGGCTTTGCACTTTATGGGCAAGGTGCCGGTACTGACAGCTGGCAGTACAAGCTGTTCGGCTGGATGTTTTCAATTTGGCCGAACAGTCAGGACGTCCATACCTGGCATCATCTCGGCCTGTGGGTGATCGTGATCTTTGCGCTGGTTCACATCTACGCGGTGATCCGGGACGACGTCATGTCGCGCCGGCGCATCTATTCGACGATATCGGGTGAGCGCGGGTTTCGCGATTGACTGGAAGTGGATGCCGAATCCGGAAAACAAGAAACGGATCCTGGTGCTCGGCATCGGCAATATCCTGTGGGCCGATGAGGGATTCGGCGTGCGGGTGGTCGAGGAGTTTCATCGCCGCTACGCCATCGATGACAACGTCACCGTCCTCGATGGCGGCACGCAGGGCCTCTACCTCGTCAGTTTTCTCGAGCAGGCCGATTGCCTGATCGTGTTCGATGCCATCGACTATGGATTGCTGCCCGGGCAGTTGAAGCTTGTGCGAGATGACGAAGTGCCAAAATTTGCCGCCGCCAAGAAGGTGAGCCTGCATCAGACCGGCTTTCAGGAGGTTTTGAGTGCGGCCGACCTGCTTGGCCGCCGCCCGCGAGAGCTCGCTCTCATCGGCTGTCAGCCGCTGGACCTGGAGCATTGGGGCGGTCCGCTGACCGCCCCGGTGCGCTTTCAGATTGCGCCTGCGATTGAACTGGCTTGCAAACTCCTGGCGCAGTGGGACTCGCCGGCAAAACCGCGGACCGCGCCGCTGCCTGCATCAGAACGGCTGTTGGCGAACAATATCGACCATGCGAATTATGAGATGAGGGCGCAGCCGATCTAGCGGCCCGCGACTGACCATGTGCCTTGGCTTACCAATGACGATTGTCGAGACCGACGGCATCACGGCGCTGTGCGAGCATGGCAATGAACAGCGGCGCGTCTCGGTCATGCTGCTCTCCGACGCGTCGGTCGGCGCCAAGGTGCTCGTTCATATCAACAGCGCAGTGCGGCTCTTGGATGACGAGGAAGCAAGGCTGATCTCGGCAGCACTTGACGGGCTTGAGGCCAGCCTCAACGGCCAGGACTGCGATCGCTTCTTTGCGGACTTGATCGGTCATGAGCCGCAATTGCCGGAGCACCTACGCTAGCAGTTCCGTTCGCCTGTTGCGCCGACTAGGCTTGCTCACAAATCGAATTCCAGTCGCACGTAACCTTTACATGGAAAATGTCAGACGCTTCGAGCCGTTGGTTCGAGCGGGAGTCGCGGCCAGGCGACGATTGGCATGCGCCTTGCTAATAGCCTGCTAGCAGAACCGAACATTATCAGAAAGGCGTGTGATGAAGTTGCAGCCGGCGCAGCATGGTCTGGCGCGGCCCGCTCCGTCCGACGTAGAGGGCGTCAGCGTCGATGCGCGCCTGGCCGCGCACGCTCCCGTGAGGGCGGCCGCGATGCCGCTGTCGGCGGCCGATCCCCTATATTTGCTCCGGATCATCCAGCTCGCATTCTTCCTTCCTGAAATGGTCAAGGCGTTTCGAAAGCAAGGCGCAGGGCCTGCGGGCGGCGTTGGCGGCGAACTGGTCGGCCGGCTCGGCCTGCGTGGCCCGTCGACGCCGAGCCTGTGCCATCGGCGCGATACACTCCGCCTGATCGGCAAAAGACCAGTCCGTTTGGTTACGATCGACCACATCTCGGTACCGATCGTTCGGCCACACGCCGGCAGCACTTCTGTCGGCAAGTGCATTGCCTCTCGATACAGCCAACGGAACGTCGCATCATGAAAACAGCGATCCGCGTTGTATCCGACGGCGTCGACCGGGCGGCGAGCGAGCTTGCCACGGGCTCTGGAGGGCTCGACGTATTCCATAGTGGGTTGACAAGTGCGAGTGCGCTCGCCAAGCGCGCTTGGCGCGATGGCGACGAGCTTGCAAGGAACTTTCCGAATGCCACCGCGCTGTTATCGAATGCCGCTGCTGCCGTTGGCAGCCAGAGAAGCGGCGCTCGGACGCAACTGTACGGACTAGCGAATCTCAGCGATCCCGAGCGCAAGCTGATTAGCGAAGTGCTCGGAGAAGGTGAGGTCGCCGGCTTGGTTGCGCTGCCAGATGGCTCTTTGGCGCAAATTCAGGAGTCCAAGCTTGCGGGAATCTGGCGCGTGCGCATCGGGACCGAGCCGGCGCACGAATATGTTGAGGTCGGGGCGATCCCGCAGATTGTGCGGCGCGCCGCAACTGACCTGACGTCCGCCGATCTTGCGATCGGTGCCGCGCCGGACGGCGCGATGAACGTGCAACCGGTGCTCGCCGAAATACGCGAGCGGGCGCGCGTCTGGCGGTTTGGCATGTGCGCGCATGTCATCAATCTCACATTGCTGCCGATGAGCGTTATCGACCTGGCATTCCTGCAGCAAAGCGTGGGCAATGGCCCGGTCGAACTCATCTTCCGCGGCTACGGCACGTGCCGAGTGCAGGCGACCGGGATCAGGAATGTCTGGTCGGTGCAGTTCTTCAATTCTACGGACAACATCATCCTTGATACGCTGGAGGTCGGCGGTGTGCCGATTGTTGCGTTGGCTGCCGACGAGGATTTCCAGGACTCTGCCGAACGCATGCAGGAAATTATTAAGGCGTACTTCACATGAAGAGCTGGGAGAACATTCGGCATCGGGTGGGATCCCGTAGACGGCGCGTGCGCAGCGACCGCCGGCATAGCTTGCGCAGGATGTTGGCGGAGCGGTGCGCATGAGCCTCGCTGCCCGCAACAAAATTGATGTCACCGTATCGCTAGCTGCCGACGTAGTCGCCGCGGTCGAGATCCTGCCGCGTGTCCGACCGCCGCTGGCGCGGCTGTTCGCCGGCAAACAGGCCTCGTCGCTGCTCAAGGTGCTGCCGCGGCTCTTCGCGTTGTGTGCCGCCGCGCAGCAAACCGCACTGCTGTCAGCGATTGAGACGGCGCGCGACGAAGCGATCACCCGCACAACAAGACAGCATCGTATTGCGCTTATCGTTACCGAACGCATCGCGGATTTGCTACGGGGCCTCTTTGTCGGACATCTTACGCAAGACATCGCCAGTGCGGCGGCAATCCGCTCCCTGATGCGCGGAATGTCAGCGCTTGTCGGCAGCGCACAGCCAGCCTGGGGCTCCGCTCAACGCGAAGAGACAGCACGGATTGCGGCTGCGCTGGCCGCGCTCGGCATGCCGAATGAGGGTGGCGCGCTGAGGTCCGGTAGCCCATTGGCGCTTCGCATTGCAGCGCTTGATGAGATCGACCTGAAGTCAATTCCGGCGGAGCACTCGTACCTGTCTGTTGCTGACGACCGCAAAATCATTGAACGGCTGCTCGTGGATGACACGACATTTTGCTATTGTCCCGATCTCGACGGACATGCGCCCGAGACGGGTCCATGGGCGCGCCAAATGACGCGTGATCGGCTCTCGCCGAGCCCAGCCGGTGCGGCGGCGCGACTGAAGGCCAGAATTGTTGAAATCCTCCGGCTATGCGCCTGGCTCAAGGCCGGTGCTCAGATTGAGTCCGCGGAGCATGGGATTGTCGAAAGATATAAGCTAGGGCCCGGCCGTGCAGCGGCCGCGGTCGAATGCGCCAGGGGGCGTCTCTACCACGTGGTTGAGCTTGATCCTCAGGGCCGGATATCCCGCTTCGAATTCCTTGCGCCGACGGAGTGGAATTTCCACCGGCGCGGACCGCTTGTCCGGAACCTGCAGGGCGCGGTGCTGCCGGCGAGACGACGTCGAGATGCAGTCCATGCGGTGATTGCATCGCTCGATCCGTGCGTCGGGTTTACCCTCAATTTTCGCGAAGTTGGCGATGCATGAAATGGCGATTTGTCTTGGCATTATTCAAATCGTCGAGGAGGAGGTACGTCATCGGTCGTTTTCGCGGGTGCGGAGCGTCTGTCTGGAGATGGGAGCGCTGAGTCATGCCGCGCCTGAAGCGATCAGGTTCTGCTTTGCTGTCGTTGCAACGCGGACCGTTGCCGATGGCGCGGTCCTTAACATCGTCGAACTTCCAGGCGTTGCCTGGTGCATGAGCTGTTCGAAGAGCGTCGAAATTGCACGGCGCGGTGAGCGCTGTCCCTGCTGCGGCAGTTATCAGTTGCAGGTAACCGCGGGCGAACAGATGCGGGTGAAAGAGCTGGAGATCGATTGATGTGTACCGTTTGCGGCTGCACCGAAGGGACGCCGTCGACCGAATGCGCAAAAGCGCATGATGCGGAGAGCCACGCGCGTTACTATGCCCATGTGCAGGACGATTGCGATCGCCATTATGCCCATCCTCATGGCGACCAAGGCCTGCAGCGTTCATACCATGCTCGCGATAGTCATAGTCACCATCATCGCTCTGCCCATCACCAGGCTCATGGCGGGCAGGCGCTTCTGAGCGGCGGCGCTGGGCCGGCTGCCTTGAAGGTCACGGGCATGAGCAGAGAGCGGGTCATTCAGATCGAGCGCGATATTCTTGGCAAGAATAATGGGATTGCGGCGGACAACCGCGCGCTCTTCGTAGCCGATGACCTGCTTGTATTTAATCTTTTGTCCAGTCCCGGTGCGGGTAAAACGACGCTGCTTGTCCGAGCCGTCTCCGAGCTCAAGCGTAGCCGTCCGGTCGGGGTGATCGAAGGCGACCAGCAGACCTCGAACGATGCCGAACGCATTCGGGCCGCCGGCGTGCCGGCCATTCAAGTCAACACCGGCAAGGGTTGCCATCTCGATGCTGCAATGATTGGCGAGGCTTATCGCCGCTTGCCGCTGCTCACGGGCGGTATTCTCTTCATCGAGAACGTCGGTAATCTGATCTGTCCCGCAGCCTTCGATCTTGGCGAGGCCTGCAAGATCGTAGTGTTGTCGATGACCGAAGGTGAAGACAAGCCGCTCAAATATCCTGATATGTTTGCCGCTTCGTCGCTCATGGTGATCAACAAGATTGATCTGGCCCCTCTGCTTGAGTTCGATTTGGGCAAGACCATCGAATACGCCAGACGCGTCAATCCAAAGATCGACGTGCTTGTAGTTTCGGCGCGTACCGGCGAGGGTTTTGGCGCGCTCTACGCTTGGATCGATAGACAGGCGGGGCATCAGAGGCGCGCCGTAGAGGACACAAGGCGATGAGCGCCGCAACCACCTGCGACCGAACACGGCTGCGCGTGCGCGTGAGTGGGGCCGTGCAAGGGGTCGGGTTTCGTCCTTACGTCTATGGACTCGCTATGCGGTACGGATTGGCGGGGTTTGTCATCAACGGCCCCGAGGGCGTTATCATCGAGGTCGAGGGCGACCGTGCGTCAGAGTTTGTCGCCACGTTGCCGCTCGAGGGGCCTCCATTGGCACGCATCGACCACATCTGCGTTCGGGAGACTGCGGCGCTCGCGGCGAAAGACTTTTCGATCGGTACGAGCGAAGGCGGCAAATTTTCAACGCAGATCGTCGCTGATGCCGCGACCTGCCAGCAATGCCTCAATGAGCTGTTCGATCCAGAAAATCGGCATTACCTTTACCCATTCATCAGTTGCTGCCATTGCGGCCCACGCTACACCATCGCCGAACGGCTTCCGTACGATCGCCACAACACCGTGATGAGGGCTTTTCGGCTGTGCGCCGCCTGCGCGGCCGAATATGCCGATCCGGCGAGCCGCAGGTTTCATGCTGAGGCGATCGCGTGTTCGACATGCGGTCCTCGGCTCAGCCATGGGATCAGCGCCATTGTCGCGGCAATCGCGGGGGGACAAATCGTGGCGATAAAGGGGCTGGGCGGATACCAGCTTCTTTGCGATGCGCGTAACCAGGACGCCGTGCAGCGTTTGCGCAGGAGAAAGCATCGCCTTCAGAAGCCGTTCGCGGTTATGGTCGATTCCATAGAGCGCGTCAGCGACATCGCGGAGGCGAACGCGCCCGAGCTTACGCTGCTCGAATCCGTAGCACGTCCCATCGTCCTTCTGCCTTCGCGCAACAATCTGGCGCCCGCCATAGCTCCTGGCTTATCGCGTGTGGGTGTCATGCTGCCTGTAGCGCCGCTGCATCACCTCATCTTTCATGCGCTTCGCTCGGCAGGAGCATGTGCGAGGGCCGGTCCGGTCATCGTCGCCACCAGTGCCAATCTTTGCGGCGAACCGCTCCTGATCGACAACGCGCAGGCGCTGCGGCGGCTCAAGGGGATCGCCGACCTTACCGTGACCCATGATCGCAATATCCTGACGCATGCTGATGACTCCGTGGTGTCGGTGGTGGCTGGCCGGCCGCAATTCATTCGTCGTGCCCGTGGCTATGTTCCCGAACCGATCCGGCTTGCGAAGTCTGTGCCGCCCGTGCTCGCCGTCGGCGGCGCACTAAAATCGACCGTCACCATCACGCGGGATAACCAAGCGTTCGTCTCTCAGCATATTGGCGATCTGGATACGGCCGAAGGCATTCGTGCGTTCGAGGAGACGATCCGACACCTCACATCGAGTCTTGACGTGGAGCCTGTCGTGGTCGCCCATGATCTGCATCCCGATATGGCTTCCACCCGGTTTGCGGAAGCAAATGGCCGCGCGCTGGTGGCTGTCCAGCATCATCACGCACACGCTGCCGCAGTGATCGCCGAGCATGGCCATACGGGACCTGCGCTTGCCCTGGTGCTCGATGGCCATGGCTTTGGCTCCGAGGGCGGTAACTGGGGTGGCGAACTATTGTTGTGCGAAGGGACGAGGTGCCGACGCATCGGGCACTTAGCGCCCCTGCAAATGCCTGGTGGAGATCGTGCAGCCCGCGAGCCGTGGCGCATGGCGAGCGCAGTATTACACGGGCTCGGCCGGGGTAACGAAATCGGGCCGCGCTTTGCGGCGCAACGGCAGGCCGGATGTATGTCGGCCTTGCTCGATCAGCCGGGCGGGGCCACCACGACCAGCGCGGGCCGGTTGTTCGACGCGGCAGCGGCGCTGCTGGGGATTGCGAGTTTGCAGAGCTATGAGGGCGAAGCGGCGATGAAGCTCGAGGCGCTGGTGCGGCGGACTGCGATTCTCGAAGCCGGCTGGACAATCGATGGCGGCGTGCTGTCGCTTCAGCCGCTGTTTGCGCGGTTGGTTGCAGATGACATTGACGCCGCGGTCGGAGCCGGGCTGTTTCATGGCACCTTCGCCGCCGCCTGCGTTGACTGGGTCACGCGCTCTGCGCGGACAACCGGCGTTAATACCGTCGTTCTGAGCGGCGGCTGCTTCCTGAACGCGGTGCTGGCGGATGAAATCCCGCGCGGTTGCAGCGCTGCCGGCCTTACCCCGCTGATGCCGCGGCGGGTGCCGCCCAATGATGGCGGTTTGAGCCTTGGCCAGGCCTGGATTGCCGCTCTGCAGATTGCTCAACAGTCGTCCGCCAGGGGAGGAACAGCCTGATATGTGTCTTTCGGTTCCGGCAAAGATTGCGAAAATTCTTCCCAACGACATGGCCATGGTGTCCATCGATGGCATCAGCCTGGAGATATCGATTGCTCTCATCGACGAGCTCGAGGTCGGCGATTGCGTCCTTGTCCATGTCGGCTATGCGCTGGCCAAGATCGATCCGACGGAAGCCAAGCGCACGCTGGAGCTCCTGCAGGAGCTAGGCAGCGCAGGGGAACGCCGATCATGAAATATGCCGACGAATTTCGCGACAAGGCCATCGCGCAGGGAATTGCGCGTGCGATTGGCGCCGAGGTCAGTTCGCAAAGAGCCTATCGGTTCATGGAATTTTGCGGCGGACACACTCATGCGATCTCCCGCTACGGCCTGGAGGATCTGCTGCCCGCGAACGTCCGCATGATCCACGGGCCCGGTTGTCCCGTCTGCGTTCTGCCCGCCAGCCGAATCGACATGGCGATCCGCCTCGTCGAGCGACCAGAGGTCACTCTGTGCGTCTACGGCGACCTGATGCGCGCGCCTGGGTCGCAAGGACAGTCCCTGTTGCGAGCCAAAGCGCTCGGTGCCGACATTCGGATGGTCTACTCGACGCTCGACGCTATCCGGCTCGCCGAACAGGCGCCGAGCCGCGAGGTGGTCTTCTTTGCCATCGGATTTGAGACCACGACGCCCCCGACGGCGGTGATGATCCGAATTGCCGAGAAGAAGCGGCTGAAGGGCCTCAGCGTGTTCTGCAACCACGTGCTTACACCGTCTGCAATGCACAGCATTCTCGAGAACCCGAAGATCCGCAACACCGGCGGGGTCCCAATTGACGGCTTCATCGGGCCTGCACATGTCAGCACCATTATCGGTACGCAGCCCTACGAGCCCCTGGCGGAACAATTCGAGAAGCCTATCGTGATCGCGGGATTTGAACCCCTCGACGTGATGCAGGCGATCCTGATGCTGGTGCGGCAGGTGAACCAAGACCGCTACGAGGTGGAGAACCAATACAGCCGTGCAGTGACACGCGAAGGCAATCGGCGCGCCAAGGAGGAGGTAGCGCAGATATTCGAACTGCGTGAGCAGTTTGAATGGCGTGGGCTCGGACTCGTACCCAACAGCGGACTGAAGCTGAAGCGGGCTTACACGCAATTCGACGCCGAGACGCGTTTTGCGATCCACGACCTGCGTGTCGCAGACAATCCGGCGTGCGAGTGCTGCGCGATCCTGCGTGGCGCCAAGCGGCCGGTCGATTGTAAGCTGTTTGGAACCGTCTGCACGCCGGAAACTCCCATAGGGTCCTGCATGGTGTCATCGGAAGGCGCTTGTGCGGCGTATTGGACCTATGGCCGAGTTCGCGATGAACAGTTGAGGCGGACGTCATGAGCGTAAAGGCCTATCAACGCAAGCTCGACGTCGAGAACGGACGGGTTGATCTTTCCCACGGATCCGGGGGCCGTGCCATGGCACAGCTGATCTCCGGCCTTTTTCACAAAGCCTTTGGTAATGAATGGCTCGCCCGCTGCAATGATCAGTCGGCGTTTGACATTGCGGCAGGCAGGATGGTGATGACGACCGACGGCTATGTGGTCTCGCCGCTGTTCTTTCCCGGCGGCAATATCGGGTCACTGGCTGTGCACGGCACGATCAATGATGTCGCAATGTCCGGCGCGCGTCCCCTCTATCTGTCGGCCAGTTTTATCATCGAGGAGGGCTTCCGGTTTTCGGATCTGAAGGCGATCGCGGATTCGATGGGCGCGGCAGCGCGCGGGGCCGGCGTTTACATCATTGCCGGGGACACCAAGGTCGTCGAGCGCGGCAAGGCGGATGGTCTGTTCATCTCTACGACCGGGATCGGGATTGTGGCCGATGGGCTCGATCTCTCCGCCGACAAGGCAAGGGTCGGGGACCGTGTGCTGGTGTCCGGTAGCCTCGGCGATCATGGGGTGGCGATCATGTCAAAACGGCAGAACGTCGCTTTTCAAACCGAGGTCGTCTCGGATTCCGCAGCGTTGCATAACCTCGTAGCGGTCATGGTTGCCGCCGGCGGTGGCGGCATCCGGGTGATGCGCGACCCCACGCGCGGTGGGCTCGCCGCGACCCTCAACGAGATTGCGCATCAATCCGACCTCGGGTTCCGCCTGCAGGAAGCATCCATTCCGGTGAAGCCCGCGGTTGCGGCTACCTGCGAACTCCTTGGACTCGATCCGGTCCATGTCGCCAATGAGGGCAAGCTCGTTGCGATCGTCGCGCCTGATTTGGCCGATGCCGTGCTTGCGGCCATGAAGGCGCACCCGCTCGGGTCCGATGCAGCTGATATTGGCGAGGCGGTGGCTGACGATCGGAAATTTGTGCAGATGGCGACCGGTTTCGGCGGCCGACGAATCGTCGATTGGCTGTGGGGCGAACAATTGCCTCGGATCTGTTGAACACGCTGCGCAACGTCCAGTTTTTTGGAAACCAAATTTATGATCAATGGCCATCAGCCATCAACTCTGGGAAACGATCCCTTCTATGGGCAATCCTGCCCAACCGGCAGACTGCGATCTTCGCTCTTTAACAAGTTTCGGCGAGGCTGGATTTCGGTTGTTAGCTTTTCCACGAGCCGAGAACGCAATTCGAAACGATTCACCGCCATCGCGCAGTTTCGACGGTTAAGCTCAGCGAGCATGGTCACGCGATCCGCTCGGCACCCGTGGGTTTGAAATCCTGCGAAGCTTGTCAAATATCGCTGAATTCCTGCGCCATTTTGACGGCTGGGTCGCAATATCGCTGCGCGCTTCCGATTAGAAAGGCGCTTCAGGCAGGGAGTTTTCAAATGAAGGTCGGAGTCCCCAAGGAGATCAAGGCGCACGAATATCGCGTGGGCCTTACCCCTGGAGCTGTCCGCGAATACGTGGCAGCGGGCCACCGCGTGATGATCGAGGCCAATGCCGGCGCTGGCATTGGTGCAACCGATGACGATTATCGCAATGCTGGCGCAACGATTCTAACTTCCGCAGTTGAAGTATTCGCATCGAGCGAGATGATCGTAAAGGTTAAGGAGCCTCAGCCGTCCGAATGGTGTCAGCTGCGGGAAAATCAGATCCTGTTCACTTATCTGCATCTGGCCCCCGACCCGGATCAGGCCAAGGGCCTCCTGAAATCTGGATGCACCGCGATCGCCTATGAGACCGTAACTGATGCGCATGGTGGTCTTCCACTGCTGGCGCCGATGAGCGAGGTCGCGGGTAGGCTTGCGATCGAAGCGGCAGGTAGCGCCCTGAAGCGGAGTGCAGGCGGACGAGGGCTGTTGATCGGTGGGGTACCCGGTGTTCAACCGGCCCGAATCGTGGTGATCGGAGGTGGCGTCGTTGGCACGCACGCGGCACGCATGGCGGTCGGTTTGGGTGCAGAGGTGACCATCATCGACCGTTCGATACTCCGGCTCCGCGAGTTGGACGAGCTATTCGAAGGACGCGTTCGCACCAGGTTTTCGACCATCGACTCCGTGGAGGAAGAGGTATTTGCGGCGGATGTGGTGATTGGTGCGGTGCTCGTTCCAGGTGCGAGCGCGCCGAAGCTGGTCCGCCGGAACATGCTGAGCTCGATGCGCAAGGGGGCAGTGCTCGTGGATGTCGCTATCGATCAGGGCGGCTGCTTTGAGACATCGCACCCAACCACTCACGCTGAGCCAACTTACGAAGTGGATGGCGTCATTCATTATTGCGTGGCCAATATGCCCGGCGCCGTGCCGCTGACCTCGAGCCAGGCACTGAATAACGCGACGCTGCCGTTTGGTTTGGCTCTGGCCAACAAGGGTTTTTCCGCCGTGCTCGAAGATCCGCATTTGCGCGCAGGCCTCAACGTCCATCGGGGCCGGCTAACTTACAAAGCGGTGGCCGAAAGCCTCGGGCTGCCCTTCTCACCGATCGACCAGGCTGCGGCCTGATCCCAGAGGCCCGTGATGGGCGTTTTCCTCCCTGACTTAGGCCACCCTTCGGGGTGGCTTTTTTTCGGCTCCATCGATCTGCTGACCGCCGCCGGCATTTATTTGGCACGCGGAGCGAAGCGGAGGATCACCAGACGAAGGCCTGGCTTCAGTCGCCCGCACGATGCGAGACAATGTACTTTCGCCCCTTAAAGCGCATATGAATGCCGGTTTTGCCAAGTCATCCAAGGCAATTGAGAATGCGTCCCGCGGGTCCCCAGGGCGCCCGCGATCACCTCAGCGACTTTATCTGGCGCGATCGCCGCGACCTTTTCTGACTGGCTGTGGGGACGCGGACCGGACCGGTGATCACTGCGCCGGTTGTTCATCGTGGTGATGTCGCCGAAGCCGCCGCTGTCCCGGTGAGTGGAACCAACAAGATGCGGCTCGGGGTCGACCTGACACACCGGCGGAGAACTTTGTGAAGTCGCGCGGCGCTTCGATCGTAGCCGCGGCACGGCGGCCTTGGGAAGGATCGCAGATCGTTCCCTGAGGTTGGCTAACGCGGTTCACCTGATCGGCTGACTGCCGTGAGATCGACCATGCGTAAACCACCGCATCGAGATCAAGTTGCTGTCATGCCCGTTGTAGGATTTGCGACACCGTGTCGAGGCGGCGAGTCGCGTTATCGAAAATAGCCCAGACGAATCAAGGTTAAACCGTCTGGCACAAGACTTGAAAGCAAGAAACTGTCCCGCACCTTTTGCTCATGGAATCGCAGTCATGGCCTACAAGATAATCGCATCCCAGTGCACCGTCTGCGGTGCATGTGAGTACGAATGTCCCAATGCCGCGATCAGCCTGAAGAACGACATATATGTGATCAATCCGACCCAGTGTACCCAATGTGAGGGGCATTTTGACACGCCCCAATGCGCCGTCGTTTGCCCGGTGCCCGATACCTGCGTGCCAGCATAGGTGGAGTAGCCGATGAGAGGAGCTCCGGCGCGAAACATGATGAAGACGCTATCGACAGCCGCCGCCTTTTGGATCCGTCTCCTGTTTCTCTCACTCGCTGGCCCCGAGTTGGCCGTGACTTGCGCGGTCCGCTCGGAGAGATTGCGGCGCAATCCTCGGCGGCGGGAGTTGTCCTTGCGCGAGCGGAGCGGGCGATGGTAGCTGTACAAGAGACGGTCGAGCGCGTCCGGCGGATCGACGTCGACCAATATCGATATGGGTTTGAGACGCTGATCGAGTCCGACAAGGCCCCGAAGGGGCTGTCGGAAGACACCGTTCGCTTCATATCCGCAAAGAAGAGTGAACCGGCCTGGATGCTGGAATGGCGCCTGGAGGCGCATTGCCGCTGGCTGACCATGACCGAGCCGACTTGGGCGCGCGTCGACTATCCCAAGATCGACTTCCAGGACATCTACTATTACGCGGCGCCTAAGCCGAAGAAGACGCTGTCCTCGATCGACGAGATCGATCCGGAGATCCTGAAAACCTACGAGAAGCTCGGCATCCCGCTGCGCGAGGTCGCGACCCTCGAGGGCGTCGAGCCGCCACCCGGCGGCGAGCAGACGCCGAACCGCAAGATCGCGATCGACGCGGTGTTCGATTCGGTGTCGGTTGCGACCACCTTCAAGGCGGAGCTGAAGAAGGCCGGCGTGATCTTCATGCCGATCTCGGAGGCGATCCGTGAGCACCCTGAACTGGTGCAGAAATATCTCGGCTCCGTGGTGCCGACGTCGGACAATTTCTACGCGACGCTGAACTCGGCGGTGTTCTCCGACGGCTCGTTCGTCTACGTGCCGCCGGGCGTCCGCTGCCCGATGGAGCTGTCGACCTATTTCCGCATCAACGAGCGCAACACCGGCCAGTTCGAGCGCACGCTGATCATCGCCGACAAGGGCTCCTACGTCTCCTATCTCGAGGGCTGCACCGCGCCGCAGCGCGACGAGAACCAGCTGCACGCGGCCGTGGTCGAGCTCGTCGCGCTCGCCGATGCCGAAATCAAATATTCGACGGTGCAGAACTGGTACCCCGGCAATTCGGAAGGCAAGGGCGGCATCTACAATTTCGTCACCAAGCGTGGCGACTGCCGCGGCGCCCATTCCAAGATCTCGTGGACCCAGGTCGAAACGGGTTCGGCGATCACCTGGAAATATCCGAGCTGCATCCTGCGCGGCGACAACTCCCGCGGCGAGTTCTACTCGATCGCGATCTCGAACGGGTTCCAGCAGGTCGATTCCGGCACCAAGATGATTCATCTTGGCAAGAACACGTCGAGCCGGATCATCTCCAAGGGCATTGCTGCCGGCAAATCGCAGAACACCTATCGCGGTCTCGTCACCGCGCACCGCAAAGCGACCGGCGCGCGCAACTTCACCGCCTGCGATTCCTTGTTGATCGGCGACAAATGCGGCGCGCACACCGTGCCGTACATCGAAGCCAAAAATTCGTCGGCGACGTTCGAGCACGAGGCGACGACCTCGAAGATCTCCGAGGACGTGCTGTTCTACTGCATCCAGCGCGGCGTCAGCCAAGAAGAGGCCGTCGGCCTCGTCGTCAACGGCTTCGTCAAGGACGTTCTGCAAAAACTGCCGATGGAGTTCGCAGTGGAGGCGCAGAAGCTGATCTCGATCTCGCTCGACGGATCTGTCGGATAACCAAACCTCCCGCGAGCCCTCTCGAATGCGGCTCGCCAGATGACGCATTTCAGGGATCGGATCAGAATGGCGCTACTCGAAATCCGAGATTTGCAGGTTGGTGTCGAAGACCGCGAAATTATTCGCGGCCTCGATCTTGACGTCAATGCGGGTGAGGTGCACGCGATCATGGGGCCGAACGGCTCCGGCAAATCGACGCTCTCTCATGTCATCGCCGGCAAGCCCGGCTATGAGATCAATGGCGGACAAATCCTGTTCAGGGGCGAGAACCTGTTGCGGATGCAGCCAAATGAACGCGCCGCCAAGGGCGTGTTCCTGGCATTCCAGTATCCGGTCGAGATCCCCGGCGTGACCAACATGAACTTCCTTCGGGCGGCACTGAACGCCCAGCGCAAGGCGCGCGACCAACGGGAATTCTCCACCCCCGAATTTCTGAAAAGAGTCCGCGAGGTGGCCGGTTCGCTCAACATTCCCCAGGACATGATCAAGCGCAGCGTCAATGTCGGCTTCTCCGGCGGCGAGAAGAAGCGCAATGAAATTTTGCAGATGGCGCTGTTCGAGCCGAGACTGTGCATCCTGGACGAGATCGATTCCGGCCTCGATATCGACGCGCTGCGTATCGTCGCCAGCGGCATCAACGCCTTGCGTTCGCCGGAACGAGCGATGCTCGTGATCACCCACTATCGGCGGCTTCTCGACCATATCGTGCCGGATATTGTGCACGTGATGTCGAAAGGGCGGGTCATGAAGAGCGGCGGAAAAGAACTCGCGCTGGAGCTCGAGGCTTGTGGCTACGCCCAATTCGAAGACGCGGCCTGACGGCTCTAGGGATTCCCCGATGAAGCAGGTTTTGGCCAAAGCCGACGCCGAACGCGCAATGGGCAATGTTTTCGCTGCGGCGCGTGGACGGCTGCCTGGTGCAGGCCCTGTCCCCCAAATCCGGGCGAGGGCATTCGAGCTCTACGAGCGTACCGGCCTCCCGCATCGGCGCATGGAGGATTGGAAATACACTGATCTGCGCGCCCTGATCGGCGAGGTGCTGCCACTGGCTCCCCGACCGGATGCGGAGGCGCTGGTGCGCGCAAAGGTGTCGGCCAAGCAAGTGGCTGCCGATCAGGCGGTCAAGCTCGTTTTGGTGGATGGCATATTCGCGCCGGAGCTGTCCGATTTCGGCGGGCTCGAAAATGAAGTCGTTGTGCGGTCGCTGCGAGAGGTTCTGGAGAATTCGGCCACTGCGGCCATGGCCGGTCTGGTGCTGTCGACGACGAGCGATCCGGCGATCTCGCTCAATGCCGCAATGGCGACAGATGGCCTGGTGATTACGGTCGCCGATGGCAATGCGGTGAACCGTCCAATTCAAATCGTTCACGTCGCAACCGGACTGTCGGTGTCCACCTTTACACGCTCCTATCTGCAGCTCGGTAAAGGAGCGCATGCGGCCATCGTCGAAAGTTTCGTCCCGGCTGAAGGCGCGAGCGGCTATCAAGCCAACGATGCGATAATCGCCCTGGTTGGTGACGAGGCGAGCCTTTCGCATATCCGCGTGGCAGCCGATGCCTCCGACGCCGTGAACATCTCCTCGGCGATCATCGCAGTCGGCGCCAAGGCTAAGCTCGACCTCTTCAGCATGACCTGCAGCGGCTCCATCAGTCGCTATCAGGGATTCATCACGCTGGCCGGCGAGGGAACCAAGCTTTCGGCGAATGGGGTTAATCTCATCAGGGACAAGCTGCACGCCGACACAACGATCGTGGTCGACCACGCCGTACCACATTGCACCAGTCGGGAGAAGTTCCGCGCGGTCGTCGACGATTGCGGCCGCTCGGTGTTTCAGGGCAGAATCGTCGTTCGTCCCGCCGCCCGCAAGACGGACGCCACCCTGACGACGCGAGCGTTGCTCCTATCGGACCAGGCCGAGGCCGACAATAAGCCCGAACTTGAAATCTTGGCTGACGACGTGACCTGCGGCCACGGAGCGACATCGGGTGCGCTCGACGACACTCTCGTATTCTATCTGCGCGCTCGCGGGCTACCCGAGAAGGATGCGCAGATGTTGCTGATTAAAGCGTTCCTTGGCGAGTCGATTGAGGAGATCACTTCCGAGAATCTACGCGATTTTGTGGCAGCGCAAGCTGAACACTGGCTGCAGGCGGGGCGATGAGCGCACATCCCGCCGTGAGCAATGGTAGTTACGAGGTCAACCGTCTGCGTTCTGACTTTCCTGCGCTGGCCATGACGGTGTACGGCAAGCCGCTTGTTTACCTCGATAACGCTGCATCCGCGCAAAAGCCCAACGCGGTGCTTGACCGTATGATGCAGGTGTACTCCAGCGAATACGCCAATGTTCATCGCGGCTTGCACTACCTCGCTAACGCGGCGACCGAGGCGTATGAAGGCGCCCGTACCAAGGTGGCGCAGTTTGTGAACGCGCATTTAAACGAAGAGATCATCTTCACCCGGAGCGCCACGGAGGCGATCAATCTGGTCGCCCAGACTTTTGGCCGTGAACGCATTACCCCCGGAGATGAGATCGTTCTCTCGATTATGGAACACCACTCCAACATTGTGCCATGGCACCTTCTGAGGGAACGACTCGGTGCAGTGATCAAATGGGCGCCAGTGGATGATGACGGAAACTTTTTGCTCGATGGTTTTGAGCGACTGCTGACCCCGCGCACCAAGATGGTTGCAATCACACAAATGTCGAACGTGCTCGGCACGGTGTTGCCGGTGAAAGAGGTGGTGAGGATCGCGCATGCTCGTGGTATCCCGGTGCTGGTCGACGGCTCGCAAGGATGCGTCCATCTGAGCGCCGACGTCCGCGACATTGATTGCGATTTCTACGTCATGACGGGCCACAAACTCTATGGTCCGACTGGGATCGGTGTGCTTTACGGCAAGTCTGAGCATCTGGCATCGATGCCGCCCTTCAATGGCGGCGGGGAGATGATTCGCGAGGTCTCGCGTTCCGGCGTCATTTATGGTGATCCGCCACACCGGTTCGAAGCGGGTACGCCGCCGATCGTCGAAGCCATCGGTTTAGGCGCGGCTATCGATTACATCAATTCAATAGGCAAGGTGCAGATCCGCAGGCACGAGAGCGTACTGCTCGCTTACGCGCAGGAGAGGCTGGCGGATATCAACTTCGTGCGCATGATCGCGACCCCGGCCGAGAAGGGACCGATCATTTGTTTTGATATGAAGGGTGCGCATGCGCATGATATTGCCACCGTCGTCGACCGCGCCGGTGTAGGGATGCGGGCGGGGGCCCACTGTGCGATGCCGCTGCTCAAGCGCTTCGGCGTGCTGGCAACGTGCCGTGCGTCCCTCGGACTTTACAATACACGTGAAGAGATTGATGTGCTCGTGGGTGCGCTTATCAAGGCGCGGCGGCTGTTCTCGTGATTCGGCGAGCCTACGACGTCCAGGTGGCGAGGCAGCTCGCATTGAAGTCTGGAGGATGAGGTCATGCACCTCATCGTCATCGCAGCAGCTAAGCACCTGTAGGTCTCAGCAAGCATAGATAGTATTGGCAAGCCTGTGTCGGCCGGCCGGCCTTGCAGCCGGTCTTCCTGCACGGCCGCCTTCGGCGAGCGCGATCGCAGAGTACTGCGATCGCGGATACGCTCGAGAATTGGGCAGGCAATTCACGCATAGCCAGCCCTTGTTCCTTTTCGAACAGGCCAAACCAAGAGTTCTCTGCGCAAAGCGTGATGTCGGGTTCGCAACAACACCCCCTTTCACCGCACGAGGCGCGCTAAGCGATTTTGATTGCTGTGTTTTTTGTGCTCACGCGACGCTGGCATGCTGGTTGCAAAAGTCTTGGTCAAGAAGCCGCCCTCGCAACAGCTAACCTTTGAAGGACATCAGATGAGTCTCGCCACGACCCAGAGCATCGCAGAAATCAGGGCTCGCAACAAAGAGCTGATCGAGGAGGTGCTGAAGGTCTATCCGGAGAAAACCGCGAAACGGCGTGCCAAGCACCTCAACGTTCACCAAGCCGGCAAGTCTGACTGCGGGGTGAAGTCCAACATCAAATCCATACCTGGCGTGATGACGATCAGAGGCTGCGCCTATGCAGGGTCAAAGGGGGTGGTCTGGGGACCGATCAAGGACATGGTCCATATCAGCCATGGCCCGGTCGGCTGCGGTCAGTATTCGTGGGGCTCGCGACGCAACTATTACGTTGGCACGACGGGCATCGATAGCTTCGTGACCCTGCAGTTCACCTCCGACTTCCAGGAAAAGGATATCGTATTCGGTGGCGACAAAAAGCTGGTGAAGATCCTTGACGAAATCCAGGAGCTGTTTCCACTCAACAACGGCATCACGATCCAATCGGAATGCCCGATCGGACTGATCGGTGACGACATCGAGGCCGTGTCAAGAGCGAAATCCAAGGAATATGGCGGCAAGACCATCGTGCCGGTCCGTTGTGAGGGCTTTCGGGGCGTGTCGCAGTCACTAGGCCACCACATTGCCAACGACGCGGTGCGGGATTGGATTTTCGACCAGCTCGAGTCCGACGGCAAACCAAAGTTCGAGCCGACGCCGTACGATGTTGCGATAATCGGAGACTACAATATCGGCGGCGACGCCTGGTCATCACGAATTCTGCTGGAGGAGATGGGCCTGCGGGTGATCGCGCAGTGGTCCGGCGACGGTTCACTGGCTGAGCTCGAGGCAACGCCGAAGGCAAAGCTCAACATTCTGCATTGCTACCGTTCCATGAACTACATCTCACGCCACATGGAAGAGAAGTTCGGTATCCCGTGGTGCGAGTACAACTTCTTCGGACCTTCAAAGATCGCAGAGTCGCTGCGCAAGATTGCGGGTTATTTCGACGACAAGATTAAGGAAGGCGCCGAGCGGGTGATTGAAAAGTACCAGCCGCTGGTGAACGCCGTGATCGCGAAATATCGCCCGCGCCTGGAGGGCAAGACGGTGATGCTGTACGTCGGCGGGCTCCGTCCGCGTCATGTGATTGGCGCATACGAGGACCTCGGGATGGAAGTCATTGGCACCGGATACGAGTTCGGTCACAACGACGACTATCAGCGCACAGCTCAGCACTACGTAAAGGACAGCACGCTCATCTACGATGACGTCAATGGCTATGAGTTCGAGCGCTTCGTCGAAAAGCTCCAGCCTGACCTTGTCGGCTCGGGCATCAAGGAAAAATACGTTTTCCAAAAGATGGGTGTGCCGTTCCGGCAGATGCACTCCTGGGACTATTCGGGTCCATATCACGGCTATGACGGCTTTGCGATCTTTGCGCGCGACATGGACATGGCCGTCAACTCGCCGGTCTGGAAGAAAACGAAGGCCCCTTGGAAGGAAGCTTCGAGGGCCAAGCTCCTGGCTGCGGAATAAAGCAACTCATTTCGCTCTCTGGGAAAGCCGGGGCGATACCAATCTCGATAGTGAAGGACTTCAACAATGGCGCAGAGTGCCGAACACGTGCTCGATCATCTCGAACTGTTCCGCGGTCCAGAATACCAGCAGATGCTGGCCAAGAAAAAGATATTCGAGAATCCTCGCGATCCCGCCGAGGTCGAACGGGTCAAGGAGTGGACGAAAACGGCCGAATATCGCGAAAAGAACTTTGCGCGGGAGGCGCTAGCGGTAAATCCGGCCAAGGCCTGCCAGCCGCTTGGCGCCGTATTCGCCTCTGTTGGCTTTGAGGGCACGCTGCCCTTCGTCCACGGCTCGCAAGGCTGCGTGGCTTATTACCGCAGCCATCTGTCGCGGCACTTCAAGGAGCCTAGCTCCTGCGTTTCTTCGTCGATGACGGAAGACGCTGCAGTATTCGGCGGCCTGAACAACATGATCGACGGGCTCGCGAACAGCTACAACATGTACAAACCCAAGATGATTGCGGTCTCGACGACCTGCATGGCCGAGGTGATCGGCGATGACCTCAACGCCTTCATCAAGACGTCGAAAGAAAAAGGCTCGGTTCCGGCGGACTTCGACGTGCCGTTCGCCCACACGCCGGCGTTCGTCGGCAGCCACGTCACCGGTTATGACAATGCGCTCAAGGGCATTCTGGAGCATTTTTGGGACGGCAAGGCCGGAACAGCGCCGAAGCTGGAGCGCAAGCCGAACGGGGCGATCAACATCATTGGTGGGTTCGATGGCTATACCGTCGGAAACCTACGCGAGATCAAGCGCATCTTGGCGTTGATGGGCATCCAGCACACGATTCTCGCCGATAATTCTGAAGTCTTCGATACTCCGACAGACGGCGAATTCCGGATGTATGATGGTGGTACGACGCTGGAAGATGCGGCCAACGCGGTTCACGCCAAGGCGACAATCTCCATGCAGCAGTGGTGCACCGAAAAAACGCTGCCATTCGTGGCTGAGCATGGGCAGGACGTCGTATCCTTCAACTACCCGGTGGGCTTATCCGCAACGGATGACTTTCTCGTGGCGCTGTCACGCATCAGCGGCAAGGAGATTCCCGAGCAACTCGCGCGAGAACGTGGCCGCCTGGTCGATGCCATCGCTGACTCCAGCTCGCATATCCATGGCAAGAAGTTCGCGATCTATGGCGATCCGGATCTTTGCTATGGGTTGGCTGCGTTTCTGCTCGAACTCGGCGCCGAACCGACCCATGTGCTGTCCACCAACGGTAACAAGGCGTGGCACGAAAAAATGCAGGCGCTGCTTGCAAGCTCGCCATTTGGGCAGATTTGCCAAGCCTATCCGGGCCGAGACCTCTGGCACATGCGTTCACTCCTGTTCACCGAGCCGGTCGATTTTCTGATTGGCAACACCTATGGCAAGTATCTGGAGCGTGATACCGGAACGCCACTGATCCGCATCGGCTTTCCTGTTTTTGATCGGCATCACCATCACCGCTCCCCCCTATGGGGCTATCAGGGCGGCCTGAATGTGCTGGTGAAGATCCTGGACAAGATCTTCGACGAGATCGACAAGAAGACAAACGTTCTTGGCAAAACTGACTACAGCTTCGACATCATTCGTTGATGAGCGACCGTGCGCGTGCCATCGCCCAAGCACTCGACGATGGCACAAGCACACGACGGTTGACCATGCAATTAGTTTGCGCTGAGAGGAAAAAGGGATGAGTTCACTAGCGGCCACGGTCCAAAATATTTTCGACGAGCCGGGCTGCGCCAAGAATGGCAGTAAGTCGGAGGCTGATCGGAAGAAGGGCTGCACCAAACAGCTGCAGCCGGGTAGCGCCGCCGGCGGCTGTGCTTTCGATGGCGCCAAGATTGCGCTGCAGCCGTTCACTGACGTCGCTCACTTGGTGCATGGTCCGATCGCGTGCGAAGGTAATTCCTGGGACAATCGCGGCGCGGCGTCGTCCGGCTCGAATCTGTGGCGCACCGCATTCACAACCGATTTGAGCGAAACCGATATTGTATTCGGAGGCGAGAAGCGGCTCTGCAAAGCGATCAAGGAGATCATCGACAAATGCGACCCGCCCGCCATCTTCGTCTATCAAACCTGCATCCCGGCGATGATCGGCGACGACATCAACGCAGTCTGTAAGGCAGCATCTCAAAGGTTCGCAAAGCCGGTGATCCCGATCAATTCCCCGGGCTTCGTCGGCTCGAAGAACCTCGGTAATAAGCTCGCCGGCGAGGCTTTGCTCGACTATGTAATCGGGATGCAAGAACCGGACTACACCACGCCGTACGATATTAACCTGATCGGGGAATACAACCTTTCGGGAGAGCTCTGGCAAGTGAAGCCATTGCTAGACGAGCTTGGAATACGGATTCTCTCCTGCATCTCCGGCGATGGCAAATATCGCGAAGTCGCTTCATCTCATCGCGCGCGGGCGGCGATGTTGGTGTGCTCAAAGTCCATGATCAACGTCGCACGCAAGATGGAGCAACGCTACGGGATCCCGTTCTTCGAGGGGTCGTTCTACGGTATTCAAGATTCGAGCGAATCGCTGCGTCAGCTTGCCCGCTTATTGGTTGAACGCGGCGCGCCGACAGATCTGCTCCGCCGCACCGAAGCGGTGATCGCGCGCGAGGAGGCGTGGGTCTGGGCTGCGATCGAGCCGTACAAGCCACGATTCGAAGGCAAGAAGGCCTTGTTGATTACCGGCGGCGTCAAGTCATGGTCGGTCGTTGCGGCACTCCAGGAAGCCGGGCTTGAGTTAGTCGGAACCAGCGTGAAGAAATCAACCAGGGAAGACAAGGAGCGCATCAAGGAGCTCATGGGGCAGGATGCCCACATGATCGAGGACATGACGCCGCGCGAAATGTACAAGATATTGAAGGACGCAAAAGCGGACATCATGCTATCGGGCGGCAAGTCGCAGTTCGTCGCGCTGAAAGCGGCGATGCCCTGGCTCGATATCAACCAGGAGCGCTGCCACGCCTATATGGGCTATGTCGGAATGGTCAAGCTGGTGGAGGAGATCGATAAGTCGCTCTCCAGTCCGATGTGGGAGCAGCTACGTCGACCGGCACCATGGGACGCATTGGCCAAGGCGATGGAGCAGATGCAATCGCCGGTGGCCGCGATCGACTGTGATCCGACGCTCGCCGAAACCGCGCGCCGCGCGAGGAAGATCTGCGTGTGTAACACGGTCGATCTGGGCACGATCGAGGATGCAATCTACGCGCACGGCCTGAGGAGCGTCGCAGCGGTCAGAGAGCATACCAATGCGGTCGGTGGCTGCTGCCAAAGACGCATCGAAGGTATGTTGGTGTCCGAGCCATCTGCCATGCGACAGGCCGCAGAATAGGGGAGGCGTCATGGCGATCGTCACGGCGCCGACAAAGGCCTGCGCTGTCAACCCGCTGAAGATGAGCCAGCCGATCGGCGGCGCATTCGCCTTCATGGGGCTGCGCGGGGCGATGCCGCTTCTGCACGGATCCCAGGGGTGCACATCCTTCGGGCTCACGCTCTTTGTCCGGCATTTCAAAGAGGCGGTACCGCTGCAGACCACCGCGATGAGCGAGGTCGCGACCGTACTCGGCGGCTATGAGAATCTCGAGCAGGCAATACTGAACATCTACAACCGTGCCAAGCCAAAGATCATCGGAATCTGCTCGACCGGTGTCACCGAGACCAACGGCGACGATGTGGATGCCTACCTCAAGCTAATCCGGAGCAAGCATCCGCAGCTCGCAAAGTTGCCACTGGTGTATGTCTCGACGCCTGATTTCAAGGGCGCGTTCCAGGACGGCTGGGAGAAGGCTGTGGCGCGCATTGTGGAGGTGCTGGTGGAAGGGCCCAACGCCAATGGCCTGCGGGATCCATCGAAGGTGAATGTTCTGCCGGGATGTCACCTCACGCCCGGCGACCTTGATGAACTCCGTGTCATACTGGAGGATTTCGGGTTGTGCCCATCCTTCCTCCCTGATCTGGCGGGATCGCTCGATGGGCATATCCCCGATGAGTTTACGCCAACGACCATCGGCGGCATCGGCGTCGACGAAATTGCGAGCATGGGCCGCGCCGGGTGGACGATTGCAATCGGCGCGCAGATGCGGCGAGCGGCAGAGGTCATGCAGGTCAAGACCGGCGTGCCTTTTCGTGTCTTCGACCGGCTGTGTGGTCTCTGTCCGAACGACGAATTCATGACGTTCCTGAGCGAGATCAGCGGCCGCCCCATACCCTTGAAATATCGGCGCCAGCGCGGTCAGCTCGCCGATGCAATGCTGGACGCGCACTTCCATATTGGCGGTCGCAAAGTTGCGATCGGCGCTGAGCCAGACCTTCTGTTCGATCTGTCCGGCATGCTGCACGACATGGGCGCGCAAGTGACCGCGGCCGTGACGACCACTCAGTCGGAGGTGATCGAGCGGATCAAGACCAAGGAGGTACTCATTGGCGATCTCGAGGATCTGGAAGGGCTTGCCAAAACAAAGCATTGCGACCTGCTGATCACGCATTCGCATGGCAGGCAAGCGGCGGCCCGGCTGAAAGTGCCGTTCTATCGTATGGGGTTTCCGATGTTCGATCGACTTGGCGCGGGACACCAACTATCCGTGGGCTATCGTGGTACCCGCAATCTGATCTTCGAAATCGCCAATCTCGTGATCGCGCACCGCGAGGAGAACGACCAGCCTACGCCCGATAGATGGCGGACTGCGGCCGGACTGCCACGATGCTCGGGGTATCGCAGCTCCACCGCCGCAGCTGAGAGGTCGATTGCATGAAGGTCGCATTTGCCACTCAAGACCTAAGGCGCGTCGATGCCCATTTTGGTTGGGCAAAGAATATCGCAATCTACGATGTCACGCCTGGCGGGCACGTGTTTCTCAAGGCGATTGAGTTTGAGGGCGATCTTAAGGAAGACGGCAACGACGACAAGTTGGCGCCGAAGATCGAGGCCATCAAGGATTGCGCAATCCTTTACGTCGCCGCCATTGGCGGTGCCGGGGCTGCGCGAGTGGTGGCCAACAAGATCCATCCTATCAAGGTGAATAAGCCAGAAAGCATTCTGGTGTTGCTCGAAAAACTCGAGCGCGTACTGAAGGGCACGCCACCTCCTTGGCTACGCAAGGCCATGGCAAAGGACCGACGGCGTACGTTCGAGTTCGACGAATGAGGTGATATGACCGCAAAAATAGAGCAGCAGGGCAGCGCAGTCGACGCGCCGTTCCTCAAGGAGTTGATCAAGATTTGGCGTGCTCAGGATACCAACGGAGCCTGGGAGGCGAAGAGCGATCTTGACCTGCTCGAACCCTATATCCTGGACAAGGAGAAACGGCGCGCATTGCCGATTATCGGTAATCCTGATCCCGATACGCTGTGGCGGCTTAAGCTGTTCTTCGATGCGGTCGCGCTCTCGATCGAGAGGGAGACCGGCGGGATGATCCAGCCGATTCTGGATCTGCATCATGAAGGCTTCGGCCGCATGGTGCTCATCTCAGGCCGGCTGATCGCCGTGAACAAGCAGCTGCGCGATGTGCATCGCTTCGGATTCCCTAATTTCGTAAAGCTCGCGCAGGAGGGCGACAAATATGTCAGCGACGGAATCGACCTGATTCGGAAATTTCCGGACGTGGCGAACTATTGGGGATACTCATGAGCGATCGCGAAACACTGAAGGCAGAACTAAAGAAAGTGTCCGCCAAGGCGATACAGGCCAAGATGGATCTGCACGACCTTTCGGAAGAATTACCCATCAACTGGACCTCGATCATGGTGGTGGCGCAGAAGGCGCACGATGCCTATGCCGAACTCGAGCGCAAGAACCATGACTTGAAGGCGCTGGAAAATACTTAAAGGGGCGATGCATGTCATTTTCAACGCGCGACGGCCGCGACTGGACGCCACAATACCTGATCTCGATCGATGCCAAGAAGTGCATCGGCTGTGGCCGCTGTTTCAAGGTATGCGGTCGAGATGTCATGACGTTGAAAGGAATCAGCGAGGAGGGCGAACTTGTCGACCTCGATGACGACGAGGACGATGAGATCGAAAAGAAGATCATGGTTCTGAATGATCAAGGCGCCTGCATCGGCTGCGGTGCATGCGCCAGGGTTTGCCCGGCCAACTGCCAGACCCACACTTCAGCCGCAGCTGAAGCGGCGTGAGCGAAGACAGGCCTCCTGTCGCGGCCGGCGAGATATAGGCGAGGAAAGACACAATTTTGATCTGGTGAACTCGTGGTGGGACGGCGCGCCCGAATGATCTCGATCAAACATCGAATAGCAAGATCGCACGAGCTAAAACGCAAACATTGCCCCGCGCTGCTCGAGCGCCAGCATGTCATGCCGATAGAATATCCATCGCTCACAAACCATTCGCCTCCGAGGTCCACGTACTCGTAGAGGTCGATCTGCGCCTGCGCGGAGCGCTGGGTCATCGAAGTGCCTTGTCGTGATGGACGTCGAAGGGCCTGCTTCGGAGGCAGGTGACCGCTGGATCGAGGCGATTTGATCCGAGCGGATGCTGTGGCATGTCTGCTCGTGGATCAGGAGAAGCGTATTTTCCGGCGGCGCCGCCGATCATGGACAATCATGTTTCCCTCGATTATGGTCGATCGCATTGAAACGTAATGTGCTGGGACAGCTTCGTTAGTGGTTTTGCGTAGTTCCAGTGGGGACGAGCATTTCGTTGCCCAGACTAGACAGTCACTGCAATAGTGTATGCGAGTCCGTGGACATCGAGAGCACACGGCAAAAGCAGGACGCGGAAAAGTTTGCACGCAGGTCGCCGATTTTCGTTGCACGCGTTCATGGGTCAATGTGCCTGGTCGGGCCGGATGCCCATCTGATGATAGGAACGTGCGGGTCATTGCCGTCAAGGCCTCGTTTCTTCGACGGATCGACGGCCGGCGATATTACGTGCGGTTCCGCCTACAGATTGCGGCTCGTGATCAGCGAGTCTCTGTAACTGACGCGCAGATGCCTGGGGTGATCACGCCGCAGCGCGCGCAAGATACTTTGGACAGGTTGTGGTCAGCTAAGTGTTCTATCCTCGTCGGCAGAGCTTGCGCGGCACGAGCTCGATCGCTTGCAATTTTGCCGATAGGAGACCGATCTGATGTATGGCAGAATCGTTGGCTCATCCAGCCAGTCCACAAGCGCTAGCCAAGCTAATGAATCGGGAGAAGCGGGAGATAGCCCCCGCTTTGCGGAAACAGTTGCAGGCATCGAGCCAGGTCGATCGTCGTCCGAAACAACGGCGCCATACTCTCTGGTTTCCGAACCACCCATTATAGAGATCGACCGAGCGTCCTTCATGGACGGAGTAAGGAGATTCTTGGGCAGTGACATCAGACACATCGTCGGTAACCCACAGGAGTACTCGGATTTCGTGTCCGATAAAGCTGAGCGCGCAGCAACGGTTGCTGGAAGTTACGCCAACACCTACGACGATCCAGATAAGCCGGCACGATTTTATAGTTATCAGTTGGGCGACGAAACTGTTGGGCTTTTAAGAGCAGGAGGCCCGGCTCGGATTAAAGGAGACCATTTTCAGCAACAGTTCGGGCGCAACGATATCACGTCCGTGGTAGATCTTCGGGTTACTCACCCGCTGGTCGAGAACGCGGGCGATATCCTGCTGGAACATCAACTGCGAATGGACGGCGATCATCCGTTGATCTTGTCACGTCCTGCCGCAGAAGGCATGGAACCCCGTCTAGCGGAAATGGGTTTTGTTCACGTGGGCCGTAACCACTGGGTGCTTGATCCTAACCAGCACCCCGAAGTTTGGACGAAGAACGAGAACGACGAGTGGCAGCGGGTCGACAAGCCGACGAAATATCTTTCGAAAGCTGAGGGCAGTGATATCGATACTGAGGGAAGCGTCGAGACCGATTCCTCGGACGATGACCCTTCATTTTACTTGGAGCGCGCTCTTAGGGGGCTACGCGTGGAGTAAAGTGGCTGCAATAGCAGCACCGGGCCTGAAATGACGGACATTTCCCGTTCCACGCGCGAACGCAAAGATCTTAGCCTAAAGGGGGCGCACGCTCGCCGCGTGCGCCCCTCGCTGGCTGGAAGCGAGCGTTCTACCTTTCTGCGAAGGCACTTGCGATGCCGCGGTGGGATACGCTATCCGAGCGCATCGTAACCGGGCCTTCCGCGCGTGGCGATCAACGAGCAGCAAAAACCAGCCACCGCGTTTAGCTGTCCGGCAAATGATGGAGCGCGAAAGCTGCAGCTGCGCAGCCAAAAGGGCAGTTCTGAATTGTGCGCCCGGGCCAATGAGGTGTGCTGCAATGGCGAAGCTTGCGCGTTGGATTGCCAGAAACACGATCCGTTCCGGCACTTGTACGGTTCTTGCAAGGGTGATTGCACAGCGACAATGAAGAACGTCTTGCAATAAACGAGCGATGAATGCAGCCAAATCCCATCTATGCGATTTGCGGCTTTAACGACATTCCGAGCCGTCAGGCCATGGGATTCCATCTTATGGTCGTCGAGGATGACGGCAATCACCGGCCGTGGTCCATCATTGTGGTGCGCTGGGGCAAAAAGGTGCTTGGCTATGTCAATAAATGCCCGCACAACAGCGTCAATTTGGACTGGGAGCGGAACGAATTCCTCGATCCATACGGTATTCGGCTGATGTGCGGCAAGCACGGTTCGACCTTCGAACTCGGCACCGGGCGGTGCGTCGAAGGTCCGTGTCAGGGTAGAGCGCTCACACCGATCGCGTTGGCGATTCTGGATGGTGATATCTGTGTCCTCGGCGTGCATCTTGTCGAAGACGATGCATCTCCCAACAACTGAAGACCGCGCTCAGACCGGCCGGTTCTCGTTGCGGTTTTTCACGGGCTCCATCCTCTTTAGCCCGTCGTCGTACGAGATCTCCTCATAAGACAGATCGAGATTCTTTGCGGCATCGAGGAGGTAATCAAGCTTGCCGCCTGGATCGAGCTTCTTGATGTCGTCCTTGTTGAGCCCGATCAGGTCCATCATCTCCTTCCAAACCGTGGATTCATCGCACGGTAGGACGTGGAAGTTAATATCACCGAGCTTGATTCGGTATTTCGCCAACAAATCTATGTTGTTGCAGAAGATGAAGTAGCTGCCGTTTGGGCTTAAGGCACCGTCAAGGACGGTCGCGACGTCAGCAAGATAGGCGAAGGAATGCAGGTAGCCGGCCAGCACCGGAATAGTGCGTTCTCCGTCCTGCGCGATCGTCAACACCTGCTCGATCGAATAGTCCGGCGGCCGTTTCTCGTCCGCGACTTGAGTCTGGAATTTTAGTGCGACGTCGCCGCGAAAGCCGAACCGGCCCGGCTTGGTAGTCCCGCCTTTGAATACGGCATTGAGCAGGCGGCCCTCCTTCTCAAGTCTGCCGAGTGCGGTGTTCTCGATTGCAGTCATTAAATTCTTCCTCGATCTAAGCTCTTCACCGACGCCTTGGCCGGTGCCGGATGCGATGCAAATTGCTTGCCGTGGCATGCGTAGCGGCCTTCGTCGTAGCTTAGAAAGAAAACGCGTCAGTGGGCTGCGATCGCCTCAAGTAGTCTTGTCAGGAACCCGACACCGGTCCCAAAGCCAACAGCCGCGATCCGAAAAAGTGAACATCATCAAGCGTCTGCACGCTGGCACGTGACTTGCCCTTGGCAGCTAGATCCAAGCTGATGAGGGGTAAGACGTGATCAACCTGACGGATAGCGCAGTGAATGCAATCAAGAGCGCGATTTCATCGTCGACGCACCCGACCGGCGGTCTGCGCGTTATGATCGAAGCAGGCGGCTGCAATGGATTCAAATACAAGATGGGTCTGGCCGATGAACCGAAGCCTGACGACACCGTGATCGAATGCGACGGGCTGAAGGTATTTGTCGAAAACAAGAGCCGTGAGCATCTGGTCGGCACGACCATCGATTTCGTGATGGCACTGGAGGGCTCTGGCTTTACCTTTCATAACCCGAACGCCACCGCGAACTGCTCCTGCGGAAAATCGTTCAGCTGATGAAAAAATAGTTCAGCTGATGAGGGGGAGACCTCGAAGCATGCCGGCCGAACCAGAACAACTGAGGCAATCGTCGTCCATTGCGACAGACCGAGAGCGTCGCATTCGCGGCGCAATCGAAGAGATCCGACCCAATCTGCAATGCGACGGTGGCCACTGTCACCTGATCGGAATCGATGGCAGCATGGTCATGGTCAGGCTGACCGGTGCCTGCACGTTGTGTAAGCTTTCGAGGATGACGCTGGAAGGCATTCAGGCGCGGCTGGTCGATAAACTCGGCGAATTGGTTCGCCTGATCCCCGTTGCTGCTGCAGGTGAGGCAGTGGATTGAGCGAAAATCGGGTGCCGATTTACCTCGATAACAATGCGACGACGCGGACCGACCCATCCGTTCTGCAAGCCATGTTGCCGTTCTTCACCGAGCAATTCGGCAATGCCTCGTCCACGCATGACTTTGGCAGCGAGGTCGCAGTCGCTGTGAGGCAGGCCCGCCGTAGCTTGCGGGGCCTGCTAGGGAACGCATACGATCACGAAATCGTTTTTACCTCGGGAGGGACCGAGGCCAATAATGCCGCGGTCCTCTCTGCGCTTGCGACGCAGGAAGACCGCGACGAGATCGTCACCACCTCGGTTGAGCACTCCGCCGTTCTTGCGCTAACCGAGCAATTGGCGACAAGAGGAGTCAAGACGCACATCGTACCCGTAGATTCCCGCGGACGGCTCGACGTCGAGGCGTTTCGCTGCGCGCTCGGGCCACGCACAGCGATTGCCTCGGTTATGTGGGCCAACAATGAGACCGGAACGATGTTTCCTGTGGAGTTTCTGGCCGGGTTGACCCGTGAGGCGGGCGCGCTGTTTCACACCGATGCGGTCCAGGTCATCGGTAAGGAGCGCGTGAACCTAAAGGACAGTGCGATCGACATGCTGTCGCTATCCGCGCACAAACTGCACGGCCCCAAGGGGATCGGCGCGCTGTATTTGCGCAAAGGGACAAAATTCCGGCCGCTGATCTGCGGCGGATCACAGGAACGAGGGCGCCGCGGCGGGACTGAAAATATTCCCGGCATCGTCGGCCTGGGAAAGGCTGCCGAGCTCGCGGCGGAGCGGCTCGAACCGGAACGCGTTCGCATTGGCGCGTTGCGCGACCGCCTGGAGCAGGGAATTTTGCACAATGGCGAATGCGTTGCGCTCGGCGATATCAGCAATCGGTTAGCGAACACGGCCAATATTGCCTTCGACCATCTCGAAGGCGAAGCCATCGCCCACCATCTCAATCGAGCGGGCATTGCCGTGTCGATCGGATCAGCCTGCAACTCCGGCTCAATGCAGCCATCGCATGTTCTGCGTGCTATGCAGGTGCCGGCGTGGCGGATGCGCGGCGCGGTGCGCTTTTCTCTGTCGCGTGAAACATCCTTCGCAGAGATCGATGAGGTCGTGTGCGCAGTGTCCGACATCGTGGCTCGCCTGCGCGCCACCTGCCGCGTCACAGTCAGGGAGGTGACCTCGTGAAAATCATGATCCGCCGGTCTCCGGACGCGGGCCTGTCGATCTACGTGCCAAAAAAGGATCTCGAAGAGCCAATCGTGGAATCCGAGTACGAGACGCTATGGGGCGGCTGGATCAAAGTAGCTAATGGCTGGGTGCTCGATTTGCCCGAGATGGCGAGCGACACACGGTTACCGATCACAATCAATGCTAGAAAACGGGGCGAGAACGGGGACGATCCGTGAAGGCGCCCCCGCAGATCGACTTTGTCGATGCGGCCGATGCAAAGGCCACGCTCGTGGACATCGCTGCCGGCCTGAGGGCCGCGAGCATTGTTCCCTATCTCGGTCCTGGCCTCGCCGATTTGTGCAGATCCGATATGCCGACAACACCAGAGGCGTTGGCCGGCTTCTTCGCCAGCAAAGTTGCGCTGCCGCGGCGGGCTAAGGGCAATGCGTGGGCGTCGGCGCAGCATATCGAGATCAGCAAACATCGGTCCGTCGTGACGGCATTGATGACGCAGGCCTTCGCTCGGCCAGTCGAGCCGACGCGGTTGCACCATCATCTTGCGTCCCTGTCGCTGCCCGTCATAGTAGACACGTGGTATGATGCCGCCATGCGGGCGGCGCTGGGTAAACGCGATGGATGGGGCGAAGTGCAGGGTATCACTCGCGTCGGCATTGGCGAGAATCGCTGGTATCGCTTTTACGATTCAGTTGGCCAAGAGGTCGACAGCGCGGTGGCCGGCAGCTGGGCGACGGTGCTGTACAAGCCGCATGGCAGCGTGCAGCCGGCCAACAACTTCCTTATCTCCGACGCTGACTATGTCGAGGCGCTGACCGAAATCGACATTCAGACGCCAATTCCGGACATCATCAAGGAAAGGCGAACCGGACAGACCTTTCTCTTCATCGGCTGTCGCTTCAACGACCAGCTGTTGCGTAGCTATGCGCGGCAGATCATCAAGCGCTCGGCCGACACCCACTATGCGATCGTTGATCCGGACGCGCTCTCTCGCAACGAGCTCCGCTTTCTACTCGCGCAAGGCCTGACACCGCTTGCGATTGGGCTCCATTACGCGGTTGAGATACTGCTCACCCATTAGTCGCCTTGTGAAGCCCGGATCCCCGATCTCGTATCGGCATATTGTGAGAGACGCAACGCGAGAAAACCGGTTCAGATGAAGCCGGGTTTCGGCGAGCGAAGTGCGAGAATGAATGCGCAAGCCATGGAGCTCTGCGTGAGAATGACGACGTATCTGTCGCATCGTCGACAAGCGCATCATTGCTGTTCTTACATGTGCCAGCGCCGGTCGTTTCCGCTAACTCGTTGGCGTATGGCTGCAATTTCATCGTCTCCGCCATGGCATGCAAGTTGCTACTCAGCTTCTTGAGGCTCGCTCACGGATGGTCCTGGGTGGGCGATGATGCCTGCAGGGAAAATGAAAATGAACGCGGTCGTCGGACGCGGAAAATATGTCAAAGCTGCAGTGGATAGCGGCAAGATGATGCAGCCCGCCGCCGAGCATAAGGGCTGCCGCGCTTCGGCCAAGACCGGGCAGGCGAGCTGCGGCTCGCAGGCAGGCCAAGGCGATCTGCCGATCGAAATCTGGGAAAAGGTCAAGAACCATCCCTGCTACAGCGAAGAAGCGCATCATCATTACGCCCGCATGCATGTCGCGGTCGCGCCTGCCTGCAACATCCAGTGCAATTACTGCAACCGAAAATACGACTGCGCCAATGAATCGCGTCCGGGTGTGGTGAGCGAGAAGCTCACCCCTGAGCAGGCGGTAAGAAAAGTGCTCGCGGTCGCGACCACCATTCCCCAGACGACGGTGCTTGGCATCGCTGGTCCCGGCGATCCCCTGGCCAATCCAGCAAAGACCTTCAAGACGTTCGAGCTGGTCGCCAATGCGGCTCCCGACATCAAGTTGTGTCTGTCAACCAACGGACTGGCTCTGCCGGACCATATTGATACCATTGCCAGGTCCAAAATTGACCACGTCACCATCACCATCAACATGGTCGATCCCGACATCGGTGCCAAGATCTATCCGTGGATCTTCTTCAACCACAAGCGCTACACCGGCATCGATGCGGCAAGGATACTCACCGATCGACAGCTGCAAGGCCTCGAGATGCTTAGCGAACGGGGTATCCTGTGCAAGGTCAACTCGGTGATGATCCCAAACATCAACGACGACCACCTGGTCGAGGTCAACAAGGCGGTGAAGTCGCGTGGTGCCTTCCTTCACAATATCATGCCGCTGATCTCCGCGCCCGAGCACGGCACAGTATTTGGCCTCAACGGTCAGCGCGGACCGACGGCGCAGGAATTGAAGGCCCTGCAAGATGCTTGTGAAGGGGAGATAAAAATGATGCGGCATTGTCGCCAGTGCCGCGCCGATGCGGTCGGTCTACTCGGGGAGGATCGCAGCGCAGAGTTCACCACCGATCAGGTCATGAAAATGGACGTCCAATATGACTTAGAGATGCGCAAGGCATATCAGGACAGGATAGAGGGTGAGCGTGCCGCCAAAGTCGCGGCCGGCCAAAAGGAGTTTGCGGAATTTGCCGGAGAGATAAGCGCGATCACTCTTCTGGTGGCCGTCGCAACCAAGGGCTCGGGCTTGATCAACGAGCACTTTGGGCATGCAAAGGAATTTCAGGTGTACGAACTTTCTACATCCGGCGCCAAATTCGTCGGCCACCGCCGCGTGGACGTTTACTGCCAGGGAGGTTATGGCGAGGAGGACAGGCTTTCCGCCATCATGCGTGGCATCCATGACTGCCATGCGGTCTTCGTGTCCAAGATCGGCGGCTGCCCGAAAAGCAATCTGATCAAGGCGGGGATCGAGCCCGTCGATCAATACGCCCATGAGTTCATTGAGAAGTCGGCGATCGCCTGGTTCAGATCCTATCTGGACAAGGTGAAACGCGGAGAGATCCAGCACGCGCAGCGCGGCGACGCCGCGATCCGGCAAGGATCTCTGATCTCTGCAGCGTAAGGGGGAATATGTGCCATTCAAGATCATCGCCTCGCAGTGTACGAGCTGCTCAGCCTGCGAACCCTTATGCCCGAACGTTGCCATCTCGGAGAAGGGGGGCAGCTTTATCATCGAAGCGGCGAAATGCACTGAATGTGTTGGCTATTTCGACGAGCCGCAATGTGTCGCCGCCTGTCCGGTCGACAATACCTGCGTAGTTGACACATCCTTGCCTCGCTACCAGGCGCCAGCCTAAAGCGTGAACCCCCATGAACGGCATGCCAAGAGCTGGTGCTGAAAACGTCGCAAGCGTCGTGCTGCGCGTTGGCGGCGCCGCAGGCGCCGACGTTCGGTCCTCCATCACGGACGACGACTGCGCTGGAGTGCCCTGCGATCGTGCTGTTGCTGGTCGGCAGCACGGCCCTGGCGGGCATTTCATTCTGCGCGGCGGTCCAAAGGCGCTTCGCGATGTCGAAAGCGGCCTTCCAGGCGGCGCTGGCATCGTCGATGTGACTGACGATGCCGCGCGAGCACGAAATGATAGAGGATCTCGCCTGCGGTGGGCCAGGCGGCGTCCCTGCACCTCTACGAGAGAGCGATGCATGAGGAGCGGTACATGACCAGCATTGTTCGCGACAGCGACGTCGTCGAGCTCAGCGGTCCGCCTGTCTTCAGCTTTGGCCAAAAGCTGCGAGCCAATCGCACCATCCGCAATGATGGCACCTATCGCGGCAAGGAGATTGGCGACGTTTTGGTCAAGAAGGGAGAGGTGGGTTACGTCGTCTCGATCGGCACGTTCCTGCAGCAATTCTACATCTACGGCGTCGAGTTTCTGGAAAGCGGCTACCGTGTTGGCATGAAGCGCAAGGAACTAGAGCCGGTGGACGCCTGCGCGGAGATCGATGATCTGCCATTGCCGGAGGAGTCATGACCCAGCCCGGCTTTCCGAAATATCGGCGGGGCCAGCGGGTCAAAACCGCAGTCGACCTCATCAACGACCGCTCATTTCCCAATACGGAGCCCGAGGGAGTCTTGCTCGCCGCCGGAGCGACCGGCGAGATCATCAACGTCGCTATCCATACCGAAGCGAACGTGCCGATCTATATTGTCGATTTTGGTGAGCAGCTGCTCATCGGCTGTCTTGAAGAAGAAATCACAGTACTTTGAATGGAGGCTTTCGCCATGAATGCCGCGCTGATGAGAAAGGTAAAGGCCGGGCTGGTGCCTCACCCCAACGAGCTCGATCGCAAACGGATCGAGCGCGGCTTGAGCTCGCGCAAGCGCTATCTTTACGTCTCGCCGAACGTGACGCCGGTGAGGGGCGGCTACCTCATCGAGAGCCCCTGTTGCTCGCGCAACATCGACAAGGATGGTGCTCTCATCGACGTCGCGCTGATTCTTTATGATGCCGTGAGCGGGATCTGGAAGCTGTTTCGCAAGAACCACGCGCGAGGAATTTGGGAAGTTTACAGCCTTTACCATCGCTTGACTTCTGCAATCGACGAATTGAATGCGGATCCGGAGCGTCTGTTCTGGCAATGACGGACCGCCTTTGACGAGTCATAGAGGAGCCACGATGGCGCTCACCGCGGAGGAATTGATCGAAATCGAGCGGCTGCTTGCAGCCGATGGCGCCGAGATGGATCCGTTTGTCGAGCTGCGGCGCCGCTTTCCGCAGCTTGCTTGGGTGCGCTGTGATGCGTCGGATGTGGCGGATCAGCCGTTCCGGCAGTTTCCTCGTTTCGACCTTCATCTGCTCGATGGATCGGATCACTGTGTGCAGATTACGGCCGATCCGACGCGGGCGACCGGCATCGTATTGGCCAAAAGGAATGTTGGACGGTGAGCACTGAACTAGCAGAGCGTCCGCTTGATGGCGCGCACACTGTGGAGGAAAATACATTTTTCATTCCACTGTCCGATCCCGATATCACCTTCGCCGAGCTCTCTGCCGTGGAAAAGCTGCTCTGTTCGCCGCAAATCTCCAACGGGCAGATCACTGAGGCGTTTGAGCAGGCTTTCGCGGCGTATCTTGGCCGCAAATATGCTGTTGCGGTCCCGAGTGGTACCATCGGGCTCCTGCTTGCGCTGAAGACGCTCGGCATCGGCCCGGGGCAGGAGGTTATCGCCTCCCCCTACTCCTTTCGTGAGACCGCGCATGCCATCAGCCTCGCAGGCGCACGAGCGGTATTTGCCGATATCGACTATTGGTCGGGGGCATTGATCCCAGCGAAGGCCGAAGAGCGCATCACGGCCAACACTCGGGCGATTGTCGCCGGCAATCCCAACGGTCATCCCGCGCCGTGGTCTGAACTGCGCGCGGTCGCGCAGCGCCATCAGCTGCTGCTTTTGGAGGATTCCACCGAGGCGATCGGATCGAGCTACAAGGGTGAGCTCGTCGGCCGGTTTGGCGACCTCGCGGTGTTCGACTTTGCCCAGCCGGCGGCCCTAACCTGTGGCGAAGGCGCAATGGTGGTGACCGACGATATCGACATCGCGGTCGGCTTGCGTCGCCATCGCGCCCATCGCCTGGATGAGCGCTCCTCCGTTGTTGTCGGTAGCACGGCACCTTACCAGGCCGGCATGAGCGATCTCACGGCTGCCTTGGGCCTGGCGCAGCTCAAGCGTCTCGATGAAATCCTGGAGCGGCGTCGCTTGGTCGAGCAGCTTTACAACGCGCATATGCAGTCATTTGAGGGCATCAAGCCGCCTTATGTTGGCCCCCATGTGACCGAGGTGAACTGGTTGCTTTATCTCGTCCATCTGGGAACGCGCTTCACGCGATCGGGGCGCGACGCCATTATCGATGATCTGCGAGGCGCACGGGTTGAATCCGCTGCCTATAGCCAACCGCTGCACTTGCAACGCCACTACTTTGACTTCGGCTATCGGCGTGGCGATTTCCTGGTTACGGAAAAAATAGCCGATCGCGCTCTGGCGCTTCCGTTTCACACCCATCTCACGAGCAAGCAGATCGAGTTTATCGTCGAGACCATGAAAGATGCATCGATCAACGTGGGAGCGGGTGCAGCGATTTACTGAGATGCTCGTCATCCACGACACGGAAGAACGAGGAGTGAATTGCGATGATCGTAGTTTTTGTCGTCGCGAGAGATGAGCAAGGGGACGGAGGATAATCGTTTGTGGCAGCGTTGCCGGACGCACATCGTGATCCACATGGCGGGAGCGCGCCGGATGCGCGGGAGGCATGTACTCGTCTGGGAAGGCCGCAAGAGAAATGTTCCAAGCGAGCGCGAAGAAGACCTGCTCGATAGTAGAAAAGGCACATCCAAGGCGCGGCTTGAGGCGCCGAAACCAAGCACATCACAGTCGAGATCCTCGGTGCCCGCTCGGGATCTTTAGAGTTACCAAAACAGGGGATCGGTATGAACTCGCAACAAGTCATCATCCACGTCCGCTTCGGTCCGAACGGGAGGGTGATCCAAATCAGCGAGCGTCCGGCGAAGCTCACGCCGGACCAATGGTTTGATGTCCTCAACGCCCGTGCCAGCTCGGCTTATCGGCAGCTCGCTCGTGGCCGTGGGATTTTTCGGCTGAGCCGGACTGCGATCGATGCCTTCAAGCAGGAAACTGCGAGGCCGGGATGAGCGAACCGATAATCGGCAACCTGATGAGCGATCAGATCGAGGTTTTTGCCGTCTGTCCGGCCGATGCCATCGAGCGGAGTGGGGCCATGGGCTTTAGCCTGTCGCGGATCGATGATAGGGGCGAGAGCCGGCCCTTTCCAATTATTGTGGTGCGCACCTTCGGCAACGACTATTTTGGTTACGTCAATCGTTGTCCGCATGAGAGCGTCTGGCTCAACTTCGGCTCCGGTACGTTTTTCTCGGCGGACCGCTCCTTTCTCAGATGCGGCCGGCACGGTGCAAGATTCGAGATCGACACTGGGATGTGCATCGAAGGCCCCTGCGACGGACAATGGCTTGAGCCGGTAGCGCTCGCCGTGATCGAAGGTGACGTCTGCCTGTGCGGCGTCAAGCTGCTGGAGGACGATCGGTTTGCCGACCCGTTCGGGGACAACGACGAAACCATGGATATCACGATCCATCCGGGCTAATGGGCCTATCGCTTTGTTGTGCTCAAGTTGCCTGAGGCGCTTTGCCGTCGGATGAGGCCGACGTACTCGTGAGCGTTGGCAGATGCGTGTCACGGCTTTTGACTTGTGAGACAAAACGGGCAACCCGCCGGATTGCGGCCTTCTCCGCGACCTCCGCCGCACCAAGAAGCTGCTGCGCTAGCTCGCCAAATCGAGCCGGCAGGCAGAACATGCTTCTTACTGCCGGCGATATGTTCGAGCGGGAAATGCCCCCGGCGGCTGGAAGTTCGCCGAGGGCATCGTCTGGGCTGGGGAGAATGGCGGGACCCAGACTGACAGGACCGTTTGGGGAGGAGGAATGACGATCCTGTGTCAGAAGTTCTTTGGCCGGCCGGCGGCAGCTGGCGTTATTGCCTGTGCTGCAACTGCCATGCCAAACCTCCGTTCGTGCGATGCCCTTAGCGAATGGCCCCACCATCGTCAGCTAGGGTCGGTTAGGAGCAAGTGCATTAATGAGCACGTGCTCCTTGCTCCGCATTCGCCGCTGCAAGCGCGTCGTGACGTGTATCGTGCGAAGCGTGGGCCCAATCTGGGACCGCTGTGTTGCCGGTTTGCCGTTGCTGCCGATGGGGATTGCGGCCGGCTTGGTCTGCAGCCTCAAAGGTGGCTCGGCGATCATCCCTGCCTCGTTTGGCTCTCGCGACAGGCGCTATCTGTTGAGGCAAACGATAGATCGGCAGCGGCGGAACGCAGCGTCCAGCTTCAGGGCGAAAAAGATGCTGTAGGCTCGCGCCGGACGATGCGGCCAGCCGATCAGCCATGGCAGAACAGAGCACTCGATTCACCGCGCGATCGTCGAGAATAAAGGCTCCTCGATAGGCGGCACGAGGGTCATGAAGATCGGTGCTCATTCCAAGATATGGTAGCGCAAGAGCTGGGCAAAATAACCGAGATTCTCGGTCATTCTGCGTACGAACTGCAGAAGGTTGAAGCGCGAGGTAAAACAACGCTACGCGAGGTTTGTCGTGTCCGAAACAGAAGCGAACGACATTGTCGCAACCTCGGCAATAATTGTGAGTCGCGCCGGGCAAAGCAAGGGATCGTTGCAGAAACGAACGTTACGCATCTGGTGTGCAACTTGCTTTGAAGAAGTTGGATGGTGAGCAAGTAATGCGGGAGTAGAAAGATCGCGATGACGGAAGAAGAGGTCGGAATTGATCAAGGAGGCTGCTCCGGACGCGAAGGTATCTATCGCTGATCGTCAGCGACGACAATCACTATGGCGCCCGCGCATTTCGCCTGCTTTCGCAAGCGCGAGTGGGAATCAATTGAATCAATTGGTCGATGCGGCGTTCAATCGTAAGAGATTGTGGGGGGCAATGTGCTCGCACCTTGTCTCTTTTCAGATTAAGCCCATTGATCACAGGATAGGCGCATGAACTCAGAAACCGAATTCGAGCTTCCTCAACTTTATAGGCATCATGTCTTTGCCTGCAACACGCAGCGTCCGCCAACTCATCCGCACGGCAGCTGTGGCGCCTCCGGCGCGCAAGCCCTGTGGGATCGAATGGGCAAGGCGATCGAAGCGCAAGGCCTCAACGATATTGGCTTCACGATGGCAGGCTGCCTTGGCTTTTGTAACTCTGGTCCCTTGATGGTCGTCTATCCCGACGGAGTGTGGTATCGCGCGACCACGCCTGAGGACGTTGACGAAATCGTAAACTCCCACCTCAAGCAGGGCAAACGTGTCGACCGCCTTGTGATGGTGCTAAAGCGAAGCTAGAGGCTTCGCTTAGCGGCCACTTGCCCGGGCTAGCAAGCATGGACGGCTTGCCAGTCCATGAACTGGCCGCTCAGAGCTCGGATCGTCTGAGGTTGAGCGGAGGCCTCACGCTCCGGGTCTGCGAACAGCAGGTCATTGACCTTGGCGCGGCGTGCCGCCGTTTTTCTCCGGCCCAATAGGCAAATGGCGCCTTTGCAACGCGCGGCGAAACAAGAATATGATCATATCTGGGTCGATCTGTTGGTGTACCGTCACTCCATGCCGCGCGATCCTCAGCTCACGGCGAGAGCAATGCTGCGAATGGCTCCCCGCGTCTCGCGAGATGACGCGTCCTTGACGCGTCATCTCGCTCCGTGCTTGCACTGCGGTGAGGTTAGGGGACGCGCTCGATCAGCTCGCCGCCTCCGGGTTGATCAAACGGGTTCCCCTTTCTGGTCCTGTTCTAGCGTCAGAATTTGTAAGTGACGCCGCCGCTGACAAGCCATGGGTCGATATTGGCGCGCCCGGTGACGGCAATCGCATTGTTTACGGTCGCGGAGTACTCCGGCCGCAGCCACAGCTTCTTAACGTCAAAGTTGAGGCCCCAGTGACGATCAAGCATGTAATCGAAGCCGAATTGGACCGCCGCGCCGAATTGGTTGCTGATGCGCAAATCCGTCACGGCAAGACCGGTGAGCGACGTATTGACTGCCGATTGGTTGAAGAATGCGGTGTAGTTGATGCCTGCGCCGATATAGGGCTTGAGCTGGCCGAAATCGGTGAAGTGATATTGCAGGGTCAGTGTTGGCGGCAACAGCCAGGTTTTACCGATATCGAGGCCAGTGAGCGCGCCATTGCCGCTGATGTGATGGCTGGTCACGCCGAGAATGAGTTCGGCGGCAACGTTCTTTGTGAAGAAATAGGTAATGTCGAGCTCGGGTATGGCTCGATCGCTGATCGAAAGCCCAGAGCTTGGTGAGGACAGCGAGGGCGCCCCGGCGACGCTGACCGAGCTGCCTGCGGTATCCGGCAAAACGCCAAGCACGCGCAGGCGGATCATCCATGGATTGAAGGGTTCGATCGGAGGCGCTTTATAGTAGACCGGCGCCGGACCCAGATCCGCAGCCCGTACCGAGATGCTGGCCAACGAGGTCGCTAGTGCGAGGAGCGATGCCGTCGTCAGAACTGTCCTTGTTCTCATCGAATTCTCCATTCCAAAAATCGCGCGAAGAGCCGCGCGAGATCTCTGTCACACATGGGGAATGGCGGAGGATTTGATGCCGATCAAAATGGGAGCGTCCGTAGCGCAATTATGCCGCTAAGTTGCATAAGGATCACGGCCGCGAAGCGTTGTGGTCTGTTCTGATCGCTATTCAATTCAAGAGAGCCGAACCTCTTCAAGAAACTGCCTCTCGGCTTGGTGCTCTGATCCAATCCAGGCCGCGGAGGTCATGCGTGATAAAGGCGGCAACTGCGGCGACTTCTCTCACACACTGCAAAGGCGAGAAGCGCGGCATTCGAGCGCAATATGGGCGACGCCGCTTACGGAGCAGCCACTCGCGCGGGCGTCTCAGCGAAGGTCCCGTCGTCTACGACCCATGAAGGAAGCCGGAAGTGGGAAACGTCATTCTTTGCCTCGTTTGATGACCTTGGGGGTACGCTGCGCCGTTTCCTCACGTCTGCGGACAACGCGTGCGGTTTGCTTCGTGCAAGCATCCCTCGAGATCATCTTGCGTCTTGCGGCCAAGCAGCGAAAGCGCGGGCTCATGATCGAGTCCGGCACATCGTGCCCCGTCTACGTCGATCAGCGGTCGTCGTATCAGGAGCGGATCGCCCACCATCAATGCGAGTGCGCTTGCCGCGTCGATGGTATCGGGATTGATTTCGCCTGACTTGATACGGGGCGCAGCTCGGTTGAACCAGTAGCCGACGGGCATATTGCCGAAGAAGCCGCGCAATTCCTCCGCGTCCCATGGCTTCTTCAAGATGTCTTGGGCGATCACGTTGTGGCCGGCGGACTTCAGCGATTGAATCTGACGCGCGTTAGTGGCGCAGCCAGGCTTCTGATAAAAGATGATTATCGCCACGACACACCTATGTAGGCGCGCTGAGCTGTACGATTGGCACGGCGCTGCTGCTTTCGGGAGCCCATTCGAATTTCTTGCCGATCATCTCCGATGTCCGCGCACCAAGCGTCGTACCGTGTTTGCAACACTCGCCGCTAGTCCGCCAGATTTCGAGCCCGACCGGCATATTCACTCTCCTCAAATCGCCCGGCTTGCGAGAAGAGCAGCAAGTTCCGTTCCACACCTGAAGGGATCGGAACAGCCGCCAAATCGGCTTTTCGCGTTGATGGTTGTGGTCGTTGTTGGTTTTCTGACAGCCGCGCAGATCCTGTCAGATCCAAAACAGCCAGGATCACTCACCGGCTGGTTGGCTTTTAGAAACGTAATCAGAAGCTTAAGGAGCGCGGTCAAGCGTTGGCACGGCGGTTGCTAATAAGCGGCAGCAACACTGAGTGAGGGCTGAGTGCACGCCGACGCGTAAGACGAGCGATGCGCTCCTTCCCTTGAACCCGTGTGCCCCCGTTTCTGAGAGAGAAACAAGCTCGCGCGCAAGAAGCGCGCAACTTTTGGCAAATCGGTTGATGGAGAGCAACATGTCTTCACTGAGACAAATCGCGTTCTACGGGAAGGGCGGCATCGGCAAGTCGACCACTTCGCAGAACACGCTGGCGGCGCTAGCCGAGATGGGTCAGAAAATCCTGATTGTAGGGTGCGATCCGAAAGCGGACTCGACCCGGTTGATTCTGCACGCCAAGGCGCAAGACACGATTTTGAGCCTTGCAGCGAGCGCCGGCAGCGTGGAGGACCTCGAGCTCGAGGACGTAATGAAGGTCGGCTACAAGGACATTCGCTGCGTGGAGTCGGGTGGTCCTGAGCCGGGTGTCGGCTGCGCCGGCCGCGGCGTCATCACCTCGATCAATTTCCTGGAGGAGAACGGCGCCTACGAGAACATTGACTATGTCTCATACGACGTGCTCGGCGACGTCGTTTGCGGTGGCTTTGCGATGCCAATCCGCGAGAACAAGGCGCAGGAAATCTATATCGTGATGTCCGGTGAAATGATGGCGATGTATGCCGCAAACAACATTTCCAAAGGCATCCTGAAATACGCGAACTCTGGCGGCGTGCGGCTGGGCGGTCTGATCTGCAACGAGCGGCAGACTGACAAGGAGCTGGAACTGGCGGAAGCGTTGGCCAAGAAGCTAGGCACTCAGCTGATCTACTTCGTGCCACGCGACAACGTGGTGCAGCATGCCGAGTTACGCCGCATGACGGTGCTCGAGTATGCACCCGAGTCCAAGCAGGCCGATCACTATCGCAATCTTGCGACCAAGGTTCACAACAATGGCGGCAAAGGCATCATCCCGACCCCGATCTCCATGGACGAGCTCGAGGACATGCTGATGGAGCATGGCATTATGAAGCCCGTGGACGAATCCATCATCGGCAAGAGCGCCGCCGAGCTCGCGGCCTCGTAAAGGTCGCGAGTCGCGGCCTTGTAAAGGCGCGCGACGGATGCCGGTCTCCCAAACCGCCCATCCCGGGAGGCCGGCATTCTGACGATCGACCTTGACCAAACCAGGATGCGGCGGGGCAAACCTGACCACTGTGGAGACCCGCAAAATTATGTCCGAAGCGCACTTCCTTCCGTTGATGGCTGCTTGTGCCGTTGATGCCAACAGCCAGATGCACAGGGGAATTGCAACCTACAGCCTGCTTACCGGTATGCCTCCTGCAGATGCCGATATTGCCATCGACAGCAATCTCGATCGCCATGTCCTGGCGTCCATCCTGGCGGCTGCCACAATGGATGGTGGCTCCCTTCCCGAGAAGGCCGGCCTGTCCGGCCTTGAACTGGCGGCCTTGCTGGAGCAGTACTTTCCCTCTCTTGAGATCAAGCTCGCGGAGCAGCTCTCGGCTTTCAAGTGCGAAGAGGACGACGAGATCGCAATGCTGCGCGATTTCTTGCTCAAGCAACGCTCGACGGAAGGGGATATCGGCCGCTGGCTTGCTGCGATGATCGCGCGCCGCGCCATTGAGCCAGACCATCTGTGGGAAGCTCTCGGCTTGCGCAATCGTGGCGAACTCTCTCGGCTGCTGAGCCGCCATTTCGCGCCGCTCGCCGCGCGCAATGTCAACAATATGCGCTGGAAGCGCTTCTTCTACCGCATGCTTTGCGAGGATGAAGGCCTCGCGATGTGCACAACACCCGTGTGCACGCAATGTGTCGACTTCAACCTCTGCTTCGGCGAAGAAAGCGGTGAGAGCCGGATGGCCGAGCGCCGGCGCGAGTTTCTGTTGCAGGCGGCTCGGCCGGTCGTTGCCGGCGACTGGCAATCTGAACTGCCACAAGGGTCCGCGATCGCCCCGTCATCCGAGAAAGCCTCGCCGGATTTGGTAAGCCGCGCGGGAGGTTGAGGGCGCGCCGCTTCGATGCGAGTGACCATGTGTCCAAGGCGCCGGCGGGCCCCAAGTGCTCCGCGACAATTCTCGATATCCCGGCGCGCCGCAATTGCATTAGCGTTCGAACTCGGCGTGGCACCAGACAAGGCGTCCGCTTCATGAGCCTGTCGCATTTGCGACAATCCATTTGCTGAAGAAGGTCCAGGACCGAAGCGTTAGCTTCGTCAGTGGGTTGCCTGGGACGGCGGGCTGGCATGCTGGTTGCTGAAGCTTAGGTAGATCAAACAATGAGGAGCTCTCGCGTGATTTCCGCCAGCACCGCCGCCAAATCGTCTTGGTCCGACCAAGTGCGCGCCGAGCCCACCGTGCTCAACGACACGACATTACGCGACGGCGAGCAGGCACCTGGCGTTGCGTTCACCACAGAGGAAAAGCTGGCGATCGCGCAGGCGCTGGCGCGGGCCGGAGTCACGGAGATCGAGGCGGGAACGCCGGCGATGGGCAACGAGGAGATCGCCGCCATTCGCGCCATTGTCGAAGCAGATCTTCCGCTGACTACCATAGCTTGGTGCCGGATGCGGGAATCGGATGTCGACGCGGCGATCGAAGCAAAGGTGTCCATGATCAATATGTCGATCCCGACCTCCGATGTCCAGATCGCGGCCAAGCTAGGTGGTCATCGCGACCTGGCGCTGGAACGGGTGAAGCGAGTGGTAGGCTATGCCTGTGCGCGCGGACTTGAGGTCGCCGTCGGTGGTGAGGACTCCTCCCGCGCCGACATCGATTTTCTCATCAGACTGATGGCAACTGCAAAAGCCGCGGGCGCGCGTCGCTTTCGTATTGCAGATACGCTCAGTGTGCTCGATCCCGACGCAACCTACGCGCTGGTCAGGAATTTGCGTGCGACCACCGATCTCGAACTCGAATTTCACGGTCACGATGATCTCGGACTCGCAACCGCCAACACGCTCTCCGCTATCAAGGCTGGCGTGAGCCACGCCTCAGTGACCGTCATCGGGCTGGGCGAGCGGGCCGGAAATGCCCCGCTCGAGGAAATCGCGGTCGCACTCAAGCAGCTCTACGGGCGCGAGACCGGCATCATACTCCCGGAGCTCGAGAACGTCGCCGCGGTGGTTGCAGCCGCGGCCGCACGTGCGATTCCTATGAACAAGGCCATCGTCGGAGAGCATGTATTTACGCACGAATCCGGCATTCATGTCGATGGCCTTTTGAAGGATCAACGCACCTATCAATCGCTTGATCCCGTTTTGCTTGGCCGCTGCAACCGCTTTGTGATCGGCAAGCATTCCGGACTTGGGGCGATCACCGCGTTACTCGATGAACTGCAGCTCGTCGCCAGCGCCGATCAAGGCAGACAGATCCTGTCGCAAGTCCGCAAATATGCCATCGAGCACAAGCGGCCGGTCGAGCGCGAAACCGTGGCGGCGATCTGGCGCGACGTGTGCGGATGCCTGGCAACCCACCCCGCGTGAAAAGCCGTGTCCAACAGCATTTGCGTCGACCATTCGCAAACCGACGCGCCGCAAGGACGGTGTCCGATAGCGCTGATGGGCACAAGCGGCGTCCAGCTTTCGCACGTCAGATCCCCTGGCGCGATCTCACCTCCAGATCTTACTTGCCGTTCCGCCATACATGCTGTGATCTCCTACCCAATGGCGAGCCGTCCCCGGATTGCCAATCGGCGTCTTCTCGCGCGGCTGATTTTTGGTCCGGCGACCGTCCTGACGAGCGTCAACCTCGATCGTGGTTTGGCGATTGATCCCGGATCTTCATCGGAACTGACGTCGTCACCGGCGGACCTGCCGATCTGGAGCAGCGAAGTTGAGGGCACCGCTTTCCGGAGTCAGGCTTTGGCGATGCGGACAGCTGTGCGAGGCAGGACGGCAGCAGCCAACAGGAGCCGCCCCATCTCCTTAAACGTCCAGAGCTAATCCGAAGGAGGATTTTCGATGATCAACTCATCCCCGGCAGCCGGTATCCTGGATCGGCTCAGCAAGGCCTCGTCGGCAGAGGATTTTTTTTCGCTGCTTGGCGTCGATTACGACCCTAAAATCGTGAATGTCGCGCGCCTTCACATCTTAAAGCGCATGGGACAATATTTTGCCAAAGAGCAATTTGCTGGTGCCGCAGAGCCGGAAATCAGAGCTCGGTGCAAGGCGATGCTGGAGCAGGCCTATGCCGATTTCGTGGCATCGTCACCGATCGACCAGCGAGTGTTCAAGGTTTTGAAGGATGCCGTCGCAGACCCTAAGAAGGCCGCGGCCTTTGTCCCGTTGAGCGAGCTGAAGTGATCTCGCGCTCCACTGCAAGCAAGGTTTGCCCGACGGGGCGCCGTGGCAACCCGAGTGCAGCCTTCGTCTTTATCCGGGTCAACTCTCTGCAGCGAAGAGCCGAGCGATGTCTGTCGTATTCCCGACCCATGTCCGGACTGGTCGTGTCCACGGTATCAGCGGCTATTTCAAGTGTCTGCCAAACCATTACTTTCGACTGACTTTCAATGGTTTTTGCAACTGGTACGACACTTGCTGTTGTCCTGCCGATCCGATTATCGATGCCCACAGATCGTAGTCGTCCGAGATGAGATTGAAGGAAGACCCATGATGCTGCTTTTACTGCCTGCCGAGCGCTGCGGCATCATCTCGTGGCCTACGATCCCGCCAGGTCCGTTCGAAATGGTCTTTGACGCGATCGAAGTTCCGTATCGACGGTGAGAGGGTGGTCAATGGATAAGTCGCCCGTTCGCGCTACACCTGGAGAGGGTATGCACAGCGCCCGCATCAAACCGGTCCCCGATTCCGCTCAGATTTGTATCCATCTCATGGCGGATAGCAAAGAGGGCCACCGTCGGCCCATACGGGTTGTCGGCGCTGGAGGCTCGGCATGGATTGCGTGACAGGCGCGTTGCCAGGATCGCCCTCGTCGTCACAGTCAATGTGGCGCCGCTGTGCCGAAAGTGACGCGCAGGTATTGCGCAGCGAACGGACTCGCCAACTCAGGCATGAAAGCGACCGGTCAGAATTACCGCGGCGCGGCCGCCGCGGTGGCGCTCGTCGAACCCGGCGCGCCGGGGTCCAGTGTGGAAGACCTCTCCAAATCCGGCCGGACCGGTACGTCTATCGCGACGAGGCGTCTTGTTGTGCGTCCGGTCGGACCAAGCAGACGGGGCAGAGCAGCCGGCCACTTGCTGACCAAAAGTGATCTTCAGTTAACGAAGCTAAAAAGCACACCTGTGGCGCGGGCGCCTATCTTTGAGGGGAATTTAGAGTATGAGCAATGTCACCAAAACGGCCATGCCGGCGGCGGCCGGCCGCGCAGCAGCCAAAAAAGAACTGCCGGAGCACTTTAAGGCGTATAAGCACGTCTGGGTCTTCGTCGAGCTGGAGCGCGGCCAGGTGCATCCGGTTTCGTGGGAGCTCATGGGTGCGGGGCGCAGGCTTGCCGACAGGCTAAAGGTGAATCTTGCCGCTGTCGTTATCGGTCCGGAGGGGCAGCACACACGTAACGCCGCGCTTGAAGCCTTTTGCTATGGCGCCGATCTGGCCTATCTTGTGAGCGACAATGTTTTGTCGGATTACCGCAACGAATCCTATACCAAAGCGCTAACCGAACTCGTCAACACCTACAAGCCCGAGATCCTTCTGTTGGGGGCGACGACGCTCGGTCGCGATCTCGCAGGTTCCGTGGCGACGACTCTGTCGACGGGGCTCACTGCCGACTGCACCGCGCTGGATGTCGACGCCGATGGTTCGCTTGCGGCGACGCGTCCGACCTTTGGCGGCTCGCTGCTCTGCACGATCTATACCTTGAATTATCGTCCGCAGATGGCAACCGTCCGCCCGCGGGTCATGCCGATGCCTGAGCGCGTCGTACGCGATGCCGCTCGTATCATCGTCCATCCGCTCGGCCTTGTCGAAGACGATATTGTCACAAAAGTATTGTCGTTCCTACCCGACCGCGATGCAGAAACGTCCAATCTGGCCTATGCCGATGTCGTGGTTGCGGGCGGCCTGGGGCTGGGATCGCCTGAGAACTTTCGGTTGGTGCGCGAGCTCGCAACTCTGCTTGGCGCCGAATATGGCTGCTCGCGTCCTCTGGTGCAAAAGGGGTGGGTTACGTCTGACCGGCAAATCGGCCAAACGGGCAAAACCATCCGGCCAAAGCTCTATATTGCCGCCGGCATTTCCGGCGCGATCCAGCACCGGGTTGGCGTGGAGGGCGCGGATCTGATCGTCGCCGTCAATACTGACAAGAACGCTCCGATCTTCGACTTCGCCCATCTCGCGATCGTCAGTGACGCCATGCAATTGCTACCGGCGCTGACGGCCGCATTTCGCGCCCGGCTTTTGCCGAATTCGCGCGCCCGGATCGCCGTCTAGAGGAGATGATGATGATTGAAGAGAGATTCGATGCGATCGTGGTCGGAGCCGGTATGGCCGGCAACGCGGCGGCATTGACCATGGCCAAACGCGGCATGAAGGTGCTGCAGCTCGAGCGGGGCGAATATCCCGGATCGAAGAATGTGCAGGGCGCCATCCTCTATGCCGACATGATGGAAAAGCTGGTCCCCGAGTTTCGAGATGAGGCGCCGCTCGAACGTCACGTGATCGAACAGCGGTTCTGGATGATGGACGATCGCTCCCATGTCGGCATGCATTACCGTTCAGACGACTTCAACGAGGAACGGCCAAACCGCTACACGATTATACGCGCCCAGTTTGACAAATGGTTCTCTTCCAAGGTGCGGGAAGCTGGTGCGACTGTGCTGTGCGAGACGACGGTCACCGAGCTCGCACGGGACGAGCGTGAAAGGATCGTCGGTGTTCGTACAGATCGCCGAGACGGCGAAATACATGCCGATGTCGTCGTGCTGGCCGAAGGGGTCAATGGCCTGCTCGGGACGCGCGCGGGCCTGCGCGCGCGCCCGACGCCCGATAACGTTGCGCTCGCGGTGAAGGAGATGCACTTCTTGCCTCGCGAGACTATCGAGGCGCGCTTCAATCTCAAGGGCGATGAAGGCGTCGTGATCGAGGCGGCCGGTACCATTTCCCGCGGCATGACCGGAATGGGTTTCATCTACGCCAACAAAGAGTGCATTTCGCTCGGCATCGGTTGTCTCGTCGCCGACTTCCAGCGCACGGGTCAGACGCCCTACGGCTTGCTCGATCAATTCAAGAGGCATCCCTCTGTGGCGCCCCTGATAGCAGGGTCCGAAGTCAAGGAATATTCGGCGCATCTCATTCCTGAAGGCGGGTACAAGTCGATCCCGCAGCTTTATGGGGAAGGCTGGGTCGTAGTCGGAGATGCGGCCCAACTCAACAATGCCATTCATCGTGAGGGCTCCAATCTCGCGATGACGTCCGGCCGCATCGCCGCCGAAGCGATAGGTTTGGTGAAATCGCGCGGCGAGCCGATGAGTGCAACAAATCTGTCGATCTACAAGAAGATGCTGGACGATTCCTTCGTCATCAAAGATCTAAAGAAGTACAAGGATTTGCCGCCCCTGATGCATACCAACTCACAAAACTTCTTTCTCACCTATCCGCAGCTGATCTCCAAGGCGATGCAAAACTTTGTGCGCGTCGATGGTACGCCCAAGGCTGAGAAGGAGAAGGCGACCCTGAAATCCTTTGTCAAGGCGCGGTCATGGGCAGGTTTGTTCGGCGATGCTTGTCGGTTTGCCCGGGCCTGGCGCTGACCGCAAAAGTGTGAAGTCTAACAATGGAAGGCCAAAGCATGAATGTCGAACCCTCAGTGCGCGTCGAAGACAAGCTGTATTATAACCGCTATCTTGTCGACGTCGGTCACCCTCACGTCAAGGTCCGCCCGCACACGACGCCGTCGCCGCAGCTACTTGCACTTTTGAAAGCCTGTCCCGCGCGATGCTACGAGCTCAACGACGATGGCCAGGTTGAGATAACTGTCGACGGGTGCATCGAGTGCGGCACCTGCCGCGTGATCGCCGAGCCAACCGGCGATATCCAGTGGAGTTATCCGCGCGGCGGATATGGGGTGCTGTTCAAGTTTGGGTGAGGGTGAGGTGAGTGTGGAGCGGAAGGCGCTCGCTCGAACCGACCTTAGAATCTCACCGCATCTTTCGCGCACTTTCGCCTCTGGCGCGGTGCGTGAAAAATTGAGCTAGGCACGCTTCAAAGGTGATGTCACGCAAGAGATGCCTTGCGGGTATGACGCCCGTTAGGGACCCGCAAAGCACTGGTGTGGCGCCGCTGCGTGGCGCCACAAGGATCGGCCGGATGGCGGAGGAGGAACTAGGCCGTCGCCTCGGTGGGGCTCGGCCCGGTGGCCTCGATTGCGGTCGCCACTGACTGCACGATTGCAGCCGTGCGCACGGCGGTCTGTATCACTTCGGAGCTCACGCCCGCGGCTCGCAGCGTCTTCTCGTGGGCATCGATACAAGCACCGCAGCCGTTTATGGCGGAAACCGCAAGCGACCACAGCTCGAAATCAGACCTGTCAACACCAGGGCTTGCGATCACGTTCATACGCAGCCGTGGTGGCATCGTCTTGTAGTCCGGGTTAGAGGCGAGGTGAACGAATCGGTAGTAGACGTTGTTCATCGCCATCAACGAGGCAGCGGATTTCGCCGCAGCAATCGCCACAGGCGTCATCACAGCGACCGAAGCCGATTCGATTGCGGCAATTACGGCTGCATTGCGGGTGGCGATCGCGCTCGCCAGGAGCAGCCCATATTGTCGCTGCGGCGAGAGCGTCTCATCGGCCACCAACGACGTCAGATTGAGCCTGACGTCCTTGGCGAAATCGGGAATCGTTTTGCTCAGCTGTTCGATCGACGACATGCTGCGCCTCAAGCCACCTTCAGGGTTTCGCCGCCGATTTCGCGGTTGCATGGACAGAGTTCGTCTGTTTGCAGCGCGTCCAGAACGCGGAGCGTGTCCTTAGGACTGCGCCCGACATTGAGATTGGTCGCATAGACGTGCTGGATCGTGTTTTGGGGGTCAACAATAAAGGTGTACCGATAGGCAACCCCTTCGGGTGAACGCACGCCAAGACCATCGACGAGCGTTCCCTTTGTGTCAGCAAACTGCCAGATTGGTAGATTGTGAAGGTCGACATGTGAGCGCCGCCAAGCGAGCTTGCAGAACTCGTTGTCAGTCGAACCACCCAGTACAACCGCATCGCGGTCGGCGAATTCCTTGGAAAGCCGAGCAAACTCAGCAATCTCGGTCGGGCAGACGAAGGTAAAATCCTTGGGATAGAAGAAGATGATCTTCCACTTTTCTGGAAAGCTCGTTTCGGTCAGCGTCTCGAATGCACTCTGTCCTTCTTCTTCCTGCGCTTGAAAGCCGGGCTTCACGCCTGTGATTTCGAACGGCGGCAACTGACTTCCAATTCCGAGCATGCTGTCCTCACAAATTTGCTTTTTGTAGATCGTGACCTCACTGGTGAAGCAAACTATATGCCATCCGTTCTCAGGATTGGAATTGTCGCAACGAAGCCAGCCCAGCGGCTTGGTACAGACATGCTCGCGCGCTTGGAGCGTCGATCAGCACTAAGTTGACGGTCGTCTGGAGCACATACAAAACGTCATGAGAACACTCGACCTTTGCGCGACCGCCTGAGGTGTTCGGCTGCAAGAGTCTGGTCAAAGCCCATTCTGCGTCTCTCAGAGCAAACCGCTTCATCGAGACATCGATGTGCGGAATGAGTCACGGCTCGCGGCCTGCCAGTCTTTAACGGGAGTACTGAACCTGACGAAGCCGCGTGGTTTTGTGGAATCTGGCGCAAACAAGAGCGGCTGTATCGCCGCGACGATCAGATTGAGCTGAGTAAGACCGCAAATCCTCGCCGCTGCCAAATACGGTCTTTAGTAATCATGGGGGACGGCGCCTCGTCGCATGAGGCGCTTGAAGCGGTGTAGCTCACCAAGCTGGGAGGATTTGCCGCGTCCTGAAATGCGTATGAAAGCCAACCAGGTCGCCGCGGCGGCGATGGGGGCTTGAAGTTTACGTAGCGTCAGGTTGTACAGTCTGGATGCGGCGAACGCTCTGAGCTTCATGATCACAAGGAGAGACCTCAACGTCTCAAGGTCTTAGGTGCATTGAAGCATGTGGCTGTGCAGACACGACCCGGTTTGTAGCGGATGTGAGGACATTGGCGTGAAGAACTGAAGATGAAGCAGAACTTACAGTGCAAGTCTCAAATCCCGGAACGTCCTCCAACTGGAATGGAACAACCAATATCGATCCCGATGTGCCGCATGCGACGTTGCCCAGAAGGAGTGCGCGAACGCCGTCGCTTTTCGGATGAGGCAAGTATTTGGCTCGTTTCTCTTGGATTGTTTTGAGTTGGGCGAGCGTTCACCTGTTGCTGAGGAGCGAGTGCTCTTCTGCAGCAACCAAAGCCGGGAAGCCGTGAGTGAGCTTGGAGCGGCGTGGGATGAGGATACCTTCGTTCAAGTTTCGATCTCGACCGCCGGCTTTTTGAAGCTGTCTGTGGTCAGTGCCCCGGAATGTGACTCTGGGACGCTATGAAGAGTTATGTCATCTAGGGAGAGTGGTATGGAGCCGGGTTACAACGATCCGAACTATTGGATGCGCTGGTACGCCGAGCAGCAAGAGCTGCAGCGTGCGCGGCAAGAGGCCGATGCCGAGCCTGCAGATCAAGCTGGCTTCGAGCAGCAGTTGGGTGAGCTGCAACTTCGCTCTCCTGAGGAGAGTTCGCCTGAGGCTAGTTCCCCCGAGGCTCCAGCCGCCCGGTCGCATGAAAATATCCAGCGTACGGACATTGGTGGTTCGATGCGGATGCCGCCCAGGTCCAACCTGCGGGACAATTCCTTCAGCAGCACGCGTTACAGTGTTGATGTTCCGCACGCTCATCTTGGCTCGGCCGCAAACGATTACCAGTCTGGCTTGCGGGACAGGCCATTCAGCAGCATGCGCTACACAGCGCCGTCGGAAGCACAACCGGAGGCGCGGACGAAGGACAGCAAGTCCCGTGGACTGTTCTCTCGGGTCAAATCAGGGCTCGGCAAGGTCTTTGGAGGAAGTCGCCGGGAGAAGTCGTCCGGCGGCTCGTCCCCCGACGCCGTCTATTCAGAGCTCCGCATCGATTTCGCAAAGCGCAGTCGGCCGTCCGAAGAGGACCTGGAGCTGATTGAAGAGTTCAAGACGGCATTGGGTAGCGCGAACCGTAAGACCAAGACCATCGAGAACTACGTGACGGCTCTTCGAATGTTCAGCGAGTTCCTCCGACCCAAAGGCATCACGCTAAAGCACCTGCTTGGCAACGCTGATCTGCTGACCGCCTATAAAGATGAATTTATGAAGGTGGCGAGCGCCAATAGCAGGAACTATGTGGGTGGAGCATTGGAAACACTCCGGAATTTCCAGGCTGGAAATCCCATTCCGGCCCCAGCTTTTGTGGATACGCGAGAGCAACCGATGCATCCCCAGGACGAGCGGATGATCCGCCAGTTCGTGGAAAACGTCAAAGACTACAGAATTGCTCCCGATGGTACCAGAGGCCGCGGGACTGGAAAGGTCCCGCCTGCTACGATCAAGTCCAACATGCAGGCGCTCAACGCGTTTGCTCGTTGGCTCCGAGCGCAGAATAAGGGGCCATTGGCTCTTCGGGCGTTCAATGAGCCAAGGTCGCTCGCCGCCGACATCGACGAGTACGTCGAAGCTGGTGGCGATGATCGTGACCGCCTCAGCGCGGCACTGTCTCATCTGCGCAGGATCGGGGCTGACGGGCTCCAAGCTGTCGGTGCCGGGGCCCGCCTGATGGGGCGCGAAACATTGTCGGCTCATCCGGAGGACATCTCCACCATCGATGACTTTTTGACCCACGCTCTGTCCAAGCTTGGATCTGACGCGACCAAGAAAGAGAAAGCCGCCGTTTCGACGATGGTTTCCCGGCTACGCTCCTTTAGTGATTGGCTTCAAAGGGAGGGCAGGCCGAGCATCATGGACCGAATCGACGGCAATGCTGCGCAGAAGTCGTCATTGAACGCAGATTATGCGGCGTACAATAAGGCCACAAAGCGGACGGCCCCACTCGATCCCTTTAGAGAATACCTAGGTCTTGAGCCCGAACAAGGATATCGCCCTTACGACGACGACGCCCGCCTCATCAAGGGCCTTGTCGACGAAGAGCTGAGCAAGCTCGACCCGAGTTCCCAGCACAGGAGAAAAACTATTCAAAGTACTGCTTCGGCGCAACGCAAGTTCAGTGATTGGCTCCGCACAGAGGGTAGGGAGAGCATCGCGAGCCGAATCAACGGCAGTAATGAGCAGCAACGCTCTCTGGATGCAGACTACCGGGCTTACGCCGAAGCCAAAGGGAAATCTGGCGTGACTCTCAAGAAGCTCAGGCAGTATGTGCAAGTCGTCGAGGCAAACAGGGCGCTGGGTGTACCTCAGCAAAGGGCAGGCTCGGACTCAACCTCCACCCCGACCTGGATGCGAAATTTGCCGACGCCGCCGTCCGAAAGTGAGTGGCCGCCGGTGCTAGGCCCGTATGGGCAAGCCGGTTTGCAGGAACCGGCAGGCTCGAACTCAACCTCGTCCTGGATACGAAATTTGCCGACGCCGCCCTCCGAAAGTGAGTGGCCGCCGGTGTTAGGCCCGTTTGGTCAGGCCGGCTTGCAAGAACCGGCTGGGTCGAGCTCGACTTGGTCCCCGCAACTGCCGTCCTATTTCGACTTTCCAACGCCGAAGGGCGAGCCAGCTCGGTCCTCAGACATCTATCGCGGTCTCGGTTCTTTGGTTGACCTGCCGTCCACACCGCAGGACATGCGTGACGATGCCCAGTCAGGGCCGGTGCTGAGCCCTGTCGGCAGACCCCCGTTCTTCATCGGGCCGTCAGGCATGCCGCAAGAGCTCGAGGATATAGGATATCTCGTTGGCGAGGATTGGCAGCATGGCTCACAGCCGGTGCCGGATTTCCTGCTCGATGTACTGGACAATAAAATGCTATTGCCGAGTTCGCGAATGGCACCGCAGCCGGTCTCCATCAACGGTGAGATCTACTCCATCACATTGGGTCCGCGAGGACGCCGCGACGCTCAGCTTATCCATCATCCTGGCCCATCCTCGGTTCCTAATGCCCAGGTCGCCGCTTCGGGTGCGACTGCTTCTGCCGGCGACCGCAGCGGGCGGGTGCTCGGAGCCAGGGACTGGCTGGGCGACGAGCATATCCAGCGGGACTACGAGCTCTTGTCGCAGGAGTTGCAGGGAAGCAATCCCAACCTCGCCGCCCGGATACGGTTTGTAGATCCTCTCATGGCCTTTCGGGTGGGCCAGGGTACCGAGGCCGACGCGCTCCGCGCATTCCATCGCATTGTCGATGATCGGAATGGGAATGATACAGCCGACTTCCTGTTCTTGCCGGTGAACGATGCCAGCGCTACGGACCTCAATAACCGCGGCTCCCATTGGTCGCTGCTGCTGGTGGACCGCCGCGATCGCAACAATCCCGTTGCCTACCACTACGACTCCTCCAGGGGGCACAATGATAGCCCTGCAGCAATGCTCGCACAACGCGTGGGGGCCAACCTGCAAAACGCCCCCATACGCCAGCAGAGGAACGGCTACGATTGCGGTGTCTTTGTGCTCGACGGTACGCGGGCGCTGGCTAGGCGGTTGGCGGGAAGACGGCAGCCAGACCTGAACCTTAGCAATCTCGTCGTCGACCGGCAGGCACTGCAGAACCGACTGAGGGGTTGATGTCGGCTTGAACTGGTTAGCGCGCGCAGCTGGTTGAACTGCGACGTCTCGCCATTGAAGGTCCGCAATCGGCACGTTCGCAAGGCATCATGGTGGCACAGAGCGTGGGAGCGGCCGCCAGAGCTAAGGCTGTTTCCGGAGGCGGCGAAGGAATCTGATGGGCGATTTCGGAGCCGACGTGCTCGACTGTCGTCATCAAGCGGTCCGGTATCGTCGTCCCCAAATAACCGCAGCTGGGGCTGAAGGGCCCCGCTGCGCGCCTACGCGCGTCGAGATACCGCACCACCACTGCTCCAAGAATTGACGATCACAAGGCAGCAGCGTGCCAACGCCCCCGGTGAAGGTTCGCCAGTCGGCAAGGCATTTTTTCGGAACGGCTGTCAGGACTGGTACGCCTCGGGTGATCGCGTCAACGAATTCGGCGCGCAGGCCCCGGCCAGCTGCTTCTTGTTTGGCGAATTTGCTGATCACGAGGAGATCGATCTTGTTGCGAAGTGCCTGGGAAACGACAGCTGCGGCCTCGGCAAGCCCATTTGTATCGAGATTACAGGACATAGCTCCGCTGCCGAGTGGCTGGGAAATCGAGATCTCTTGTCCCGTCGCAACGTCGATTGCGAGCATGACGTGCGTGCCATTTGCGCGCCTCGAGTGTCGCTGCACGATGCCGCCGATGCGTACGCCTTGCTGCGCGATGTCCTGAGCGAAATCGGCCAGTAGCCTATCGACATCGTCTTTTGGACGGTAGAGAATTGCCCCCACACTATTCGGATCTATCTCATCCAGATTATCGATCACGGCCGGAATCTGTTGACGTGTTTCTCGTATCGGGGCATAGCTGTCGAACGTTCTCATGCGGATGTGGCAGGCGTTGCAAGCAACCGCTCGGCAGCCGCGAGCGGAACGGCGCGCGCGACCTCCGCGTATACGTCCGCTCCATTGCTGAGCCGTAGCGCATCAAAGGAGCGGCGCGTGATGCGCGCCAAAAGCGGCACGCCAGAACGGCCAGTTTCAAGAGCCAGAACCAAGGTGACCTCAGCCTCGTCGAACGGCAGAGAGGCCTTGATGCGTGCCGGAAAAACATTGAGGATAGAGCTTGCACGCGGGGGCTCGCACGCAATGCTGACGTCGCCGGCTGCGATGCGCAGCCGCAGCTGCGCGCCCGGTCTAAGCGGCACTCCAGGTATCAGAAGGCGCGCCCCCTTGAGGCGGAGCATGATCAGCCCATAGCGTCCGTCATAGCCGCCGACCACAGTATCAAGACAGACTGCCGCTTCGCCGCGCCTGGCAAGCGCCGGATCGCTCTGAACGACATTGAGCGGCCCGGCCGCAGTCACGACGCCATCTTTCATCATGACAAGATGATCGGCAAAACGCTCGATATCAGCGATGTCATGGCTGATGTAGATCATCGGCAATGGGAGCTTTTCCCGCATGCGCTCGAGAAATGGCAGGATCTCGCGTTTGGCGGAGCGGTCGAGCACATTGAGTGGATCGTCCAGCAAAAGCAGCCGAGGCTGGCCTAACAGTGCGCTGCCAAGGGCAAGTCGCTGTCGCTCGGCCGCGGAAAGATGTAATGGCGAACGCTCGAGCAGTGGCGCCAAGGCGAGCAATTCGACCACACCATCAAAATCGATCAGTGTCGGTGTCGATTTTGACGCCTTGTATAGAAGGGTGCGCCGTACAGACCAATGAGAAAGAAGAATTGGTGGCTGGAATACATATGCGACGGGACGCAGATGATGCGGTCGAAACGTCGTCTCATCCTGCCAAATCTCTCCATCGACCGCACAAAATCCGTTCGGCAGACGCTGCACGCCAGCGATGCAGCGCGCGAGTGTGGTCTTGCCGCACCCGGGCGGACCAAAAATCGCTGTGACGCCTTTGGCTGGTAGGCTGAATTGCGCATGTAGCGGAATGTTTGCGAGAGAGCCCTTGAACGCAACCTCAATATAGTCCGTTTTTGCTTCTTTCATGAACCTGCGCCTGTGCTGTATCTTCCAGTCCAAGTCACGAGCACAATCGCTGCAATGGAGATGATGGCCATACTTGCGACAATCCAGTCTGTGCCGCTCCAGCACGGCGTCTCTGCTCACGTGAGGGCATAAGGTGCGGCGGCGGACTGCAGATCGGTGTTAAGACCAGAGGCTTGTTGAGCATCTCCGCGCCGCGAGCATCGTGACAATCGGACGCTGCCCGGTGCGCTTGCCAATGAGAGGCAAAGCGCCTTTCCAGCAGCGCAAGGTTCTCAGCCTGGTTGGCCGGGCCGAGGGCTTCTGCTGAATGTCCAAATGGCGCGGCTTGAGAGGTTTGACGGTAAAGATGTCGGCTCGCGCCAGAGCTGAATACTGGCTCGGGGCCGGAAATCCGCATCAAGGATCCCACAGCTTTGGTAGCCGATTTGAAGTTTGCGCCGGTCGCCATAGTCATGGCCTCTGCATTCTCGGGTGCGAGCAGCATCAAAGCCAGATCGATCAGGATGAATCGGATAAGCCTCATTGGAACTCCGGCTCCGCCGCGACCGCTTCCTTCGCGGCAACTGGTTGATCCCTACCCAGCAATCCGCGTGCCGTTTCAAGGAATATCTGCGCGGCTAGCGGCAAGGGAGGCTTTGTATCGGTCTCCACCCGGCGTCTTAAATCGCCGCATCTTATTGTAGGGCTTTGAACGCTCGCGTCACCAACCGCACATGCGGGAGCTACGAGATGGAAGCTGAGGATGATCCATCGCCTCTTGGATTGGAGATGGTGCTTTGGCGAACATGCGGCCGTAAAACTCGTCAATGATGCACAAGTCCACGCCATCCGATTTGGCGAACCTTCCGATGTGCGCGGAGGAGAAGGTCGGCTGCCGGGCGCTTGGAAAAAAGGGCTGATGTGAGATGATATGCTGCGCCCTCGAGCTACGGGAGAGCGTCTTCCTCGCAGCACCGGTTGCGGGCCCATTTCAGGGCGCGCGGGTCTTTCGTTGCAACGCGAGGTGACCCAGGATTGAGCTGCCCAAGATGGATAGTTTGACAGGCGCCTAGCAGGCGCCTAAGGAATTCTTGCGTCAGCGACGAACGGGTTGGGGCTCGAGGCTCGCAATTTGGGCCTGCTGAATGCTCTAGCTTGGACCGCGACATCGCCTGATTTCGTTGCGGCAGCGCTATCTTCCTCGCTAATCACAACGTAGCGTGTCGCAATCGTGAGGACCTATTTGTCTAAGGACGGCTTTGGGGTTGCAGTGGTGCGCGTGGGCAGTATCGGGTAATCGATCTTTGGCAGCTGCCCGGTGAGCGAATTCAGAAAGGCGACAATCTCGTCAGTTTCTTTATCGCTGAGCTTTGCGCCAAGCTGAACCTCACTCATCACGCCAACCGCTTGCTTAAGACTCCAAACCTGACCAGAATGAAAGTAGGGCGGGCGCAATGCGACGTTGCGCAACGGCGCCGAACGGAAAACATACTCATCGCCGAGATGCTTGGTGACGGCAAAACGACCCTTGTCCTCCCTCGGAAGCAGGCTTTCGGCTGGCCTTTCAATGACGCCGAACGGGAAGTAATCCTGTCCACCGACGTTGATTCCGTTGTGGCAAGAGGAGCATCCCTTTTCGATGAATAGCTTTAGCCCGGCTTTCTGCTGATCGCTGAGAGCATATTCATCGCCCTCGAGGTACTGATCGAAGGGGGCGGCGGGAGTAATCAAGGTCGCCTCGAAAGCCTCGATGGCCTTGGCGAAATTTTCAAACGTAACGGGAGCCGCATCGTTTGGAAAAGCCTTACTGAACATAAGGACATAATCGGTCATTGAATTCAATGTTCTGAGCACGTGATCGGGCGTCGCATTCATTTCGACGCTGGCCTGGACGGGGCCTGCGGCCTGCGCCTTAAGATCCGCCGCGCGCCCATCCCAGAACTGCGCCACGTTGAAGACCGCGTTATAGACTGTTGGCGCACGACGTGACCCCAGCTGCCAGCGATGACCAATCGACGTCGGGCCTGCATCTACCCCGCCCGTCCCAAGGTTATGACACGTGTTGCAGCTAATAACCCCGCTCGCCGATAGCCTCGGATCGAAAAACAAGGATTTGCCAAGTGTAACCTTTTCATGGGTGATAGGATTGCCCTTCACCGCTGGAACGATTGAGGGAATCGGCTTGAAAATCCGCTTGGCGGCCCTCATCAAATCCTCATTGGCGCCTGCTGCTGGCGAAACCAAAATGGCTGCGGCCACAACACTTAACCTGCCGGCCAAGGAAAGCTCGCGTACCGCTAATTTGCTCATGTGAAGTCTCGCTTTTGTTCTAGATCGTGGAATCGCGAACATAACGCGCGGTCCGCGTCCGTCCGCAGAAAGACCTGCAGCAGTCAACGACGAACGGTGTCTTCCGTGTTTCCGGCTAGGCTGCACCCAGGCTGACGCGCTGCCGGTGTTAGTAGCAACGGGCGTGCCAGCGGGGCTCAAGGTCGAAGCTGCTGAGCTGGTTTCAAGCAATTGCGCACCGTGAATAGCAGCAGGCGGCTTGAGGCTGTCGAATCGACGGTACGTGACAGCTGCGACAATCACCATCCAGCCACAGTATCCTGGCCTGTCGGTCCAAACCTCTGTGCTTCTCGGAAATCCATCGTACCGAACTCTTTGACTCTGCAGGTCAGCTGGTCGGGACCGCGAACAAAGCGAGCTGCGTCGACGCAGCTTGTCGCTGATCGTCTCGATGCCCTTTGAGCCTTCAACCCCACACTAGGCTGAGCGTCATCCACCAACATCGGTGACGTTCCTCCCCGGGGGCGGCCGGTCAGGCGTGCAGTTGTAGGGAGTTCGTCCTACTGCCCCAATGCGGCTATGCCCGGCTCAGAACGTATTCACACATGCCGGACGCTCAAAGTGCTTGAATCGACCGTAGCGTCAGGTTGTAGGCATTGCGAAGCAGAACGCCATATTGGGAGCCAGCATCGCCGCACAAGCGCTAAACGGCCGATCGCTCTTGTATCTCGGTCTTCGCAATGAGCGTGTTGCGCGTGGCGGGACGATGATTCGGCAGGCCGTAATCATTGCGGCTGCCCTGCAACAGCGCGACCGCGGCTGCCGAGGCGCCCAATCCGGTACACAGATTACGCTCGCGGGGCAAAGAATAATAGTGATGGATATGCGGCTTAAGACAGGTTTGGTGAATCAAGGGCGACGAATGGGCTGGACTTGCAATGCGCATCGCTGTGCAGCCGCCCTCGTCGCGATCGCGATCGCAGCCACGTGGTGCACAGGACACGCTCGCGCGCGAGATCGGCGGGCCGAGAAAGTCTTGATGTCGTGCAGACCAGACGTGATCCGCTTCTGTGACCGCTTTACAGGGCGTAGCGATGTGGACGTGGCCATGTTTTGTCTTAGGGACAATTTCAAGAACTTGCGCGGCGAATGCCGCCGCATGATGCCAACCGCGGCGGAGAGAAACGACGGACCGAGACGGCGTCTCAACAGGCTTCCGGTCGTCCTCCATCGAGAGTGAGGCGTCCGAGTGGTAGTTGCAGAAATCGAGCGACGGTGAGGTTCAGACTGACGGGCGCCGGAGTTTGGCCAGCTTGGTGGCCGAAAGTCGATCGGGCTGAAGCATCAGCCTGCCGAGCCGCAGTTCATCTATCAGGGGGACTGAGCTCTGTGAATCGATTGGCCTCGATCAGCGATCGATAGTGCGCCCACGCGTGTTGCGAGGTTGTAATGCGCTCTGAACTTCGATTTCGTACTGCAGCAGTTGCGCTTTATTCAGCGCTGCAGCCATTCGCCGACTTTGAGGCCATCGTGAGATTGCCATCGGCTCGCTGTAACTGGTCGGAAGGACAATCTGCGTAAACTGTGGCGGTTACGGCCGGACATCTGCAGGAATCCGTGCTGCCCATCAATCTATGGCGTTGTGGTCGACAACCAAGCATTTTCCGGCAGGTGGCTAAATCGCCTATAACTGGCAAAGATCGCCGGAATGTTAGCGTTGGAGGTTTGTTCGATCGCGTCTTCCTCAGATTTCTCAGCTGGGGATTAGCTTGGTCTCGACTGCCGGGCTCAAGGTACAGATAGAGCTAGGAAACCTCTTTTGTTAGCCGCCCATCGACTTCCCGAAGGAACCGCTTGATGCCATTGCGGCGTTCTCGATGGGCGCTTCAGGCGAGTCGCTTCGCCTGATCGTGATGCTCTTGGCCGAATACACCTTAGGGCTCAAGGTCAAAGGAAACGCCGTCGACAAGAGCCGTTCAAAGGCAGAAAGCTGTTCAAGCAGACGCTTCTCAATGGCCTTGCGCTCCGCGCCAGGTAGGTCCCTTTTAAGGAATCGACGGCAGCGCCAGATTTCGTTCCGCAGCCATCTGATCTCACTTAATGTATCATCAATTGAAGTCATCACAGATGTAGATCACTTCGTCCCTGGAGTATCAAGCATGGCGATCGTCATCGAGCGGCCACCCCTTGGCTCCGCATTCCTGCCGAATAATTGCATCCGGGGACTTGCGACTTCCGCCCGTTCTTTCGGCGAGCAGTTCGATGTATGCAACTCTTATCAATCAATATCACCCTACGACCGCGCGTGTGACGAGAAATCGCGGCAGATCCTCGCGTTTTCACGGCGCTGCGATCGTGTGCCTTGCACAATTCCTGCGCTCCACAGGATTGATTGGTGCGCGAACAAAAACCGAGAACCGGAGAGCAGTCAAATCCATGTCCGACACGCGGACGGCTCAAGCAGGAGCTATTAACGCACAACGCATGTCCCCATGGTCGATGGCAGTGGAATTTGCACGCGTTTGACGGCTTTGTTGCCTGTTCAGGCTGGGCGCGACCTGACTTGGGACACAGCTCGCGACTCGGAACGTAGCGATGTCGAGCTCTAGCGGCCCAAGCCGCGTAAAGCGGTGGCGGCTTCATTGCGATCGCCTCCTCTCTGATGCTGGCCAGTCCCGCGGTGCTACCGGGCATTCGCAATCGCTTACCCGATAAATAATTTATGGGCGAGGTGGACCTCATCAACAACATGGGAAAGCCATGGGGGCGATTGTTGAGGAAGGCGAGCCAGCCTGACTGCGATCCCCGGCACGCGGCACCCAATCAAAGAAACGCACGCGCCGGGGTTGGGATCTTGGCAATCCGAGGCAAATGTCGGCTAGACGCACTGTCGAGCCAAATGAGCATTCCACGGACAATCATTGCTATCGACATCCGGCTGTGCACAGTCGGCCTCAGAAGACCGATTTAATAGCTTGAATCTCACGCTGCGACAGGTTGTAGGCTTGCTGATGCGTAAAAGATAAAGGCCCGCTTGGCAGGCGTTGATGGCGCATCGCAAAATGGAGATCGAGGGGGCGGCCTGCTGATTGCCAGCTTTTGGACGATGGCCAGGAAAGCCATTTGCACCGTCGGCACGGGGCGCCGGGCCAGCCATTGTCAAGTACACTGACTAGTTGGAGTCGCGAAATGGCATGGATGATGGAATGATACAGGCAGCAGAATATGGCTGACCCCAGCCGTAATCGCGTTCTTAGCGGTCCAGCGAAAGCGCGCTGGGTGAACCGCCCGCGCTCGCAAGCAAGTACTCCAACGGAATAGACGGTTCATATCCGGCCAGAGGCGATGACCGGCAGCACTGATGGCCGCACAGAGCCCTGCGGTGAAAGCTCGGAAGGTCTTATGTTCTTTTCAAACCAGCCTCACGAGGGCGCTAGGCAAAATCGATCGCGCCAGCGACATCGTTGAATTCTCAACAGTGGTGTTCACGCACGACAAGCAAATGCGTCGACCATTCGGTGTTCCAGCAAAAGGCGACGGTTGAGTTTCAATCTAGATTTCTGCCGAGTTTCGAGGAAAGCGTCCGCGCCGGAAGATCGTGGGGCGACGCCACGACTTGCAACGCGTTGAGCCGAAAGGCCGGAGGTCAGGCCGGCCGGGACGTTTGCGAGAGAATAGTTTCTCGTGTATCGCAACTTGACGACGTTCTGATTGGGAAGGTCGGAATTAGGGACGCTTTCCATATTTGCAGCATCATTCGGTCGGCACTCCAAAAGAGCGGAATGCCGCTGTGGAGCTATCAGAATCGTGCAACTCACGGCTAAGCCGTACGCCCTGAGGAGAAGCGGTCCGAGCAGTGAGGTAACCGACCAAATAAATCTCTCGATTGCAGCGTTCAACGGGCATGAAGCTGTCGAAGATCACTATCCTTCGCAGCGACACTCTCGCGATGTGGTGGCCAAAGATTACAGAACTGAACAAAAAATCAGAAGGACTAGGTCTTGAGCCAGGCGGAGAATGACGTCGTCGAGCACATGCTCTCGTCATTGACGACCAGCTTGTTGCAGAATCGTATCGCGCCCTCTGACGAGCAGGTGATGCATCATTTTGGGTTAGCCTGCGAGAGAGCGGGACTGATCGCGACGGAGGAGATAGCAATACGGATACTGAGACGTGTTTCACGCGAGATCAACGAGGCACAGTCGATGCTCGAGTTCATTGGTCGCGGCGCGGATCGACTACATTGAGCTCGACATGCAGAAACTCTGTCGCACCAGTGCAGATGCAGCTGTCCGATCATTCAGTCGAACGCGTAAGGGTCAAGTGCCGCCTCATCAGCGCTTACCCGTCGAGATGTGCGACGGTGAGCCGAGGGGGAGGTCCGGTCTTCGTGGCCGATGTCAAAATGGCTGGGAACTCGTCATCGGAGAAATTTAGCGAGCCCGTGTTGTTAACATCGGGTGCGCGCCGCGTCTCGTAGCCAAGGCCGAGCGGCGTTAGGCGCGATGGGCTGCAAGCTATTTAGCTCAGCTATTTAGCGTAAGCGTTTGAACGCAGGGGGAAGTGGGGCCGCCTCGCCGCAAGCGACAGCAAAGTTGCCGGCCTAAGCGTCCCGCTGCCGGCGTGCCGGCACCCGGCACCAGTCGGCCCAGCTCGAAGTGATTCGTCTGCGGAGCGCTGAGCCTAAGCTTGAGAAATTGATGGGGGCCGTCTGTTTCCTCGCTCCGCGGTCCGTCAGCTTATCGACAGCTGGCTCTCGTATCATGAACGTCGCTGCGCGCTGGCAGGTCCGGCTCAACGGGCGGCGATCTGGCAGGGGACACCGGGATAGACTCCAATATCAACCGATCCACGAGCGAGACTTCGCCTGGGTTCGCTACACCCTCTGAAGTTACTCGGTAGCACTCGCAGCAGCGTATTCGCGCCAGCAGTGCGTGAGACCTCATTGCGTTAGCCGGTGGAGCATCATCCATGGCGGGGGTTACCGGTTCTAAGATGCGCCGCCCCGGCGCGTTCGCTTCATTTTGCTACCGAAGAGACGACATCGATGAATGCAGAACAGCTTGGTGCTGGTACTCCTTCCGCAACTTCCGATTCGGAAAGCTCCGAACCGGGCTCTCCGGCCGCATCGCAGTGGGGAGAGGCCTTGACGGACGTGCAGGCGTCCGCCGCCGAGGCGGCTGCCTCGCAGGACGAGGTGTTGGCGGACTGGGCTGCCGAAGACGGGCAGGGGCAACATGAGGATCGGCAACAGGCGGTAAGTCGAACGAGGGCTTGGCGGGGCACGGGTGATCTCAATGAGCCGCTAGATCTGTCGTCTCTGTCCCTGACCGCCTTGTCGGCGTCCATTCTGGCCGGGTTGCGCCGCCTGAATGTCGACGACAATCAGCTCGACAGCCTGCCCGAGACCCTTCCGGCGAGCCTCCGACGGCTCTACGCCAGCAACAATCGGCTGACCAGCCTACCCGAGCTTCCACCTGGCCTGCGGCGGCTCTATGCCATCAGCAATGGGCTGACGCGCCTGCCCGCAGAGCTGCCGCCGGGATTGCGGCGGCTGAATGTCGACAACAATCAGCTGACCAGCCTGCCCGAACCCCTTCCAGCAACGCTTCAGGAGTTGGACGCTAGCGGTAACCGCCTGACCCACCTGCCCGAGCTTCCAGCCGGGCTCCAGCGTCTGAACGTCGACTACAATCAGCTGACGAACCTGCCCGAGCCTCTTCCGGCCGAGCTCGAATGGCTCAGCGCCAGCCACAACCGGCTGACCAGCCTACCTGAGACGGTCCCGCCCGAGCTGCTGTGGCTCGGCGCCAGCAACAACCAGCTGACCAGCGTGCCCGAGACCCTGCTGACGCAGCTAAGCCGTGACTCGAGCGTTGATCTGGAGAATAATCCGCTCGCCGATTGGGTGCAGGCCGACCTCGCAACAGCGATGCATGCCGGAAACTATGCCGGCCCGCAGGTTTTCTTCTCGACCGCGGATGGAGCGGTGGAAGTTCAGCCGCGGTCCCTGCAAGAGGTTGCCGCGGACTGGCTCGAGGGCGAGCCCACGGCAATGGCGACTTGGCAGCACTTCGCCCATGAAGCGGGGGCCGCGGACTATGCACGCTTCCTCGACAGGCTCCGGGGCACCGTGAGCTATGGCAACGAGACGTTCCGCCAGGCCGTCGCCGAAGATTTGCGGCAGGCAGCCGTCAGGCCGCGTTTGCGCAAGCAATATTTCGAGTTGGCTTCGGGAGCGAACGAGAGCTGCGAAGATCGCATTACTTTGGCCTGGAACGGCATGCAGACCGCACGCCTGAACGCTGATGTCGAGGACGGCGTCTATGACGGGCGACTGGGCGAACTGCTCCAACACGGCCGCGTCATGTTTCGCTTGGAAGCGCTGGACGGAATCGCGCGCGAGAGGGTCAACTCGCTTCGTCGTGCCGATCCCGACGCGGACGTCGATGAAATCGAGGTCTACCTTGCCTACCAGACCCAGCTGCGCGACCCGCTCGAGCTGCGGCACATCGCTCCCGCCATGCGCTTCATGAACTTCTCTCACGTGACCGAGGACGATGTGGCCAGCGCCGAGGCATCGGTGCGGAATCAGGAAGCGGCGGAATTTCCGGACTATCTGGCAACGCGCTGGCAACCGTGGGAAAGCGTGATGAGGCGCATCGCGCCCGAAGATTATGCTGCCATGCAGGAGCGGCTCGTCGACGCGATGGGCGAAGAGTTTCAAACCCGTCTGAATCGCCGACTGGCCGAGGAAGGTTTGACAGGCGATGCCGATGCCGAGCGGGTGCTCGGAGCCCAGATCCGAAACGAGATCGCCCGCGAGATCAAAAGCGCGGTCATGCACCAGGTGCTCGGGAAACTCGGCCTTGATCTATGAGCCTCCTGTGATGGAAGGGCCCGTCGATCCGCCTAGCCGCCAAGGTGAAGACAGTCATCGATCCTTTCGAGGACGGGCGTGTCTACATGAGCCATTCGGCGAATGAGCTGCCGTCAATTGCCGGTCGCGTGGTCCGTGCGGACGATCACGGTAAAGATGCGCAATCCACCTGAAGATTCGTATACCGCAATTCATGCGTTCGCGTCCCGTTGAGAACGTCGCTGAAGACTACTGATAGGCCGGACGAATAGATGGCGAGCAGATCGGAATCTCAAGTAGCCCTTGTGCAACGTAGGCTGTCGATATCCGTTCCGCGAGATCGATAGGACTTTCGCAGCATCACACTCGAATCAAGATCGCGAAACATGCTGTAATTCCGTCGGATCCATTGATGCAGCTCGGTGGACCAGTCCTTCTCGTTGCGCAGATATCCGGTGAAGGAAAAGCTAATTCGGTCTATATATCTCTTGAGGAACAGCGGAAGCGCGGGAATCCGAAGCACCCGCTCGCCATCCATCGCTTCAGGTAATCCGCCGCGCAGCACGAATTCATTGTGGACGGTGACCAGCGACCCCGGCGGAATTCGCCGCCGCAGCATTTCGTAACCGCGAAAGGAGATGCGGTCAGCGCCCGCAACGAAGAGGATGATAGGGGCGACATAGCAGCGCGCCGTCTCCTTCATGAAGCCGATCTCCTCGCACATCTTGAAGAATTCGTCGAAGGCGTGAAAGCCGAGATCGATTACCTTGGGTACCCGATCGTGGATGACAAGAGGGTCCATCAGCTGCATCTTGCCGTAAGTGTCGATCACATCCGCGGTCTCCGTGATGTTGGGGAGGTAGTCGAGCAATGACGGCTCTTTCAAGTTGACATCAAACGACAGCACTGTGCCGTTTTTCAGCAGCAAGAACTCGCTCATGGCCCGAGCGATGAGAGTTTTACCGACCTGCGGGCTAGGAGAGCAGATGATGTAGACGGGGGTCGCTAACATAGCCAGCAGATCAATTTCGTTTCGTACGTGGGCCCGACCTGAGCTCGCCGAATATGCGACTACTTCTCGCCGGCCCGGGTGGCGGACTTGGCGCCGGCCAATTCCGTCAAGTTGATGCGATCAAATTCGCTCCAGACATTTGCCAGCCAGTGCCGGACATAGCCGCGCAGCACGAAGGAGTTGTTCGCGGGTTCATCGTTCCGCCCCTTGTTTGCGACGAAGTCTATGAATGGGACGGACGCAACTTCCACCTGCTCATAGGCCATCTCGTTAAGCTTCGGTATGACCAACTCAGTCGCATGTTTGATGCGGTGAAAATAGGAATTATATGTCGCTTGATCCCACTGGAAGAATTGAGTGTCGTTGATGAAGTTCTTGACTAGGTAGTACTTTGCGCCGCTCATGAAGGTCGCGGTTTCAGCGATCTCGTCTAGCGAAGCGATGGATGATCCCAGGATATGGAATACGGCAAACGTGATCTGGCCAGACCGCGCCGAGTCCAGAAATCCGATGTCGCGCAAGGAAGCCAGCGCAGAGGACAGTAAGCCTGCGCGAGCATCGATGACAGTGACGGACAGACCTGAGTTCAGGGTATCGAAGATCTTCATCTGGTCCGCCGTCGTCGTCATGTCAACGATCTCGGTGATCTCGGGATAAAAGCGCTTCAGCGTTCCCCTCGGCGACTCCGTGTCGAATGCGCGTGTTTGCACATTGTTGACGCTGAAGTAGTCCAGTAGCGTTCGTGATACGGTCGTCTTGCCGACTCCTCCCTTGTCCGCACCGACCACAATTACAACTGGCTTCACCATGGAAATCTCCTGAGACACTCGCTATTGCCGCGCGCAAATTGCGCAACCGGCGCGTCTCTGCTTTGGGTGCGAACATGGCAGAAAGAAGGGGCAATGAATCTTCGATGCGAGAGCTCTGCAACCGATGAATGTTTTCAACATCAAGCGAGTGACGTCCTTGGATCGCAACGACGATGCAGGCCGAGAATGGGGAGTAAATCACTTGTACTGGTGATCTACGTGAGGTTTGTGGGCGGATGGAATGCGCGCCGCCAAGAACCAACGGTCTGCCTGTGGTGATCGGCGATTGCCATAGGTCATCTATCGCTGCCGCTATCTAGATTGGCATGAAGCGAGCGAATCTTACGTAGCGTCAGATTGCGAGCTCGGTGGAAGCGCAATCGAGGCGGTGCTACGCGGTCCGACTATGGTTTGGCAGATCATCAAAGGTCTGCCGGATCAGATCGTCGTCTTTTCGGCAGACAGCGAAGTGGCTGCTCAATTACTGAGAGATGACCCTGAACGACCGAACTCTCACTCTGCCGAATAATATCGAGATATGCGAGCGCTGATGCTGACGCAAATAGCAAGCAATACATCTGTTCGCGCCGAGGCGAGACTATCGTGTCATGGAGAACAAGATCGAAGGGTGAGCGGGGCGCGCCGTCCGGCGGCGGTGGCGAAGCGATATCGAGGACGCTCCGTCAAAAGAAGTCGGCGTCGAGCGACCGGGACGATCTTTGTCTTGGGCACAGAGTTCGCCGATGAGGCGACGTGGTGCAGGTCGAGAAGAATCTGCAGGGAATGAACGATGGTCTGGCGCCTGTGCGCTCTCGCTGGGCCGCTTCCTTGGGTGCGGCAGACGGTGTACATTACCGTTTTCCGCCCACTCTGACCACTCTTTCGATTTGCTAGGCAAGCCCGCCTGAACTGGAGTGCGAGGTGCGCGTCCAGTTCTCGTTTCTTCTGGTCGGTCGCGCTTTAGATAATTGGTCTGCATACTCGGCCTCGGCGTAAAGCTACATCATGCTCACCTTCATATCCTTTATGGGACAACTACCGAAGCTTGTTAGGCAACCCCTAGAGCTGCGCTCTAGGGAGCATCGATCCCGCTGGCGCCACGGTACGAACGCCAGCCGACCAGGGTAACGCAACTCGAACACAACTGAATGCGACTAAGGCGGATACTTACTGCAACAATCGAGGCAGGCGTGGAAAACAGGAAGTGTCGACCTCATTGCTGCCGCCGAAGGCCGCCGAAAGTAGCGATCCCCTTCCGCCGCGAAGAGCTCCGATCCTGCGATTGCTGGTCAGGCCGGAAATGAAAAGAATTAAGAACAAGCCATTTGGTAAGCGGTTATTTCCACGTCTGTGCCATTCCCCCAATGGCACGACCACAGTGGAAGCTCTGCCTCAGCGTATCGCCCTCTGAGGCCGTTTTTCTTGGTGATAGCTCTATTTTTGCAATTCGCTACCTGAAGACTTCAAGCCGGACTACCGCCTTGTTTGGCAAAGCGATTGAGCAAAAGCGGCACTCGAGCGGCCGCGTGGTAACTGCCCGATGATCGAATATCTCCGCGAGCTAAAGGCGGGTGGCTAGACGCACTCTGCGCGCAACAGGGAGGCGCTTGCTAAGCGCCTGGGCTGCTAGAAAGTCAATTCGGTGGCGCCGTCGGGGCGGCGCCTAGCTGCTCGGCGCCTGGCGGGGGTGTGGTCCCCGATGGCATGGTGGTCGGCTGCGCTGCATCCTTTGGGGAGCGGCCGACGATAATTGTGAGCAGACCCGCGCCCCACAGCCGCTGCGCTGCTCTCTTGGCGTCCTCCAACGTCACCCCATCGACCACGGCGTTGTGCTTTTCGAAATAGTCGATGGGCAGCTTGTCAAGCTGATGCTGCAACAGCGTTCGCGCAAGCTTTGATGATGTGTTGAGAGCCAGTACTTGCGAGCCCTTCAGGTAGGACTTTGCATCATCGAGTTCCTGCTGAGTCGGTCCTTCCTCGGCGATGTGGCGGACCTGCTTCTCGATTTCTTCGACCGTTTCGCCGGCACGATCGGCGTAGGTGCCGCTATTGCCGAGAAACATGGCTGAATGATCCAACCAGACCAGGTTCTCACGGACGAAATAGGCCAGTCCGCGCTTCTCGCGGATTTCGCGGAACAGGCGCGACGTCAGGCCGGCACCGCCGAGAATGTGGTTGACGACATAGGCGGCCATGAAATCGGGCTCGCTGCGACGGACGGCTGGACCGCCAAAAGTCACAGCTGTCTGCGGCACGTCGAGCGGAATAAAGACCCGCTGCGGCGGCTTTGCTGCGACGACTTCGGGAACCGGCGTCACTTCCGCTTTGGTCGGCAGGCTGCCAAAGGACTTGTCGAGCAGTTTGCAGAGGACCCCTGGATCAACGTCGCCGACCACCGCGATCTTGAGCGTGTCTTTTGCGATCACGCGTCGGACATAGCCCTTGAGATCCGCGACCTCGATCTTCGGCACGCTTTCCAGCGAGCCTCCGGCTGGGCGAGCATAAGGATGATCGCTAAAGGCGACTTCGAGGAACTTGCGATGGGCCAGAGACGAAGGATCGGTCGAGTTGTGCCGAAGGCGCGCAAGCACAGTGGCACGGATCCGTTCGATATCGGCCGCGTCGAAACGCGGCGAGGTTAGCGCCATCCGTAAAAGTTCGAAGGCCTCGTCCGCGTTGTCCTCGAGCGTGCGCAAGGCACCGCGGAAGTGATCATGGGTCGAGCGAAAACCCAGCTCGATGGCACGACGGTCGAGCCGCTCATGAAAGGTCTTGAAGTCAAGGTCGCCGGAACCTTCCTTGAGCAGGCCAGCAACCATGTGGCCTACGCCAGGTTTTTGAGGTGGGTCCTGAGTCGCGCCGCCGGTGAAGGCAAATTCCATCGCGATCAACGGGACAGTGGAATCCTGCACGAACCAGGCTTCTATGCCGCAAGACGAAACCAGGCGCTTGATCCCGGTCCGCGCAAGCGTCCTCGTGGCCGCAAGCGAATTTGGCGAAGCGAGCATCGCGATTGGGAGCGAGGCCCCCCCGAGGAGGATCCCACGTCGTGTGCAAGGATAGATCACTAGAGCGTCTCCCCGTAGTTTGGCGTAGACTCTTTGATGAGATAGCCGGTCACCGATCGTTTTTTGTCGAGCCATTTCCGCACGGCCTCGTGCACCTGCTGTGCACTGACCGAGCGGATGCCGTCCGGCCAGCCGTGAATATCGTCGATGCATAGTCCCGTTGTCAGGCCGCGGCCATACCAGCGCGCGAGCATTTCCTGATTGTCCTGGGCGTAGGTTATCTGCGCGATCAGCCGCGTCTTGACCCGATCGAGATCTTCGGTGCTCGCGGGATTACGCGTAATGTCGGCGATTACCTCGTCGATGGAGCGCTCGATCTGGCTGAGTTTGACGCCAGGTTTTGGTATGGCAGAGATCGCGAATTGCGAGGGATCGAGCGCGGCAGAGTGGTAGCTCGCTCTGGCAGCGACCGCGAGCTGCTTTTCGACCACCAGCGAGCGATAGAGATATGAGTTGACGCCGCCGCCCATCAACTGCCGTAGCACGCCAAGCACTGGACCCTCGCCGGCGGCTGCGGTGCGAGCCGACGGTACGAGATAATAGCGGTGCAGGGCTGGCTGCTCGACGCGGGAATCGGCCAACGTCACTGTGCGCGGCGCCGCCGGCGTCGGCTCCTGCGGCCGCAGGCGTTCCAGGGGAATCGTTGGTTGCGTGGGGATGGCGCCAAACGTCTTCTCCACCATCGAGCGGACTTCCTTGGGGGCGACGTCTCCAGCGACAATCAGGATCGCGTTGTTCGGTGCATAGAAGCGCTTGTAGAAGGTAAGCGCGTCCTCTCGGGTAAGCTTTTCGATTTCCTGGCGCCACCCGATAATGGGGCGACCGTAGGGGTGGTTGAGGTAAAGCGTCGCCATCATCTGCTCAGCGAGCCGTTCACCTGGACGGTTAGCGACGCTCTTATTGAATTCCTCCAGCACGACGTCGCGCTCGGACAGCACGCTCTCATCTTTGAGAATGAGACCGGTCATGCGGTCGGATTCAAATTCCATCATCTTACCGAGGTGCTCGCGCGGCACGTTCTGGAAGTAGCTGGTGTAGTCGAATCCGGTGAAGGCGTTCTGATTGCCGCCGGCGCGGAGCACGGCCTTGGAGAATTCATTCGCCGGATATTTGGAGGTGCCCTTGAACATCAGGTGTTCGAGGAAATGCGCAAGCCCCGATTTGCCAGGCGGCTCGTCGGCGGAACCGACCTTATACCAGATCATCTGAGTCACAACGGGTGTGCGATGATCCGGGATCACGACCACCTCCAAACCGTTCTGAAGCGTGAAGCTAGCTGGTCGATCTGATCTGATCGTGTCGGGAAAGACGCTACCCTCTTCAGGAAGGTATAAGTCAGTGCTATCATCCGTTCCGTGCTTGACCGCCGGCGCGGTGCGCCTCGTCGAGTCGGAGGCTTTAGCGGCGGTACCTCCCGCCTTGGCGGTGACCGAAATCCGGTTCTTCATGGCATCGCCTTTCGTTCCATACTGATCCACGTTTGTGGCGGACAAATCCGACAAAGCGGGGAGCCGCACGTCGTTTGGCAAAACAGCAGAGCAAAGGCCGGACCAATTGCCGGATGGCGTACTCACGGTCGCGCGCACGCCAACTGGACACAAAACAGAACTGGCGCGTACTATTCTGGCCAAAGGTGAACCGTCGACATGTCGTGAACACGACATTGCGCACAACGCGTCAGGACAACGTTACTGATAGAATGGAAACTAAAAGGTGGATTGAGCGGCGATATGACGCCCGTGCAACTCTCGGCAGGCTCGCTGTTACAGATCTGGCTCTACACGATGAGTGGCTTGGCAATATTTCTCATGGTCGCGAGGCGGGAGTCGGCGAGCATCTCTTTGGAGTACACTGCGCCGAAGTAGTCGAGGACGAAGGTGCCTGAATAACGTAGATTATCGGCCGCACGGATTAGGTTATCGAGAATTGTGGCGGCTTGGTCGATGCGGTCGCGATAGCGTGCGCGGATAACGTTGACGGCGTTCATCGAGTGGACCGCCTCGTCGGCAATAACCTCCCGCAGCCAATGATGGAACGTGTTGTTCCCAAGGGCGTCATAAAATGGCTTTTCTGCTGCATAGGCGCGGCAAGTGCACATCTCATCAAACGCGATTATAACCATTAGGGAGAATTCGTCCTTCAGGTGTTCAACGATCGGACCAAAATCATGCGTTCGGGCCTCCAATCTCGCCCGAAGATCCTTTTCCGATCCGTCAGCGACAAGTTCAATGATTCGGATAAATCCGTCGGTGTGGCGCTCTTCGTCAATCGCCCAAGCGTTGAAGAATGCCGCGGCTTCATCGGAAGCAATAAGATTTCGCGCCACTAATTCTTGTTTCAGATAACGGGCGTCATATTCCGTGTACAGATCAGGCCACAATTTGTCCCAACGTGCACGGACAGCCGACGGCTCGGCGGCGAACATCGCTGGCGTAAGAGCATCGAATAATTCTTTTGGACTCCAGTTCCGTCGAAACGGCGTGATCATCCGAGTGCCCCTAATCGCGTACGGTGCGAGCGCTCCGGCGCAACATTGTTGTCATCTGCTGTCAGCCGTACGCTCGCACAGCATATGCTACAAACAAACAAAGGATGCCGTCGTCTCCTTGTTTTGGTAGGCTGATGCCCAAAGGCCTTTCGGCTGGCTGACGCCTCCCCTTGAATCGCGCAGTAGCCTTTCATGATACACACGACCGCAAAACCATGGACACTCGTCATTGCTAGTCGCCCGTCCAACACGGCCTCACCTGACTCCGGCGGGGCCGCCATGCTGAAAGGCACCATAGTTTCAGCAGATCCACGACACGGCCTGTTGAGGGGTAGGACTGCGGCACGTTTTGAAGCACAATTAGCGGCACACGTGGCATCGGATGGGAGGCCCGGGCCCCAATCGGATGTGCACCAAGGGGTCGTTAGTCTGCGAGATGCCGGCCGTTAGCCTCGTTCCCTTAGCCTTTTACTTTTCGGCACTTGCGGCGATACTATTTGAGATGAGCATCGATGAGTATCTCTGGCCTTCTTCGATTCCGCTTAATTCTCGGCGAATCCCTGTGCACTTCCGCCGCGCAAGCGCATCGCTAAATCAAGTAAACCGAGCCACGGAAGGTTATGCGATTACCTACACGACCTCGTAGATCGCCTAGGGTTGCGAGATTAAGAGGATTTGTCACTAAGCAGCACTTCTTTGTCGACCGGCGAGGTAACAACTGCTCAGTCTCGCTACCTTCGATGAGACGGAGGAAGTCACAGTTGTGTGCCGTTTGCTGTTTATGGAGGCAAGGGGATGCCGACAAAGCACCGGCCCTCTCGGTACTTCAAATCACCAATAAACGGATTGCTCATTACTCTTGAGGATTCGAAAGACAGGCCAGATCGCAGTCATCTGATTGAGATTGCAAGCCGAGACGTGCCTCGTTCCCGTTAGCTATTTCTACATTCCGCTATCCAACCAATAAACTGAGACAACAGGGTGCAGAAGCGCCCGGATGGAGCACTGCCGAGCCGGCTTTTATGTGGATGTGCTCCTTGTGGAAGACGTTCATTATCGGCCCTCTCATGCCGGCAAGATTCTGCCAACCATTCACGCCTTCCACTCCGATCGCTAACGGATCGAAAACGGTTTTCGAGCAAGTTCTTGCCCTGGATAGCAGGGGAGGAGATCCACACATGACCGGACCGGCCGTTATGGAAAACGTGCGCCGCTATCGCGCGATAGCTTCGTTGTGCCGTCAGTCCGCCGCATTTCGGCCAATCCAACGGGACTCATTACTAGCGCAAGCTGCAGAGTGGGAGGAACGCGCGATCGCGGAGCTCGAGAGATACTTTAGTTCCTCGGCCGCATGTTTTCGTTGACGGCCGCGGGCGCTTCGCAGATCTACGATCGAACAATAAGTAAGCTTCACGAGGGAGAACGGTGGCCAGGTGATCCGGTTGCGCAAGCCAGCCCTGGTGAAATCATGTCGGCGTTGGCGCTACTGTCTTCAGCTGCGGCAAAGATATAAGCTGCCTGCTCGCGCATTTGGCATCTTTGTTCTTGTTCCACTTGTCGCCCCGCTTGGCGGGATCAAGCGCGATCATCGAGTTACTTACCTCAGCAAAACCCAACGCTGCTGCGCGAGCTTTCGCTGGGCGATTGAATGTGTAGAGAGAACGAGTGGTTCGTCGCCATCGAGCCGGTGTCGTTCCAGGAGGATATCGCCTGGGTTGTTGGCCAGCGGATGAGTGACCCTGAGATCTATCGTCGAGGTGCTGTCATCTCGTCCAGGAAACCTATCGCGCTCGACGGAACATTTGAGATATCAACCGCTGGCGGCTCGGAAACAAGCGAGTAGGGCGGGGTTGCCATCCAAGATCGACCGGAGGAAGAATTCGATGGCGCCGAATTCTTAGTAGAGACTATGTCCTGGAAACGTTTGACTATCAGTTCAGTACGACCCATTGTTCGTGGGTCGGTCGCGGATACACTTGGCGTGTGGTTGGGTTACTGATCTGGTTATACATGCCGGTTTCATTGTACGAACTGTCGCTTCGCCGGGAATTTAACTCTTGAGCCTCCACGGCGGCTGTGGCTAGCTGTCGGTAAGCTGACAGAGAGGCACCGAGCAACTGCGATCCGCTCTTGTTCGTTGGCTACGTCTAACGGTACGGTGCGTGCCGGCCATCCGCTTGCAGTTGTGGGCCCGGATTGCCATTCTGCGTCGTCCCTTCAAGGGCGAGCGACAGCTTGAGATTGTTGCTCAACATCGGATTTGCTGGGTCAATTGCCAGAGCTTGGCGGTATAGCGTTTGCGCCTCGTGATGGCGGCCCTCGTGATCGAGCACAACACCTTTGGCATTCAGTGCGCGCAGGTCGCCGGGTGCTGCAAGCAAGATGTTGTCGAGCACCTCAAGCGCCTCATCAGGGCTTTCACGCATCAGCAGGCCCCGCGCAAGAGGAATCGCTGCATCGACATTATCCGGTCGTTGCTTCAGCGCATCGCGCAAAGCCTTCTCGTCAGCATCCTGACCGAGGGCGTGAGAGATGCGCTCGCGCATAGCTGGATCGACCTCCTTGGCCCCAACCAGCTCTGCCTTAGACGCCGGCTGCTGTGAAAGACCCGACTTGTGCGAGTTAGCGCAACCCGCGAGCAGCACGATGACAAGCATGGGGAGAAAGGCCGAGCACGAATGGCGACGAAAGTTACGCCAGCGCCGCAGAACATTAATCTTACATGAATTCATAAGCGACCTCACGACCACACACCTGTGCTCGTCAGCCAGCCGCAGGGAGGAGGTCACGATGCCCGCCTGTAGGAGTCTTGTCCTTGCCAGGCACAAGTTTGACGGAGCCAATCGGCTGGACGGTGAAATCCGAGGCGAGATCCTGATACGAGAGAACAGGTAGGTCTATTCCATTGCGGGTGAGAAAGCCGCGGACGAAGCGCCGGATATCCATCGAGCCCAGGATAACTGGCTGGTTCTGACTGCGCGCGATGCTCGAATGGATCTGGCGAAATTGTGAAAGTAGCAACTCGCTTTGCCGATCCTCCAAAACGAGGTAGGGACCGACAGCGGTCTCGCGCACCGCACCTCGCACGATATCCTCGGTCTCACGCTCGACGATAAAGGCCGCCACAACACGATGGGCGTTGGCATAGCGGTGACAGATCTGCCGCTTCAGGACGGAGCGCACATATTCGGTGAGCAGTACGGCATTTTGCTCCCGTTCGCTCCATTCTGCAAGCGCCTCCAGAACCAAACGGGTGTTCCGGATCGGGATGCCCTCGTCCAGCAAGCGACGTAGGACATCCGCGATGCGAGGGATCGGTGTCGTGCGCAGCACCTCCTTCACCAGATCGGCATATTCCTGCTCCATCCGGCTAAGCAACTGACGCGTTTCCTGAATGCCCACCAGGCGCTGTGCATAGCGTGTCAACGTCGACTGGACGCGCAAGGCGATGATTTCGCTCGGACGGTGGTGCCCTATTCCGGCAGCTTTGAGAGCAGGCGCATGGCCTTGTTCGATCCAGATCCGATTCGTGTCTGGGTCCTGCCAAAAGGGGATCCCGCTCAATTCAATGTTCGCCACGTCGTCGTTAAGTAAGAGTTGTGTCGGGTCAATGGCGCCCTCTTCCACCGGCACTCCTTCGACATCCACCCGGAATTGCGATTGGGCCAGGTGCTGTGCGCTTTGGGCGGGAATGCGTGGAATTGTGATGCCAAGATCAGCTGAAACCAGTGCCGAAACCCGTGCGACGCACTGCTCGAGTTCCCCTACGTCGATTGCCTGCATCAGGCTCGGCGCCAGCAACAGCGCAATCGGAAGTGCCTCCGCGGGCACGGTTTGCTTCTGACCTTGTGCGGAAGCGGGAGCCGAACCGGTGGGACCGGCGCTGGTCTTGGGAGCGGTCTTGCCCTCTTGCACGCCAACCTTGAGAAAGCTGGCGGCGGAGAACAGCGCGGCCAGTATGACAAAGGGGGGCAAAGGGAAGCCAGGAACGAATCCCATCACAAGCAAGACACAGGAGGCCAAGCGTAGCGCTTGTGTGCTGGCCGTAAGTTGGTTGACGATATCGGCGCCGAGATTGAGTCTGGAAGGACCGTTGACACGAGTGACAATGGTTGCGGCTGTAATTGACAGCAGCAGGGCCGGAATTTGCGAAATGAGCGCATCACCGATCGTCAGGATGGTGTATTGATGCATCGCCTCCTCGAGGGACATGCCCTTGGAGAGCGATCCGATCGTGATGCCACCCAGCATGTTGATGCAGATGACTATTAGTCCGGCTATGGCATCGCCCTTCACGAATTTCATGGCGCCGTCCATCGCGCCGTGCAGTTGGCTTTCTCGCTCCAGCGCGCCGCGCCGGCTGCGGGCTTCGTGCTGATCGATATGGCCGTTGCGCAGCTCCGCGTCGATAGCCATCTGCTTGCCCGGCAGCGCATCGAGCGTGAAGCGCGCCGATACCTCCGCCACCCGTTCGGCGCCCTTGGCGAGAACCATGAACTGCACCATGGTCACGATCAGGAATATGACAATGCCGACGGCGATATTGCCGGATATGACGAAATCGCCGAACGTATGGATGATGCTGCCGGCATCGCCCTCGGCTAGGATCAGTCGCGTCGTTGCAACGGTAAGAGCGAGACGAAAGACGGTGGAGATCAGGATGACGCCCGGCAGGGACGAAAAGTCGAGCGGCGTGTTGAGATACAGGGCTACCATCAACAGCAATATGGCAAACCCCAGATTGAAGCCGATCAGCATGTCGATCACGACGATCGGGATCGGCATGATCATCATTCCGATCGCCAGAAGAAGCATCAACGCGACCATCAAATCCGGGTGAGCCGGCGCGCGCGAGATGAGATTTCGTAGAAGGTTGGCCATGAGAAGCCTTATTGTTGTTTGATTGCAGCTGTGCTGCCCCGCAACAAAACATAGCGTTTGAAGACGGCTTGCGCTTCGGTCATGCGGCCAGCGTGACGCAGGGCGTGGCTGCGCATCAGCATCAAGGGCGGACACGAAGACGGCTCGTCATCCAGTTTGTCCAGCCTGTCCAATACCGACAGTGCTTCGTCACCGCGACGCTCCGAGATGAGAGCGTAGGCCAGGATGCGGAGCAGGCCGATGTCTTGAGACTGTTCGTGAGCGACCAGCCGCAACAGAGCCAGGCTCTTGGCGCTCTGTCCGCACGAAAGGTAGACATAAGAAAGCACGCAGAGCAAATCTCGCTCCGGCCCGGAGATCAGGTCGACAGCGCCGGCTTCGGAAACGATTGGCGGCTGTGTAGATGTGAAGTGTTGCACTTTGTCTGGCCCGACCATCGCTAGCCTTTGATCAAGCCGTTGTGACTCTGCCGGAGCAGGATTAAAAGTTGCAGTTCCAGTTGCAGAAGGGCGGCCCCTTCACGTGGCACCAAATTCTCTGGCGCGGCTGATAGCGTATCAGCCAAACGCTCCAGAAGAAGGCCGTGTTGCTCAGGACGCAGAACATGCGAATGACGTAAGCGCGGCGTCACGAAGGAGAGCAGACTGTGCGCGAGATTTGGCTCATTAAGCCAAGCGAGTTCCGAGCCTGGCTCGATCTGACCTGGCGGGGCGCGCGCCTCGTCGAAATTGATGCGCGAAACTGCATCGATCGAACTGAGCTCGAGCGCGCTCTCGATCGTGGCGTCCACCAACCGATCCAGCACGTCACTATGACGAGAAATCGAGGTGTGGCTCTTGTCATCATTGCCACGCGTCCGGTCAATCCCGATGGACTTGGCTCGAGAATTGACCGGCGTAGATGCATGATGATCAACGTTTGGCTCCTGAAAAGAGGTGCCGGGCTCGACGGGATTCGGGGGCAGCCTAGTCATGGCACTTTGCTTCCTTACCTGCGGCCTAAAACGCTAATAAGATAGAGTGGCAAGCCGGCCATCCCGGCTCAGCAGAACACGCCCTTCCTCAATCCCGTAGACGGTCCATCCATTGCTCAAGAGCGCGCCGACGAAATACTTTTGACCAGCAATGACAATATAGGGGTCGCTCCCGCGCCAAACAGCTTGGACCCCAATTGCGGGAGGCGTCTTCTCATCCTTGATAGCCACCGCATTGACGAGCGTATAAGCGCCATTGCTATTGTGATCAAACCGCTGCTGGACGTCTCGCCATGTGGCGAGCGAGGCGGGCGTAACGGTGCCGTCGGCGGTGACAACGCCCGCCCCAGAGCCGACCTTGATGCCGACAAGGCCCGCTCTGTCAATTTCCTCTTGCAGCCGCTCGGCAGCTGCATCGGTGGCCAGAGCATCAGGAGCGCTGAGCGCCAGCTTGGGTGCAATGTCCGTAGCAGGGGACGACGGACTTGACGCCACAGTGGGGTCGGTCTGGACAAAACTGGATGAGACTGCGCCAACCGCGGCAGAGCTGATCAGGACCAAAGCGAGAAAGGCGAGCGATATACGCCGGCGGTCGATGGAGCCAGCTTGTTTGTAGTCCTCGATCGTCCAGCGAATGGACATCGCCCCGGCATGCAAAACGACAGGAAGAGGGACAACAATGGACTCGTTCGGTAAAACAGTCTCGTGCCCCTCGATCCTAACGTCCCTCGCAAGGGCCTCGATCTCGATTGAATTGGAATGGGGGGTGACACGAAGATGGTGCGGTTCGAGGCCTTGTTCGACGAAGATTAAGTCAGCATCGAGGCTGCTGCCAATCAGACACGATCCGACCCCCACTTTACTTGTCAGCCCGGAGTAACAGCCCGACAACACTTCGAAATGCGGGCAATTTGGTTCGTTCACGGTCGGTTTCCTGAACAGCGAACGGAACCGTACGGCAAAACCGTACGGCCCGTTGCGACTTCACAGACTAAGCAGCCGGGGAAAGTGGGGCGGCGACGTCGCCCCATCTCATCCCTTACTGCACCCGCTCATCGGCCGCTTTCTTGACGGTCGAGAGCTCGGTCGAGACGACGCGAAGTTCCACATCCCTCTCAGCAGCCTTTGTGCTGGTCAAAGTCAGAGCGGCGATTTGCCGTTGGAATGCCGCCTCTCCAGCAGCTTCAGCAGCCGTGGAAGCGGCTGCAGCAGTAGCGGTGCCGGCTGCCCCACCTGCAGTCGAGGTATGAGACGCACCAACATTTTTAGTCATACTATTCTCCTGTGTGCTCGAATTGCGCCGCGACGTGCGGCTCCTATTTCCTAACGTCGCAACATGCGGCGTCAGGAATCCTCCTCTGTCTCGGCCATGACGTCGTCGAAATGGCTCATTGCACTATTCGCAAATTGGAGAGCAACGGCTCCCAGGGCGACGCTGAACGCTTGCTGCATAGCGGCTTCTTGCGAGTTGCCGCCCGGAGTGGACGCGCCGCCGTTTACGGGAATGTTTGCATCAGACGATCGGGCATGATCGTCGCGCTCGCCAGGCTTGTGAGATTCTTTTTTGCCGCCGCTTTTGCCGCCAGCCGCATGCAGGTCAGCATCAACGTGCCCAGCGGCGCTAGAGCTCGTAACGCGCATCGGGTTCTCCTATGTCAATTCAATCGTGCCAATGGAGGCAGTTTCCGCCCTCCACTATGCAAGTATTAGCTTTCGACAAGCTGACGAGTCGTAGAAAATGCAATGAGCCGCTGGTCGATCATCATTAAACGTCTTCACCAGCCGACCGTATTTGAACAAGTTGCTCGCGAAAGCTGGAGATCAGATCGTTAAGACAAACAATCGTTTGTGGAGCTTGATCGGGTGAGCACGTTGCTCATCGAAAGCTTCAATAGGCGAAATATCAAAGCCACCACTAATAAAAGCGTTTTGAGGGCCGACGTGCTGCAATCTCGGGCTCACGTCCCTTGCGATGCCTCCGAGCTCTTTCGACAATTTGCTTGCGGTCAGGCGAAGCGGCATGGAGCTTGACCTGGTCGGAAGCGAGGCGGAAAACCAGAGTGACGGCCGATTCAGCGGCCAAGAGCGGTCCCTCGGTCCTGGCGGGCCCATAGCAGATCCGTCAATCGCGACCCAAAAGAGCCCTTCGACTTCTACCGCTCTGGACCAATGTGCTCTCGATCTCGCGCGACCGGCAGGCTCCGGGGCTGCGGCCGGTCTGTCGCGTAGTGTTAATGCATCGCGCTCTTGACAGGCGGGGTATGCAGTCGATGGAACTTCACAGCGGCAGACTGGGCTTGAGGTCGGATTCGGGCAATCGAGTGCGGCCAACATAGTTTGTACGCAGTGAAGAGCCGAAATAAGTTCCTCGGATTCGGGGCGGTCTCAAGTATGCTGGTAGAGCTTGCGCGACCTACTGCTCGGCAGAGAGGCCCAACCGCGCGGAGGCCGCGCTAGCTCGATTAGCGTTTCCAGCGTGATCGTGAGAAGATAGCGTCGCTCCGACTAGGCGTTAGCGCCTGCAGCTTGCAAGCGCTCGGACTCGATGCGAGCCTTCAGGTTATTCAGATAATCCTCCGCGTAGGACTGGGCCACCGAAACCGGCAGGTTGATGCCGGCCGTCGCGGCTTCTTGAATTGCCTGCTTCACCAAGCCTTCTCGCATTGCTAATTTGACCTCAGGTCCGGCGATGCAGCCCACCGCCTGTGCCGCAAGGCTCAGCCCGGCTTCTTCCAGCGCTTGCTTTATGTTGCCGCCACTGATGGCAGTGTGAAGAAGATTTGCAGCTTGCGCCTCGGCTTCGAGCACCATTGACGCCAGATCGGCCAATTCACCCAAGCCTGGAATGAAGCCAAGTACACCGACTGCTGTCGCGGCCCAGTCGATTACCTTAGAGCCAACTTTGAGCACGTCATCAAGTGCGTGCATGAAGGCGCCACCGTTCTTTTTGGGAGACTTGATGTCGGGCTGGTCTGCCATGCCCATCGTCATGTCCGCGACCGCGTCCTGCTCGGCAGGCGTTCGGACGGCATGCGTCTTCACTTGGTGAACGGTGCGGTTCGCACCCGACATGTTGTTGAAGAACTGGTTGAAGTCGCTGTTGCTGATGTTGCCGGAATCGACCGTATGGCCGCCGCCGAAGTCGAAGAACTTGTGGTGGGTTTTGTAGCCCGTAATCGCGTTGTTCATCAACCCAAACAACACAGGATCGGAGAGCAGCTGGGAGGCCGCCTTTCGCACCTCGGGCGCGAGGCTCTTATCATCGACCATGCTCGCCAGCTTTTCCCGGGTCAGGTCACCCTTCCCGAAGAAAGCGTTTTGGTTCCTGCTGATCTTATTGAGCGTATCGAGCTCGGCTTGCGTGAGATTCATCGATGATGAAGCAACCTGCAGGAAGTCCTCTTTGTGGACCTTGTCTATCGAGCCACCGTACAACTGCTTCCATTCATCCGGGTGGTCGAGGAAGTATTGAGCGGCCGCGAGGACCTGTGGCGGGCATTTGCCGGTTTTAGCTTCGCCGTCGACGATCCGCTTGAAATCCGCAAGGCTCAGGTTCTTAGGCAGGTTGTCGGCATAGCGATAGAGCTCGCGCAATGCATCGGTCTGGGTCATAACCGATGGACCGCCGTTCCGGGTGCCGTCGGAAGGGATATAGTTTTGCGTATAGCTCTTTGCCCGCTGCTCCTGGAAAGCAGCAACCTGAGGGTGGTGATCGGAGAAGCCGGAGAGATCACCTGCTTTGATCTTCCCGCCGCAGCGGCCGTCACCTTGCGAGCCTATCGCATAGAAGAGCTCTGGGTCCTGTTGCAAGGCCTCGATCGCCGCCTTTAGATCCGGCGGTGTGGAGGGATCGTTGGCCAAATCTCCAAGAGATTTCCAATCCAGCGGGCATTTATCTTTGTGTCGGTTCAGCACCGACACAATCTGCAGCTCGGCGTCAGTCAGCGTGCCGCTGTTCCACGTGATCCTGGAGCTTTGTACGGGTGCCTCTGCAATCTTCGGGGCGCTCGCAGCGGAGGAGGACTCCGCGGAGGATGGCTCTGGGGCCTGCTGACATGCGTCCAGTGCGGCCTTGATCTCCGGCGGCAGGATGTTCCGCACCTCCTGCGTGAGTTCCTCCGTCAGCTGCTTTGCTGAGTCTGCAGCCGCCGGATGCTGTGGTGTGGAATGGTCATCGGCATTGTCTTTCAACGAGAAACTAGCCAGCATCGCCTCGAAGTTTGAAAGATCCCGCGCCGATGAGGGGCCGGGGGCCAGGCCGGACAAAGTCGAGCTGGCGGTTAGCGATAGGTTGTTGACTGACATTATACGTCCTCTGATTTGAGATCGCACCACAAGCCGGTCATGTGGTGCAGCCCGAGAATCGCGACGAACAACGAGCAAGAAATGTCGATAGGCTTCGATGGCTCCTACCACTTGCTTCCGATTGCTCAGTGCGCCCCCAGCGCTCAGTTCCGCTACAATCTATAGGCACATCGCCGTCTAGATATTCACGCCATATGGTAGGTTCGATTAGCTTTCCAAAAGCTGACGGCGCTCAGAGGTTTCACAACGGGACGCGCAATGATGGTGTGAGAGGCGGTGATGGGTTCTCGATATCGGAATCGGCTTGCTTGTTATGCTCGATCGCTCGCCTCCGGGCCAACTAGACCGAATTAACGAAGCCGAGTCTGCCGCTCTGCGGATGGTCACGTGCGCTGATTCGTGCAACAACGTCGCAGGTCTCCGCAGCATCTTATGGTGAAATCACCCACGCGTAGCGAGCGACCTCGCGCCTGCGCCCAACGAGAGTGTTGGCGCTTGCGCAGATGCTGCGGACCGTATTGCCCCGAGCAGATCGAAGCTCAGCTGCGCTTGGCATTCTTCATGTCATCATGCTTAGCCGCTTGGCGAGTGTTCGCTCGAACCTACAGGCCAAAGGGAAGGGTCCAGCGACGGTTTGAGACGAATAAAACCTTCTTCTCGCCATTCCGCCGTGTGAGGCACACCCAGGATGGTGAACGTTGTTGTCCGGACACCCCTGGTAGGTATGAGATCGCGGCTTCTCAGCATTTCGATCTGAGCGGGCGTAGCTGTTTGGCCAGTGAAGACCCAGTCGTCCTTGGCGCGACGACCGCTCGCCATGGCGAAATCTCCAATTTCCGGCGGAGCAACCCCTGCGGGCAACGTGGGCCCAGCTTGAGACGGTCCAGCGTGAGGTGACCCGGCCCGCATGAGCCAAGGCTCAAGAACTTGCCAAACAAGGTCGTTGGCGAAATCGGAGGCGTCCGCAGTGTTGAGCGATCGGCTGTTGGGAATTGGACCGCTCGCCGCCGCTCAATGATGGCTCGACACGCGATGATCTGGCTCCGAGTTCCTGCCAAATTAGGTCCTGGCTGTATTCGGGTATTTCATGCAATGCCATTAGTTCACGCTCAAACTCCCTTAGACCGGCGGGCGACGAGCACGAGTGAGACGCTGGGCTGTTGTCCGCCGGGCTTAGCGCGTTGAAGTCCATCCTGCTCCTCCTTTTGGACAACGGAGTGGCTTTCATTCTTGTGCGACGAAGCTCATTTGCATGACGGACTTCGTGGTGTTGTTCAAAAGCTCGCATGAGGCGCTAAAGTGGCAAAGCACTCACCGATGCTGCTGGCCAGAATTCTGATTCGCATCCGTGGCTCCGGCCTGGACGTTGATTACGCCACCCTGCGGCATCGGCCATCCACACATCCGCGCTCTGACAATGGCAGCAGTAGCTTTCGAAAAGTCTGACAGAGGGCATAAGCAGACGCATTGCATCTCTTCCTAGGCCATCTGTTGTCATCACGTCATTTCTTACCTGCATCGGGTGTGTGGACCACGCCGTCTTGATGTGGTGCCTCCGGCGAAGGAGCGTCATTCGGTCGTCCTTCGCGAATGACCACGCTGGAGGATCCCCGAAATAGCATCAAAACCGACTCGTGCGGCGGCTTTTCGGCACCGCTCGAGTTTCGCCGTGCCTGTGCCTCCGCCGCAAGTCCTTTTATTGTTTGCTCCACAAGCGCGACAAAGCGGGGTGGACCAGAGGCGAAGACGAGGCCATCTCCCGGTACGGGTCTCACGATGTAACGCTCGTCGGAGATGTTGAGCGCATCGAGTGCCGCCTTAAACGCATCAAAGCTGATTGGACTCAAGACCAAAAGACGGCTTTGCGCCTCATGCGCATCGGATACGTAGAGCACCAGTCCATCGTAATACCATTGAAGATTGTAGAGATTGATCAACCGTTCGAGGAACTCTCGCGGTGGGAGATCCGGCATTCGCCCGCGAATCCGCCCCTTCACGCCGGTGCTGACATTGACTCTGATATTTAGGTTGTTGCCGAATTCCTGCAGTGCGGCCGCGAGGTCCTGATCCAGAACTGTGTAACTATAAGGCGTCGATGGCAGCGCCAGGGGAGCGCCGAGCGCCTCGACGACGCCCAAGCAAATGAAAGCACCAGCATAGAGAACTTTCTTCAAGATGTGCAGCCTTGTGGATGAGATGAGCATTCCTGCTTTTTTACACTTGAGAACAAGCACCGAAATTCGTCCCAATTTGGAAGCCGATGCTTCGTCCCAAATTGGAAGCTAGCCGTGATCATTAGATGACAGATGCTCGTCAGTTTTTGGTCAGCTTGCTTCTCTAAGGTGCGGCCCATTCGTGTGAACGAACGGCTCATCTCACCACGTGACTGAAATGATTTCCTCCATGTTGTTTGGCGTTACGTCGATCTCTGCCAACTCCGTCGAGTGTGCCTCCAGCGGCTGTTCGCCGGCACTCGCCAAGTTTGACGAGAGCCTTGCGCAGGCGGCCTCGAACCAAGGTGTCGCCTCTTCTGTGCCTGAGCGCGCGCCAGCTCCATCGCTGCCGGAAGCGCAGCGCGCAGTCACGCCGGCGAGCCCGCTCGGCGATCGCGTCCTTCAGAGCATTTCTGCTATTCACCAGGGCAAACCACTTCCGTCGGGCGCAGTTTCGCCGACGCTCGTCGGCGAGCCTGATCCTACCAAGAGTCTCCAGCTTGGGCCGGCCGCGCAACCGGTCTTGCGTGTGCAGCAAGTCGAGGTACATCCAGCGGGCAAACCTGAAGATGCGGATTATTTCGACTCGGCGCTGGCGAATCTGCGGGATGTTTACAACGGCGTTATCCAGGTTTCGCTCCTCTCCAAGGGGACAGGTGCTGTCAGTTCATCTCTGAACAAGCTTCTATCGGCGGGCTGAGCGGGCCGTTGGCTGTCTTGACGAAAGACAAGATCGGTAATGGCCGGCCCGCAAGAAAGCGGCTTCATGCTCTCTTCCTGTTGCTGCTTTTGCTGACCCTCGCCGGTTGCAAAGCTGATCTGTATACCAAAGTTCAGGAGCGTGAAGCCAACGAGATGCTTGGGCTGCTCCTGAGCAAGGGCGTCGATGCCATCCGTGTCGTCGGTAAGGATGGGACCAGCACAATTCAGGTGGAAGAAAAGCAGCTCGCCTACTCAATCGAGCTGCTGAATGACCAGGGCTTGCCGCGCCAATCCTTCAAGAGCCTTGGTGAGGTGTTCAAGGGGGCGGGCCTCGTTGCCTCTCCGGTTGAGGAGCGAGCCCGCTACGTCTATGCTCTCAGTGAAGAATTGTCGCGCACGATCAACGATATCGATGGGGTTCTCTCCGCCCGTGTTCATGTCGTTCTGCCGAAGAATGATCTTTTGCGACAGGATGCAACCCCGTCCTCGGCGTCGGTTTTCATTCGACACGCCTCCAACGCGAAGCTCTCAGCCTTGCTGCCGCAGATCAAGATGCTCGTCGCCAACAGCATCGAAGGTCTATCGTACGACAAGGTGGCGGTCGTGTTCGTGCCGGTTGAGCGGGCTCAGCATGAGGTCTCCGTTGTGCCAGCGGCAGCTTCCGCCGAACCAACCAAGTTCATCGCAACCCACATTGCGATCGGTGCAGGAGGTGCGCTCGCCGCGTTGGGCATTCTATCTTACGTGCTGCTGAGCACACGTGGGCGACAGCTTCGTCAATCCTGGCGCAAAGTGACAAATCTCGGCAGAGGTGCCAGCAAGCCAGCGGTCCAGTCCGCCGGCAAAAAACTGTCCTCCGATCCGAAATAGGCGGCAAGCAGGTCCGTATCGATGGCATCCACTGACCCAAATCATTCACTCAACCCGCATTCCGATCGCCTGCGCGAGCTTGCCGCTTTGATTCATCCCGACCGGTTTGCCGGCCATCTTGATGGGCTCCTGTCGGCCGCCACAGTGCTGCAGTTGCAGAAGACTCCGAGACTGCAGCAAAGACTGGTCGAATTGCTGCTGGGCAGTGAGCTGGTCTCGAACGGAACCGATTGGGGTAGGGACGTTCTGCTCGGGCATGATCCGCGTCGGGCGGCCCTGCTCGCCGGCAGTATCTGGCATGCCCGTTCGGTGCTCAAGCTTGTGTCAAAGCATGATGTAGCGATTCTGATCAAAAATATTGGTGCGGAAGCTCATGCTTTCGCAATCCGACACGTATCCAGCGCCGTCGCAACCACATCGATTGACGATCCGCAGAAGCTGGCGAGCCAGATTGAACATGACGGATGTGCCTGCCTTGGTGCTTGGCTCAAGGACGCATCAGAGCTTGACCGTGTGCGCGTTCTTTTCCGTTTACCTGTGGGAACCACCGCCGAATCCCCAGCAGCCGAACACCACAATTCAGCAGGTCAGTTACTGTCTTTGGTGGTGGCCCATTTGGCCACGGAGGAGCCAGCGGCATGACGACCGATGAAACAGTCTTGCCAGATAGCCCGCGGATACGGCCGCTTGGTCCGCTCATACCAGCCGCGGAACTTGGTATCTGGCACGATGCGGTGCAGACGCACACGCTAGCCGAGCGATATCTGCGGCAGGTTCGCAGTTGGGCAAGGAAAGCCTATCAGCAGGAGCGGGAGCGCGGCCATCGCGAAGGTCTTAGGTCAGGCTCGGACGAAATGGCACAGCTGATCGCCCGAGCTGCTTCCGATGTGGCCCGGCGAAAAGCCGTTCTGCAACAGGAGTTGCCACAGCTCGTGATTGAGATATTGACCGATTTGTTGGGCTCCTTTGATCCGGGTGAGATGTTGGTAAGGACCGTTCGTCACGCCGTCGAGCAAAGATATGGCAGCGCAGAAGTATGCCTTCACGTCTCTCCTGTGAATGCTGATGCACTAAGGCATGAATTCGTGGCGTTCGATGGAACGGATGGTCGGCCGAAAGTCAGAATTGATCCGGACCCGGCCGTGGGGCCCGACCAGTGCGTTCTGTGGAGTGAGTTCGGCAGTGTCGATTTAGGACTTGCCGCGCAACTCCGCACATTGCGTCTCAGCCTTAATCCATCTTCTCAGGAAAGCGATTCGTGACGACGCAACGATCAGGCCATGATCAAGCGGCCGGAGAAGGAGATGTGCATGCGGCGATAGCATCTCTAAGATTCGCAGCAAAGGATGTCGATACGCGTGCCGTGCGGGGACGGATCACGCGTGCGATCGGCACCTTGCTCCATGCCGTGTTGCCAGGGGCCCGTGTTGGAGAACTTTGCCTGTTGCAGGATCACGCTTCCGGATGGTCACTTGAAGCGGAAGTCATCGGTTTGCTGCCGGACGGGGTGTTGCTGACGCCCATTGGCGATCTGGTGGGCTTGTCCCACCGCGCGGAAGTACTCCCGACCGGGCGCTTGCAGGAGGTGTCAGTCGGACCCGACCTGCTCGGCCGCGTGATCGATAGCTTCGGCCGTCCACTCGATGGCAAGGGGCCGATAAAGACGGTCCACAAGTGTCCGCTCCGCGGCAAGGCGCCCAACCCGATGAGGCGGCGTGGCATCGAGCAGCCGTTTCCGCTCGGCGTTCGCGTGCTGGATGGACTTCTGACGTGTGGCGAAGGTCAGCGGATCGGAATCTATGGAGATGCCGGTTGCGGTAAGTCGACGCTGATGTCGCAAATTGTAAAAGGCGCGGCCGCCGATGTCACCGTGGTTGCGCTCATAGGAGAGCGTGGACGCGAGGTGCGTGAATTCATCGAACGTCATATTGGAGATGCCCTCGCTCGCACGATCGTTGTCGTTGAGACGTCCGATCGATCGGCAATGGAGCGGGCGCAATGCGCGCATATGGCGACCGCACTCGCCGAGTATTTTCGTGATCAAGGGCTGCAGGTCGTTCTGATGATGGATTCGCTGACGCGCTTTAGCCGTGCGATGCGCGAAATCGGCCTTGCCGCAGGAGAACCTCCTACCCGGCGCGGCTTTCCTCCTTCCGTCTTTGCGCTGCTGCCTGGTCTATTGGAGCGTGCCGGTATGGGCGAGCAGGGCTCGATCACGGCATTCTATACCGTGCTTGTCGAAGGTGACGGAACGGGCGATCCGATCGCCGAAGAGTCGCGCGGCATTCTCGATGGTCATATCATTCTTTCGCGCGCGCTGGCCTCGCGAGAGCATTTTCCTGCCATCGACGTGCTGTCGAGCCGAAGTCGTGTCATGGATGCGGTCGCCTCTGGTCCACATCGCAAGGCGGCATCCGTCTTCCGCGATCTGCTCTCGCGCTACAATGAGGCTGAGTTCCTGATCAAGGTCGGTGAATACATGCCGGGCAGCGATCCACTGACTGATCGGGCAATCGATTCAATCGAGGAACTGCGCGCATTCTTGCGCCAGGGACAGGACGAGCCGTCTAGCTTTGAGGAGACCGTTTCATGGATGTCGCGTCTGACGGCCTGAATCTCGTGCAAGCGTCGAAATTGCGGCTGGTGAAAGACATGAGAGAGCGAAGCGCGCTTCGTGAATTGTCGAACATGGAAGCCAGGCGCCGAATTGCGGTCGAAGCACTGCAGCGAGCGTCTGAGAATCTTGAAGGCGCGGAGAATCGTCGCGCCAAGGTCGAAGCTGAACTTTATCAGGAGCTGGCGTCGCTCGAGACGATGTCCGTGACCGAGCTCGATCGTCGCTGTCAACTCGTCCTTGGGCGACTGGCAGCAGAGATCGAATCGGCACGCCAGGCGCGTGAGCAGGCGCGCATCGCGCATGAGCAGGCTCAACGGGCAGTGAATGGGGCCCGGACCATATGGGCCAAGCGTTCGGCGGCGAGCCAGAAATGGGAGGAGATTGAGGGCAATGTCCAGCGCACTACCGCTGTCCGTTCGGAATGTGCAGCCGAAATCGATGCCGGCGACGAGGTTTTGCTCCGATATCAGGGTGGTTCGCGCAGCCAGGCGGTCGGTGGCTCGAACTAATGGCTGGTTCTCTTATGACGTCGCGAGCTGCGCCCGTGGAACCTGTCGGTAAATACCGTGGGTGAACCCGCACTATTTCAGCCAGCGGTAAAGTTGTCGCATCGCGTGGTCTCGTGGATCAACGAGGTCGCCGCCCCGCGCACGGTTCTGCAGAGCCGCCTTGGCGATAAGCCGGTATCGATCCGTATAAACCGGCTTGTTTGGCAGGCCGAGCCATATGCCATGTCGATGCTCGACTGCGTATTTTGCGCCGGAGGCGAGACCGCCGTCTTGTCCTTGCCCCGCGTTCTCGTTGAGGCGCTGATTTCAACGGTCCAGTATGGCCTTACTTTACCTTCCGACCCAACCCGCTCGCTGCTTCTCGAACTTGCTCTGGAAGCTTGGCTCGCTCGATTAGAGATCATGCTCGGGCGGAATTTTCAGCTGATCCGCATCGAAGACGTAACGGCCAAAGACCCCTATTTGGAGCTCGACGTTACTTTCGGACCAGTGGCGGCCAAGGCCCGCCTGTTCTTGTTCGCGCCTCTTGACGGTCTGGTTCCGTCTGCGTTTCGTGTGTTAGGCGAGTTGATCGGCCAGTTACCGCGAGATTTAGGCAAGATTTCTTCGGAATTGCCGGTCCTGATTGCGAGAGAGATCGGCTCGCTGCGGGCGCCCGTCAGCCTTCTTCGTCAGGCACAGCCCGGCGACGCACTGCTGCCCGACGTCATTCCATTTGCCCATGGCCAGCTCATCCTCGCTGCGGACAAGTTGTGGGCGCCGGCGCAGGTCGCGGGCGACAGACTTATCCTTCGGGGACCATTCCGCCTGCAGTCCCATCCTCTAAGGTATGCAAATATGACGATTCGCCCCCAAGCGGAGCAAGCAATCCCGCCCTCAGAAGCCGACATCGACAGTGTTGAGATCACGCTTGTGTTCGAATGCGGCCGCTGGCCCATCCCGCTGGGTACGTTGCGAAGCATCAACGAGGGGCACGTGTTCGAGCTCGGCCGGCCCCTGGACGGCCCGGTCGATATCGTTGCCAACGGTCAATTGATCGGCCGCGGTGACATCGTGCGCATCGGTGAAGCGTTGGGCGTCCGGTTACGTAGCAGGTTGTCGGTCAATGGTTGACATTCAACCGAGCATCCTTGCGCTTGTTGCGGCGACGGCCGGCCTTGGCCTGCTGGCGTTCGCAGTCGTCACAACGACGGCGTTCATCAAGGTTTCCGTCGTTCTCTTCCTGGTCCGCAACGCGCTCGGAACTCAGTCTATACCACCGAACATCGTTCTGTATGGCGCTGCATTGATCCTTACCGTGTTCATAGGCGCCCCAGTATTCGAGCAGACCTACAACCGCCTGAGCGATCCACAACTTCGTTACCAAACCGCCGATGACTGGTTGGCCGCCGCCAAGGAGGGCAGCGAGCCGCTGCGCGCCCATCTCAAAAAGTTCACCACTGAGGAGCAGCGCACGTTCTTCCTGTCGTCGACGGAACATATCTGGTCGGAGGAGATGCGCGGCAGCGCAACAGCTGATGATTTTGCCATCCTGGTGCCGTCCTTTTTGATATCGGAGCTTAAGCGTGCATTTGAAATCGGTTTCCTTCTTTATCTTCCGTTCATCACGATCGACCTGATCGTGACGACAATTCTGATGGCCATGGGCATGTCAATGGTCTCACCAACAATGATATCCGTTCCTTTCAAGCTCTTTCTGTTCGTCACAATCGACGGCTGGTCGCGCCTCATGCACGGATTGGTCTTAAGCTACGCAACCGCCGGAGGTTGAGATGGACGAGGCTAGCATCCTCACTCACCTGAGCCGATCACTGGTCCTGTTCATGATCTGGGTTCTGCCGCCGCTGCTGGCAGCCCTCGTGGCCGGATTGGGTATCGGCATCGTGCAGGCAGCAACCCAGCTCCAGGATCAAACCTTGCCGCTTACCGTGAAGCTCCTCGTCGTCGTCGCCGTCCTCGTTCTGTTTGCTCCGGTGCTGAGCGCGCCGCTGATCGAGCAAGCCCAGCATATCTTCACTGAGTTCCCCGCACTCACAGCGAGGTATTAGACTAGTGCGCGGAACGGAAGACTCTCCAAATGTCAGCTATAGCTCGCGGTTGTCAGCGTTGATTTGTGAAGCACAAAAAAGGCGAGTTCGTCAGCTTATCGAAAGCTCGCCTCACCAGCATAAGACGGATAGATATGAACTGTCCTATTCGGTTCTATGAGCCTGCCGTATTTGGAGGAATGACCCCATTGGGAATCTCCATCCATTCGGTTCAGGTTTTGCTTACGACGTGATCGAGTTACCTGCGGAGACCTGGTTCTTGGTGCATAGCCTGGCGAGTTGTCGACGCAAGTGAACGGGCGAGCCGCTTTGATTGCAAGCGGCCGCACGATTCTGGCGTTCCGGTGAATGAACCTGCGAATGAAGGTGCCGCTCGAGATCGATCTCCATAAACTGCGAAATTGGTGGAAGCCTTGACGCCCTCAGATCACGAAACCGCGCTGCCGCCGGTGAGAGCCGAAGAAGCGTGGCGTATAGGCCGCGCAGCGGCGCGATTTCACCGTTGCTCTCATCGAATGGTCATACCTCTGTGCCGGATGGCTGTAGCCATGTGGATGGTTGAAGCCGAACTCATCTGGCCTTGTGGGAGGCGTGTCGCTCTGCAACCGCTGGGACACGAGGGTCGATGATCTGCAGAGTTCAAATCATGGAGACGCGAGTGGGGCGGTTGCATTGGCTGGAGCGAACGACGAGCTGAGCTCAAATGGATGCCTTGTCACCCGCCGAGACGCAAACTCTGATTCAGACTGCTGTCGAGTTCGTCGTTGCGGCCGGACTTGGCGCGGCCCGGCCCCTCGGCATTATGCTGGTTCTTCCGGTATTCACGCGACCGCACATTAGCGGAATTATCCGCGCAAGCGCGACGGTTGTGATTGGATTGCCTTGCTTGATGCAGATCAGGAACGGCTTGCAGACACTAGATCCGGGCACCCGTATGATTGCGGTCTCGCTCCTCGGTTTGAAGGAGATATTTATCGGCCTGCTGTTCGGTTTTCTGCTTAGTATACCACTTTGGAGCATCCAGGCCGTTGGTGACATCATTGATACTCAGCGCGGCATCTCCAGCCAGGTGGACGATCCTGCGACACGCAGTCAAGCGCTCCCGATGGGGCTTTTTCTCGGAACTGCCGCGGTTACGATCTTCGTTGTATCAGGCGGTCTGCAGACCATGGTCAGATGCCTCTATGGAAGCTATCTGATCTGGCCCGTGTATCGGCTGCTACCGCCCCTGACCCAGCAAGGGGCAATGGAGTTTATCGGGCTTCTTGACCATATCATGCATACGACCCTCGTGGTCGCCGGGCCGGTGCTGGCTCTGTTGCTTCTGATTGACGTGTCCCTCATGCTGCTCGGGCGCTTTGCGCCGCAAATCAAGCTGAATGATCTCTCTCCGACCATCAAGAATGCCGCCTTTGGCATCATCATGGTCAGTTACGCCGTCTTCCTGATCGAATATATGGGAGCAGAGATCATTCAGTTCAACGGCGTGCTGGAGTGGCTCGGGAAGTTCTTGAAATGAACGACACGAGCGAAGAGAAAAATCTTCCACCAAGTCACAAGAAGCTGAGGGACGCGCGTAAGAAGGGGCAGAGCCCGCGCAGCGCTGACTTTGTGACCGCGGCAAGCCTTTGCGCCGGTTTCGGTTGCCTGTGCTTCAGGGCGGGCTCGATCGAAGACGGATGGCGCGAAGCCGTGCGGCTCATCGACAAGCTGCAGGAACAGCCCTTCAACAGTGCGGCTCGGCAGGCGTTGGTCGAATTGATGGACCTTTCTATAACCGCTGCGGCTCCCATCCTAGGTGCGGCGGTGGTTGCGGCGATTCTGGCCGGTGTCTTGGCCGGCGGCGGGCTGACGATTTCAGGTGAGCCGCTTAAACCCAGCTTTGAGAAATTGGATCCCGTCAAAGGGCTGAAGCGGATTTTCTCCCAGCGGTCGGTTGTCGAGCTTGGAAAGTCTATCGTCAAAGTTTTGGTTCTTGGCGCTACGTTCGTTTTCACTGTGCTCGCAAGTTGGAGGGCACTGGTATACTTGCCCGTTTGCGATTTGAGCTGCTTTGGTTTTGTCTTTAAAGAGCTCAAAGTGCTGATCGCGATTGCTGCCGGCGCTCTTCTGATTGGCGGCTTGGCCGATCTGCTCATTCAGCGTTGGTTGTTCTTGCGCGACATGCGCATGACGCAGAGCGAAGCCAAGCGCGAGTCCAAGGAACAGGACGGTAATCCGCAGATCAAGGGTGAACACCGGCGGCTCCGCCGGGAGTCGGCGAACGAGTCTCCGCTCGGCATCCATCGGGCGACAGTGATACTGACGGGGCGAGCGACATTGATTGGGCTGCGCTACGTTCGGGGCGAGACCGGCGTCCCGGTACTGGTGTGCCGCGGTGAGGGCGAAACGGCTTCACAGTTACTAGCGCAGGCGCGCGCCCAACGTCTGAGCATTGTCGAGGATCATGTCTTGGCGCGCCAGCTGATACAAAAAGGTGCGATGGGCAAGGCCGTTCCGATGGAGTGTTTCGAGAGGGTTGCAAAGGCAGTCTTTGCCGCCGGCCTAGTTTAGCGTCGCGCAAAACAGCGATGCGCTCAAATCTCTGGTCAACGATCCAACTGTCCCAGAACCTGGTCTGCAAGCTGCACGATCCCAAGAAAAGGACCGACCAAAGATTGGATTCCAGGAGGCTCGTCGGCCGATTCCAAGACTGATATGGACAAGAATGCCAACCGGCGTCATGCTGCTCGGGTCTTACGAGCCGCTTATTGGGTTTCTGGCGCAACCCTGTTATGCGTTTCATCCTCCAAATTGCTCCTGTTGCCCGCCGACGTGGCCCCTCGAGCGGTGATGGGAAGCACTGCACGATCACCACTGGTCGGCATGACAGCGCCATTTCCTAACAAGTCGCCAGGTTCATTGACCATGACCGCAAGGTTATTCCGGACTGAGCAGCCAAGGGTTGGATTGAACGAATTGTCGTTCACTGTAGGACCGACGATGGAGAGCGAGGGGCAGACCGGAGGATGGGCTTCGAAAGTGATCGCTTCGATCCTCACCCCGGAACGAGCCGGCAAATCCACACGAGAAGCAGACAGACGGATGTTGTAGGTGGCAACGCCCATGGCGCGAACCTCGTGGGCCACCTGTGCAATGAGTCTGGGTGGGCCGATGACACCCACATGGAGGGCATCCCGCCGGCCGCGACTGGTCGCTGCAATAAAGCTTCGCAGCCGATGCCGTTCGGGGCCACGAAGGCTCTGCAGGAACAGCACGCTACTCTTCTGCTCGACCTGGATCTCTTGGTCAGCCGGCGCGGGCTGGATCGAAGCAGTATTTGCGCAGCCGCCCAATGTTGCTCCAATAACGATCGGGTAGCACAGATGTCGCAAAGTCATTTGGCGATCCTCATTCGATAATAAAGCCGGCGCTGCCGGTCAATCCTGGTGCGCTGGCGCGAGGCGCATCGCGCTCTCGCGGCGGCCGGGCCACCGTGTTCGTCAAAATCCGCCCCGCGTCTGAGGGCGGTGAGATGCGGTCGCTCGGCGCACTCATCCGGTTGGGATTCGGTCCCGGCCGCACGATGTAGGGCGTGACAATAATGACCAGCTCGGTTTCACGTTTTTGAAACGATGAGGAGCGAAAAAGCGCGCCCAGGATCGGCACATCGCCAAGCCAGGGAAACTCGCCGATATCAGTGTTGAAGTTGCGTCTGATGAGGCCGCCGATTGCAAAGCTCTGACCGCTGGCGAGCTCGACCACGGTGCTCGCCCGCCGAGTCGAGAGGGCAGGGACCGCCATGCCATTGATTTTGACCTCGCCTTCGCTCGACAGTTCGCTGACTTCGGGCTTCACACGGACATTGATCTGATTATTGTTGAGAACCGTCGGAACGAACTCGAGGCTCACGCCGAACTGGCGAAATTGGACCGAAACTTGCCGGTTGTCCTGCATCACCGGAATGGGGAATTCGCCTCCGGCGAGGAAGCTTGCGGCTTCGCCGGACATCGCCGTCAGATTCGGCTCAGCCAGGATTGAGGCGAGGTGCTCGCTCGCGAGAGCGTCGAGAACAGCGCTCAGGTTGGTATTGCCGGCGCTAAACCCGATCCCAATCGTGCCGCCGCCGCCCGCCGCGCCGGAGCCGCCCCCTTTGCCGGTCACAAGGAAAGCGCCGTTTGGGCTCGAGGCGGTGAAGTTGATATTGAGATCCTTGACGGCGCTGCGGGAGACTTCTGCCACCCGTACGCTGAGATTGACCTGCAATGAGCCGGCGACCTGGATCTTGTTGACAACCAGCGCGCCCGCCCCAAGAAACTGCTCAGTGACCTTCCTGGCGGTCTCGACGACATCGGCATTGGGCGCCGTACCGCTAAGGATCGCGCCGCGCGGGGTATAGCTGACCTGAATCGGATAGTCGCCGACCTCGGCCTTCAGCGCGGCCCGCAGATCCTCGATCGGTTGGGTGACGACAACACGCAGCTCGGCGAGGGCCTCTCCGTTGTCATTCAGGGCGAACAGGCTCGTCCGTCCGGACTTTTTGCCAAACACGAAAATCGTGGTATTCGACGGCGCCTGATAATCCGCAATCGCCGGGTCGGCAATAAAAATGCTCGCAGCCGGCCCGGTCAGATGAACTGTCTTGCCCTGTGAGGAGGTAAGGTTGAGCGTGCCGGTGGTGCTGCCAGGCGCCGCACGTGGCGGTTCTCCTTTGCCATCCCGCTTTGTCTGAGCTGTGACAGCAAGCGGAAATAGCAGAGCGAGTGCGCACAGGACGTAGCAGAGGCGGGGAAAAGCGGCATAGTGCGAGCCGCTGGCGACCATCGACGGCTCATCAGCGCCGGCGGCATTGTTAATGACGTTCAAGGGAGAGTTGCTTTCAAGTTCGATCGGCTAGGCAGCCGATGCTGCGCCAATGAGTTCCAGGGTGTAACCGACACCGCGCGCGGTCTTGATCCTGAGCGTTGCACCCGCCTGGCTCAAATGCGTGCGTAAGCGATAAATCCCGACTTCCAGCGCATTGGTCGAGACCTCGTCGTCAAATGCATACAAGCTATCTTCGAGCGATGCGCGCGGCACGGTACGGCCCGCGCGGTTGAGCAGATGTTCAAGAATGCACACTTCGCGACGCGCAATTCTCAGTATTCGACCACCGACCGAGACTTGTCTCGCGATAGGATCGAAATGCAGATTCCCGAATGTCACCACCGGCGCCGTCATTTGCGTTGACCGTCGCAGAATAGCTCGCATGCGAGCAATGAGTTCGTCGATAGACACGGGCTTGGGCAGAAAATCATCCGCGCCTGCATTGAAAATCGCAATCCGCCGACTGAGATCATTGAGACTGCTCATCATCATGGCCGGCATTGACCGTCCCTCGCGCCGCAACTGCTTCAGCCAGTCCAATCCGTCTCCATCGGGCAAAGCCGATTCGAGCAGGACCATGTGGTAGTTCGCGCAATCGAGCGCGGCCGCCGCCTCATCCAGCGTGCGTGTCACGTCGACGGCGAAGCCGCAACTTAAGAGCGCTTCCTTCACGTCGCGGGCAAAGTCCGCATGATCATCAACCAGGAGAATTCGCATTTCATCGCCTCTCGTCCATCCACGCCAAGACCTGAGCGCGTCACGATTGACCATGGGGCTCGATGAAACTGAGAGGCGGTTGCATTGGTGTGAATTGGAACAGCCCCAAACGAGAGGGCGGAACATGTTGACAGGCGATCAATATCTGCGGGTCCATTGTCATCGGATGGACTACAGATCGCTGCGGCCTGCTTACGGCGTCGGCGCCGCTCAACATGTCCCTCATGCCAGCAAGGGATCTGATTTTGTTTAAAAGGCTGAAGGCCGCGGCAGCCCGCTGACGCGTCTGTAGGCCGATCACAGCCGTTCTTGAATGCACTGAGCCGACGCCTGCGGTGCGAAAAGCGCCAAGCCGCGCAATCGAAGCCAAAGCACGGGAGACGATCGGCTTTGTGACCGAATAGATGAGCGAAACCGACATTTGGAAACTTCCCCAATTCGTCTTCGTCCGCGGTCAGTCTTGCTGGGCTGTTGAGCCCGTCGTGTCGTGAAGTCACGACAATGCAAGTCTTTCCGCATTCGAAGACACTTCACGCGAGGCATCTGGCCAGTGGCTTCACAGGCCGAGATGCACGACAGAAACGATCAATGCCCCTCTCGGCTTGAAGAACACCCTCCCGCTACCCAATTGTTCGCACGCAAGGTGTCGACCGTCCTGAAGCTCCGTCGCGCCCGAGCTCCCCTCGTGCGCCGCAGCCCAGCGAAAGCTGCGAACGATGGCCGAATCGAGCCGCACGGTGCTGCCATCGCGCATAGATCCAGGTGGCTACACCAGCACCATTTCGTCTCACGGGGTGCACGGCGCCAGAATGATCGGTTCTCGAATTTGGAGTTGGCGTGTGCCCGGCAAGGGCGAGATAGCGACCGCCAGCGTTCTGCTCGCGCGCCGCATCTTGATTCACTTGCGAGGGGATCGGCGCTACGTCCTCCGATCTGCACATAGGCGATGGACGCTGGCCCTGGAGAGGAGCAGTCCAGCAGCGTGACGGGGCGGAGCGGCGGAGCATTGTGCTTTTGAGACGTTCGCAATTCTTGCTACCTGTCAGGAAGAGTTCACGCGAGCGGGTTCTGTGTCGCGGGACTGTCGGAAATCCTACAATCTGACGCTAGGTGAGATTCAAGTGCCTTTGACTGCTGGTTGTAGCAGTGCTCTCGAACTCGCAAGCATTCTGAAGCGATGACGACACAGTCCGGACCAGACTATCGACCTGCGCGTAACGCTCGTCCCTCTCGCCAGTCATGAGCATTTCGTCGGTCCAATTAAGGCGTAGCTTTGAGTCAAAGCCGATGACAGTGTGGAAGGCAGTCGTCTTTGCTAGGCCTTAAGGCGTGACGGTCACGGTGGTCCGACCGACCTCATACGTGCCAATTTAGCAAGGAGACGGTGGCGAGCCGCGTGATGCTTCTATGTGAGGCGCGGGAGCTAACTTCTGTGATGCAGACGCCCGAGCGCGCAAGCCGATTTGACCGGCAAGGGACTGAAAAAAGAATCGATTGCCACACGACATTCTTGAATGCTGCCTCCATAGATCACGATCGACTATGGGGCTTTTAGGCGAGATCGGCAAAATCGATTGTTTTGATGGAACGCATCCAGGTAGCGAATAGGCCATTGTGCGACGGCATGCCTTGCCGCTGAGCGATACTCCGTTGACCTGAATCCGTTGATGCGATCGCACCCGAGCTCTTTTGATTGATCGAACGGTCGATGGCAGGTCGAGCTGCCGAAGGGATCGATGATCCGCCTTAGTGGCTCACGTCATCCGGACTTCCTGCCAAACGTGTCGGCGGCGATTGGATCGATGCGGGCGAGGCCGCAGCACTCCAATGAGAGCCGTGGAAGAGCGAATAATGGTGCGAGTGTGTCGTCCAGAGCGTCGGGTACCTCTTGGGATGTGGGCCCGCCTTCGTCCCTTGCGGCAGGTCAAGGGATCAGTTGATCTGAACATTATTCGCGAAGCCATTATCGTTGTTCGAGAAGCGGCGCCGGTGGGACGACTGTTCCTTAGCGTGGTCGTCTTGGTGAACATCAAGGAACATGCGAGAATGGCGCGGTCGCCAGTTGTCTAATCATTAGTCTCCAGTCTGCCGCTTGTAAGGATTTGCTTCGCTAGCGGTTCGGTAGCTGTCCAAATTGCCGCCCAGGAACAAGCGCTCGGTCTCACGGGTCGGCGTTCTGCCCAGCGAGCACATCAAATCCACATCCGCATCGATGTTGTCCTGATCCTCCACATTCATTCCAAGGCCAATACTGCTCAGTACGTCGTCGGGCGTCCAGACCGCGGACTTCGGTACGGCGTAGGTGTGCAGCATGTTCGCATTGTTGGCGATCGCTCTCGCCCAGTGGTCACGCGAAACGGTGAGTTTTGAGGGGTCTTCGACCAACGACACGAATGGAGAAGCTGTTGTCTTGCCGCGCATATGCCATCCAGCCTGGCGCGCACGGTCCATGGGATATCGCTCCAGCGGATCTCCAATGGAAGAATGATCCCGCGCCGTGTTACGGACATGTGATATTGCACATGTGCTGGCTTCCGTGCTCGGTTTGCAATCGCTGTCCTGGTTCTGGAAACGATGCAGCTTGAGATATGCCGATGCCGCTACATTGTCGAAAATGCGGTCCCGGTCGACACTCTCGCCCCCCGCTGCGGTTGCTGACGCCCATCGTGCTGATTGCTGTTCGGCCAGGGCTATCTCGTTTTTGAGCGCTTCAAGCGTTGCGCCGGTGAGCGTTGCGGCAAGCTGGGCGCGCGCGCTGACAAATGATGCGGCTGGATAGTGATTGGTTTGCGGCACCGCCTCATTCGGCGCACTCGATGATCCGACAGCAGGATCCGATGTTTGGTGAACCGAATGCAGACCATGTAGCTGGTCTTCAAAGGCTGCTTGATCGGCCGACAGCCGTACCGGTGAGCTGGCGTGTACGCTCAGTTCGTCTGCTTGCCGATCTACCTGGTGCGGCTGCGGCAGCGCATCGTGACCGTCAACCGAGGCCTCTGCGGCATTCCGTGGATCGATGTTCATCCGTTTCCCCTCGCAAAGTAGTTGCCGGTGACCATTTCTTTGCAAAGACAGCTTTCGAGAAGCTGACGGGCGCGAAAATGCCGCTGTTTGTTTTAGATGGGGATTGGCGGATGTACTGAGGCGAGCTCAGCCGGACTCAAAGCCGCAAGTTGGCGCTGCATTGCGCCATCTAACAGTGTATTTCGAGGGTTAAGCTCAGCTGCCTTGACTGCACGGACTTGTTACCGCAGCGCGAGGTTCGTGCCAGCCTAAGTCCGGACCTGTGGTTCAGGCGGCAGATACCGGCGTCGTTTGTGGTTTCTAATGGCTCTGCTCGATGAATCATTTCGCACGATGACCCTCGCGAGGAGGCGACTTCAGCAAACCTGACCTACGATGTTGTGACGTCGGAATAGCCGTCACAATCACTTGCGTCTGATTGCAACCGATTGTCTTGTGCGAAGTGCGACGACGCTTGATGTCTGTGATCCGCCAAGCGGGCTTGCGACAGCCGCATCCTGTGACGTTTCGCTTACGCAAGCTGTAGTTCCTATGGAGGGAGAAGAGCATATGAAGTTAACTGGCAGAGCCCTGTTGATCCTGTTGTCCGTGCTTTCTGCGACAACCGTGAGCACGGTGGCCAGAGCCGATGAGACCTCGCCGAAATACGCCGAGGTGCTCAATGCCCTGCAGACGGGCAAGAGCGTGAAACTCATACTGGATATGAACCGCTGTACTACCGCCGAGGGCGGGAAGCCCGGGCCTGCGACGCAGGCCGGGTTGGTCATCAATGCCTTCAGGGTGACGGCCCAGAACGGCATCAGCTTTGCCAATGCGCACCAAACGGTGGATAGCTCTGGGCATGCCGTGACCGAATACATTCGCCACAGCCTCAGCCGCGAAGGCAAGCTTACCGTGCGGGCCTCCAAGCTTGTCGTCGGGACCACCGAACTGGTGAACCAGGGCGAATTCATCTGCGAACTGCCTGATGGGGCAAGGTTCATCTGGTAGACGAAAAGCACTGCGCCGCGCGTGAATGCGCGTTGGCCTTGATCCTTTAGCGGTGTGGACGGCATCGCAAGCCATCACACGATAGTCTCGATAGTGACGACGGCCAGATCGTTTCTGGCCGTCTTTTCGTCGGGGATGGCCAGGTTGCACGAACTTGCGTCAGTTCGCTCGATGCACCGTTGAGGGCCGGCGATGCTCATCGGATCGTATTGATCAGAAGATCGTTCCGGCTATGCTCGTATGGCCAGGAGCCAGGTCCTCACAGTCAAATACAGCGCACATAGACGTCGACAAGGTATCTTCGCATTTTTATCTGCGTCTCCTGTGAGGACATATTTTTTCAACTCATTCAATCTGCTGGCCGCGATGATTACGAATGATTCTCAGCCAAGCCAGCGTGTGGGCAACGCGCTCGTATTTCATATCCGCGGTTTCCCGGAGCTTGTCGCCTGAAAGGGCCGTCCCGCCGATGTAGGCGTAACAGCTTGATTGATGCATCCTGCTTGAGATCACGCTGGAACTGGCCTAATGGCGTTTACTCATAGCCTGCCCTCGCTCGGACGCAGGTCTAGCAGCGCTGGAGCGGGCTCCACTCGGGCAGCGCCATCATCAACGACGAGCTCCTCGTTCAGCCAAATGCGGCCGATGGAAGAGAAGAACGCCGCCTACGGGTAGGCTTTCGGCCGTGTAGGGCTGACCGTGGATCAAGAAACGGGTCATTGGGACATGCTGGCTCGGCAGGAGTCCAAGATTTTGGAGCGTGTCGATCACGAGCGGCGAGGCCTCTTGAGGGCCGTGGCTCCAATCGTTGCCAAACAACTCTCCGAGCTCAGGCTCCTGCAGGAATTGCTGACGACCCGCCGCGGGTACGGCAGACGGCAGGGGAAGGTTAGGCGCCAAATGAGCGTCCGGGCGCGATTCGAACGATGTGAGCGGATCAAACCCTGGCGCGAGACCGTAGATATCTGAAGCTGCCCCGGGCTTCGCAGGCGCAGCTTCACCTGGTAAAGCGAGGCGAGGGTGATGAATGAGCTGAACGTCGTTGGGTCCTTCGGGTCCCAACACGGCCGTGTAGCGTTCGCCGCCAATCTCGTAGTTCATGACCCGCTGTTCCGCATCAGGCAAGAAGTCCCACTTACCCAACGTGGACAGCATCATGTCGGGGGCAGGCTGGGTGCGATGGGAAAAGTCCTTGGGAACGGCGAACGATACGTCAAATGTATCGCCGACAGCGGGAGACCGAAGGTGGATGAGTTGAACGTCATTGGGCCCTTGCGGACCTAACACGGCCGTATAGCGTTCACCGCGAATGTCGTAGCTCTTTACCCGCTGTGTTGCATCCGGCAACAAACCCCAGCGGCCCAGCTTGGAGCGCATCATATCCGGCGCGGGCTGGGTGCCGTGGGAGAAGTCCTCGGGGACCGCCAAAGAAGCATCGAAGCTCTCGCTGGCCGCGGGGGGTGTCTGCTCAAGGATGGCCGAGGCCGCATCGTCTCGGCCCATCATCGGTGCAAAATGTGCAGAGGCAGGATTCTGCGGCCAGGAGCCGGGCCGCCAGGTTGCGGCATCGAAAAGCTCTTTCTGGTCGATACTTTGCATGGACGGGTGGGCGGCTGACCACGTTGCCCACCAAAACTCCGGCGCATCGAAACCGTCAGCAAGCAGGTAGCCGTCCCGATCCACGGCATCCCAAAAATCTTCCTGAGCTGCACTTTGCACAGCCAACCGGGCGGCTGAACTCATTGGCTGCCCCAGCACCGGTGCATCGAAGGTCATGGCCGGCCGCGGACCTTCCCGGTCAGCGGCATCAAAGAGCTCTTCCTGGGTGAGACTTGGCATCGGCGAGTGCGCGCTTGAACTCGCCGCCGTCCAAAGCGCCGGTGCTCCGAAGGTTGTGACTGGCGGCAGGCCCTCGCCATCCGCGGCATCGAAAAGCTCTTCTTGAGCGAAACTTTGGACGGGCGAGAGAGCGGATGAACGCATTCCCTGCCAAAGAACTGGAGCTTCGAAGTTGTGAGCTGGAAGGTTGCCCTTCGCCGCGTCGAAAAGCACATCCTGGGCCACACTTTGTGTCGGAGAATGAGCGGCTAACACCCCCCCTTGCCACTGCGGAGCATCGAAACCGTCAGCCGGCAATGCCAAATCCCGGTCCGCAGCGGCGTACAATGGCTGCTCATCGAAAACCCGTGCTAGCGAACCGGCGGCCGGCTGAATTATTGGATCGCGTGAGTTGTCTCCTTCTTCAAGAGAATTGATGTGTCCGACGATCTTACGATATTCAAGTAGCCTATTCAGGGCGAAGATGACTTTCTTGTCATTCGGAAACAAAGTGTTGGCATGGCCGAGCAGTGCATCATCACTGAGCTTAGCAATGGACAACGGTCGGAGCGCTGCCGCGAGCTTCCGAAGAGAGCTCGAATAATTTCCGATGGTTTTCGCGTCCATTTCTCGACCAAACCCTGCGCCCGCCGCCTCCCTGATCAGGCGGTCATCTTCCTTGGAAGGGCGGTAGTGTGTTGGGGCGGGCCGAGGGGCCGCATTGGGCTCGCGGTATCTTTCGACCATTAGCAATGCTGGGGCGATGATTTTGTCGTTTGGCAGCAGCTTCTTGGCGTAACCCAGCAACGTGTCGTTATCGAGGTCAGCCATTGATTTGCCCGACTGCTTCAGCGCTTCGGCCAATTTGCGAAGTCGACGATCATATATACTGACGCTGGTAGGACCCGGCGGTGGCCCGCGCTCGAGGGCGGCGCCGGACGCTGCTTGGATGAGGCGATCGTCTTCCTCAGTGACATCATAGAGGTCCCTATGGGTATATATCGGGCCGACCTGTCGCGCCTCTCCCAGATGCTGCTCAAATTCCGCTTGCTGCTGTTGCGGCTGTTGCACGGTGGCATCGGATGCAGCGAAATTTTTATCGGCTGGGTTGATATTGGTGAGTCGGTCCATGATCCCGTCCGTTGACATCGCTCTCTAGTTCCATCGCTACGAACATTAGCTTTCCAAAACCTGACGTGACAACGAACTAGGTCGGGGCTAGTGCCTTCTTCGAGCGTGCTGCATCCTTCGATCGGCGAATTTGTCCTAGAGGGCATAAGAGCATCGGACAATGCATCCTGCGGTCGTGGTTATCTCCAATATCCGGCCGCCCAGGATTGTCTGCGCGTAAGCCTTACACCATTGAGTATGCCGTCATTCTATCTGCTCCTTTCAGATGCCGGAGCAGGTAATTGCTAGAGAGGGAGCGCAGCATTCGGTGCGCCACGGATTGCCTTGCTGCTCTGGGGATTGCAAATCCAGCATCGGCTATTTGCCAAAATGCGCTAGACGAAGCTCGTATCTCATCGCCAACAATGCGCCGAGTTCGACAATCCGCTACCGAAGAGGGGCTGCTCTGTCGGCTCGCTTTCTACACGTTGATCGCCGCTTGGTGCCATGGCCGCCACAATCATTCTCGTTACGTCTCGACACACGCCAGATGCCGGGCTCGATGGCTCTTGCCAAGTTGCTCTGTTGAAGAGGCGGGGTTCGGCTTGCGCCAAGCATTCGATCCTGGGACCGCATCGGCAATCCGTTTCAGGCGACTGGGGGCACGATCGCGGACATTGGGGTGCCCGCGGCTACATGCGTCGTGCCCAGCGGTGCTCGTTTGCAGGCGCAGACCAATCCACTGACCGTATTGCGAGGCAGGTCACGCTTTCGCGTTTCATCGGTGTATCACTGGCGCCGCGGCCCCGGCTAATATCACCAGCGCTTCCGTTCCTTGACTATGAAGTCTCGTCACCACCTCCTCGAAGTTGGCACTCCTTGATGTGCACGCAGAGATCCGGGCAACTGCTCCGTGCTACGACCTACATAGTCGTCCGGCAAATGCTTGGCCGAGCCCTTTCCAATCAGCCAGGCCTTGTCTTACAACGAGCATCGCGAATTTCGAGTGTTTCATCGCATTATTAGATAGTTTCCGAGCGCAAGCTTGCCGGCTGCGCTTATTTGCCAAAGTCGGCAGCTAAGCTGCTGATCAACATTATCGCGCCGAATGTCTGATGTGTTCTCGAATGCATCAATTCATGTCGCTCGGTTTCGGGCCCATCCTGCAAATTGAAGCCGGTGCGATCGTAGGCTTCGGTGTCATCCGTGAGCCTGATCGGCGACCAGCCTCTTGAACGAAGAGGATAGAGACATCGCGAGAGAAGAGGATGCCAAGTGAGGAGAGTAGATTGGAATACTCAACTATTGCGTTTGGCTGCTTTCAACCTCTACACATCCTTTCGTGACCCGCGCTCGCATCGGCGGCGGAGTCCAGGCGTTTGTGATCGCGAAGAGGCGTCCAAAACGCCTTCCAGAGAAAGTGGCGGGGCATCTTGATGAGCTGTGCAGAGCCAATATGAAGGCACCCGTTTTGAAACAGCTCAGCGTTGGAATCGAGTTGAACGCACCTGTGCGCCAGTGGGCATGCGTCGTGGTCGAAGGCCTCCTGCGCCTCGACCGCTGCGAGAAGGTGCCAAGAGGTAGCCAGGATGTCTTTGGTGATATCCCTCTCACACCAATGAGTGGCTTGTTGTTAGCCTCCTCAACATGGCTGTTCGCAGGCATTCAGGGCGGACCTTCGAGAAAGGGCAGGATGGTCGCCGAGACCGCTGGCGAAGGTCGGATTTTCAAGACGTATCGAGCGGCTAAGAGGCCGCTGCATTCGGGGGTGTAATGTCTTCGGTCGGCCCTATGCTCCATATCGGCTTAAATCTCCATGGTGCTGGCGGTCACTCTGCCGCGTGGCGCTGGCCGGGCACAAATCCAAGCGCGTTTTTTGATATCGAGCACTACGTCCGGGCTGCGAAGCTTGCGGAGCACGGTCTGCTGGATGCCGTATTCCTCGCCGATACCCCCGCGATAAATTCCGACATTACGCACCAGCCGCCGCTCAATGGGCTCGAACCTACGCTGGTTCTCACTGTGATTGCCCGCGAAACGGAGCGGATTGGGCTGATGGCCACCGCATCGACAACCTACAATGAGCCATACAATCTCGCCCGGCGTTTCCAATCGCTCGATGTCATCAGCGGTGGTCGTGCCGCGTGGAACGCGGTCACGACGTCGAGCCCCGCGACAGTTGCGAACTTTGGCGGTCAAGAGGTCGCACGAGCAGATCGCTACCGACGCGCCGAGGACTTTGTTGAAACCGTCCGTGCTCTCTGGCTGAGCTGGAGTGGGGAGATGATCATCGCCGACCAGGCTGCGGGAGTTTACGCAGATCAGAGTCAATTCCGGCTGCTCGACCCTGATACGAATAGTTTTGGTATCCGAGGCCCACTTACACATCCCGCTTCGCCTCAAGGTCATCCAGTCATCGTTCAAGCGGGCGGTTCGGATCCCGGATTACGGCTTGGTGCCCGCAGTGCAGATGTCGTGTTTGCGGCAGCCGGGGACTTGACAACGGCGCTGCAGGAGGCCGAGCGCCTACGTGCTCTCTCTCGTCAATTCGGCCGCCCTGCGGCTCCGCTCATCCTCCCAGGTCTCGTCACCTGCATCGGCGGAACCGAAGAAGAGGCGGCTCGTCGCAAAGAGCAACTTGACGAGTTGCTCGATCTGGAGCGCGCCATCGCCGCTCTTGCACGAAGCATGGGCGTGGCGGTCGAGAAGCTCAGCCTAGAAAGGCCCATCCCGGAAGAGATTTTGCCCGATGCAGATAACGTTCCGTTTTCCGTCGGTCACCATCGCACGATCGAAACTCTGGCGCGTCAAGGCCGGACGGTTCGCGAGATCATCAGCAGCGTTCAAGCTTTTGGCCACCGCTTGCTCGTCGGCGCGCCCGAGCAGATCGCTGATTCGATTGAGGCCTGGTTCCGCGCTGGCGCGGTCGATGGTTTCAACATCATTCCGGACGTGCTGGCCGACGGCACTGCGGCCTTTGTCGATCATGTCGTGCCCCTCCTCCAGAAGCGCGGTCTGTTTCGCACAGAATATCGGGGAGAGACATTGCGCGAGCATTTGGGGATTCCCCTCCACATCGAACCGGCAAGCACGGCGAGCACGTCAGCGGTCTGACGCTGCATTCTCTCGTCCGCATTCATTGCCCTGGAGCTTGGACATGTCTGTATCGAATTCGCAATCATCGAGGCGTTTCACCCGCCAGTCGAACCATCGCGGAAGAAAAGTGGCGGCTAGCCTGTTCGTGCTCCAAAGCCTGTCACAGTTCGCGCCCAGCGGCCATGCCCAAGAGGCGTCGGCCGGCAACGTCAAGCGAGGAGGCGTTATTCGTTACGGGCATTTTCAAGAGCCGGCGTGCCTGTTCGGAGGATGGGTGCAGCAATGGTATCTGCAACGCCAGTACAGCGATAATCTGGTTGCCCGCAGCGAGAATGGCAAGATTGTGCCATGGCTGGCCGAGTCATGGACAATCTCGGATGACAAAAAGGTATACACATTCGAGATAAAGCCGAATGTGAAGTTCACGGATGGGACTGCTCTCGATGCGCAGGCCATCGCTGACAATATCAACGGATGGCTCAGCAACGACCCCGATCTTCGTAATCCGACTGCCGCTCCTTATCTTAGCGATAGCTTCGAATCGGCAAGGGCAATTGCTCCTCTGAGGTTGCAGGTAACCTTGAAGGTGCCATTCCAACCCTTGCTGAACGTGTTCGCCCAATCCTCACAAGGCATTCTCTCGCCATCCGCGCTCAAACGTGGACTTGCGGTGAATTGCGAGAACCCTGTCGGCTCAGGTCCATTCATTGTCGACAAGTGGCGCCATGGGCGGGAAGTCACCTTCCGCCGCAATCCCGACTACAATTCGGCGCCGGCCACCGCGAAACATCAAGGACCGGCTTACGTTGACGGGATCAGCTGGAAGTTTCTGCCAGATCAGACTGTCCGATACGGCTCGCTGATCACGGGGGAGACCGATGCCATATACGATATCCCGGCTATCGCATGGAATGACGCGAATTCCCGCTTTCCAGTATTGCGGCACCTTACCGGCGGCACCCCTCTGCGCCTGGCGTTGTATACGGCCCGGTCCCCATTTGACGACGTGCTCGTCCGCAAAGCCTTTGCCTATTCTACTGACCGAAAGGCCGCGGTCGACACATCCTTCCTTGGCTCTTTGCCATTTGAAGGCAACGGCGCGCTAAGTCAGAGCTCGCCGGAATACCTGCGTGAGCTTGGGCACTCCTATGCGTACGATATTCGGAAAGCCAATCAGCTGCTTGATCAGGCGGGTTGGACTGAGCGTGATCCTAACGGCGTTCGTGTCAAGAATGGCAATCCGCTCATCGTGCGCATTTCCTATTCGAACGCTTTTCTGAAGCCAGATGGCGAGCAAGCCTTGCAAGTTATCCAGCAGCAGGCAAGGGCGGCCGGTTTTGACGTACGTCTTCAACCCACCAATCCGGCTGATTTCTTCGCCGGAAAAAACCTCGGGCCCAACGATTATGAGATCGTGCTTCTCTATTGGGTTGCACCCGGCGCTGAGATATTCCGAATTTCGTGGAAGCCGGACCAGAATGGAGAGCCCAATCGCTTCAATCCATCGCGCTTCCAGGATCCGACTCTTTGGGAGGTGATCCAAAAGGCGGAGCAGGATTTCAATGGGGCTGAACGTACCGCCCTCTATCAGCAGGCGGAACGGAAGATTGTGGATGACGCTCCTGTGATTGGCCTCACGGTGCTGGACGTAACTTTGGCGACCAAGCCAAACCTGAAAGACGTTTGGCTGGACCGCGGGTCAGTTGGCGAACCTGTCTTCTATGACGCTCATTTTGACGACAAGAAATGACGCCGTGAAGACAGTAGCCCATCATCCCATTGTTTGGTTCGCGCGCCGGATACTCTCCGGCGTGGTCGTGGTGTGGGCTGCCGCAACGTTTGCGTTCGTAATTCAGTGTGTGCTGCCTGGCGATCGCGCCCAGATCATCATCAATGTGACGAGTGGCAACGTCGGGCCGGCATCGTCGGCAGAGCTTGCAGCGATCAATGCGAAATACGGCTTTGATCAACCGCTCGCGGTTCAATACGGCAAATACATATTGCGAATCCTGCATGGAGACCTTGGCGAATCGTACCAGCAGCATCGGCCTGTCGCAGGGATCATCGCGGAACAGATTGGCCCCACGATTATTCTGGCGATCGCCGCGCTGCTGATCGCATGGATTATCGCAATCCTGACAACCTTGTTCATCGCCGGCAGAGACAACATATGGTCGAAGCTGCTCAATGACACGCAAGTCTTTTTGGCAACCGTGCCGCCTTACTGGCTAGCCACAATTCTGCTGGTTGTCTTTGCGGTAAAGCTGCGCATTTTTCCGGTCATCGGTGGAAATTCGCCGATCGGGCTCGTTCTGCCGACATTTGCGTTGGCTCTTGAACTGTCGGGCTTTTTCGGACAAGTCGTTCAGAATGAGTTCACGCGCGTGCTCGAGCAGCCGTTCGTTACGTCCGCGCGGGCCCGAGGTATGAGTGATTTCGGCGTCAGGCTTTGCCATGTCCTCCGCCACGCCGCATTGCCTGGCATTACTTTATCAGGTTGGGCGCTCGGCAAACTTCTTTCGGGCGCGATTTTGATCGAGGTGGTTTTCGCCCGTCAAGGCCTAGGTGGAGTCCTTGTCGCTGCAACGTCCTCGCGAGACGTTCCGATTGTCTCGGGAGCTGTTTTGATCTCTGCGGGCCTATTCGTTGTTTCCAGCGTGATTGTCGATCTGACTTACCGGGTGGTCGATCCGAGGATCAAGTTGACATGAGCATGTTCGCCGAAGTCACCGTGTCTCGGCCGCTCAAAGAAGTCCTGGCAATCGTCCGCCATGTTCCTTTGCGAGTTGCCGTCTGTCTCATCATCATTGGCCTCTTTGCCCTCGCGGCTATGGCGCCAAAGGTGCTGCAGACGCACGATCCGCTCGCTATTGATTTGAGATCGTCATTGCAGTCTCCGTCGACCGCCCATTGGTTGGGAACTGATCAATTGGGCCGAGATCTTTACTCTCGAGTAGTCGAGGGGGCAGGCCAATCCCTGACCATCGGACTTGGCGCGACGGCGCTGAGCATGTCCATTGCGATCGTTTCCGGCGTCGCCGCCGCGCTTTCTGGTGGCGTATTCGACAGCATCCTCAGCCGGATTGTCGACGTGCTCTTCGCAATTCCCACGCTCTTGCTCGCCCTTGTGTTCGTGACCGTTTATGGGCCATCGGTATCGACTGAAGTCATAGCTGTCGGAATCGGCACAGCGCCAGGGTATGCGCGCATGATCAGGGGCCAGATCCTGTCCATCAAAGGGACAGGGTATGTGGAGGCCGCCAAGGTGCTGGGCCATCCATTTCCCCGTATCGTCTGGAGGCATATTCTTCCCAACGCCTTGAACCCGCTGACAGCAATGATGACGATCGGCGTGGGGCAGGCGATTATCTGGGCCTCCGGTCTTGCCTTTCTGGGCCTTGGCGTCGCTCCCCCGGCCCCTGAATGGGGCGCGCTGCTCAATGCCGGGCGCAATTATGTGATCTACGCCTGGTGGCTGGAGATCATACCCGGTCTGGCAGTGACGGCGTTTGCCCTCAGCGTCACCATCGTCGGGCGCCATCTACAGGACCGTCTGGAAGGAAAAAGGTGAATGTTGCAGGTTCGTCCCAAGCCTGTCTCGCAGCAGGCAGATCTCCTCACGGTCGATTCGCTGCGTGTTTCCTTCGGGCGCGACATCGCCGAGAAAGCGGTTGTGCGCAGTATGTCCTTCTCCCTCCGACCGGGACGGTGCCTTGCGATCGTCGGTGAATCCGGCTCAGGCAAGAGCGTGACTGCGCGGGCTCTCATAGGCCTCGCTGGTCGCCACGCCGATGTCCATGCACGCCAGCTGAGCTTCGACGGGACGGACCTGATCGGCCTTAACGATCGTGCCTGGCGGCGCATCCGCGGCAACGAGATTGGCTTTGTATTACAGGATGCACTCGTCTCGCTTGACCCGCTTCGCCGGATCGGCAAGGAGATTGGTGAAGGCTTGCTCCTCCATGGTGCGGTATCATCACGCGAGGAGCTCGCGCGGCGCGTCATTGCTCTCCTTGAGCTCGTCGGTGTCCCTGAGCCCGAGACCAAGGCCCAGCAGCTGCCGCATCAATTATCCGGCGGCCAGCGTCAACGGGCTCTCATCGCTGCAGCACTTGCGCTCGATCCACGCATCCTTATCGCCGACGAGCCGACGACCGCTCTCGACGTGACGGCGCAAGCTCATGTGCTGGCACTGCTCGAGGAGACCAAAACGAGGGGCAAGGCTCTGATCCTGATCAGTCACGATCTGGCAGTGGTCTCCCGCGTGGCGGATGAGATCCTCGTCATGCGAGGAGGCGAGGTCGTCGAACGCGGGACCGCCGCCCAGATATTCAAAGATCCGCGACACCCCTATACTCGTCAGCTGCTGGATGCCGTGCCATCAGGCCGGCCGCGCGGCTCGCGCCTCTCACCATCGACTATTGTGCGTTCGCCTGACCGGCAAACGCAGCCATCCGTGCAATCGCTGCCGAAATCTCGTCCCATCCTGCTCGAAGCGACAAGTCTGGTGAAGCGTTTCAAGGGCCCGGATGGCACTTTACGGGCGGCTGTGGACGGCGTCTCCTTCGAACTGCGATCCGGCGAGACTTTGGGCATCGTGGGTGAGTCCGGATCAGGAAAGTCAACGATGGCGCGCATGGTCCTGGCGCTCGAGGAGCCTGACGAGGGAGCCGTTCAGTTTGCAGGCCGGCCTTGGACCACCCTCGCCGAACGCGAACGGCGGGCTCGGCGGCGGTCGATATCGATCATTTACCAGGATCCTCTTGGCTCGTTTGATCCGCGTTGGACGGTCGGACGCATCATATCCGACAGCCTTTCGAGCGAAGTTGGAACACGGCGCAAGCGGCAGGAGCGCGTTATCGAGCTGCTCGATATGGTCGGACTATCCCAGGCCTTGCTGGACCGACGACCGCTCGAGCTCTCGGGCGGTCAGCGCCAGCGCGTTGCGATCGCCCGCGCGATCGCACCAGATCCTGCCGTAATCGTCTGCGATGAACCGGTTTCGGCGCTCGACGTTTCGATCCAGGCCCAGGTCTTGGACCTGCTCGGCTATCTGAAGGACCACCTCGGCGTAAGTTATCTCTTCATCTCGCATGATCTCAGTGTTGTTCGTCATATCAGCGATCGCGTCATAGTTATGCGCCGGGGCAGAATCGTCGATAGTGGCGCCACTGAAGAGATATTTCGTAATCCACAGTCTGAATATACCAAGAGCCTTATCGCCGCCATGCCGCGTCTTGTGGGCGACCAACAGATAGTTCATTCGGCTACGATCCTCGAAGAAGGCATCGCATGAATGCCTTCGAATTCGACTTCCTTTATCATAAAGTTGTCTATCTCCGATCGCGGGGGCATTCGCCTTTGCGCGCCGATTTGGTCACGATTGCGCGCTCGCTCATCGCTCGGCCAGAGCAGTCTGTGGATCACGGGTTCCCACTAGGTGGACCGGCCGGCGCGCGGAGCAGGGCTAGCCGAGTTCGAACACTCGCTAACCGTGAGGTCGGCGATCCGGACGTGTCGAATTGCAAGTCATCGATTGCGTGCCCGCAAGGACTGGCGGCTCTTGCTCTCCTGCAAACGAGCTCGGAATTTTCGCTTTCACGATAGCCTTCGCGATCATGGTGCGGTCCCGACAAAGAGACCGTGTTTGTCAGGTTCAAAACATTCGGCGTCAATTTCGATTTCATGACGCCTATTCAGCCCTTAATTGCGACTGATGCAGCTGGCACGGTCATTGCTATCGAAATGAGGTAACGCCGGGTAATTGCTGAGTGCAGCGCTAGATGAACGACCACTTTTCCGCCCGCAAGCCGTGGGTCCATTCTGAAAAAGAAGCAAGGCCTCGAAATTTTCGCGTTCGGTTTGATGGAGAGCGATGTGGATTTGCCTAAAAGAGCCGACGAGACAAATCGCAACTTCTGGACATGTCGGCCCTGTCAAACGACCGATGCGTTGAAAACGTTGCCAGGCTCGGTGAACAATCGCAGCGAGCGGCAGTGGGGGGCGCATGACTAGAATTCGGCTGACGTGCTCAAGCGTGCCGGCTGCGAAGGCCTCCGACACGTTAAGTGCCTCATCGACGCATCGTGTCGCCCTTTCGCCGACGAGTTCGCCACAAGTCGCATAGCGTACCTCCAAGGCCGAGCAAAAGGAGGTCAATAACAGGCCCCTCGTAATCCCGGCAATACGGAATCGTCGACATGTCGCAAACAATCGGTGCTGATAGCGAGTGCGGCGCGAATGAAGGGGCGCAGCACTGGCCAGAGTCGAAAAACAACGTTTCATCAGATGGCGAGTTTGTTCGGTACTGGAGCCGAGCTGCCGATCGGCTGCGCGCGGTGGCCGCTGTCGGGAGGCGAACCGAGGAGGCGATCAGAAGGACCGGGATTGGTTTGCAGCTATCGTCCGAGAACTTTAACAGTCACGACCTGTCAGATTTCCCGTTGCGACGCTGTACCCTCAATCGTGCGCAGCTCTATGGAGCAAAGTTGGATCGGGCAGACCTTTCTGGGGCGAATCTTATCTGTCCGGGCCTAGAGAGAGCAAGTTTCCGGGGGGCCAAACTCGATTTTGCGTATATGCATGCGATTGCAGCGCAGGTCTGCAACTTTGATGATGCCAGTCTGCGCAACGTCATTGATGCAACCGGCAGTCTGTTTCACGGTTGCAGCATGAAAAGGACACGCTTTGACAACGCGATGCTCAGCGGGCTCCTCGCTTACCAGTGCGACGCGAGTGATGCAGTATTTGATGGCGCGGAATTACAGGGTTCGACCATCAATGAATGCTTCCTTCCTTCTGCTTCCTTCCGCTTTGCCAAGCTGAGCCAAGTCACGATCACGAAGGCGCATCTGGCGGATTGCTCGTTCTTCCAGTCAAAGGGGGACTGTTTATCGATCGTGCGTCCCACCTCGGTCGACGGTCTTGTCCTGGAAGGCGCTCATCTTCCCTATCTGAGACTCTCAAAGGTGAGCGGCCGCATTGCGGCGAGAGCCCTGAACGCTCCCTTCGCTGATCTTCACCTGTCAAATCTTTCAAGTGCGGAGCTTGAGCAGGCAGACTTGACCGAGGCGCGGCTTCTGTCCGTAACCTTGTCCAACGCGAACCTCGTCGGTGCTGTGTTGAACGGTGCCTCTATTCATTCCTGTCAGCTCGATGGCGCGGACCTGTCTCGGGCATCAGGCGAAAGCATTTCGATCAGAGAGAGCACAATGCGAGCCGCCAAATTGACGGGCTTTCGTGGCCGCTGTGCCTTTGTGCGCGATTGCGATCTTGAACACGCAGACTTATCCCAGGCTTACCTCTACAGGTCGATGATTACAGGTGATCCCCCGCAATCAATGGCGTTGAATCACGCAAATCTCGAAGAATCCAATCTCGTTCAGGCATATCTCGCCGCGGGAATGACCGACAGCAACCTGGAGGCAACGCGCGTCGCCTACGTTCGTATGAATCAATCATCCTTGCGCAACGCGAACCTGAGCGGGATGTCGCCGTTCCAGGCCAGCTTCGTAAAGGTCGACTTTTCGGACGCTAAGATAACGACATTCGAGCCCCCATTTTTTGCCGACCGATGTCCGGGACTGCAGGCCGCTTTGAAGGCGGATCAGCCGCCCGAGCCATCAAGCTATCTGGCTGAATTCTCATCGTTGATCAGGCGTGGTCGAGAAGGGTCAACCTGACTGCTTTGGAAACCGCAAAATAGAAGGGACTACAGTGTCCGTGAGCTTAGAAAAGGGTGATGCGGCGGTCCGAGCTGTGAGCGGGTGTTAAAGTTCTTTGGGCTCGTTGGCGTGCGCGGCCAATACGACACGCAGGGCGGACCTTCTGCGATCCGACCGATCAGAGCACTCTTTTGGCGGTCAAAGAAACTGGAGTAAGAAAATGCATCTGGCGTGTCTTTCCGCAGGCAAAGCGTTCATCCGGGAGGTGGCGAGAACAGGTCAGACTATTGGGACGGTACACACTCTAGGCGCCCTGCATCTTGGGCATGCAGAACTGATCAGAAGAGCAGCAATCGAGAATGACGTCGCGATTGTCACAGTCTATCCGAACAAGACCCAGCTTAGACCAGGTGGGAGCTACGAGTTCAATTTGGACGATGATATTGGACTTGCCCTGCGTGCGGGAGCAATTGCCGTGATTTCCTCGAACGACACCGAAATGTTCCCGCCCGGCTATCGAACGTTTGTATCGCAAGGCGACTATCATTTGCGTTTAGATGGGCCTGAGGCGTACTTGAAGGAAGCCGTTACCGGGGCAGTCCGCTGGATCTGTTATGCGCGACCAACTCGCAGCTACTTCGGCCTGAAAGATATCGGTCAGGCGATCCTGGTGAAGCGGGCCGTCGCAGACCTCCTTCTCGATTGCGAGATAAGGTTTGTGCCGACCGTGAGATACAAGAACGGAGTGCCCATTTCGTCGCGCTTGAGGCGATTTAGCCGCTCCGAGCTTGATGAGCTGTCGAGTCTCTTCACGGCACTCAACCATTCGAGGAAAGAGATCGCCCACGGCGCGTCGAGCGTCAAGGATCTGGTAGCGTCGGCTATATCTAAAATAGCGTTCCGACAGTTTAAACTCGATTTTGTTCGGATTGTTGGCGCTGATAGCTTCGAAGACCTGGAGCAGGTCAAGCTGCCTTTCATAATTGTTGGAGCGGCAATGGCTCATGGTCTCAGAGTCTTCGATAGTATCTACGTTCCAGATCAGGATACACTCCTGAATGGTCCTCCGGATGTCTGGATCGATCTGCCTGAACAGTCCTAGCCAGACGATTATGCAAAGTCGTGATTTCGACAAAAGTAGCCGCCCCCGGCCGTGCCTGGACGCAGGGGCTATCCTATGACTGTGCATTCGGCTTGACGTTGCTTCCAGCGCACAGCCATCGTCCAACCAGCGGCGATAGCTCGCACCGATCCACAGAGTAGATCGACTTGGAAAGTCAATGCGATCCTTACTGCTCGATGTGGTAGGGGCGGGCTAGCTGGACCTTGAGATAGTCTGTTCGAGCGGCTCGTCGCAGCCAAACGCCACGCGAGCTCGAAACGGTGAATCGCGGCCTTGGATCCGTAAGCTCTCGAGAACAAAGTCTGCGGAGACGATCATGAAAAGGCGATTGGAAGATCATAGAGCGGACGATGGGTGTATTATCCCGCTGAGCAATCTGGATGTAAGCGACGCCAAGCGCTTTCAAGACGACAGCATCTGGGGTTGCTTCGAGCGGTTGCGAAGGGAAGATCCCGTTCATTACTGTCAAGACAGCCCTCATGGTCCATATTGGTCACTGACGAAATACCGGGATATTGTAGCGGTAGATACCAATCACAACGTATTCTCGTCGGAGCGGGGTGTCGCGATCGTCGACGAGCCTGACGAGCACCTGACCCCGAGTTTCATCAAGATGGGGCCCCCGAAACACGCCGAGCAGCGCAATACCGTAAGTCCGATCGTTGCACCGGAAAGCCTGACGAAGCTCGAAAGCCTCATCCGCTCTCGGGTCAGGGCAATTCTGGACGGCTTGCCGCGCAATGATCCGTTCAATTGGGTGGATATGGTCTCCATCGAGTTGACAACGCAGATGCTCGCCACGCTGTTCGACTTTCCATTCGAGGATCGGCGACTCCTGACCTATTGGTCAGACGTAGCTGTTACAACTCCAAAAGCAGGCCACGCGATCGACAGCTGGGACAAGCGAAGCACAATTTTGTCCGAGTGCCTGGACTATTTCACCCGACTTTGGAACGAGCGCATCAATGCCGAGCCGCGCCTCGACCTGATTTCCTTGATGGCGCACTCGCCCGCCACACGCCATATGAAGCCGAGTGAGTTTCTCGGAAATCTGATTCTGCTGATCGTTGGGGGGAATGACACCACGCGCAACTCGATTACCGGCGGCGTCTTGTTCATGAGTCAGTACCCCTCCGAACTGCGAAAACTAACCGACAATCCCAAGCTGGTCTCGAGCGCCGTGTCCGAGATTATTCGATACCAGACACCGATCGCTCATATGCGCCGCACCGCCGCGACCGATAGCATCGTAGGCGGGAAACAGATCAGGAAGGGCGACAAGGTCGTCATGTGGTACATCTCCGGCAACCGGGACGAAGAGATCTTTGAGAACGCCAACAGTTTCGTCATCGACCGCAAGAATGTGCGGCAGCATCTCTCGTTCGGATTCGGCATCCATCGTTGTCTTGGTCGACATCTTGCGGAACTGCAGTTGAGAATCCTCTGGGAAGAGATTTTGGATGCGGGACTGAAGGTCAAGGTTGTCGGCGAACCTGAGCGAATTGCGTCCAACTTCGTGCACGGCTATTCCGCTCTCCCCGTGCAGATTGCAGCCTAGGGCCTGATCGCTCCGGTCTGGCAGCCGGCACGCGGTGGAGTTGGGCTCGTCCTGAACCATCTTCGCTTCTGCAAGCAGCGAAGATGGTTTGATCAACGCGAAACAATTGCTGAATGTCGGGATCTCGTCATCAACCGGAAGACGTTTGAAGTGCCCATGAGGAGCGATAGCGCGCGGACCGCTTGCAAGCGCCTGACAAGCCGAAAATGCAACCGCCACGGTAACTCCGATGCCCGTCTCCGTGCTGCCTTGGATAGCCGGAACCGTAGAGGCCGATGAACTTGATATTGAAGAGTGTAGCGGTGGCAGCGATTTTCCTTGGAGAAGCGCTTTCGATATTCGCCGAGTTGATTGCCTCAAGGCAATTTGCAAAGGCCGGCGGTCATCTGGCAATGCTGTTGCCGATGTTTCTCCTGGTATCCTTCGGTGGCATCCTCCTCGTTTGCGGATACGCACTGGGCTACATGCATCTGAAGAATATCTGGATCGTTGTCGCGATATCGGTGGGAGCTATTCTGGTAGTGGAGCCGATTCTGACGCTTCTGCTATTTCGAGACGTGCCGACGGCGGGTTCGCTGATTGGGCTGATGCTCGGAGCGCTTGGTACGCTCGCTGCCATATTTCTATGAGAGTGATCTGACCGGGGCTTGATGGCGCCGGCTCGGCGAGATGTAGTTTGAAAAGGACTTGCGCAACGTCGAGTCTGCTCGACGGGGAAATGTTGTTACGGATCGGCCTTCAGCGTCTCGTCACACTCGGTCTATGGCCGTTGGCTTGGTAAGCTCTTCGCTCGAAGTCGTCTTACCGATAGCGGGACGCGTGCGGTGGCCGTAGGTCTGCCGATCGATGTACGCTGGCCATTTCTGCTTGACCACAATTCGCCGTTCAGGAAGCGGGCGTTCTCCTGGCTGCTCTCTAGCGTTTGGGATGGCTTGGCCCGTTCTTGTGAAAAGAGCCACCGGCATAGGGGCGGGACTCTTCCGGATCGCCTCGCGGCCGGTACTGTCGCAGTCCACAGCAGATCTTAACCGGGGCACGTCAGGCCGCGGTCACGCCTCAGCTGATTATCCCGCAACAGTTATCCCGCATCGCTGTCTTCAGCAACACAGGAGGTGCGATGGAAAATGGAACCCTAGGCGACATCGGCTTTCTTGTGCATCCGGAAGAACGCTCTTGGTCAGCTAGTCGTCAGCCAGGCGGTCTATCCAGACAGGCTGCGCATTCTCGACTTTTATCGGAGATAAAATATGACGGGCATTGGCCGAGCTGGCACATCGCAGGTTGGGGCTGCAGGAGCCGACAGCACCGGGCAATTAAGCAGTTCGAGCCAGGAGCCCGGCCTCTTCCCGGGGGAACGCAGTCAATCCTTCGACGCCGTCCTGCAGCGGATGCGCTCCGGGCCTCAAGATAGAACTGCGGCGCTCGCGAACCCGCCACCAACTTCGGATGTGGCGGCGCCAACGCGGAACGAGATTAAGGCAGCAAAGCGAAAATTGGACAGCCTGCTTGAGGAGCTTGAAACTTGTCGTCGAGCGGCCAGGCACGCCCGGGACTTGCCCGAGGCGCAAGAGCTGATCGACCAAGTCGTCAGGGCAGGCTCAGCAGTTCTGGACCACTACGCCGATCTGCCCCCCGATCTGGCGCGTCGCATTCTGCCCGACGATCGGGCTCGTCGGCTCCGCGATGACACGCTGGACGCGGGCGACGAATGTAACCGCTTGGCCAAGCAGATTGTCGACAAGCTGGAGGAGAGCAGAAAAACAGCAACAGGCTGGCTCGAGAAAATCAGAGGCACCGCTACGCCCGACCAGCTGAGCCGCATGGTTGCAAGCGTGGCGGAACACTATGCGGCCTGCATGGAGTGGTGGGGAAAGAAGGCATTGCGCTCGGAGCGGATGCAGTCAGTCTGCGCGGCTACTGCCGACTTGGCAAGCGCTACGGCCGAGATGCGCAAGGCCGAAGAGGCCGCATTAAGGCTGCATACCGGCTGGGCGCTCAATACGAAGTGCATGTATCTGCAATCGCGGATCGCTCTTGCTCAGCTCTTGATTAACTCGCAAGCGAGCACGCTGGAACCAGAGGTGCGCGGCGCCCTCATGGACGAGAGCGGGCGGGTGCGTCTGCTCGGGACCTTCATCGAAGATGTTTTTCCGGCGTTCGTATCGACCGCCGCCGCCGTTCTGAAGAGCGATGGAGCGGCGCTCGACGTTGAGCACCGCGTCGTTCTGGAAGGAGTCATGGAGCGGCTTTCGGAATTCGCATCGGGGGTGAGCTCCATGGTCGCCACGCTGAGGGAGGCTGGAACGGGAGCTGACCTTCCGTTGCAGTTGCTGGACGAGATCGTGGAAGGTGCGTGGCTTACGGCGAACGAAGTCATGCGGCTGCTGGCAGTGCAGCCACAGACGCCAGCCACGATTGAACCGCCGGCTTGGGCTGCGCTGCCGGAAAATACCGCCGTGGTGGGCGAAGGCAGTTTAGCGCGCAGAAAGGGCAAAGGAAGGCGCGCAGCGGCCGCAGGCGAGGGGAGTTCGACGGCCCGCCCGGCCGAGCCGCAACTCGCAAGGCCCGATGCCGCCACAGCCCCGACAGGCAAGGTTATCGTGCTCTCGGATCTCGGTACAAAGAAACTCGCGACCGCGGAGGAGGCGCGGGCGAGGGCGTCAACCTCTGCCACCGAGCACCTCCAGATGTGGCAGGCTCCGCCGTCCAGGAAAGCACTGGCGGGATTGCTCGAGCGATTGGACGAGCTGCTGCAGTTCGATCTGCCGGCTCAGCAAAGCGCCGTCTCGCAAGCGCGCCAGATGAAGCCCGAGGACGCCGACCACGTCTTGGATCTCGTCATTAAGCGCTTGCAGACGCAGGCCGCCGAGATTGAGGCCTGTGTAGCCGCGCTGGAGGAGCCTCGCCGACGTGGCCTGCTCACGGCTGCGCAAGTGCCCGAAGTGCACGAAAAAATAGTCCGGCTCAAAGGGATGTGGTCCGAGGTGCAGGGACAGGCAAACTCATTGAACGCGCGAAAGGCAGCAATCACGAGCGATTGCATGAAGACCTATGCGTTTCCATCGCAAAAGTACCTTGAGCAGTTGTGGGCGGCGGGGGAACTGGCGTCAGTGGATCCACCGCGCGCCTTGAGGGAAGAGCCAGGGACGCTGTTCGAGATCAAGCTGCAGCCCAAGGCGCTGCGCAACGGTGCGAAGCCAAGCCCGATGTGGGTGCACATCCATACTAAGCGGCCGGTACATGCCTGGCAATTGGCAACGCTGGGCGATCGCGAATTCGCCGCTTGCCACGTGAAGTCCGACGAACAGCGCGGCTACAATCAGCACTGGCAGAGCGCTCGAGCCGCCGAGGGGCACGAGAATGTTGTGATCCACCGCGGCAAGCTCACCCCTGCGTTCTGTAGGTCGTTGTTGAGCACCGCCGCTGGCGGCCATGCGTGGCACCCCCTTCCCGATCCGGAGCACGTGTCGGCGCAGATGGCTCGACTGGGAATCTAGTGAGCTGGTTGTCTTGCGGCAGCGTGCCGTTTGGTGGCAGCTTTCATGCCTCCGGATCGGCTCGGCGGATTGCCTGAGCAGCACCGAGCCCCTTCAGCTCCATCTCGCAAAAGGATGGAGCCTGGGGAAGAGAACACGCGCCACGGGATGCTTGTCAGCCGGCGATCCGGACAATTGTCGATCGCCGGACAAGCAAGCTGCCATTATGAGGCGTGGCGAAGATCGGCGCTCGGGCGAGAAGCTAGGCCACCGAGTGCGACAGGCGGAGAAACATGTGCCTGATGCCGGCGGCGATCCGCTCGGATGTAACAGTGCTTTCGTCTGTCTGACCGCCGCGAACTGGCGCGCAAACCCGAGGCGGAGCTTGAACGGCCTGCGGATGGTCCGGATGCACGGGAGCTGAGTATCCCGGGCCGCTTTGACGAATCGAATCGGGCGGTGCACAACAACGCTGCCTGATTGCTACTCTTGCATAAGGCTACGACGGCCCCAGCATCCCGCCTCCAGACCCCCGGAGGATGCTGGGGCTTGTCGTTCTTCGTTGAGCGCCTCAAGCCGAGTGACGTCGGAGCTGCCTCTCTTCAAATGACAATGGCGCCGAGCGCCGCCGAGAAAATTCCGTAGATGGGCCCATGGTCAGTCATGTCCCTGCTTTTTTCAGTCGCCATCACGACCGACCAACGGTGGCATCGCCGGAAGAGTAGGCGATGCTTCCGCAGCCCGATCAGCTTGGCGGGGGCTGTCCATTGAGTCGTGGCGCGAGCTCACGACAGCAATCCGTATCATGGGTCTGAGCGATCTTTACAGCTCGATGCCGTGCGCCCCAAGCACCCGGTGCATCACCTCTGATCTTGGACAACAGGATCGAATTTTTCCAGATCATCTATTCTCAAAGTCGCCTTGAGCATAAAATATGATCTCTCATGTGAGAAGGCGCACGACAACCTACTAGAGTTGGTGAGTTGATGACGCTGCTGGACCGATTGATTTGAAGCCAAGCAATGGTACACAAAAGTAAATTCCGGTGAGCTTGCATGTGAGCTCGCATGGAATCGAAATCGTGCGAACAAGGCTATGTCGGCTCTTTCAGCCTAAGCAAAGCCCATTTACTCGATCCGCCGCAGGTCATGTCGAACGACAGCACGTTGTCACCGATTTCCGAAATTTTGCATGCGTACTGGCGGTCTGATCGGTGGTTGCTTCTCGTCGTTGTCGCAGTGGCGCTGATCTCCAGCGCGACCAGCGTCGCAGCGCCCTATGTATTTTCGTATCTCATTGACCGTCTCCCGCGCGGGCGAGACATGTCGGCGCTTGCGTGGGGGTTCGCTGGCTATGCGATCCTACTCGGTGTAGCCTCCGCATTGCAGCGCATGCTCCAGTATCTCTCCTTTATGACAGCCGAGAACCTGGGCTTCATCGCTGCAACAGGCTTCTTCGATCGCATCCTGAGGAAAACCGCGGCTTTTTTTCTTGAGCACAATCCCGTGGAGATACAGAGTGCGGCCGCGCGCGGGCGTAGCGCGCTGACGGCGTTGCTCCAGCTTGGGACCATCGTCTTCATCCCTGCTGCAACACAACTTCTACTTACGCTCGCTACTCTTGGTGCGCGCCTCAATATCCAGATCGCTGCAATCGTTGTCGTCTATGGGGTAGTCGCGATTACATTGACGTGGAGTTCCACGCGTCGGGCGTACGTGTTCCTGAATCGGGCCAGCGAGGCCCGACAGGAGAATGAGCGTTTCGTTGGCAACGTCATGAACGCCATGGACACTTTGCGCTATTTCGGCAGTCATACATGGATGAGCCAGCGCTTTACGATGAAGGCGCGGGAGGTGCGTGACAACTGGCGAGCCTATGTGTTGCAACGCCTTGCCTACATCGCCGTGCTCGGCCCAGCCGTCGCGCTACAATTTGCGGTCACGCTTTTCCTTCTTATACCTGAATACCAGGTTGGCGCGGTCACCATCGGGGATATGGTGCTATTCAACACGCTTTTACTCCAGCTCAATATGCCATTCGAGATGGTTGCGCGAGCGATCTCTGACGTGGCGCGGTCGCGAGCCGACCTCATCCCTCTAACTAGGCTGTGGGCCGCACCAGAAGAGCGGCGAGCATTTCACGCTCAAGATTTTACCCCCTCCGCTGGCCAGCTATCTTTCGAGGGCATTGGTTATACCTACGACAACGGTCGTGGCGTCACGAACGTCTCGTTTATGGCTGGGCGCGGCGGGATCACCTTCCTTGTCGGTGAATCCGGATCGGGAAAGTCGACAATTTTTAAGCTCGTCTTAAAATCGATTGAACCAGACTGCGGTCGTATTCTGCTAGATGGAACCGATATAGCGGGCATCGATCGCGCGGATTGGTATGCCGCAGTTGCTGTCGTGCCGCAGGACGTGATGTTGCTCAATGAGTCGCTAGCCGACAACATCCTACTAGGACGGCCCCGCAACGAGGTGCGCCTTCGCGCTGCCTCGGAAAAAGCCGCTATTCTCCCCTTTATCGAGGCTTTGCCGGCAGGATTTGACACAGCCGTTGGAGAACGCGGTTTGAAAATTTCCGGCGGGGAGCGCCAGCGTATTGCTATTGCCCGCGCGCTTTATGGCGAGCCGGCGATCCTTCTTCTCGACGAGGCCAGCTCCGCGCTCGACGAACAAACCGAGCGGGACATTATGGACCATATCCGCACTCTAGCCAAAGATGTGACGGTGTTGGCGATCACTCATCGCAGAGGCGTCGTTTCTACAACCGACGTCGTGGTCGACCTGACCGACTGCGGCTTGTCAGTGACATAGGCGCAGGGAGTGATCAGCCCGGCGCGTTGACTGTCTGCACTGGAGGTTGCATTGCTGGACGAGATGTCTTGGCAGCTCAAGGAGCTACCCACGTCGTAGAGACGATCCTCGGCATCTATGACGGAGTTTGCGATCCCTGCTCCGGTGGACGCGAAATATTCTAGGACGCCGATTGCCAATATTCGCCCCGACCCCGGGGCTTGGCATATCGGACAAGCGGCCATCCGCGCCTCGTGGGCGGCAGGCGCTTCGTCGATCGGGTCGTGTTAAGTGCCGCGAGCGCCCGACAGTCTGATGGCGCTGGCAACAGTCGACAAGACTCCTGAGGGCTGTCGGAGCCGTCCGTGCTGTCGGTGCTCTCGATGGCCGCGACCGACCGCATCAAAGGCGGCGACGTACATTCTTGTTGGCCAGCGCGAGGCAGCGCGCGATATCATCCGGAAGTGACCCGTGATCACATTGTCCGGCGCTATGACGGGCTTTTACTTGTGCGCAGAGCTCTAAGTGGTGCCGTCTCCGGCATCATGAGCATGGCAAAGAGTCCGGCCGCGCTAGCGACAAGCATGTACCAGGCGGGCGCGAGCGCGCTCCCGGTAAGGTGGATCAGCCAGGTGACGACTGGTTGAGCTGTGCCTCCGAAAATCGCTATCGCAAAAGCGTAGATCGTCGCGAAGGCGCCACCACGAATGTTCTTGGGCAAACCTTCGGCCATGCTCACATAGAAGGCGCTATACGGAATCGTTCCGATCAGGGTAAGCGCGCCGAGACCTCCGAGAAGTGCGAGGGCACTGCGGCTCTCTGCAATCCACAAGAATACCGGATAGGTCATCAGCAATGCAGTGACCTGCGGCCATATCATGATGTGCCGACGGCCTGCGCGGTCTGCGAGCCAGCCGCCCAGCAGTGCGGCAGCAATTCCTACCGTATTGCTGATGAGCGTGGTACCAAAGGCGAGAGGCGCGGAAACGTGCAGGGTGTTCAGCGCATAGGTGGTCATATATCCCGTGACATAAGTAATGATCGTGCAGCTGGCCAAGATGACAAATCCCAAGCTCATGATGCGGCGAGCGGCAGGCGATCTCCCTACAGGTTGCATGACTAGAGCCGGCGCCTCGGGGCGGTGCAACGTTTCGGGCAGGCCGCTCCGGAACCAAAGTCCGAAGGGTAACGTAGCGGCGCCGAGCAACAGCGCGATCCGCCATCCGTACGCATTGAGTGCCTCGCTCGTCATGGTGAGGGAGAGTATTACTCCAACGAGCGCTCCGGCCGTCGCAGCGATCTGTTGGCTGGCGGGTTGAAGCGAGACAGCAAGACCGCGTCCTTCGGTCGGGGCCGCTTCCATCAAATACGCGGTCGTCGGACCAACCTCACCGCCCAGCGCGAAGCCCTGCACTAAACGTGCGAAAATGACCAGCAGCGGAGCGGCAATTCCTATTGTCTCGTACGAGGGCGTAACAGCCAACAACAGGATCGCGGCGCTCATCATGGCAAAGCTGGCGGTCATCGCGGGCCGGCGGCCGGCCCGATCCGAATACGAGCCGAGCACGATGGCCCCGATCGGTCTGGTCACAAAACCCGCGCCGAAGGTTGCGAGCGACAGCATGAGGCTGGCGAACGGGTCGCTTGCCGGGAAGAACGCTTGGCCGATCTGGATTGCGAAAAAGCTATAGGTCCCGAAGTCGTAGAATTCGAGAATATTGCCGATCGTTGCACCCAAAACGGCGCGGCGGGTCAAGCGTTGGTCTGCGGCATCGAGGACCGAGTCCGGCTTCTCCTGAGTAAATTGCTTGGCCATCCTCGATCCGTGTGAAGCGCGATCGCAGGCCTGAGCATTTCGACCAGTCAGGGCGCGCACGTTGCACTCCGCTTGCCGCACACGTCTCTACCTTGATGATCTGGCACGGCTAGTGCGCCAGTCCACATGTAGACTGAAGCGTTGTCGGGACGAAGCTCATGATAACGTGTGCAATAAAAATGCCTGCCTCTTGCGACCCCATTGAACCCTTGAACTGATCGCGCCCTTGCCAGCAAAGACAAATAAGAGAACCCGCCGCAGTTGTCGCGCGGCCCCAGACATTGCGCTGCTGTGCAGTGGCGGGTTTGCGACAAAATTGGCGGGCGCCGCCTGCTCTGATCTTGCGATCGCAGCCGTCAGGTAGCAATCGGCGACGACTCCGCACCAAAGGTGCGATCGGACAAGCTCGAGTTGCTTCAACCGTCGCATCTCGGTCGGCAGCAATCCGTGGTACTTCCTTTTCCAGTTGAAATAGGTCGCCTAGCTGACTCCGGCCCTGCGGCAGATCTCCGCAACCGCAACCGCTTGAGAATGAACGCCTTCTTGGAAAATTTTGAGGCCTTCATCATCTGTCGCTCCTCCCAGCCGAGAGGATTCGGCGGCGAAAGCTCTAGCCAAAAATGTCCAGTTTGCCGGCCTCAGATCACTTGAATCGCACGCAGCGTCAGGTTGTATCTCAGATAGGTGGGACGGTCCCCGACCACGCGAAGGCTCTCCAACGACCGACACGGATTGCGAATGTCTCAACTCTTAGGCTCACGCCGCGGGAATCCCGTCATCAGCGGAAAGCAGGGCGGTTTGGACGGTCTCAACGCTCTTCATTAGCAATGGTGGCGGTGTTGTTCACCCGATGCAAGCCCCTTCCGCCTTCGAATGCACCTGGGAGCACCAACACGACGCCATTACGCAAGTGGAGGCTTGCGAATTGCCGATGCTGATCTCTCGTTACGAACGCGGCTGCGCCTTCAAACGCGGTTATGAGCCATCGCCTTTAAGGCGGGATAGCTTCAATCTCACAAGCGGTGAAATCCTCCCCTGACCTCGACGCGAGCGTGTCAAGCGATGCTCTTATCGATCGAGCGGAGCTGGAGCTCTGCACCGATTGAACAACTTTAACAAACGACTAACATTTGATGAACGAAACGGCAGCCATGATGACCAGCGAATCTATCGTGATTTTGGGCGGCGGGTCGGCAGGATGGATGACTGCCGCCTATCTCAAAAAAGCGTTGAGGGGTGTCGATATCGCGCTTATCGAGTCTGCTAACGTTGGCACCATTGGGGTTGGTGAAGCCAGCTTCAGCACAATGAAATTATTTTTTGATTATCTTGGCCTTGATGAATCGGAATGGATGCCACCTTGTAATGCTACCTATAAGCTCGCGATCAAATTCACCAACTGGACCGCTGGGGGCGGTCATTTCTATCATCCGTTTCAACGCTATGAGGTCATAGACGGAAACAATCTTGGCGAATGGTGGTTACACCTAAAGCCTAATGAGACACCATTCGATTCCGCCTGCTTTACCACCCCCTCTCTATGCGAGAACAACAGATCTCCAAGATACTTGAACGGTGAAGTCTTCGATCACAAGGTCAAAACCACCTTCAATTTTGCTAGCGAGGCGCCGCCAAATACATTCCTGTCTGATCACCGGTTGCAGTACCCTTATGGGTATCATTTTGAAGCCAGTCTGCTCGCGAGCTTTCTTAAGAATTATGCGACGGCGCTTGGCGTTCGGTGCATCAAAGACGATGTCGAAGACGTGCTTCTCTCGAGTGATGGTTCGATCGATTGTCTCAGGACGCGCAGAAATGGGGCAGTGAAAGGATCGCTTTATGTAGATTGTACCGGTTTTCGCGGTCTCCTCATCAACCAGGCACTCAAGGAACCGTTCGTTTCGTTCCAAGACGTCTTGCTGAACGACCGCGCGATAGCGCTGCAGGTCCCCTACCAAGCCGACACATCAAATATCCAGCCCTTTACCTCAGCCACTGCTTTACCGTCCGGCTGGGTGTGGAATATTCCTCTCTATAATCGCGTGGGGACCGGCTACGTCTATTGCAGTCAGTTCATCTCTTCCGAGCAAGCTGAATCTGACCTTCGCGCACATTTAGGTCCGCGCGCGAAAGATTGCATCGCAAATCACATCAAGATGCGAATCGGCCGTTGCCGCAATTCTTGGGTCAAAAACTGCGTCGCAATCGGTTTGTCCTCCGGTTTCGTAGAGCCACTAGAGTCGACCGGGATTTTCTTCATTCAGTTCGGCATTGAGGAGCTCCTACGTCATTATTCAGGTTCCACGACGGACTCGGACGTAGTGGCCGACTACAATAGGATCATTGCCGATTGCATCGATGGGGTGCGCGACTTTCTTGTCCTTCATTATCGCGCTTCTGATAGGGCTGACACGCCGTTTTGGAAGGCGACTAAGGAGATCTCTGTACCTTCCTCGGTGGATCAACGTCTTGCACTTTGGAAAAAGCGGCTTCCGAACGACAGGAGTATCAACTCGTGTTATCACGGCTTCGAATTCTACTCGTATTCTGTGATGCTGCTCGGGTTGCATTATCGACCCGTCAATAGCTTGCTTACTCTGCGGCACTCTAACGTAAGCGCTGCCGTTGCGGCATTCCAAGCAGTGCGGGATCGGACAGCCGAGTTGGTCCGCACATTGCCGAGCCATTTGGAATATCTTCAGCATCTTCGGCGAGCGAGGAACTGAACTCGACTCCTGATTTTCGACCAGCGGATTAGGTGGTGCGGATGCCGTTCAATTTTGATAACGAGCGGACCACGAAGAGGAACGGCACTCAATCTCTCCATGCCGCCCGGCTCGTTGGTCATGATCAAGGAGGACCGCGAGTGCCGACGCAACATCGTGAACAGCGAAACCAACATGTTGGCGCCGACATCTGCATTCGTGGCAGCGATGCTGCTTCTTGGGCGAGTTGCACAATAGAAGAAATGCCGCTCGATCATCGCCTCTACCCGTTCCGACCGCCGATTCCGCTTTGGACATACCCAGGTCGTACTCTGCGGCAGAGCTTCGTGGCCCTGGCGGAAGCCCTGCCATGGCGGCCTACCCCAGCAGCCATTTCGCCACGGACCGGACCGCTCATGGCTTCCGGGGCGGCATAAGCTATGCCAAGAGGTGAGGCCCCCTTGGCCGCCTCAGTCAGGACGGTTGAACGGGCGAGTAATCATGGCTTTTGAGACACAGCATCCAGTATTCGAGGCCTTGCGCGAGCGTCTATTATTGGGCCATTGGCTACCCGGCACAGCCTTGAAGCCTGCGGATATTGCCGATGAGCTTCGCGTCGGCATTTCGCCCGTACGAGAGGCTTTGATACGGCTGACTGAGCGCGATGTGGTGCAAAATGTCGACCACAAGGGGTTCAACGCCAGGCCGATCGACCCACACCAAGCCATCCTGTTCTGCAATATGCTGTCGCAAATGTATGTCGATAGCATCAGCGATTTCACCAAGGCGAAGTTGATCGACGAAGTGGCGGCAAGCTTCTGCGGTGAAATTAATCCCATTTACGCAAGCAATGCGGATCCCGCCAAGCTCTTCTTGAAAGCAGGCGAGTGCTATCGGCGCGCGTTGCTGGTCAAACAGCATCGCCACATTGCAGATCACGTCGCGGACGTCGTCTATGTCTACCTTTCACGCGCAATGGGAACGCGTACGTACTACAGCGATTTGCTTGTCGAAAGCCAAAGTATTAGTGCGTTGATGGTCGAAGGGCAGCACAAGGCCGCAGCACGTGCCATCCAGGGCTTTTTCAGACGCCGGGTCACGGAAATTATGCGAGCACAGGCGAGGCTCTCGCGGATGCCGACCACGACAAATCTAGCACGGAGTCATGTGAATTTATCACGCCCCGGCGGTGCGTAACTGCTATGATCGTCGTGTCCGACGCGAGTTGCCGAAGTTCGTCGAAGATTCCGCGCTCAGTCTGCTCGTCCAGACCGGAGCTGGCCTCGTCGAGGAGCAACAGCCGGGGCCTTGCGATGAGTGCACGGGCGATCGCAAGGCGCTGCCTCTCGCCGCCGCTTAGCAATTGGCCCCGTTCGCCGACGCGGTAGTCCAAGCCCTCCCGCAAGGAAGTCACCTTATCAGCCAGATGGACACATTCTAGCGCGTGGAGCACGTCCGCATCGGAAAACGGGCGGCCCAGCAGAACGTTTTCGCGGATACTCAGATTCATCATCATGGGCTCTTGGGGCACGTAACCTACGTGCGCCAAGTAATCTTCCGGATCGATCGTGGTCAGGTCCAGGGAGCCAACGCGTACCAGGCCGCTGTAGCCTTGATGCATTTTTAGCAGGAGTTGCATAAGCGTCGATTTGCCAGCGCCTGACCGTCCGATGATGAAGTTGATGACGCCGGGCTTGAACTCGCCCGTTATCCCAGAGAGAAGCGGCGAGGCGGCTCGCTCATAACCAAACGAAAGCGCGCTGATGGAAATGGTGAGTGAGGCCGATATCGGCATAGTACGCTTGAGCATAGCGGGTCGTGCCGCTGGGGCATGTGCATCAAGCAGCGCCTGCAGCGGTTCGGCCATGCCGCGCGCAACGATGATGTCCCGAATTGACATGCCGATAAGCTCGAACGGCCGGTTCAGTTGAACCAGGATCATGCTCACCATGACGAGCCCACCTATCTCGCCTGACCGCTCATAGAGCCACAGCGAAAGCCCCAAGATCGAGGCATACTGAACGAACAGGAGGGTGGCTTGCAAAGCGCCATAGCGCAATCGGACACCATAGAACCTGAGCCAGGCTCTGCGCGTGGCGGTGGTCTGGCGATTATACAACTCAGCGATCCAGGGTTGAGCGCGAAACACCCTGATCGAAACGATGTTTTCGATTGCATTTCCTAAAACGTTCGAACCCTCGTTACTTGAGGCTTGCGCCTGAGCCTGATACACCTTTGTAACGCTATTGCTCTTCCACGTTATCAGTACGAGGACGGCGCCGTAGGCTACGACGAACAGCGCCACAAACCAATTGGCGGCTCCACCGACGGCAAGGAACGAGAACGCAACATCGGCGACCCCGCCCATCAGCACCATCAAATAGAGCTGGATGTAGATCTTATTGGACTGGTGCCAACTCTCTACCATTGCCGAAATCTTGCTCGGATTGTTTTGAGCAAACAGCGATCCCTCGGCGCTCACCAGAGCGGCCATGATCTTCTTGCTGGAGAGATTACGAACGTCCTGTTCGAGCCTGTTCGACAGAACCGCCTTGACCTCCTGCAAGCACCGAGCAAGCGCGGCCGTAACGGCAAACAGCAACAACAAACTGAGCGTATAAAGCGGCGGCGCGCTGGCCAGCCGGGCGACGGCCCGTGAGAACAAGAGCGGCCCGGCGACCGTGCAGGCGGACGCTGCAATGGTCGTGAGCAGGAAGCCCACGACAAGAAGGCGAGAAGATTGCAAGCTCGCCTTGATGATGTCCCATTGGAGCGGGGGTAAGAGCGGCTTACCCGAGTTCATGAAGGTCCATCCAATCGGCAACAGCGCAGACACGAACGAGTGCAAACGCTGAGTCGTAAGACAAATTGTCGATAGCAGAACGGAGGAGATCGCGGGAGATCAAGCCGTGCCGATACAATGCACTACGCTCGACACGTGACGCCAAGGCACCATATTCGTACCGCATTAGCATGTCGCGACCGGCACCTTTGCCAACACGATAATAGATCACGTCGGGCAAGTCTTCCCGGAAGGCCTCGCGCTCAAGTGCACGATCAATTCCATTTGAGTGGTGATGTCGGCGAGCCGCGAGGAGGCCCGCCTTGATGAGCGGCCAGAACACAAAGGCCTTTCGCTCTTCTACCGCAATGTCTCGCAGTGCGATGCGATTGAGCTCCGCATTGCGCATGCCGAAGAACTGAAACAGTCGCGTCGTCGGCAGGTGGCGTAGGGACCTGGCGCCAGGTACGAGCTCTGCACGGATATCCGGCCGCGCTGATGCGACAGGCGACTGCGGAAATCGAAGATCACCGAACATATCCCGGCGTAAGTCCCGGCTGCTCTGACCGGTGATCACGTCGCGAAGAACACGCCAGACAGACGCTCGAGCCTGAATCGCAAGGCCGGCGAGCTCGCGCAATGCCTCTCCTGGCGATCGGGATTCGGCAAGCAGCTCTCTGGCCATCGTCAAGCGGCGCATTCTGAGAAATAGTTGATCGCCTCCATCTCCTGTGAGCACCAAGCGCGATCCTGCAGCCTGCGCAGCCTCGTGAAGTTGAGCCGTTGTGGCGATTGTGGCGGCTAGCTTACAAGGTCGCGGCGTTGGAGCCAGCAATTCTGACGATAGGTGGGTCATCGACGAGCGAGCATTCGCTTCGACATAGGTTGGCGCGCCGCCCACCTGCTCGGCTAGTGCGGCAAAAAAGAAGCGTTCGTCACCATTGACGTCCGTCTCTGAGTAGCTGTTCAGGAGGGAGAGGGGCCTATCTCGATGGAGGTCGGCCGCAGCCAACGCCACTACCGACGAATCAAGGCCCCCGGAACATTCAATGCTGAAAGCACCGCCGTAGCGGCGCGTTTTGTGAGCGACGCTCGCCGAGATCAATTGGCGAAAGCTGGCCACGTCATCCTCGAAAGAGACCGCCGACGCGTTGAGCCTAGCCACGGCGCCCGCCAGAAAATCGACTTGCCGAAAGGTGCCACTTGAGACGATGAGCGCCGCGCCACTCAGTAGCTCGAAAATCCCACACAACCCTGTTTCCGGGGTCAACCAGGACGCGTTGCATATCAGGCCCGTCAAATAGCCAAAGTTGAAGGCGCGGCGTTGCGCCAAGGCGGCATCTGGCAGCTTCAGTCCTGCCCAGCACTCAATCACATCATGTCTGACCTGGTAGAAGATGGAGATTTCCGAGAAAGGGGGGCGTACGATGGCGATGCCACTTGGCGCGCGAACAATGAAAGCCGCATCGCCAGCGTACCGCTCCTGCAGCAGAGCCACAATCTCCGGCAGAGACGTGCCTTTGAAGTGTGTTGGTTCCAATTGAGTCGGCATGCCGGTCTCGGCGTCAACAATATCGTTGAGCACCGTGATTTCCACGCTGCCGTTTACAACGATGGTGGCAAGCTCCTTGGCTGAATCCAAGAGCCCATCTGCTTTGAGTCTCATTTCTCGAATCTCAAGATGACGCTGTACTCCTCCACAGCACGTTTCGCGTCGTTCAAAATGAGGTCGCCAGATTGCAGCCAGGCGTGGGCTCTGAAAGGTGGCTGCTTCACACCCACGAGGAGCTCGAGCGATGCGATGTAGGGATAGAAAAAGAGATACCCACCCACGGAATCCTCAAGACAGCGCGGGCGGTGGAACCGAAGATTGCGCAGATGTTGGAATACGCTGGCGTAGTAATGGATTGTTTCGACTCCCACGGACGCCGGTGCCGTACCGCGACGCGAGGCACGTAAAAAGTCGAGTTGACGAACGATGGTCTGGCTGCGAACGAAGCGAGCAGCATGAGCCGCACGCGCATAGTGCCACACCAGATGGAGGGGTGGGAGAAAGGCTGGCGGTGAACTCAGGCAATCGCGCAACTTTGCCGTCGTCTCGGTTAGCCGTTCACGATCGTCCGGACAAGCTACAGATGTGGTAGACATGCTGTAACGATTGGATTGCAGGTCGAGGCTGATCCAACGCCCGTTAGACCACGCATGAAATACGTCGCTCACAGCAGCGATCCCTTGCCCACCGCGCCCTCAAACTGATGGGATGGGCCGAAGCCCATCCCATCAAGACGATCCGCGTCAATCGGAATCATCCATGTAATAATAATCGCCGGTCGTGTGTTCTGCGCGCCACGAGCCCCCAAAGCCTTTTGTGAGCTCGGTGGCGTCCCCGAGGTCCTGCACCGTGTCATTGATGGCGGTGTCATTGATAGCGGTTGTATTCATCCACTTTCTCCAGAGTGACCGGCATATTGCCAGCGCGCGGAAGCTAGCATCGTGACATAAAATAGGGCTTTTATTTTTTGAGTATGATGTCGACCGATTCGAAAAATAGTTTGACGTTACGGAGAATGCGGGATTTGGGCGACGAGGCAATTAGGTGGCGCGTTTGCGGCCAGCGGCCGAAGGGACGATGATTCAATCACCTATGATCATACGTACCCTGAGCCTTCCAGGATTAGTCCGAGGGGAAGGTTTCATCGCCAGGTTTCATCAACAGTCGCGTCTTACAAATTCCAATAGGCGTTAACCGCAGGTCTCACGCACCCTCAGGCTCAATCCAGGTTGAAGTTCGCTCGGGCCCACAACAACGAGCAGAACATGAAGCGCAGCCGCTGTTCGGAAGAGGTCGGGTATTCGGTCCCCATCGCCTGGCCTATTTGCCAAGTAGCCCCTTTTGCCTGGCGATCATGAACCCGTTCATACGAAGGGGGAAAGCCATGATCTACGTCGGCCTGGATGTTTTCCTAAACTCCTTGCGATATGGGAGGTCGACGGGACCGGAAAGGTTGTTCTGCGCCATCGATTGTGGGGTACCTTAAGCCTTGGGCCAGTCAAGTTGAGCGGGTGGGCCTGGAGTCAGAACCGAATTCAGAATGGCTGACGCGAATCTATTCGGAGTGGGGCTTCTGGCCGTTAGTTTGGAAGCCGCCAGGCAAGGCACCGCTTTCAGCTATGCCGGTGAAGACCGATCGGGACGATGCCGCCTAACTCTCCGCAACGGACGATCGGCTGCCGCAACCCCGACCAGCTCCGCCGATCGTCCGTTGCTCCACCTGCGCCACTTGGCGTACCTAACCGCTGCTGGATGAAAGTTCAGTGGCAGGTCACTTGGTGAAGCAAGCATTTGCTTCTCGTAGAAAGCAAGCTTGTCCATTTCCTCCTTCAGCTTTGTCAGATTCTGGGTAAGCCTCGTCACCTCCGTGGCCAGCGGCTCCGTCGGCTCCTGGCTTCGGCCGTGTCAATTTGCCTCAGATAGCGCACGCCGCTCTCCTCCAACTCAGCACGCCGTCGCTCCATCATCGCGCGCGTGAAGTTCCTGTCCCGGTTGTTCACGACCTTGAACTTGCAGCTATCGATGGCGACGGCTCGCCGCCGCCAGAAGAATCATCTCTTGGCAGAGTTCGACGAAGCTCGCACGCACCTTGCGCAGCGCCGGGTCGTTGTCCTTGCGGAAGTCCGCAATCGTCTTGTGATCGGGAGCGAGCCGACCCATCAGCCATATCACCTCGACATTGCGCCCGGCCTCTCGTTCTGGCCGCCGGCTCGACTGCCCCCGGTTTAGATAGCCGCAATGTAAAGCTTGAGGAGCACCGAGGGATGGTACGACGGCCGACCGGTGGCCGCCGGCTCCGCAACCTCCAGGCTCATCTCAGCCAAACCGAGCGCATCGACAAGTACGTCGATCACGCGAACCGGGTTGCTCTCGTCAATCAAGTCATCGAGGCATTCGGGCGCAGGTCCGCTCCCACGATCTGCCTCTTCATGAAGCGCCTCATCAATTCCCTTAAAGACTCCCAGGGGAATCGTAGCAGCAGCCCAGTGTTTTCGCTGCCAGGACGCGTTGCGGAGTTTAGCCAGTAAGCGAGTCAGTAACGAAGCCTTAGGTTGGCACAACAGATGTAGTGAACTCCACGTAGGGGGGCTCCCAACGTCATCGAAAGCGCGTTCGTGTGCGCCAAAGGGCGTCGAACAAGATCGCCCTCAGCATGATCTTTCAACTCGCGTCGTCTCGATGGGGACAACCGCGGCCGAAACTCTCCCCGGTGTAAATTTGCCGACGGAATCAGCGTCGCCAGACCGCAAACTCAATCCAACGCCGCCTGGCGCCTTCCGGCACCAAGATTCGGCGCTAGCTCTTTAACCCACGATAAGTCGCACCTTGGATCGAAAGACAAGTAATCGCAAGTCAGTTCTTCACCCGGTTGTACGTCACAGGCTGTGAAAATTCGGCAATGATCGTCATGATATGTGTTTGGCTGACTGCTGTGATTCATGAAACGGGCATTGTCAGCATTGTACTCTACAACACCATCATCAACATCGAGGTCTCTTGGATAGGCATGCTTATCAAGTAAAGCTTGAAATGTTGGAGGTAAAGTTTCGTACTGTTCAGGCGTCACGGCAATATCAACGATTGGATTATGAATCCAAATTAATGTATCTTTAGGTAGAAGAGTAGCAGAGAAAAGTCCAATACCGCCAAACTGGTCTGGCTTCAAAATGGTTTCAACAATCAACATTGAGATATCTCCAAACTAACACCCAGCAAGCTAACTGACCTGAGCCCCGCAAATCTTCTGCAAGAATTGGTAGGGTCGTTTAATCGCGCCTCCGCCACAATCCGATTTTTCTTCGATCTCTGCACTTTTTTCGGCGCTGCTGCTGTCGGATCAGGATCTCAGCGAACTCGATCGGCGAGCGTCGGTGGCGTAGTTGGGAAGGTCTATGCACTGCTCTCAGGGGTTTCAGCGACTATCTGCCTCAAAAAAATAAGAAGGGCATTGCTGGCCGGCTTTCCGCGGAGGCGCTGGATGTCAAGAGCTATAACCAGGACACGAGCGGTGGCGGCAACGTCGGGCAGCACTGGCTCAGCTGCGGAAGTCATCGGTCGGCGCTAAAGCGATGGAGATCGCGCTCGGTATCCCGACCATTGCTGATCCCGAAGATACGGCACTGATAGACTCCAGGCGGATCGACGACGCCGCTGCGCAGCGCGGCGTTGGCCAGAGGAGCTTTCTGCGGAAGGCCACGACCAGCATGTGCATCTGGGGCTGATGGACGCCGACCAATCGTCTGCCTCGCAGTCAGCTCAGTCGACCCGGGGTTGCAATGGAGCGCAGGAAACAGCCTCTTTCGCCGAGGATGTTCCCTTACTTTCGGGGCTTGAGGAGGCCCTTCTCGAGGGCAATGCCGCCAAACGTACCGGCAAGAACACCGTTGGCTTTCTTCGCAGCTTTGGCCGCTGGCTCTTCGCAAATAACAAAGAACCGATGGCTGTTCGGCTCAAAGAGGAGTCGCTGAGCAATGATGCACGCAAGTTCATCGGGACGGGTGGCACTCATCTGCACCACCCAGAACTTCGCCGAGCTCGCAAGAGTCGCGGGAGCAAACTATCGTCCATTAACAACCCCGATACCAGAGCTATCTGGACGGGCTCCTAGCGTCGGGAGTGTTCCTCGGCGTCTACATTCGTGGATGATGGATGAGCCGAACGTCGTTGGGCCCTCCCGGCCCCAAGAGGGCGGTGTAGCGCTCGCCGCGAATGTCATATTGTTTTACCGGCTGCGCAGCGTCCGGCAAGAGGCCCCAGCGGCCGAGCTTCGAGACCATCGTGTGCGGGGCGGGTTGGGTGCCGTGCGAAAAGCCCTCGGGAACGGCGAATGATGCAGCATAAATCTCGCGGACCGCGGGGGACGTCGTCTCAGCCCTGGAGGACGCCGGAGCGGCTGTTTCCGTCGACCGTCCAAGCCGCGCTGGCGAGGCCCGATTCGCCGGCCGCGCACTGGGCTGCGGAACGTTTTCCGGTCGAAATCCGGGGCGAATGGCAGCGCCGGGTGGATTGAGTGGGGTGCTTCGGCTCATCGCCGCCGCGGGCACGAACAGCGCGGTGCAGCGGTCAGTGTGAACCACGACACTGTTGGGTCGGCTGTCCTGGCTCGGCGAGATGCTGCTACCGTCAAGCGCAGCCGAGGCGTGCTGGTCGCCCTGCCGGAAGTTGAAGGGAAGAACGACCGCTCCTAAATTCAGGGGCTGCTGATGGCGCGCGGTTGGCTCGAGAGACGATGATGGGCCGGCGTCTTCCACCATCGCCCACAGCTGATCCTGATCGTAAGCTTCCTCAGGAAGGACCAATGGCGAACTGACCGCTGGCCCGAAAGGCGACGGTGCGCCGGCGCTTTCCATCAGCACACGAGCCATTGAATTGCCCGGCTCGCTCAGCTGGCGCTCAATGGCATCCAGTTCCGCATGGCTTAGCGTCCTCTGCCTCTTCGCAGGCCTCAACTGCCCGCTGTAATCCTCATCCATGAGGGCCGCGTGACTTGAAAGGGGGGTGCTCCCGGTGAGCTCGTTCGGAGCCGGCTGGTAGCCGTCGCTCCAGTTGAAGTGACGAACGGCTTCTCCGCGATCCGGTGCCTGGTGATCGCGCGCGGTTGGCTTGAGAGACGATGCTAGGATGGGTTCGCCCATCATCCCTCGCAGGGGATCCTGATCGTGACCTTCCGCAGTCAGCTCCTTCGGCCAACTCAAAGCTTCCCGGGGCGCGCTGTGCTGCGCAGCGGCGTCCCCGACGCGTCTGGTGACTGCGTCTTGGGGATGAGGACCGCCGGCACTATGGTGCCCAAGTTCCAACACCTGGGTGAGCCCACGGTCTTCGTCAGACAGATGAGGATTGTAGCGATCTGGAGAAACAGGAGTTTCTGCGACGGCAGGGGCATCAAGCTGCGGCACTGCATCCAAGTACGGCTCAAACTCCGCTTGCTGCTGTTGCGTTTGTGGCACCGTGGCGTTGTAAGCAGAGTCTCGGTCGAATGGGTTGATGCTGTTAAATGGGTCCATGTCCCGTCCCGGTTTGAGCTGGTTCGCAATCCTGAGCCGATCGTGTCGCTCTGTGGTTCTCCTCTATTAGGATCAGCTGTCGACAAGCTGACGCGCTTAGAGACTTAAGTGAGCCATTGGCCAGCCCGACCGCCACACTCACTCGAGGAACGCGCCAAGGATGCCGGGATTGCTATTTTTCGGAAACACTGGCTGGCTGAGTCGGAGCCGGCACGAACAGATTCTATTTTGAGTAGCATCATGGGACCTAGAAAATCGTCCAAATATAGAGTGTGTACCGAGCTGGGAAGTGTTCTGGACGATGCCGTCCGGATGGTGCCCGAACTGAGGCGACCTCTTCGTTGAAGGCATGTCTTGCCGAGAAGGTCTTGACTCTGGCCGCAGAGGGTGAATCGGATCCAGCTATCTTGGCACGTGTCGCGGTGCGGACAGTGCAGGAATCCTTGCAGCTGACCGATGTGAAGGAGGACCGACGTGCGACATGTTGCGTGTCGCCAGGAGAGGCTTGAATTGTTGCACTCGCAAGGCGTCATCCATCGAAAACCTTGATCCCGCTGATGGTTGGTTCGTCGCGCGGCGAAGGACCCGCACCCGGACCACCTTATAGGTGGAGAGCATATATTCGCAAAGAGGGATGCTGCCTCGCGCAGAAGCGCCTCCTTTGCCGTGGCCACCAACCGGTGGACCGCGCCCGAGAACGCGGGCCTTTGGGGTGCATAGTTTCGTCGGCTTGCTGAAAGTGCTGGATCTCCTACATTGCTATGAGCAAGAGCGAATTTTGAGCCGGGCAAGTGAAGCAATTGGAACGGCCGTTTGCCGCTCCGCTAGCAGCCAGTACGAGGCGGCGGATCGCCCTCTGGCGTGCAAACAAACAGCTTGATATCGAAATCAAAATCATGCGTCTTGTCCGGCCGTTATTTGCGCTGTGGCTGAACTCATTAGATGTTGCGGGCTGCCTGGGCCGCAGGCGCCGCGGCCTGCCACGACGGCGGCGCGACTGGAGAGCAGACAGCCCCTTCTCGCTCACACGGCTCTTAAATGGTGTTGCAGGCCACCGAGCCGTCCGCTTGCTTAGGCTAGGCCGGCGCCCGCCGGTTACGCTCGCTCCTGCTGGAAGTAGCTGGGGACACAAAGCGCCGTAGCAGATGCTCGGCAGATTCGATGTGCCGATTGTGCGCAGAATTCTTCGCTTCCTTTACTTCTCTGCCGCGAAACTTTGCTAAGTGTGGCTTCGTTCCGAGGCTCTGCGCGACTCCCAGCCGCGTAAAAGGATGTGGGGCAGCACGGCTGCGGGCACACTACCAGCGGCTGTTCAACTATCAGTGGAGCTACACAGCCGCAACGTTATCCATAACCCATCAGGCGCGCCGAAGACGCGGGATTACCTGGCGGTACGCAGGTTCGTGGGACGCTCTCCCGCAGCGTCGGTAGCCGAGCGGGAAGCCCCCGAAAAGTTGGCGGTCGGTCGCATTCCTTTCCTCACTTGTCAGCTTCTCGAAAGCCGCACCTGCCAAGATCAAACTGAACGTCCCATGCGCGAGGGGAATAGATGAACATCGATCCATCGAACACATTAGAACGCTTGACCCAGCAGCAGCGGACGCAGCAACAGCCGGGCGGCCCTATAAGCGCACAAACCAGCTCACCAGCACACCCGTCGCCGGATCAAGCGGACTTTGAGCAGCAGCTGAGCGAACTGCGGTCACACCGAACATCAGATTCAGCTGCCGGTTCGATGGATTCCCGGATTGGATCACCCTCGACCGTGACGAGGGGCAATCGGAGAGCGTGCGCCATCCAGGAAAGCGAGCGGTGCCCGGCCGCATCCTTCGTCAGGGGGCGCGCCGAACTTGCCGCATCGCTAGCCGGAGCGAGCGTTAAGGCGCTGAAGAACGAGATCAAACTCGCTGCGCAGCGAGCCGCACAGTGGCCACGAGCCACCGGATCTTCTGCCGGCAGTGTCGACGTTGACCGCATTTTCGACGATGTGCTGGCATCATCGTATCTGCCGCTGCACCGTTTTCAGAACGAGGACATCGATTGTGAGCCCATTCTAGACGAGGAGGTGAGTGCCATCGCGCATGTGCGTTCCCTCGCGGGTTTGCGTGCTCAGGCTAGCCCGCATGTTTATAAGGCTGCTATCTGCTCGGACGACGAAAGGGAGGACGAAATTGATATGGCGCGCCTCGCGGCATGGCACACGAAAGGCGTTACAGAGAGTGCTTTTGTCTCATTGTCCCAGACCCCCTCGCGACTGCTCCTTTCAAAGGACCACAGCGAGAATGGCGCGAACGCGATTGCAAAGAACGCTAAGAAGCTGCACACTTATACGGTACCAAGCGTCACGGCCTGGCCGATCAAAAAGATCAACGATATTCTAGAGCGTGGGCATGCTCCCGGAGATGAGGAGCTGCGAGATTGGTTAGGGGGAATACCGAGCGAGGAGACAGAGGTCCTGTTTCTGGGCGGCAACCTAGCTGATTATTGGACAGCCAGCGTGGATAATCCGAACATGGCTAGCACACCGCAAGATCGTACGCCGATCAAGAAAGCAAGGATCAGCTTCGATACGCCCGAGATGATGACGGATTCTCGAGCTCATTGCCCCTCGGATTCCGGCCACTGACCCCTCTCAGTCCTGACGAGCTATCGGCTGCGGTCGAATCGGCCGGGACTGGCGCCCCTGCTTTCTGCTATTTGGAAGTCAAGTGTGCCGGGCGCATGCGCGTCCGGTCCGAAGGCCGGGCCCCTCGTCAGGTCGATAGCCAAGTCAGCGAAAGCGATCATGCTTCGCCGAGAACGACGTGTTTCACGAACCCGACCGTGATGCTGTCTTACCCATCAGGTGCATCGTCGCACCAAGCGTGAATTTGGATCTTACCCAATGTTACCCAACGTTGGTTTGAAATCCACCTCAAGGCGGAAAAATGACGGATTAGCATCCCTGCACCGCGGCCCTGGAAGAGGAGGGCGCGTGGGTTTACGGGCCAAAGAGCCTAGAGGAGGGAATGATGACAAGTTTTGCCCGAAACGTTCTCATCTGTTCCACGCTTTTGGCTGGAACGGCCGTGGTCTTCACCCAAGCCAAGGCGGACGACATCAATTGGCGCCAGTTTGAAGGCGCCTCGATCGTCTGGGCCTATGACATTCATCCGTATGCCGACGCGGTCGCAGCCCAGTTGCCGGAGTTCGAGAAGCTCACGGGCATCAAGGTGACGCCCGAGCTTTATCCGGACGATGCCTATTGGAATAAGTTGACAATCCAGCTCAGTACCAAGTCGCCGAGTTGGGACGTCGTGGGGACGGGCATTCAACCTGCTTGGGATCTTGCGCCAGGTCAATTGCTTGAGCCGCTCGACAGATACCTGAACGATCCGAAACTCACGGCGGCGGGCTACGACTACCAGGATTTCTTCCCTGCACTTCGGGATGCGCTGACCTGGAAGGTCAAAGAAGGGCAGATCGAGCCGGGAAGCGGACAGGTCTGGGCCATTGCGCATGGCTTTGAGAACATCCAGCTGTTCTACCGCAAGGACATCCTCGACAAGTACGGCATTAAAGTCCCGACGACTCCGCCGGAGATGTCCGCCGCCTGCGAAAAACTGAAGGCCGCGGACCCCGCGATCACACCTCTGGGCGTGCGGGGCGTGCGATTTTGGAGCAGCATCCACACGGCTGCGATCTCGATTGCCAGGTCCTATGGGGTGCATGATTTCGTCCTCAAGGATGGCAAGGCGGACACTGGCCTCGACTCGCCGGAGTCGATCGCGTTCCACAAGGACTATGTGGACATGATCAAGAAGTGCGCGGCTCCGTCCTTTGCCAACGACAATTGGTACCAGGTGGTCGATGGCATCAGTTCGGGACGAACGGCCATGGCGATCGATTCCAATATGTTCGGTTTTTGGAATGACGTGGCCGGCAAACCCGGTTCGGGGAAGATCGCATTCGCGCCTCCGCTGCACGCTCCGAACAACAATAATTTCGAATCCAACATCTGGATCTGGTCTCTTGCGATGAATGCCGCGTCAAAGAAGAAGGGGGCAGCCTGGCTGTTCATCCAATGGGCAACGTCAAAGCAGGTCGGACTGAACGGCGCCGTTGCCGGCAAGCTCGTTAACTCTCCGCGTGCCTCTACCTGGAGTGACAAGGCCTGGCTCGAATATGCGGCAAGGCCGGAGTTCAACAACTTCGTGGACACGTTCAAGACCGTGCAGGACAGAGCGAAACTCGCATTTACAGCTCGTGTCGGCTTTGCAGAAGCAATGAATGCTTGGGCCGTCGCTATGCAAAAAATGGTCAATGGAGCTGACGTGAAGGCCACGCTGGCCGACCTCGCCTCCGAGATCCGCTCGTTGATGTGAAATGCGCCTGGGCGGCGAACATCATCGTCGCCCCCTGCATTGTAAAGATGAAGTGAGATGGACATTCCTGGATCCCACGGAGTCGTGACGCTGCAGTCTTCGACCAGTCAACTTGCCTTGCCAAAAGACAAGGCGGTCAGGAGCACACAGCATTCTCGCCTTGATTGGTGGAGCATTGCCGCAATCACCCCCGCTATCATCGTCCTTCTTGGCTTTCTTTTCCTGTTTTTCTATGGCGTCTTTCAGTCGCTGACCGATCTCAAGTTCGGTCGGCCTCTCGTCCACTTCATCGGCCTCAACAACTACGCGGCATTGATCAAGACAGGAGATTTTTGGAACAGCGTTCGTGCCACTCTTGTTTACGCCGGATCGGCGGTGCTTGCGGAAGCTGTATTCGGTCTGGCGCTTGCCAAGCTGTTCGCAACTGACGTCTTCCTTGCGCGTGTAATGCGGCCCGTCATTCTCTTGCCGCTCGTCCTGCCTCCGATGAGCGTTGCGCTCATGTGGACGACAATGATGGACCCGCAAAACGGGATTATGAACTACCTGCTCTCTCTTGCGGGCATAAGCCGATTTGCATGGATTTCAGATCCAAACACCGCGATGTTCTCGCTCGTCCTTATTGACGTCTGGACCTATACGCCATTCTTCGCGCTAATCATCTTCGCCGGCCTCCAGGGCATCAATGAAGAGATCAAGGAGGCCGCGCGTGTGAATGGCGCGAAGGGGTGGGCAACCTTCCTGCACATCGAGTTTCCTCTGATTGCGCCATACATTCTGATCGCCGCAGTGTTTCGGCTGATCGAATCCCTCAATCAGTTCGACATCATTTTCGGGACAACGCAAGGTGGGCCTGGGAATAGCACCTCCGTACTTTCAGTGCGAGCTTACATTACCGCGTTCCAGAACCTCGCCTTTGGGCGTGGTGCCGCACTGATGGTCGTCAATTGGATGATCGTGCTGATCGGAACGTTTGCCCTGGTGAAGCTATGGCGCTTCGTTCGGCAGCGCGTAAGCTGAGGATGCAATCATGCGATTGAAGCGCTCGACCTCTACCAATTTGCTTCTGAACCTGCTCGTCGGCATTTGCGTATTGATCCTGGCCTTTCCACTCGTCTGGATCGCGATGACGTCGCTGAAGCAGCAGGCTGAAGTGATGACCTGGCCGCCAACCTTCCTGTTCGTGCCGACGCTGGAGAATTTCCGTGTGCTGTTTGATGTCACCCAGGCCGGAGCGACCAGCTATGGCACCATCAAAGTCGACTTCTTAACGCCGATCACGAACAGTGTCGTCATTGCGCTGGGCTCCGTAATCATCTCCCTGCTCATTGGGGTGCCAGCCGGCTACGTCCTAGCCAGGCGAGACATACCCTTCAAGGAAGACATTGCCTTCTTCATTTTGGGCTTCCGCTTTGCCCCGGTCCTCTTGGTCGTCATCCCGCTGTTCAGCGTCTTTCAGACGATCGGATTGTATGACACCTATATCGGGATGATCTGGGTCTACCAAGTCGTTACATTGCCAATGATTGTTTGGCTGAGCCGCTCCTATATCGAAGACATCCCAAAAGACATAGAGGAGGCAGCCGCCATGGATGGGGCCAAACCGGTCCGAGTCGTGGTGCACATCGTGCTGCCGCTTTTGAAGCCGGGCCTCATCGGGGCCTCGTTGCTCATCTTCCTACTCGCTTGGCACAACCTCGCCTTAGGTCTGATGCTCAGTTCGACCAAGGCGCCGGTAACGGTCGCTCTTCTCAAGCTACTCAATCCAGGCGTTCAGTTCTACCCGGTCATGGCCGCAGGGCTGGTTGTGACGATGATCATTCCCGTCATTCTGATCGTGATCGGTCAGCGTCATCTTGAACGCGGCCTAACCTTCGGTGCCGTAAAATGAGCGTCAGGCCATTGATGTTCTTCGGAACGACGAATCTCGATCTGTGCTTCAATGTCGAGCGGCTTCCAACGTCGGGTGAAAGCCTGATGGGTACGGTGACCCGTCACCCCGGAGGAAAGGGCGCGAACCAAGCCGTTGCTGCCGCCCGGCTCGGCCTGAAACCACACTTCTACACGCATCTCGGCGATGATGATGCCGGTCAGTCGCTTTTAAAATCGCTTATGGAAGCTGGCGTTTGCACTGACGCAATCACGGTCTGTGCAGGCGAAGTCTCGGGCTCGGCCTTGGTTATGGTCGCTGACGACGGCTCCAACATGATCGTCATAGACCCAGGCGCCAATTCGAAGGTGGCGCCGGACATGATCGAGAGCGCAACCAAATTCATAGAGCACGATACAATCGTCGTCGCCGAAATGGGTATGCCGATCCCTGCGCTCAATCGACTCTTCGAGATGAAGCGTAAAAAAGGCTTCGAACTTATTTTCAACCCGGCCCCGGTAAGGCCAGGTCTTCCATCGGCTGCGTGGAGAAACGTTGATTTCGTCACGCCGAACCAGACGGAAGCTTTCGAGCTGACAGGCATCGAGGTATGCGACTTCGATAGCGCCGCGCGTGCGGCGGGGAAGCTGCTTGATCTCGGGCCCGGTGCCGCGCTGATCACGCTCGGGGCGCAGGGAGCTTATTATGCTGATGCCACGCGCTCCTTTGCTCTGCGGGCGTTTCCCGTCAAGGTCGTCGATACCACGGCCGCAGGAGATGCTTTCAATGGGGCATTCGCAGCATCGCTCGCTCAGCGACTGCCCCTAAAGGAAGCAGTGAGGAAGGCGCTAGCGGTTGCAGCCTTATGTGTGACACGGCGCGGTGCTCAAAGCTCAATGCCGACAGCCCAGGCAGTTGACGAGTTTCTACAGTCTCAAGCGATCTTGGAGTTGGAATGACCGAACAGTTCTCAGTTTTAGACCGAACGGTGCTCGTCACCGGGGCAGGCGGCGGGATTGGCTCTGCCATTGCTAATGCGTTTCGCCAGGGAGGCGCGAACGTCGTTGCCACCGATGCCAATCTGGAGAACCTCAGAGACACTCTGCCAAGATTGCCCTATGGCAACGGCATAGTGCCCATGGCTATGGATGTCGCGCGCGAGGAGGACGTCGGAAGGGTCCTCGAACAGATCGACGAACACTTTGGCCGGCTGGACGTGCTGGTCAATAATGCAGGCATAAAATCTGCCCAGCCGTTGCTTAGCGGCAGCGCTGAAAAAATTGAACGTACGATCCAGATCAACTCGATCGCTGTCCTGCGCTGCTCAAAACTGGTCGTCGAGCGCTTCATGAAAGGCAAAGGCGGACGCATCGTCAATGTCGGCTCATCGCTGTCCTCGCAAGGTGCAGTTTTCAACTATCAGGCCGGCGGAGCCGACTATTGTCTTTCGAAGGCAATCGTACACGACGTGACCAAGCTACTTGCCTATGAATGCGCGCCCCTCAGCATCAACGTGAACGCGATCGCGCCTGGCATCATTGATACTCCCATGCACGGTCGCCCGCGGGAGGAGACTGAAGCGCGCCATGGTGGCCGGATTCCGTTGGGACGGGTTGGAGTGCCTGAGGATATCGCAGGGCTAGCCGTCTTCCTGGCGAGTCCGGCGGCTTCCTACATGACAGGGCAGATCGTGCACGTGAACGGCGGGATGCTGATGAATGGCTAGCCCAAGCTCTCACCTCAACTGGCCGTCAGTCGCTGGGATCATTTCGGACCTCGATGGCGTCCTCTATCGTGGAGATGCCGCAATTATCGATGCCATAGAAGCGTTTGCGCGATGGCAGGCGGCCGGACTGCCGTTCTGCTTCGTGACAAACAATTCGACCCACACGCCGGAGGACGTCGTCCGCAAATTGGAAGCGTTTGGCCTTGCAATCGCGCCGAACGAAGTGGTTACCAGCGCGATTGCGGCCGCAGAACTCGCACGCGCGAAGTACCCGGACGCAAGCCGCGTATATGTCATCGGCGCGCCCTCGCTTGCGAATGCGGTCGCCGCGGTAGGTCTGGACGTTACTGACCAAGAGCCGCAGATCGTCATGATGGGTCTCGATCGCCGCATCACGCATGAGAAGATGCGGATCGCTGTTGAGGCGATCTTGAACGGAGCCGCCCTCATCGGCACCAACCCTGATCTTCTCTTACCGACCGCCGATGGCTTCGAACCGGGAGCAGGAGCAACAATTACGGCTGTGGCTGCTGCCGCCCAGGTCAAACCCCTGATCGTTGGTAAGCCCGAGCCGCACATGATCAAAACGGCGCTTTCCCGCCTAGGGACGGTGCGCAGCGCCACATTGATGATCGGTGACCAGATTGCGACGGATATTCAGGCCGGTAAGCGAGCTGGCCTTCCAACCGTGCTGGTCACGACCGGCGTTCCGCCCCGAGAGGATCCTGCCCTGGCGCGACCAGATTTCATCGTATCGAGCCTGGCAGAGATTGAGATCCCGGCCCTGGTTGGAGGCTCGCGACAGAGGAGAGCGTGATGGCCGATGTTCGTCTGGAAGGCGTCAGCAAGGCCTACGGGACCATCCAGATCCTGCGGAATATCAACCTGACAATCGACCATGGCGAATTCGTCGTCTTCGTCGGGCCATCCGGGTCGGGTAAGTCGACGCTGCTGCGCATGATCGGAGGGCTGGAGCGAATTAGCGGTGGGCGGCTGCTGATCGATAACGAGGTCGTCAACGATGTTGACGCGGCTGATCGTAAGCTTGGCATGGTGTTTCAGAGCTACGCTCTCTATCCGCATATGACTGTCCGCGAGAATCTCGCCTTTCCTCTACGCATGGCGAAAGTTAGCAAAGCCGAGATTGATACCAGGGTTGCGCAGACTGCCTCGCTATTGCAAATGGATCATCTCTTGGATCGTAAACCTCGACAACTCTCCGGCGGGCAGCGGCAGCGCGTAGCGATCGGGCGTGCCATTGTGCGCGAGCCCAACGTGTTTTTGTTCGACGAGCCGTTGTCCAACCTGGATACGGAATTGCGCGTCCAAATGCGGGTTCAGATTGCCAAGCTTCACAAGCAGTTTGGCAACACGATGATTTATGTGACGCACGACCAAATCGAAGCGATGACGATGGCTGACAAGATCGTCGTGCTTAGGGACGGGGTTATCGAGCAGGTAGGTAGCCCACATGATCTCTACCACAATCCGGCGTCGCGGTTTGTCGCGGGATTCATTGGCTCGCCCAAAATGAACTTCCTAGGCGGCAAGGTCGAAGCAGCGCATGAGTCGGGCATGGACGTTAGACTGAACGCGGGTACGGTGGTCTGCGTCCCGGTGGAGCCGGACAAATCGCTCATCGGCAAGCCGATCACGCTTGGGATTCGGCCCGATGATTTCTCCCCATCGTCCGCAGAGAAGGATATCGCGATCGATCTCGATCTCGATTTCGTCGAGCATCTTGGCAGCGTCACTTACGTTTACGGCAACGCCGGAAAGGAGGCAGTCGTCGCAAAAGGGGCAAAGCCCGAGCTCAAAGGCTCCGCCAAAATTCGTCTTGCGGCTTCCCCGGCGGACTGCCATCTGTTCATGGCGAACGGAAAAGCCCTGCGACGGTTGCATGCGCCCGCAAATTGGAGCTAATTTTGGTTAGTGCCGCGCCAGGAGCGAACGCGGTCTATAGACACGGACGGATGAGGTGAAGGGGGGCGGTATCAGGCAGTTCTTCCGGAACTCCCGTTCGTTTGTGCTAGGGGCGGGGATCGGATCGGGCATGGCTGCGAGAGCGGCCGAACGAGCAGGGGCAGATTTCGTGCTTGCGCTCAATGCCGGCCGATTTCGCGCGATGGGCGGTTCTTCACCTGCCTCAATCCTTCCAATCCGCAATAGCAATGAATTCGTGGCCGGCTTCGGTCGGACCGAGATCCTGCCCAGCACGAAATTGCCGGTATTCTTCGGCGTTTGTACCTTTGATCCGCAGCTCGATATTGATCGTTGGCTCGATCGGATCAGCAGCTGGGGTTTTTCGGGAGTCACTAACTTCCCTTCCGTCATCCACATTGATGACTACAGGAGGTCGTTGCTTGAGAAATGCGGCCTAGGTTACTCCCGCGAAATAGAGCTGCTGGTGAAGGCGGCAAAACGTGGCCTGATGACGATCGCCTATACTCGAACCCAATCCGAAGCAAGGCGTATGGTTGAAGCTGGTACTCAGGCCATCTGCATCAACTTCAATCTCAATCGTGGCGTTGAAAGCGCATCCGACCCATCGATTAGCCTGTCGGAGCTTGCCGCGCGCACGAGCGCAGTCGCGCGTGTGGCTCAATCCGTCGACCGAAACGTGATCTGCCTACTTGGCGGCGGGCCGATAACGAAGCCTGACGAACTCTTGGATATCTGCGGCGAAACGGGTGTCAAGGGCTTCATCGGGGGCTCCTCGCTCGATCGCGTCCCGCTGGAGATGTCTGTCCTTGAGGTCACCTCGGGATTCAAGTCTCTTCACTTGTTGCGGGAGAAGGTCGATCTCCTTGAGCGCCAACTCCAATTGAGCGGCTTCAGGCACGGCGTCATCGCACAGTCCTCAATCATGAAACGCGTTCTTGAGAATGCAAAGCGCCTGGCTTCCCATCCCAGTCCTGTGCTCGTTTGGGGCGAGACCGGCTCGGGCAAGCGAAGGATAGCCAGCCTGGTCCAGGCCTTCAGCGACCGCAAGCACGCGAAGGCAGCGCTGTTTCAATGCCGACCCGGCTTGCCCATCGATACGGTCGGTGCGCTTTTTGGGGCCGAGCGCGATCAGAGCAGGAGACGCCAACTGTCGCTGCTGGAAAGTGCAAACGATACGACCGTGTTGCTGCTGCATCTCGATCAGCTTTCGCGTGATGGGCAGGAACGGCTTGCCGATTACCTCGAGACTGGTAGTTTTGCGCCCTTGAACGGCGCATCCATTGTGCGCTCCAGTGCTCGAATCGTCGCAACTGCCACGGTTGCTCGCGGGGCGGGCCTTCAAACGGTGCTATGTCCCCGGCTGCTCGGCTTGTTTTCGGGGCTCGACATCAAGCTACCTGCCTTGCCAGACCGATTGGAGGACCTCCCTCAGCTGGTTCAGCATTTCACAGTCGAGGCGAAGGGGGATTCGAATGCCCAAACGCTGGCGATCGAAAATTCTGCATTTTTGGCGCTCGCTGGCCATGATTGGCCCGGCAATTTAAGGGAATTGCGTCAGATCGTGAACCAGCTCGTGACGCTCCCAGATGCGCATATCAGCGCGGGCGTTCTGAGGCCGCTGTTGAACGCGTCGGCACCAGCTAAGCCGAAAAATGCATTCTCCGAGCGGGAATGGATCATAGAAGGCTTGAAACGAAACAGACTTCATCGCGGAAAAACAGCCAGTTCTCTGGGGCTTTCAAGAAAAACCCTCTACAACAAAATCAAGAAGCTGCGGATCTTGGAGTAGCAGTCCCGCTGTTCACTTTGCTCAGCCAGCCGTTTCGAAGCGGTCCCATCCAAAAGCGTGAACATTGGTAATGACGAACGGGTGCGCGAAGGCTCACCATACGATTTCACATTCGCTAAGCCGATTGCTGCCGTGGAGCTGCGCTAATCTCGGCTGAACCACGGTCGGCGCATTGCTGGCTTGCGGAGCTTTCGTTCACCGCATCCCCACTCGGCCCTACTTGCAGGCGGCTGCGAGATGCGGGGAGAACCCACGTCCATGGTGATTTGCGCTCGTATTAACGGTCGGTTTACCCAACGTTACCCGGATGCTGAGATCGTGTGCCGTGACCAATCCGATATCATTTGAATAATAGCGACCGGCGGCCAGAATTCCGTTCTGATCTCTTGGCTCCGCTGGCAGACCGGTTCGTCTGCTTTCTCCCAAGACTTGAGCCGCTGCCGGAGAAATCCGGCAGCGGTATTTTTTTGGAGCTTCATCATGCCCACTTTGCAGTCGAGATATTGGGGTGATTGCAGCCAGTGTGACGATACTCGTGCCTGACACAGCCCGCCCGTTGCGCCGGTCGCATGTAATGAAAAAGGCGGGCTACGAACAAGATCATGGGACGGAGCAGCACCGGAAACGATGTGACAAGTGCATTCAGGCTCATCCAAGGCTCGAAAAGAAGCCGGCGAGTTCATCGAGCTGGAAGCGCGCTCTGTCCCGGCGTCCCGATGCCATGCACCCCTGCCGCAAAGTCGCGCGCTCGGAAATCCGCGATCCCGTGTGGTTCTTCAGCGGCGTCACCACGATCGCCTCCATATAGCTGTGAGCATAGCCGCAATAGCAGTTAGCGACGGGGCCGCATCCAACTTCTAGCTAATGCCTATTGCAACGCCAGCTGCGACTGATTCCGTCGCTAGCGACGAGATCACCTCGCGAGGCAGCCCAGCGTTGCCGGCCCCGAGCAGGAAATGCACAAACTGCGCTGAATTCCCCCCAAGATCGTGAAGCTGCTGTTGGCTCTCCCAGATACGCATATCAGGGCGTCCTGAGACCGCCGTTGAGCGCGTCCGCACCAGCCAAGCCGAAAAATGCATTCTCTCGAGCGAGAACGATTCATCGAAGGCTTGCACTGGGGTCGTCAAGACAAAACCCTGCTCAGGAAGCTGCGGATCTTAGAGAGCAGTCCCGCTCGTCACTTTGCTCACGCTGGCCGCTTCGACGCCGTCCCATCCAAAAGCGCGAACATTGGTAATGACGATCCGTGCTGGCCAAGGCTTACCAGCTCCATCTCCTCGCTCATCGTCCGTGTAAGAGCCTCTGCTGGTAGATGGATGAGTCCGTCCAGTTGGGAGCCAAGTCGCTTCTCCGCTGCGGTAATTTCAGAATCGCTCGCGATGGCAAACAACGCCTTGAAACCATGGCTTGTGAACCATTCCATCCGCCGAAGTTCGAGCTCCTGTCCGGCATCAACAGGTACGCCCGCCGCGGACCGCTCGATCATAGACGCAGGCGGGAAATTGGCGACGCCGATGATGCCGGCATCCTTCAACGATTCGGCAATATCCTCCCAGCAAGCGAAGGGGTCGATCATGAGTATCGCCGCATAGACATGAGGAGCGGACGTTGCCTTGTCGAGGGTTAGCAAGTCTCGCAAAAGACACTCATTCCAGTCGAGGATTGGCAGGGTCGCCATGACCAGCAGGGAGCCTTCTGGAAGGCTGCGCAAAGAGGGCGCGTAGACTTGCAATTGTGCGCCTTTAGCTATGTCCGACATGTGTGTGGCAAGTTTGCCGGGAACTCTCGCTCTCACCGTTTCTACCCAATGTTACCCATTTGGACGCCTCACCGATCTTATACCCGGACAGAGCCGGGTCTAGACCACCTGTTGTTAGGAATGGTTCTGGGAGGAAGATCGTGTCTCACCATTGTACGGACGACCAGAGGTCGGCCCGGGATGGTAACCTGTCCGAACTGGCGACTGGATCCGCGACTACGAACGCGGTCGCGATCGTGGCCACGCTGGATACCAAGGGCCGCGAGGCGTCTTACCTTGCCGACATTATCGAGGCGTGCGGCCGCAAGACCATCCTGATCGACGTCGGGACTAACAGGGATGACGGCGACAAACAAGCCGATGCGAAGGCCCCCACCGAACTCTTAAAGCAGATTGCTGAAAGGACGCGCAGTAAGGTTGGTGACCTCGTGGGATCAGGAATGATCAGCGCGATTGTCGGGGTTGCGGGTGGCAGGGGGAGCGCGGTTTTCGGCGAGGTTGTGTCTGAGCTGCCTTATGGCTTTCCGAAACTTCTGGTGAGCAGCGCAAGGCCTGCGCTACTTGCCGAATTGGCCACTCACAGCGACATCATCCTCTATCCGACGCTGGTCGATCTCTTCGGCATCAATGTCTTTACCACAAGGGTGCTCGAGAACGCGGGGCGGGCCATTGCGGCCACGCACTATGCTCCCGTCAAGCTTGGACGAGACAAGAAGATCGTTGCGATCACTGCCTTCGGCGTGACCACGCCAGCGGCGAATCAGTGCGCAGCGCGGCTTGCCGACGCCTGCGTAGACGCGATCGTCTTTCCGGCTAACGGGGCGGGCGGCCGTAAAATGGAGCAGCTGATCGCGGCTGGTGAATTCGACGCCGTCATTGATTTGACCACAACGGAGCTCGCAGACGAAATCGTTGGAGGCACCGCAAGCGCCGGTCCGGATCGGCTCAAGGCAGCGTCGCGGCAAAAGATTCCGCAAGTGATCGCGCCCGGTGCGGTCGATATGGTCAATTTTGGCGTGCCATCGAGCGTTCCTGATCAGTTTCGCGGTCGCCAGTTCTATGCCCATACGCCTTACACGACGCTCATGCGCACAACTGCGTCTGAGAACGCGAGCATTGGCCGGCTCACGGCAGAACGGCTATCGCGAGCAAAAGGACCCACAATGGTCCTTTGGCCGGCGAAAGGCGTATCCGATTACGACCGCCAAGGCGGCATCTTCTACGATCCCGACGCCGACAAGGCTTGGCTGGATGCGGTCAAGGAACATCTCTCCGCGCACGTCATGGTCCGCGACCTGAACTGTCACATTAACGATGGCGAGTTCGCCGAGGCTGCCGCGGCATGGATCCTGGAACAACTCACGCAAGAAGGTTCATCCCATGCGGATGTTTGACCGAACCGAAATTCTTTCCAGGATCGAAGGACAGGTGGCGGAGCGAAAAGCAATTCTCGCGGCAGGAAGTAGCTGCGGCCTGGTCGCGAAATGTGCCGTTCTTGGAGGTGCCGACATGCTGGTGGTCTACTCGACCGGCCTGTCGCGTCTGATGGGGCTTCCCACGAGCCGGATTGGCGATTCCAACGCACGCACGCTGGAGCTCGCGGCGGAAATTCGTAACGTGGTGTGTTCCGTGCCGGTGGTTGGCGGTATCGAGGCTTGGGATCCTCTCCGGCTCGACCTCGATGCTCTTTTGGACAAGTTTTGGGCTGCTGGGTTCTCCGGCGTCATCAACTATCCGACGATCTCCACCATGGGTGACAACTGGCGCGACCGCCGCGGCCGCGTCGGCCTCGGCTTTGAGCGTGAGGTCGAGCTGATCGCTCTCGCGCGCAAGAGGAATATCTTTTCGCTCGCCTACGTCGCAAGCCCTCAAGACGCCAAAGCGATGGCAAGTGCAGGGGCCGACTGCATCGTCCCACATGTCGGCGCAACGCGCGGCGGCCTGGTCGGTCATGAGGACGGACAATCCATAAAGGAAGCGATCCAGCGCATCAATGAGATCAACGCGGCGGCGCGAACCGTCCGGTCGGACGTCCTCTCGCTTTGCCATGGTGGGGCAATTGCCGAGCCTGAAGATACGAACGAGGTCTATCGGACGACCGAGTGTGTCGGCTTTGTTGGTGCATCCTCAATCGAAAGAATTCCAATTGAGCGGGCAGTGAAAACAGCGGCGGCGGAATTCAAAGCTGTCCCGCTTCCGCAAACCCATTGATGTTCACTGCAACGTGCAGCGAGGCCGCATGAACACACCAAATGACCGCGCTAAACCGGACACGATCGCTTTCGCCTCCAAAGGAGGGACGAGGCTTGATCAGGACTTGGAGACAGATGTCCTCGTGATCGGCAGCGGCGCGGCTGGACTGTCGGCCGCGCTCTATGCGGCAAAGGCCGGACTGCGCGTCATTGTATGCGAGAAATCTCCGCGGCTTGGCGGAACGACGGCCCTGTCGAATGGCATGATCTGGGTTCCTTGTTCTGCTCAGGCGCGCGCGGCTAACATCGATGACACCATCGCCAATGCGAGGACATACCTGCAGCATGAACTCGGCGTTCATTATCGTGCGCAATTCATTGATGCTTATCTTGAAGACGGCCCGGCGGCGCTAATCGCGCTCGAGAACGGCACGAGTGTTAAGTTTACCTTGGCCTCTACGCCCGATTATCACTCGAGCCAACTTGGCGGCGCTGATACGGGACGGGCACTGAGCCCCGCCCCCTATGATGGGCGGCTTCTAGGCAACGACTTCGATTTGATTGGTGACCCCATTCGCGTTGTGCTCGGGGGCATGATGATCTCATCGAGTGAGGTGAGAAGCTTTCTCAACCCGCTCCAATCTGTTGCGTCGCTCAAGCACGTCTTAACTCGCCTGAGCCGCTATGCGCGGGATCGGCTCAGCTTCAGGCGTGGTACTGAGCTCAGCGGCGGGAATGCCTTGATCGCGCGGCTGCTGGTGAGCCTGCGCGAGTACGGCGTAGAAATCTGGCCATCTTCTCCAGCGCTCGAACTCATCAAGGAAGGCGGGCGCGTCACGGGTGCTGTTGTCAAGCGGATCAACCTTGACATCCGCGTGCGCGCCTCGCGTGGTGTTGTTCTCGCAACTGGCGGCTTTGCCCGGAACGCGCAGTTGAGGGCGGACCTCAGCGGTGCACACCAGCATGACGTTACGTTGGCCCACGCCGATGTTAACGGTGACGGCATTGGGCTTGCAACCTCGCTCGGGGCCGCCATCGACAAAGGTGTCGCATCCGCCGGCTTCTGGACCCCGGTTTCAATCCTGAAACGCGGCAGCGGCTCGCAGGTCGTGCCATACGGCTGGCTCGACCGCGGCCGTCCTGGGGTCATTGCTGTCGGTCCGAATGCCAGACGCTTCGTCAACGAATCGAATTCGTACCACGATATTTGCCTGGCAATGTTTGAAAACGGATATCCAGCAGATAAGCGATTCTACTTCATCTGCGATCACCAGTTCGTGCGATTGAGGGGCATGGGACACCTGCTGCCATGGCCCTGGACGTTGAGCATCGGTAAATATGTCCGTCTTGGCTACATCAAGGCAGGTGAAACGATTTCGGAGCTCGCAAAGCAGCTGGGACTAGATTCCGCCGTGCTTCAAGAGACGATCGAGGAACACAACGCGCACGCTGCCCAAGGACGCGATCCCCTCTTTAAGCGTGGGGAATCGGCTTTCAATCGAACGCTCGGCGATCCGACCGTGGGAAAAAATCCAAATCTTGGACCCATCAAAGACGGACCATTTGTCGCGTTGCCGATCGTTCCGGCAACGCTTGGCACGGCGACCGGATTGGCGACCGACAGTTACGGAAACGTCCTGGATGCACAAGGCAACGCAATCCAGGGTCTTTACGCTTGCGGCAACGACATGACGTCGCCGATGCGCGGAATTTATCCCGGGGCAGGCATAACAATCGGTCCGGCCATCGTATTCGCATATCGCACCGTCAATGCAATAGTGCTTTCCGCTGATCAGGAGCAAAAAGCCGTCGCTTCCGGAGCTTGACCGTCTACCACACTCGTGTGTGGCGGGAGAATATGTGCTCGGGTCCGGGGCGCGCATCGATAGAACTGGAGTCGGGCAGCCTTCATCAGCAGCTCTCAGCGTACGTGGGTCCCGACCCGCGACATTCTCGAGATGGCGGCCGGGTTCGAGAATGGTGAGCCCCGGCGGAGGGGGAGATCGCCGCACCAACTGTCTTCGATGTATCGCAAAGAGCTGGGCTCCCATAGGTATTCCAAGGCACATGACGACGGGAGAAATCGATCGTTCAGCAGCTAGGCTGCGTAGTGACGAATCGAAAATGTCAGGACAAGCCGCGCAGGCGTCTGCTTCCCTGACGCGATCGCGATCGGCCGGCCGCGAGGCAGTGATGCAACTCGACAAGATCGATTTTCGTCTTCTTGATCTCGTCCAACGAAACAATCGCCTCTGTAGTGAACAACTTGGCGGGAAGGTCGGCCTATCCGCATCCGGAGTTCAACGTCGGCTCAAGCGCCTTCGATCCAAGGGTGTCATAGAGGCCGACGTTTCCATCATTTCTCCAAAAGCAATTGGACGGAATGTGACGGCAGTGGTTCTCATGTCCTTAGAGCGCGCGCGTGCCGACACCGTTGATCGTCTAAAGCGGCAAATTCGCAAGATGCCTGAAGTGATGAGCGCATTCTACGTTACAGGTCTGGCCGACGTCGTCTTGCTAGTTACCGTAAACGATATGGAAGATTACGAGCGGTTTGTCCGACGTCTTACAGAGGAAAGTGCAGACATAAAACGCATTGAAACAATGGTTGTCATGGATCGGTTCAAGGTAGGATTCACTTTGCCAATAGCGTCCATCGCATAGTGTTAAGCGACTGACGAAGAGGACATTGGCTTGCTCAACTGCCGTCGACCGCAGTCCGTAAGGGTCGGCTTTGGGCTTTATGGCTAGATCGATCATATTCTTTCAGGGGGATACGTTGCGTCGCGTCACGCCAAGATCGTGGCAACCGTCGGTCCGGCAAGTGCCGAGGCTGATACGATACGTGCTCTCTACCTTTCCGGGGTAGACATCTTTCGGCTAAACTTCAGTCACGGAACCCACGAAGACCACGCCAAGAGTTATGTGTGTATCCGTGAACTCGAGCGGGAATTCGGCCGGCCGATAGGCATCCTGCAGGATCTCCAAGGTCCAAAGCTCCGCATCGGCTCCCTTGAAGAAGGCAGGTTGGCTTTGCGTGCTGGTGAAACGGTCCGCTTTGTGATCGACGGAGCCAAAGGAGCAAAGCAATCGATACCCTTGCCTCATCCGGAGATTTTTGCAGCCGTCCATCCCGGACAAGAACTTCTCATTGACGATGGCCGCGTGCGCTTGAGGGTCACCGAGCCAGGAGACGGAGAAATCGTTGCGCAAGTGGCGGTCGGAGGCCTGATCTCGAACCACAAGGGGGTCAACGTACCGGGGGCCATGCTCGCCTTATCTCCCCTCACCAAGAAAGATCGCACCGACCTCGCGTTCGGCATTGATCTTGGGGTCGACTGGGTGGCCTTGTCCTTTGTTCAGAAACCGTCCGACCTGATCGAGGCGCGCGCCATCATTGGCGAGGCCGCAGGTCTGATCGCCAAGATCGAGACGCCGATGGCGCTCGATCGCATCGACGACATCATTGGCTTGTCAGACGGCATTATGGTGGCGCGCGGTGATCTTGGCGTCGAAATCCCGGCCGAGGAGGTCCCTGGCCGGCAAAAGGAGCTCGTGCGCGCCTGTCGGCGTGCCGGAAAATCCGTCATCGTCGCCACGCAAATGTTGGATTCCATGGTGGCTGGGCCGATCCCGACGCGGGCGGAAACCTCAGATGTCGCGACCGCCATCTATGATGGAGCCGATGCAGTGATGCTATCTGCTGAATCGGCAAGCGGGGCCTACCCGATTGACGCTGTTGCCATGATGGATCGCATCATCAAAAGCACGGAGCGGCATCATCTCTATCGGTCGCTGATTGAGGCCTCTCGAGCTGACGTGGAGAGTACCCCTTCGCATGCCGTCGCGGCCGCAGGGGCAGATCTTGCCGCTACAATTGGCGCCAAGGTCATCATCGGCTTCACGGCAGGCGGGACGACGGCCGCTCGGATCTCGCGCAGCCGTCCGCCGGTGCCGATTCTTGCCCTTACTCCGGACGAGAAAGTGGCTCGGCGCATGTGCTTGTTGTGGGGGGTGCACAGTGCCGTGTCCAGCGATCCGTCTGGTTACGAGGAGATGACGCGCATCGCCTCGGCAGCCGCGCACCACGAGGGCTATAGTCGATTGGGCGACTTGGCTGTGATCGTCTCTGGAGTGCCGTTTGGACTTAGAGGCGCGACAAACAATCTTCGCGTTGTCGCTTGTTAAGACAATACCCTTGAATCGCGCTGCAGAAGGCCACCCGATCGCCATATGGACCACGCTCAGGATTCACCCAAGGCCTGCCCACCAGCCATCGCCGCCTCTTGTGAGGAAGACCGAGCTTCCGGTTGTCAGAAGTTCTCCTATGTTTCTGACACTAGAGCGTGAGCCATGACCCACCTGAGCACCCGGATTCTGGAAGCAACCAAAGAATTGCCCGAAGGCGCACCGATCGCTGCCAAGGTGCTTTTGCATCTTGGAAAGCGTGCTGCCGTCGATCAGGCTCTTTCGCGTCTTGCCGAGCGAGGAAGACTTCTGCGCGCGAGACGAGGGATATATTTGCGTCCAGTTGAAAGCCGTTTCGGAGTTAGAGCTCCATCAGTCGAGAAAGTCCTCGAGGAAACCAAGGTTCGCAGCGGCGAAACCATTGTTTCCAGCGGCGCGGCGGCGGCCAATCATCTTGGTTTGACGACGCAAGTACCTGTTCGCCAGGTTTATCTGACCTCTGGTCCTTCCCGCAGGCTCCGCCTTGGTAAGCAAGTCGTGGAGCTCAAGCATGCACCGCGTTGGCAGCTTGCCTTGGCGAACCGACGCACCGGTGAGATAGTGCGTGCGCTTGCCTGGGTGGGCCCAGAGACGGCAGAACGAGCATTGAGGTCCATCAGTCAGAAATTGACCCCGACCGAAGTGAAGGAGCTGAAGTCTGCTGCTTCTTCCTTTCCGACTTGGCTTGCCAAGCCGGTAAGCGAACTCCGTGTCGGATAGATTTCTAAAGCTGTCTGACGCCGAGCGCCAAGAGGCGCTCGGCGTTGCTGCGTCCAACTCAGGTCGTCCGGCACATCTTCTCGAAAAGGATGTCTGGGTCGTCTGGTGCCTGAACGCGCTCTTTTCCTCGGCTTTAGGCGAACATCTCGTCTTCAAAGGCGGAACTTCGCTATCAAGGCTTACGGTGCGATCCGCCGTTTTTCGGAAGATGTCGATCTCACCTATGACATTCGAACGATAGCTCCGGATCTCGTGAACACTAGCGACGATAATCCGGTCCCCCAAACTCGCAGTCAGAGCAAGAAGTGGAGCGCGCAGGCACGAGAGCGCCTCCCGGTCTGGGTGAAGGAGAAAGCATTACCGGTCATCGAGGCAGCGGCTGGAGGAAGACAAACTCAAGCCGGGCGCGCCGGAAATCGCGGTGCAACCCTTTCGGAGATGTTCAGGTCGCGCTTGGACCAAGAAGCTGCCTGCCTGCGGATTCCGATGAAGTCGCACGGGTGTACCGATATGAAGTCGCCCGGGGATTCCGAGACGATGTCGCCCACCTTTCCGATTTGATCTCGCCGGAGGCGAGGCGTTCTGGCTGCCTAGGTTCTCTGGCATTGGGCGAGCCGCGCGGTCAACCTGGAATCGCGGCTTGAACCTGTTCTGTTTCTGTTGCGGTTGCTGTGGGCATGTGGGCAACGCCTTGGCGTTGTCCAAGCGCAGCGGCATGTCCACAGCGTCACGGGCTCAGGCCTTTCGGGCGGATTGCCGGGTTCGGCGCAGGCTCTCGCCGGTGAGGTCGAGCCGATGGGCATTGTGGACGAGGCGATCGAGCACGGCGTCGGCATAGGTGGGATCTCCAATGAGCACACACTGGTCCACGGGGAGCTGGCTGGTGACGATGGTGGAACGATGACCGTAGCGATCTTCGAGGATTTCCAGGAGGTCGTGACGGGCACTGGCGTCGAGCGGCTCGAGCCCCCAGTCATCGAGGATCAGCAGATCGACACGGCCGAGCCCGCGCAATAGGCGCGGATGGCGGCCGTCGCCGCGCGCGAGAGCGAGATCATCGAACAGCCGCGGAACACGTTGATAGAGCACGGAGCGGTTGTCACGGCAGACCTTGTGGCCGAGCGCCGAGGCGAGCCAGCTCTTGCCGACGCCGGCCGGGCCGCAGATCAGCAGGTTGGCATGATCGTCGATCCAGCGGCCCTCGACAAGCTTGGCGAACAGCGGGCGGTCGATGCCGCGCGGGGTACGGTAGTCGATGTCCTCGACGCACGCTTGCTGGCGCAGTTTCGCGTAGCGCAGGCGGGCGGCGAGCCGCTTGTCGTGGCGCAGCGAGGCTTCACGTTCGAGCAGCAGCGCGAGCCATTCGGCGTGGCCGAGGCTTGCGGCCTCGCCAGTTGCTTCGATGTCGGCGAAGGCCTTGGCCATGCCGTGGAGGCCGAGGGCGTTGAGGCGGTCGAGGGTCGGATGGGTGAGCAAGGGATGGTCTCCTAATTGTTGGTAGCGCGGTCCGCCTGAGGATACCGAGGCAGGCGCGGAAGCCTTGCTCGGGGTGCAAGCGCTCGTCGAGAATGAGGTCGCACAACGCGCTGGTCGCCGGCCCGATCGCGGCAGCGTCCTGGCGGATACGCGCGATGGTCCAGCCGGCGTAGCGCCGATGGCTGGACGCCATGTGCTCCGGCACGGTGGTGTGTTTGTGATTGCCGCTCATGCGCTGATGCGCGGCGATCCGCTCGCCCTTGTGGAAGATCTCTACGGTGCGAGCGGTGAGCCGGATCTCGACTTCGGCGCGCACAAAGCGATGCGGGACGCTGTAGTAATGCTTCTCCACCTCGACGTGGTAATCGAGGCTGACGCGGCGGATTCGCCACTCCGCGAGCACATACGGGCTCACCGGCAAGGGCTTGAGCGCCGGCCGATCGATCTCCTTGAGGAGCCTGCGGCGCGTCACGCCGAGCCGCCGGATCGACCGCTCCTCGTTGAGCCGCATGAGCAACTCGCCAATCGCCGCGTTGATCTCGGCAAGGCTGTAGAAGGTGCGATGGCGCAGGCGACCGAGGAGCCAGCGCTCGACGATGAGGACGGCTTGTTCGACCTTCGCCTTGTCGCGCGGCTTGCGCGGACGCGCCGGCAAAATGGCGGTGCCGTAATGCGCCGCCATTTCCGCATAGGTGCGATTGATCTGCGGGTCGTAGAGGCACGCCTTGATGACCGCGACTTTGGTATTGTCAGGCACCAGCACCGCCGGCACGCCGGCGATCGCCGCGAAGGCGCCGACATGGGCACTGATCCAGTCGGCGAGCCCTTGGGTCCACGTCGCCTGCGCGTAGGTGAAGCTCGAGGCGCCGAGCACGGCGACGAAGATCTGCGCCATTCTGCGCTCACCGTTGAGGCGATCGACCACGACTGGCACGCCGTCCCCGGCATAGTCGACGAACAGCTTGTCGCCGGCCGCGTGGGCCTGGCGCATCGTCACCGACAGACGGCCCTCCCAGGCGCGGTAAAGCTCGCAGAAGCGCGAAATATGTAATCGTGAACATATTTCGCGTTATGTTGCGGCCAGATTTATGTTGTGCAAGGAGCGATAATTGCGGGGAGCCTGAGCACTGTGGGCATTGTTCACGCAACATAATTTGACGTCTGGGTAGCGAACCATTTGTCCGATGGAGCCTCGCTATGGATCAGACGATTTATTCCTTCCCCTTGACCGTGCCCAACCGTGATGACGCGCCATTCACCAACGAGCGGTACCGGTACCTTCGCCACTGTGCAGAAGCCGGCGCGACCGCAGCTTCTCTCAGAGTCGAGCGGAACGACTGTTGCGGATTGCCGCATATCTCGGTCCAGATGCTTCGGAGGGCATCGATATCGAGGCGCTCCAACGGATCGCGACCGAGCGTCTGCGCCTGACCGGGGCTGTCACGGTGCCAGAGCCAACTCGACCAGTATGTGACATGGATGCGCAATGAGCGCGGATTCACGCCATCGACGGTGGAGCAATGGAGCCGGATCGTTGGCAGGTTCCTGCGCTGGTGCGACAAGACCAACCGGCAACTCAGGGATCTTCAGCCTGAAGACGTCGACGCCTATTTCGTCGCCGCAACATAACGCAACAAGACATTCGCCCTTTCTGGATCTTCTACCCTCAGCCTCTTGTCTCTGGCTTTCTGTACGGATTCGATTCGCTAGCGGTCCGATAGTCATCCAGATTCCCGCCCAGAAATAGTACCTCGCGCTCCTCAGTTGGGGTATCGCTCACCCATGCTAGATTGGCTTCATCATTCTCAGTCCCATCTTCAAGAATCCTGACGATCTCTTCGGCCGTCCAAGTGGTGACCTTCGGCACCGTGTAGGTGTGCAACTCGCTCGCGTTTTCCGCGATTGCTTTGGCGCCATACTCGTTTTCATCGTCCGGCGAAAGGAGCAGTTGTGAGGCTTCCTCAGACAGTGATACAAAAGGCGAAGAATTGGTGTCCCCTCGCATGTGCTCTGCCGCTGCGCGACCCAGATCAAGTTGTTGACCTCCCCAAATATTCCAGGGGGCGGCCTCGTAACGCAAAGCCGCCATGGAACGCAAATGGTCCATCGCGCTTTGACGGTCCAACACATTTGGCTTGCAATGCCTGGCGTGGTTTTGAAAGCGCTGCAGCACCGCGTACGACGATGCCACCACGTCGTCGTAAACGCGGCCACTGTCGACGCCGCTGGCTGACGGACCAGTCGCGCTGGACCATTGTGCTGATCTTTGCGCAGCGAGTTCGATTTCTCTTCTGAGTTCCGCAACGTTCGCGCAGGTCAACGTTGCGGCAAGCTGAGCGCGCGTTCTGATAAAGGATGCAGCTGCGCACCGTTCGTTCTCCTGGATAGCCTGCGCTCTCATATTGCCTTCGGTCACAGTCGCGGTCGATCCAGCACCGGGTGAAGCTGATGTTCGGAGGATTGGCTGAGCCTCCCGAAGCCGCTGCTCAAAGTCTGCTTGCCCTGCTTCTTCCGGTTGCGGCTCGACGTAATTCGTCCGAGCCGCGGATGGTTTGGCATTGTCAAGTGGGTCCATTCCATTTCCCTTTTGGTAGCCTTGTCGATATCAATCCGACAAAGTTGACCGATTTGCGAGTCACGAGTCTGAAACCGAGACGCGCGCAAATGTCTATAAAACGATCGCATCTGGTTTCTCGAACGGTTCGGTATGTTGAGGGGGGCCAGCTCCTTCTTCTCTTCCAGATTTGGAGCCCATCAAACCTGGTCCGTTGTCTGGATAGAGACGTTCTTATGCTAGAGGGTTTAGCTGTCGATCAGCTGACCAGCCTTATTGCTTGAGAAGATCAAGTCCTTGCGACTTTGCTGGCGGCATTGTTCATTGCAGAGCTGAGTTTGGCGGGATGGCGCCATCGTCGCTGTCACGCTTCACGGCAGCGGAGCGTGAAAACCTCGGGAGAAGCAGCCCGGCGGAAGCGCAGCGATCGTGAGCTTAAGTTGCGTGAGGAAGTCTGCCGGGACCAGCTTGCATCGATTGTGAATCGATGTCCTAAAAATGTTAGTCGAGATGCTAGCTCTGGTCCGAATAGCCGATCTTGTCACGGCCATCTGGCTCGTTTGCAGATGACGCCGGATCTCCTCCATGCGGCCAGCGAGCGCTTTGCTCTGTACGCGATGGAGCCGACCATGAAGGATAAGAGCCTGCTTGGTCCGTGGATCCGGCGGTTCTTGCTGGAACATCTGGTCGCCGAGCGCAATCTTTCCCGCAACACCTAAGCCAGCTACCGCGACACGCTGACATTGTTGCTGCCGTTTGCCAGCAAACAGGGAGGCTGCGCCATGGATCGAATGACCGTGGAAGAGCTGACGCCGGAGGTCGTCCGCAAGTTCCTGGTCGATGTAGCGGGCGAGCGCCTCAGCCGCGGAGAGGACCAGCGGGTAGATCTGCGGCTGGCGGCGCTTCAGGCGGAAAAGCCGGAGCGTCCTACCGGACCAGTCAATCTGATCAAGGCGCAATGCCGCCACTTCGCCGCTGCGCATCCCGTATGGGAGCCAAAAGAGGCCTCGTCACCCGGGCGACATCATCCCGGAATCGTGGGCGACATCATCTCGGAATGGGCGGGCGACTTCAAATCGGAATGGCGGGCGAGATCATCTCGGAATGCTGGGCGACATCGAGCGGAATCCGCAGCCTGCCGGCCTCATTAGGCTTAAGGGGCAAGGTTTCTGTTTGAAAAACCATGCCCCGCATTACGTCGCATCCTCGCGCGCCGGTAATATGTGGCTTTCCTTGAGTCGTTGGCGTGCACGCGTGAGTTTTCAGCTTTCCATATTGAGGATACTTGCCTGGCAGCCAGACGGTCGGGCGAGCATCGAGGTCGTCAATCAGCACCTCGCGATCTATTACAGCAGCGGGCCGGAGTGGCCCGCGCGCATGACGCGGATCGCAAGCCGTGCTCCCGAGCTCGACATATTCGGGCAAAGATTGATCGGACGAGAGCCAGGGCGTTGGATTATCACCGAGGACGGCAGAAAGGTTCTCGAGACCCTCGAGCAGCTGGATCGCCTTGCGCAAAGTCAAGTTGAGCTGGAGATGGCGCCGCCGTCTGAAGGCGAGAGGCCGCCTTCGATAACGGTGCAGCCGCGGACCGTCGCGCGGAGGAACCGGCCCCGCCGCAAGCGATTGAGGCCGCGAAAAGGGCGCTTGGCTCAGACATGAGAGTTGCGCGAGGCTCTTGATGATGGCGATGCTCTTCGCTAGATCGCGTGAGTTCAGTTTGGAGATATTGCCGTGGCAATGGGTACTGCGAAGTGATTCAACGCGACCAAGGGATATGGCTTCATCCAACCGGAGGACGGCGGCGCTGACGTCTTCGTGCACATCATTGCCATCGAGAAGGCCGGCTACAACCAACCTCGCGGAAGGCGCCCGGGTACAGCTACGAGCTGAAAGCCGGACGTTCTGGTAAGATGAGCGCAGAGGATCTCCGCATTGGCTGAGACGTCAGGCCGCCGAGGAACCAAGCCAGGTTCATCGGTGTTCTGAATCGGCTTCCGGCTTGTCCGAGAAGCATCGATACGGCCTCAGCATAATCCTCCGGTGCCGCTGAGGCCGTTTCCTTGTCCACACCATTGTGACCGACTGGATAGTTAAACCTACGCGGCCAGTCGCGCCGTCAGGCCGACATTGCCGCGAGAGTTGCGACAAATCTCTCCGCGACATCTCCGCGCGAACATTGGATGCGCTCGTTCACGCCGGCTGCGGAGCGCATATCGATCTCACCGTAAAGACAAATCGGTAGCTGCCGATTGTTGTTGAAACGTCGGTCCGGACCACCCTTGCGATTCACATAGCGCCAGGTCTGGTCGACCACGATGGCGTCATGAGGTGGAGTCTCTTCCTCGATGAACCGAGCATTTCGGAAAGCGAACTGTACATCCTGGTAGGAGAAGGCGGCAATCGTCCTGCCGGCAGTGACGAGGATGGCGTCAGGCGTCAGGTAGAAGGTCTCTTTTCCAAGTGGCAGCTTCAGGAAATCGATGTTGCTGTTGACCAGGTGCGGCTTGTCTCTGCCCAAGGAGATCGGGTGCCGTCGTATCAGCTTCGAGGCACCAGCATTGCGCTTCCAATCCGCTTCCTGCATCTCAAGAGGGACGTTCCAGATGCCGCCGCAACTGGCCAAATCGTGAAATGCCGAAGCGAGGGTTTCAAACCGCGACGAATACTCCGCTGACAGTTCGTACTCGAGCGACACGGTGCTGGATTGGCGGCCATGGATTGCGAGCGATCCGACGATCAGAACCACGCCGGCCGTCAGGACAAAGGCCGCGACCGGGGGGACGGCGGAAGCTGAGCCGGCGACCATCAGGGCGCCAACGGCAAAGAGTGCGGACAGCATCGTGATTAGTATCTTGTACCGCCGCCATCGCGATCGGGCGGCCGCCAAAGTTTGCGCAATATCGATGGTTGAGTTGGCGACCAGCTCATCGATCGGAGCACTGTCGATCACCGTACCCTGGCTGACCTCGATCGAACCAGAAACGGGCGGCTGGTGTACGTCCGGCAGAGGAGGAGGCGAGCCGTTGGCCGCCGCGTATGGTTGGTAGGACGTCCACGACACCCCGGATCCCGGCAGACCGATCGTCGTTCGCGTGCCACGTGGGCCAACGGTGTAGTGCAGGCCGCGCGGCCCCAGCGTGACACTGGCACCGCTCCCGCTCACATTCACGCGGACGCCGGGAATGATCTTGAAGCTGCGGCGAAATCTAAAGACCATCGGAACAACGATTGGCAAACGATGAAAGTAGTATCGTGCCATGTTATCGTGCAGAGATCGAATACTACAAGAGTGAGGGGGCGCTGGCCTGCGCGTATAGTTGACAAGAGGTCCATGGGAGTCCTGATCCCGCGTTAATCCTGATATACAGCGTACCGTCACGTCGCTCGATCGTTTGTCCGGGGCTTCAGGATCAAATTTGTTTGGGGGCACTGCCCGCAACTGCCTTTTCAGTCAGGTTCGCCCGCGAACTTGATGTCGACCAGCTCGCGAACTTGATGACAGGCGAAAACCGGACGGCGGAACGCGATGGAGCTGAGCCTCTCAGCGCATCTGGCGAGGCGATCCGGCCGAATTCCAATGCTCGTCGTGCGGCAAGTTCGGTGCTCGCGTGGCTCGCTCCGAAAGGTCGCGCGCATCAAGGGCTATTCTCCGGCAAGCGCACTTCAGGTTCGTCGATCCCGATGGTGGCGACGCCCACCACCCGTTCTGCGAGTTCTACGGCGATGACGAAAATCGATCCGGGCAGGCAAACCTCCTCGACTTCGGTTCGGAGAAAAGCACAAAAACCAGGGCCGTGCGGCTCCTTGTGTGCAAAGGTATCGAGCAAGGGTTGTTTGACCAGCGGCGCATTCGGTCCATGCGCCAGTGGTTTTTCGATCTTAAGGCTGCCTGCCGCTTCACCCTAACAACGTCGCCAGAGGCGATTTCCTGGACGCGAGCACTCCATCGTCATCCCAGCTACCAGCGTTGGACATTACACCCAGCTCAGGCGGAAATGCCCGCATTCAATTGGAAAGCCGCCGGCAAGTATCAGTTTACCAAATATCATCAGCACCTATTCGATCTGATAAAGGGTATCCCAATCGACGACGGGATTTGTCGACAAGCAGGAGAGCTACTTCGGAAGCACTATCAGCGCGAGGTGTTCGATCCGACTGTACTCCAGCGATACTCGCTTGCCGCCTTCGTCACTGCGAATGGCGGCATCATTTTTTTTTAAGGTCCGTCCGGAGTACTATAGGATGAAGGGACCTCCGGTCGCCTTGCTCGCCCTGTGCGCCTTAGTGCTGTTCATCTCGAATTGGGATATGAATGCTGCCATCGCAGCCCTCTCCAGGCTATTGTTGGCGCCGGTGCCGAGTGATCTCACGCTCGGTAACGTTATCGGCCTCAATCCATTCCACGAGTACGCCGCGTGGCGGATCCTTTTTCTGCGCAAGTGGCTGCCAAAAGCCCCGGCGGACTGGACTACGATCGCCAGCTTGCCGCAACTGAGGCCGCGCTTCGTGAGGAGCATCGTCGGTGGAAGGAGCAGCAATCCTAGCACGGGCCGAGCCACATCCGAGCGCGCTCCACGGACCCATAGGACGATTGTGCTATAGCGCGGCGTGGGAGGAATAACATCAAGCTATCCAACGAATGATTGGGTCAAATAATCAGGCAAAGAAGCGAGTTCAGGCCAGCGACGACAATGCCGGCTCCAAGACAACGTCATTGTCTGAGAATTTTCTCCATAGCCTTTGCACGTGCCAGTTCGTCGATCAACTTGTCCACGTAGCGGATCTCTTGCATCGTCGGCTCTTTGATGTCTTCGACGCGTACGCCGCAAATCACTCCCTTGATCTGCGCCCGCGACGGATTGAGCCGAGGCGCCTGCGCAAAGAACGTCTCGAAGTCGGTTTTCCGTTCCAGCCGGGCCTCAAAGTCCTTTTGACCATAGCCCGTCAGCCACGCGATGATCTGGTTGACCTCGGCCTTTGTCCGCCCCTTTTTCTCGGTCTTGGCAACGTAGAGCGGGTAAACGCTCGCGAAGCTCGTTATGTAGATTTGGTGTTTTGCCATGGCGCCACTCTCTTAAAGATAGCCGGTCACTCGGCAGGCAGGTATATCAGGCGCAACAGACTTCAGTCCGCGACATACGGTATCGCCGATCGTTTGATTGCAAGGCGCATCTGATGCGTGGCCAGGAGCGCCTCCACCGCCCAGACCTGCTGCGGCGCGAGGGCCGGGCCGACGATGATTTCCTCGATGCCGCAGTTGTTGGGATGCAGGGTTGAATTGTTAATGACGACCTTGTCGAACCGACAAGAGCGGTAGGGAACGAGCCCGGCAGGAGCGACGCGCGTTTTCAAGCAAGGCGGCCATGACACGTCGGCCCAGACCAGGCGAGATTCGCACTCTTCGCGAAAGTGCTCGTTCTTGAGAACCAGCGCCGTTTTCAGCGCATGCGGCCACCATCTTTTGACCTGCGCGCGGGCGCCTTCCAGTTCATGGGGTCCTTCCAGTAAGAGCGCGATGAGCAGCGCCACGGCCGCGTCGGCTGCCGCGTGCTGCTGCTCGGTGTCGTAGATGACAGGTGTGATGTCGAAGCCTTGCGCCTCGGCGTTCTGCAGTAGCCAGTCGGCATCGAATCCGATCGAAAAGCCCTGTCCGCGATTGTAGCCGCGCCATTGCGACAGCAGATCGCCGTTCGAGGTGAGGGACCCGACGAACGCATGGACGCTTTCGCTGTGCTCTCGAAAAAGCACAATCGTCTCCCAGGCCAGCGACGATATCTGCCGAATCTCGGCGCCCCGGCTTTCGATTGCGGCGAGAAGGATATCCCAGCCGTGCCGAAACTCCGACGTATCGTTGAGAAAGCGGTAGTGCGACGTCCATAGGGATTTGCTGGCAACGATGCCATGAAGACCCGTGCCGGACGTATAGTGGTACAAAATCATGCGGTTTGGATGGCCTGGCGGTGAACTTCAGACAATGACGATGCCGGGCTGCTTACGGACCCCGACGAGCAGATCGCGAATATCCCGAACGCTGATCGAAATCGAGACCGTGCTTCGCGGGAACGGGCCACGGCGGGCGGTGCGCCAACGGGCCGTGACGCGAATGATCTGATCGGCCTGATTGCCCTGCAGTGTCGTCCTCAAAATCCTGATCTCGGCCTTTTCGCCGGGAGATCGGGCGATCCTCATCTGCACCATTGACCTGATGCGTTGCTCCCCTGAGGACGTCGCGCAGTACTTCTCCTTCGGAGAAGCCGAGTAGAGGCGGCGAGGCCTGGACGGTCTCAATATTTTGGTCTCGCCCCTGGTGTTGAAGACGTGTAGCTCGATGCCGCCGCTCGTGGTGTCAAAATTGAGCCGGGGCGCCGTTTCCATTACGCGGTCGTAGACCGCCTTCGCAGCAGATGCGGTGCCGGGCAGGAGCTTGGAGAGGCCAAGCCATTCGCTGATCATGCCGCAACCCGTGACAGAGCCAGGATCGCTGCCGTCACCGGCGGCTTCGATCAGCTGGCAAAGACGTGGCGACCCCGTCTTTCAGGATGTCCGCGGCATCGAGGCAGGCTCTTGCCCTGGATAGTGCCTCGAGCCAGATGCGCGGAATGTCGGTCGATGACGGGCAGGCCAACATCTGGTCGAGATCGGCGCGAGGCGGGATGCCGGCCGAGACGATTTCGGATCGTTGCATCATGTCGGGACCTAAGCGTGGAAGCTGATAGTGCCGAAAGCATATCCGATTCGGTTGCTGCTTCGACCTGGGGGAGGGGGCTGTGACCAGATCTTGGCTGGTCCACCCGACATACCGGTGGGCTTGACCCCCGAGAATGCGGCCGGTTCGCCCTCCAGGGCTGAGTCCGGCTCCCGCGCCGCCAAATGCGTGCTCGGGACGACGAGGACAGCAAGGAGCGCTTCACGTACCAAGAGGTGACCGTTGGTACACTACTTGGATCCGGCTTCTTCTATCCATTGCACACGCATTGAGCGGTCGCTCAGGCGAGCCGATCTAATTCCCTGCCATCTGGCGTTGCGTCGACAGCGTCCCGGCGCGCGGTCAGCTAAGAAACTGCAGTTGCCGCTTCTCCTCCTGCAAGCGCCTTTCGTAATCAGCGCGGCAGGCGGCGGTGAGGGGCCGGATCTCGCCGTCGTGAGCATGGGACGTCTCCCAGGCCTCAAAAACTTGCTTCTCGAGGTGGAGCAACTCGCTGTCATCATCGGACGATGCGAGGGCGGTCGCCGGCATTGCTGCCGCAGCGCCGCCGCGTGCCGCAGCTGCGGCGAGCCATTTCGAGAATCGCCGGCGCGTGGTAGGTATGCTGGTAGCCTGGGTCATGAGAGCCTCTCTCTGACCGGGTTAGAGCCGAGGAAAAGGTTCAGACTTCCCCTCGGCTTGTTTTTAAGATAATCTTTTATTCATGGCGAAGTTAATAAAAGATAATCTTAAAATCAGGCGCGGCAGGCCGGCCACCGGCGGAGCTGCGCCGCTGGTCGGTGTCCGAATGCCGAACGAATTGCAGGCTGAGGTTCGGGCGTGGGCCAAAGACCAGCCGGACAAACCAAAGTTGGCAACCGCCGTCCGCCGGCTGGTCGAAATCGGGCTGAAAAGGGGCTGATGTGCGTGCAGACCACCTGCACGGGATCACCGATTGCGCGACCTATTGTCAGAGGAACTTGACATGACTACGTGAGTTACGTAGTTATGCATGGTACGTTAATTACGTAGTAACAAGCCATGCATACTGTCGCCCAAACGAAAGCCTTCGATGCTGCCGCAGATGATGCCGGCATGTCTCCGGGGGAGGTGGAAGAACTTGTCTGGTTCCTGATGGAGAACCCTACAGCCGGTGACGAAATCTCAGGGACGGGGGGATGTCGCAAGGTCAGATGGGCTGGCAGAGGGAAAGGCAAGAGCGGCGGATTTCGCACGGTCACCTTCTACTCGGGTGAGAGTATGCCGGTATTCCTTCTTACAGTTTTCGGAAAAGGTGAGAAGTCAAATCTGACCGCCGCAGAAAAGGCCGCGTTGAAGACCCTAACAAAGGCGATCGCGACCGAGTACAAAAACAAAGTTGAGAAGTTGGCCAAGAAAGCGGGAGTAGCATGATGAGCAAGAAGGCTTTTGACAAGATCGCAGCTGGCCTCAATGAGGCGCTGGAGATCGCTCGCGGACGTGCGAAGCCTACGAAGCTTTATGTTCCGGCCGAGATCAAAGTTCGCGATATTAGGAAGAAACTTAACCTGTCTCAGGACGACTTTGCTGCCGAGTTCGGATTTACAATCAATCAAATTCGAGATTGGGAGCAAGGCCGTTCGCGGCCGTTAGACGGTCTGCGAGCTTACCTTATGATCATTCAGCGTGATCCCCAGGCCGTTCTAAATCTTCTTCAGCGTAGCGCCGCTGCGAAAAAGCGGAGTGCTAGAAAGGCGGCGTGATCTACAATGAGTGATGACCTGTTTTGACCCGAACCGGCATTGCAAATGTGATCTACGTCGTCATGGGAGGCTGCGCTAGGCAGAGACCAGATGAGTATCGATCAGCATGTCCGTCGACAGATCGAACAGCAAAATCGCTGGTCGCTTGAGCTTCAGCGAATGAAGTCGTTCGCGACTATAAGCGACCTCTACCAGCAGCAGGAAAAAGCGAGAACTCAACTTGATTTAGCTAAGTTCGCAGGCGTGAGTTTGCGTCGGATGGCTGTCTCGTGACCAGCAGACTGATGCAGGAAGCCGAAGACGCTCGCCGTCTTTGGAGCAGCCTTCACCAGGAGGTCCAGCTAGCGACGTCCGTCATCGCGTCGGCTCGGCACACATCGGTGTATACAGCCAACGCTATTGCAGGGGTCGCTCCAGAGCATCTGAGGCTGTTAGAGAACGTCGATTTGCCGGCCCGAATGGCCGCAATGAACCATCCTTGGCTTTCCACTCAAGATCCTAGAGCGTCACTGTGCGCTTTCGCCGAGATGCAGGCAATCGGAGCTGGGCTCAAGAATCAATACCCCTTTGACGCGGATTTCTCCACGGCGCTCCGACGATCGCTCGGCGACTGGCAGGACGGAGTGCCTGAGGCCCCGACACCTGCGATCTTAAATCCGCTTCAGCGATCCGCCTATTATGCAGAGCGCGGCTTCAACACCAGCTTGACGGATTTTTCAGATGAGGCCTTCGCTGAAACCGTAAGTCAGGCGGGATTGGAATTCGAATTCACCTCAATCATCATTGAGGACGATGACACCGAGGAAGAAACCTGCGCGAAACGACGGGATGCTAGCTACGCCCACCTCCAGCGAGTCGAGTTTTCGGTTCGGCGGCTAATCGAAGAGAGAATGACCAATCTGCATGGCGACGCCTGGATAAAACGCCTACCTGCTCCAATGCTCAAGGATTGGAGAGACAAAAGGGATAAGGCGGTCAATTCAGGTCAACAGAGTTCGCATTAATCGAGTATGCAGATTTTACTGACTACAAGGTCATTATTGAGAGCAACGAGAATTGGAAAGCGTTCGAGCCCGTATTTCGTCGGCGGGACGATATTCGTGACTCGTTCCAACGCCTATTTCCGGTGCGAAACGCGACTATGCACACGCGCAACGTAACGCGCGACGACTATATACTCGCCTCTGTCGAGATTCATCGAATCCTGAAGGCCATCAAACAGGCCCCCTGAGAGACGACGTCACCTACTTTATTAGCGAGTGATGAAACGCTCCTGAACTGCATCTGGGAGCATCGAAGAGCGGGGTAAGGCCGACTGCGCGTCCGCGCCGGCTCCCCGAACGACCAGCGGGGGGCGTCCTCCCGCGCTGGTCGCCGCGGAAGCTATCTTGGAGCGTCCCCGCGATAGCTTTTACTTTTGTCCGGCCTAGCATGTCGCATCTCGCGACTGATTCACTCCGGACAAATATCCGGTAGTTTTCATAATCAGCCGGCTGCAAGAACCCGGGCTGGTAGTTCAGCCTTGAGCTGCCAGTTCTTGCTCGATATCGGCTTCCATCCGTGACGTGTCGCCGACCGACTTTTCGATGAACTCATTCAGAAACTTGTCGTTCGGGAATTCGGCGACCTCGCGAAATGTGTTTTCGAGCACGCGCACCGCGACGCCGAGTAGCTCGATTGCTTCGGCCTTCTGTTCCATCTCCGCCAGAGCGCCGGGATGCCCGCGATCGATGAGCTGCTCGATCACGATGCGGCGAATTTCATCGTTGATGCCGCTGGCGTAGTTCACAGCAGGCGCGGTGTTCGAGCATCGCGCTCTGCCGCCGCAAACCGATAAATCCGTGAACAAAAACCACGAGAGAAGCCGACAAACCGCCGAATTTAGGCGCCGATCCTGGGATTTGTTGCATTAATCGATTTTCATCGAGCGCTACAATTTCTGCGCTGAACGAGATGCCTCACGAAGGAAATTTCGGCGGTCCGGAAGGCAACGGGAATAAAATTGGCCACATCTAATTTGGCTATTGCTGCACAGGAGCAGAGCATGGCTAAGCATTTGTACCGTCTCCGTATGGGCTCGTATGTCGGGAACCTATTTCGGCGCAGCAAGCATGATTTACAGCAGAGGCTCTGGCTGCAATGTAACCTGATGCGGCTCGGGTGCGACCTAGCGCGATCCCAGTATCAGCCCGGCCTTGAGCAAGGGAAGCTACTACTGCCACTTAAGCCGCTCACCAAGTCGACTTCAGCTAGCCAGGAAGCCTACTAGAGGCCGCAACTAGTGCCGCTGTGGGTCTTCATTGACGCTAAGACGATTTTGAGAGGCGCGACGTGGCCAACTCAAGCACTGTCGATGGAGAGTGTAGCGATGGCGAATGAACAAGAGTTTCGGCCGGATCGATGAGATCGAACTCAACGAGGCGGCGGCGGTCATTAGTTGAGCAGGCCGATGACGAGATCACCGCTGTTATAGCGAGCGTGGTGGGCGTTCATTTTCAGCGAACGCCAGATCAGGCGCTCAAGCTCTCTCGGGCCTTGGCTGTTGCCGCAGAGAATGCGAAAAAGTCCAAGCATCAACCGAGGCGCCGTCAACATAACGCATGGTCGGCCCGGAACGAGCGAAAAGCTGCATTTGAGGAGATCCTGCTGCTTCGAGGAAGGATCTGCAGTCATTCCTCTCGGCTCGCTAATACAACCCGTTGCGCTTCTACATCAACGCTGACGGTTTATGCCAAATCCCGATCTACTGTTTTTGGTAATGGGTGGTCTCACCCTCGGAGGCTTCGTCGGCGCCCTGATTAAAGCTCTGATCGGCGACCGGGAGCTTCGCGACCGTGGATGATGCCCTCGGCAGGACTTGAACCTACGCCACGAGACGTAGAAACTCCCCGCTCCACTGAGCTATGAGGGCACATGGCAGAGGTAAAAATCACGGCCAACCGATCGGACGAAGAAAGCTGGCGCATCGAGCGCCTCGAGGAAGTCCGCGATATTATCCTCGAGAAGGGCGTGAAGAACATCCTCGCGCTTCACGATCACAAGGGCAATCTCTACGTCGATTGGTCAGAGCAGCCCAGCACCTATGCTCTCGCCACCGCAATCAAGATCTGGTCCGATAAAGGCGAACCGCACTCAAACCATTCTGTGCGGGGACGCCCGCTTGTATGGGATATGGGTGGCGACAATCCTTCGGCCCTTCTTTCCCTTAGTTTCACAATCTTCAAAGTCCGCCGCTACATTGGTAGCGATAACGGAGGTCGATTGCCATGCCAGCACTTTGGGTCGGGTCACAATGGATGGTTACGAAAAACGGCGTCGATACCACTGATCGAAAGTATTTCAGGCGCGTGCACGAGGAAGATCCTCTGGATATACCTGGGAACGACACATGGAAGAGAAGGACTGGGTCGATATGACCGACTTCCGCCGCGCGATGACATTCGCACGGGCGACATGGCCGACGAAGTGAGGTCTGCGCGCACAAGAATCGAGCCTGTCCGGACAGAGTCAGGGTCCAATGCCTAACCGATCGGCCAGGTGCGCTATAGATGGCGAGGCGCGTGCGCCGCCGGTTCTTGACATCCATCGCAGCGATCAATGCTGTTGAGTGCGCTGCAAACAAAAACTGCGGCTTCCAGTAGACAAAGACGCTGGGCAGGCCACCGGCGAAGCGAACTTCGTAGCTGCCGGCATCGGGGGACGGCTTCGTGCTTGAGCAGGCGGACAGGATGACGGGATCAGCGTCCTGGTTCGGAGTCTAGGCAATTGATTGGGTGATGCGAATGCAACCCACTGGAACGACGTCCGGCGCGTCGTCCAGACACAATCTTGGACAGGAACAGTCCCGCGATTGCCAAGTTTCCCGATACTCTTCTCGAAGGATGACCCCGATTGACTCCAGCTCCAATGCCCCCAGCTGAGGCCGCCTTTGGCTGCCAGGGCAATCTTGTCGAGCTCAGTGAAGGGGGTGGCTGGTGACGAGCGTTCTCCCCAGCACAAGGCCCGTGTATGTCCCCGCGACTCCGTCCCAAGAGCCTTGGGCCGGATTGGTTACCAGGCCTATGTGAGGGCGCATTGCGGGTTATCTCGCGCAAGGGTTACGACGCAACCTGTTTTAGAGTTTTTCGTTTGGAGCTACTCATTGGCAACAAGCATTGAATCGATCGTTTCGGCTTATGTACGTCTGAAGAACCGGCAAGCCTTAGAGAATATGCGAGACCTTCGGCGCCAGTTGCTCGAACAGCTACAATCCACATCAGGCGTTGACCCGACTGTCTCTCGAGATGCTCTACTTGAGGACCTCCGAGTGATCGAGGATGGACTCGAGCAGCTCCAGCTAAGGCCGTAACGGGGGTGCACCAGTTCACGCTGGCAGATCTCCGTGTTAACCTAGCAGGCGCCGTGGCGATCGTGCGGAACGTCGTGGCACCGGCCGCAGGGGCTGGTCCAAAGCGGCTCCTGCGGTCGTTTGTTCTGTAATGTCCGGAAGTGTCCCAATTTCCAAAGAAACGAATGTTTTCTTGGGCACTTAAGGGGCTGATAGCCGAACGACGGTGCAGCCGTTGCTGAGGCTATGGCACGGGCTCCTAGGCACACCGGGCCCGCATTGCTCAAGGCCGCCTCAGTTGGGCGCCGTTCTCTTGATCTAGCTCAAGCGATGCCCCCCTCTGCAGCAGTCCATCAGGCCGCGCCTGCCGCGCCGCTGGCAAGGCGTTCGTGGTCGACGATTTCAAGACGGATCAGCTTCGGGCAGGGCGACCGAAACTGATATTCGCAGCCATGTTCCAGGAGCGGGCGATTACCGTGGTTGAAAAGCCGCCGCTCCTCATCGCCTCGACACTGGCTCGGGCGAGCCCCTAATCGTCGGACTTCAGAAGGGCAACTTCCACACGAAATAGAGAAGCGCAGCAATGGCCCCCCAGAAAAGTATGCCGCGGAAGATGAAAGCGAGCGCCATGTTAATCGCCGTCTCGTCCAAGCCGCTGCGCCATAGCGATTCCATCGATCGCGTCTGCCAGCCCTTCTAGGAAAACCCGATACCACGCATCATCATCGGGAAGCTCCCACTCTCGTAGGCTGCCGACGTAACGGGTCAGAGCAATAACGCCCGCGATCGTGGTTGGCGTTGAACGGAGGAGCACATTCGCATGCTCCGCGAGAGCATGGTTCCTTTGACTGCTGATTTCGTCGGCGGCATCAAACTCGGGCCCCCTATCGAGCTTCGCCGATACAGACAAGGCCGCATCGTAACGCGCCGACAGCTCGCGATGACGCTCGATCACTACGAAGATTAGATCCCGATCGGCTGCAGCAGTCGACTGGGTGGAAATTTCCTGCGATGACAATGTTGGCCCCGAGCTAGTAGCAGGCCTACGTTAGCATCGCGGCCATGATGATAATCAGCGTAGAGGGTCCTTCATCTGCGGTATTTCTGCTCGATCGGCTTGGGCATTCAGACGAGGTCACCACCTCCATTTGGAGGTCGAGCTTTCGGGGACGAGGGCGCGCGCCTTACTCGCGCCGGAAAACGGCTCCGCTCCAGCCATTCCCGGCGTAAAGCTGCATATTTTGCGGGTATCAGAGGTTGTTATCCCGCATCTGCTGCGCTTGGATACGCTTCCACATTTGAAAGGGGCGGGCGAAATATGAAGTTGATTGCAATAGTTGCCGGTCTGTTGCTGCTCGGGGTGATCGGACAAGCAAACGCACGCGGAGGACATGGAGGGCGCGTCAGCTACGGCGGCGGACATCACACTACCAGTCATGGCGGCAGCTATTTGGGCGCATCCGGCTCATCACACCGTGGCGGGACTTATGTCAATTCGAGAACTGGCAACCGTTACGGCACTCATCGATGAGGAGCGAAGAGGCGGGAATCGAGGCGCGGCCATTCGATGGGGCTTTTTACGCGTAGACAACAATGGAAGCCGACGTTTCGGCTACGAAGCCGTCAGGGTCCCGGAAGGGGCTTTCTATTGCGCTGTCTTGCTCTGGGGCGTGATCGGCCTCCTCTTCAATGCGGGCACTCTCTTCGGCCGGGCTGGCTCGGTTGGGATCGGCACTTCGGTTTATGTCACCGCCATCCTCATTTGGATTGGCGGCATGGTTCTGTTCGGTTTGGGAGCGCTGCTCTCGCACAATGACTTTGATGGCGAGCGGCCACTGCCAGAAGACGCAGGCGATATTCGGATAACGCGCTAGAACTCTCTAGGGTGAGGGCCGGGATGAAACGCAGCCCGGAGTGTCCGAACGCATGAGGGGCTCAGCCGCGGTTCTTCACCTTGATCCAGTGGTTTTGTCCTGCGTTATAGGATGGGACTTAACGCCGATGAGCGTTTCGTCGAGCGAAATGGCAGACTGCCGTCAAGCAATTCAAAGCTTTATGGAAGCCTATTGCGTAGCGAAGATCCTGCGAGATGTGCTGCGCTGCTTCAAGCATCACACCTCAACCCCGGCTGCTGGCGACGCTAGGCCCTTGAAGTTCGTATGAAGAGCGATTCGAGGATGAGGTAGACCGCTTTCGGATCGGTCTGCCTAGAGACCAGATACGATAGGATGTCGTGGCGGAGCTCTGGCGTGAGCCGCAGTACGAACAGCTCTTTGCGATCGATCCGATTTTCCTCGTACCAGCAGATGACAGCTAAGCAGAAATCAAAAGCGAGCACGACATCGCGCGCTGCAACTAAGTTATCTCGCGCAGCCTTAAGCTGAGCTTGGTTGCCTGCGAGGCGATATTGAAGGTCCATTTCGAAGTCGTGCGCGCTCACAGGAGCGATGTACGGCGCGAGCGCAAGATTCGTGAGCAATAGCGCGGCGACTTTGGCTTAGACAGCGCAGCGGTGTCCTGGGGGAAATGTTGGGTCCGCTAGATTTCACAGTCACCCTCCCATTATTCGTGCGCGAGCTTGAGCGTGTTACTGTCAAATTCGATAGCCAAGCCGATCGCTTGCGTTATCTGGAAGCAATTCGTCACATGCGCTGCCGCACGAGTGTTGGCTTTGTTATTTCTCATACGAGCTCGTCGCGCTTCAGACGGATTGTCGCGAAAACGCCAGCTCATTTGCCCGGCCACAGAGATTGCGAGAGCGGAAATCTCGACACCTGTGGGTTTGATGGTCTGGTCAAATTGCTGAGCGCTGGGCGCTGGTACGAAGCTTGCTTAAGAGCAGGTCCATCTCTTCTCGGATCGGCGGACTACATCCGCCTTGTGACTGGCTCGGGACGGGGACGCTACAAGAAGGTTACCAGCATGTCAGGTATCGCTGCCGCTTTTCTATTGCCTTGGAGCAGTTCCCATCAGACTGTTTATGATCAGCTCAAGCACATGCTTCCGAAGCTCTCACTTCGCGGACAGGCAGGAGTCGGCATCGCCGCCTTCATGCACAACAAAGGCGTTCGATATAAAACCGCGTCTCGGCCATCACACGAACTGCGTGCGATCGACAAGGATGAGCAGGATCTGGAGTTCACTCCCCATGTTGCAATCGCTCATGTTCGCGGTCGAGTTTGCACAGAGGGTGAGAGCGACGATCAACCAACTCCCAATCGCAGGGCCACCTCCCGTCAACTGTCAATTTCGTTGGACGGAGCGTTAGTAAATGCTCGAGAGATTAGGGCAGAACTGGTTGCCCAAGGTCGCACCTTCGCGGGTCGGACGGATGCCGAACTCTTGCTCAAGCTAGTTGAACACATTTGTGAAAGGGATTATTGGCGCCAAGGCCTGCAAGTCAACTATGAGAACGTCTTTCGTGAGATTGATGAGCGCATTGATGGTGCTATTAGTGCGCTTTTGCTGGACACCGAAGGAAATCTGATTGCGTTCCGCAATAGATATGGTTTGCGTCCTTTGGAATTCATGCAGACCGACGATGGATTCTTGCTCTTTGCGTCGGAAAATTGCGCCTTTGCCGGACTTCGGGGCAAGTCAGACCAAATCGTCCCCGGCTACATCAAATATGTGGATGGCAAAAAGGGGCATAACCTCGATCGTTGTGTCAGCGATTCTCAACGCGCCGCCAAGCTTTGCGCCTACGAAACTCTTTATCTCGGAAGTCCGGATACGTCGATCCAGGGCCGATCTCACTTCGAAACTCGTTACAGTATCGGTTTCTCGCTGGGTGATCTTATTGCGCGTCGGCTTCCCACAGAGCCGGGCGCCTCTCCGATCATCGTCGCGTCCATGCCTCATACCGGAGGGCCCTACGCTGACGGCTTATTTTCATCTCTCGTAGCACGCGGGGTTAGCGCCGAACGGCGTGAAGTCATCGAGACTCAAATCTCTGAACGAACTCTCATCGGCCCAAGCAGCGAGCGCAAGCGCCGTATTGCTCACAAATACCGTCTGGCTTCGACTGAAGTCGACAAACGCACGATACTTATCGCCGATGAAGCCCTCATTCGGGGCGATACCAGTCGGACCGTAACGAACATGCTTCTTGCGGCAGGTGTCAAAGCTGTCCATTGGGGAATAGGCTCACCGCCTATCGTGGCTCCAAATTACTACGGCGTGAATATTGAGACCATCGATGAGCTGGCCTTCTGGCGGACATGGAAGGGACTGTCCGCTCAACAGCGGAAGCAAAGCCTACTATTTAAAGATATCGAGCCGCATGTCCTCAAAACCATTGAGGGAAGAATTGCGGCCTCGATCAATGCGGCAACTGTGACTTACTTACCCTTCCCGCGTCTCACATCGTTGCTGCCGCGAGGGAGCGAGGGAGTAGATTTGTCACCCTTTACGTTCGAAATGCCAACTCCTGCAGGGCAAACGCGCGCAAATAGAGACCTGCATAACTTGGTGGCTGACCACTATAGCGCTGCCTGAGGCCCGAAGCATGAAGCCAGTTTTTGTTTTTGATTGGAATGGCACGTTGCTTGACGATGCCAATGCGCTACTGCAAACGACGAACACTATCTTGGAGCGCTTCGGACGCCCGACGATCGATCTGGACACCTTTCGGGATCATTCCGATGTCCCACTCTCCATTCTTTTCCGAAATGTCGGAATGTCAGAAGAGGAAGTCGCAGCCGTAGATCACGATGGGGGTGCAATCTTCCATGATACCTACGAGCCGCTAGCCGATAAAGCGGAGTTACGCATAGGTGCGCGCACAGTGCTGGAATTGGTGCGCCAAGAAGCGGCTTCATCCATCATAGTGAGCAACCATATAGTCGCGCCACTTGTTGCTCAATTGCAAAGGCTCGGAATCGATCGCTACTTCAAGGGCGTCCTGGCCTTTGAAAGCCGTGCCACGCAGTATAAAACGATGAGCAAAGGGGAGAGACTTCGGCGATATATGGAGCAAAATGATATAAATCCCGAGTCAACCTTCATTATCGGGGATATGCCAGTAGAAACGAATATTGCACGAAGCCTTGGACTGATAAGCATATCCATTACCGGTGGATTTGTTTCCGAGGCGCGCTTGCGAGCTGCGAAGCCGGACCACATCATCCACAACTATCACGAGCTGTTACCAATCGTTCAAACGCACGGCTTTTTTCTAAATGGATAGATGCTATGTGCGAACGCGAGACACCGCACTTAAGCCGGCGGCGAGATGGGGTCGGCCTTCTCGGAGTGGGCGCATGGGAAAGGCCTGTGGTCTCAGTAGCTCGGCTTACCAGAGTGAAGGTGACGCGAATCGGCGTGGTCGCTGGGGCGGACTGCCCTGAAAGAACTGTCCTGCCTAGCCACCGCCGGGTCACAGAGGCGATGGGCTTAGGATAAGATGGATTGCTCCCCCCGTCTGGCGGAGAGTCCGCCTGAGGTTGGCGTCATTCAATGCGGAGCTAATTGCCAAATCTCGCGAGCTGCTGGGTCAATCTGAAACTTTATTGCAAGAGCCGATCCCAAATCTCTTCCTCGGAATCAACCGTTACATTCCGTGGCCGAAGGCGAGTGCTTGCGCTCCTGAGTCGGAACGGAACTTACCTTGCCTCGTTGGGACTCGTCGCTAACGTTTCAAGGAGCGTCGCGATGACTAAGCGCCGCAGAGTGAAGCAAACCCGCTCCCTTGAAGAACGGTTGGCCGAAAACGCCGCCAAGCTCAAGGAGCGAGCGAATTGCCCGCTGGGATGGAACGGGAGGCCCTGCTTAGGAAGGCCCGTCTAGCCGAGACGGGCGCACACCTGAGCGATTGGCTCACGTCGCCAGGCTTGCAGCCGCCGAAGTAATCCTAAAGAGAGTAGTTCGCTGCGGCGGAGAGGAGTGGACGGGACAGCTCTCTTGTGGCCATTTCAGCTCATGAGCCAAGACGACGCAAACGGTCGCCGGAGCCCACAGGGCGGAAGACTCATCTGGAGAGGGCGGATGCAGCCAACCGTGGAGGACATCGAGCTTTTGAAGCGGATCTACGCTAACGGGCAATCCGTGCACGCAGATAGCAATGTTGATCATCGCCCTTACAAGAGACTCCAAGATATTGGTTGGCTTACAAGCACCGCGCTTGCGCTGCCGAACGTCGTGTACAAGTTGACAAGCTCAGGCCTGAAACGAGCACTGCAGGAGTTGCGATCAGAGTAGATGCGTAGAGCGCGACCCCGACGCATTGTGCGCTGTCTCTTGGCAGCGGACCATTGTGCCTGAGGAAAGTGGACGACGCGTCCATAATTGCCCAGTTAAATGCGCCAGCAGTCCCGGCCGGCATGCTTCGTCTTCATGGAACGAGAACTCCGACAGCTCGAACAGGCAGGTCCTCCGGCAGGCCGCACTAACGCAAGACGAGCGCACGAAGAAAGCCCTGCTCGAAATCGCAGCCGAGTATCGGGCGCGCATCGAATACAGCGAACAGCAAGCGCGAGCAGTCCTGAAGGGAGCGAACTTCACTGGTCCGATCTTGGCAGATCAGCGAAGTTGCGGACCGTCTGATTGAGGTCCGCTTCGTGGGTGGCTGCGGACTGGTTTTGCCCGGGCTGAATTCTTCGCATTTTGACCCTGGCTGTTCTCTAATTCCGGGCGTGAGGTCAAGCTCTCCTTGAACATCCTTGCCGGGTCCATGGTTCTCTCCGCGGTAGGGGCGTGCCCTCCGCATGATGGCGTAAGATGACGTTAGCGGATCAATGT
>Ga0209700_100018_pt1 | contig 238200 bp, 217 predicted proteins | sample SiratroredBW_FD_187528 | JGI IMG/M metagenome (GOLD analysis project Ga0209700, IMG submission 187528) | Root nodule microbial communities of legume samples collected from California, USA - Siratro red BW (SPAdes) (version 2) | ecosystem: Host-associated > Plants > Roots > Nodule | place: USA... | reverse complement strand
CGACACCACCAGCTCAACGGCCTGGCGCTTGTACTCTTCGGTAAATGACCGACGTTGACGTTCCATTCGACACCTCCGGGCTCAATGAGCCTACTACAGGTGTCCACTCATTCGGAGGAGGTTCACTGCGCGCGATCGACCCTCCCCCTCCAGGGGAGGGTAAGAAACTCACCCCTTCGGCGGGGCCAGCGGCTGCACGATCTCCTTGAACGGCGCCAGTGCCTCGCAACGCTCGCTATGCGCCGCGAGCGCCGGATAGCGCGAAGCATCGAACAGCTGCGGGTGCGCCTCGCGGGTGAAGCGGACGACGCAGGCGACCGCGACGTCGGCATGGCCGATGCGATCACCCAGCCAGTACGGCGTCGTCACCTTGGCGCGCTCGGCCTCCAGCACGGCGAGCACGTCCGCGATCTGCGCCTGGCAGCGCTCGACCCACAGCGCGAGCTGCTCCTTCCGCAGGACGCGCTCATAGAGCAGGCTCACCGCCTTGTCGCCGAGGCCGGAGGCGAGCGCGCAGATGCGCAAATGCTTTCGCCGCTCGGCGCCGCTGCGCGGCAGCATCGCCTTGTCGGGACCAACGAGCTCGTCGAGATAATCGAGGATGATCGTGCTCTCGATCAGCGCCTCGCCGTCATCGAGCACCAGCGTCGGCACGCGGCGCAGCGGATTGTACGGCGCGATTCTGTCGGCATCGCCGAAGGTCGACCACGGCTTGTGCTCGAAGGCGAGCCCGTAAAGCCGCAGCGCGATCGCGACGCGGCGGACAAAGGGGGAGTCATATTGGCCGATCAGGAACATGGTTCTCGCTCTTCCCAGTGGTTAGACACGGCAGGGCCGATCAGTGTCGAGGATATGACCGCTGCCGCGCAAGGAGGATATTGGAAATGGAGCATTGCGCCGGCTGCAATAGCGCCCGCGGCAGCACCATTCGCAAGGGCACGCGCCGCGCGCTCAAAGGCCGTCCTGGATCGAGCGCTTGATGGCGGCGATCGCGGTCTCGTTGCGCTTATACATCGTCCACTGCTTGATGCGCTTGGCGCGCACCAGCTTTGCGGCCGTCAGCACCCGCATGTGCTCGCTCACCGTCGGCGCGCTGACGCCGAGCTTCTCTGCGATCAGCAATCCGCAGACGCCGTCCTCGACCAGGTCGCCATCGGCCTGCTCGCGAAAATGCTTCCTGGGATCGCGCAGCCAGTCCAGGATTTGCAGGCGGCGCTCGTTGGCGAGCGCGCGCAAGGCGACGGCAAATTTCATTTAGTCATTTTGCTAATTACCTAATTGATGTCAACCCTCCGATGCACTACCAAGGACGGCATCATGACAGCGACAACGAACATCACACGGGAGCGGATTGCGGCGACCGAGGCCGTGATCCGCCCGCATATCAGGCGCACACCACTCGTTCAGGCCGATCTTGCGGATTTCGGCCTGGCGGCCTTGCCAGTCACGTTCAAGCTCGAGATGCTGCAGCATTCCGGATCGTTCAAGGCGCGGGGCGCCTTCGCCAACCTGCTGCTGCGGCAGGTGCCCGAGACGGGCGCCGTCGCCGCATCCGGCGGCAATCACGGCGCGGCGGTGGCTTATGCGGCGTAGCGGCTCGGCATTCCCGCCACGATCTTCGTGCCCGACATCACCTCGCCGGCCAAGGCCGAGCGGATCAGGGGCTATGGCGCCAAGCTCGTGATCGCAGGCAGCCGCTATGCCGATGCGCTCGCCGCAAGCGAAGCCCATGTCGCGCAGACCGGCGCGCTGGCCGTCCACGCCTACGACCAGGCCGAGACCCTGCTCGGCCAGGGCAGCGTCGGCCTGGAGCTGGAGCAGGACGCGCCTGGCATCGACACACTGCTGGTGGCGGTCGGCGGCGGCGGGCTGATCGGCGGCATTGCGGCGTGGTATGCCGGCCGGACGCGCATCGTGGCGGTCGAGCCGGAGCAATCGCCGACCCTGCACGCCGCCTTCGAAGCGGGAGCCCCGGTCGATGCACCGGCGGGCGGTCTCGCTGCTGATAGCCTTGCGCCGCGACGCGTCGGCGAATTGATGTTTCCGATCGCGCGCGCTCATGTCGAGCGCGTCATCCTGGTCAGCGATGATGCGATCCGGCAAGCACAGACCGCCCTGTGGTCGCGCCTGCGCCTGGTGGCCGAACCCGGCGGCGCAGCCGCCTTTGCCGCGCTGCTCTCCGGCCGCTACCGTCCCTCGCCCGGTGAGCGCGTCGCGGTCCTGGTCTGCGGCGCCAACACCACGGCGGTGAGTTTCGACGGCTAGCTTCAGGGTGACATCATCGGGCCGCGCGCATTGATCTGCCAATTGCAAAAGCGGACGGCGGCGTCCACGCTCCGTCATTGCGAGCGCAGCGAAGCAATCCAGGATCTTTCCGCGGAGACAGTCTGGATTGCTTCGTCGCAAGGGCTCCTCGCAATGACGGTGTGGAGGCAATCGATTGCGCTCCGCTCCATGCGAGTAGGGGGACGTGCCTACCCCTCCCCCTCATCGCTCGCCAGCACGCCCTTGACCGCCCTCGCCCAGCCGGCGAGCTTCCGCTCCCTTGTCGCCTGGCTCATGTTGGGCTTGAAGCGGTGCTCGAGGCGCCAATTGTCGGCGAACTTTGTCGGCTCGGGATAGACGCTCGCCTGGAGGCCGGCGAGATAGGCGGCGCCCAGCGCCGTGGTCTCCTGGATCACGGGGCGGTCGACCGGGGCATCGAGGAGATCGGCGAGGCGCTGCATGGTCCAGTCCGACGCAGTCATGCCGCCGTCGACGCGCAGCACGACGCTCGCGGTTTCCGAGCTCGGCCAGTCAGCGCGCATCGCGGCCCAGAGGTCGAACGTCTGGTAGCAGACGCTTTCCAGCGCGGCGTGGGCGAGCTCGGCGGGACCGGTGTTGCGGGTGAGGCCGAACAGCGCGCCGCGCACGCGCGGATTCCAATAGGGCGCGCCCATGCCGACGAAGGCGGGGACGAGATAGACGCTCTGCATCGAGTCCGACTGATCGGCAAGAGGTCCGGTCTCGGCGGCATGCTTGATGATGCCGAGGCCATCGCGCAACCACTGCACCGCTGAGCCTGCGACGAAGATCGAGCCTTCCAGCGCGTAGGTGCGTTTTCCCCCGAGCTGATAGGCGACGGTGGTGAGCAGCTTGTTCTTCGATACCACCGGCGTGGTGCCGGTGTTGAGCAGCGCGAAACAGCCGGTGCCGTAGGTGGACTTCATCATGCCCGGGCGGAAGCAGGCCTGGCCGATGGTCGCGGCCTGCTGGTCGCCGGCGATGCCGGAGATTGCGATGGCGCCGCCGAACAGGTCCGGCGTGCTCTCGCCGAAGCGCGCGGAAGAATCCTTCACCTCGGGCAGCATCGAGCGCGGCACGCCGATGATCTCCAAGAGCTCGTCGTCCCACTGGCCGGTGTGGATGTTGAACAGCAGCGTGCGCGAGGCGTTGGTGGCGTCTGTGGCGTGCACCTTGCCGCCGGTGAGGCGCCAGAGCAGATAGCAATCGACGGTGCCGAACATCAATTCGCCGCGGGCAGCGCGCGCCCGCGCGCCGGGGACGTGGTCGAGGATCCAGGCCACCTTGGTGCCGGAAAAATAGGGATCGATGATCAGGCCGGTCTTCTGCGAGATCACGGGCTCGCGGCCATCGGCTTTCAATTTGGCGCAGATGTCGGCGGTGCGGCGGTCCTGCCAGACGATGGCGCGGTGCACGGCCTGCCCGGTGGCGCGGTCCCACACCACGGTGGTCTCGCGCTGATTGGTGATGCCGATCGCGGCGATGTCCTTTGCGGTGATGCCGGCCTGCTCGATCGCCTCGCGGCACACCATCACGGTCGAGGTCCAGATGTCCTCGGGCTCGTGCTCGACCCAGCCCGAGGCCGGAAAATGCTGCGGAAACTCTTGCTGCGCTTTCGCCGCGATGGAAATGTCGCTGCGAAACACGATCGCGCGCGAAGAGGTGGTGCCCTGGTCGATGGCGAGGACGAAAGACATGGCGGCTTACCTTGGCGTTTCCTTGGCGTTTCCCTGGAAGGGATCATAGTGTCGCGCCAAAGGGAGCGGATTAGGGCGGCAAGGTCAAGGCGGCTCTCCTTACCCTCCCCTGGAGGGGGAGGGTCGACCGCGCGCAGCGCGGGCGGGGTGGGGTGAAGCCACAAAGGCGGTCTCACATTCGTTTCAGAAGGATCTTTGACACGCGTTCAGAAGCACCGCATTCGCGGATGGTCTGTCACCCCACCCCGCTGCGCATTACATGCGCAGCGACCCTCCCCCTCCAGGGGAGGGTAAGAGAAGCGCCCCCTTGAAGCTTCAGGTTCGACGGTGCTTGAAGGGTGTCGTTTCCGCCTCGCGCGATCGATACAGCTCTACATAGATCCGTTCGAGCACGGCAGTCAGGTCGGCAGCGATCTCCGAATTCCAGAATCGGATGACGCGATAACCTTCGTTCTCGAGCCAGCTCTGCCGTGCGCGATCGCGCTCAGCCACATCGTCTTCGTTGTGGTGTCCGCCATCTAACTCGATGATGAGGCGCCTGGCTGGCAAGAAGAAGTCGACGACGTAGGGACCGATTGGAGCTTGGCGGCGGAAGTGCGAGCCTTCGAGCGGGACTTCCTTGAGGGCGCGCCATAGCATCCGCTCGTGCGGCGTGGTGTTGGCTCTCAGCTTTTTCGCGGCGGCGCGTCTGATCGATGTTGAGACCATTTGTGCGGCTTCACCCCACCCCGCTCGCGCGTTGCGCGAACGACCCTCCCCCTCCAGGGGAGGGTAAGGGAAGCGCAGCGTCGATGCAATTGTAAGTCGTGAGAACCCTACACCGCCGCGGTGGTGACGCCGCCGTCGATGACGATGGTCTGGCCGGTCATGAAGCTCGATGCGTCCGAGGCGAGGTAGGCGACGGCGCCGGCGATTTCGTCGGGCTCGCCGATGCGGCGGAGCGGCGTGGTGGCGGTGCGGCGCTTGAGCATGGCTTCGTCTTCCCACAGCGCGCGGGCGAAATCGGTCTTGACGAGGCCTGGGGCGATGCAGTTGACACGGACGCCTTTCGGGCCCCATTCGCCCGCGAGCGAGCGGCACAGCGCGAAGTCGGCGGCTTTCGAGATGCCGTAGGCGCCGATCACGGTGGAGCCGCGCAGGCCGCCGATCGAGGAGATGATGATGACGGAGCCGCCTCCGCGCTCGGCCATTTGCGGGATCGCGAGCGCGGAGAGCCAGATGTTGCTCTTGACGTTGCTGCCCATGATCTTGTCGAAGGCTTCATCCGTGATGTCGAGCAACGGGCCGTAATACGGGTTCACCGCGGCGTTGCAGACGAGGATGTCGATCTTGCCGTAATGCTTGGTCGCCCCCGCGATCAGCGCCTCGACCTCGGTCTTGCGCGCGATGTTGCAGGGGATGACGATGGCATCGCCGCCGGCTGCAATGATGCCGTCGGCGACCTCCTTGCAAGCGTCGGCCTTGCGCGAGGACACCACGACTTTTGCCCCGAGCTTTGCCAGGAGTTCAGCCGAGGAGCGGCCGATGCCGCGGCTGGAGCCGGTGACCACGGCGACCTTGCCGGTGAGATCGAACGGGGTGTTTTTCATTGTTGGGCTCCGCTATGGCCGCACACTCGGTGTCATCGCCCGACTTGATCGGGCGATCCAGTACTCTGCGGCTGAAGTTGCGTAAACGAATTGCCGCCGCGGAGTACTGGATGCCCCGGTCAAGCCGGGGCATGACAGTCTTCGTGTGGTCTAGATCAGTCAGATCAACCCGCCCGCGTCGGCGACGCGGCGCTGGTGGTAGTCGGTGTCGCCAAAGCTGTTCTCGATCATGGTGAGGCGCTTGAAGTAGTGGCCGATCTTCGCCTCCATGGTCATGCCGATGCCGCCATGGAGCTGGATCGACTGCTGGCCGACGAATTTCAGCGACTTGCCGATCTGCACCTTGGCGGCCGCGATTGCATTGCTGCGCTCCCTAGCGTTCTCGAAGTCGTTCGCCATGGTCGCAAACATCGACATCGATCTCGCCTGCTCAGCCGCGACGAACATGTCGGAGGCGCGGTGCTGCAGCGATTGGAACGAGCCGATCGCGACGCCGAACTGCTTGCGCGTCTTGATGTACTCGACGGTGGTCTTGAGCGATTCGTCCATCAGCCCGACCGCCTCGGCGCAGAGCGCGACACGGGCCTCATCGACGACGCGCTCGATCAGTGCGAGCGAATCCTCGGGATTGCCGAGCACGGCCTCGGGGCCGACCTCGACGCCGGTGAAGGTGATGTCGGCGGCGTGCAGGCCGTCCTGGGTCGGGTAGCCCTTCTTAGCTACGCCCTTTGCATTGGCGGGGACCAGGAACACGCCGATGCCGCCATGATCGCGGCGCTCGCCCTTGGTGCGCGCGGTGACGATCAGGGTATCGGCATTCTCGCCGTTGAGCACGACGAATTTCTCGCCGTCGATGACGTAAGCGTCGCCCTTCTTCTTCGCGGTCGTCGAGACGTCGAAGAGGTCGTAGCGCGAGTTCTTCTCAAGCTGGGCAAACGCCAGCGTCTTGCTGCCGTCGATAAGCGAAGGTACGTGCGCTGCCTTCTGCGCGTCGGTGGCGGCGTGGCGCAGGAAGCCGCCGCCGATCACCACCGTTGCCAGATAAGGCTCGAGCACCAGCGCCTTGCCGAGCGCCTCCATCACGATCATGGTCTCGACGCCGCCGCCGCCGAAGCCGCCATCGGCCTCGCTGAAGGGCAGGCCGAGCAGACCCTGCTCGGCCAGCTTGAGCCAGACGGCTTTGCTCCAGCCGCCCTTCTCCTTCATGTACTTCTTGCGGCTCTCGAAATCGTAGGAATCGGTCAAGAGGCCGTCGATGCTTTCCTTGAGAAGCCGCTGCTCCTCGGACAGATCAAAATCCATTTCTGTTTTCCTCAAGTAACGAGTGTGTGCGTTGCGTGGGGCCCTTCTTCACCTCTCCCCGCCTGCGGGGGAGAGGTCGGATCGCCTCGGCGATGCGAAGCATCGTCCGGTGCGATCCGGGTGAGGGGGTACCGCTCTCTCGACGATCTCAAGCTCGGAGAGAGGCCCCTCACCCCGACCCTCTCCCCGCAAGAGCGGGGCGAGGGAGAAGGGAGATCACAGCCCCAGCACCGCCTTGGCGATGATGTTGCGCTGGATCTCGTTGGAGCCGCCGTAGATCGAGACCTTGCGGTTGTTGAAGTAGCTCGGCGCGATCTGGGCGGTCCAGTCCATGGCTTCGTTCGAGCCGTCGTCGCCGTGCACGTCGTAGGGCGCGGCGAACGGGCCGATCACTTCCATCAAGAGCTCGGTGGTGGTCTGCTGGATCTCGGAGCCCTTGATCTTCAGCACGGACGAAGCCGGATTGGGCTTGCCCTTGCCATGCTTGCCCTCGTCGGCGACGACACGGAGCTGGGTCAGCTCGAGCGCCTTCAGCTCGATCTCGCAGGCGGCGAGCTTCTCGCGGAAGGCGGGGTCCTGGATGATCGGCTTGCCAGCGGATTCCACCTTGGAGGCGAGATCCCTGATGCGGCGGATGCGCTCCTTGGAGACGCCGACGCGGGCGATGCCGGTGCGCTCATTGCCGAGCAGGAATTTTGCGTAATCCCAGCCCTTGTTCTCCTCGCCGATCAAATTCTCGATGGGCACTTCGACGTCGTCGAAGAACACCTCGTTGACCTCATGGCCGCCGTCGATGGTCTGGATCGGGCGCACGGTGACGCCTTTCGACTTCATCGAGAACACGATGAAGGAGATGCCCATCTGCTTCTTGGCGTTGTTGTCGGTGCGGCAGAGGCAGAAGATCATGTCGGCGTGCTGGGCCAGCGTGGTCCAGGTCTTCTGGCCGTTGATGATCCATTTGTCGCCCTTGCGCTCGGCCTTGGTCTTCAGCGAGGCGAGGTCGGAGCCGGAGCCGGGCTCGGAGAAGCCCTGGCACCACCAATCGTCGACATTGGCGATGCGCGGCAGGTACTTCTTCTTCTGCTCCTCGTTGCCGAAGGTGTAGATGACCGGGCCGACCATGCTGACGCCGAAGGCGAGCGGCTGCGGCGCCGGATAGGACTGCAGCTCCTCGTTGAAGATGTAGTGCTGCACGCTGGTCCAGCCGGTGCCGCCATATTGCTTGGGCCAGTGGCTGACGCCCCAACCCTTCTTGTTGAGGATGCGCCACCACGTCACCATCTCGTCCTTGCTGAGGTGACGGCCCTCGACCAGCTTGCGCCGCGTGTCCGGCGGCACGTTGTCGCGGAAGAACTGCCGCACTTCCTCGCGAAACGCCTGCTCTTCTTTCGTGAATGCGAGATCCATCGGATCCTCCTGTGCTCTCGTCGTCGTATTATGTCTTCGTCATCCTGGCGAAAGCCAGGATCCATTACCACCGGCCGTTATTGTGTCGGTCGGTGGCTGCCGTCTGTGCCTCACATCAAGACACGGGTAATGGGTCCTGGCTTTCGCCAGGACGACGCTTACTGCAACACCTCGAACAACCCAGCCGCGCCCATGCCGCCGCCGACGCACATGGTGACGACGGCGTACTTCGCCTTGCGGCGGCGGCCTTCGATCAGGGCATGGCCGGTGAGGCGCGCGCCCGACATGCCGTAGGGATGGCCAACCGCGATCGCGCCGCCATCGACGTTGATCTTGTCGGGGTCGATGCCAAGCTTGTCGCGGCAATACAGCACCTGCACGGCGAAGGCCTCGTTGAGCTCCCAGAGGCCGATGTCGTCGACGGTAAGGCCGTGACGCTTGAGCAGGCGCGGCACGGCGAAGACCGGGCCGATGCCCATCTCGTCCGGCTCGCAGCCGGCGGAGACGAAGCCGCGGAAGATGCCAAGCGGCTTGAGGCCGCGCTTGGCGGCTTCCTTGTCGCTCATGATGACGGAGGCGCTGGCGCCGTCGGAGAGCTGGCTGGCATTGCCGGCAGTGATGGTGAAACCTTCGCCGCGCACGGCCTTGAGGCCGGCAAGACCTTCGGCCGTGGTTTCGGGGCGCGGGCCCTCGTCTTGCGACAGCGTGACCTCTTTCATCGACACCGCACCGGTGGCCTTGTCGGTCACCGCCATCTGCGTGGTGATCGGCGCGAGCTCGTCCTTGAATTTGCCGCCCTGTTGGGCTGCGGCAGTGCGGCGCTGGCTCTCCAGCGAATACTCGTCCTGCTTCTCGCGCGAGATGCCGTAGCGCTTGGCGACGACCTCGGCGGTGTCGATCATGGGCATGTAGACCTCGCCCTTGATCTTGAGCAGCGCCGGATCTTGTGCGTGGAAGCCGTTCATCTTGTCGTTCTGCACGAGGCTGATCGACTCGCCGCCGCCGCCGACCGCGATCTCGACGCCGTCGAAGATCACCGAGCGAGCGGCGAGCGCGATCGCCTGCAGACCCGAGGCGCATTGCCGGTCGATGGTGGTGCCGGCAACGGTGACGGGCAGGCCGGCGCGCAGCAGCGCCTTGCGCGCGATGTTGCCGCCGGTCGCGCCCTGCTGGAGGGCTGCGCCCATGACGACGTCCTCGACCTCCTTGGGATCGACCTTGGCGCGGGCGACGGCCTCGCCGATGGCGTGGCCGAGCAGGGTCGCGCCCTCGGTGGCATTGAGCGCGCCGCGATAGGCCTTGCCGATCGGGGTGCGGGCGGTGGAAACGATGACGGCGTCGGTCAAGAGCGACCTCCTGATGCGGTTTTGGTGGATTGTGACGATTTCTGCTGCTGGCGCAATTCGTGGCGCGACAGCTTTCCGACCGGCGTGCGCGGCAGATCGTCGACGAATGCGACCGCGGCCGGCAGTTCATGCTTGCCGAGCTTCCCGGTGAGCTGGGTGCGGAGCTCGTCGAGCGAGAACGGTTTTGCGTCGGGCCTCAGCTTGATGAAGGCTTTTGCGGCCTCGCCGCGATACTGGTCGGGAATACCGAGCACGATCACCTCGTGCACGCCAGGGATGGCGTAGATCGCCTGCTCGATCATCTGCGGATAGACGTTGAAGCCGCCGGAGATGATCATGTCCTTCTTGCGATCAACCAGGAAGAAATAGCCGTCCGCATCCATGTAGCCGATGTCGCCGGTGAGGAAGCGGCCGTCGACGAAGGCATCAGTCGATCCCTCCGGCTTGTTCCAGTAGCCCTTGGTGACGTTCGGGCCCTTGATGCGGATCTCGCCGACGTCGCCCGGCGGCAGCACGCGTCTCGGATCGTCCAGCGCGACGACGTCGAGCTCGATGCCGGGCAGCATCAGGCCGATCGAGCCGGGCTTGTCCGGGCCGACAGGCGGATGGCCGGTGCCGGGCGAGCAGGTCTCGGTCATGCCCCAGCCGCTGCGCAGCTTCTTGCCGACCTTGCGCTCGAAGAAATTCGCGATCTCCACCGGCAACGGCGCACCGCCGGAGCCGATGGTGACGAGCGAGGAGAAGTCGCGCTTGTCGAGATCGGGCAGCGCGGCGATCGCAATCCACATCGTCGGCACACCCGGAAAATATGTCGCGCGCTTGACCTCGATGTCGCGCATCACGGCTTCGACGTCGAAGCGCTGATGCAGCGAGATCAGATTGCCGCGGCGGAGCGAGGACAAGAGCACGACGGTGAGCGCATAGATGTGGAACAGCGGCAGCACGCAGATCACGCGCTCGACGACATCGCCGCGCGCGGCGCGCGCCGGCTTGCCCCAGACGTCGTAGATCGACACCGCGGACGTAAGATTGCCGTGCGTCAGCATCGCGCCCTTGGGCAGGCCGGTGGTGCCGCCGGTATATTGCAGCAGCGCAACGTCGTCGGCCGTGACGGATGGCCACTCTGCCGGTGCGGCCGCGCCCTCGACAAAGGTCTTGAAGGTGACGATGCGGGAATCATCGGGGATCGCCGCCTGCGGCGTGCCAACCTTGCCCCAATGATCGTCCTCGCAGACGACGAGGCGATCGATCAGGCCCTTCTCCAAAAATTTCAGCGCGGTCGGCAGCAGCGCCTGGAGGTTCGAGGTCACGAGCACACGCGAGCCAGAGTCGGAGACCTTGTGGGTCAGCGCGATCTCACCGTCGAGCGGCGACAGATGCGCGACGCGGGCGCCCGCCTTGAGCGCCCCGAAGAAATTGACGGGATGATCGGGCGTGTTGCCGAGGAACAGCGCGACGGAAGAGTTCTTGCCACAGCCGGCGCGCAGGAACGCCGCGGCAGCGCGCTCGGCCATCGCGGCGAGCTCGGTGTAACTGATCGGACGGTCTCGGAACTCCAGCGCGGTGCGCGGACCGTAGTCAGCGGCGGCCTTTGCGAGCAAGTCCGGAAGCGTGCCCTGGACGATGGTGTCGTCCCACCGCACGCCATCGGGATAAAACTGTTCGCCGGGATGGGTCATTGCTTCCTTGAAACCACATGAATCGTCATTCCGGGACGCCCGAAGGGCTAGCCCGGAATCCATTTGGCAGCGCACTCAGCGGCGAGATGGATTCCGGGCCTGGCCCTGCGGGCCATCTACGTTGCGCAATTGCGCAACGGAGAATGACGCCGAGAGTGCAAGCCTCCATCACGCCGCTTTCGACGCCGCCGCCAGTGACGCGAACGTCTTGCCCTCCGCGGCGAGCTTCTTCAGCAGCGGTGCGGGCTCGAGGCTTGGGTCGTTGGTCTCCTTGGCGTAGAAGGCCAGACGATCGGCGATGTGCTTGAGGCCGACGCTGTCGGCCCAGAACATCGGGCCGCCGCGGTAGATCGGCCAGCCATAGCCGTAGAGCCAGACCACGTCGATGTCGGAGGGACGCGCCGCGATGCCCTCCTCGAGGATCTTCGCGCCCTCGTTGATCATCGGATACATCATGCGCTCGAGGATCTCCTCGTCGCTGACGGCGCGCTTCTTGCGACCGAGCCGGGCAAGCGTCTCGTCGATCAGCTTCTCGACCTCGGGATCCGGCAGCGGCGCGCGCGAGCCTGCCTCGTATTTGTAGTAGCCCTTGCCGGTCTTCTGGCCGAAGCGGCCGGCTTCGCACAGCGCGTCCGCGATCTCCGATTTGATGCCGCGATCTTTCCGCGAGCGCCAGCCGATGTCGAGGCCGGCGAGATCGCCCATCGCGAACGGCCCCATCGGCATGCCGAACTTGGTCACGACGGCGTCGACCTGCTGCGGCAGCGCGCCTTCGAACAGCAGCTTCTCGGACTGCTTGCCGCGCTGGGCGAGCATGCGGTTACCCACAAAACCGTCGCAGACGCCGACCACGGCCGGCACCTTGGCGATCTTGCGCGCGATGGTGACGGCGGTCACCAGCGCGTCCGGCGCGGTCTTGTCGGCACGCACGATCTCGCAGAGCTTCATGACGTTGGCCGGCGAGAAGAAGTGCATGCCCAAGACGTCCTGCGGACGCTTGGTCGACTTGGCGATCTCGTCGATGTTGAGATACGAGGTGTTGGAGGCGAGCACCGCGCCCGGCTTGGCGTACTGGTCAAGCTTGCCGAACACTTCCTTCTTCACCGCCATGGTCTCGAACACGGCCTCGATGATGAGGTCGGCATCGCCGACATTCTCGATGCCGACGACGCCGTTGATCAAAGCCATGCGCTTGGCGGGTGCATCGGCCGGGATGCCGCCGCGCGCCGCGGTGGCTTCCCAGTTCTTCTGCATTACGCCCATGCCACGCTTGAGCTGCTCCTCGCCGGTCTCGATCAGGGTGACGGGGATGCCGGCATTGGCAAACGACATAGCAATGCCGCCGCCCATGGTGCCGGCGCCGAGAATGGCAACACGGTTGACCGAGCGCGACTTGGTCCCGTCAGGGACACCCGCGATCTTGGCAGCTTCGCGCTCGGCGAAGAAGGCATAACGCTGCGCCTTGGACTGGTCGCTGGCGACGAGCTTGAGGAAGCCCTCGCGCTCCTTCTTCAGACCTTCGTCGAACGGTAGGTCAATGGCGTAGCCGACGGCGTCGGCCGCCGCGAACGGAGCCTCCAGGCCGCGCGACTTCTTGGTCATGGCCGCAACGGCATTGGTGAAGATCGAACGGTCGGCCTTGGCCGCCGCGAGCTTGGAATCGTCGTCACGCAGGCGGCGCAGCGGGCGCTTCTCGGCCAGCAGCTTGCGCACGAAGGCCTCGCCGCCCGAGGCCGGCCCTTCGATGATCTCCTCGATCAGTCCGTTCTTCAGCGCTTCCGCAGCACCAATGGGATCACCGCCGACGATCATCTTGACCGCGAGTTCCGGTCCTACCGCGCGCGGCAGGCGCTGGGTGCCGCCGGCGCCCGGCAACAGGCCAAGCTTCACCTCGGGCAGGCCGAGTTTGGCCTCTTTCACCGCAACGCGGTAATGGCAGGCGAGCGCGACCTCGAGGCCGCCGCCGAGCGCGGTGCCGTGGATTGCGGCGACCACCGGCTTCGGCGAATTCTCGATCTCGGACAGCACGTCGTTGAGGGCGGGCGGCTTCGGCGGCCTGCCGAATTCGGTGATGTCGGCGCCCGCAATGAAGGTGCGGCCGGCGCAGGTCAGAACGATGCCCTTGATCGCGGGATCGGCGACCGCGGCCTTGATGCACTCCAAGATGCCGCCGCGGACCGCGGCACTCAGCGCATTGACCGGAGGGCTGTCGACCGTGACGATCCCGACTTCATCATGACGCTCAAGCTTGACCACTTCGCTCACGGTGTCCCTCCTTGGTGGGGATTTAATTTTGTTCGATTTCGCGGTGCGGAATTTAATTCCGCATCTTGACGGCAGGGTTATTTTGAAGCACGGACGTTGTCAACGACTCCGCGCAAGAAGCAGATTAGGGATGAAGCGTACAGGAAAGAAGACCGCGACTGATCGGAATTTCGTCGTCGCGCTTTCCCGCGGACTGGACGTATTGCGCGCATTCCAACCCAATGACGGCCTTCTCGGCAATCAGGAGATCGCGGCGCGGACAAATCTGCCCAAGCCGACCGTGTCGCGGCTGACTTATACGCTGACGAAGCTCGGTTATCTGACGCCGGTTCCCCGTTTCGAGAAGTACCAGCTCGCACCCGCGGCGATGTCGCTTGGTTACGCCGCGCTCGCCAATCTCGGCGTTCGGCATTTGTCCGAGCCGTTCCGCGAGGAAGTGATGCGCGCGACCGGCGGGGCGGTTGCCGTCGGCGGCCGCGACCGTCACAGCATGATCTATTTCGGGCAGAGCCGCGGCAGCGAGACGGTCGGCGTTCAACTTGACGTCGGCTCGCGCGTGCCGATTGCAACCAGTGCGATGGGTCGCGCCTATTTCTGGGCGCTCGACGCCGACGATCGCGCAGAGCTCTCGCGTCTCTTACGCGAGCATTACGGCAGCCGCTGGCCAAAGATGCGCGATGGATTGGAACGCTCCGGCGAGACCGTGGCGAAATACGGCTTTGCGATTTCCGTCGGCGACTGGCACGACGACATCGGCGCCGCCGGCGTCGCGCTCAAGCTCAACGACGGAACCGACCCCTACGCATTCAATTGCGGCGCGCCCGCATTCCGTTTCACGGAAGAGCGTTTGATCAACGACATTGGACCGCGTCTGCTTGCGATGGTAAGGAACATCGAAGCGGCACTCGGGGGTCTGATGCCGCATTCAAAAAAAGACGTCAGCAAAAAGCTGAAATCAGGAGGAAAAGTTGCGCGTGTGGCCGAGGGATTCAGATAGCCTTTGTCATCATCGGGAGCGGTCCGCATCGCCCCTTCGCCCACTGCTCAGTGTGGGCGAGACGAGATGACGCAGGCACAGCTCGCGCGGGGGACATCGCCCCTGCTCGCGGTTCGCGACGTCAGCGTCGTGTTCGGCGGCATCATCGCGCTCAACGGCGTGTCCTTCGACATGCACAAGGGACAGATCCTCGGATTGATCGGCCCCAACGGCGCCGGCAAGACCACGCTCTTCAACTGCCTTTCGCGGCTCTACCAGCCGTCGTCCGGCGACATCCTGATGGAAGGCGTGAGCATCCTGTCGCGGCCGCCGCACCGGATCGCCGAGATCGGCATCGGCCGCACCTTCCAGAACGTGGCGCTGTTTCCGAATTTGTCGGTGATGGACAATGTCCGTGTCGGCGCCCATTCGAAGACCTCCAGCGACATCGTCAGCGACTCCCTGAAATTGGCCTGGGTCCGGCGCAGCGAAACCAGCGTCAACAAGAAGGTGCACGAGATCCTTGCCTATCTCGACCTCGAGAATGTCGCCCACACTGTCGTCTCCGGCCTGCCCTTCGGCACACAGAAGCGCGTCGAGCTGGCCCGTGCGCTGGCGGCCGACCCGAAGATCCTGCTGCTCGACGAGCCGGCCGGCGGCCTCAATCACGAAGAGGTCTATGTGCTTGGCGATCTCATTCGCCGCATTCGCGACGATCGCCACATGACCGTGCTGCTGGTCGAGCACCACATGGGCCTCGTGATGTCGATCGCCGACCACGTTGTCGCGCTCAATTTCGGCAAGAAGCTCGCGGAAGGCACGCCTGCCCAGGTGCAGGCGGACCCGGACGTCATCAAGGCCTATCTCGGGAGCAAGGACCAATGACGACGCTGCTCAACGTCAAGGACCTGCGCGCCTATTACGGCCAGGTCCAGGCGCTCCATGGCCTGTCCTTCTCGCTCAACGAGGGCTCGCTGACGACGCTGCTGGGTGCCAACGGCGCCGGTAAGACCACGACGCTGCGCGCGATCTGCAACATGGTGCGCTCGACCGGCGGCATCGAGTTCGACGGCAAGCCGCTGAACAACCGCTCGACCGAGAACATCGTGCGGTTCGGCATCGCCCATGTGCCGCAGGGCCGCGGCACCTTCACCAACATGACGGTGGAGGAGAACCTCCAGCTCGGGGCCATTACCCGCAAGGACAGCGCCGGCATCGTCTCCGACATTGAGCGCATGTATGCGCATTTCCCTGTGCTGAAGCAGCGGCACACCCAGCAGGCCGGCACGCTGTCCGGCGGCGAGCAGCAGATGCTCGCGGTGGCCCGCGCGCTGATGCTGAGGCCACGGCTGATGCTGCTCGACGAGCCCTCCTTCGGCCTTGCGCCGCTGGTGGTCCGCGACCTCTTCGGCATCCTCGGCAAGATCAACCGCGAGGACAAGGTCACGATCCTGGTGGTCGAGCAGAACGCCCAGCTCGCGCTCGAACTCGCCGACCATGCCTATGTGATCGAGACCGGCCGCATCGTGATGTCGGGTAAAGCCAAGGACATCGCGAACAACGAAGAAATCCGCAAATCCTATCTGGGTTACTGAGGGAGCGGATGATGGCAATGAACTATCCGCGCTCTCCGCATACCTCTCCCCGCAGGGGAGAGGTCGATTTGCGCAGCAAATCGGGTGGGGGGCCGCAGCTTCACCGTGAGACCAAGACCCCTCACCCGCGCCTTCGGCGCGACCTCTCCCTAAGGGAGAGGTGGACCTACGACGCCGTCGCAGTTCACATCACATCGGGCAAGTTTTAGGGAGCCAGGACAATGGAGCTGTTCACCAACCAGGTCCTGGCCGGGATTGCCACCGGCGCGATCTATGCCTGCATGGCGCTCGCCGTGGTCATGATCTACCAGGCGATCGACCATCTCAACTTCGCGCAAGGCGAGATGGCGATGTTCTCGACCTTCATCTCCTGGCAGTTGATGCAATGGGGCGTGCCCTATTGGGTCGCTTTCGTCCTTACGTTGGCTTTCGCGTTCGCAGGCGGCATCGCCATCGAGCGCATCCTGTTCAAGCCGCTCGCCAAGGCGCCGATCCTGACCAATGTCGCCGGCTTCATCGCGCTGTTCGCCATCATCAACTCCTCGGCCGGCCTGATCTGGGATTTTACCATCAAGCAGTACCCGACCCCGTTCGGCTCCTCGCCGTTCCTGGGTAGTCAGCTGATCTCGACCCACCAGGCCGGCATGATCGGTGTCACCCTGCTGCTCCTGGTCGCGCTCTACTTCTTCTTTCAGTACACGCGGATCGGGCTCGCAATGCGGGCGGCCGCCTCGCTACCTGAATCGGCGCGGCTCGTCGGCATCAACACGAGCTGGATGATCGCGCTCGGCTGGGGCATGGCTTCTGCCATCGGCGCGATTGCCGGCATGCTGATCGCGCCGGTCGTGTTCCTGGAGCCCAACATGATGGTCGGCGTCCTGCTTTATGGCTTTGCTGCGGCGGTGCTGGGCGGTCTGTCGAGCCCGTTCGGCGCTGTGGTCGGCGGCTTCCTGATGGGCATCTTCGAAAACCTCGTCGGCACCTACATTCCCGGCGTCGGCAATGAACTAAAACTTCCGATCGCGCTTGCGCTGATCATTTCCGTCCTGGTCGTCAAACCCGCTGGCCTGTTCGGCCGGCACATCGTCAAGCGAGTTTGATCATGAGCGCAGCAGAAGAAGTCGTCGCGGAAGGCCACGAGACGGTCGAAGCCGTTCCGAAGCGGGCCATGACGCTGGGCACGACCACCTCGCTGGTGGTGGTCGCGGCGCTGCTAATCGCGCCCGTCTTCGTCAAGAACTTCATCATCTTCCAGATGACGATGCTGCTGATCTACGGGCTTGCGGTGCTGGCGCTGAACATCCTGACCGGCGGCTCCGGCCAGTTCTCGCTCGGCCAGAGCGCCTTCTATGCCGTCGGCGCCTATACGACCGCGGTGTTGATGGAGTACTTCAATGTCAACTACGCGCTGACGCTGCCGATCGCCGGAGTCGTCTGCTTCGGCTTCGGCTTCCTGTTCGGGCAGCCGGCGCTGCGACTTTCCGGCGTTTACCTCGCGCTCGCGACCTTTGCGCTCGCCACAGCTATGCCGCAACTGCTCAAGCTTAACTTCCTCGAGCACTGGACTGGCGGCGTGCAGGGCCTCGTCGTCACCAAGCCGGACGCGCCGTTCGGGCTGCCGATGTCGCAGGACATGTGGCTCTATTACTTCACGCTTGCGGTCACGCTCGCGATCTACGTCTTCTCGGTGAACCTGCTGCGCTCCCGCTCGGGACGCGCCTTCATGGCGATCCGCGACAACGAGATCGCGGCGTCCTCGATGGGCGTCAACGTCGCGCTCTACAAGACGCTGGCGTTTGGCGTGTCCGCCGGCATCACCGGCATCGCCGGCGCTTTGGGGGCGATCGCGGTGCAGTTTGTGGCGCCGGACAGCTTCACGATCAACCTCGCGATCTCGCTGTTCCTCGGCATGGTCGTCGGCGGCGTGGGCTGGCTGCCCGGCTCGTTCGTCGGCGCGGCCTTCATCATCTTCGTGCCGAACATCGCGGAGGGCATCTCCAAAGGCCTCTCCGGCGCTGTGTTCGGCGTGCTCCTGTTCCTCGTCATCTACCTCGTGCCGCATGGCGCAAGGCAGCTCGCGATCCTGGGCCAGCAACTTTCCGGCAAGCTCAGAAAGACCTGAATACCTCTCATCACGACAGTCGTTTAACGAAGGAGACCGAATTGCTTTTTGGAAGAACACTGCGAGCCGCCGCGCTGGTCACGGCAACGGCGGCCATTGCCCTCACCTCCGGCGCTGCACTCGCCCAAAAGAAATACGACACCGGCGCGTCCGATACCGAGATCAAGATCGGCAACATCATGCCGTACAGCGGTCCGGCGTCGGCCTATGGCATCATCGGCAAGACCGAAGAAGCCTATTTCAAGATGATCAACGACAAGGGCGGCATCAACGGCCGCAAGATCAACTTCGTCACCTATGACGACGCCTATTCGCCGCCGAAGGCGGTCGAGCAGGTCCGCAAGCTCGTCGAGAGCGACGAGGTGCTGGCCGTGTTCAACCCGCTCGGTACGCCGTCGAACAGCGCGATCCAGAAATACCTGAACGCCAAGAAGATCCCGCAGCTCTTCGTCGCCACCGGCGCCACCAAGTGGAACGACCCGAAGAACTTCCCCTGGACCATGGGCTGGCAGCCCTCCTACCAGAGCGAAGCGCAGATCTATGCGAAATGGCTAATGAAGGAAAAGCCGGACGCCAAGGTCGCGATCCTCTACCAGAATGACGATTTCGGCAAAGACTACCTCAAGGGCACCAAGGACGGCCTCGGTGCCAAGGCCTCGTCCATGATCATCATGGAAGAGAGCTATGAGGTGTCCGAGCCGTCGATCGACGGCCATATCGTCAAGATCAAGGCCGCCAATCCCGACGTGCTGCTGATCTATGCGACGCCGAAGTTCGCGGCCCAGACCATCAAGAAGACCGCCGAGCTCAGCTGGAAACCGCTCCAGATCCTCACCAACGTGTCGATCTCGGTCGGCAGCGTGATGAAGCCGGCTGGCTTCGAGAACGCTCAGGGCGTGCTGTCGGCTGCCTATGCCAAGGACTCGACGGATCCGCAGTGGAACAACGACCCCGGCATGAAGAAGTGGAACGAATTCGTCGACAAGTACATGCCGGGTGCCGACAAGACCGACACCGCCATGGTCTACGGCTATGGCGCAGCGTCGACCCTGGCCAAGGTCCTGGAACTGTGCGGTGACGATCTGACCCGCGCCAACCTCATGAAGCAGGCGGCGTCGTTGAAGGACTTTGCTCCGGACACGTTGCTGCCGGGCGTCAAGATCAACACCAGCGCCACCGACTTTGCCCCGATTGCGCAGCTCCAGATGCAGCGCTTCAAGGGCGAGAAGTGGGAACTCTTCGGCGAGATCATTAGCGGCGACGTCGCCTCCGAATGACACGCTGACGCAATAATTCAAGTCGATAAGCCCCCGCGGGCGACCGCGGGGGCTTTTTGTTGACGCCGAGCGCCAATCTTGTTCAATGCGGCGCCGATCCAGCTCGGGGTAGGGGAACAATGACTGCCGTTCGTTTTCAGGTTGCGGCCTTCTTTGTCGCACTCGCGTTGTGCACTGCAATGAGCAGCGAGGCGCTGGCGCAAAAGAAATACGACACCGGCGCGTCCGATACCGAGATCAAGATCGGCAACATCATGCCCTATAGCGGCCCCGCCTCCGCCTATGCCGCGATCGGCAAGACCGAGGAGGCCTATTTCAACAAGATCAATGCCGAGGGCGGCATCAACGGCCGCAAGATCAAGTTCATCTCCTATGACGACGCCTATTCGCCGCCGAAGACGGTGGAGCAGGCACGCAAGCTGGTCGAGAACGACGGGGTGCTGCTGATCTTCGGCTCGCTCGGCACCTCCACCAACAGCGCAATCCGCAAGTACATGAACGAGAAGAAGGTGCCGCAATTGTTCGTGGCGAGCGGCGCCTCCAAGTGGAACGATCCCAAGCAATATCCCTGGACCATGGGCTGGCAGCCGAGCTACGTCAGCGAGGCGCGGATCTACGCCAAATACATCATGAAGGAGAAGCCGGACGGAAAGATCGGCGTGCTCTATCAGAACGACGATTTCGGCAAGGACTATCTGAACGGATTGAGGGACGGCTTGGGGTCCAAGGCCTCGATGATCGTGCTGGAAGAAGCCTACGACACCTCCGAGCCGGCGATCGACGAGCACGTCGTAAAGCTGAAGGCGGCTGGCGCCGACATCTTCATCAGCATCACCAGCCCGAAATTTGCCGCGCAAGGCATCAAGAAGGCGGCGGAGATCAATTGGCATCCGATGCACATCATCTCCAACGTTTCGGCCTCGGTCGGCGGCGTGATCGAGCCGGCGGGCCTCGAGATCTCGCAAGGCATCCTGTCGGCGAGCTATACCAAGGACGGCTCCGACCCGCAGTGGAACGCCGATGACGGCATGAAGAAGTTTTATAACTTCCTCGCCCAGTACGCGCCCAAGGCGAACAAGCTCGATGCCGGTGTGGTGTTCGGCTATGCCGCCGCGCAGACCATGGTGAAGGTGCTGCAAATGTGCGGCGACGACCTCACCCGCGAGAACGTCATGAAGCAGGCCGCAAGCCTGAAGGATTTCGAACCCGATACGCTGCTGCCCGGGATCAAGATCAACACCGCGCCGGACAATTTCGCTCCGATCGAGCAGCTCCAGATGATGCGCTTCAAGGGCAAGAAGTGGGAGCTGTTCGGCGACATCATCTCCAGCGAGATCGGACACTGAGCGTCGCAAACGCGCAATTCAAAATAGCCTACATTTAACAAGACAACTTCCGCGCAGCTGGTTAACAGCGCATCCCATCTCAAGCGCCGGAATATTCCACGTCCTCTCAAAAAAGATCGCCTCGCGGCGGCAGCTCCGGCGAGGCGTTCTCCTTGCTGGCCGCCCGGGAAGGGTATTGAATGCTTACCAGAGCGACGCGCAACGATCGCTTCCGATCAAGAACACGGCACATTCAAACCTACCTAGGGAGATCAAGATGCCTGCAATGCATGTGCGATTGGGGGCCTTCTCGGCTGCCCTCGTGCTGGCTGCCACCCTGTCCACGACAGCCCTGGCGCAGAAGAAATACGACACCGGCGCATCCGACACCGAAATCAAGATCGGCAACATCATGCCCTATAGCGGGCCAGCCTCCGCTTACGGCGTGATCGGCAAGACCGAGGAGGCCTATTTCCGCAAGATCAACGCTGAGGGCGGCATCAACGGCCGCAAGATCAATTTCGTCACCTATGACGACGCCTACTCGCCGCCGAAGACGGTGGAGCAGGCGCGCAAGCTCGTCGAGAGCGACGAGGTGCTGCTGATCTTCAACTCGCTCGGCACACCGCCGAACACCGCGATCCAGAAATACATGAACCAGAAGAAGGTGCCGCAGCTGTTCGTCGCCACTGGCGCCACCAAATGGAACGATCCGAAGGACTTCCCCTGGACCATGGGCTGGCAGCCCAACTACCAGAGCGAGTCGATCATCTACGCCAAGTACATCCTGAAGAACCATCCGAACGCCAAGATCGCCGTGCTCTACCAGAACGACGATTACGGCAAGGACTATCTGAAGGGCTTCAAGGACGGGCTCGGCGCCAAGGCCTCGATGATCGTGGTGGAGGAAAGCTACGAGGTATCGGAGCCGACCATCGACTCCCACATCGTCAAGATGAAGGCGACTGGCGCCGACGTGTTTTTCAACATCACGACGCCGAAATTCGCGGCACAGGCAATCAAGAAGAATGCCGAGATCGGCTGGAAGCCGCTGCACTTCCTCAACAACGTATCGGGTTCGATCGGCAGCGTGATCAAGCCGGCCGGCTTCGAGAACGCCCAGGACATCATCTCCTCGCAATATTTCAAGGACCCGACCGACGCACAATGGAAGAGCGATCCGGCGATGATCGCCTGGAACGAATTCCTGGATAAGTACTATCCGGAAGCCAACCGCGCCGACGCCTCGGTGATGTACGGCTACATCGTCGCGCAAGGCCTGGTGCACGTGTTGAAATCCTGCGGCGACAATCTGACCCGCGAAAACATCATGAAGCAGGCCGCCAATATCAAGGACTACGAGCCGGCCGGCCTGTTGCCGGGCATCAAGGTCAACACCTCGGCCACCGATTTCGCGCCCCTCTCGCAGCTGCAACTGATCCGCTTCAAGGGCGAGCATTGGGAGCGATTTGGTGACATCTTGAGCGGCGACGTCGGCGGCTGACCTTAACCAATCGCTAAAGACGTACCCCGATCGACTAAAGACGAAGCCCCTGCGGCCTTGCCGCAGGGGCTTTTCCTTGAAGCTCTTGGGCAAATCGTATTGAATTGCGGGCTGCGTCACCAAAAACGATCAAGCCAAGAAGAAGGACGCACACATCAAGAAAATAGGGAGATTGGAATGCCTGCTGTCACCGGCAAACTTGCGGCCGCGTCACTGGCGCTCGCGCTCATTGCGGCCTCGGCCTCCACTGCATCGGCCCAGAAAAAATACGATACCGGCGCGACCGACACCGAGATCAAGATCGGCAACATCATGCCCTACAGCGGACCGGCCTCCGCCTACGGCATCATCGGGCGGACCGAAGCCGCCTATTTCAAGAAGATCAACGACGAGGGCGGCATCAACGGCCGCAAGATCAATTTCATTTCTTACGATGACGCATATTCGCCGCCGAAGACGGTGGAGCAGGCGCGTAAGCTGGTCGAGAGCGACGAGGTGCTGTTCATCTTCAACTCGCTCGGCACGCCGCCGAACACGGCGATCCAGAAATACATGAACTCGAAGAAGGTACCGCAGCTGTTCGTCGCCACCGGCGCCACCAAATGGAATGATCCGCAGAACTTCCCCTGGACGATGGGCTGGCAGCCCAATTACCAGAGCGAGACGCAGATCTACGCGAAGTGGCTGCTCAAGAACAAGCCGGATGCCAAGATCGCCGTGCTCTACCAGAACGACGACTACGGCAAGGACTATCTGAAGGGCCTCAAGGACGGCCTAGGGGCGAAAGCCGCTTCGATGATCGTCATCGAGGAGAGCTACGAGACCTCCGAGCCGACCATCGACAGCCACATCGTCAAGACGAAGTCGACCGGTGCCGACGTCTTCATGAACATCACGACGCCGAAATTCGCCGCGCAAGCGATCAAGAAGAACGCCGAGATCGGCTGGAAGCCGCTGCACTTCCTCAACAACGTCTCGGCCTCCGTCGGCAGCGTAATGAAGCCCGCTGGCTTCGAGAACGGCCAGGACATCATCTCGGCCGACTATCTGAAGGACGTGTCGGATCCGGAATGGAGCAACGATGCCGGCATGAAGGAGTTTCTGGCCTTCATGACCAAGTACTTCCCCGACGGCGACAAGCTCGACAAGGGCACCATCGTCGGCTACGCGGTGGCGCAGACGCTGGTTCAGGTGCTGAAGCAGTGCGGCGATAATCTCACGCGCGAGAACCTCATGAAGCAGGCCGCCAGCCTGAAGAACTTCCGCACGGAGGCGCTGCTGCCGGGTATCCAGATCAACACCGGGTCGAACGACTTTGCGCCAATCAGCCAGCTCCGCCTCGAGAAGTTCAAGGGCGAGCGCTGGGAACTGTTCGGCGAGGTGATCAGCGCCGACGCCGGCGGCTAGCCGCCTGAACATGCGACGATAACAAGCCCCCTGCGCCGATCGCGTAGGGGGTTTTTGCTTGCGCGCCGATTGTGATTACGCGATTGCATAATCGAATGATCGCAAAGCCTGCTTACGCTTTTGCACCTGATGCGGTAGGCATGTAACTGGCGGCGCATGCCGCCGATCTCCCCTGTCTGCCCAAGGCCTTCGTCATGATCGACCGACGTCCCCTGCTCCGCGCGCTCTACGACGCCGCCGTTGCCGCTGCCCATCCGAGCACAATTCTGGCGCCGCACTTAAGGCCCGCGCCCAAAGGACGCGTGATCTGCCTCGCCGCCGGCAAGGGCGCGGGCGCCATGGCCGCGGCCGCCGAACGGCATTATCTCGACACCTTGAAGCTCGCGCCGGAGCGGCTGCTCGGCATCGCCACCACGCGCCACGGCTACGGCGTGCCGACGCGCCGCATTCGCGTGGTCGAGGCCGGCCATCCCGTGCCTGACGAGGCCGGCCTGAAGGGCGCGGCCGACACGCTCGCGCTCGCAGGCGAGGCCGGCCCCGACGATCTCCTCCTGGTGCTGCTCACCGGCGGCGGTTCGGCGAACTGGATCGCGCCGGTCGACGGTATCAGCTTCGCGCAGAAGCAGGCGGTCAACAAGGCGCTGCTCCGCTCCGGCGCGCCGATCGGCGAGATGAACACGGTCAGAAAGCATCTGTCGCGGATCAAGGGCGGCCGGCTGGCGCGCGCCGGCAAAAATGCCGCCGAGATCGTGACGCTGGCGATCTCCGACGTGCCGCATGACGACCCTTCCGCGATTGCCTCCGGCCCCACCGTGCCGGATCCGACCACACTGGCCGATGCGCGCGCGATCGTGGCGAAATACAAGCTCGCCATCGACGAAGCCGTGCGCCGCGCGCTCGACGATCCCGCCAATGAAAGCTGCAAGCCTGCCGACGCCGCCTTCGCGCGCGCGCATTTCGAGCTGATCGCGCGGCCCAAGCAATCGCTCGACGCAGCGGTGAAGCTCGCGCGCGAATCCGGTTACGAGACCATCGACCTCGGCGCCGATCTCGAAGGCGAGGCCCGCGAGGTCGCTGCCGATCATGCCAAGCTCGCGCTGCAAGCGCGCGCGCAAGGCAAGCGCGTCGCGATCCTCTCCGGCGGCGAACTCACGGTCACGGTGCGCGGCAATGGGCGCGGCGGACCGAACCAGGAATACGCACTGGCGCTCGCCAGCCTCTTGAAGGACACGGCTGGCATCTCGGCGCTAGCCGGCGACACCGACGGCGCCGATGGCGGCGCCGGCCATCCCACCGACCCCGCCGGCGCGCTGATCGACGCGGCTACCTTCGCCAAGATGAAGACGCAGGGGCTTGAGCCGCAGGCCTATCTCGACAACAACGACGCGACCACCTTCTTCGAGGCGACCGGCGATCTGCTCATGCCGGGACCGACGCTGACCAACGTAAACGATATCAGGGTGATCTTGGTGGATTAGGGCTCGCCCTGTTCGACACCATCGCAGCTTGGCCTGACCATGACCGCCTTGGCGAGTGGTGGGTGCGGCTTACCGCTTGCCGCTGACGTGCTCCAGCAGCGCGAGCAGGCCCTTCAACAAGTCCGTCGGCGACGGCGGGCAGCCCTTGATGTGCAAATCCACCGGAATGGTCTCGGACACGCCGCCAACGCAGGCGTAGCTGCCTCTGAAAATGCCGCCATCGATCGCGCAGCCGCCGACCGCGACGACCCATTTCGGATCGGGCGTCGCGTTGTAGGTCCGCTCCAGCGCCTGTCGCATGTTCTTCGTCACCGGACCCGTGACCAGCAGCACGTCGGCGTGGCGCGGCGAGGCGACGAAGCGCAGGCCGAAACGTTCGATGTCGTAGAAGGCGTTGGACAGCGCGTGGATCTCCAGCTCGCAGCCGTTGCAGGACCCGGCATCGACCTCGCGAATGGCAAGAGAACGCCCAAGCCTGGCCTGGGCAGCGCGGTTGACTTTCGTTGCAAGCTCCGCCAGCGCCGACTCGTCCGGCGCCGGCGCGGGCTCCGTCAGCGAACCATGAGTGAGGCTTTCGAGCAGGGTCTTGCGCATGGTTTAGAGGTCCGCGCCCGAATAGGAACAGTTGAACGACTTATTGCAGAGCGGAAAGTCGGCAATGATGTTGCCCTCGATCGCGGTTTCCAGCAGCGGCCACTGGAACCACGACGCGTCGCGCAGGTGGCAGCGTTCGACGCGCAACTCGTCATCGAGCCGCAGCCACACCAGAACGTCGCCGCGGAAGGCCTCGGTGAGCGCCATGCCTTCACAGGCACCGTGGCCGATCCTGGGAGGCAGCGCGGCTGCGAGCCCTCCCGGCTCAAGTTGGTCGAGGATCTGCTCGATCAACTCGACGCTCTGCTCGACCTCGCGGATTCGGATCCAGACCCGCGCATTCACGTCACCGGCCTGTAGTACCGGCACCTCGAACGATAACGCGTCGTACGGCGTGTAGGCAATCGCCCGCCGCGCATCGAAATCGCGGCCCGAGGCGCGGCCGACATAACCGCCGGCGCCAAACTGGCGCGCATATTCCGCCTTCACGATGCCCGTGGTGACGGTGCGATCCTGCAAGGACGCCGTGTTGTCATATAGCTCGATCAAGCGCGGAAAGACCTTTCGTAGCTCCGCGAGCAGCGCGCGCAGCGCGGCAACGCCGTCCGGCGCGATGTCACGCGTCACACCACCGGGCACGATGACGTCCATCATCAGGCGATGGCCGAACGCGACATTCGCAGCGCGCAAGCAGCGCTCACGCAAAATGCCGGTCTGGGCATGCATCAGCGCGAACGAAGCGTCGTTGCAGATGGCCCCGATGTCGCCCAAATGATTGGCGAGGCGCTCCAGTTCCGCCATCAGCGCCCGCAAGAGCGTCGCTCGCCGAGGCGCCTCGATCTGCAGCGCCGCTTCCACGGCACACGCAAAGGCGAAGGCATAGGCGACGGCGCTGTCGCCGGAGGTGCGGTTGGCGAGCTTTGCCGCGGCCTCGAGGCTCGCGCCCTGCATCAGCGACTCGATACCCTTGTGGGTGTAGCCGAGCCACTGCTCCAGCCGCACCACATGCTCGCCATTGGCGGTGAAGCGGAAATGGCCGGGCTCGATGGTCCCGGCATGGACGGGGCCGACCGCCACCTGGTGCAACGCCTCGCCCTCGGCCGGTAGGAACTGGTATGGCCGCACGTCGCGCGATGCGTTGCGGCCCGAGAGCGGATAGGATTTTCCCCAGACATAGTGATCGAGCCATGGCCGCAGATCGTCAGCGACGCCTGGAACAAGCCCGAACAGATCATGAATAGTCCGCTCCAGCCGAAGCGCCGGCCGATGACGGCTGGCGACGCTTGGAAATGCGCCGGCCGTACACTCGTAGGTCACGACCGCGATCTCGGCCGAGCCGCCATCGAGCATCGCCATATGTACCGCGGCCGGCTCGCCCCAGAAGCCAAGCAGTGTGAGGCTTCCCTCGACCAGTCGATCGATCGCCGCCTGCCAGCCTGCCTCCGTCACGACCGCGCGCGGCCAGGGCCGATGCGACGACACCGTATGGATATGGGAGATGCTGTCGAGGATGCCCATGGCTTACCCCAGGAGCTTCGCGACGTTCTGGAAGCCGGTGACCAGCACCGGCGGCAGATAGATGCCGGCCATCAGCACCAATCCGAGGTGCGTGAACATCGGCACGTAGGAGGCTTCCGCGGGCGCGGTCTTGCCTTTGGGCTCGCCGAACATCACCGCGCCGATCCGCAACCAAAGCCCGCCGAGCGCGATGATGATGCCAAGCACCAAGATTACCGTCAGCCAGGGCGCGCGGGCGAAAGTCGAGCTCACCACTAGAAACTCGCTCATGAAGATGCCGAGCGGCGGCAGCCCGACGATGGCGATGACGCCGAGCATCAGGCCCCAGCCGAGCGCGGGGTTGGTCACCGTGAGCCCGCCGATATCGGCGATCTTCTGTGTGCCCTTGACCTGTGCGATATGGCCGACCGCGAAGAAGATCGCCGACTTGGTCAGCGAATGCATGGTCATATGCAACAGCCCTGCGAAATTCGCGAGCGGCCCGCCCATGCCGAAGGCGAAGACGATGATGCCCATATGCTCGATCGAGGAATAGGCGAACATCCGCTTGATGTCACGGCGCCGGTACAGCATCAGCGCGGCGAAGATCACCGAGATCAGACCCATGGTCACCATCAACGGACCCGGCGCGATCGCCGCGGAGTTGACCGCGAGCATCATCTTGAAGCGCAGGAGCGCATAGAGCGCGACATTGAGCAACAGGCCGGACAGCACTGCCGAGATCGGCGTCGGGCCCTCGGCATGCGCATCGGGCAGCCAAGCATGCAGCGGTGCGAGACCGACCTTGGTGCCGTAGCCGAGCAGGAGGAAGGCGAAGGCGACATTGAGCAACGCCGGGTCGAACTGTGCGGCGTGCTTCACCAGCACCGTCCACACCATGCCGTCAAGTCCCTCGCCCACCACGGGGCGCGCCGCCATATAGACCAGGATCGTGCCGAACAGCGCGAGCGCGATGCCGACGCTACCGAGGATGAAATATTTCCAAGCCGCCTCCAGCGCCTCATGGGTGCGGTAGATGCCGACCATCAGGACGGTCGTCAGCGTCGCCACCTCAACCGCGACCCACATCAGGCCGATATTGTTGGCGACGAGCGCGAGGTTCATCGCGAACATCAGCGTCTGATACATCGCGTGATAGAAGCGCAGGAACGCCGGCGCCAGGCGCCCGATCTCGATCTCGTGCTGGATGTAGCTTGCGCTGAACACCGATGTGGTGAGGCTGACGAAGGTCGTCAACACGATGAAGACCTTGTTGAGATCGTCCATCAGCAGATACTGCCCCGATGCCGGTTCGACCACGAACAGCGAGAGCGAGGTAAGGAAGGTCGCGAGCGCTGCCACTACGTTCAGCTTCGCCGTCAGTCGGTAGCCGGGCAAAATTGCCAGCACCGCCGCCGAGAGGGCCGGAATCAAGAGGATGGCGCTGAGGGCGTCGATGCTCATCGCCGCTCTCCGCGAAAACGATCAAGCTCCTGCACGTCCACGCTGTCAAAACGCTCGCGAATGCGGAACAGGAAGACGCCGATCACGATGAAGGCGATCAGCACCGAGAAGGCGACACTGATCTCGACCACCAGCGGCATGCCCTTGGCGCCGGTTGCCGCCAGCACCAGCCCGTTCTCCAGCGACATGAATCCGACGACCTGGCTCACGGCGTTGCGTCGCGTAACCATGATCAGGAGCCCCAACAGCACCACCGACAGCGCGAAGGCCAGGTCCTCGCGCGCGAGCGCATCGGCGCTCGGCGTCACCCGCAGCATCACCACCATCGACAGCGCGACGAGGCCGATGCCAGCCATCATGGTCAGCCCGATACCGATCACATTCTCGATCTCGCGGTGGATACCGAGCCGCTTGATGATCCGGTGCAGCGCCACCGGGATGATGATGGCCTTAAAGACCAGCGCGATCAGCGCCGTGACATAGAGATGCGGCGCTTGCTGCACATAGGCCTGCCAGGCTACCGATAGCGCCAGCACGCTGGCATGCAGCGCATAGACATTGAGCAGCGCATAGAGCCGGTCCTGATAGAGCATCATGAAGCTCGCCAGCACGAGGCAGCCGGCGAGCAGATGGGCGATGTCGAATTGCAGGCTGCTCATCTCTTAGAGGCTCCCCGACACGAAGCGCAACAGGGTGGCAAGCAATGCCAGCATCAGCGCCGCGCCCAAGAACTCCGGAATCCGGAACACGCGCATCTTGGCGATCGACGTCTCGAACACGGCGAGCAAGAAGCCAAGTCCCGCCAGCTTGCCGAAATAGAGCAGCGCGCCAAAGACGAGCCTCCCAACGCCCGCGTCTGCAGTCGCCGTGCCCCATGGCAGGAACACGCAGGCGATCAGCGAGACATAGAGCAGGAGCTTGAGGTGCGACGACAGATCGATCAGCGCGAGATGCCGCCCCGAATATTCCAGCACCATGGCCTCGTGCACCATGGTCAGCTCGAGATGGGTGGCGGGGTTATCGACCGGGATACGGGCATTCTCCGCCAGCGCTACGATGGTCAGTGCCACAAACGCCATGCCCAGAGACACACGCAGACCGACCGCGTCCGAGCCCATAAACTCGGCCACGTTGGGGAGCTGCGTCGAGCCAGCGATCATCGCAACCGAGAACACTGTGATCAGCATCGCGGGCTCGGCGAGGGAAGCGATCATGACCTCGCGGCTGGAGCCGATGCCGCCGAAGGCGGTGCCGACGTCCATGCCGGCGAGCGCCTGGAAGAAACGGGCGCTGCCGAGCAGCGCAATGATGGCGATGAGATCGGCGGTCCAGGAGAACAACAGGCCATTGCCGAAAGTCGGCACCAGCGAGGCGGCGACCCAGGTGCCCGCGAAGATCAAATAGGGAATGACGCGGAACAGCCAGGATGCGTTGTCCGCGAGCACGACGTCCTTGCGCATCAGGCGAATGAGGTCGCGATAAGGTTGGAGCAGCGGCGGCCCGCGCCGACGTAGCAGCCGAGCCTTCACCTTCCGCACGAAACCCGTCAGTAGCGGCGCGACCCCCAGCACCAGCGACATCTGGGCGCCCTGGGAGAGGACGTCGCTCAGCGCGTTCATAGTGCCACCACCAGCAGCAGCACGATTAGCGCCACGAAGACCAGCGTCAGGTAGCGGCGGATGGTGAGGAACTGCAAGATATTGATGCGGTCCGTCGCAAAGCCGATGAGCTTCGCAATCGGCGCGTACAGCACATCCCAGATCAGATCGTGCAGTTCGACCCGGAGCCGCGCAGGAACCGGCGAGGACGGCGGCGGCATCTCGCCGATCTCGCGTGCGGCAAAGATGACGCTGCCGAATACGCGGCGGATCGGCTGCGAGAAGCTGGAGGCTGAGTACTGGATCGCTGGGTTCGGATCGGGATAGCCGCAATCCCAGGCCGGCGCGCGGCGTAAGCGGTCGGAGGCGAAACGGTGAATGGCTGTCGCCGCCGTCGTGCCGCAGAGTGCCGCGAACAGGAACACCAGAAGGCCGTTATAGGAGCTGCGGCTTTCCGCGATCGGCACGATGGTGAGCCACTGCAATCCGACCTGATGCGGCATAATGTTGCCGACCATATTCTTGCTCACCGGCGCCAGCGCATCGATGAACAACCCGGGCAGGATGCCGGCAACGAGGCAGAAGGCGGCAAGCACGAGCATCGCGGTCAGCGAGAAGCGGTCGGTCTCATGTGCCGACGCCGCGACATCCGAACGTGGCCGGCCGAGGAAGCTGATGCCATAGAGCTTGACGAAGCAGGCCGCGGCAAAGGCGGCCGCGAGCGCCAGCAAACCGCCGACCGCCGGAATGATCAGCTTGAGGCCCCAGGAGGGCAGCTGTGGTGAGAGCAGGATCGCCTGGAAGGTCAGCCATTCCGAAACGAAGCCGTTGAATGGCGGCAATGCCGAGATCGCGACGCAGCCGACCAGCACCGCGAACGCCGTCTTCGGCATGCGATGGATCAGCCCGCCGAGTTTCTCCATGTCGCGCTCGCCGGTTGCTCCCAGCACCGCGCCGGCGCCGAAGAACAACAGGCTCTTGAACAGCGCATGATTGAATACATGCAGCATCGCCGCGGTGAAAGCGAGCGCCGCCACCCAGTCGAGCCCTTCCGCCTTGAAAGCCAGCGCCAGCCCGAGGCCGGTGAAGATGATGCCGATATTCTCAATCGTTGAATAGGCGAGCACGCGCTTGATATCGCGCTGCATCAGCGCATAGAGCACGCCCAGCGTCGCCGACGGACCGCCGACCAGCAGCACCACCATGCTCCACCACCACACCGGTTCGGGCAGAAGATCAAACACGATGCGCACGAAGCCGTAGACGGCGACCTTGGTCATGACGCCGCTCATGAGGCCAGAGACGTGGCTGGGTGCGGCGGGATGGGCGAGCGGCAGCCAAGCGTGTAGCGGCACCAAGCCAGCCTTGGAGCCGGCGCCCAGCAGCATGAGGATCACCACCACGCCGCTCAGCGCAGCGGAAGGATGCGAGGCTCGGATCGCATCGAAATCGTAACCAGCACCGCTCGCAAGCAGGCCGAAAGCGAGCAGCAGCGCCAGCGTGCCGAAACTTGCCATCAAAAGATAGACATAGCCAGCGCGGACATTCTCGGCCTCCCGGTGATGCGACACCACCATCGCCCAGGAGGTCAGCGACATGAATTCCCAGGCGACCAGGAAGCTGAAGGCATCGTTTGCCAGCACGACGACGTTCATCCCTGCGAGATAGGCAGGATAGAACGGCAGCACGCGGCCGGGGGAGTCCTCGTGGCGGCCGTAGCCCAGCGCGAACAGGCTCGCGGCGGCGCCGCCGAGATTGACGACGACGAGGAAGAAGGCGGACAGCGCATCGAGCCGGAAATGGGCACCGAGCCAGGGTAGGCCGATCGGCAGTGTCGCGCTCGGCGTCAGATGAGGGAAATAGAGCAGATCCGACAGCGCCGTGACACATAGCGTCGATGTGGCGATGAGACATCCGCCGTAGAGGATGATCGAGCCGCGCGGGCGCGTCGACAGCACGACTCCCGCAGACGCCAGCGCCAGCAGAGCCGCCACTGACCATAGCGCCACGGCGATCATAGCCGCTCCTGGATCGTGATTTGCGCGCGCGTCATCATCGCTATTGGCCACCTGCGCTCGGGGGTGGAGACTTCAGCCGCACACCGCGCCCCCCGGCGCTCGACGTTGCCCCCTCGGCGATCAGCTCGATGCCGGCAACCGACAGCGCGTCGACCAGCTTCACCAGGGAATCGACATTGCCGCGGATCACCCCTTCGGAGGCTTCCATGCGCTGGATCGTCGGCAGCGACAGCGAACAGCGCTGCGCGAGTTCGCGCTGGTCGATCCTGAGCAAGGCGCGGGCGGCTCGAAGCTGCGCGGCGGTGATCACGGGGCAGAATGTCCGTGGCGGTTACAGCGCTTGATTTACCAAGCTTAGGACGCACAAAATGACGTTTCAAGCATCATTTTCTAGATGCGACGCATCATTCCCGTTCGATGTCCTCCGAGCTCATGCCCGCACCCCGCCATCATGGCCGGCTCGTCCCGCCCAGCGTCATTCTGGGGCGCGTGTGGCCCCAGGCATGATGAGCGCATAAATGCGGCGTGAGATTCCGGGGGCGCGCTCGCGCGCATCTGGGAATGACTGTCCGCCTCAAAACTCGTTGGCGATCTTCGCGAGCATCCCGATCAAGGCCTCGCGGTTGCTCTGCCCGAGCAGGTCGTTCAGCCGGGCCTCGTGCTTGGTGGCGACGAGCTTCTTGGCGCGGGTCAGCACCGCCTTGCCCTTGTCGGTCAGCACCAGGATGTGCGAGCGGCGGTCGTTGGTGGAGCGGATTCGCGCGCATAGGTCGCGGCTTTCGAGATTGTCGAGCATCGCCACGAAGTTCGGCCGCAGGATGCCGAGCGTGGAGGCGATCTCGGTCTGGTTCCGGCCCGGATTCTTCTCGACCAGCAGCAGCACCGAGAATTGCGCCGGCGTGAGCTGCAGCGAAGCCATGCAGCGCAAAAAGTTCTCGAACACCTTGAGCTGGGCCCGCTTCAGCACATAGCCGAGCTGCTCGGAGAGCTCGCCCAGCTGGAGCGCTTCGGCCTGCGGCTCGGACGCATCCTTGCGACCCTTGGCCGTATCGGCAGGCTTTTCGGAGGACTTTTCAGCGGTTTTGGAAACGGTCATCGCCTCGTGCTCGTAATCCCGCTAAGTTCGGGACGGGTCGTTCCCCACCCTTGATGTTATATTTGATAATTGTTATGGACCATACCAAATATCGCCAGCGTTTTTCAATGGCTGTGAGTGGACCGTTCACCACAATCGGGAGGACCGGTCCTTAATCTTTAGGGGGAGCGTCCGGTCTTGAATACCACCATCATGCTGTTCCTGGTGCAGGACGGCATCACCAATGGCGCGATCTATGCGCTGCTCGGCCTGGCGCTGGTGCTGGTGTTCGCCGTCACCCGCGTCATCCTCATTCCCCAGGGCGAATTCGTCACCTATGGCGCGCTGACCTATGCCTCGCTGGCGGCGGGCCAGATGCCGGGCACGGCAAAGCTCGCGCTGGCGCTGGGCATCGGCGCCTTCGCCTTCGATCTCTTCGTCGCGCGCAAGGCGCTGCATGGGCGCCTGGTCCTGCGCAGCATCGTCACCAACATCGTGCTGCCGGCCATCGTGCTGGCGCTGACCCTGTACTTCGCCGCCCAGAAGCCGCCGGTCGCGATCTGCATCGCGCTGTCGCTGGTGATCGTCGCGATGATCGGCCTGTATCTCTACCGGATCGCATTCCAGCCGCTGGCGCACACCTCCGTGCTGGTGCTGCTGATCGCATCAGTCGGCGTGCATCTCGCGCTGCAGGGACTGGGCTTGCTGTTCTTCGGCGCCGAAGGCCAGCGCGGGCCGGCCGTGCTGTCCGGCGCCTTCACCGCCGGCGCGCTGCGCTTCACCGGCCAGAGCATCACCGTCTACGCCATCACCATCGCCTTCATCATCGGTCTCTGGCTGTTCTTCGGGCTGACGCTCTACGGCAAGGCGCTGCGCGCGACCGCGGTGAACCGGCTAGGGGCGCGGCTCGCCGGCATCCGCACCACGCTGTCGGGACAGATCGCCTTCCTGCTGGCCTCCGTGATCGGCGCGCTATCGGGCATCCTGATCGTGCCGATCACGACGCTCTACTACGACTCCGGCTTCCTGATCGGCCTGAAGGGCTTTGTCGCCGCGATCATCGGCGGCCTGGTCAGTTATCCCCTCACCGCGGTCGCGGCACTGGTCGTCGGCATCGTCGAGGCGTTCTCGTCCTTCTATGCCTCCAACTACAAGGAGGTGATCGTTTTCATGCTGCTGATCCCCGTGCTGCTGCTGCGCTCGCTCGCCGCGCCCGCGGTCGAGGAAGAGAAGGACTGACGCGCGATGCAGAGCCGGCTTCCCATCCTCGTCTTCGCGCTTGTCATGGCGGCTATCCCGTTCGTTCCCGGGATGCCGCCGTTCTGGATCGTGCTGCTCGACAATATCGGCCTTGCCGCGCTCGTGGCGATGGGCCTCGTGCTGCTCACCGGCGTCGGCGGCCTGACTTCTTTCGGTCAGGCAGCTTTCGTCGGCTTCGGCGCCTACACCACCGCGGTGCTGTCGACCGCCTACGGCCTGTCGCCGTGGCTGACCCTGCCGCTGTCGCTCGTCGTCAGCGGATCGCTCGCGGTGCTGCTCGGGCTGATCACCGTCCGCCTGTCCGGCCATTATCTGCCGCTCGGCACGCTCGCCTGGGGACTGGGCCTGTTCTATCTGTTCAGCAAGCTGGAGTTTCTGGGCCGCAACGACGGCATCTCGGCGATCCCGCCGCTGTCGATCGGCGCGTTCAAGATGCTCTCGCCCGGCTCGATCTATTACGCGATCTGGGTCGCCGTCATCGTCTCGGCCCTGCTGACGATGAACCTGCTGGACTCCCGCACCGGCCGCGCCATCCGCGCGCTGAGGCGCGGCCATGTCGCGGCGGAAGCCTTCGGCGTGCACACGCCGCGCGCCAAGCTGCTGGTGTTCATCCATGCCGCGGTGCTCGCCGGCCTCTCCGGCTGGCTCTACGCGCATCTCCAGCGCGCGGTGAACCCGACGCCGTTCGGCGCCCAGGCCGGCATCGAATATCTCTTCATCGCGGTGGTCGGCGGCGCCGGCTATGTCTGGGGCGGCGTGCTGGGCGCCGCGATCGTCGTGGTGCTGAAAGAGGTGCTGCAAAGCTATCTGCCGCTGATCCTGCCCGGCTCCGGCCAGGTCGAGACCATCGTGTTCGGCATCATGCTGGTGGCGCTGCTGCAGCTGGCGCCCGGCGGCCTCTGGCCCTGGCTGATGTCGTTCCTGCCCGAGCGCACCAGTGGCAGAAAGCCCGATACCTCGCTGAAGCTGGAGCATCGCCCCCGCGCGCCCGGCGAGTCCAGCATCCTGCTCCAGGTCGACAAGGCGCGAAAGCAGTTCGGCGGCGTGGTCGCGGTCAACAACGTCTCCTTCGACGTCCAGGCCCGCGAGATCGTCGCGCTGATCGGACCGAATGGCGCCGGCAAGAGCACGACGTTCAACCTGATCACCGGCGTGCTGTCGGCGACCTCAGGCTCGATCTCGGTGCTCGGCAAGAAGGTCGACAAGGCACCGCCGCAGGAGATCGTCAAGCTCGGCATCAGCAGGACCTTCCAGCACGTCAAGCTGGTGCCTGACATGACCGTGCTGGAGAACGTCGCGATCGGCGCCCATCTCCGCGGCCATTCCGGACCGATCGCCTCGATGCTGCGGCTCGACCGCGCCGATGAGGCCAAGCTGCTCGCGGAGGCCGCGCGCCAGATCGAGCGCGTCGGCCTTGCCGAGCAGATGCATCAGCTCGCAGGCTCGTTGTCGCTCGGCCAGCAGCGCATCGTCGAGATCGCCCGCGCGCTCTGCGTGGACCCGATGCTGCTGCTGCTCGACGAGCCGGCCGCCGGCCTGCGCCACATGGAGAAGCAGCGGCTCGCGACGCTGCTGCGCGAGCTGCGCGACGGCGGCATGAGCGTGCTCCTGGTCGAGCACGACATGGGCTTCGTGATGAACCTCGCCGACCGCATCGTGGTGCTCGATTTCGGCACCAAGATCGCGGAAGGCACCCCCGCCACGATCAAGACCAATCCCGAAGTGATCAAGGCCTATCTCGGAGTGGCGGCATGAGCACGCTGTTGTCCGTCACCGACGCGCACGTTGCTTACGGCAAGGTCGAGGCCGTGCGTTCGGTCTCGCTCGAGGTCGGCACCAATGAGATCGTCACCATCGTCGGCGCCAACGGTGCCGGCAAGACCACGCTGCTCTCGGCCATCATGGGCATTTTGCCGCTGAAGGGCCGCGTCGCCTTTGCCGGGCAGGATCTCGCCCGCCTCGACATCGAGGATCGCGTCGCGATGGGGCTCGGGCTCGTCCCAGAGCACCGCGAATTGTTCGTGACCATGAATGTCGAGGACAATCTCGAACTGGGCGCCTTCCGCATCGAGCGAGGCAAGGCGAAAGCCTCGATGGAGCGGGTCTACGCGCTGTTTCCGCGGCTGAAGGAACGGCGTAAGCAGCTCGCCGGCACGCTCTCCGGCGGCGAACAGCAGATGCTCGCGATGGGCCGTGCGCTGATGGGCGAACCGAAGCTGCTGATGCTGGACGAGCCGAGCCTTGGCCTCGCCCCGATCATCGTCGCCGATATCTTCCGCATCGTCACCGAGCTGCGCGCCAGCGGCGTCTCCGTCCTGCTGGTCGAGCAGAACGCGCAGGCCGCGCTGAAGATCGCGGACCACGCCTATGTCATGGAGCTCGGCGAGTTCATGCTCAGCGGCAAGGCCAGCGACATCGCAGCGAACGAGCGTGTCGCGGCGAGCTATCTCGGCTTCCAGCATGAAGGTGAGAGTGCGATCTGATTTCTCTTACCCTCCCCTGGAGGGGGAGGGTCGCTTCGCATGCAGCGAAGCGGGGTGGGGTGACGGTCTCTCCACAACGAACACTGCTCGTGCTGAGAGATCACCCCACCCCGCTCGCGCTGCGCGCGATCGACCCTCCCCCTCCAGGGGAGGGTAAGCGAGCGCCGCGTTACGAAGCGCCTGCCTTCTTCTCCCCCCTCAACCCCGCCACCTCCGCTTCCAGCTCCGCGATCCTCGCATCCCTTGCCGCGAGCGCCGCGGCAACATCGCCCGCATCGAACTTCTGCGGGATGTGCTGCGGGCAGTTGGTGTCCCACGCCGCGATCTTGAACAGGATCACCTGCTCGGGCCGCGCGCGATAGCCCTTCGGCATCAGCGACGTGGTCAGCGCCTCGTCGTCCTCGACGACGCGCGCCTCGCCCCAGATCTTCACCCGGCGGCGATGGGCGTAGTCCATCACGAAAATATAGGCCTTGGGATTCTCCGAGAGATTGCCCTGGGTGATGAACTGCTGGTTGCCGGCATAGTCGGTGAAGGCGAGCGTCTGCTTGTCCAGCACCTTGAGAAATCCCTTCGGGCCGCCGCGGTGCTGAATGTAGGGCTGGCCGTCCATTGATGCGGTGGCGAAATAGAAGCTGTTGGCTTCAGCCAGGAAGGCGGCGAGGTTGTCGTCGACCTCGGTGCGCCAGCCGCGCTGATCGCTGCGCGCATAGGCCTCGCGCGAACCCTTGCGCGCCTGGATCGCCTTCACTGCCGGCGAGAAGGCGACGTCGCTGGCATAGGGCTGGGCTGCTGTCGTCATCGCAACGTCTCCTGGAATTCCGGCGCATGCTTGCGTCTTTCGTCAGTTAACATGGACTTGCCTGCCGTCAGAACAATCTGGCCGCTTGACACTTCATCATTGCAATATATGCAATAATGCCATGGACCGGCTCGAAGCCATGCACGTCTTTGTCACCGTCGCCGATTCGCGCGGCTTTGCGCCGGCGGCGCGCAAGCTGCGCCTGTCGCCCTCGGCGGTGACGCGGTTGATCGCGGCCCTGGAAGAGCATCTCGGCGCGCGGCTGTTGCAGCGGACCACGCGACAGGTGACGCTGACCGATGTCGGCACGCGCTATCTCGAGCGCGCGCGGCGCATCCTCGCCGATGTCGAGGAGGCCGACGGCTCGGCGCGGCAGGAGCGCAACCGGCCGAGCGGTCGCCTCGTGGTGTCGGCACCGGTCGGTTTCGGCCGGCTCCATGTCGGGCCGGTCATGACCGCTTACCTCAAACGCTATCCCGAAGTCGCCGCCGAATTGCGGCTGTCCGACCATCTCGTCAATCTCGTAGAAGACGCGGTCGACGCCGCCGTCCGCATCGGCCATCTCGCCGATTCCTCCCTGGTCGCGCGCCAGGTCGGCGAGATGCGGCGGATCGTGGTGGCCGCGCCAGGCTATCTCAAGCGCCATGGCGAGCCGAAGACGCCGGAGGCTCTCGTCTCGCACCAGACCATCCAGTTCGGTCCTTGGTCCGCATGGCGCTTCCTGCGCGACGGCCGCGACATCGAGGTGACGCCAGCGCCGCGCTTCATCAGCAACAGCGCCGACGCGGCGCTGCAATATGCCGAGGCCGGCGGCGGCGTGACGCGGGTGCTGGCCTATCAGGCCGCCGACGGGCTGAAGCGCGGGCGCTTGAAGATCGTGCTCGCGCCATACGAGCAGCCGGCGCTGCCGATCCACATCGTCTACCCGACCTCGCGCCTGCTGTCGGCCAAGGTGCGCGCGTTCGTCGATCTCGTGGTGGAGACGGCGGAATGGAGGTTTGGCTAGGTGCCTGTCCCGGACGCGCCGCGGAGCGGCGCAGAGCCGGGACCCGGAAGGCCAAGAGGGAGCTGCGCTGCGTCCGGGGCGCGAGAGAACTACTTCTTCGGCACCACGCGAAACGTGCCGCTGGCGCGCGCGATCACGGCATCATCGGCCTTCACCAGGCATTGCGCGAAACAGATCGTAGAGCCGGTCTTGATCGCCTCGCCCTCGACCGCGAGCCATTGGCCGATCTCGGCGGCGCCGACATAGTCGACCGACAGCGAGATCGTGACGAACGACGTGGTCCAGCCCGTCGCCTGGGCGCAGCTATAGCCCATGGCGGCATCGGCCAGCGCCGCGATCAGCCCACCGTGGATCAGCCCGCGTGCATTGGTGTGCGGCTGCGCCAGGCGCAGTCCCACGGTGACGCCCTTCTCGGTCTTCTTCGAATAGAGCGGCTCCCAGGGATCGGTGAGCGGGGCTTGGCGAAAATGCGGCTCGAAGCCGGCGGGGATGTCGGTGGCGGTCATGGCTGTCTCGCGTTGCTGATCGTTACCATTGAACGCGAATGACGCGACGAACGCATCACCTACAAAGTTTTAAACGGGATTTGCGGGGACGTTTGAAATGGGCACTCCCGTCATTGCGAGGAGCGAAGCGACGAAGCAATCCAGAATCTTTCCGCAGAGGCAGCCTGGATTGCTTCGCTTCGCTCGCAATGACGGTGTGGCCGCAGCGCGCGATGCCGGGTGGGCAAAGGTGCGAAGCGCCGTGCCCACCATCTCTCCACGATTCAGGCCGGAGCGGTGCGCACGCTGCGCTTTGCCCACCCTACGGCACTGCGCGGGACATGACACCTGTGGTCAGAACGGCAGCCCTACGTAATTCTCCGACAGCGAGGTCATCGCGGCCTGCGAGTGCGTGACGTAATCGAGCTCGGCGAGCTGGATGCGGGCGCCGATGGTGCCGGTGTCGGGGAATTTGTGCAGCATCGAGGTCATCCACCACGAGAAGCGCACGGCTTTCCAGACCCGTGCCAGCGCCTTGGCGGAATAGGCGTCGATCCCGGCGCTGGATTTCTCGTCGTAGAACTCGCGCAGCGCGCTGGACAGATAATGCGCGTCGGAGGCGGCGAGGTTCAGCCCCTTGGCGCCGGTCGGCGGCACGATGTGCGCGGCATCGCCGCACAAGAACATCCGGCCGAAGCGCATCGGCTCGGCGACGAAGCTGCGTAAGGGTGCGATGCTCTTCTCGATCGACGGTCCCGTGACGAGGCTGTCGGCCGCCTCCTGATCGAGCCGGCGTTTCAATTCGTCCCAGAAGCGGTCGTCCGGCCATTGGTCGACATGATCGTCGAGCGCGCACTGCACATAGTAGCGGCTGCGTCTGGTCGAGCGCATGGTGCACAGCGCAAAGCCGCGGGCGTGGTTGGAGTAGATCAGCTCATGGCTGACCGGCGGCGTGTCCGAGAGGATGCCGAGCCAGCCGAACGGATAGACCCGCTCGAACTCTTCGATGGCCGTGGCCGGCACGCTGGGGCGGCTAACGCCGTGGAAGCCATCGCAGCCGGCAATGAAATCGCAATCGAGCGTATGGGTGACGCCGTCCTTGACGTAGGTCACGCGCGGGTGACTGCCGTCGAAATCATGCGGCTGCACGTCCTTGGCCTCGTAGACCGAGACGAGACCCGCAGCCTTCCTCGCATTCATCAGGTCGCGCGTGACCTCGGTCTGGCCGTAGATCATCACCGTCTTGCCGGTCGCGCCCTTCATGTCGATGCGGTGACGGCGGCCGGAGAAGGCGAGCTCGATGCCTTCATGCACCAGGCCTTCGGCATGGGCCCGCGCCCCAGCGCCGATCTGGTCGAGCAGCGCGACGGTCCCCTCCTCCAGCAAGCCGGCGCGGATGCGGCCGAGCACATAGTCCGGGCTCTGCCGCTCCAGAATGACATTGTCGATGCCATAAGTGTGCAGCAGTTGCCCAAGCAACAATCCCGCCGGCCCGGCCCCGATGATTGCGACTTTTGTCCGCAATACTTGCTCCTTCCGATGCTGTAGGCTTTCGTCGCGGCCTGCTTGTCGCGACGGCCCGCAGGCGATAATTATATCATATAATTGTTGGGCAAAAGGGAGCGCTTAATCGCCCGAGCAGCGACAAATCCATGCAACATGGCTGACGTAGATGACGCGACAAGGTGCGCGCCAGTTCCGGCTTGAACACGCCGGCCAATTAGATAACATGTTAATTAACGAGACCGGGCCGTCGAAGCCCGCCGTCGAAAACAGGGAGAGACGCGTGATGAGGAAAGTCTGTCTGGCGTTGCTGCTGGCAGCAGGCGTGACGCCTGCGTTCGCGCAGGACAAGACCTTCGATTTGAAGATCTCGCACTGGGTGCCGGCCTCGCATCCCCTGCAGAAATCGCTGGAAGACTGGGCGGCCGCGGTCGAGAAGGATTCCGGCGGCACCATCAAGGGCAAGGTGTTTCCGGCCCAGCAGCTCGGCAAGGCCTTCGATCATTACGACATGGCCCGCGACGGCATCGCCGACGTCACCTATGTCAATCCCGGTTACCAGCCCGGCCGCTTCCCGATCATCGGCGCCGGCGAATTGCCGTTCCTGATCTCGGACGCCAAGGGCGGCTCGATGGGGCTGGATGCCTGGTATCGCAAATATGCCGAGAAGGAGATGAAGGACGTCAAGTACTGCCTCGCCTTCGTCCACTCGCCCTCCTCCTTCCACTCCCGTACCAAGAAGATCGTGGTGCCCGAGGACGTGAAGGGCCTGAAGATCCGTCCCGCCCACGCCACCATGGCGAATTTCGTCACCTCGCTCGGCGGCACCAACGTGCAGTCCTCCGCACCCGAAGTGCGCGACATCATCGAGCGCGGCGTCGCCGACGGCGTCACCTTCCCCTGGGGCTCCCTGGTGCTGTTCGGCATCGACAAGGTGACCAAATACGACATGGAGGCGCCGCTCTACACCACGACCTTCGTGTTCGTGATCAATAAGGACAAGTACAATGCGATGTCCGACAAGCAGAAGGCCGCGATCGACAAGAACTGCACGATCGAGATGGCCGGCGCGGTCGGCGAGCACTGGGGCAAGTTCGAGGACGCCGGCATCGACAAGGTGAAGGCGGAATCGAGCCACGAGGTCTACAAGCTGACGGCCGAGCAGACCGCGGCCTGGAAGAAGGCCGCCGAGCCGCTGGTCAAGACATGGAGTGACGGCGCCAAGAAGGCCGGCGCCGATCCGGATGCGGCGCTCGCGGATTTGAAGGCATCGCTGAAGAAGTACAACGCGCTGGCGGAGTAGTGCTGCGCGGCGCGCTCTATCCCGCCCCCTCTCCCCGTTCTTACGGGGGCGCGACGAGCTTCGCTCGCGCTGAGAGGGTCGGGGTGAGGGGCTGCTTCCGCAAAGATGGTGACAGATGAACTCGCGGAGAGCCCCCTCACCCGGAATCCGCGCTCACGCGCGAATTCCGGCCTCTCCCCGCACGCGGGGAGAGGCGGAGTGCGCGGCGAGACCGGATCTAAAAATGACATCTCGCGATAGGACCACCCCATGAAGCGCGCCTGGATGGACCGCTTTATCGACACGATCGAATGGATCGCGGCCGGCTTCGTCGGCCTCGTCGCGCTCGACATCTTCCTGTCGGTGCTGCTGCGTAACACGCTGAACTATTCGATCCCCGACAGTTTTGACATCGGCCGCATGCTGCTCGGCATCCTCATCTTCTGGGGCATCGCGGCGACGTCTTATCGCGGCACCCACATCACGGTTGATCTCGTCTGGGGCAATGTCGGGCCGCGCTACCAGCGCTGGATCGACGTGTTCGCAACGCTGGTGCTGCTGTTCGTCGTGACCGTGCAGACCTGGACGCTGTTCGACAAGGTGCGCGGCACCTACAACGACAACGTCCAGACTTTCGATATGCACATGCCGACTTGGCCATTCTTCGCGATCGCCTGGATCGGCGACGTCTCCGCCGTGCTGCTGATCGCGATCCGCACCTACCGGCTGATCTTCCATCCCGAAGAGATGCACGACCCCAAGCTGAAGGCGACGGAGTAGTCATGAGCACCGATGCCGTCGCCGTAATCGGCTTCGTTTCCCTGTTTGTGTTGATGCTGCTGCGCGTGCCCGTCGGCATGGCCATGGGCCTCGTCGGTGTGTCCGGTTTCTCCTATCTGGTCGGCGCGACGCCGGCGCTGAAGCTGGTCGGCCAGACCTCGATGCGCACGGTCACCGACTACACCTTCGGCGTCATCCCGATGTTCCTGCTGATGGGCTCGTTCGTCAGCAATTCCGGCATGAGCCGCGAGCTGTTCCGCGCCGCCAACGGCTTTGTCGGCCACCTGCGCGGCGGGCTCGGCATCGCCACCGTCGGTGCCTGCGGCGGCTTTGCCGCGATCTGCGGCTCCTCGGTCGCGACCGCCGCGACCTTCTCCGCCGTCGCCTATCCCGAGATGCGCCGCTTCGGCTATCCGCAGTCCTTTGCCACCGGCGTGATCGCGGCAGGCGGCACGTTAGGTGCGATGCTGCCGCCCTCCACCGTGCTTGCGGTCTACGGCATCATCACCGAGCAGGACATCGGCAAGCTGTTCATTGCCGGCATCATCCCGGGCCTCTTGGCGATGACCATGTACATGATCACGATCGGCCTGATCGGCTATTTCCGGCCCGACTTCCTGCCCAAGGGCAAGGTGCTGTCGTGGCGCGAGCGCTTTGCCGGATTGAAGGACATCTGGGCGCCGGTGCTGCTGTTCGTGTTCGTCATCGGCGGCCTCTACGGCCTGCCCTTCCTGCCGCGCTTCACGCCGACTGAGGCCGGCGGCGTCGGCGCCACCGGCGCCTTCATCATCGGCGTGCTGACGGGCCGGCTCGACCGCGAGAAGGTGCTGGCGTCGCTGCTGCAGGCGACGCGCACAGCGGCCGCGGTGTTCACCGTGCTGATCGGCGCGCTAATCTTCGGTTACTTCCTGACGGTGACGCAGACGCCGCAGAAGGTGACGGAATTCCTCACCGGCCTCGGCCTCGGTCCCTACGGCGTGCTGGCGCTGATCATGGTGATGTATCTCGTGCTCGGCTGCCTGATGGATGCCATGGCGATGATCATCCTGACCGTACCGATCATCTTCCCCGTGATCATGCATCTCGGCTTCGACCCGATCTGGTTCGGCGTCATCATCGTCATGACCGTCGAGCTCGGCCTGATCCATCCGCCGGTCGGCATGAATGTCTTCGTCATCAAAAGCGTGGTGAAGGACGTCTCGTTCTCCACCATCTTCAATGGCGTGATCCCGTTCGTCGCAACGGATTTGGTGCGCCTCGTGATCCTGATCGCCTTCCCGCTGCTGGCGACCTGGCTGCCGACGCGTATGATGGCGCATTAGGCCTGCGTGATAGAGCGACGAGCCCGTCCTCCCCTCTCCCCTTGTGGGAAAGGGTGGCTCGCCGCGATAGCGGCGAGCCGGGTGACGGGTCTCTCTCCACACGCACATTTGCATTTGCGGAGGCAACCCCTCATCCGGCGCTTCGCGCCACCTTCTCCTGCAAGGGGAGAAGGAAGAGCAGCGGCGCTAATGGGTACATGAGAGGTGATCAATGACCACACCGACACTCGAAACCAAATACGTCTTCACCATCACCGCTCGTATCGGCGACGTCATCACCCCCGGCGAGACTGGTATCGGCGTGCGCCGCATCATTCCGATCATCGGCGGCGAGGTGACGGGCGCAATCACAGGCCAGGTGCTCCCCTTCGGCGCCGACTTCCAGACCATCCGCCCCAGCGAGCTGATCGATCTCGAAGCTCGATACGCCTTCGAGACCGACGACGGCGCGACCATCTATGTCGAGAACAAGGGCATGCGCTTCGGCCCGGTGGAGCTACTGCAAAAGCTCAAGCGCGGCGAGCCGGTCGATCCGAAGCTGATCTATTTCCGCACCGTGCCGAGGTTTGAGACCGGGCACGAGCAGTATCGCTGGCTGATGGAACATATTTTCATCGGCTCAGCGGCGCGTCATGCAGACCGCGTCGTGATCGACGTGCATCAGGTGCTGTGATCCTCGCTACCTCGTCATTGCGAGCGCAGCGAAGCAATCCAGAATCTTTCCGCGGCGGCAGCCTGAATTGCTTCGTCGCAAGAGCTCCTCGCAATGACGGAGGATAGGGCTGCGGCAACCTATCACAACGGACTCCCTCGCCGGAGCAGGCCCCAAACCGGCCCAATGAGCGCCAGAGTTCATATCGCCCCTCCTTGACTCCACCAAAATTCGTTATACAACATAACTATTCTGACAAGGACGCAAATGACACAGGGAAACGCCGAAACCGCTAACGCGGGCGCCTCCGGGCTTTTGAGGATCGAGCGGGCAGAGCGGGTTCTGACCGTGGGTCTGAACCGGCCGGCCAAGCGCAATGCGCTCAATGACGGCATTATCCTGGAAATCGGCGAGTGTTTTGCGAACCTGCCCGAGGACATCGGCGCGGTCGTCATTCACGGCATCGGCGACCATTTCTCCAGCGGTCTCGACCTCTCCGAGCTGACCGAGCATGACGCGACCGGCGGCCTGCTCCATTCCCAGATGTGGCACCGGGTGTTCGATCGCATCCAGTATAGCCGCGTGCCCGTGATCGCCGCGCTCAGGGGCGCCGTGATCGGCGGCGGCCTCGAGCTTGCCTGCGCCGCACATATCCGCGTCGCCGAGCCCTCGACCTATTTCGCCCTGCCGGAGGGGCAGCGCGGCATCTTCGTCGGCGGCGGCGGCTCGGTGCGGCTGCCGCGGCTGATCGGCGTCGCCCGGATGATGGACATGATGTTGACCGGCCGGGTCTATAGCGCGACTGAAGGCGCCTCCTACGGCTTCGCGCAATATGTGACGGAGGCCGGCAACGGGCTCGGCAAGGCGCTGGAGCTCGCGACCAAGGTCGCCGCCAACGCACCGCTGACGAACTTTGCCGTTCTCCAGGCGTTGCCGATGATCGCGGAGGCCAATCCGCAGACCGGCCTGCTCATGGAATCACTGATGGCAACCGTCGCGCAGAGCGATAAAGAGGCAAAGCGCAGGATCCGCGAATTCCTCGAACACAAGACCGCAAAGGTGAAGCCGAAGTCATGAGCGCGCAGCCGTCCTCTTCCAGCATGGAGCGCGGCGCGAGCACTTTTCCGCTGCGGCCCATCTCGTTCGGCGATCCCGCCGTCAATATCGAGCGCCGCGACGACGGCACGATTTACCTTAGGCCCAAGCAGCCTCTCGGCGACTATCCCGTCCGCATCACCGACCGCCTGCATCATTGGGCGACAACGACACCGGATCGCGTCTTCATGGCCGAGCGCGACGGCGGCCGCGGCTGGCGCAAGATCACCTATGCCGAGCTGCTCACCGCGAGCCGGCACATCGCATCAAGCCTGATCGCGCGCGGCCTGTCGGCGGAGCGGCCGGTCGTCATCCTCTCCGGCAATTCGATCGACCACGCCTTGCTCGCGTTCGGCGCGTTCTATGCCGGCATTCCGTTCTGCCCGGTGTCTCCGGCCTATTCGCTGGTGTCGAAGGATTACGGCAAGCTCTCCTATCTGATGAAGCTGCTGACGCCCGGTCTCGTCTTCGCGGAGGACGCCGACAAGTTCGCGGACGCGCTCGCCGCCAATGTCTCGCTCGGCACCGAGATCGCCGCGTCCTTTGGCAAGGTGCCGGGCCGCGACGTCACGCTGCTCGCCGATCTCATGGCAACGCCGATCCGCGGCGATCTCGACGAGGTCCACGGCAGGATCGGCCCCGACACGATCGCAAAATTCCTGCTGACATCGGGCTCGACCGGCAATCCCAAGGCCGTCATCAACACCCAGCGCATGATCTGCGCCAACCAGGTGATGCTGCGCGAGACGCTCGCCTTCCTCAAAGACGAGCCGCCGGTCATCATCGACTGGCTGCCCTGGAACCACACCTTTGGCGGCAACCACAATATCGGGCTGACGCTGTACAATGGCGGCTCGATGTATCTGGACGCCGGCAAGCCGGTGCCCGGCGGCATCGAGGAGACGGTGCGCAATCTCCAGGAGATTTCGCCGACGGTCTATTTCAACGTGCCCAAGGGCTATGAGTCGCTGCTGCCTTACTTGCGCGACGACCAGGGCCTGCGCGCAAAGTTCTTCGACCGGCTGCATGCGATGTTCTTCTCGGGCGCGGCGCTGTCGCCGTTCGTCTGGGACAGTCTCGACGAACTCGCGGTGAAGGAGAAGGGCTATCGCGTGCCGATGCTGACCGGCCTCGGCGCCACCGAGACCGCGCCGTTCTTCATGTCGGTCAATCCGCGCACCAGCCGCTCGGGCCATGTCGGTCTGCCGGTCTCCGGCAATGACGCCAAGCTGGTGCCGAACAACGGCAAGCTCGAGGTCCGCGCCAAGGGGCCGAACGTGATGCCCGGCTACTGGCGCCAGCCCGACATCAGCGCAAAGTCCTTCGACGAGGAAGGCTTTTACAAGATGGGCGACGCGCTCAAGCCCGCCGATCCCGACGATCTCAATGCCGGCTTCGATTTCGACGGGCGCGTCAGTGAGGATTTCAAGCTCGCGAGCGGCACCTGGGTCAGCGTCGGCCCCTTGCGCGCGCGTCTCACTGCTGCCTGCGCCCCGCTGGTGCGCGACGTCGTCATCGCCGGCATCAACCGTGACGAGATCTCCGCGCTCGTGGTGCTCGATCTCGACGGTTGCCGCCTGATCAACCCGACGCTGCCGGCCGACGATCTCGTCGTCGCGACGCGCGACCGGCTGGTGCGCGAGGCATTCCGCGAACGCCTGACCGGTTTCCTCAGCTCAGCCACCGGATCCTCGACGCGGATCACGCGCGCGATCCTGATGGACACGCCGCTCTCGATCGACAAGGGCGAGGTCACCGACAAGGGCTCGATCAACCAGCGCGCGGTGCTGGAACATCGCAACCTCCTGATCGAGGAGCTCTACGCTGCCAATCCGTCGGACCGTGTGATATCGGTCGGGTAACATGTCAATTGGAATGAACCAGCCGGCTCTTCCTTCACCTCTCCCCGCTTGCGGGAGAGGTCGAATTTGCGCACTGCGCAAATTCGGGTGAGGGCGGCTTCTCGTCGCGGCCCCGCCTTCGCCAAAGGCTTCGGCGGACAAGAGCGGGGCGAGGGAGCGCATCGAGCGCTTGGATACGATCGCTTCTGAATTAGAATCGCCAAAGGAGAACGCCATGTTGTTGAAGGATCAGGCAGCCATCGTTACCGGGGGCGCATCGGGGCTGGGCGCGGCGACCGCACGAAAACTGGCGGCGCAGGGCGCCAAGGTCACGGTCTGCGATCTCAATGCCAAGCTTGCTGAAACCGTTGCCGCCGAGATCAAGGGCGTCGCCGTGACCTGCGACGTCTCCGATGCCGCCTCCGCTGAAGCCGCGATTGCGCAGGCGGCCAAGGCTCACGGCCCGGCGCGCGTGCTGGTCAATTGCGCCGGCATCGGCGTTGCAAAACGCGTCGTCGGCCGCGACGGGCCGATGGCCCTCGCGGATTTCGACAAGGTGGTCAAGGTCAATCTGATCGGCACCTTCAACATGCTGCGCCTTGCCGCAGCCGAGATGTCCAAGCTCGAGCCGCAGGCGACCGGCGAGCGCGGCGTCATCATCAACACCGCCTCCGTTGCCGCCTATGACGGCCAGATCGGCCAGTCGGCTTATTCGGCCTCCAAGGGCGGCATCGTCGGCATGACGCTGCCGATCGCGCGCGAGCTCGCGCAATTCGGCGTCCGCGTGCTGACGATCGCGCCGGGCCTGTTCCTGACGCCGCTGCTCGCCAACCTGCCGCAGGAAGCCCAGGACTCGCTCGCCGCCGCGATCCCCTTCCCGCGCCGGCTCGGCAATGCCGACGAGTTCGCCGCGCTCGCGCTGCACATGGTCGAGAATGCGTATCTGAACGGCGAAGTGGTGCGCCTCGACGGCTCGCTGCGCATGGCGCCGAAGTAAGGCGCGCGACGCATGTTCGTGAACCGGCGCGACGTCCAGATCCAGTGGGGTGATTGCGACCCCGCCAATATCGTCTACTACCCGCGCTATTTCGCGATGTTCGACGATTCGACGTCGACCCTGTTCGAGGTCGCCGGATTCTCCAAACAGGATCTGGTCCGCAAATACGGCCTGGTGGGCATTCCCATGGTCGACACGCGGGCCAAGTTCTACATCCCCTCGACCTATGGCGACTGGATCACCATCGAGACCAAAATCGAGAGCATCAAGCGCTCGAGCTTCGAGGTGAAGCACAACGTCTACAAGGGCGAATCGCTGGCGATCGAGGGATTCGAGACCCGCGTCCTGGTCGGCCGCGATCCCGTTAACCCCGACAAACTGAAATCGGCACCGTTCCCGGCGGAAATGGTAGCCAAGTTTACGGGGAGTTAGAGCCCGGAGCTAAATCGCCGCATCACCAAAAGAGGGGGCTGAATTACCCCCCGATTTCTGCTTTCAAAGAAAGACGTACAGGGAGGAATAGATGAAACGCTTTTACCTAACTGCCGCCATCACCGCGGCCGCGCTGGCGCTGCCGGCCCTGCCCGCGCTGGCCCAGACCAACGAAATCACCATCGGCATCACCACCACCACGACCGGCCCGGGCGCAGCGCTCGGCATTCCCGAGCGCAACGCGCTGGAATTCGTGCCGAAGGAGATCGGCGGCGTACCGCTGAAGGTGATCGTGCTCGACGACGGCGGCGATCCCACCACCGCGACCACCAACGCCCGCCGCTTCGTGACCGAATCCAAGGCCGACATCATCATGGGCTCGGCGCTGACGCCGCCGACCATCGCGGTCTCCAACGTCGCCAACGAAGCCGGCATTCCGCATTTCGGCCTCGCGCCGTTTCCGATCACGCCGGAGCGCATGAAGTGGTCGGTGGCGATGCCGCAGCCGATCCCGATCGTGGGCAAGGTGCTGTACGACCACATGAAGGCCAAGGGCGTGAAGACCCTCGGCTATATCGGCTATTCCGACTCCTATGGCGACCTCTGGTTCAACGACCTCAAGGCGCAGGCCGTGCCGATGGGCATGACCATCGTCGACGAGGAGCGCTTCGCCCGTCCCGACACCTCGGTGACCGGACAGGTGCTCAAGCTCGTCGCCGCCAATCCCGACGCGATCCTGATCGGCGCCTCCGGCACCGCGGCCGCGCTGCCGCAGACCGAGCTGCGCGAGCGCGGCTATCAGGGCCTGATCTACCAGACCCATGGCGCGGCCAGCATGGACTTCATCCGCATCGCCGGCAAAGCGGCCGAGGGCGTGCTGATGGCCTCGGGCCCGGTGATGGACCCGGAGGATCAGCCAGACACCGCGCTGACCAAGAAGCCGGGCCTCGCACTCAACTCGGCCTATGAAGCCAAGTACGGTCCGAACAGCCGCAGCCAGTTCGCCGGCCATTCCTACGATGCGTTCGAGCTCCTCAAGCGCATCATTCCGGCGGCATTGAAGACGGCCAAGCCCGGCACGCCGGAATTCCGCGAAGCGATCCGCCAGGCGCTGCTGTCTGAGAAGGAATTGGCGGCAAGCCAGGGCGTCTACAACTTCACCGAAAAGGACCGCTATGGCCTCGACGACCGCTCGCGCATCCTGCTCACGGTGAAGAACGGCAAGTATTTGCTAGTGAAGTAGCCGCGGCAAAAGTTTCGCAACGCGAAGAGCCGGCCCGATGGGCCGGCTCTTTCCTTTTGAGCTTTGAGACGAGCTGCCAGCCACCGTGTTGCTGCGCCCCCTCTCCCGCTTGCGGGAGATTGCTGGGGAGAGGGTGCCGACGCGTTGGGAGATTGTCTCGGTCTTATGGAAAAAGTCCCCCAGCGGAGAGAACCCTCACCCGGCGCTGCGCGCCGACCTCTCCCGCAAGCGAGAGAGGTTACAGCGAGCGGGCGGATACACCAGCGAGCCTCAAGCCGCCTGTCGCAACGGGGTCCAGGCGAACTCCGGATAATACGTGTCCATCATGCGATCGACATAGGCGGTGAGGTTCGGAAATCCCTCGGCGCGCTGGCGCAAGGCCGATTCGAAGAAGGGCGTCAGGATCCCCGCGAGTGCGCCGAAGGCGGTGGCATCGACGCCGCAAGGCCTGTTGCCCATCAGATACGACTTGTCGCCGAGCTGCACCGAGAGCGCGAACAGCGAGCGCACGGCGAGATCGACATCGTCGTCGGGCGCGTGGCGGCCGAGACCCGAGAGCAGATAGTTCTCGGCGACGCGGAATTGCGCGTCCTCACGCAGCTTCTCACGATTGTGCTCGGGTGCGCCGTCGAAGAAATGCGACGGCCCCTTGGCGAAATTGACCGGATCGACCCAGCGCGCCCCGACCAGCGCCCAATAGACGTGATGCTCGATCATGCGCTCGAACGCCCAGGCCTGCGCACGTTCCTGCAACGAGAGCCCGGCGTCGAAATCGAAGCCGTAGCGCCGCTCGATATGGGCGCGGATGAAGGTGGAATCGGCCACCGCCTCGCCGCCGTCGTCGATGAAGGGCAGCTGCCCCTTGGGCGAAGCTGGCGGCATCGCGCGCTCCTTCCGGTAGGGCAGCCCCGCCATCTTGAGCTGCACCTCCGTCTTGGTGACGAAGGGGCTGATTTCCGGCAGGCCGAAGCCGGTGCCAAAGCCGTAAAGCGTGATCATGAAACCTCTCCTGAACCTGCCGAACGTGAACGGAACCTACCTGCCGGCTGCTGCCACCATGGTGGCAGCAGCCGTGATATCTTCTGCGAAACGGGCCCCCTGCCAGGCGCGGCTCATGATGTGGCAGGCGAGCGCGTCCGCAGCCTGGATCAGCGAGCGTGCCACCATGCTTGCGAACGCAAATCGGAGATCGACGGCCATGAGATCGAGCGAAACGAGGCGGCTAAGCGCCCGGGCCTGCCACATCTGGGCGCGCCACAGCGGGCCAGCGGGGCCGAAATGGGTTGGAACGATCATGGACAAATCCTCTTCAGTCGACGTGTTGTCCCGGTATAGAACTCCCCTGCTGCCAACATCCTGTCAGCAGCCGCGCGCCGCCTTTTGAAAAGACCACGAACAAGAGACCCGTCATGAGACGCGCCGACAGGCTGTTTCAGATCATCCAGGTGCTGAGGCGCACGCGTAAACCGCTGACGGCGGACGCGATCGCGGCCGAGCTCGAGACGTCGAAGCGCACCATCTATCGCGACATCGCAACGCTGATCGGCCAGCGCGTGCCGATCCGCGGCGAAGCCGGCATGGGTTACATCCTAGAGAAGGGTTTCGACTTGCCGCCGCTGATGCTGACGCCCGACGAGATCGAGGCGGCGGTGCTGGGCGCGCAATGGGTCGCGGGCCACGCCGATTCCGCGCTGGCGCGCGCCGCCGAGGATTTGATGGCCAAGATCGCCGACACCGTCCCCGAGCGCCTGCGTCCCTTCGTGCTGGAGCCGGCGAGCCGGGCGCGGCCGAGCTGGAACAGGGAGCCGGATCGCCTGGACATGGCGCGCACGCGCACCCAGATCCACGAAGGCAAGAAGATCATGCTGCGCTATCGTGATGAGCAGGGCCGCGCCAGCGAGCGCATGATCTGGCCGATCTCGGTCGGCTATCTCGAAGCCGTGCGCCTGCTCGCGGCCTGGTGCGAGCTGCGCAGCGACTTCCGCAGCTTCCGCACTGACCGCGTGGTTGAGGCAACCTATCTCGACGAGAAATATCCGGAGCGGCGCGACGTGCTGCGCGCAAGATGGCGGCAGAGCCTGGTCTGGGGTCCACCAAAGGACACGTGACAACGATGGAACAGACCTCGCCCCTCGACCTGTCGAGCTGTTGCCAGAGTTGCGGCGCCTGCTGCGGCTATTCGGCGAACTGGCCGCGCTTCTCGATCGAGAGCGACGAAGAGCTTGCAGCGATCCCGGAGGCGCTGGTCAACGCGCGTCAATCCGGCATGCGCTGCGAGGGCGATCGCTGCTCGGCGTTAACGGGAGAGATCGGTAAGGCGACGGCGTGCGGCATCTATGCCGTGCGGCCGGAGGTGTGCCGCACCTGCATGCCCGGTGACGCCGAATGCGCGATGGCGCGGCGGAAGTTCGGGCTTGCGGTGATAGAGGCCGCTTAGGCCGGAACGGCTTCGCTGATCTCGTCGTCGAGTTCGTCCTCCAGCGGTGCCAGCACCGACAGCGGCTTGGTCGACAGCGTGATCGGCTTGCGCCCGCCCGACAGCGACGGCGCGGATTTCGCAGCGCCCTCGCGCGACAGCGCGTAGAGCGTCGAACCGACGCGGCCGCCGTTCTCGATCAGGTCGCGCTCGCTGCAGCTGGCGGCGATCGCGACCGCCAGCGAATGCAGATGGCTGCGGCGATAGCAGAACAGCGCCAGCCTGGCGCGCGCGTCAGGGGAAACACTCTCAACCAGCCTCGGCAGGCCACTCGCGCTGGCGCGATACATCTCGCCAAGGAGCTCGTCGCGAACCGGACAGAAATCACTTTCAAAGGAATCGCGGCTTGAAAACATTGCAGTTCTCCCTCGTGTGGGGAAGATGCAGCGCAATTCTCTAACGAAAGGTTAACCACGCTGCCCGGTAGTGACCCGGGGTGCTTGGCTCTGGCCGAGAATCGAAAGGCAGAGGAAAGAAGGTTTCCGGTGGCCCTCCTTCGAGACGCCCGCCTTTGGCGGGCCCTCAGGATGAGGTCTTGTCCCGCGGCGAGATCCCAGACCCTCATGGTGAGGAGCGCCGCCGCACGGCGCGCCTCGAACCATGCAAGGCCGAGCAGCCGGTCAAACGTGGCTAGGCTCAGTTCGCCGCCATGAAGATGGACAGGCCGAAGCCGGTAAGGTGATGCAGCGCCTGGTCGACGCCGATCAGGGTCCAGAACCAGGGATGCGCCAGGTCGACACCGAAATTGGCCGAGATGAATCCCTTGGCGCGGTCGATCGTGATGTGGATCGCGAAGTCGATGAACGCCACGAACCAGAATTTCGGCGCCACGATCAGGATCAGCGGCAGCGCAACCGCAAGGTGAACGAGGCAGTGCACCAGAAGCGGCAAGGCCCAGCCGTGCTTCTGGTCCTTGCCATGCGCCATCCAGGCGGTCTGGAGGACGAAATCGGCGATGATGTGCTTGAAGGTGAGCAGCAGCATCCAGCCAATGAGCGCTTCAACCGGAACCGCCGAAGACATGGGTGGAAACGACAAGCTGACGCCCTCATTGAGGTGACAAGAAAAATTGGAGCGTTCAGCGCAACTTCTTCTTGGACCGGTCAAATCGCCGGGACCTCTGATTTATGACATTTCCCGCGGCGGAATGCAGCCGGGGGAACCGGAAAATCGCCAACTGTGGCTAACTGGTGATAGGATGACCAATCGCCGCGGCGGCGTCGAGTAAGGTTACCTTCGGCTCGAAATTTGCATTCCGTGACCTTCGCGCTATCATCGGCGGCAGAGAATATCGTTCTTTTTTCAGGCGTTTACGAATTGCAGGGCGACCACTGCGCTTCCCATACTGCCATGCGCCGCCAGCCAAAGATTAAGGCCAGAGTGCTGCCATGAGTACTGAAGGCCCCACCGCATCACAACCCGAGCCGCCGCCGCGGCGCCCCAAGGTGATCAAGACCAACCAGCAGCAGGTCTTCCTCTACGTCGTGCTGACCTTGCTGCTGTCGCTCGCCACCGTCTGGGCCGGCCGCACGCTGGTGCACAATTCGGAAACGCTGACCTTTGCCGTCGGCGGCCCCAACAGCGACGAGGCGCTGTTCGCGGCCAAGCTCGCCACTCTCCTCAAGAACAACGCCTCGCGTTTCCGGATCAAGATCGTCAACAACGCGGACAACGCCAAGGCGATCGCACAGTTCGACCGCAGGCAGGCCGACCTCGCCGTGCTGCGCACGGACGCCAAAGTGCCGTTGCGGGCGCGCACGCTTGCGATCCTCGAGCACGATCTCGTGCTCCTGCTCGGTCCCGGCAACAAGAAGATCAAGTCGCTCGCCGAGCTGAAGAAGAAGAAGGTCGCGGTCGTCGCCGAGAACGAATCCTCGCTCGCCTTCGTCCGCAGTATTCTCGACGTCCCCGACGGTCCCGATGCCGCCAAGATCCAGATGGCACCGCAGGGCGCAACCCTCGACAAGCTGTTTGCGCCGGCGAGCGGCTTCGGTGCGGTGATCGCCATCGTCCACGCCTCCAGGGCGGTGCGGGATAAGTCCTATGAGCAGGTCGCCAAGCGCGGCGGCTTCACGCTCAACGCGATCGACGACGCCAAGACGCTGGCGCGCAAACTCCCGGGCATTTCCGACGAGACGCTAACAGCAGGCACGTTGTCGACGTACCCGCAAATTCCCGACGACGATCTCGACACGATCGGGCTCGAATGGCTCCTGGTCGCACAATCCAGGATGTCCCCGACCACCGCTGGCGAGCTCGCGCGCATCATCTACGAGAACAAACCCGCGCTCGGGCTCGACAACGGCTTTGCCAGCAGGATAGAGCCGGCCTCCGTCGAGAAGGACGCCTTCGTGATGGCGCATCGGGGTGCCGCCGATTACATCAACGACGACACCAAGTCGTTCATGGATAAATACAGCGACATGATGTATCTGGGCGCCGCCGCGCTCAGCATCATCGGCTCGATCTTCGCTGCGATCTACGCCAAGATCACGAGGATCGCGCCGGAGAAGGCCAGCGAGCTCTCCACCGCCATCCTCGACATCGGCGAGCGGATCGAGCACGCCCACTCGCTGGATCCGCTCGAATGTCTCCAGGACGAGCTGGAAGGCATCTTGCGCGGGGCCGTCATTGGACTCAGAGACGGTACGATCAGCACCGACGGGCTCGACACCTTCAAGCTCGGCTATGAGTTCGTCCGCGACGAGATCAGCATGCGCCGCGACTACCTGAAACGTCATGCCAGCGAGAGTGAAAAGGCCGCCCGCGATGCCGGCCCGCCGCAGCAGGACGACAGCAACGTCGTGGTGGTCAAGACCGCCCAGAGCGCCTGATCCGACGGTTTGATGTTCTCAGGTCGGGGCTGCCGGACGTCTCGGCGGTGGATGGACAGTCGGAACCCAGGAACCGTCCCCATCTACAGCCGTTGGCTCACGGATAGCAGCTGGAGAACGCGCCATGCGTACACTCCTCGTCATCTTCCTGCTGGGAATGCTGGCGGCGGTTGGCTATTTCGCCTATTCCGCCATGGCGATCGAAGGCGATCCGATCCCGGCGGAAGGCTATTGGGCCCTCGCGCTGGGGGCTGGATTTTCCCTCGTCGTCGGCATTGGCCTGATGGTGCTGCTGTTTTTCAGCAGCCGCCGCGGCTACGACGAGCCACCGCATTTCAGATAGCCTCCGCCGGCCGCCTCACCGCCCTCCCCTGTTCGACGACGCTGCGGCCCGCGCCCGTCGTTGACGGCCTCGGTCCGGGCGGGCACTTTGGCCCTGAAGTCCCAGCCGGGACCACACGAGCCAGAACCGAGCCGCCTTCCCGCATGTCCAAGCCGCTGATTTCCGCTCTGGCCCAGTTCGCGGCCGCCACGGCCGGCCGCAACATGACCAAGACGGCCTATGTGGCCGTCGGCGTCGGCGTGCTCAGCATGGTGCTGCTGACAGACAACCGGGCCAATGAGGCGCGCGGCTGGGTTAACGGCCTACTATGGGTCTGCCTCGTCTATTTCGTCTTCGAATGGCTGATTCGGCTGCGCCACATGGCGCGCCAAGGGCGGCTTTCGCTCTATATGTCCTCCTCTGCCGGCATCGTTGACGCGATCGGGGCTCTGGCCGTGCCGCTCGCGCTGGTTCTCGGCGTCGAGCCAAAGACGGCGTGGCTTCTCAGCGTGCTCTGGGTGCTGAAGGTGGTGCCGGGCATCCCGGGCTTGCGGCAGCTCCGCCGCGTGCTGGTGCTGGAATCCGGGCCGCTGGTCAGCGTGCTCGTGATCTTCCTGATGGTGATCTTCCTCGCTTCCGTCGCCGAATATTTCCTGGAGCGGGACGTCCAGCCGCAGACGTTCGGCAGCGTCCCCGCCGCTTTGTGGTGGGCCGTCGTCACACTGACGACGACGGGCTATGGCGACGTCGTGCCGGTCACGCCGCTCGGCCGCTTGGTGGCGGCGCTGGTGATGATCTCCGGCCTCGGCGTGTTCGGGCTGTGGACCGGTATCCTGGCGACCGGCTTTGCCGCGGAGACCCGGCGCGACAATTTCCTCAAGACCTGGGAATCCGTCAGCAAGGTGCCGTTCTTTGCGGCGCTGGGGCCTGCGGCCATCGCCGACGTCACCCATATGCTGCGGACCATGGAGCTGCCGGCGCGCACCTTGGTCATCCGCAAGGGGACGCATGGCGACTGCATGTATTTCATCGCCGCCGGCGAGGTCGAGGTCGACCTGCCCGGCAAGAAAGTGCAGCTCGGTGAAGGCGCCTTTTTCGGCGAGATGGCGCTGCTCGGCAACAACAAGCGCGGTGCCAACGTCTCGACGACGAAAGTATCGCGGCTTCTGGTGCTCGATCTCGTCGATTTCCGCGTGCTGATGGCGCGGCATCCCGATCTCGCCGAGACCATCGACGCGGAAGCAAAACGGCGCGCGCTCGAGAACACGTAAATGGAGACAAGTATGTCGGACACAGCCGACGCGACCGGCCCCGTACTCGAAATTACCGGCGCACGCGCCACCATCCGCCTCAATAGGCCAAAACATCTCAACCGGCTCCAGGCGGAGGATCTCAGCGAGCTGGTCAAGCTGTTCGACCGGGTCGAGAGCGATCCGGCCATTCGCGTGCTGGTGCTGACCGGCACCGGGCGCGCCTTCTCCGCGGGCTACGATCTCAATTCCGTGGCGGAGCGCGCGGTGAGCGCGAGCGAGCAGCAGAGCGCGGGCTCGGCGTTCGAGGTCGTCGTCAACCGTCTCGAGGATTTGGGCGTGCCGACGATCTGCCGGCTCAACGGCGGCGTCTATGGCGGCTCGACCGACCTCGCGCTGGCCTGCGATTTCCGCATCGGCGTCGACACCGCCGAGATGTTCATGCCGGCGGCACGGCTCGGGCTGCATTATTACCCGAGCGGCATCAAACGCTACGTGACCCGGCTCGGCGTCGACAATGCGAAAAAGCTGTTCCTCACCGCCGCAAGGATCAGCGCGCCGGAGATGCTGCGCATCGGCTATCTCACGGCCATGGTGCCGGTGGAATTCCTGGACGAGGAGGTCGACAAGCTCGCTGGCGTCCTCGCCGGCAACGCGCCGCAGGCGATGCGCGGCATGAAGCGCGCCATCAACGAGTTCGCCCGCGGCGAGCTCGACGAAGCCGCCGCCGACCAGCGCCACCGCGACAGCATGCGTGGCGACGAGATCAAGGAAGGCATCAAGGCGTTTGCGGAGAAACGGGCACCGCGGTTTTGAGAGGCCGGTGAGGGAGCACGAGTGCGCGCTCCACATTCAGCCGTCGTCCCGGACAAGCGCGCCTCAAGCGCGCGCAGATCCGGGATCCATAACCACAGGGAGTGGTAAAGGTGGCAGGCTGATAACTCCGAGTCTTCGCCACACCAAATCCTGTGGTTATGGGTCCCGGGTCTGCGCTGACGCTGGCCTGGGACGACAGCGGAGATTGAGGCGCGCTGCCTACCCACCAGCAACCGCGGCATGCTGCGCCGCCATCTCGGCATCGGCCGCAGTGATGCGCTGGTACGCAGGGCGCGAGGTGAGGCGCTCGGCATAGCGGACGAACACGTCCTTCTTCGGCACGATGCCGAACATCATGGTCCAGCTGAACGCGACGCCCCACAACACATCCGCCGCCGTCATGCGCTCGCCGAGCAGATACGGCCCCTTCGACAGCTGCGCCTCGAGCGCGCCCAGCATGGTGTCGTAATCGGCATAGGGCGATTGCGTAATCGGCGCCGGCTCGCGCTGCATGAACTTGTCGATCATGGCCGGCTCGAACGAGGCACCATAATAGGCGATCCAGCGCAGATAAGGACCGCGCAAGGAATCGTTCAGCGCGGGCGCCAGCCCCGCCTGCGGAAACAGGTCGGCGAGATAGATGGTGATCGCGACCTGCTCGGTCACGAGCGCCTCGCCGTGGCGGACCGCCGGTACCTTGCCGAGCGGGTTGATGGCGAGATAGGCGTCCTTGCGCTGCTCGCCCGCCTTCATGTTGAGGACATGGAGATAGTAGGGCGCGCCCAACTCCTCCAGCAGCACCCGCGTGCCGGTGGCGCGGCTCTGCGGCGAATAGTACAGCGTGATGCGGTTCGGATCGGTCATGGCGGGTCTCCCATCTGGCCATTTGGCGATGGCATTCTGTAGCGGACCATACCTGACATCCTGTGTCAGGTATGATTTAAGGAATCATGCGCGCGAGCCGGATGCTGTCGATCCTCACCACCCTCCAGGCCAGGGGGCAGGTCACCGCGCCCGAGCTTGCGGAAGCCTGCGAGGTCTCGGTGCGCACGATCTATCGCGACATCGATGCGCTCGCCGCCTCCGGCGTCCCTGTCTACGCCGACCGCGGCGCCGAGGGCGGCTATCGCCTGCTCGACGGCTATCGTGTGCGGCTGAACGGGCTGTCGCAGAGCGAGGCAGGCGCGCTGTTTCTGGCGGGTTTGCCGGGCCCGGCCGCGGCGCTCGGGCTGGACGCTGCGATGATCGCCGCGCAGAACAAGCTGATGGCGGCACTGCCCGCGAATCTGCGCGAGGACGCCGGGCGGATGCAGGAACGATTTCACCTGGATGCGCCGGGCTGGTTCGGCGAGGCCGAAGACCCAAAGCATCTGCGCACCATCGCCGGCGCGGCGTTGCGCGGGACGCTGGTCAAGATCCGATACCAGAGCTGGCGCGCAGAGAAACAGCGCCGCGTCGCCCCGCTCGGCCTCGTGCTGAAGGGCGGCAGCTGGTATCTCGCAGGGCAAGTCGACGGCAATGTGCGCACCTATCGCGTCGCGCGGGTGCTCGACTGCACGGCGCTCGACGATCGCTTCGATCGTCCGGCCGATTTCGATCTCGCAGCTTACTGGCAGGCCGCGACACTTCGTCTCGAGGCCGAGATGCATCCCAATGTCGCGGTCGTCCGGCTGTCGCCATTCGGCGTCAAGCTGCTCGATGCGTTGAGCCAACCTTACGTCAAGGCACGCACGCAGCTTGAAGAGACCGTCGACGCAGATGGCTGGCGCATCGCCAGGATCCCGGTCGGCAAGACGTCATGGCATGCCGCGGCCGAACTGTTGCGGCTGGGCCCCGAGGCCGAAGTGCTGGAGCCCGCCGATCTCCGCGACAAGATGATCGAGCTGACGCAGGCGATGGCCGCGCGCTATCCCGTGGCGCGAAAAGCCTGAAGGCGGCACATTTTGTCGTGGCCCACGAAACAATCCTGAAACACGATTCTCAGCCAACGCGGTGAACGCATTCGCGTCTCGGTCCGACCGAGAGGCAGGGACACAACAATGGCCCTGCGCCACATGGAGAATGAAGATGTTTCGTAAGCTTGCACTTGGTCTGATTGCTGCCGGCTCGCTCGGCGTTGCCGCGCTCGCCCCCACCGCCGCCTCGGCCGGCGGCTTCCATCATCACCACTGGGGTCATGGCTGGGGCCCGGGTTGGGGCTTCGGCGGCGTCTATGTCAACACCGGCGTCAGCAACTGCTACCAGGAGCGCCTCGTCCAGACCCGCCACGGTCTGCGCGTCCGCGTCGTGAATGTCTGCGCCTACGGGATCTACTGATACCTCGCCCTCACGACAAAGCTCCGGTCGCACCGCGACCGGAGCTTTGCGTTGAGTTAGCCGCCTTGCTGCTGCCGGCGAAACCAGGCCCAGGTCTCGCGCGTCGTTCTGATGTAGCCGCGGCCGCGATGGACGATCTCGCCATCGACGAGCTCGTTCAGCTTCGGCAGCGCATGAAAAGGGATCGAGGGATAGGCGTGATGCTCGACATGATAGGGCATGTTCCACGCGAACCATTTGACGATCGCGCCCGTATAGGTCGTGCGGGTATTCTGGAAGGCGCTGCGGGTGCGGTCGCAGCCGGTATGCTCGGCGTAGAGATACGGCCGCAGGAAGAACTGCCCGATCGCAAGTGGGACGATCCAGACCCAGAGCAGCAGCGCCGAGGAGAGCCACAGCGACAGCGCAAGCAACAGCGCGTAGAGCGCGACATAGGCGCGCGCCTCGGCGACGATGATGGCGCGCTTGCTCTCGGGGATCCAGGGCACGACGACCTTGCCGCTGACGGCGTGGCCGAGCATCAGCCGCAGACGCCCGGCGACCTGGAGCAGGCCGCTATAGGCGATCGCGAGCTGCGTGTCGGAGGTCGGCTTCACGCCGACGATCAGCTCAGGATCCTTGTTCGGATCCTGGGTATAGCGGTGATGATCCCAGTGAAACAGGCAGTAATATTCGTAAGGCAATCCGATGATGAAGGCCGAGAGATAGCCCACAGTGAGATTGAGGCCGCGGCTTTTGAACGCGGTCTTGTGTGCGGTCTCGTGCACGGCCATGAACAGGAAGGCCACGACATAGCCCTGCACCGCCATCAACGGCAGCGCCCAGAGCACGCCATGGCGCGAGACGGTCATCCAGATCAGCGTACCCATCAGCACGATCGCGCCGTAATGGCCGAGGCTCTGCGCCGCGCCCCGGAGATTGGAGCGGACCGACAATTGGCGCAGCATCGCCGGTGTCAGTGGCTTCAGGCGATGGCCGGGCTCTGAAACGGTTGTGTCAGTCATGACCGAATGCCTGCCTATCTGCTGAGAAGCGCTGCGATCTCGGCCTTGATGAAAGCCTGATCACGCGGATTGTTCACGGGGTTGCCGGCGCGATGGCCGTGCTGCGACGGGATCGGATGCAACACCGCGGATTTTGCGCTGGCCAACCGGCCGAGCTCGTCCTCGTTGTCGCGGACGTCGAAATAGCGATCGGTCGCACCCGGCATCAGCAGCATGTGGGCCTTGATCGCGGCGAGCGCGCGGTCGAAATCGCCATCGAATGCGGCGCAGCGGCTGACGTCGCCACTCTGCCAGATCTCGATCTGCGCCAGGAGGTCATTGGCATCGCGCCGCGCAAAGGCCGCATCCCAACCACGGACGAGATAATCCTCCAGCGAGGTGAAACCGGCTTCGCGCCAAATCTCGTCGCGATAGAAGCCGTGCGACATCGCCCAGCCGGCATAGACGCGTCCCATCGCGCGGTAGCCGGCAACGGGCTTTTCGACGAAGCCGCCGTCGCGGAAGGCGGGATCGGCGGTCAGGGCGGCCTTCACGCCTTCGAGAAAGGCATGATTGTAAGGCGCGCAGCGCGCGCTGCCGCAGACGATCGCTGCGCGCTCGACCATATCAGGATGCAGAGCCGCCCAATGATAGGCCTGCATGCCGCCCATCGACCAGCCATAGACCAGCGCGAGCGTCGAGATGCCGAAACGTTCGGCGAGCAGCCGGTGCTGGACCGCGATCGCGTCGTGATAGGTCACCTTCGGGAACGGCCCGGCCGTATTCGACGGCGATGACGACAGGCCGTTGCCGAACAGGTTCGGGATGATGATGAAGTAGCGGGTGGGATCGAGCACGCCATCGGGCCCGATCAGCCATTCGGTGTCGACGTGCTGCGCGCTGAACGAGGTCGGATAGAGGATGACGTTGTCCCTGGCCGGGCTCAGCGTTCCATAGGTCTTGTAGGCGAGCTTCAGCGCGGGAAAGACGGTGCCGGACTGGAGCGTGACGTCGCCGGCCTCGAATATCTCGTAGTCGCGTTGCGCCGTCATGGACCCAACTCCCGCTCAGGCACTGCAAGGCGCGCGGCGTTTGGCGATGCATCGATCATGCCGAAACCCGCGCTCAATAATGTACTTATAGTACAGTTATTCAAGCGTAGCAAGCGCTCCCGAACCGACATGTGGCTCAGGAGATGGCCGCCAGATAACGCGCGACCGACGCCGCAAACGCGGCCTTGGCACCTGCGGCGATGTTGCGGTCCCACCAGGCACCATAGATGCGATCGAAAGCGAGCGGCTCGACCGCCGCCGCGATCCGCCGCACTGCGGCGGCGTTGAGCGGCGTGTAGTTGGGGTAGGAATACATGAAGCTGACGAAGCGGCGATCCATCGTCACCTGCGCGATATCGCCGGTGAGCAGCGCGCCCGTGCCGTCCGCACCGAGCCGCCAGTGCAGCACGGTGGCGCCGGCGAAATGACCGCCAGTGCGCAGCAACATCACGTCGTCGGAAATGCGATGGTGATCGCCAGCCCAGTGCACGATCGATGCATGTGGCCGGGTCACCCATTGGCGATCATCTGCGTGCAGATAGACCGGCACGCCGCCGAACGCCTCGCTCCAGTCGGCGAGCGCACCATAATAATGCGGATGCGAGATTGCGATCGCCTTCAGTCCGCCGAGCGAACGCACATGCGCAATCGCCTCTGGTGTTGCCATCGGTACGCAGTCCCACATCAAGCAGCCCTCGCTGAGCGGCACCAGCAGCGCGCGCTGGCCGATGGCGAAGCTCGGCTCGAGCGAGAGGCCGGTCAGGCCGAGATCGTCGCGCCAGGCGACGCGGTGGCGCTCTGCCAGCGTCTCCCGCGTCAGGAAGATCTGCCCGTTCCAGCCCACATACTGCCGTTCGTCCTCGCAGATCGGACAGGATGCGGGCGGATGTCCGCTGTCCGGAAATTGCGCGCCGCAGGTTTCGCAGGTCCAGAGTGGCATGGCCGTTATCCTGATTGAGACCGTCGCAAGTATGACATGACGTCGCGGGCCCTGCGATCACAAGGACGATCGGAACCAACGCGATGCGTGCAGGTTGGGTTCTGGTCCGCTCGGGCACCTATGGGCCCGCAGTCTCCGCCTCATGCGAGATCTCAGTCGATCGGCAGCATTGCGTTCAGCGTCTCGATGACATCGCGTCCTTCACCTCGTATCTGGCCCCTGTTCGCGCTCAACTTCTTCATGGCCGACATGCAGTCGGGCATCGGGCCGTTCGTCGGCGTCTTCCTGCAGGAGCGCGGCTGGGCGAGCGGATTGATCGGCACCGCGATGACGGTCGGCAATGTCGCGGGCATGCTGGTCACGACGCCGATCGGCGGCTTCATCGATTCCAGCCGCAATAAGCGCATGTGGGTCGTCATTCCCGGCATCTGCGTGGTGCTGGCATCTGCAATCATCCTGATCTCGCAAAACTTCTGGGCCGTCACCTTTTCCCAGGTCGCACAATCGCTGGCGAGTGCCGCGATCGTGCCAGCGGTGACCGGCATCACGCTCGGCATCGCCAAGCAGAAGGGCTTCAACGCACTCAATGGCCGCAACCAGGCGTACAATCACGCCGGCAACATGGTCGGCGCCGCGCTGTCGGGCTATCTTGGCTACAGGCTTGGCTATTTTGCCGTTTTCGGGCTGGCGGCCATATTCGGCGCCATCGCGATCGCCTGCGTGCTGATGATCCCCGCCAAGGCGATCGACGATCGCGCCTCGCGCGGCAGCAAGGAGGATGACTCCAAAGCTCCGCCGGATGCGATGACGATGTTGATCAAGCACAAGCCGCTGCTCGTGCTGGCACTCGCGCTCGCCCTTTTCCATCTCGGCAATGCCGCGATCGTGCCACTCTACGGACTTGCGGCGGTGGCCGACGCCCAGGCCAATGGCCCGAGCTTCGTCGCGACCACTATCGTGATCGCGCAGGGCGTGATGATCGTGACCTCGCTGATCGCGATGAAGGTCGCGAGCAAGCGCAATTACTGGCCAGTGATCCTGATCTCCTTCATGTTCCTGCCCATCCGCGGCGTGCTTGCCTTCTTCGTCACGGGATGGTGGGGCGTCGTACCGATGCAGGTGCTCGACGGCATCGGCACCGGGCTCCAGACGGTTGCCGTCCCCGGCATGGTCGCGCGCTCGCTCAACGGCACCGGCCGCATCAATCTCGGCCAGGGCGCCGTGATCACGGTGCAGGGCGTCGGCGCGAGCCTCAGTCCCGCGCTCGGCGGCTGGATCGCGCAATGGGTCGGCTACGGCCCGACCTTCCTGCTGCTCGGCGGTTTCGGGCTGGTCTCGATAGCGCTGTGGCTGGCCTTCGGGGCGGCGGTGAAGAAATATTGAGTTCTTCCCCCTCTCCTTGCCCTGCACGGGGAGAGGGCCGGGGTGACGGGCCGCGTCCGTGGAAATGGTGCTAGAGGGACTCGCGCAGTTTCCTCCTCCCGTCATTGCGAGCGCAGCGAAGCAATCCAGACTGCCACCGCGGGAAGACTCTGGATTGCTTCGCTGCGCTCGCAATGACGATGTGGATGCCGACTTATTTCAAACCTACGGGAGGGACTCGCGGAGACCTCGCCCGCATCCGCCTTCGCTAAAGCTTCGGCGGGACAGGCGCGGGAGAGGCGAAAAGCGCGTTCACGTTCCAAAATTCTTCTGGATCGCCTTGTCGAGCGTCTCGCCGCCGACGAAGCGCTGACGCAATTCGCGCTTGAGCAGCTTGCCGCTCGGATTCTTCGGCAGGCTATCAACAAAGATGACGCGCTTGGGCACCTTGAAATGCGCCATCTGGCCGGCGCAATGCTTGATGACGGATTCTTCGTCCAGCGTCTCGCCGCTCTTGACCACGATGATCGCGGTCACCGCCTCGATCCAGCGCGGATCGGGCAGGCCGACCACGGCGACCTCGGAGACGGCGGGGATGCGGTAGACCATCTCCTCGACCTCACGGCTTGCGACGTTCTCGCCTCCGGTCTTGATCATGTCCTTGACGCGATCGACCACGGTGATGTGGCCCTCGTCGTCGACAGTGGCGAGGTCGCCCGAGTGAAACCAGCCGCCGGAAAATGCCGCCGCGGTCTTCACGGGATCGTTGTAATAGCCGGACAACAGATGCGGCGAGCGGTGCACGATCTCGCCGACCTCACCAACCTTGACGTCCTCCATCGCGCTGTTGACCACCCGCGTCTCGACGTTGAGCACCGGCTTGCCGGCCGAGCCGGCCTTGCGCAGCTGGTCCTCGGGGCGCAGCACGGTCGCGAGCGGAGCGATCTCGGTCTGGCCGTAGAAATTCCAGAATTTGACGTTGGGCAGACGGCGTTGCAGCTCGAGCAGCACCTCCACAGGCATGATCGAAGCGCCATAATAGCCTTTCTGCAAGGTCGACAGATCGGTCTTGTCAAAATTCGGCGAGCGCAGCATCGCGATCCAGATCGTCGGCGGCGCGAAGAACGAGGTGATCCTGTGCGCCTGGATCAACGCCAGGATGTTGTCGGCGGTCGGCTTGCCCGTGATCACGCCGGAAGCGCCGAGATAGATTTGCGGCCCCAGAAAGACGTCGAGCTGGGCGCAGTGATAGAGCGGCAATGCGTGCACGAACTTGTCGTCCACGCTCATGCCACCGTCGATGATGCAGCTGACATACTGCCACATCACGGCTTCATGGGTCAGCATCGCGCCCTTGGGCAGCGACTCCGTGCCGCTGGTGTAGACGATCTGTGCGAGATCACGGCAGTCGACGGACACGTCCAGGAACGAGCCGTCGGCATGCAAGAGATCATCGAAGGTGGTGAGGCCCGAAGGTGCCGTGGCGGGATCCTCGCCCGGCAACCAGATCAGCTTCTCGACGGCGCAATCCCTGGCGCTGGCCGCGCGCGCCGGCTCGACGAAATCAGGACCGGTCGCAAGCAGCTTTGCCCCCGAGCTCTTCAGGATGAAATTGATCTCGTCCGGATTGAGCATGAAGTTGATCGGCACCAGCACCGCGCCGATCCGTGCCGCTGCAAAGCGCAGCGCCGCGAAGGCGTGTGAATTGCGCGAGAGCACCGCAAGACGGTCGCCTTTCTTGATGCCGAGGCCGAGCAGGCCGCGGCCGAGCCGGTTGCAGATCGCGTCCATCTCGGCAAAGCTCCAGCTGACATTGCCGCAGCTCACCGCGAGCTTGTTCGGCTCCCGGCTCGCCGAGCGGCGCAGGAGATCGCCGATGGAATGCTCGCGCGCTTTCGAGATGGTGGCTGCGGTGTCGCCGGTCATGTGTTCCTCCAAGGATTATCTTTGTTTTTTGAAGCCGTTTGAATTCCACGGGCGCTACCTGCGCCGGGCCGCCTGCGCGTGCTCCATGTACATGTGCTCGACCGAGCGATCGAGCGAAGCGATTTTTTCGAAGCCGCGGCGCCAGTCCTGCAAGTGCCGACGCGTCCACAGCACGCCGGCCTCGCGGTCGCGGCGGCGAATCGCGTCGATCAGATGGCGATGCGCGGCGACGAGACGCGGCCCGCCTTCGGCCACGCCGGTCACGATCATCTCGGTGGTCGGATAGAACAATTGCGCGGCCGGCTCGCGGGCGAGCTGAAGCACCCGGTTCTGCGAGGCCTTGGCAACCAGCACGTGGAATTCGGCATCGCATTCGGCGAGCATCGCGGGATCACCGACCACGGCCTCGCTGCGCGCGAGATTGTCGGTGAGCTCGGCGATGTTGTCTTCCGTCGCTCGCTCCACTGCGCCTTCGATGCTGGCGACTTCCAGCGTCATCGACGCCTCGTAGAGCTCGCGGAAGGTGACCTCATGCAGGACCAGGGCGCGGCTGAGCCGGCTTGCCAGCTTGCTGTAGCGCGGCAGACAGGCGTGCAGGCGGCGCGAGGAGTCGCGCCGGATCAGCCCGCCCTCCTCCAGCACACGGATGCCCTCGCGAATGGTCGAGCGGTTGACCCCAAACTGGCGGACGAGATCGTGCTCGGTGCCGATGGGATCGCCCGGCTTGATGCGGCCATTGACGATCTCGCGTTCGATGGCGTCGGCGACCTTCTGATAGGCCGGCGCGACATCGATCGGACGAAAGAGCGGCGCGACAGGCAAGACGGCCTCCAATGTCGATTGTCCGACAAACTATATGGCCTCGCCCTGGGTGCGTCAAACTACATCACTGAAGCCGCACACGGAGCAAATTGACTCCCCAGGAACCCACCTTTAACTTTGTCGGACAAAGGGACAGGATAGTCCCCATACAAGAGGAAACGTTATCCATGAGACCTATCACAGCCCTCATGTCTGCGGCCGGCCTGCTGTCGGCTGTGCTGATCTCTCCCACCTCCGCCCAGCAAGCACCGCTCAAGATCGGCGTGCTCTCCGACTTCTCCTCCGTCTATTCCGACATCGGCGGCATGGGGAATGTCGAGGCGACCAAGATGGCGATCGAGGATTTTGGCGGCCAGATGTTCGGCAAGCCGATCGACATGGTCTCGGCCGACGTGCTCAACAAGCCCGACGTTGCCTCCACCATCGCCCGCAAATGGTGGGAGACCGAGGGCGTCGACATGATCATCGACCTGCCGACCTCGGCGACCGCGCTCGCGGTGATGGAGCTGTCGAAGCAGTACGAGAGGATCATGATCGTGACGGACGCGGCCAGCTCCGACATCACCGGAAAATCCTGCTCGCCCTACACCGCGCACTGGACCTACGACACCTATGCCAACGCGCACACCGTCGGCAGCGCCATCGTCAAGAACGGCGGCGATACCTGGTTCTTCCTCACCGCCGACTACCTGTTCGGCCATTCGGTCGAGCGCGACACCGGCGACGTCGTCAAGTCGGCGGGCGGCAAGGTGCTCGGCAGCGTCAAGCATCCGCTCAACACGGCGGACTTCTCGTCATTTCTGCTCCAGGCCCAGGCCTCCAAGGCCAAGATTATCGGGCTCGCCAACGGCGGCGGCGACACCATCAACGCGATCAAGCAGGCCGGTGAGTTCGGCATCGTCGCCGGCGGCCAGAACCTCGCTGCGATCGTGATGTTCATCTCCGACGTGCACAGCCTTGGCCTCAAGCTCGCGCAGGGCTTGATCGTCACCGAGGCCTATTACTGGGACCTCAACGACAAGACCCGCGCCTTCGGCAAGCGCTTCCTGGAGCGCGTCAAGCGCATGCCGACGATGAACCAGGCCGCGACCTACAGCGCCACGCTGCATTACCTCAAGGCCGTGCAGGCCGCGGGCACGAAGGACACCAAGACGGTGATGGCCAAGATGCGCGAGCTGCCGGTGCGTGACGCCTTCACCGACAACGGCGTGCTGCGTGGGGACGGCCGCATGGTGCACAGCATGTACCTGTTCCAGGTGAAGAAGCCTGAGGAATCGAAGGGGTCGTGGGATTACTACAAGTTGCTCGCCGAGGTATCCGCCGACCAGGCGTTCCGGCCGTTGAAGGATGGTGGCTGTCCGCTGGTGAAGTGAGGCGGCACGGCTCACTTGTGGGCCGACGACATCTGTTCAGCTAGGCTTGCCTGTCCGCCTGATCAGCCAAGGCGGGCGGGCCGCGGCGACGAGCTGCCCAAAATAGGGACAGGCACACCCTCGTTGCCGTCTGATCTGAATCAAGTTGCGATGCAAAAATCGCTGCATGTTGAGCCGGCCCTTCTGCGTGATCAGTGGTGGGGCGTTCGTGTCTCAACATGTGGGCGCCGCTGCGCGGCGTGGTGGACTGATGAACTTCACTTCCGGCCGCGTCATTGCCGCGATCACCATCCTCCTTGCGGGCGGCGGCTATTTCTACTGGCAGCACCGCGATACCAATGCACTGCCCGCGGGTTTCGCCCGAGGCAATGGCCGTATCGAGGCGGTGGAGATCGACATCGCCACCAAGACGCCGGGACGAATCCGCGAGATCCTGGTCAACGAAGGCGACTTCGTGACCGCGGGCCAGGTTCTGGCGCGGATGGACACCGAGCAATTGCAGGCCCAGCGTCGCCAGGCCGAAGCGCAGCTCCAGCGCGCGTCAATCAACGTCGAGACCGCGAAGAGCCTCGTCAACCAGCGCGAGGCCGAACGCGAGGCTGCTGAGGCCGTTGTCGACCAGCGCGTCGCGCAGCTCGACACCACGAGCCGCAAGCTCGATCGCTCCGAGCAGCTGATCAGGACAAGTGCAGTGTCGCAGCAGGTGCTGGATGACGACCGCTCTGCCAACGCCACGGCGAAGGCGGCGCTTGCCGCTTCGAAGGCCCAGGTCGCAGCATCCGAGGCCGCGATCAGCTCCGCCCGCGCCATGGTGATCGATGCAGGAGCCGCGGTCGACGCGGCAAAGGCCGCGATCGAGAGCATCAACGCCGATATCAATGATAGCGTGCTGAAGGCACCGCGCGACGGCCGCGTGCAGTATCGTGTGTCGCAGCCCGGCGAGGTGCTCGCGGCCGGCGGCCGCGTCCTCAACATGGTCGATCTCGGCGACGTCTACATGACGTTCTTCCTGCCTACGGCGCAGGCCGGCCGCGTCGCGATCGGCGCCGACGTTCGGCTCGTGCTCGATGCCATCCCGCAATATGTGATCCCCGCAAGAGCCACCTTCGTCGCTGACGTCGCGCAATTCACGCCCAAGACGGTCGAGACCGAGGAGGAGCGTCAGAAGCTGATGTTCCGGATCAAGGCGCATATCGCGCCCGAGCTGCTGCGCCAGCACATCGAGCATGTGAAGACCGGCCTGCCCGGGATGGCCTATGTGCAGTTCGATCCGGCCGCGCAATGGCCCGACAATCTCAAGATCAAGCTGACCCGATGAGCGCGATTGCCACAGCCGATGCATTGGCTGCCGTCGGCAGCGTGGTGCATCTGGACGGCGTGGGCCTGAACTACGGTAAGACCCGGGCGCTCGATGCCATTACGCTCGACCTGCCGTCCGGCTGCATGGTCGGACTGATCGGCCCCGACGGCGTCGGCAAATCGAGCCTGCTCGCCCTGATCGCGGGCGCGCGTGCGATCCAGGAAGGGCGCATCGATGTGCTCGGCGGCGACATGGCGAGCTCACGGCATCGCCGCACGGTCTGCCCCGATATCGCTTATATGCCGCAGGGTCTCGGCAAGAATCTTTATCCAACGCTGTCGGTGTTCGAGAACATCGACTTCTTCGGCCGCCTGTTCGGACACGACAAGGCGGAACGAGGCAGACGGATCGCCGGCCTGCTGCGCGATACCGGGCTCACCGCCTTCGCCGACCGACCCGCCGCAAAGCTCTCCGGCGGCATGAAGCAGAAGGTGGGCCTGTGCTGCGCTCTGATTCACGATCCCGAGCTTCTGATCCTGGACGAGCCGACCACGGGCGTCGATCCCTTGTCTCGACGTCAATTCTGGGAACTGATCGCCTCGATCCGCGACAGCCGGCCTGGCATGAGCGTGATCGTCTCGACCGCCTATACGGAAGAAGCCGCGCAATTCGACGTCCTGGTCGCGATGAACGCCGGCCGCGTGCTGGCGACGGGAACCCCGCTCGCGCTGAAGCGGCGGACCGGCGCCGACGCGCTCGACGACGCGTTCATCCGTCTGTTGCCGGAGGCAGATCGCGACCATCACACCAGTGTCGTCATCCCTCCACGCAACGAGGGCCATGACGAGATCGCGATCGAGGCCGATCACCTGACCCGGCGGTTCAACGACTTCGTCGCCGTAGACGACGTCAGCTTCCGCATCAGGAAGGGCGAGATCTTCGGCTTTCTCGGCTCGAACGGGTGCGGCAAGACCACGACAATGAAGATGCTCACCGGCCTCTTGCCCGTCAGCGAAGGCACCGCGCGGCTGTTCGGCAAGGCGATCGATGCCCGCGACATGTCGGTGCGGCGGCGCATCGGCTACATGTCGCAGGGCTTTTCGCTCTATTCGGAGCTGACGGTCACCCAAAACCTCGACCTGCATGCGCGGCTGTTCGAGCTGCCGGCGGACACTATTGCCGCGCGCATCGACGAGATGATCGTCCGGTTCGATCTCGCCGATGTCGCCGATACTCTGCCCGATGCGCTGCCGCTCGGCTTGCGGCAGCGGCTGTCACTGGCGGTCGCCATGATCCATGCGCCCGATATCCTCATCCTCGACGAGCCGACCTCTGGCGTCGATCCGGTTGCCCGGGACCGCTTCTGGAAGATCCTCGCCGAGCTCTCCCGCGAGGATAACGTTACGATTTTCGTCTCGACCCACTTCATGAACGAGGCCGAGCGCTGCGATCGAATCTCGCTGATGCATGCGGGCAAGGTGCTGACGTCGGACACGCCCGCTGCGATCGTGGCCGCGCGCGGCACCGATACGCTGGAGCAGGCTTTCATCGCCTGTCTGGAGGACGCGATCGCCGAATCCCGGGACTCAGCCGGCCGGCCGGCACTTACATCGCCCGTGCCGGCGGCGACGACCACGGCGCTCCCGCGCACGCGCAGTGCGACATTCAATCCGACCCGCATGCTCGCCTATTCCCGGCGCGAAGCGCTCGAGCTGCGGCGCGATCCGATCCGCGCCACGCTCGCGATCCTCGGCAGCGTGCTGTTGCTGTTCGTGCTCGGCTACGGCATCAGCTTGGACGTCGAAAACCTGACCTTTGCCGTGCTCGACCGCGACGACAGCGCCATCAGCCGCGACTACAGCCTTCAGATCGCGGGATCGCGCTACTTCACCCAAAAGCCACCGATCAGCGACTATGCCGACCTCGACCGCCGCATGCGCGCCGGCGAGATTGGCCTCGCCATCGAATTGCCGCCCGGCTTCGGCCGCGACGTCAGCCGCGGCCACCGTGTCGAAATCGGCGCCTGGGTCGACGGCGCCAACCCGACTCGCGCCGAGACCCTGCGCTCCTACGCCCAAGCGATTCACGCCACCTGGCTGGCACAGAAGGGCCGCGAACTCTATGGCGAGGCGACGATCGCCGGCTCCTACCAGCTCCAGCTGCGCTATCGCTACAATCCAGACGTCAGAAGTGTCGTCGCCATGGCACCCGGGATCATCCCGCTGCTGCTGGTCATGATTCCGGCGGTGCTGGCGGCGCTCGCGGTCGTGCGCGAGAAGGAGCTCGGCTCGATCGTCAATTTCTATGTGACGCCGGTGACGCGGCTGGAATTCCTGCTCGGCACGCAGCTGACTTACGTGCTGCTGGCATTCGGCAACTTCCTCCTGCTCGTCGGCTTTGCGCTCGCCGTTTTCGGCGTGCCCTTCACCGGCAGCTTTGCGACCTATGCGCTCGCCGCCCTGCTCTACGTCACGGCCACAACAGGCCTGGGGCTCGTGATCTCGGCCTTCATGAAAAGCCAGATCGCGGCCCTGTTCGGCACGGTCCTGATCACGCTGATCCCGGCCATCCAATATTCCGGGCTGATCGATCCCGTTTCATCGCTCCAGGGCTTCGGCGCCCTGGTCGGGCGACTCTATCCGACCGCCTATTTCGTCACGATCTCGCGGGGCACCTTCTCCAAGGGCCTGGGGTTCGACACCCTTCACAACGATCTCCTGGCGCTCGCCGTCACGGTTCCGGTGCTGGTGGCGGCCGGGGCCATGCTGCTGAAGAAACAGGCCCGCTGACCATGCGCTTTGACAACGTGCTCCAGCTCGGCATCAAGGAATTGCGCGGCCTGGTGCGTGACCCCATGCTGCTCGTACTCATCGTCTATTCCTTCACGCTGGCGGTCTATGCCGGAGCAAGAGCGCTGCCGGAGACCCTGAACCGCGCCGCAATCGCCATCGTCGACGAAGATCATTCGCCAGTCTCGACCCGCATCGAGATGGCGTTCACCGCGCCCTATTTCTCCAAGCCGCGCCTGATCTCGCAATACGAGATGGACCGGAGGATGGATGCCGGCCTTGACACCTTCGCGCTGGACATCCCGCCGGACTTTCAGCGCGATCTACTGGCGCGGAAGTCGCCAGCCATCCAGCTCAACGTCGACGCCACGCGAATCTCGCAAGCCTTCAACGGCGGCGGCTATGTCGAGCAGATCGTCAGCGCGGAGGTCGCGGAGTTTCTGGCACACACCCGCGATGCGCAGACGCCGCCGATCGAGCTGGCGCTGCGGGCGCGCTTCAACCCCGAGCTGAAGAAGTCATGGTTCGGCGCCATCGACCAGGTGATCACCTCGATCACCATGCTCTCGATCATCCTGACCGGCGCAGCGTTGATCCGCGAGCGCGAGCACGGCACGATCGAGCACCTCCTGGTGATGCCGGTTACCCCCTTGGAGATCATGGTGAGCAAGGTCTGGTCGATGGGAGCGGTGGTGCTGGTTGCCTCCGCCCTGTCGATTGGCTTCGTGGTGAAGGGATGGCTGGCGGTCACGATCGACGGCTCGCTGGCGCTGTTCCTGCTCGGCGCGGCGCTGCAGCTGTTCGCCACCACCAGCATGGGCATCTTCCTGGCCACTGTCGCCGGATCGATGCCGCAGTTCGGGCTGCTGCTGATCATGATCCTGCTGCCGCTACAGACGCTTTCAGGCAGCATGACGCCGCGGGAAAGCATGCCGCAATTCGTCCAGGACATCATGCTGGCGGCGCCCAACACGCATTTCGTGATGCTCGCGCAGGCGATCCTGTTCCGCGGCGCCGGCCTCGAGGCGGTGTGGCCGCAACTCGTCGCGCTCACGCTGATCGGCGGCATCTTCTTCGTGATCGCGCTGCGGCGTTTCCGCGCGTTTCTGGCCTAGCCCGCAGTCGCGCGGTTCAGAGCTTGTGTCCCTTCTGGCGCAGCGCCTCGATCAGGCGCTGCTTCAATTCGTCGGCGGCCTTCAGGCTGACGTCCTGGCCGATCTGGGCGCCAGCCTGCGCCAGCGCGTCCGACTTCGCCAGGAATTTCTGCCCTGCCGGCTGGGCATAGAACGCCTCGATCTGGCGCAGCTCGTCCACCGTGAAGCTCGCGGCATAGAGCGCGGCGACCTGGTCGATGATCGATGCCAGGAACGGGGCGTAGATCTCGGAGCCAGGGGCCGTCATCGCGTCATAGTCGCGCTCGATCTCCGGCCTGTCCTGGGCGACCACGGGCCTCAGCTTGAGCAGGAGCTGCGGCAGCAGCGTGCGATACTGATCCGCGATCTTCAAGGTGACCACGAGCTTGCGCGCTGCGGTCATCGCCTCGGGTGACGGCGCCTGGGCCGACGCCCCGCAGACGAGGAGCAGGAAGATGCCGGCGATTGTCGACAAACGTCTGGACATGGACCCTCCGTGAGAATGCAGGCGGCGCGGTGCGTTCAGCGGCTCGCAGGCGCGGCGGCAGCGCTCACGGCCGGCGCGTTGTCCAATGCGGTGTCGGCCTCCTCGACCTCCGTCACCTTCACGAACAGGTTCGGCACGCGCTCGGCCCGGCCGAGCAGCCAGGCCGCGCCGACCATGATGACGATGCCGACGATGGAGACGGCGAGCTGCTCCCAGACGCCCTTGGTGTATTGCGTCAGGATCCAGTGCGCCGAGAACGACAGGAACACACCGAGGCAGAAGATCGGCAGCGAATGCTGGCCGCAGAGGATGACGGGCCGCAGCCATGTTGAATGCAGCGCCCGCCATTTGCGCGAGAGGAAATGAGTCACCCAGATCGCCAGCGCCAGGAAATGCGTGAAGCGCAGCATGTCGAGATCGGTCTTGTCGATCGGGTAGATCGCCTTGATCATCGATTTCGGGATCAGCGCCTCGAGCGCAGGGACGTGCCAGGTCATCACGATCAGCAGCGCGAAGATCAGCCAGACTGCGGCCAGCCCCATCGCCGCCTTCGACCACACCCATGTCGCGATCTTGTCGATCTGGCCGATGCCGCACCAGGCCGCGAACACGAACATCAGCTGCCAGCAGAACGGATTGAAGTACCAGGTCGTGCCGGGCGGATAGGAGGCGATATTCCAATCGAACCAGCGCGACAGCACGTAGAGCACGACGGAGCCTGCGAGCGTCAGGTTCGGTCGGCGCACCAGGCACCACACGATGAAGGGCGAGGCGAGCACCAGCGTGATGTAGAGCGGCAGCACGTCGAGATTGACCGGCTTGTATTTCAGGAGGATCGCCTGCCCGATCAGCTCGTCCGGATGCGCCAGGAAATTGAACACGTTGAACTCGTGCTCATACATGGGATTGTCGAAGCGACGTACGGTGCGCGCGATCTGCGCCGTGAACAGCAGGAACAGCATGATGTGGGCGACATACAGCTCGGCCGCGCGCCGCCACAGCCGCTTGGCCGCGGCGAGAAACCAGCCGCCCGCGACGATCGGTCCATAGATCCAGCCGACCAGATAGCCGGAGATGAAGACGAAGAACTCGGCGGCGTCGCTGAAGCCGTAGTTGCGCAGCGTCAGCCAGGCCACGACGTCGTGCGGGATGTGATCGAGGAAGATCATCCACAGGCCGATGCCGCGGAAGAGATCGAGCCGCAGGTCGCGCTCGACCGGCGCCAAAAGTGCTGACTGGTCTCGTGTAATCATGGCCCGCCTCGTTCGGTGGGCGTCGCGCCATCGCGGCGCCGGAGAATCGGATGCTAGAAATTGAAAACCAAAAGTCACCTGGCCCTGCGGCTAGTGGCAACGGTAGCCGACCTTGCTGCGCGCGCAAGGGACTTTGTCATCGGGGGAGACACGGGCTTGCCGTCCTCTGCGCTGGACGATGACGGAGCCTGCAAAAATGTGAAAAAACAACCCCATGCACAGTAGAAGCGTCGTGCTAAGCCTTTGTATCAGTTGCAATATTTAATTGACCCGTCGGGCAGAAAAACCGGCACGACGGTACCATCGCACGCCCAACAGATGAGGGTTCAGGTGAGCTCGTCGCCTTGGGCCAGCATCTCGCCTAGCATCGCCTCGGCCTTGTGCTGGAGCGGCAGCGCGCCGCTCTCGGAGGCGATCGCGATAGCGGCGCGCAGGGCTGCGAGGATGGCCGCCCTGCTTTCGGCGCTGGACGCCGGCGTCACCACGGCTTCGCCAAACAGGGCCTCGGCCTCGAGGCCCGAAAACCCCTGCTGGCGCGCCGTGTTGCGCGCCTCGCGCAGCATGTTCTGCGCAGCCCTGGCGTCGCCGAGGCGGTAGGTAGCCAGCGCCAGGTAGATCGAGCTGCGCAGCACCGCCGAGGTATAGCCGACCGCCTTCGCCTCCTCGCGCGCCTCGGTCAGCATGCCCCGCGCCCGATCGAACAGGCCCTGCTCCAGATAGGCCATGCCGAGATGGCAGGCGAGCACCGGCACGAACAGCCGGATGCCGTGCTTCTGCGCGAGGACGAAGCCGTCCTCGAGGACGGAAGCGGCCGCCGCCGGATCGTTCTGCCCCAGCTTCAGCCATCCGCCGCTATAGGCGGCCGCGACGCGGTCGTAGGGGCGGTTGGTCTCGTCCGCGATCGCGGAAGCTTGTTGTTGGAGCTGCTCGGCGACGTCGAGCTCGCCCATGACGGTGTGGGTGATGCTGTTCATCATGCAGCACAGGAGGAGCAAAGATCGTGGGGTTGTGCCGATAGGAGCACTCGCTGTTGGACCCGCAAGATGGACACGGGCCGTGGCTAGCATCTTCTCGGCACCATGGTAGCGGCCGGAAAGAAAATAGGCCTGCCCGAGACCATATTGAGCGAGATTGCGCCAGCCGGGGTTGCCCGAGCTTTCCGCCAATTGAACAACATCTTCGCCGATCGCGACAGCTTCGACCGGCGTCCCGTAGAAGTTCTGCGCGCCCGCTCTCATGGTCATGGCCGCCACTTTGCGTCCAATGTCGCTGATCGCATCTGCTCGTCGTTCGGCTTCCCGCCCCAGGTCCAACGCCTCCGCCACCCGCCCTGATCCGGCAAACGCCAAACGCGCCTCCATCCGGAGGTCAATGGCGTCCATCTCTCGCGCGCGCGTCAACGGCGTCTTGTCGAGAGACCCCATTGCGATCTCGAAATAGTCGACCGCGTCGACATAGGCCGAGCGCGCCAGACATTTCCGGGCCGCGCTCCTGCCATAGCGAAACGCCTTCTGCCAATCCTTCGCCCGCGTCGCGTGATAACAGAGGGCATCCGGATCGTCGGCCCATGCCTCGTCACCTTCAAGGGCGGCAATTATGCCGGCATGGATGCCTTCGCGCACCTTTTCGACCATCGAATCGTAGGTCACCTGCCTGACCATCTCGTGGCGAAATTCGAGCGAATCCTCCAACTCACTGTCGATCTTGACCAGCAGTTCGGCCCGGTCGAGTGCGGCGAGGCAATCCTGCAGGACGTCTTCCGGCAAGGCCGCTACTTTCCGCAACATGGCCTGGTTGGCCCGGCGTCCAAGCGCCGCGGCGATCTGAAGAAGTGACCTTTCCTGTCGAGACACGCGATCGAGCCGTGCCGCGATCACACCTTGAATGCTGCTGGGGATGCCGAGCTCGTCCACAGGACGCGCAAGGGAAAGGTCACCCCACTGGCCAAGAAGCAGGCCGCTGTCCTTCAGACTGCGGCAGACCTCCTCGATGAACAGCGGAACGTTGGCGGTATGAGAGATGATCCGATTCTTCAGGTCCACATTCGAGGTGGCGGGGCCAAGCATCTCCGCGAGCATGGCCAGACCCGAATCGTCGTCGAGAGGCCGCATCGCCACGATCTCCGCGTGACAATTTGCGATCCACACCGGCATTCCGTTGGGCCGCGTCGTCAGCAGCACAAGCAAATCAGGGCTTTGCAGTCCGGAAAGGGTGGCCAGAACCGTGTCGCTGGCCCGATCGATCCAGTGCAGGTCTTCGATCAGAAGGACGGTGCGCTGGCGACGGGCGATGCTCTCGACGATCGCGCAGCTGGCGTCTGAAATCGCTCGGCCGCGGGCGTGAGGCTCCAATTCGTCCCATTGCGGATCGGCAATCGGTAAGTCCAGGACCGCGTCGATGGCTCGTTGCTGCACCACCGGCAACGTGTCTCTGGGATCGTCCGTCCTCGTCTGACCCCTCGCAGCTGTATCAAAGACCGACAGCAACAGGCGCTTGAGGGCGCTGTACGGAGCACCCTGGAGATTCGGGCTGCACTCGGCATCGATCAGCCGCCAGCCGCTGGCCCGGAGATCTTGCGCAAACTCGTGCGCAAGCCGCGACTTTCCGATGCCGGCGTCACCTGTCAGCAGGACCGTCTGCCGGCCGGCGGCGACCCTTTCCGTGGCACGCCATAGCAATGCCCTCTCCGTCGTGCGGTCGACGAAACGGGAAACGCTGCGCGCACGTCGGACCCGCCAGCTCGATAGATCGCTCGCGCCCATGATCCGGTACACCGGCATGGGCTCGCCAAAACCACGGAGCGCTTTTCGGCCCAGGAATTCAAAGCGCACATGTCCGTCCGCGAGCTCCTGGCAGGCTTGCGAGACATAGATCTGGTTCGCTTCGGCCGCTGCTTCCAGCCGGGCTGTCAGATGCTGAGCGGCCCCGCCGATCTCGTAGACTTTGGAAAATTCGCTGGCGACCATGTAGGTCACCACATGACCCGAGTGGAGGCCGACCCGGACCTGAAGACCGGGATCGCCCAGGCTGCCGACACGCCGGACAAGCTCGATGGCCGCGTGACAGGCCAGGGGCGCATGGTTGTCGTCGGCGATCGGAGCGCCGAATACCGCGGCCAACCCGTCGCCCAACTCTTTACTGACGATGCCGCCAAACTGCCGCACCGCGCCTCTCATCGCCGCAAGCGCCGGCTCAAGACGCAACACCGCCTGCTCCGGCTCCAGTTCGGCAACGAGTCCGGTGGAATCGACGACGTCGGCGCGCAGAATCGTTACAAACCGTCGTTCGCTATCGGGATCGACGCGCTGACGGACCGCCGCTCCGCATTTGGAGCACCAGCTGTCGCCCGGACCAATTGCCGACTGACACGCGAAACAATGCATTCCAGTGCCTTCAACGACTGCCCCGGCAGTCCCCGCTCCAACGCCTACGCGGCGTTCGACCAACATTACCCATAGGAGGATGCATGGCAATCGGACCTGCGGCATACGCGATGTTACTGAATGGTGCGTCTCTGGACGAAGCGCACTCCTGGGTGGTAGCGTGACTGCGCACCAAAATTGCGTGATCGGCCGCAGCGTGACGCGTATTTTCGGCCTGCCCCGCTACAGATTTTGACAAACAGACATATCGAGGAAAGAGGCGATGGCCGGACTGGTATATAGCGGCAAGGCATTTCGAGACTTGATGAACAGGAACTACTATCCTTTAGCGAACATGAAGACCGCGAAGCTCAAGGCATCGGACGATATCGATCTGCCAACTTTGGAATATGGCCAATACCACCTGGTCTTGAACCCGCCATCGAAGTGGCCGCAGGGCAGCGCCAAGTACTGGCACAAGGAGAAGGGCCGAGCCCGCGTCGATCTCAGCACCCAGCCGAACACGGTCCCGCTGTCCAAGGATGAGCCCGGCGTCATTCCTCTGACGCGATGCGATCTGCTCGATGCCTGCGTCCGGAAATGCTTCAACTCCGAGCCGCCGATCCCAATGAAGACGAAGATCATCACCCATGCGGCAAGCGATGCCTACGCGCACCGGCACGAGATCCGGCTGGAGTGGGAGTACAAGAACGGCGAGGACAAGGCGCCGACGCTGCTCTATCTGACAATGGTCTGTCCGCACAGATCGTGATCTTCAGAAGCGTTCTTCTTGGTTCAAGAACCCATTGCCGCCCCCGCGCGACAGGCGCGCGGGCGTCTTGTTGCGACTGATCGATCCCACTCGTCCAAGATCTGACGTCCGCCGCTCTGGCCCTTCGAGCGTATTCACTGCGAGAACCCCGTTGTCAGCCTCGTGTAAGTCGAGAGCTGTCGCAGCTGCCGTCATGGGACTGTCGCACGAAGATGATCGGTTGCCTCTCATTGTGCGCGCGAATCGCTTTGTCAGAAGTCGATGGTCGCGCGCGGTGACAGGAGCGGCCGATGCCCGTGGGACTGCTGGAGGTCGAAGGCACCATCGAGGTCAAGCAGTTCTGGCCGGAGGGGCGGTCGGACGCCGACACCACCAAAGTGGTGGTGACCATCGCGCCGGACGCGATCCGCTTCCGCAAGGAAGACTCGGCGCCATTCCAGCCGACCCGTGTCTTCGAGGGCGCCAAGGTCAAGGGCCGCACGTCGACCGCGCCGATCAAGAACGGCAAGCTCACCGTTCGCCTCCAGGGCATCGACGCGCCCGAGCTGCACTATCAGCCGTCGCCTCTCTCGACGGCCGAGAAGAGGGGACTGACGGAGGCCAAGAAGCAGGCCTATCACGAGGTCACGCATTCCTACCGGCAATTCCTCGGCGCCACCGCGAGCAAGGCGCTGCATGATTTCCTTGGCCATGCCGGCGCGCCGGCGCTTCCCTGCCGCGTCTTCACCCATGTCGATGCGCCGAACGAGGTGTTCGACACCTATGGACGGCTGGTCGGCGACATCGAGGTGACGGTCGGAGGCGAGACAATCGACATCAACCACTGGCTGGTCGAGCAGGGCTTTGCCTATCCGACATTCTACTCCTCGATGAACGAGGACGAGATCAGGGCCTTCCTAGCGCTCGCCAAGGCCGCGCGCGCGAAGAAGCTGCCGGTCTGGAAACATCTCGCCAAGACGATTGGCGCCTTCGACTTCGACCTGCGCGAGCCCAGGGCTGGCGAGACCGCCGTGCTCGCGACCGACCAGGGCCCGGTGATCCCGCCCAAACTCTACCGCCGCTACGCCAACTGGTCGGCGCGCAAGAAGGCGAAGATCACGAGCCAGACCTTCCAGAAGTTTTTGAGCGAAGGCTCCGGCGGCAAGCCCGACACCTGCTACGAGACCAGCGACTTCCTGGCCAACGGCGTGCACGCGGCAACGCCAAGGAATTTTGCGGAGTTCGTCGAGGGCGGGACAACGATCAAGTTTCAGCCGGAGGGGCTGGTGTTTGGGGAGGCACCGTCGAGCCTGGTGGGGGCGGATGGGAAGGTGATTAGGGAGTTTTGAGGGGAGGCGGGCCATGCCGAACCGCTTGCGGCGCTCAGCCTCACGGGCCAGCGCTTCAAGGTTACGATCTGATCTCGGCGTCTCCTGCGCCGCGGACGCAGTGAACATCTTCCAAGCTATTGATCTTTCGCAATCGACCCGGATCGAACGAAAACGTCAGATCGCGCGACAGAGTTGCATGGCTAGATCTGATGATCCCGATGCTTTGCCTGAACCGGATGAACCTCTGGATCGTACGGTGCGCCTGCCGCCCAACGACTGCTCGCTGGCCGGGACAGTGCAGCAGGGCCGCGACATGATGTTCGCTCAACTCGCCGGCGTCGACATGGCGGAAGCGGACTTTTACTGGGCAATGTTTCACGATGCGGTGCTCGAAGGCGCCATTTTGGCGCGTTGCGACCTGCGCGGCGCGACCTTCAATAGCGCCAATCTGCGCCGAGCCGACCTTCGCGGTGCCAATTGTGGGCTCGACAATCTGGGCGGTTCGACCGATTTCATTGGAGCTGACCTGTCAGGTGCCGACTTGCGTCGGGCCAATATCGGTGGTGCGGATTTCACTGGCGCGAAGTTGATCGGCGCCGATCTTTCCGACGCCAATGCCGTCAGTGAGTTGCCTAACTGGCGTCTCACCTGGTTCAGGGGCGCCGTTTTGACCAATGCTCGTCTTGCGGGAGCAAGGCTGAGCGGCGCGACATACGATGATCGCACTGTCTTTCCCCGCGGGTTCAATCCGAACGAGGCCGGGATGATCCGGTTCATCGGGCGATAGATGTAGGTGGTGGACGTGAACATCTTCGAATCGCGGTGGCAGGGCATTCGATTGAGCGGCGAGTAAGTCCCGTGATTGCTGCAACGTCTCGCCAAGCTGAGCCTGGGGACGACGGAGCGACGAGCACCGGCACCGAACAGTCCTAGGCAAGCCGATCACGAGTCTCGGCTCCTTCGAACACCGCTTGGGCTGCTGCGGCGGTTCCGTCGCGGCCAGCTTCAGCGTCTTGCGAAGACGTCGGCACGTCGTGCTCCCTGACGACAAGTGCAACAGATCCGAACCTCGATTGGAATTTGTCAAAATTAGAATCGCTCCAGCCAGAAGGCGAATAGAGGGTAAGCTGCTCTTGCTGCTCACTTACTTATTTTTCTCGAAACCTTGCGAAATGACGCCGAGCATCCCGCGAGTGAAGATGCTGGACGAGTTTAGATTAATTCCAGCCTGAGGTGTATTGTCACACCTTCGTGTGTCGCTGTAGGCCGCGTCCCACGGGCTTTTCTTTGATGGGGACGACAGTGAAGCGTTTGGTGGGACCGATATGCGCGGCAGCTGTGATGCTGACCGCTTGTCAGGCGCGTGCAGGGGAATCGCCGTTCGGCTGGATCTACACCGCCGATGTGCATCCGCAGGGCACGTTTGAATACGAACACAAATCGTTCATGCAGTCAGGGCAGTCGCAGGGACAGTATTTTTTCATGCAGAACAAGGAGGAGATCGAATATGGTCTCACCAACCAGCTGCAGATTTCCGGCTATTTCAACTGGAGTTATGCCAACGCCTTCCGCAACGGCTTCGACGGGACGACGGGCGGACCGGGCGTGACTCAGTTTCTCGATGCTTCCTTCGACCCGTACTCGCGTTACGAGAAGACTCGCTTCGATTCGGTTTCCTTCGAGGCGATCTATCAGGTTCTCAATCCCGTGACCGATCCGATCGGGCTCGCGCTCTACATCGAACCGGAGATCGGGCCGAGGGAGAAGGAGCTGGAATGGCGGGTGATCTTGCAGAAGAACTTCCTGGAGGATCGCCTCATTGCCGCTATTAATATCATGGGCAAGCATGAGCGCGAGGTGTACGCCGACGGCTCGATCGAAAGAGCTTCGCCGATCGACGTGACCTTCGGCATGTCCTATCTCGTGATGCCGAACTGGATGATCGGCTTCGAGACCCGCGTCCACAACGAATTCACCGGCTATTGGTTCAACAATCCCGAACATTCGGCATTCTTTGCCGGACCCGTCATCCACTACGCGCAGAAGGAATTCTGGTGGACGCTGGCCTGGCGTCACCAACTGCCGATGGTCATCACCTACAACGAGGATCAGGCGTCAGTGGTGAAGCACGGACGCATCTACGGCGACGAGCACGCGCGCGACGAGGTGATGTTCCGCCTCGGCGTGCCGTTCGCTGTGAAATGAAGTTTCGAGGCGGGGCAGCATGAAGTGGACACCACTCCTCGCCGCGCCGGCAGCGATCGTTCTGATCGCGCCGGCTGGCGCCACCGTGTATATGAGTGAACAGCAGGCGATGCAGGCGATCTTTCCCGGCGCATCGTTCTCCCCCGGCGGCAGGGCGGGAGTCTTCCGTGCCTCCTCGGGCGGGATCGTCGTGATCGACCGCGTGCTCGGCAAGCACGAATATATCAAATACGCCGTCGGCATCACCGCCGGCGGCACGGTCAAGCATATCGAAATCCTCGAATACAACGAATCCTATGGCTACGAGGTTCGCGAGGCCTCGTGGCGCTCGCAGTTCATAGGCAAGAGCGCGAGCTCGCCGCTGCAGCTCAATATCGATATCAAGAACATCAGCGGCGCGACGTTGTCGTGCAAGCACATTACCGATGGCGTGAGACGTGTTGTCGGGCAGTACCAGAGTCTGAGGGGGCAGTAGCCATGAGGCGCGCACGACCGCTGCTGGGCACGATCGTGGAGATCGAGGTCGACGGCGTCGCGCAAGCCGACGCTGAACGAGCGATTGCCCGCGCCTTCGAGGCGGTATTGCTGGTTCAGCGTCTGATGAGCTTCCACGATGCAGGTAGCGACATCGGACGCATCAACCGCGCGGCGTTCCGAAAGCCCGTGACAGTCCATCCCTGGACGGCGCGGGTTCTGCGTCACGCGGCAGCGTTTCATGCAGCAAGCAACGGCCTGTTCGACTGCGCGGTCGGCTTCGAGCTGATGCGCCGCGAGTTGCTGCCGTCCAACGACCTCGACCATGTCTGTAAGGGCGACTTCAGCGCAGTCCGCCTGTCGGAGGATCGGGCCGTGCGTCTGATGGCACCGGTGGCGATCGACCTTGGCGGAATCGCCAAGGGCTACGCGGTGGATCGCGCCATCGCCTCGCTTCGCGCTGCGGGCGTCCGATGCGCGACTGTCAACGCCGGCGGCGATCTGCGCGTCATGGGCGAGATCGACCAGCCGATCCATGTGCACGTTCCAGGCGGGGGCTTGCTGCAGGCCGGACTGTTGCGCAACGGCGCCATCGCGACCTCCTCCTCCTTCGCCACTGTCGGCCGGAACGGAGCGCTGGAATCGCCGGACTCCACAACCGATAGACGAGCCTATTCGGTCGTCGCACCAAGCTGCATCGTCGCGGACGCTTTGACAAAGATTCTGGTCCAGAGCGCCGAGCCGCAGCATCCCTGCTTCGGTCGCTTCGGCGCGACGGCTTTCATCAGCGGCGGTGATCTCCAGTCGATGGCGGCCTGATCCATGCGCCTCGGCTTTGTTCAAAAGAGCGCTGTCTGGACCGCAACCGCGGTGGTCGCGCTGACCGGCGCCGCCTGGTTCGTTCTGCACGACCTCGTCGACGCCGAGCCCAGTGAATCCGAACGATTGCTATTGATGCTCCACGGCATCTCGGCCTATGCAGTTTTGATCGCAATCGGCTCGCTGCTGCCGTTGCACGTGCGGTCGGGCTGGCACCGGCGCCGCAAGCGATGGACCGGCGGCACCACGCTGGCCATGCTTGCCTTGCTCGCCATGACAGGTCTCGTGCTCTATTACGGGGGCGAACAAACGCGGGAGCCGGCCCGGTGGATCCACATCGCCATCGGGATTGCATGCATGGCGTTGTTGCCTATCCATGCACTACTTGCGGCAACGGTCAGGCGCAGCGCGGACAGCGCGATATCATCTCGGGATGGCGCGGCGGAGAGCGAGAGTCGCGGCGCATCCGCAATCACCGGTCGACGCACCGAAGCGCTTTCGCAGTGAAATTCCATTCGATTTGGAACCCAGCCAGCACTGCACGGCTGTGGAGTCTCGCCCATGAGGTGTCAGGCTAGGCGCCGTCCCCTGAAAACGCCACGCGGATAACCACGCTTTCTCTATCCTGTGTGGCGAGTTGCAACGATTCGTCGAGAGGCGGACTCCCTCATGAGATCGACAGGAAGCGCAACGAAAGGGAATCCGAACCCTGTCTCTTTCCCGTCAAACTTGGTTCAGCATTCATTCAAGCGCGAATGCCTATTTTTCCCGGAATAGGTTCCTCGTATCGCCTCTTAGAGTCGGGAGAGTTGTCATGAAACTGAAGAGTGCACTTCTGGCCACCGCGTTTGCCTTTACGGCACTGTCCACGCTACCGGCGCTCGCCCATGACGAGTGGGACAATGGGCACCGCGCATTTCATGACGAGCTCGGCGAAGCTCATGAACGGGCGCACGAGGAAGGGTTTGAGAGCCGTGCCGAGCATCGCGCCTATCACCGCGCCCTCCGCGACTTGCACGGGGGCTATCATGAGGATCGCGGCGACTACAGCTATTATCGGCCGCGCTACAATTATTACTATCCCAATTACCGCAGTTGGGGATGGTAGCCGCGTAGCTTCGAGGCGAGGAGAATGAAATATGCGCGCTAGACTTTTAGCCATCAGCGCGGGCATCGGCCTCGCCCTTGCTGCGACCGAAGCAATGGCTCATCCTAAGCTCACATCCTCTGCTCCACCGTCGGATGGCATAGAGCGCGCCGCGCCCACGACCAAGGAAATCCGCCTGAACTTCTCGGAAGGAGTTATTGCCAAATTTTCAGGCCTGGAGTTGCGGGACGAGAGTGGCAAGTCGATTGCTACAGGTACCCCGGCAGTCGACCTGAAGGACAAGAAGCAGCTTGTGGTGCCTCTCGATGCGCCGTTGCCGGCCGGCAAGTACCGGGTGATATGGCACGCGGTCTCTGAGGACACCCACCACGTCAAGGGCGAATACACCTTCACTGTCGGCAACTAGTCGTGGAGCTATGGCTTGTCCTCGTCCGCTTCGTGCATTACGCGACGTCCCTCGTCCTATTTGGCTTGGTGCTGTTTCCTTTCTACGCCTATCCGCGAGCGGCAAGTCGCGGCGGTGGCAGCCGCGGGCTGGCAATCTCGCTGTCGGTTTCACTTCTCATCCTTGCCAGCGGCGCGAAAGACAATGCACATTTGCTGCAGCACAGGAGTTGAGAGAGCGCCGCCTTCTGCGATGCGTCGGGATGCTTCATCAGGTCCATAAGCTACGCGGAGGGTGGCAGTGCACTCAATTGACGGTTGGAAGGTCGCAACTGCTGCAACACCCCGCCGAGCCGGCCGAGTCGGTGGTTTGCAGGCGCGCTGCTAACCGACATGAGCGCGACGGCACTGGCCGCGGCCTGAGCCGGCCCGCGATCTTTCCACCAAGCAAAAATGGCCCGCGTCACGCGGGCCATTTTCGTATCGGATCCGGTCAATCCGAATTTGGTTGCGGGGATAGGATTTGAACCTATGACCTTCAGGTTATGAGCCTGACGAGCTACCGGGCTGCTCCACCCCGCGTTAAACACTTGCCTTGCCTTCACCAAAAGCCGGGGACGGTCGGTTGAGGCCCGCGCTGTTCGCGTGGCTTGCCTCACTCGTCCCAAAGGCTTCCTTGGAAGGCAACCCCGGGGCAACGCCCGTCGGGTGCGGGGCGTATGTATCAAGGCGGGCCGGCTTTGGAAAGGGCTGCGGGAACGTTTTTTTCGACTTTATGACAACGGATGGACCGATTTTGGGTCCGTTTGGCATGCACTTGCCAGGAGTTCCGCAAAGGGCCAGCTTGGCCGCAACAAAATCAGGGCCGGACGCCCATTTTAGGGAGGAACGCCATGGACCGTGCCTTGGATCACGCCTTGGACCAGTCCCTGACAAGCACCCCGCTGCGGGCGCTGGAGGATGCCTTCCATGCCATGATTGCGCGGTCGCGGGCCGAGCCGGCGCCTGACCTCGCCGAACGGCTCGACCGGCTGGCGCGCCTGCGCGCGGTGGTCGCGGACAACGAGGAGCGCTTCCGGCAGGCGATCTCGGCCGATTTCGGCCACCGCTCGGCGGTCGAGACCACGATTGCCGAGACCATGCTGGTGTTCTCCGAGATCCGGCACGCCACCAAACATTTGAAGAGCTGGATGGCGCCGCAGCGCGTTGCCACCGCGCTGCAATTCCTGCCCGCGCGCAACCGGCTGATGCCGCAGCCGCTCGGCGTGGTCGGCATCATCGCGCCCTGGAATTATCCGCTGCAGCTCACGCTCGCGCCCGCGATCGGCGCCATCGCCGCCGGCAACCGTGTCATCATCAAGCCGAGCGAGCTCGTGCCGCACTTCTCGGCGCTGCTGAAGGAGACGGTCGGGCAGAGGTTCGATGCCACCGAAGTGCTCGTCACCGGCATCGAGGACGAGATCGCAAAGGGCTTTGCGCGCCTGCCGTTCGATCATCTCGTCTTCACCGGCTCGACGCGGGTCGGGCGGCTGGTCGCGGAGGCTGCGGGACGCAATCTGACGCCTGTGACGCTCGAGCTCGGCGGCAAGTCGCCGGCGATCATCGACGCCTCGGCCGATCTCAATGAGGCGGCCGAGCGCATCGCCTATGGAAAGCTGCTCAATGCCGGGCAGACCTGCATCGCGCCGGATTATGTGCTGGTGCCGGAGAATTCGGTGCAGTCCTTTGCCGAAAAGGTGCGCGCACAGATGCGGCGCATGTTCGGCACCGATCCCGCCAACAAGGACTACACCTCCGTCATCTCCGACCGGCACTATGCCCGGCTCGAAGGCCTCGTCGCGGATGCGACCCAGCGCGGCGCCAAGATCCTGCAACCGGCAAAGCCCGACGATCCCAACTGGAAGGCGCACCGCAAATTCCCGCCGACGCTGATCCTCAGTGCGACCGAAGCGATGGCAGTGATGCAGGAGGAGATCTTTGGGCCCGTGCTGCCGGTGCTGGGCTATCGCGATCCGGCCGACGCCATCGCTTTCGTCAACGCCCGCGACCGGCCGCTGGCGCTGTACTGGTTCGGCAAGGACAGCAACGCGCGCGACGAGGTGCTGGCGCGCACCATCTCCGGCGGTGTCACAATCAACGACTGTCTGTTCCACTTCACGCAAGTCAACCAGCCGATGGGCGGCGTCGGCGCATCCGGCACCGGCGCCTATCACGGCGAATGGGGCTTTCGCACCTTCAGCAAGCTGAAGCCAGTGTTCTATCGCTCCAAGTTCAACCGCCTCGCCGACCTCTATCCGCCCTATGGCGGCAAGATCGCGCGGCTGGAGAAGTTGATGCGGTTCATGTCGTAGGCTGTCTCAACGCCTCAATCACGCCGACGCTGATCGGTGGCAACACCAATGCACCGACCATCATGATCGCGGAGAAGGCGGCGGATATGCGGTTGCTCTTCTCCCTCTCCCCGTTCTTACGGGGAGAGGGTTGGGGGCCTCTATCCGCGAACTCGGTGAGAGACGGACTCGCGGAGGCTCCCCCTCACCCGGAATTTGCTGCGCAAATTCCGGCCTCTCCCCGCACGCGGGGAGAGGCGAAGACCGCGCTCAATTCAGCAAGAACCCGCCGTCCACGGTGACCACACTGCCCGTCATGTAGCGCGAGGCGTTCGACGCCAGCAGCAGGATCGCGCCGTCGAGATCGGATTCGGCGCCGACGCGGCGCTGCGGGATGCGTTTAGCCAGGCGCTCACCTGCGGGCGTCGACCAGAAGGCGTGGTTCATCTCAGTGTCGATGTAGCCGGGCGCGAGCGCGTTGATGCGGATGCTCTGCCCGGCGAGCTCCAGCGCCATCGCCCTGGTCGCCTGGATGATGCCGGCCTTGGAGATCGCGTAGGGCGACACTGCCTTGAGCACGCCGGTGCCGAGTACGGAGGCGATGTTGACGATGTTGCCCGACTGCTTGCGCGCGATCATGCGCCGCGCCACTTCCGTCGCGAGGAAATAGGCGCCCTTGAGGTTGGCGCCGATCACGGCATCCCAATCGGCCTCGGTCTGCTCGGTCGCGAGTTTCTCGATGGCAATGCCGGCATTGTTGATCAGCACGGTGACGGGCCCGAGCGCGGCTTCCACCGCATCGACCGCCCTGGCGATCGACGCGGTGTCGGTGACGTCGAGCGCGACCGCGGCGGCGCGGCCGCCCTTGCCGCGGATTTCTTCTTCCACGCTTTTCAGCTTGTCGGTCTGCCGCGCCGCGAGCGCGACGGATGCGCCATGGGCCGCCAGCACCCGGGCGAATTGCCGCCCCAGCCCCTGGCTCGCGCCTGTTACGAGGATGGTTTCTTTACTGACGTCGAATAGGTCTGACATGGCGATTTCCTTGGACGACTTGCTCGAGCTTTTGGCGCCCATCAATACAGACGATTTTAGCGATCTGAAACTGGAATGATCGGTTCGGCGTTCATTCGTTCCAGCGCGGCAACGTTCCCCGAGGTGAGCTCGCACGCATGAACAGTTTCGATCTCGCGGTCTATGCGGCACTCGCCATCGCGGTCGGCCTCGGATTCAGGACCGGGCTGCTGCGCAGCGCCATGACCATCCTCGCCTATCTCCTCGCCGCGCCGATGGCGGTGGCGTTGATGCCGCTGATCGCGCCGCAGATCGCCGCCAATCCGAATTCGCCGCTGCTGCAGAACTGGATCTGGTTCTTCGCCATCTTCGTGGTGGTCGGCATGCTGCTCGGGCATATCGGCCGCATCGCGCTGAACGACACCATCGGCGAAGCCGGCATCGGCGACCGGCTCGGCGGCGCCGCGCTCGGCGCCATCAGGGTCAGCCTCGTCGCCATCACGCTGGTAGCGGTGTTCGACCAGATCGTGCCGGCCAATCGCGAGCCGCCGTTCCTCGCCGGCTCGCATCTGCGGCCGTTGTTCTCGACGGTGGGGCGGATGGGATTCAAATCGCTGCCGCCGGAGGCGGCTGCCGCGATCGACCGCCTCAAGCAGGAGCGGCGCATCTAGGGCGCATTTGCATCGCCGCAGCGCGCGCCATGCATTTTGAAGCGAGCCCGTCCCTTATCAGCGGCATCGATGTTGGCTAGAGTGGCCCCATCCAAAACCTGCCTGACATTTACGGGAGTGAAACAGTGGATCTTGGGATCAAAGGTCGCCGCGCCATCGTCTGCGCATCCAGCAAGGGCCTCGGGCGCGCCTGCGCCATCGCGCTGGCGGAGGCCGGCGTTCACGTCACGCTGACCGCGCGCGGTGCCGAAGCCTTGAAGAAGACCGCCGATGATATCCGCAAAGCCTATCCTGACGTGACCGTCACCGAGATCGTCGGCGACATCACGACGCCGGCGGGCCGCGAGGCCGTGCTGAAGGCCTGCCCCGAGCCGGATATCCTGATCAACAATGCCGGCGGGCCGCCGCCCGGCGATTTCCGCAACTGGACCCGCGACGACTGGATCAAGGCGATCGACGCCAACATGCTGACGCCGATCGAGCTGATCAAGGCGACGGTGGACGGCATGATGGCGCGCAAGTTCGGCCGCATCGTCAACATCACCTCGGCCGCGGTGAAGGCACCGATCGACATCCTCGGCCTCTCCAACGGTGCACGCGCCGGCCTCACCGGCTTCATCGCCGGCCTGTCGCGCAAGACCGTGATCAACAACGTCACCATCAACGGCCTGTTGCCTGGCCCGTTCGAGACCGATCGTCTCACCGGCACCGCCAAGGCCGAAGCCGACAAGCGTGGCGTCACGCCGGAGCAGATCCTGACTGAACGTGCCAAGCTCAACCCTGCGGGGCGCTTCGGCCAGCCCGACGAGTTCGGCTATGCCTGCGCCTTCCTCTGCGGCGCCAAGGCCGGCTTCATCACCGGGCAGAACATCTTGCTCGATGGCGGCGCGTTCCCGGGAACGCTATAGTCGCGATTGCAGGTGTACTCCCTCGCCCCGTTCTTACGGGGAGAGGGTTGGGGTGAGGGGCTCTCTCCGCCAAGCACGGTGACAGTTGGATTCGCGGAGACTCCCCCTCACCCGGATTGCATCTTCGATGCAATCCGGCCCCTCCCCGCAAGCGGGGAGAGGCGAAGAGACCCGCAAGCTGGCTAGTTAGGCAAACTCACCGCTGCTTCGTCGCTTCGTCCTCGTCGCGCTCGCTGGGATCGGAGGAATCGGCGGTGAGACGCTCACGGGCCCAGTCGATACCGAATTCGTCGAGTCCGGCAGCGAGCAGATCGCCCAGCATGGGCTCGCCGAGCAGATAGTGCACCGTCTCACGGCGCGGGCTGCTATACTCACCCCGCGCCTCCACGGCACGGGCGCGCAAATCGTCCCAATCATCGATGGTGCCGTCGCCGCGACCGAGCCAGGTCAGCGCGACGAGATCGATCTGCTCGTCCTCGTTCAAGACGATCATGAAGCTGCCGAGCTCGTGGCCGACCGGATCGGAGCCGTTGTCCTCGAGGACGTCGATCGCGTCGTCATCGCTCGGGTTCGAGCCGGAATCCGGATCGGAAGCCGCCTCCTTGACGTCGAATTCGCGCGCCTTCTCGATTATGAAGGCGACCTTGTCCGCGGAAATCGCAAGCTCTGGCATGGCTCCCTCTTCGGATTCTTTCCGGTTCCCCGCGATAACGCCACATCACCGCAGATGATCCATTGCGCCTGATGGCGGAAAGTGCGCATGTTCCAATGCAAGAGCAAGAACACGGGGATGCGCCGGATGCAGTGGAAGGTCGGCAAGGTCAGGATCACGAAATTCGTCGAAATGGAGACGGTGGGCTCGACCCGCTTCATCCTGCCAGCAGCGACCAACGACGAAATCCGGAAGCTGTCCTGGCTGATCCCGCATTTCGCCACCGAAGAAGGCCGGCTGAAGATGTCGATCCACTCGCTGGTGGTGGAGACGCCTACGCGCCGGATCGTGGTCGACACCGGCCTTGGCAACGACAAGCAGGGCCGCGGCGTCCCGACCTGGAACAACCGCAGCACGCCGTTTCTGGAGACCATGACGGCGGCGGGTTTTCCGCCCGACAGCATCGATACCGTGCTGTGCACGCATCTTCACGTCGACCATGTCGGCTGGAACACGAGGCTGGTCGACGGCCAATGGGTGCCGACCTTTCCGAGGGCGCGCTACGTCTTCGGCAGAACCGAATATGAATACTGGCGCGATTACACGGCCGAACCGGATAAGGTTGCGGTGTTCAACGATTCCGTGAAGCCGGTCGTCGATGCTGACCGGGCCGAGTTCATCCCGAGCGATCACCGGCTCTGCGAGGAAATCAAGCTGATCCCAACCCCGGGCCACAGTCCCGGGCACATGAGCGTCCTGATCGAGTCCGGTGGCGAGCAGGGGCTTCTGACCGGCGACGTTGCCCATCATCCCTGCCAGATGGCGCATCTCGACTGGTGCTCGGTCGTCGATTCCGATCCCGCTCAATCGGCGGCGACCCGGCGCGAGATGTTCTCGCGTTTTGCCGACACGCCGACGCTGGTGATCGGCGGCCATTATTCGGCAGGGCATATCAAGCGGGCGGGAGACGCGTTCAGGTTTGTGGCGTTGCAATCGTAGGGTGGGCAAAACGACTTGTCCGCCGTAGCTCGAAGAGCGAAGGCCGAAGCCTGCCCACCAATGCAAGCCACCGATCGAATTGGAGGGCACGGCGCTCGGCGCCTTTGCCCACCCTCCAAAGATTGGCAGCAATGCGCTCCTCTCTAGGCGGTTGAATTTCCCGCCGCCCTGTTCCATGAAGCTGTTTAACCGATCGGTCCATTCCCAGGGAGAAACGAGAATGAAGCTTGTTCGTTACGGCGAGAAGGGTGCGGAAAAGCCCGGCCTGATCGATAGATCAGGCCAGTTGCGCGACCTGTCGGCGCATGTGAAGGACCTGACCGGTGAAGCCTATTCGCCTGATACCCTGAAGAAGTTGGCAGGCCTTGACCCCGCCTCGCTGCCCGCGGTGTCGGGCAAGCCGCGGTTCGGCGCACCGGTCACCGGCATCTCGAAATTCGTCGCCATCGGCCTCAATTACAGCGATCACGCCAAGGAGACCGGCGCTGCGATCCCGAGCGAGCCGATCATCTTCATGAAGGCGAACACCTCTCTGTCCGGCCCGAACGATGCCGTCGAAAAGCCGCGCGGCTCGACCAAGCTCGACTGGGAGGTCGAGATCGCCGCGATCATCGGCACCCCCGCCAAATATGTCTCGGAAGCCGACGCGCTGAACTACGTCGCCGGCTATTGCGTCTGCAACGACGTCTCCGAGCGCAACTTTCAGACCGAGCGCCTGGGCCAGTGGACCAAGGGCAAGTCGCACGACACGTTCGGCCCGCTCGGCCCGTGGCTCGCCACCAAGGACGAGATCAAGGACGTGCAGGACCTGTCGATGTGGCTCGACGTCAACGGCCAGCGTCGCCAGACCGGCTCGACCAAGACCATGATCTTCTCCATGGCGAAGTGCGTCTCCTACGTCTCGCAGTTCATGACGCTCCTGCCCGGCGACATCATCACCACGGGCACCCCGCCCGGCGTCGGCCTCGGCATGAAGCCGCCGACCTTCCTCAATGTCGGCGACGTCGTCACGCTCGGCATCGAAGGTCTCGGCGAGCAGCGCCAGGAGATCATCGCGGCGTAAGCTGCGACGACAGCTGTTGCCACACCGTCATTGCGAGGAGCGAAGCGACGAAGCAATCCAGACTATTTCCCCGGAGACAGCCTGGATTGCCTCGCTTCGCTCGCAATGACGAAAACAACTGCCGGATATTCGTCAAGGTACTCACATGAAACTCACCTTCTCCCCCGCCTCGCCCTTCGCCCGCAAGGTGCGCATCGCGGCGATCGAGCTCGGGCTGATCGACAAGATCGAGCTCGTGCCCGCAACCGTCGCGCCGGGCACGGCCAATGAGGATTATTCGCGCATCACGCCGCTGAAGAAGCTGCCGGTGCTGATCACCAATGACGGCGACGTGATTTTGGACTCCTACGTCATCGTCGAATATCTCAACGAGATCGCCGGCGGCAGCCTGATCCCCGACTACGGGCCGCGGCGCTGGAAGGCCAAGACCAACCATTCGCTGCTCAACGGCATGCTCGATTCCATGCTGCTGTGCCGCTACGAGAAGATGGTGCGGCCGCAGGGCCTGCAATGGCAGGCCTGGTCGGACGACCATTGGAACAGGGCCTGGACCGGCATGGCGCGCTTCGAGAACATGCCGGAGGTGCTGAACGGCCCGTTCGACATCTCGCAGATCGGCCTCGTTTGCGTGCTCGGCTATGCCGACTTCCGCTTCGCCGATTGCGGCTGGCGCAAGGCCTATCCAAAGCTCGATGCCTTCCATCAGAAGATGCTGGAGCGGCCCTCCGTGAAAATCTCGGTGCCGCCTCCAGCGTAAATCGCAGGAGCTCTCATGAGCCTCAAATACTCGGTCGGCGATCTCACCATCCATCGCGTCATCGAGCAGGAAGTCCCCTTCTTCTCGGCGCTGGAGTTCATTCCGGGGCTGACTGCGGAGGTGCTGGCCGAGAACCGGGCCTGGATGCGGCAGGCCAAGGCACTGGACGAGCAGGACACGCTGATCCTGTGCTTCCAGTCCTACGTGGTGAAGACGCCGCATCACACCATCCTGATCGATAGCTGCATCGGCAACGACAAGCCGCGGCCGCAGCGACCGAAATGGCACTTGAAGACCGACGACACCTATTTGCGCGGCCTCGCCGCCGCCGGGGTTTCGGCGGGCGACATCGACTTCGTGATGTGCACGCATCTGCATGCCGATCACGTCGGCTGGAACACCCGGCTCGAGAACGGCCGCTGGGTGCCGACCTTCCCCAAGGCGCGCTATGTCTTCGCCAAGCGGGAATTCGACTACTGGACCGAGAACAATGCGAAGGCGGAGGTCCCGCCCTTTGCCGACAGCGTGCTGCCGGTGGTGGAGGCGGGGCGCCACGAACTCGTCGGCGGCGACCATCAGATCGGCGATCACATCCGCATCCTGCCGACGCCCGGCCACACGCCGGGCCATGTCGCCTTCGCCATCGGACGCGGCAAGGACGATGCGGTGTTCTCCGGCGATCTCATCCACTCGCCGCTGCAGGCGCTCTATCCGGAGCTGTCGATGAAGTTCGACGTCGATCAGGCCACGGCGGCGAAAACGCGCCGCAGCTTCCTGGAGCGCTATTGCGACAGCGACACGCTGTGCTGCACCGCGCATTTCCCCTCGCCGTCGGTCGGGAAGATCAAGCGCAAGGGCAGCGGATTCGTCTGCGCGGCGGTTTGATCTAGGACGGCTCGCGCTGCGAACTCCCATCCTCCCCTGGAGGGGGAGGATCGGTTCGCATGGAGCGAAGCGGAATGCGAACCGAGGTGGGGTGACGGTCTATCCTCGTTGAACACTGCCCGTGGGGAGAGATCACCCCACCCCGCTCGCGCTGCGCGCGATCGACCCTCCCCCTCCAGGGGAGGGTAAGAGCTCCCGCCCTCACGGAGGAAACGATGACAACGCTCCCCGACATCCCGCTTCCAGCCAGCATTCGCTCGCGTTACGTCGACGGCATCAACGGCTTGCGCGTGCATGTGCTGGAAGCCGGCTTCGAGACCAAGGGCCGGCCCTGCATCCTCCTGCTGCACGGCTTTCCCGAGCTGGCCTTCTCCTGGCGCAAGGTGATGCCGGCGCTCGCCGCCGCCGGCTATCACGTGATCGCGCCGGACCAGCGCGGCTATGGACGCACGACGGGATGGAGCGCCGAGTACGACGACGATCTCGCGCCCTTCTCGCTCTTCAACCTGGTGCGTGATGCGCTCGCCCTGGTGTCGGCTTTCGGCTACCGGCAGGTTGATGTGGTCGGGCATGATTTCGGCAGCCCGGTCGCGGCCTGGTGCGCGCTGGTGCGGCCCGACGTATTCCGTTCGGTGACGATGATGAGCGCGCCGTTCGGCGGACCGCCGCCGCTGCCCTTCAACACAGTCGACACGCCGGCAAAGCCTGCGGCCGAAGACGCAGTGCATCGCGAGCTTGCCGCGCTGCCGCGCCCGCGAAAACACTATCAATGGTACTATTCGACTAGCGCGGCCAACGGCGACATGCACCGCGCGCCCCAGGGCGTGCACGATTTCCTACGCGCCTACTATCATCACAAGAGCGCGGACTGGACCGGCAACAAGCCCTACCCGCTGGAATCGTGGTCGGCGAACGAACTGGCGAAGCTGCCGACCTATTACGTCATGGACCTGAATGAGACCATGCCGGAGACGGTGGCGAAAGAGATGCCGTCGCCGGCCGCGATCGCCGCCAATCAATGGTTGCCCGATCGCGAGCTCGCCTATTACGCCGCCGAATATGGCCGCACCGGATTCCAGGGTGGGCTGCAATGGTATCGCTGCGGTACGTCGGGCGCTTTCAATCGCGAACTGCAACTGTTCTCTGGCCGCAGCATCGACGTGCCCTCCTGCTTCATCTCGGGCAAGCAGGATTGGGGCACCTATCAGCGCCCCGGCGTGTTCGAGGCGATGCAGGCGCGCGCCTGCACGAAGATGCTCGGCTGCCATCTCGTCGACGGCGCCGGTCATTGGGTGCAGCAGGAGCAGCCTGCCGAAGTCACCCGGTTGCTGCTGGACTTCCTCGCAAAGGCCGGCACCGGCTGATTTGACCGGGGAACCGCGGCGTCCTATATAGTTTAGAATCGTTCTAAACTCGTGACAGGGCCGTCGTGAAGAATTTTGCAGATCTCACCGAGCGCGAGGTGCTTGCGGTCGCGATCTCCTCCGAGGAGGAGGACAGTCGCATTTACATGACCTTCGCCGAGGACCTGAAGGAGCGCTATCCGGATTCGGCAAAGCTGTTCGAGCAGATGGCTGAGGAGGAGCGCGGCCATCGGCACATGCTACTGGAAATGTACGAGCAGCGTTTCGGCCAGCACCTGCCGCCGATCCGCCGCGAGGACGTCAAGGGCTTTTTGCGCCGCCGCCCGATCTGGCTGACCAAGAACCTGGCGCTCGATACGATCCGCAGAGAAGTCGAGACCATGGAGCTCGAGGCCGAGCGCTTCTATGCGAAGGCCGCCGAGCAGGCCGAGGACGTCAACGTTCGCCGGCTGCTCGGCGACCTCGCCGAGGCCGAGAAGAGCCACGAGAACACTGCCGCCAGACTGACGGACGAGATCCTCAAGCCCGACGTGCGCGCCGAGGAAGACCGGACGCGGCGACGGATGTTCGTGCTGCAATATGTGCAGCCGGGCCTCGCCGGGCTGATGGACGGATCGGTCTCGACGCTGGCGCCGCTGTTTGCGGCCGCCTTCGCCACGCACCAGAACTGGCAGACATTTCTGGTGGGCCTTGCCGCATCAATCGGCGCCGGCATCAGCATGGGCTTTGCGGAAGCGCTGTCCGACGACGGTTCGCTGACCGGGCGCGGCTCGCCCTGGCTGCGCGGCCTCACCTGCGGCGCAATGACGACGTTCGGCGGACTCGGCCACACCGCGCCCTATCTCGTGCCGGACAGCTGGGCCAACGCATTCTGGATCGCAACCGCAATCGCCTGCGTCGTCGTGTTCTTCGAATTGTGGGCGATCGCCTTCATCCGCGCGCGCTACATGGACACACCATTCCTCCAGGCCGTATTCCAGATCGTGCTCGGCGGCGCCATCGTGCTGGCGGTAGGGATCGTGATCGGGGCGGCGTAGTAGCCTCACCCTCCGTTGTCATCGCCCGCGAAAGCGGGCGATCCAGTACGCCGCGCCAGATATGGTGAGAGCGAGCTCTCCAACGAAGGCCTTTGGAATACTGGATCGCCCGGTCAAGCCAGGCGATGACAGCGAGTTCTTGAACTCCGTCCCGCCCACATATCAATCGCGATCAAACAGCCGTTGCGGCATTCGGCCAAACTGCGCATCATCGTCCAACAACCAAAGCGGGAGAAGCGCCGTGGCCAAATCGGAATGGAGTTTCAAGAGTGCGGTCGAGCTGTCGGCCGCATTGAGTGCGAAGAAGGTCTCGGCGATCGAGCTCACGCAGGATGCGATCGCCCGTATCGAGCGTCACGACGGCAAGATCAACGCGATCTGCGTCCGGGATTTCGATCGCGCGCTCGGCGCCGCGCGCGAGGCGGACGGTGCGCTGGCGCGCGGCGAAAGCAAAGCGCTGCTCGGCCTCCCCGTCAGCGTGAAGGAGTCCTTTAACGTCGCAGGCCTGCCCACGACCTGGGGCTGGACGCCGCAGAAGGATTTCAAGCCGGCGGAGGACGCACTGTCGATCACCCGGGTGAAGAACGCCGGCGGCATCATCCTCGGCAAGACCAACGTTCCCGTCGGCTTGGGCGATTGGCAGAGCTACAACGAGATCTACGGCACCACGAACAATCCGTTCGATCTCGACCGCACGCCTGGCGGCTCATCGGGCGGCTCGTCTGCGGCACTCGCGGCCGGCTACGGACCGCTCTCGCTCGGCTCCGACATCGGCGGCTCGCTGCGGGTGCCCGCCTTCCATTGCGGGGTCTATGCGCACAAGCCGACCTACAATCTCTGCCCGACGCGTGGCCATACGCCGCCGCCATTTCCGGCGATCCCGATGGAGCGCGACATGGCGGTGATCGGCCCGATGGCGCGGAGTGCGGCCGATCTGTCCCTGCTCCTTGAGGTGATGGCAGGCCCCGATCCGCTGGACCTCGGCATCGGATACAAGCTCGTGCTGCCGGAAGCGCGACACCACGCGCTGAAGGATTTTCGGGTACTGGTGATCGACAGCCACCCGTTGCTGCCAGCGAATGCTGACGTTCGCGGCGCGATCGAGAAGCTGGCGGGCCGATTGGCGAGCATGGGCACGCGTGTCGCACGCGAGAGCCCGCTGTTTCCGGATTTCACGGAAGCCTCGCGCCTCTACATGCGCATGCTGATGAGCTTTCTCGGCGCGTTCTTTCCGCCGGACATTCTCGCCGGCGCGCGTGTGGGGGCGGCGCAACTCTCACCTGAGGACAAGAGCCTTACGGCAGAGCGGCTGCGCGGCATGACATACACGCATCAGGCCTGGGTGTTCGACGAGGGCGCCCGCGCCGGGCTGCGCGCGCAATGGCGGCAATTGTTCAGGACATTCGATGCGGTGATCTGCCCGATCATGCCGACACCGGCCTATCCGCATGATCATTCGCCGCAGCAGGAGACGCGCCGGATCAACATCGACGGCAAGGACCATGTCTATCCGGACCAGCTTGCCTGGCCCGGCATCGCCACGCTGACGGGCCTGCCGGCAACGGCCATTCCGCTCGGTCTGTCCAAGGACGGCCTGCCGGTCGGCGTGCAGATCATCGGGCCGTTCCTCGAGGACCGCACGCCGCTCAAGCTCGCCGAACTGATCGAGCGCGAGTTCGGCGGGTTCTTGCCGCCGAAGATGTTTGATGACTAGTCCTCCCCGTCATTGCGAGCCAACGGGTCCGCGCGAAGCGCGGCCCGATGACAGGCTCCGCGAAGCAATCCAGACTGTCACCGGAACGATTCTGGATTGCTTCGTCGCAAGGGCTCCTCGCAATGACGGGGTAAAAACAACGTCGAGATTTTGCGCTACGCACATCCCCAGGAGGGAGAAAATAGAATGAGCAACGACCTCGAACAGCTCACCGCGCTCAACCGCGACTATGTCGCCTCCGTGCAGAACAGCGACGTCAAGCGCTTCGACGAGATCCTTGCGCCAGAGTTCTACTGCTCCAATCCCGACAAGTCGATGGTCGACCGCGCGGCCTTCCTGGAACAGACGGCGCGGCCGATCGCGATTCGCAACTTGCATGCGCATGACGTCATCATCCGCATCATGGGCGACTTCGCCATCATCCACGCCGCGACCAGCTACGCCACCGCCGATGGTCAGCAGGCGACTGGGCGATATACCGACTGCTGGGCGAAGATGAACGGGAGGTGGCTCGCTGTGTCCGCGCACGTTTCGCGGTGAGCTGAGGTAACTATCTTTACACTCCGCTGTCATGCCCCGGCTTGACCGGGGCATCCAGTACTCCGCGGCGGCAGTTCGTTCACACAATTGTCGCCGCGGCGTACTGGATCGCCCGGTCGAGCCGGGCGAAGACACCTGAATTGGCGCGCGACAACGCCCGAGCAGCCGGCAAACGCCAGCGTCAGCTATCGAACACGATCACGCTGCGCAGCGTCTTGCCGGCTTTCATGTTGGCAAAGCCCTCGTTGATCTCGTTTAGCTTCAGCTTGGCCGAGATCCAGTCCTCAAGGTGCAGCCGGCCGCGCAGGTAGAAATCGACCAGGCGCGGCATGTCGACGCGGAAATGGTTCGACCCCATCGAGGAGCCCTGGATCTTGCGCTCGCGCAGGAAGTCGAAGCCGTGCAGCTCGATCTTCTGCCCGAACGGGATCATGCCGACGATCGTCGCAGTGCCGCCCGAGGCGAGCATGGCAAAGGCCTGCTCCGCGGTCTCCTTGCGGCCGAGCACCTCGAAGGAATGATGCACGCCGCCATTGGTGAGGTCGCGCACCTGCTTCACAACGTCGCCGTCGGCGGGGTTGATGATGTCGGTCGCTCCCAGCTTGGTCGCGAGCTGGAGTTTTGCCGGATTGGTATCGATGGCGATGATGCGGCCGGCGCCGGCGATCTGCGCGCCGTTGATCGCGGCCATGCCGACGCCGCCGCAGCCGATCACCGCCACGGTCTCGCCGGCCGTCACCTTTGCCGTGTTCACGACCGCGCCGTAGCCGGTGATGACGCCGCAACCGATCAGCGCGGCGAGGTCTAGCGGCATTTCTTTGCGGATTTTGACGATCGCGTTCTCGTGCACCAGCATCTGCTCGGCGAAGGACGAGAGGTTGAGAAACTGGTGCAGCTTCTCTGGTCTGGCCCACTGCATCCGGTTGGAGACACCCGGCAGCATCTTCACCGTCGTGTCGGTGCAGAGCACGGTGCGCCCCGTCGTGCAGTTGTCGCAGGTGCCGCAGAAGACCGAGAGGCAGGTGACGACGTGATCGCCGGGCTTGACGTAAGTGACGTCGGAGCCGACCTGTTCGACCACGCCGGCGGACTCGTGCCCAAGCACCGCGGGCAGCGGATGCGGATAGAGCCCCTCCATGAAGTGCAGATCGGAGTGACAGAGGCCGGCGACCGCCGTGCGGATCAGGACGTCGCGCGGGCCCGGCTTCGGCAGGCTGATGTCCTCGATGACGAGCGGCTGGTTGACTTCATAGAGGACGGCGGCCTTCATCGGTGTTTCCTCCTTGTTATAATTTCGTTGAGTGCGGGGACCTCCCTACGGGAGAGGTGAAGAGCCTACGCCGCCAGAACCAGTTCGCCAACCTCGCTCATGCCGGCGTCGCGATCGCCGAGCAGCAGCGCGGCGATCTTCTGCTGCACTGGATTTTCCGTCAGCCGGAACGGATCGCTCGGCGACACCCGGTGATCGATCACGAGACGCGACAGTAACAGCCGGCGCGCGTCGCCGCGCATGTCGTGGATGCGATGCCCTTCCCAGGCCAGCGCGACGGCGCTGGTGACATGATAGAGCAGGCTGGTGGCGCGACGCGCGTCCGCCTCGTTGTCGGCCTTGCCCGCGACCTCGCGTGCGAAGCCGACCGCACGATCGACAAGACCGCGCAGATTATCGCGCCAGGCCTGCGGCACGGACGCGCTGTCGTCGAGCCGGGCATGCAGATCCGCGGCCAGCGCGGATTCCGCGCCATGACGGCCGGCCGCGCGCCGCAGCGCATCGATCGCGACGATGTTTCCGGTGCCTTCCCAGACCGAGCCGAGATGGGCATCGCGCAGCAGGCGGGCGGTGGCGAACTCCTCGATATAACCGATGCCGCCGCGCATCTCGAGCGCATCGCCGCAGACCTTTCGCGCATCGCGCGTGGCGCGGAACTTCAGCGTTGGTGTGAGAATGCGCAACAGCGCCGCCGCATCCTGGCTGCCGGCCTCGGCGCGATCGAGCGCGTCCGCGGTGAGGAAACTCATCGACAGCGCCTGCTCGACCGGCAGCATGATCTTCAGCATCTGCCGGCGACCGAGCGGCAGGTCGATGATACGGTTGCCGAACACCACGCGGTTCTTAGCGACCGTCATTGCATCGTGATAGGCGCGGCGCATCAGGGCGGTGGATTTGACGCCGTTGGAGAGCCGCGACGAGTTCACCATCTCGGCCATCTGCACGAAGCCGCGGTCGAGCTTGCCGACGGCATAGGCGATCGCGCCTTCGAGCTTGATCTCGCCCGAGGCCATCGAGCGCGTGCCGAGCTTGTCCTTGAGACGCACGATGCGGTAGTGGTTCTGCGCACCGTCGTCGAGGAAACGCGGCATCAGGAACAGGCCGACGCCGCGGGTGCCCGGGCCGGCGCCTTCAGGGCGTGCCAGCAGCATCACGACCTTGGCGTCCGCATTCGAGCAGAACCATTTCTCGCCGTAGAGGCGCCAATGGTCGCCCTCCTGCACCGCGCGCGTGGTCAGCGTGCCGACGTCGGAGCCGCCTTCCTTCTCGGTCATGAACTGGCCGCCCTGCGTCAGCTTGCTCATATCCGTCTGCGTGAGACCATCGAGATATTTGGCCTTCAGCGCCTCACTGCCGAAATTCGCCAGCAGCTTGGCGCAGCCGTCGGTGACGTTGATCGGGCAGCCCATGCCGAATTCGGTCTGGTTGAACAGAAAAGTGAAGGCGTGCTTGGCGACCACGGGATATTTGTCCGGCCAGCCCATGATGCCCTTGCGGATCGAGAGCGCGTGGATGCCGAACTCACCGAACGCAACCTTCTCCAATTCGCGATAGGCTGGATGATATTCGATCCACTGCACGTCGCGGCCGAACTTGTCGCGCTGATGCAGGATGGGCGTATGCCGGTCGGCAAGCCGCGCGCATTCGTCGAGCGGGCCGCCGGCGAGTTCGCCGAGGCGATCGAGATGCGGCTCGATATGGCGGAACAGCGTGTCCGGCAGATGGATGCGCAAGAGATCCGTCAGCGCGGGATCGGCGCGGTAGAAATTCATGCCTGACGTGTCGGGCGCCAGCAGGCCGGACGGCTCGGCCGCGACACGTGCTGGCTGCGCTGGGACCGGCTTGTGCATGATCGTCCTCTTCGTTTCCGCCCGACGGCAATTCTTTGCGCTTGCCGCTTGGAATGATGTCGATCATGCTCCAGAGGCGGATGCGGATAAAGCCGCAAATCGTCAGGGCGGCATGATCGCCGCGGGGGAGCAATTCGCCCTGCGGAATTGTGACCGCCCCGGCTGGTTGTCCGCGCGGACCATGCATAGATCAACGGCTTCCTGTCTCCGAGAGATCACGCCATGGAACACCCAAAATACAAGATCGCGCTCATCGTCGGCGCCGGCGAAGGATTGAGCGCGTCGCTGGCGCGGCTGTTTGCCGCCCAGAACATCCGCGTCGCCCTTGCCGCGCGCAAGATCGAGAAGCTGGGCGCGCTCTGCACCGAGACCGGGGCCAAGGCCTATGCCTGCAACGCCACGGAGCCTGAGGAGGTCGAGCGGCTGTTCGGCCTGGTCGAGCGCGAGATCGGCACGCCCGACCTCGTCGTCTACAACGCCAGCGGCCGCACGCGCGGACCGTTCCTCGACCTGGTCCCTGCCGAAGTCGCGCAGGCGATCGCGGTCAGCGCCTATGGCGGCTTCCTGGTGGCGCAGCAGGCGGCCAAACGCATGCTGCCGAACAAGCACGGCGCGATCCTGTTCACCGGCGCCTCCGCCAGCGTCAAGGGCTATGCGCAGTCGACGCCCTTTGCGATGGGCAAGTTCGCGCTGCGCGGGCTCGCGCAGAGCATGGCGCGCGAATTGTCGCCGCAGGGCATCCATGTCGCGCATTTCGTCATCGATGGCGCGATCCGCAGCGCGGCACGCGCCGAGCCGGCCGACAAGCCGGACTCGATGCTCGACCCTGACGCGATCGCGCAGAGCTATTGGAACGTATTGCAGCAGCCGCGCAGCGCCTGGAGCTGGGAGCTGGAGTTGCGGCCGTGGGTGGAGAATTTTTGAGACGGTGTTTTGTCACAACAATCGTCACTGCGAGCGCAGCGAAGCAATCCAGAGATATCTCCGCGGATACAGACCGGATTGCTTCGTCGCCAGCGCAAAATTGCTTCGCAATTTTGTCGCGGGCTCCTCGCAATGACGGAACAATAAGGGAGCGACATGACCACGGAAACCACCATCGACACCGGCACCAACGAACTGCTCTGCGTGATCCGCGACCGCGTCGCTGTCATCACGCTGAATCGGCCGGAAGCGCGCAATTCACTATCGGACACGCTGACGCCAGCGCTACGCACGACGATCCGGAGCTGCGGCGAGAATCCTGATGTCGGCGCGCTGCTGCTCACCGGCGCGGGTGAAGCCTTTTGTGCCGGCGGCAACGTCAAGGGCATGGGCGCGCATCGTGATCCGAACAAGCTGGAGATGTCGCTCGAGGATCGCATCGCCGATCTCCAGGAGCGGCAGCGGCTGCTCACCGGCGCGCTGGTGTCGGTGCGCAAGCCGACCATCGCCGCCCTCCCCGGCCCCGCGGTCGGCGCCGGGCTTGCCATCGCCATGGCCTGCGACATTCGCATCGCCGCGCAATCCGCCTTCGTCGCCACCGGCTACGCCCGCATCGCGCTCAGCGGTGATTACGGCATCGCCTGGCTGCTGACCCGACTGGTCGGCACCGCGCGGGCGCGCGAATTGATGTTCACCGGCGACCGTGTCGACGCCGTCAGGTGCGAGGCCATCGGCCTCGTCAACCGCGTCGTGCCCGACGACAGGCTGCAAGCGGAGGCCTTCGCGCTGGCCAAATCGCTCGCCGAAGGCCCACGCCTCGCGCTGCGCTACATGAAGGACAATCTCGACGAGGCCGTGCTGTTCGACTTCGAGACCGCCCGGGATCACGAGGCCGAACGGTTGATCCGCCTCACCACGACCGCCGATCACAAGGAGGCGGTGCAGGCCTTCATCGAGAAGCGCAAGGCGGTGTTCACGGGGAAGTAGGTGGCGCAAAAAAATGCCCGGCAGCAAGCCGGGCATCGAGTGGTATCAGGCCGAGGCTGAGGGGCTGTCGGCCTGACGGGAAAGCGCGGCGAGGCGCCAGCTCGCACAGGGAATGTCCTTCGGTGCGACCGCGATCTCCTTGTCGAAGCGCACCAGCTTCCAATCGTCGGGATGGTTGACGAAAGCGAAGCCGGATTTGCGGGCGAGCGAGATCATGGTCTCGTTGGAGCGCAGCGTCTCGCCAAAGATGCGCTCGGCGCCGAGCGCGGCGGCGCGGCATTCGAGATTCTTCAGAAGCGCGGTGGCAATGCCGTGGCCGTGCCAGCGGTCATCGACCGACAGGCCGAACTCGACCGTCGCGGTTTCAGGATGCAGCGCATAGCGCATTTCGGCGACGATGGTCTCGAAGCCGTCGACCATCATGGTCGCGACCACGGTAAAGCGCTCGCGCTCACCGATCTCGAGGAAATCGTGCAGCAGCCCCTTCGGCAATTCGCTGATCGCGCCGAAAAAGCGGTTGTAGCGGGAGCGGGTCGAGAGCGAGCGGAAATAGTGCTGGAGCTCTTCGGTGTCGCGCGGCTCGACGAAGCGAACGGTGACGGCCTCACCCTGCCGGGTGCGCAGCGTATCCGAATATTGCCTGAGATCTTCGAGGCGAAGCGTGCTCATGACCGGCACCGTGCGAAAAGGGGACCGCCGGCGCCCCCACACTCAGGCGGCGCCGGCCTGGCGGCCTATCAGGCCCGCCAGAAGGGTTTATCGGCCTCATAGGCAATGTCGGACCAGGACAGGCCGACGTCCTGTAGATCGCGCGCGGTCCAGTTGGTGAGCTCGCGCCTGTTACGGTAGCGCTCGTGCCAGAGGTGGAGGGTGTCGCCGATCTGGTGGAGCAGACCTGGCGCATGATGATTTGTCATCGAATTCTGGGTCAACGTAGACATCTTCAGCTCCTGGAGCTAACTTGTCCGCTAATATCTGCGCTCTGTTGCGCCGCGACAAACGACAATTTGTACCTTTTCGCATGAAATAACGTCATGTATCCTGCTGCCAGATGACTGCCAGATTGCCGTCCCTGAACGGATTGCGGGCGTTCGAGGCCGCCGCGCGCCATCTCAGCTTCACGCTGGCGGCGGCCGAGCTGAACGTGACCCAGACCGCGATCAGCCATCAGATCCGCAGGCTGGAGGAGGAGCTCGGCATCCGCCTGTTCGTCCGGCAGAACCGCGCCCTGGCGCTGACGCCGGAAGCGCGGGATTACCTCCCCGGCGTCCGCGCTGCCTTCAACGACCTGCGCCTCGCCACCGACCGGCTGCTGCGCAAGGACGACGACAAGGTGCTGACGGTGTCGACGCTGGCCTCGCTCGCCGCAAAATGGCTGCTGCCGCGGCTCACCGATTTCCAGGAACAGCATCCCGGCATCGATGTCCGCATCACCACCTCGACCAGTCTTGTCGACTTCCAGCGCGACGACGTCGATGCCGCGATCCGCTACGGCCGCGGCCAGTGGCCGGGCCTGCGTGCCGACTGGCTGATGGCGGACGAGCTGTTTCCCGTGTGCAGCCCGTCACTGCTGCGCGGCGACAAGCCGCTGCGCCGGCCGGAGGACCTGCGCAACCATCCGCTGCTGCACACCTCCAACGCCAACAGCGACGACTGGCGGCTGTGGCTGACGGCGGCGGGCCTGCCGGCCGATATCGCCAGGCAGCCCGGCATCACCTTCGACATGATCTTCATGACCATCCAGGCCGCGATCGACGGCATCGGCGTCGCGATGGGCCGGACCTCCTACGTCCAGGACGACATCGCCAAGGGCCGGCTCGTGGTGCCCTTCAAGATCGCGCTGCCGGCGGATGCCGGCTTCTACCTGGTCTCGCCGGAGGGCCGCCGCGAAGCGCCCAAGCTGACCGCTTTCCGGAACTGGATGATCGCTGCAACGCAAAATAAAGCCTGAAAAATCATCAGCTTCCCCGGGCAAAATCGATTGACTCGGCTCCCACCGTGCGGGAAGGGGTGAGGCAGATTGTCGCAGCATCAATCTGTCGGCTGGCCGTGAGGATGAATTCCGGCCGGCCACGCCTTTCCAAGGGGAGAACGCCATGGCTGGATCAGCCGCATCGAATCCACCCGCGATCAAGTCGCGCATCGGCGCCATCCTGCGCGCTACGTCGGGCAATTTCCTCGAGCAGTTCGACTTCTTCCTGTTCGGTTTCTATGCCGCCGCGATCGGCAAGGCGTTCTTTCCCTCCACCAACGAGACCGCCTCGCTGCTCAACACGTTCGGCGTGTTCTGGCTCGGCGCCTTGATGCGACCGGTGGGCGCGATCGTGCTCGGGGCCTATATCGACCGCATCGGCCGCCGGCAGGGCCTGATCGTCACGCTCGGCATCATGGCCTTCGGCACCGTCGTCATCGCGTTCTGCCCGAGCTACGCAACCATCGGTATCGCGGCGCCCGTCATCGTGCTGATCGGCCGGCTGCTGCAAGGCTTCTCCGCCGGCGTCGAGCTCGGCGGCGTGTCGGTGTATCTCGCGGAGATCGCAACGCCCGGCAATCGCGGCTTCTACACTTCGTTCCAGTCGTCGAGCCAGCAGGTCGCGATCTTCGTGGCCTCGATCCTCGGCTTCATCCTCTCCGAGGTGATGCCGGCCGACACCGTCGCCGCCTGGGGCTGGCGCATTCCCTTCTTCGTCGGCTGCCTGATCATCCCGCTGATCTTCGTCCTGCGGCGGACGCTGGAGGAGACGCCGGCCTTCCTCGCCATGAAGAAGCATCCGACCGCGAACGAGGTGTTCGCCTCGGCGCTCGCCAACTGGCGCATCGTCATCCTCGGCATGATGATCGCGATCCTGACCACGACGACGTTCTATTTCGTCACGGTGTACACGCCGACCTTCGGCAAGACCGTGCTGAAGCTGTCGACACAGGACGCGCTGCTGGTCACGCTGCTCGTGGCGGTGACCAACTTCATCTGGAATCCGGTCGGCGGTGCGCTGTCCGATCGCATCGGCCGCAAGCCGGTGCTGCTCGCCATCGCCGGCCTCTCGCTCGTCACTGCCTATCCGGCGCTGCACTGGCTGGTGACGGCGCCGACCTTCGGCAAGCTGCTCGCGGTCGAGATGATGTTCTCGTTCTATTTCGGCGTCTACAGCGGCACCATGCTCGGTGCTCTGGTCGAGATCGTGCCGGCGCATGTGCGCACCACCTGCTTCTCGCTCGCCTTCGCGCTCGCCGCCGCGCTGTTCGGCACCTTCACGCCGTTCGCCTCGACCTGGCTGATCGAGCGGAGCGGCGACAAGGCCTCGCCCGGCTTCTGGCTGATGTTCGCGGCCCTGCTCGGCATCATCGCGGCCTCGACGGTGTATCGCGGCGGCGGCAAGGCGGTGCCGGCCTATGACGCAGTGCCGGAGCCGGTGGCGGGGCATTGAGAGGGCGTCATTCCGGGGCGCCTTTTCTTCGCCTCTCCCCGCTTGCGGGGAGAGGCCGGAATGCGCGCAAAGCGCGGATTCCGGGTGAGGGGGACTCTCCGCGAGTCCAACTCTCACCGTCCCTGCGGAGACTCCCCCTCACCCCAAACCTCTCCCCGCAAGCGGGGCGAGGGAGGGTACTGACGCTGAGACTACAGCTCCACCACCACGTAGTCGCTCTCGATCCTGACCGGGATCGTCTCGGCGACATAGGGCCCCTTCACCACGCTGGCGCCCGGTTCGACATTGGCCGGATAAGCCTTCACGCGGAAGCGGCGGGGGTCGCAGTAGGACTGCCCGGTGCGGATGTCGAACTCCCAGCCGTGCCAGGGGCAGCGGATGATCTCGCCGAGTTTCGTATATTCGATCTCGCCTGGATCCTTCGATTGCGCGAGGCCGATCAGCGGGCCCTCGCACAACGCCGCGCCCTGATGCGGGCAGCGGTTCATCAGGCCGAAATATTCGCCCTTGATGTTGAAGATCGCGATCGGCCGCCCGTCGATCTCGAGGAATTTTCGCGTGCCCGGCGGAAGCTCGTCGACCGCGGCAATCACATGACGCGCCATCAAGCCAGTCCGTAGAGCTTGCACGCATTGCCGAAATAGAACGCCTCGCGATTGGTCTCGCTGACGCCGGCCGGCAGCACGCGCGACGGCTCGTCATAGTCCCAATGCGGATAGTCGGTCGCGAACAAGAGCCGGTCCCAACCGATCCAGTTGATGACGTCGAACAGATCCTCGCGCCGCTCCGGGTCTTCCATCGGCTGCGTGGTCCACCACACCTGCTCGCGGATATATTCCGACGGCGGCCGCTTCACATGCGGCACCTCGCTGCGCAGCCGCTGCCAGGCCTTGTCGAGCCGCCACGCCAGCGACGGCGCCCAGCCGAAGCCGGCCTCGATCATCACCATCTTCAGTTTCGGGAAGCGCGCGAACACGCCCTCCAACACGAGGCTCGCGAGCGCCGATTGCTGGCACTGCGAGTGCCCCACCATCTCCTCGATGTAGTAGGACGGCCAGCCCGACGGCGTGATTGGATTGCCGCCGAAGCCGAAGGCGTGCACGCCGACGGGAAGGCCGGCCTCTTCTGCGGCTTGATAGATCGGCCAATAACGGCGCTGGCCGAGCGGCTCGACATTGCGGCTGAGCAGCAGCACTTGGACGAAGTTCTTGTCGCCGGCACGCTCGCGGATTTCGGCGGCAGCCGACAGCCCGTCCTCATTGCCGACGACGATGGACGCCTTCAGTCGCTTGTCCTTGCTGGTCCATTTGTCGATCTGCCAGTCGTTGATCGCCGAGCACAGAGCGGCCGAGAGCTCATGATTGCGGATACCCTGCCCGGTGTTGAGCGGATTGAGCACCCCAAGCTGCACGTTGTTGGGATCGAGCAGCTGCTTCTGCATGAAGGAGAGGGAGGAACCTTGCGGCCCGCCTTCCGGCGGATAGGCGTCGCGGCGCGAGGCGTTGGGCTGGGCCTTCGGATAGGGCGGGCCTTCCATCATGCCCTGATAGGCATGGACGCCGTAGATATCGAGGTGATGCTGCCAGCGTTTGGCGAGGTAGGGATAGAGCTCGGTGCGGGTGGCGCGGGCCGGATGGATGTCGCAATCCGCGATCGCGGTTTTCGCAGTCAGTGGGGAAGCAGCTTCGGAGCTCTCGCGGAACTGGATATTCATCGCCTTGCCTCCTTTGGCAGCGGGCTAAGTCAGGCGGGGATAGGTCGCATGCGGATTGTCGATCATGATCTTGTGCACGAGATCGGGGGACAGACCTTCGGGCAGCGCGTCCTGGCCGTCGAACTGCCAGTGCGGATAGTCCGTGGAGAATAGGACCAATTCGTCCGACTGCATATGATCAAACAGGCGAATTAATGTCTCAGGTTCCGGCGGCGCATCAAATGGCTGTAACGAGAAGCGGATGTTGCTGCGCACAATCTCCAGCGGCGCGCGATCGACCCACGGCGTCTCCATCCGCACCCCGCGCCAGAACTTGTGCAGGCGCCAGAGATAGGGCGCGATCCAGGAGACGCCGGACTCCAGCATCACCATTTTCAGCCGCGGATATTTTGCGAACACGCCCTCGACGATCAGGCTGGTGAGCTGGGTCTGGAACGCCTGGGCCTGACCGACATAATCCTCGATGTGATAAGAGCCCCACCCCACGGCGGTGGGCGGATTGTGGTAGGCGGAACCGGCATGGATGCCGATCGGTAATTCCAGACTTTCCGCGGCTGCATAGATCGGCCACAGCGCGCGCTTGCCGAGCGGCGTGTCGCCCATGACCAGCATGAGCACCTGCACGAAGCGGCGATCCTGCGCGCAGCGCTCGATCTCGGCGACGGCCTTCTCGACGCTTTGCGTGGGAATCACAATCGAGCCGCGCAGCCGCGGATCGCGATCGAGCCATTCCTTCACGAGCCAGTCGTTCAGCGCGCGGCAGAAGGCCGCCTGCATGTCCTCGGAGAACACCATCTGCACGGCGTAGAGCGGATTGCAGATCGCGAGCTCGAGCTGGAAAGGAGCGAGCACATGACGCTGCATGTCCTCCAGGCTTTCGCCGGGCTTGCCGTTCTCGGAGCGCCAATCGGGCCGCGCCACGATCGGCGAGTTCTTCGGATAGGATTGCGAGACGAGATCGACCATGCCGCGCGTCGTCACCTGATCGCGCCAATAATCGTTCAGGTACGGCAGCAGGCTGGTCAGATGCGGCACGGCGGGATGCACGTCGCAATCCACCCCGCCGGCGATCAGGGACGCCATCACGTTTCCCTTCTCACGTTTCCACGCATGTCTCTTCTTGTACCCGCCATTCAAGCAGGCCTGCCCGCCGCCCGCAACTCGGCCAAGGCTTCCGTCATATGCTAGGAAGGCTGAGCACAGTTGCGAGGATCAGAGGTGAAGGACATGAAAGAGCTCGTCGGCATTGCGGAACAGGTCGCGGCCAAGCTGATCGCGCGAAAACAGACCATTGCGGTGGCAGAATCCTCGGCCGGTGGCCTGATCTCGGCCAGTCTGCTCGCCGTGCCCGGCGCGTCCGCCTATTTCCTCGGTGGCGCCGTGGTCTACACCCGCGACGCCAGGCGTGTGCTGATGGATATTTCGGACGACGGCATGAAGGGCTTTCGATCCTCATCGGAGCCCTACGCGAAGCTGCTTGCTGAGCGGATGCGAACGCGCTTCGGATGCGACTGGGGCCTGTCCGAAACCGGAGCCGCCGGCCCCACCGGCAACCGCTACGGCGACGCCGCCGGCCATAGCTGCATGGCGGTGGCGGGTCCTGCGGCCGAGGTGATGACGCTGGAGACGGGCAGCAATGACCGGCTTGCCAACATGCAGGTGTTCGCGGCGACGGCGCTGAAATTGTTGCTGAAGAAGCTGGAGGAGTAGCAGGCCGTTTGCGTCGATGGACCGGCCGCGCCTCATCTCCGGTGTCGTCCTGGCGAAAGCCAGGACCCACTACCCCGAATGAGATTTGTGCGGATGGCGGAGCCACAGCTTCTTCAAACAATATAGGCCGGTGGCAATGGGTCCTGGCCTTCGCCAGGACGACATTGAGGGCGCGTTGTGCGCCTTACCGCCCCAAATGCCGCATAAAGATCCGCACCACATAGCCCTGAAACCTCGGCGCTTCGTCGTAGAGGTCTGATGCGATCCGCTCGATGGTCTCGCGCAGGGACAGGAACTGCGCCTGACGTGCGCTGCTTTCGGTGCCCTGCATGCCCGCAAGCTCGTCCATCGCGGCGTCGCTGATCTGGCACTGCACCACATCGCCGTCGTTCAGCATGGTGAAGCGAAAGGCCAGCCGTTCGAGGTCATGGCCAATGATCTTGTCGCGCATGAGTGGCATCAAGTCATCCCGGTCGAGCCCCCGCGCCGACAATGCTGAAAATTTCTTCGCTTGTCACTATTTGTAGGGTGGGTTAGCCAAAGGCGTAACCCACCTATTGTCGCAATAGTGGATTGCGCCGAGCGGACTGCGCTTCGTACGGCCGCGGGCCTGACCCACCCTGCGTTCTCAGTAAACGAGGGCCGCGCCTGTGGGTTTTTCCAGCGCGTTCGCCAGAGACTTGTACTCCTCGCAATCGGTCCCGCAGATCGCGGCGATGCGGCTCAGGTGAAACATTGCCTGCTCGCGGTTACCCTGCTCGAGCTGCCAAAGACCATAGTACTGCCAGGTCAGCACGTGATTCGGATCGGCCTTCAGCGCGCGCTCGTACCAAATCTGCGACTGCTTGTAGTCGCCGAGCTTGCGATATGAGTAACCGATGAGATTGGCGACGTTCGGATGATCGTCGTGGCCGAGCGCCTTCAATTGCTCGATCGCGACCGCATAATCGTTGCGCTCGTAGATCGTGTCATAGGCCGTGCGGTAACCGGCCGCGAATGCGGGATCACCGATGCTGGACTGGTTGTTCGGCTTCTTGCCTTTCTGGGTTGCCTTTGGGTTGGAGCGTTTCGGGTAGGTGGGCTGCACTTTCTGATCCGAATAGGCGCCCGCATAGGGATCCGTGGAGCTGGTGCCACCACCTCCACCGCCTCCTCCACCGCCCGCGGCCAATACCGGCGAAGCGAACAGCGCCGCTGCGAACGTTCCCAGCACGACGACTCTGATCATTGCTGTGATCATTGCTGTCTCCTGCTTCTGACTACGCGGCCCCGGATGACGTGATAACCCTGCTATGGCGGCGATATTCCGGGATGATTGCGTTCTCACGGCGACGCCGGCCTCGGGCGTGCGACAGTCTTGCTGCCAGATCCTGCCGGCAAGCCGGACGGACGCGCTACTGAAACGCGACCTCGGCAAAGCTCCTCAGCTTTCGCGAATGCAGCCGCTCCGATTCCTGCTGTTTCAGCCGCTCCAGCGCCTTCAGACCGATCTCGAGGTGTTGTCCGACGCGGCGGCGATAGAACTCGCTGGCCATGCCGGCGAGCTTGATCTCGCCATGCAGCGGCTTGTCGGAGACGCAGAGCAGCGTGCCGTAGGGGACGCGGAAGCGGTAGCCGTTGGCGGCAATCGCGGCCGATTCCATGTCGAGCGCGACCGCTCGGGATTGCGACAAGCGGCGGATCACGGCCGGCCCGGAGATCTCCCAGTTGCGGTTGTCGACGCTCGCGACGGTGCCGGTGCGCATCAGGCGCTTCAGTTCAAAACCTTCCAGGCCGGTGACGTCCTCGACCGCCTCCTCGAGCGCAACCTGCATCTCGGCCAGCGCCGGGATCGGTACCCACAGCGGCAGCTCGCGGTCGAGCACGTGATCCTCGCGCACGTAGCCGTGGGCGAGCACGTAGTCGCCCAGCCGCTGCGTGTTGCGCAGGCCGGCGCAATGGCCGAGCATCAGCCAGGCATGCGGCCGCAGCACGGCGACATGGTCGGTGACGTTGCGCGCGTTGGATGGACCGGTGCCGATATTGATCAGGGTGATGCCGCGATAGTCGGGTGCGACCAGGTGGAAGGCCGGCATCTGCGGTGCGCGCACGGGCGCCATTCCGCTGATGGCGCCGCCATTGCACGTGATCACATTGCCGGGCGCGACGAAGGCATCGAGACCAGCCTCGCCGGATTGAAGCCGCTGCTGGCAGAGCTGCGCAAAGGCGTCAACATAGAACTGGTAGTTGGTGAAGATCACGAAGTTCTGGAAATATTCGGGATCCGTGCCGGTGTAGTGGTAAAGCCGACGCAGCGAGTAGTCGACGCGGGCCGCGCGGAACAAGGATAGCGGCTCGGGCGCGCCGGGTTGAAGCTCGAAGGTGCCGTCGGCGATCGAATCGTCCATCGTGGCGAGATCAGGCACGTCGAACGCATCGCGCAGCGATCGCGTGATGGCGGAGCTCTCGCTGGTGGTGATGGCGGCCTCGATGTTGATGTCGCGGCGATAGGCGAAGTGGATCGGGATCGGCTCAGTGGACTCGCCGATCTCGACGGGCACCGCGTGGTTCTGGATCAGGAGTCCGATCTGCTCGGTGAGATAGGCACGGAACAGATCCGGCCGCGTCACGCTGGTCTCGTGCACGCCGGGGCCATGGACGAAACCGTAGGATAAGCGCGAGTCCAGCCGCGCATGCGTCGCGGTGGTGAGACGGACGAAGGGATAGTAAGCGCGAACCCGCGTCGTGACCGTTTCGCCGCCAACGTAAGCCTCGAACCGATCGCGCAGGAATTTTGTGTTGCGCTCATAAATCTCTTCGAGTCGTGCGACCGCGAGGCTAGCGTCGGAGAAGGATTCGGTGGCGATGGAGGGTGGGGATTGCATGGTCGACCGCCGGGTTGCTGTTTGCAATCGCAGTATAGCAAACTGACAGCCAAGTCGTCATTGCGAGCGCAGCGAAGCAATCCAGAAATCTCTCCGCTGAGGCAGACTGGATTGCTTCGCTGCGCTCGCAATGACGCTGGGAGATGCCGCGCTTTCGCGCGTCACTTCTCCCGGAACGCGCGCATCAGCTGGTCGTGCAGCGGCTTCATCAGATAGGACAGCATGGTGCGGTCGCCGGTCTGGACGAAGGCTTCCACGGGCATGCCCGGAATCATCTTGACGTCGCCGAGGCGGGCGACCTCTTCGGCCGGCATCGAGACGCGGATGGTGTAATAGCTCTGGCCGGTGCGCTGGTCGGTGGTGACGTCGGGCGACACGCGGCTGACGACGCCGTTGAGCTCGGGCGTGGTGCGCTGGTTGAAGGCGGACAGGCGCAACAACGTCTTCTGGCCGATCTGGAGCTTGTCGATGTCGACCGGGTTGACCTTGGCCTCGACCTGGAGATCGTCGGCCTGCGGCACGATCAGCATCAGGGCATCACCGGCGGTGACGACGCCGCCGACAGTGTGCACCGTCGATTGCAGCACCATGCCGTCCTGCGGCGCGCGGATGTCGACACGGCGGAGCTGGTCTTCGGCGGCGACCTTGCGCTCGATCAGCTCGCCGATCTTGTCGTTGGTCTCGCGCAGGTCCTTGGAGACCTCGCTGACCACGTCCTTGTCGATCTGGATGATCTGGAGCTCGGTCTCGGTGATCTTGCCCTTGGCCTGGGCGCGCGAGGCGATGTACTGCGCGCGCTCGCCGTTGAGGCGCGCCGAGTCGCGTTCGAGCTGGGTCAGGCGCGAGATCTGCACCAGGCGCTTGTCGTAGAGGTCGCGCACGCCGGTGAGCTCGTTCTGCACCAGCGCGATCTCCTGGTCCTTGGCTTTCTCCTGGGCGCTGAGACCTGCGATTTCCTCGTTGAGCTGGGTGATGCGCTCGCGCAGCTGCGCTTTCTGCCCGGTGCGGCCGTTGACGCGGACGTCGAACAGCTTGGTTTCGGCGGAGAGCAGCACCTTGACGTCAGGATCGTCGGCCCGCTCGAGCAGGCTTTGCGGGAATTCGATCTTGTCGACACCGCGCTGCTCGGCCTGGAGCCGAGCCGCGCGCGCCTGCGCGGCATCGAGATTCTTGGTGACGATGGCAAGGTTGGCCTTTGTGACGGTGTCGTCGAGCCGCACCACGATGTCGCCGGCCTTGACCACGTCGCCATCGCGGGCGCGCACCTCGCCGACCACGCCGCCGGTCGGATGCTGCACTTTCTTGACGTTGGATTCGACCACGATCTGCCCCGGCGCGATCAGCGCGCCCGAGATCAGCACCGTCGAGGCCCAGCCGCCAAAACCGACGACCAGGACCAGCACGATCCCAAGCCCGAGCACCAGGTGAAACTTGATCGAATCGCGCACGGTCTTCTTTGCGGCAGGCTTCGGGCCGCCGATCGCCAACGTGCTCATGGCTTGGGTACTCCACCTTCGCTCACGATCTTGATCGGCGCCGGCGGCGTCACGCGCGGCTGGAGCACTTGGGCGAGCACCTGCTCCTTGGGACCGAAAGTCTGCATGCGGCCGTCACGCAGCACCAGGATCTGGTCGACCGCCTCGACCCCGATCGGCCGGTGCGCCACCACAACGACGATGGCGCCGCGCTCGCGCGCCGAGCGGATGGCGCGCGTCAGCGCCTCATCGCCTTCAGTGTCCAAATTGGAGTTGGGCTCGTCGAGTACGATCAGGAACGGATTGCCGTAGAGTGCGCGCGCCAGCGCAACGCGCTGCGCCTGGCCTGCGGAGAGCGCGGCGCCCTGCTCGCCGACTTGCGTGTTGTAGCCCTCGCGCATCTTGATGATCATCTCGTGCACGCCGGCCTCCTTGGCCGCGGCGATGATCGCGTCGGAGGTGGCCTCGGGATCGAACCGGCTGATGTTCTGCGCGATGGTGCCGCCGAACAATTCGACGTCCTGCGGCAGGTAGCCGATGTGACGGCCGAGCACGTCGGACGACCATTGGTCGAGTGCCGCGCCGTCGATCCGCACCTTGCCGCGCACCGGCTGCCAGACGCCGACCAGCGCGCGGATCAGCGACGACTTGCCCGAGCCGCTCGGCCCGATCACGCCAAGGCCGTTGCCGGCGGTGAGCGCGAAGGTGATGTCCTGGACGATGAGGCGCTGGTCGCCGGGCGGCACCATGGCGACGCCTTCGACCGAGAGCCGGCTGGTGGGTGCCTGCAATTGGGTCGGCATCGCCTGCGCCGGCATCTGCTCGAGGAGCCGCGTGAGACGCTGCCAGCTCTGGCGGGCCGCGACGAAGGATTTCCAGTGCGCAATCGCCAGATCGACCGGCGCGAGCGCGCGGGCGGAGAGGATCGAGCCGGCGATGATGATGCCGGCGGTCGCCTCCTGATGGATGACGAGATAGGCACCAACCGCGAGCACGGCCGATTGCAGCATCATGCGCAGCACCTTTGCGACCGCGCCGAGACCGCCGGCGACGTCGCTCGCGCGCTGATTGCCGGCCAGATATTTTTCGTTGGCCTCGCTCCAGCGCTGATTCATGCGGCTGGCCATGCCCATCGATACCATGACTTCGGCGTTGCGGCGGCTGGCCTGGGCGAGATCGTTGCGCTGGGCGGCAAGCCCCATCGCCTCCTTCGCCGGCTGGCGGGACATGAACTCGGTGACCAGCGTCAGACCGACCAGGATGATGGCGCCGACCAGCGCGGTGACGCCGATCAGGACGTGGAAGGCGAAGCAGATGGCGAGATAGAGCGGCAGCCAGGGCAGGTCGAAAAACGCGCTCGGACCCATGCCGCCGAGGAAAGAGCGGACATTGTCGAGGTCGCGCAGCGGCTGGAGGCCCTCGTTGCGGCTGCCGACCAGCAGCGGCAGTCGCACGATGGTGTCGAACACGCGCTTGTTGAGGGCCTCGTCGAGCGAAGTGCCGATCCGCCCCAGAATGCGGTTGCGGATCATGTCGAGCACGCCCTGCGCCATGTAGAGGAAGCTAGCGAGGATGATCAGGCCGACCAGGGTCGGGATGCTGCGGCTCGGCAGCACCCGGTCGTAGACCTCCAGCATGAAGATCGACCCGGTCAGATAGAGCAGGTTGATCATGCAGCTCATCAAGCCGACGCCGACGAACGCCATGCGACAAGCGCGCAAGGCGTCACCGAGCTCTGAACGGCGGACGCCAGGGATGGCTGCCATCAGTCTGATCTCTTTCGGGTGAGGGGCAATGCCCCTGATTTCAAAGGCGATTCAGGGTACTCGCCTCGGATTAACATCTGTTTTCCGGCCGTCAACGCAGTCGAATTAATCCGGGGCCCTGATGGGCCACATCTACCCCTGATAGACTTCCGCGCAAGTCCGGAATTTCACAGGCTTGCGGCTTTTTCTTGCAGGCTTTCAGGCTCTTCCCCGGAAAAGGGAGAGGCCGCAAGCTCCGATCTGCCGAACGCCGGCTAGAACCGGCCCCCGCCGCGCACCAGCCGTACCACCAGAAGCAGAATGACGGCACCAATGGCGGAATAGACGATCTCGGAGACGAGGCCGGTGCCGAGACGAATGCCGAGCTTTGGGAACAAGAGGCTTGCCACCAGGGCCCCGGCGATGCCGATCACGATGTCGCCGATGATGCCGAACCCGGCGCCCCTCACGATCTTTCCGGCCAGCCAGCCGGCGACCAGGCCGACGAACAGGATGACGAGCAGGCCTTCGTTGGAAATGTACATAAGTGAGGTCCCTCTGGCGTGAATGGCCGCATGGAACCGGAATCGGGATGAATGGGGTCTGAATGGCGTTCGTGGCTGGCCGGTTGCGGCAGTGCAGACAAAAAATGTCGAAAACAACCCCATGCACAGTAGAGCAGGCCCTGGCCGGTGCGCTCAGTATTACGACAATGCGGTGACCTGCTCCGCCAGCACGCACCTCGCCGCCCGACCCGGCCCGACCTCCACATTCGCAGGCAGCCGCTCCAGGCAGCGCGGCTCGGCGAACTTGCAGCGGGGGGCGAAGGAGCAGTTGTGGGGTTTCTCGGCCAGCGAGGGCGGGGTGCCGGGAATGGTTTCGAGCCGCTGCCCGCGCTTGGCGCCGTGGATGGTGGAGGCAAGCAGGCCCTTGGCATAGGGATGCACCGGCGAACGGACGATGTCGCGCAGGCTCCCCTGCTCCACGATCTGGCCGGCATACATCACCGCGACGCGGTCGCAGATCTCGATGGCGACGCCGATGTCATGGGTGACGAAGATGACGGACATGCCGAACTCGCGCTGCAGCTCCCGCAGCAGCAAGAGGATCTGGATCTGCACGGTGGCATCGAGCGCGGTGGTTGGCTCGTCCGCGAGCAATATCTTGGGACGGCAGGCCAGTGCGAGCGCGATCATCGCGCGCTGGCGCATGCCGCCGGACATCTCGTGCGGATAGGCATCGAGCCGGCGCTTGGCCGAGGGGATGCGCACGACCTCGAGCATGTCGAGCGCCCTCGCCCGCCCTTCCGCAAAACTCCTGCCTTCATGGCGCACTACGCTCTCGGCAATCTGCGCACCGATGGTGTAGACCGGATCGAGCGCGAGCGCGGGCTCCTGGAAGATCATCGAGACGGTCTGGCCGCGGAACGACGAGAGCTCCTCGTCGTTCATGGCGAGCACGTCGCGGCCCAGCACGTTGACCGTGCCCGAAATCTGCGTGCGCTTCTTCGGCAGCAGCCGCATCAGCGCACGCAACGTCACGCTCTTGCCCGAGCCGGATTCGCCGAGCAGGCCCAGTACCTCGCTGTTGCCGAGCGAGAGGCTGAGATCGTTCACGGCATAGACCGTGCGCTCGCCGGTGAAGCGGATGTTGAGGCCTGAGATCTCGACGAGCTTTGTCATGACGGCAGTTTCGGCAACCGATCGTGGTAGTCGGTGACGCGCTGGAACGCGGCGCCGATCGTGAGCAAGGTGGCTTCATCGAAGGAGCGGCCGATCAGCTGCATGCCTACAGGCAGGCCGCTTCTGGTGAAGCCGGACGGCACCGTGAGCGACGGCAGGCCGAGGAAATTCACCGGGCGGGTGAACAGCGTCAGCCGCTGCAACAGCGCCGGCGCGTTCGGACCGCCGCCGACATCGCTTTCCTCGATCGTCGGCGCCGGCACCGGGGAAGCCGGCGCGATCACTGCATCGACACCCGCGGTCGCCGCGTTGTGCGCGGCGAGTGCCGGGCCGCGCCAGCGCATCGCCTCGAGATAGGTGATGGCGGGAACGGCGAGCCCGTTCTGAAGCCGCATCAGGACCTGCGCGCTGTAATCCTGCGGACGCTCGATCATCCAGCGTTTGTGGAAGGCGGCGGCTTCAGCCGCGAGCACGAGCTGGCTCGCCGAGGACAATTGCCGCTGATCCGGCAGCTCGACCGCGACGATGTCGGCGCCCTCGCGCTTGAGCACAGCGATGGTTTCGTCCAGCACCCGCGCGACCTCGCTGTCGAGATCGTCGACATAGAAGGACGCGGGCACCCCCACCTTCAGGCCCTTCAGCGAGCCCTTGGTCGCGGCGACATAGTCCGACAGCGGCTCGTGGCTACAGGTCGAATCTGCGGGGTCCGCACCGGCGATCAGCGCCAGCAGCAGCGCGCAGTCCTCGGCGGTGCGGGCGAGCGGGCCGACCGTGTCGAGCGATTGCGACAGCGGCATCGCGCCGGCGCGGCTGACCCGGCCGACGGTGGTCTTGAGACCCGTGACGCCGCAGAAATGCGCGGGCATGCGGATCGAGCCGCCGGTGTCCGAGCCGAGCGCCGCATAGGTCAGTCGCGCCGCAACTGCCGAGCCGGAGCCGGACGACGAGCCGCCGGTAATGTGGGCCACGTTCCAGGGATTGCGCACCGGGCCGTAATGAGCGTTGTGCCCGGTCGGGCCATAGGCGAACTCGGCGAGATGCAGCGTGCCGAGCCGGACCTGCCCGGCATCCTTCAGCCGCTGCAAGGCGGTGGAGGTCACGGTCGGCACGTAGTCGCGGCGGATCAGCGAGCCGCAGGTCGCGACCTTGCCGGCGTCGTAATACATGTCCTTGTGCGCGAGCGGCACGCCGTGCAGCGGACCACGGACGTTGCCCCTGGCGAGCTCGGCGTCGGCGGTCTCGGCCGCCTCGAGCGCGGCCTCCGCTTCAATCGACATGAAGGCATTGAGATGCGGCTGCCACTGCGCGATGCGATGCAACAGCGCGCGCGTCACCTCATGCGAGGACAGCTGCTTCATCGCGATCGCACGCGCGACCTCGGTGAGCGTCATCAATGCAGGCTCGGTGCTCATTTCGACACCTTCTGCGTCTGCGCGATCGGATAGAGCGCAGGCTCGAGGTCGAACGGCAGCGTGCCGGCAATGGCCGCAAAGCCTTCGAAGGCCGGGCCGATGGAATTGGAGATGCGGGTCGCGATCTCGTCGTCCACGGGGACGCCGGCGATCTGCGCCATCGGCTTGATCTCTTTCGGTGTCGGTCTCGTCATAAGGTCTTCTCCCTGGGCGCACGGCTATGGCCTGAACCCGGAATCGCCATGTAGCACGCGGCCTCGTGGCCCATATTATCGAGCGCAGTGAGCTTTGGTGTCGCATTTGCGCAGAGCGGCTCCGCAAACGGACATCGGGTGTGGAAGCGGCAGCCCGAGGGCGGATCGATCGGATTGGGCGGATCGCCCGTGATCGGCGGCGTCTCGGTGCGGTTATCAGGGTCGGACGATGGCATCGCCGCCAGCAGCGCGCGCGTATAGGGATGCGCCGGCTGATCCCAGACCTGGTCGACCGGGCCGAGCTCGACCACCTCGCCGAGATACATCACCAGCACGCGGTCGCTGATGTAGCGCACGACGTTGAGATCGTGGCTGATGAAGAGATAGGTCAGGCCGAACTCGCGCTTGAGATCGGCGAGCAGATTGAGCACCTGCGCCTCGACGGATTTGTCGAGCGCGGAGACGGCCTCGTCCAGGATCACCAGCCGCGGCGACAGCGCCAGGGCTCGCGCGATGTTGACGCGTTGGCGCTGGCCGCCGGAGATTTCGTGCGGATAGCGGCTGGCGAAGTTTTCCGGACGCAGGCCAACCTTGCCGAGCAGCTCGCGCGCCAGGGTGCGCGCCGCGCCGTCGGCCATGCCGTGGACCTTGGGGCCGAAGGCGATGGATTCCTCGATCGTGAGGCGCGGATTGAGCGAGGCGTAGGAATCCTGAAACACCATCTGCATGCCGCGGCGAAGCTCGCGCAAGCTTAGCGACTGGCCGACGATCATGCCGTCATAGATGATGTCGCCGGTATCGCGCGGCATCAGATGCATCAAGAGCCGCGCGGTGGTCGACTTGCCGCAGCCGGATTCGCCGACGATGCCGACGGTCTCGCCCTTAGCGACAGAGAAGGAGACGTTGTCGACAGCGCGCACGGTGCGCTTCGCGGCGAACAGCCCGCCGCGCACGGGGAAATGTTTTGTCAGGCCATTGACCTGAAGCAGCGGCTGCGCGACGCCGCCGCGGTCTTCGACTTGCTCCAGCATTTCGACGGATGTGTTACTCTCGCTCATGGCCGCGGTCCTCCACCTCTCCCCATCGGGGAGACGTGTGGCACCAGCAACGCCATGAAACACCGCGTCTCTCTCATCATCGTTAGTTCCTGATGTCCATGGCGCTGCGCAGGCCGTCCGAGAGCAGGTTGAAGCAGATCGAGACCGCGAAGATCATCGCACCCGGCAACGCTGCAACCCAGGGATTGACGTAGATCGCGGTGCGGAGCGTGTTGAGCATCAGGCCCCATTCCGGCTCCGGCGGCTTGGTGCCGAGACCAAGGAAGGAGAGACCGGCCGCCAGGATCATCGAGACCGAGATCAGGCTGGTGGCATAGACGAAGATGGCGCCGAGCACGTTGCCGAGGATGTGCACCCGCATGATGGTGAAGGCGCCGGCGCCGGAGGCGCGCGCGGCTTCGACGAAGTCCATGTTGCGCACGCCGGTGGTGACGCTCTCGGCGACGCGGGTGATCTGCGGCACGAACACGACGGTCAACGACACAATGGAATTGAGGATGCCCGCTCCCAGCGCGCCGGAGATGGCGATCGCCAGCAGCACGGAGGGAAAAGCGTAGAACACGTCGACCGTCCGCATGATCGCGGTGTTGAGCCTGCCGCCGACATAGCCGGCAACGAGACCGAGCGAGGTGCCGATGCAAAAGGCGAGGATGACCGGCAAAATGCCGATGACCAGCGACAGCCGCCCGCCATAGATCAGCCGCGCCAGCATGTCGCGGCCGAGCTCGTCGGTGCCGAGCGGATAGCCAGCGGTCCCGATGTGGCGAAGGCGGCGGATCATCGAGCCCTTGTAGGGGTCTTCGAGACCGAGCCACGGCGCGAGGATCGCGGACAGGAAGATCAGCAGCAGCACGAGCGCGCAGGCCATACTGACTTTGTCGCGCATGATACGGCGGCCGACGGTCGCCCAATAGCCGCGCGCCTTGGTGGCGCGTGCGGCCTGAAGCGCGGCATCGGCGGTGGCGGACAATGGAAGCTCGCTCATCGGCTGGCTCCCGGTCGGTATTGATGCAATCGGTGCACGCCAAGGACGCGGTGCACCTCTCCCGCTTGCGGGAGAGGTCGCGCCGAAGGCGCGGGTGAGGGTTTTGTCCTCTTGGGGGTTCTCGATTGCGGAGACACCCTCTCCCCTACCCTCCCCCGCAGGCGGGGGAGGAAGCGCAGCTTTTGCGTGGCAGTAGCTAGACTCATCCCGTTAGCCCCGCTTGATGCGCGGGTCGATCGCGGCTTGCGCGATATCGACCAAGAGATTGAGGAACACGAAGAACAGCGCGAGGATCAGGATCGTGCCTTGCAGCAGCGGCAGGTCGCGCTGGAAGATCGCGGAGTTGAGCAGGAAGCCCGAGCCCGGCCAAGAGAACACGGTCTCGATCAGGATGGAGCCGCCGAGCATATAGCCGAGCTGAAGCCCCATCACCGCGAGCGCAGTGGGCGCGGCGTTCTTGATGACATGGCGGAACACGCCGGTTTCACGCAGGCCCTTGGCCCGCAGCGCCTCGACGAAATCCTGGCTGAGGATGTCGCCGGTGAGCGCGCGCACCGTGCGGGTGACGATGCCCATCGGGATCACCGAGGTCGTGATCGCCGGCAACACCAGATATTTCAGGTGCGCCCAGTCCCAGGCCCAGGAGTTGGAGCCGCTCGGCCCGGCGCCGACCGCGGGCAGCCAGTTCAGCTGCACCGAGAAGATGATGACGAGCAGCATGCCGAGCCAGTAATGCGGCACCGAGACGCCGGCGATCGCGAAGGAGGTCGCGACCTTGTCGATCCAGGTCTCGCGAAAATAGCCGGCGATCAGGCCGAACAGGATGCCCATGGTGAAGCCGATGATGGCCGCGGCAATCGCCAGCGTGACGGTGTTGCCGACCGCGCGCATGACCTCGGCCAGCACGGGACGCCCCGTGGCGATGGAATTGCCGAGATCGCCATGCAGCGCGCGCAGCAACCAGAGCCCGAACTGCACCGGCAGCGGCCGGTCGAAGCCGTAGGCGGCGCGCAGCTGCGCGGCGAGCTCCTGCGAGGCGTCAGCCGGCAGCACGGCCACGAGCGGATCGCCCGGCGTGATGTGCACGAGCAGAAAGCACACCAGCGCCACGCTGATGACGATCGGGACGACGTAGACGATGCGTCTGGCGATATAGGTAAGCACGTTGTTTCTTTTCTTTCCTTCTCCCCTTGTGGGAGAAGGTGGCGCGAAGCGCCGGATGAGGGGTTGTTTCCGCGGATGACATTGCAGCGATCGAGGGGTTCGCATCCGCGGAGAGAGACCCCTCACCCGGCTTCGCTAACGCGAAGCCACCCTCTCCCACAGGGGGAGAGGGTACACTGAGCACGCGGCGCGAATTATTGCTTCATCGACACCGGCGAGAAGTCGATGAACCAGCTCTTCGGCTGCACGACGCCTGTCACCTTCGGGCTCATGGCGCGAGGGCCGACGTCGTGGGCGACGTAGAGGAAGGCGGCGTCGTCGACGGAGGCTGCGTGCAGCTCCGCGAGCGCAGCGTCACGCGCAGCGGGATCGAAGGTCTGGCGCGCCTTCTTCACGAGGTCGTCGAATTTGGGGTTGTTGATGAAGCCCCAATTGTTCGACACCGGCGGCGCCATGCCCGATTGCAGGAAGCGCACCAGCGCGAAGAACGGGTCCATCGCCGCATAGGTGACGTTGGTCGCGTTCGCGCCGTTGGCTGAGGGATCCTTGGCGCCGCGGCGCCAGTTGGTGAACAGCGTGTTCCATTCGATGACGTCGAGCTGCACGTCGAAATAGCATTCGGCCAGCGCCTGCTGGAGATATTCGTTCATCGGCAACGGCTGCATCTGGCCCGAGCCGGAGGCGGAGGTCTGGGTCTTTACCGTCAGCTTCTTGTTCGGACCGAAGCCGGCCTCCTGCATCAGCTTTTGTGCAGCCGCCTTATCATACTTGATCTCGAAGCTCGGCTTGCCGCGCCAGGGATGACCGGGCTCGAAGGTGCCGGTCGCCGGCACCATCAGGCCGGCAAGCAGGCCGTCCTTCAGGCCCTCGCGGTCGACACAGAGGTTCGCGGCCTTGCGCACGCGGATGTCGTTCCAGGGCGAGCCTTCGACACGCGAGAACTGCCACGGCCAGACATGCGGCTGCTCGTTGGCGTAGAGCTTGAAGCCGCGCTGCTTGAGCTCGGGCAGCGCATCCGGCGCCGGGGCCTCGACCCAATCGACTTGCCCGGAGAGCAGCGCCGCGGTGCGCGCGTTGGCTTCCGGCATCGGCAGCAGCACCATCTTGTCGACCTTGGGCACACGAGCCTTGTCCCAGTAGTTCGCGTTCTTGACCAGCTCGAGCCGTTCGCGCGGGGTGAAGCTCGCCATCTTCCACGGGCCGGTGCCCGAGGCGTCCCTGGCGAAGGCGGTCCAGGCGGCTTGCGACTTCGCCTTGGCGTCAGCGCCTTCGGCCTTATCGTAAAGGGCCTGCCACTTCGCCGGGCTCGCCATGAACAAATTGGTGAGGTTGATCGGCAGGAAGCTGTCGGGCTCCTTGGTGGTGAGCTCGACCGTCATGTCGTCGATCTTCTTCGCAGACGCCAGCGTCGGCATGCGCGAGGCCGTAACGCCGACCTGGCTGGCGTCGAATTGCGGCGCGTCCTGTTTCAAGACCTTCTCGACATTCCATACCACGGCGTCCGCATTGAACGGCGAGCCGTCATGGAAGGTCACGCCGGGACGCAGCTTGAAGACCCACTTGGTCTTGTCGGCGTCGTCGACCTTCCACTCGGTGGCAAGGCCCGGGATCACCACGCTCGCCTTGTCGGCCGAGGACAGGTCCCAACCGGTAAGCCCGTCATACATGGTGAGGCCGGTGAAGCGGTTGCCTTCAAAACCCTGGTCGGGCTGGCCCAGCGTGCGCGGAATATCGGCGGCGGTCATGCCGATGCGCAGCACAGTTTCGGCACTGGCGACGCGCGGACATGCGGCCGCCGTGCCGAGCGCCAGGAGCGCGATCAGCGCGGCATGTCTCTTGTTCTTCTTGATAAGCATCGCCTCAATCCTTTTCCGGCTTCGATGACTATTTTTGATGCAATCGTATGCAATGGCTATGCCAAAGAGAAACTTATTCTGCCATTTGTCACTGCGACGACAAGTCCTTGTGAGGCGCGCGCGGGCGAACGCATCGCGCTGCCTATTCTGGCATCAAGATTGCAAGTTTGCTCCCGATGTCTCCTGGGAGCCTTGGGCCAATGCGTATCCGACTGTCGACCTGTCTCGCCGTGCTTGCGCTGGCGGCCTCCGCAATCTCGGCGCGCGCCGAAAGTGTCGTGCGCTACGGCATCTCGATGGCGGACATTCCGCTGACGACGGGCCAGCCCGATCGCGGCGCCGGCGCTTATCAGTTCACCGCCTACACGATCTACGATCCCTTGGTGGCCTGGGAGATGGACGTCGCCGATCGCCCCGGCAAGCTGGTGCCGGGGCTCGCCACCGAATGGAAGGTCGACGATGCCGACAAGACCAAATGGCGCTTCACTTTGCGCAAAGGCGTGAAGTTTCACGACGGCAGCGAGTTCAATGCCGATGCGGTGATCTGGAATCTGGACAAGGTGCTCAACGACAAGACGCCGCAATTCGACAAGCGGCAGAGCGCGCAGGTGAAGACCCGCCTGCCCTCGGTCGCGAGCTACGCCAAGATCGACGACTTCACGGTGGAGATCACCACCAAGACGGTCGATTCCTTCTTTCCCTATCAGATGCTATGGTTCCTGGTGTCGAGCCCGGCGCAATACGACAAGCTCGGCAAGGACTGGGACAAGTTCGCCAGCCAGCCGTCGGGCACCGGACCGTTCAAACTGACGAAGCTGGTGCCGCGCGAGCTCGCGGAGCTCACCAAGAACCCCGACTACTGGAACAAGAAGCGCATTCCCAAGGCCGACAAGATCGTGCTGGTGCCAATGCCGGAGGCGCTGACGCGCACCAACGCACTGCTTGCGGGGCAAGTCGACCTGATCGAAACGCCCGCGCCGGATGCCGTGCCGCAGCTGAAAGCCGCCGGCATGAAGCTCGTCGACAACATCACGCCGCATGTCTGGAATTATCATCTCAGCGTGCTGCCTGGCTCGCCCTGGACTGACATCCGCCTGCGCAAGGCGCTGAACCTCGCGATCGATCGCGAGGCAGTGGTCGGCCTGATGAACGGCTTGGCAAAGCCTGCCAAGGGACAGGTCGATCCGTCCAGCCCGTGGTTCGGCAAACCGAGCTTCGAGCTGAAATACGATCTCGCCGCAGCGAAGAAGCTGGTCGAAGAGGCCGGCTACTCCAAGGCGAAGCCGCTGAAGACCACCTTCATCATCGCGCAGGGCGGCACGGGCCAGATGCTGTCGCTGCCGATGAACGAATTTCTGCAGCAGAGTTTCAAGGAGATCGGCATCGAGATCGACTTCAAGGTCGTCGAGCTCGAGACCTTATATACACACTGGCGCAAGGGCGCGGCCGACGAGATGAACGCCGGCATCACCGCCAACAACATCGCCTATGTCACCTCGGATCCGCTCTACGCCATTGTCCGCTTCTTCCATTCCGGGCAGATCGCGCCTGTTGGCGTCAACTGGGGCGGCTACAAGAACCCTGAGGTCGATGCGTTGATCGACGAGGCCAAGCAGACCTTCGATTCCGCCAAACAGGACGCACTGCTGGCGCAGGCGCATGCGCTGATCGTGAACGATGCTGCGCTGGTCTGGGTGGTCCACGACACCAATCCCCACGCGCTCTCGCCGAAGATCAAGCAGTTCGTGCAGGCGCAGCACTGGTTCCAGGATTTGACGACGATCGGGGTGGAGTGAGGCGGGCTCTCAGCTTCGGCAGACATTTGGTTAGGAGGCACACTCGCGCAAAACACTCAGTCTCGTAGGGTGGGCAAAGCGTAGCGTGCCAACCATTCGACCTCGGTGAGAGCGGATGGTGGGCACGGCGCTTCGCGCCTTTGCCCACCCTACGGGAGCGGTGACGAAGGCAACTACTTCGTCAGCAGCGCGTACGCTCCCGTCCATCCTTCCGGCGGCGGCGTGAGCTGGAAATCCCTGATCCGCGCTTCATAGAGCCTGAACAGCTTTTCCAGCGTGTCGGCGTCTTCGCTGCGGCGGCCGCGCTCGATGGCGTCCAGTGCGCCCTGCCAGTCGCGATTGCGGTAGCAGCCCAGCATTTCGATGGTGATGTTGCGCAGGCGCTGGAAGGCACCCGAATGCATCACGTCTTCGCGGCCGGCGATGGCGTAGATCACCTCCGGCTCGGTCTTGCCCTTGACCATGATGAAGTCGAGCTCGAGGATCGCGAACTTGTCCTTGGCGGCGACCGCCGTCCGGGAGCCGACGATGATCGGGAAGCCGTATTCCTTGGTCTGCCCCTCAAGGCGCGAGGCCAGGTTCACACTGTCGCCGAGCACCGAGTAGTTCTTCTTCAGGTCGGAGCCCATGTTGCCGACCACGCCGATGCCGGTGTTGAGACCGATGCCGACATTAAGCGGAATGTAGACGTGGCCGCCGTCGGCGGCTTCCTGCTCGCGCTCCTTGTTGACCGCGTCGATCTGCTCCAGCATCTGGATCGCGGCCTCGCAGGCATTGACCTCGTGCTCGGCATCGTCGAGCGGCGCGTTCCAGAACGCCATGATAGCGTCGCCCATGTATTTGTCGATGTAGCCCTTGCGCTCGATGATGACGTCGGTCAGCGGCGTCAGGAAGCGGTTCATGAGCTCGATCAACCCTTGCGGATCGTCCTTGTAGCTCTCCGAGATCGTTGTGAAGCCGCGCACGTCGGAGAACATGATCGTCATCTCGCGCTCCTCGCCGCCGAGCACGAGCTTTTCCGGCGACTGCACGAGCTGCTCGACCAGCACCGGCGACATGTATTGCGCGAATTGCCCGCGGATCTGCACGCGCTGGCGCTGCTCGCGCACGAAACTGGCAAAGATCAGCGTTAGGTAGACCGCGGTGGTCGACAGCAGCGGATAGGTGAAATCGATGAGGTAGCGGTACTGCGCGTAGAAGAACCAGGACACGCCGACCAGAATGGCAGCGAACATCGCGCCCGCAAGCACCAAGCGCACGGGGCCGAGGTTTGGCGTAAAGACGATGACGAGCAGGCCGATGACCAGCGCGGCGATCAGTTCGACGCCGAGCGCATAGTTCGGCTGGGAGATCACCGCGCCGCTCAGTACGCTCTCCAGCACCTGGGCATGGATCTCGACCCCCGGCATGGTCGAGGACACCGGCGTGGTCTTGATGTCGTTGAGCCCGCCCGCGGAGGTGCCGATCAGCACCAGCTTGCCGGCGATCTTGCTCGGCGACACGCTGTTGTCGAGCACGTCGGCCGCGGAGACGTAGATCGAGGGATCCCGGCGGGCGTAATGCACCCAAAGCTGGCCGTTCTTGTCGGTCGGAATCTCTACGCCCTTGAGGCGGATCGCCCTGATACCGGTCTTGTCGGTGCGAACCAGCAGCGTCGGCGTGCCGGTGACGACGCGCAGGACCTCGAGGCTGAGCGAGGGCATGATGTTGCCCTGGGCGCGCATGATCATCGGCACGCGGCGGATCAGACCGTCGCGCTCGGTCCTGATCGAGAACAGTCCGCGACCGGCGGCGACCTTCTCGATGATCGGCACGTTGCGCAACAACCCCGGGAATTCAAACAGGAAGCGCTCGGCGCCCTCCTCACCGACCGTCGCGACGCCAGTGAAGGGCAGCGACTTGTCGAGCTCGGACAACACGCCTGGAAGCCCGGTCTCGCCCAGCACCACGCGCGAGCGCTTGATCGCCTCGGCGAGGATCTGGTCGTTGGTCGGCAGCTCGCGCAGTTTGGCGCGGGTGACCTCGTCGAGATTGCGCATCTGGCTCGCGACCAGATCCGGATTGAGCCGGTCGGCTTCCGAGAACACCACGTCGAAGCCGATCGCCACCGCGCCGTTGTTGGTGAGGTTCTGGATCAGATCGGCGATTCGCGTCCGCGGCCACGGCCATTGGCCGAGCTTGCCGAGGCTCTTGTCGTCGATGTCGACGATGGTGACGGGCCGCGCCGTCTTGTGGCGCGGATCGATCAACTGGAACATGTCGAAGGTGCGCAGCCGCAATTCCTGGATCGGCGGCGGGTCCCAGAGACGGGCGCCGGCAAACAGGACCAGCAGCGCGAGGCACATCAGTCGCGCAAAGCCGAACTTGCGCGCAAACCACCGCCGCAGGATTTTTAGACGTTTCATGCCGGTTGGGCTTCCTGTCCCGCCTCCTGCCGTGCGCACCGATCATGGAGCGTCTGCGCGCGATTTGCTATGCCCTGGCAGATGAGGATTATGGATTTTTTGCCGCGGTCAAGAAAGCCGCCTGCCGTGGAGGGGCCAGGCGTTCATCAGGTGATGTGGAAGATGAAATCGCCGGCCTTGAGATTTGCCGCGATCACGTTCTTCAGCAGCAGCGACTCGTTCTCCGTGAACGGCGCGCCCTCAGGCTGTGTGACCTGCTGATGCCAAGTGATCAGCGTGTCGCCGGAGCGCTGCTGGACGATGGTGAGATTGCTAATGGAGTTGACGTCCGAGAATTGACGCAGGTCGATCTTGTCCAGCCCCGTCGTGAAATCGGTGATGGTGTGCGAGAGGTCGGTGATGGGTTGCCCGTTCTGGTCGTACAGCACGCCCGGCGAGAACACGAACTGATCCTTGCCGGCGCCGCCGGTCAGCGTGTCGCCCGTATCGGTCGCGAAGATGACGTCCTTGCCGTCGGTGCCTTCCAGAGTGACGCCTTGGCCGGTGTCCCCCGCCTCGTTGAAGATGAAGTGGACGGTATCGAACAGGCCGGTGGTCTTGTCCGTCACCGTCAGCGTGATCTGATCATTGTCCGGCGGCGTTTGGCCCGGATCATAAGTGACCCCATCCGCGAGGGCCAAGTTGATGTCGTCGAGAGAGCCGCACACCGCCCCCGGGGCGACACTGCTGTCCGGATCATGTGCAGTTACGGCCGTGATCTTGAACTCATCCGTCGCAGCGCCGGGATCGGTGTCGATGACCGAGAGACCGGTGATGAAGTCGGTGTTGCTCTCGTTGGCGTGCCAGACGTAGAAGCTCGTGGTGTCGATGACCGGGCCGCTGGCGTCGTCGGCGCCGGTCACGTCCACCGTGAGCGTTGCCGTGCCGGTGGCACTATGCGCGTCCGTGGTCTGGACCGTGAAAATATCCGCATAGGACCCGTCCGACAGCGCGTTGATGGCCCCTGCATTGGGAACGTAGCTGTAGCTGCCGTCCGGGTTGACCGTCAGCGAACCGTACAGTCCCGCAACCGTCGTCGTGGCATGGTGATCCGCGTTCAGGACGGCATAGGTCAGCGTCGCCGTCTCACCGCTATCGGGGTCGGTGCCGGCCAGTTGTCCGGTAAGATCGGAGAAGGTGTCGGCAGCGGTCGTGTCCGAGAGCGGGCCGATGTGGAGATCGGCGAGTGTCGGCGCATCATTGCTGCCGGCGATGTTGATGGTGACGACACCACCCGTGCCAGCGCCCTCGGCATCCGACGCAACGATCGTGTATTGCAGCGACAGCGTCTGGCCGGCGGCGAGTAAGTCGAAGGCCTGGCTGCCCGAATTGAAATTCCAGGTGAACTGGGCGTAGCTGGCCGTGCCGTCGAGGATGTCGCCGGACGGCACGGTGAGATAGTTCAAAAGGTCCGCATGCGACAGCCCGCCGACGTCGCCGGTTTGCGGCACGCCGTCGAGAGAGACCTGCACCTGGCTGACCGACACCGTGACGTGATCGATCGCGTCGACGTCGGAGACCGCCAGCACGCCATGCGAAAGCTGGCCGGCATTGGTTTCCATCAGATCGGCGACGGCGCCGCCCGGGCCGGAGGTCCCGCTGGCCCAGTCTGCAGTGCCCTCGATTGCGAGGCTGTGGGCGGAGTTGACCGTATTGGTGGCCGTGGTCCCGCTGCCGTCGCCCAGCTGATAATACGCGGCAAGATTCGCCTCGCTGCCGCTGAGGCCGGTGAAATCGATCGACTGGATCTGCGTCTGCGTGAGCGCAGTGGTCCAGACGCTGACATCGGCGATCGAGCCGAAGAAGCCTTCCGCTCCGAAGCCCGGCGCGCCTGGGTCGCTCGCGGCGCCGATCATCATGTAGGACGCCGACGGATTGGACGGACTGCCGTCGATCGGATTGAAGCCCCATGACTGCGAATATTCGAGGTTTCCGTCGAGATAGAGCGTGAAGGTGCCGTTGTCGCGGGTCAGCGCGACGTTGTGCCACTGCGACGCAGTGAGCGCCACGCCGGTATCGGCGATCTGGACGCCGCCCGCGAGAATCTGCAGCTCCATAGTGCCATCGGCGTTGACGGTGCCAAGGAGACCGAAGCCGGTGGTCGAGGTGTTGCCGTTGTAGAACAGAATCTGGCCGTGATCGGGATTGGCGCCCCCGCTCCAGTTCACCCAGCCGTCCAGCGTCACGTCATCGGTGGCGACCGTCGGCACGTCGCCGACCGCGATGGTGTGGCCGTCGAAGTTCATGTAGTTCGACGTCACATAGGAAACGGCCGGCGCATCGTTGGTGCCGGTGATCGTGACGGTGACGTCCTGCGAGACTTGCGCGCCGTGATCGTCGGTAAAGGTGACGGTGTAGACCTGGGTGATGGTCTGCCCCTCCGCCAGCGACTGCAGCACGGGATCGCTATTGTCCAGCGTGAAGTGCCAGCCCAGCGTCGCGCCGTTGCTGGTGTCGGTGCTGGATTCGGACACCGGGTCGATCGTGAAAGTGCCGATGTTCGTGGTGCCGTCCTCGAAGCCCGGCAGAGCCGAACTGACGGACGACGATTTGAACGACCACTGCGCCGTATGGGTGTCGGTCAGGTCGACGTCCTGGATCGCCAGCGTGCCGCATGCCAACAGCGACGAACCCTCATCCTCGGTGACCGCGCCCGTCGCCGCGGCCGCATCGCTCGTGATCGTCGGCGCGTCGTTGACGCCGTTGATCGTGATGGTGACATCCTGGCTGACGGTGCCACCGTGGTGGTCATCGAACGTGACGGTGTAGACCTGGGTGATGGTCTGGCCCTGCGCGAGCGATTGCAGCATCGCGTCGTTGTTGCCGAGCGTGAAGTGCCAGCCCAGCGTAGCGCCGTTGTTGGTGTCGGTGCTGGATTCGAGCACCGACGGATCGATCGTGAACGTGCCGATGTTCGTGCTGTTGGCGTCGAACCCCGGCAGAGCCGAGCTGACGGATGACGACTTGAACACCGCCTGCGCGGTATGAGTGTCGATCAGGTCGAGGTCCTGGATCGCCAGTGTGCCGTCAATCGACAATGTCGGACCGGTGTCCTCGGTGACCTCGCCCGTTGCCGCCAAGGCATCGCTGGTGACGGTCGGCGCATCGTTGACGCCCGTGATGGTGACGGTGACGTCCTGCGTGATCGTCGCATTGTGATTGTCAGTGAAGGTGACGGTGTAGACCTGGGTGATGGTCTGACCTTCCGCCAGCGACTGCAGCATCGCATTGCTGTTGTCGAGCGTGAAGTGCCAACCCAGCGTGGCGCCGTTGTTGGTGTCGGTGTTGGATTCGAGCACCGAAGGATCGATCGTGAAGGTGCCGATATTCGTAGCGCCCTCAACAAAGCCCGGCAGATGCGCGCTCGAGGACGAGGACTTGAACACCGCCTGCGCCGTATGGGTGTCGATCAGGTCCAGATCCTGGATCGCCAGCGTGCCGTCGATCGACAGCGACAGGGCCGTGTCCTCGATGACTTTGCCCGTTGCCGCCGCGGCGCTGCTGGTCACCGTCGGCGCATCGTTGGTCCCGGTAATGGTGACCGTGACGTCCTGGGTGACCGTTCCGCCGTGATGATCGTCGACGCTAACGGTGTAGACCTGCGTGATGGTCTGGCCTTCGGCCAGCGACTGGAGCACCGGATCGTTATCGTCGAGCGTGAAGGTCCAGCCCACGGACCCTCGCGTGCTGACGCCGGGGCTCTCGCTCACCGGCAGAAGCGCGAAAGTGCCGATATGCGAGCTGCCGTCGCTGAAGCCGGGCAGATGCGCGCTCGACGTCGTCGACTTCAGGGCGAAGCTCGCGCTGTGCGTGTCCGTGAGATCAGGGTCGTTGAAGGCGATGGTACCATCGGCCGTCAGGGGCGTCGCATCCTCCGTCACCGCGCCGGTCGGGATCGTGGAGTCTTCGACGATCGTCGGCACGTCGTTGGTGCCCTCGACATTGACGTCCGCACCGTTGATGGACACGCTGATCGGCGTGCTGACCACACCGCCGTGCCCGTCATCGACCTGCACCACATAATTGAGGGTCAGCGTCTCGCCTTCGGCGAGGAAATCGAAGAGATGGTCGGGAACGCTGTAGGTCCAGGTGGCCGAGCCGTTGTTGCTGTTTCCCGCGCCCTGCACCACGGTCAGCGGCACCTCGACGGCGGCGATCGCGGCGCGTTGCTCCGGCGTCAGCGTCGCGGTGATATCGTTGCCTTCGGCATCGAGATATTTGAACGGCTGGGTCGACGAGAGCGCCGCGCTCACGATCGGCCGGTCCGTCAGATCGACGTCGGCAAACGTGACCGTGCCCGTGATGGTGTCCAGAGCCTCGTTGCCGGTCCCGACCTTCTCGATGACGGTGCCACCCGATGTCGCGACGGTGGGCTTGTCGTTCGTCCCCGTGATCGTGATGGTGATCGGGATGAACTTGGACTCCGGGTTCACCGCGAAATTGGTATCGACGCGAACCATGTAGGTCAGCGTCAGCGTTTCGCCGGCTGCGAGGAAGTCGAAGACGTGGTCGGGGACCGTGTAGGTCCAGACCGCAGAGCCATTGTTGTTGTTGCCGCCATCGGCAACGACGTTGATCTGGATCTGCGTCGCCGCGATGTCCTGCTTCTGCAGCGCGGTGAGTGAGCCAGTAACGTCCTGCTGGCCCGCGTTCTTGTAGACGTAGTTCGGCGCCTCGGCGAGGCTCACCGACACCGTCGGCAGGTCGCCGAGGTTTTGGTCGACGAAGGTGATCCGGCCGGAGACCGTGTCGTTATGCGTCGTGTCGCCCGTGGTGTCCGCGCGCTCGGTGAACTCGAACGCCGTCTTCACGTTGCCGCTGGAATCGAGGCTTTGCACCAGTGGCTGGCCGGGAACACGGGTGGCCGTGGGCGTGGAGGCGTGGGGGCCATCCTGTCCCTGCGGATTGAGATTGACGAATGTCGCGATCGCGATCGGGCCCGCCCCCGATTTGAACACCACGTCCTGGCTGATCGGCGTGATCGTGTCGGTGAAGTTCGTGGTCAGCTTGGTGTTGGTGTTGTTGTCGGTGAACTTCAGCGTGAACACGTCCGTGATCAGCTTCTGCACGTCCGGCGACATCAGCGCATTGCTGATCGAGACGTTGCCGCCGCTGATCTGGATCATCTGGCCGGCCTGGTTGACCGTCGCGATTGGCAGCAGCGTGACCTTGTCGAACAGGATGTAGGAGCCCGTGGTGCCGTTCGGCTCGACCAGCACCTGGAAGCTCGCCTGCGGCTGCGGATCGCCGCCGCCGGCGGGAACGACGAAGTTGATCTGGGTCAGCACCGCGGTGCCGCGGATGCCCATGGTGGCGACCGGCGTGTCGATCTTCATGTCGCCGTGCTTGGCGGTCTCGCCGGCGACGAAGGTGATGGTGCCCGCGACCAGGCTCAGCAGCGAGGAGTTGCTCGACCCGTTGGGGTCATAGACCATCTCGTTCAGCACCATCCGCGCATTGGAGGACAGGCCGAACACGGTGCCGTCGATGAAGGTGATGCCGAGCGTCGAATCGGCGCCGGTCGAGACCACGTCGCCCTTCTCGACATTGTCGCCGTTGTTCAGGATGACCGAAACGCCATTGCGGATCGCGGTCGCGCTGCCGGAGAGTTTTGTGACGTGACCGATGACCTGGGCCGCGGCAGCGCCAGGCGCGGCCTGCGCATATTGCACATGGCCCGTGAGCGCGCTGACGACGTCGCCGCTGAGGTGGGCGCCATCGGGCGAGGCGACCGCCGCGCGCTTGTCGCCCCTAAAATAATCGTGAACGACGAACTCATGACCCTCATGGGACAGCACGAGGTCGAGACCTGCGCGCTTGAACTCGCCATTGAAGATCAGGTTGGGATGGGGAACAACGAACGCGCCATCGGGCACGTGACCATGCGCCTTGGCGATAAAGGGCTTGGCAGCAGAGAAATCGACATGGCCATCGGCGAGCGAACGGGAATCCTGGCCGTCCAAGGACATCGCGGCGTCAAATTTGCCAGCGTAATTCAATCGGGCACCGTAAAAAGGGTTAAAATCTAAGTAAGTATCGACCGCCTAAGCTTGCATAGCATTACCAAGTCCTTAGCGAAACCATCTATTGCTTGTGTGATTTCGCGTCACCGAGCCGCCTCCGGCTCGGTCGGAGCAAGTCTTCATGGAGGAAGCGGGGCGATTCGAGAAATATTTGGAAGCATAATTTCGCTTGTTTGGGCCCATTTCCGGCAGTCCTACGTATTCCAATGTATAGATCTGGTAACGAATACTTGTGTCATCTCTTGTTCGTGGTGCCCCGCAGCACACTGGGGCAAATACGGAGCCAAATCTGTGACCCAACTAACAGAACCCGGGAAATATCGGGCCGTTAGCCATAGGACGCGGAATCAGCGAGCGCACAACCAGTACCTGCAATTGGCTCCATTTCGCGGCAGGCGGCGCTTCGCCTAGCCTCCGATTCGTAAAATTTTATGCAATCTGGGCAGGCTCGTTTCAGCCTGTTCCCCGGTTTTGGGACCCCTGCCGGGCGCGTTAAGCAGAACAAAACGGCCCATCTCGCACTATCTCCGCGAAAGCAACAAAGCCCGGCACGTCGAGATCGAGGGGGATCTCGCGATGCCCGGAAGGGGATGTCAGATGGAGACCGCTGCTCGCTCGCGCGCTTGGCGCGCAATCCTTGTCTTGTGCGCATTGATCCTGCTCGGATCGGTCGCCGAGCTTCGCGCCGGCACGTTACTGTCGCCGGGCGCCGGCGTCCTCGTGCGCAAATCCGCCGAGCCGTTCGGCCTGTTCGCCTTCGCCATCTCGTCGGGCAGCCTGCAACGGAAATGGCTCGCACTGAAGGACAGGCTCGACGACGACATGGTGCAGCTCGCGCTGTGCGATGGCGACCGGGACCATTGCGCATCGCCTGCGGCCCTGAAGCTGCTCACCATCGTCGACCAGGCCCGTGATCGCGACGGCCGCGCGCGGCTGGGCGAGGCCAACCGCGGCATCAACCTCGCCATCCGGGCCGCCAATGACGGCACCGACGACGTCTGGAGCTCGCCGCTTGCGACTTTCCAGCGCGGCGCCGGCGATTGCGAAGACTATGCCATTGCCAAGCTCGCCGCCCTGCGGCTCGCCGGCGTTGCCGCCGAAGACCTCCGCATCGTCGTGGTGCGCGACACCCACGCCGGCGAGGCGCATGCGGTGGCCGCCGCACGGCTCGACGGCCACTGGCTGATGCTCGACAACCGCCGCATGGCAATGGTCGCGGACGACGCGGCACCGATCTACCAGCCGCTGTTCGTGCTCTATCAGTCGGCCGTGATGAAATATGTCGACGAACCCGTGCGGTTCTCGATGGCCGCCACCGAGACGCATTGAACCCGGATCCTGTAGGCGCACGACGAGGCAATCCAATACGGTGTCGTCCCGGCAAAGGCCGGGACCCATACCGCGTAATCTTTCGGTAAACGCAGGTACATGTACCAAAGGAAACCGAATAACCACCAATCTTCGCCAAACGTCTCCCCAGGGTTATGGGTCCCGGCCTTCGCCGGGACGACGCTGCAGAACCTTGTAGCTCGCTTCTGGAATAAGCCGTCCAGCCACAAAGCCATTCCGTCACATCGTCCGGGACGCTAGCATGGCCGCGGCTATGTGGGGGCGACTGGGATGCGGCTCATCGTGCTGATTGTGCTTGCGCTGCTGGCGTTGCCGGCCGCACCAGCCTCCGCGCAATCCGACCGTTCCATCGCCGACAGGCTGCCGCTGTTCGCCAAGAACAACTGCCAACAGATTCGCGATCCCGGCAACCAATTGTTCTGCGGCGATGCCGAGCTTGCCGCCGCCGCGGAGAAGCTGAGCTCGGCGATCGAGGCACGGCTCGCCCGCCTGCCCGATCGCCTGCCCGCGATCGAGGAGAATGCGATCTGGAACCGGCAGCGCAACCTCAGCTGCGGCATCGTCGGCCAGACCGCGATCCGCGCCGACGATTTCGACCGGGTGAAGGCGTGCCTGCTCAAGGTCACCGAGGAGCGCGCCGCAATCGTGCGCGATCCGGATTTCGACTGTCTCGCGGCCAACACCGCGGCGGGCGCGCTGATCTGCGCGGACCCGGCGCTGGCGCTTGCCGAAACCGAGTTGAACAGCGAGGTGCTCGGCCTGATCGGCAGGCTGGACCCGACCGCAGCGCGCTTTGCCTTCGCCGAATATGGAAGGTGGACGCGAGAGCGCGACCGCAAATGCAATCTGGTCGGCAAGGAGAACGTGCCGCTCCTGGAGCTGGAATCCGCGGAGGACTGTCTCGTCGACCATTTGAAGCGCAAGACCGATGAGATTCGCGCCGCGAGAGGCGACCCCAAGAAGGTGTTCGGCCGGCAGGTCGCGGCCCACTCGCCCGACACCGACGCGGTCGACTTCTGCGCCGCGCGGATTCACGCGGCCAATTCGTGTGGAAATTTCCTCCGCATCAACCGCGTTTACGCGCTCGACAGCCAGGTGACCGAGCAGGAGGCGCAGGTCACCGGCGAGATCGAGATGGCCGTGCTGGCGCCCTTCACCATGTGCAGCAAGGTCGCCTCCACCTGCACCGGCACCTGCTGGGACGCCAGAACCGGTCGTCCGCAGCCGAAAGCCAGCAACAAGGAGCGCGCCGGCGAGGCTTTCAATGTCACGCGCCGGCTGAGGATCCAGCGGACTTTTGCTTTCGTGAAAGCCGCCGATGGCTGGCGGTGCCGGGAAGACGAACTGGCCCCGGTGAACTCGGGCAGCGCGGCTGGAGGATCGTGAACTCTTACCCTCCCCTCGAGGGCAGGGCTATCGCATATGGATTTCACGAAGATTGTCCGCGGGCTTGCTCCGCCTCTCCCGCTTGCGGGAGAGGCCGACGCGCTCGCAGAGCGCGGCGGGTGAGGGCTCTCGCCACGCAGAGACGCCCTCCACAATTCAACAATCCCAACGCGGAGACACCCCCCACCCCAGCCCTCCCCCGCAAGCGGGAGAGGGAGCCCAGCGCCGATGCCGCAGCATCGTGCACGCCATATGCGATCACCCTCCCCTCCAGGGGAGGGTGAAAGCGACACCTCAATCAAAACATCAGATTGTCCTTCACCAGCACCCAGCGGCCGCCCTTGACCTGCTGCACCTGGGTGATGGTGTTGGCGAGGTGGTCGGTCTTGGAGAACTTGGTCGGGGGCGAGTTGAAGATGTCGAGGAATTTGTCGCCCGACTCCAGCGCGTCCAGCATCTTCTGACCCGTGAGATCCTTGCCCGCCTTGTTGGCGTAGAACGCAAACGTCATCACCGCATTGTAGCCGATGATGGCCTGTGTATTGGCGTCGGTGCCAAACATCTTCTTGTAGTTGACGAGCCAGTCCTTGACCTTGCCCTTGGCGGTGTCTTCGTAAGGAATCTCGAAGCCGCTGGCGGCATAGAGACCTTCGACGGCTTCCTTGCCGAGCATCGGCACCTCCATCACATTGGTCGGTGTCGCACCGAGGAAGGTGACGTCCCAGCCGAGCTTCTTGGCTTCGGTCATCGCTCCTATGGTCTCGCGGAGCACAGTGCCGAGCAGGACGAGGTCGCAGCCATCGGACTTCATCTTGGCGATTTGCGCGCTGAAATCGGAGGCGCCGCGCTTGTAGCTCGTGATCGACGCCGGCTGCACCTTCATCGCGGTGAGCTGCTGGTTGAAGCCGTCGAGCACGTTCTTGCCGTACTCGTCATCCTGATGCATGATGCAGGGCTTCTTGAAGCCCTTCCACTCCATCATGTATTTCAGCGCGGCCCGCGTGCTCTCGACGTAAGGCAAGAGGTTGTTGAACTTCAGCCGCTCCTGCGGCTTGGCCGGATCGAACTTGAAGGTGAACTCGGCCGCCGTCAGCGGGAAGAGCTGCATGACGCCGGCGTCGAACAGGATGTCCTGCGCGGCGAGCACTGTCGGCGATCCCATCGGTCCCACCATCGCGAAGATCTTGTCACGCTCGATCAGCTTTTGCGAAGCCAGCACAGCCTTTTTCGGATCATAGCCGCTGTCCTCGACGACCAGTCGAATCTTGCGGCCGTTGATTCCGCCGGACGCATTGATCTCCTCGGTCGCCATCTTCATACCGTTTGCGACCGGGACGCCCCAACCCTTGATCGGACCCGACAGATCCTGGTGAGTGCCGATGACGATCTCGGATGCCGAGATGCCCTCATTGGTGACCTTGGTCTGCGCCGCGGCCGGCAGATGCGTGAGCACCACTGCGCTCACCGCAAGGCCGAACGCCCTGAACGACTTCGACATTGATATCTCCTCTCCCTGGCCCGTGTTGCGCGAAGGGCGTGGCCATCGCTCCCTCGCTGATTTCAGCGTCGCCTGGCGCACGGCGTTCCCGCCATGCGCCTCACGCCACCGCACGCTGGCGATACATCGCCTCGATCTCCGCAGCGTAGCGCTTGTTCACGAAGCCGCGCTTCAGCTTCATGGTCGGCGTCAGTTCCTCGTCCTCCGGGGTGAGCTGGCGCTCGATGAGGTAGAACTTCTTGATGGTCTCGACGCGAGCGAAATTGCCGTTGACCTGCTCGATCTCACGCCAGATCAGGTCCTGAATCTCCGTCGCCCGGCACAGGCTGGCATAATTGGTGAACGGAATGTCGTGGTCCTGCGCGAACTTCTCGACGTTCTCCTGGTCGATCATCACGAGGCAGGTCAGATACGGCCGCTTGTCACCGATCACCACGGCGTCCGAGATGTAGGGCGAGAATTTGAGCTGGTTCTCGATCTCGGACGGCGTGATGTTCTTGCCGCCCGAGGTGATGATGATGTCCTTCATCCGGTCGGTGATGCGGACGAAGCCTTCATTGTCGATGGTGCCGACGTCGCCGGTGTGCAGCCAGCCGCGTTGATCGATGGTCTCGGCGGTCTTCTCCGGCTGGTTCAGGTAGCCCATGAACAGGAAGTCGCCCTTGATCAGGATCTCGCCGTCGGGCGACAGCGCGACCTCGCCCCAGGGCACGGCCGTGCCGACCGAGCCGAGCTTGATCCGTTCCGCCGGCATCATGGTGGCCACCCCGCAATTCTCGGTCTGGCCATAGACCTCGTGCATGTCGATGCCGAGCGCGAGATACCAGCGGATCAGCTCCGGGGCGATCGGCGCCGCGCCGGTGAAGGCGATGCGGCAGCGGTCGAGCCCGATCATGCGGCGAATGTTGCGGAATGCGATGCGATAGGCGAGGCGGTTGGCGAGGCGCAGCGATAGCGGCGGCGTCTTACCCTCGAGCCGGCAATCGACCATGCGGTGGCCGACACCGATGGCGCGGCGATAGACCCATTGCTGGAGCGGCGTCGCATCCTTCAGGGCGATGGTGATGGCGGAATAGAATTTTTCCCAGATGCGCGGCACTGCGAGGAAGACCGTCGGCTGCACCTCGCGCAAATTGTCCGGCACTGTCTCCGGGCTCTCGGCAAAGTTCATCACCGAGCCGAGCGCGACCGAGATGTAGTAGCCGCCGATGCGCTCGGCGACGTGGCAGAGCGGCAGAAAGATCAGCCGGTCCTCGTCTTCCTGCGCCGGGATGAAATCGTTGGCGTGGCGCATCTGATGCGTCACGCTGCGGTTGGCATGCATCGCCCCCTTGGGCGGCCCCGTCGTGCCCGACGTGTAGACGAGGATCGCGAGATCGCCGGCGCTGCGGCTGTCGATCATCTCCTGCCACAGCGCCTCGCGGCCGACCATGTGGTTGCAGCCGAGCGCACGGAACTCGTCGAGCGACATCACCATGTCGTCGGAAAAGCCGCGGAGGCCCTCCATGTCGAACACGATGATCTTCTGCAAAGTAGGACAGCGGGCCCGGCAGGCGAGGACCTTGTCGAGCTGCTCCTCGTCCTCGACGAAGATCACCTTTGTTCTGGAGTCGTTGACGAGATATTCGACCTGGGAGGATGCGTCGGTGGGATAGATGCCCGAGGAGACGCCGCCGGCGCACAGGATGCCCATGTCGGCATGGACCCATTCGGGCACGGCATTGGCGATGATGGAGCCGACGTCGCCGGGCATGAAGCCGATCGCGCGAAGCGCGTAGGCGACTTCCTTTGAGATCTCCAGCCATTGGCGCCAACTCGTCGGCTGCCAGATGCCGAATTTCTTCTCCCGGATCGCCGGCCTGTCGCCCCGCGTCTCGACGGCGCGCAGAAAGCTCTTCGCGATCGTATCAGCGACCGTCAGCACCGCCGGTCGGGCCATGCGCCTCTCCTCCTTGTCGCTTTCCCTTCCGCTGCCTGCCTTGCCGGCGGTCTATGTCTTACGGAGGGGCTGTTCCATCTAACGCCACGTTTTCTTCTTTTTCCAGCGCCGTTCGCCTCTAGCGCCCGCTTCTTTGGCGCCAAGGTAAAATTCCTGGATGTCCTGGGAATGCATCAAGCGGTCGCAGGTGTCGTTCATCACGATCCGGCCGATCTCAAGGACATAGCCGTAATGCGCGGTCTCCAGCGCCACCTTGGCGTTTTGCTCGACCAGCAGGATCGACATGCCCTGCTCCTCGTTGACGCGGCGGATGATGGTGAAGATCTCCTTCACCAGCAGCGGCGACAGGCCGAGCGACGGCTCGTCGAGCAGCAACAACGTCGGCCGGTTCATCAGGGCGCGGCCGATCGCCAGCATCTGCTGCTCGCCGCCGGAGAGCTGTCCGGCCGGCTGGTTGATGCGCTCCTTAAGGCGTGGAAAATAGCCGTAGACGCGCTCCAGATCTTCCGCGACGCCGTCGCGATCCCGGCGCGGATAGGCGCCCATCATCAGGTTCTCGCGCACCGAGAGGAACGGGAAGACTTCGCGCCCCTCCGGCACGTGGCTGAGGCCGAGCCGCACGATCCTGTCGGCTTCCATGCGCTGGATCGGCTTGCCCATGAACTCGATCGCGCCCTTCTGCGGATCGAGGATGCCCGAGATGGTCTTCAGCACCGTGGTCTTGCCGGCGCCATTGGCGCCAAGCAGCGTGACGATGCGGCCGCGCGGCACCTCCAGCGAGATGCCGCGGATCGCCATGATCGGCCCGTAATAGCTCTCGATGTTCGAGAGCTTCAGGATGGTCTCGGGTGTCGCGGTCGCATCCATCGCCTCAGGCTCCCAGATACGCGGCGACGACGTCGGGGTGCTGCTGCACCTCGGCCGGCGAGCCCATCGCGAGCACCCGGCCGTAGTTCAGCGCGATGACGCGATCGGAGACGCGATTGACCAGCGACATGTCGTGCTCGACCATCAGCACGGTGACGCCGAGCTCGTTCTTCAAATCGCGGATCCAGAACGACATGTCGTCGGTCTCCTCGACATTGAGGCCGGAGGACGGCTCGTCGAGCAAGATCAGCTTCGGCTCCGAGCACAGCGCACGCGCCAGCTCGATCACCTTGCGCACGCCGTAGGGAAGGCCCGAGATCAGCTTGTCGCGATAGGGTTCGAGATCGAGGAATTCGATGACCTGCTCGACCCGGCGGCGGTGCACCTTCTCGTTGGCCCGCACGCTCGGCAGGAACAGCAGCTCCTGCCAGAGCTGCGTGGTCGAGTGGCGGTGGCGACCGACCAGCAGATTGGAGAGTACGGTCGCGTTCTCAAACAGCTCGATGTTCTGGAAGGTGCGGGCGATGCCGAGCTTGGCGATGTCGTAGGGCGGCTGCTCCGTGATGTCCTGGTCCTCGAAGAAGATGCGGCCCGAGGTCGGCCGGTAGATCCGCGAGATCAGGTTGAAGATCGAGCTCTTGCCGGCGCCGTTGGGACCGATGATCGAGAGGATCTCGCCCTTCTCGACCGCGAACGAGACCGCATCGACGGCCTTGAGGCCCCCAAAATGCAGCGACAGGTTCTCGGCGCGGAAATAGCTCATCGGTTGCGCTCCGACTTCACGTAGATCTTCTGCCGCTTGAAGGTGGCGCGCTTGTAGAGCGGGAACAGCTGGAAGAAGAGCTTGATCTTCAGCCAGCGGCCGTAGAGGCCGAGCGGCTCGAACAGCACGAACAGCACGATGATGATGCCGTAGATCGCGCCTTTCAGGCCGTTGAGCGAGGCGAAGGCCGCGACTTTTGACTGGACGTTGCCCGCAGTCGCCGGGCTCGCACCAAATGTCGCGGTGATGCCGGCGATGATGCCGGGCATGTCATCCTTCAGATAGGTTAGGAACGGATCGATCATGACGATGAAGATCGCGCCCAGCACCGCGCCGTGCAGGCTGAAGGCGCCGCCGATCAGGATCACGATGATGAATTCGATCGAGAGCTGAAGCGTGAACATCTCCGGCGAGATGAAGGAGAGCTTGTGCGCGAACAGCACGCCGGCAAGGCCGGTGATCGCCGCCGAGATCGCAAAGGACTTGACCTTGTAGAGCGCGACATTGACGCCCATGCTGCGCGCCGCCGTCTCGGAGTCGCGGATCGCGACGAAGGCGCGCCCCGTCGGCGAACGCAACAGGTTGAGAGTGCCGATGATGGTCAGCACCAGTACGGCAAGACACAGGTAATAGAAGGCCGGGCTGTCACGCGGGACCGTGACGCCGAGCAGCGACAGCGTCTTGACCCGCATGCCCTCGTTGCCGTTGGTGACGCTCTCCCAGCGCGCCAGGACCTCCTCCACGATCAAGGCAAAGGAGATCGTGGCGATGACGAGGTAGATGCCTGTCAGGCGCAGGGCGGGAAAGCCGACCAACGCACCGATGACGCCGGTCAAGGCTCCCGCGGCGAGGAAGTAGACCGGAAACGGCACGTTGTATTTCTGCAAATAGGCCGCAGTATAGGCCCCAATCGCGAGGAACGCGGCGTGGCCGAGCGAAGCCTGCCCCGTGAAGCCGGTGAGGATCAGCAGCGCCACGCCGACGGTCGCATAGATGCAGACGAAGACGAGCTGGCTCATCAGATAGCTGGAGAGCACGTAGGGCGCGATCAGCAGCAGCGCGATCAGGATGCCATAGGTGACGACGTAGCCCGAATGCGGAAACAGCTTGATGTCGTCTTCATAGTCGGTCTTGAACAGAAAGCGCATGGCGTTCAGACCTTCTTGCGGACGTGGAGGCCGAACAGGCCTTCAGGCTTCAAGAGCAGCACGGTGAGCAGCACGATGTAGGGCGCGGCGTCCTTCCAGCCTTCGGGCAAATAAAAGCCGGCCATGCTCTCGATGACGCCGATCAGCACGCCACCAACGACTGCGCCCGGGATCGAGCCGAAGCCACCGAGCACGGCGGCCGGAAATGCCTTCAGGCCGAGCACGAGGCCGACATTGGAGTGGATGAAGGTGATCGGCGCCAGCAGCACGCCGGCGCAGGTCGCGACCGCCGCGCTGATGGCCCAGACGATCGACACCACGCGCTTGACCGGAATGCCCATGTAGTAGGCCGCCAGCATGTTCTCGGAGCTGGCGCGCATCGCGGTGCCGAGCGTGGTCTTGTTGAAGAACAGCCAGAGCAGCGTGCACAGGATCATCGTCGCCGCGATCACAGAGAGCTTGTCGTAGGCGAGCACCAGCGAGCCCATGCGCAGCACGCCCTGGCTGAACGGCGTCTCGATCTTCAGATCGTCGGTGCCCCAGATCATGCCGGCGATCGAACGCAGGAAATAGCCGAGGCCGATCGTCGCCATGATGATGGAGAATTGCGGATAGCCGAGGATCGGCCGGACCACCACGCGCTCGGCCAGCATACCGAACAGCGCCATGGCGGCCACCGCACCGGCAAAGCCGATCCAGTAGTTCAGGCCCATCATGCCGATGAAGGTGAAAGCGAAGAAGCCGCCGAGCATCATCAGATCGCCCTGGGCGAAATTGACGACCTCGGTGGCCTTGTAGACGAGCACGAAGCCGAGCGCGATCAGGCCGTAGACGCAGCCGAGCGCAACACCGCTGACCAGCTGCTGAACGAAATCCAGCATCGCCGCGCATCCTCCCGATGCAACCGGCAGCTCTTTCCCTGACCGCCTTGTCGCATCTTGTGTCCAGTCGCTACGCAGTCGTTTCGCTGCGTCAGCGCCATTTGTCCGAGACCAATTCAGCCTGAACCGCCAAGCGCTGTCAACAAACGGTGACTTGCCTTTAGGATGACGGAATTTGTCGGCCGTAGATTCACGGTGCCGAAACATCTTCAAGTCATGGTCGCGGGCGATGCAAAACCGGATGGTGGACGTCATGAAGCCGGGCAGCTCGGCGCTGGAAGTCGTGGGGTTAACGAAGCGTTTTGACCGTTTGGCGGTCGATGGCCTCGATCTCACCATTCATGCCGGCGAGTTCTATGCCCTGGTCGGCCCCAACGGCGCCGGCAAGACCACCACCCTGCGCATGGTCGCGGGCCTGTTGCGGCCCGACGCCGGCAGCGTCTCGATCTTCGGCATCGATGCGCTCCAAAACCCCGTTGCCGCCAAGCAGGTGATGGCATGGGTGTCCGACGAGCCGATGATCTACGACAAGCTGACACCGCTCGAATATCTCGAGTTCGTTGCCGGTCTCTGGGGCATCGCGCCGACAAGCTCGGAACCGGTTGCGCAGGAGCTTCTCGGCTCGCTCGGTCTCGCGCCGCACCGGCACGAACGCTGCGAGGGTTTTTCCAAGGGCATGCGCCAGAAGGTGGCACTGGCCGGCGCGCTGGTGCACCATCCCCACCTCATCATCCTCGACGAGCCGCTGACGGGGTTAGATGCCGTTTCCGCCCGCCATGTGAAGGGCCTCCTCAGCGAGCGCGTCCGCGCCGGCTGCACCGTGATCATGACCACGCATATTCTGGAGGTGGCCGAGCGCATGGCCGACCGCATCGGCGTGATCGCATCGGGCCAACTGGTCGCCGAAGGCACGCTCGACGAGCTGCGCCGGCAGAACGGCCATGCCGACACCAGCCTCGAAGACCTCTTCATCGCGCTGGTGACGCTTCCGGACGCCGCATGAGTTCGGCGACCGCGCTGTCCTGGTTCGCCCGTCACGAGCTCCGGCTCGCCTGGCGCGAATGGTTCGCCATGATGACGGGCGGACGGCGCAAGCGGGCACGCGCCGCCATGATCGGCCTGCTGTTCTTCGCCGTACTCCTGCACCTGCCGGCCTGGGCCGTGATCGGCCGCTTCGCCGACCTGCAACTGCCGCTCGACAAATCCTCGCTGATCGTGATCTCGGCAACGATCTTTCTGGCCTGGACCTTGATGCTGTCGCAGGCGATCGAATCGGTGACGCGGGTGTTTTACGCCCGCGCCGATCTCGACCTCATCATGTCCTCGCCGGCGAGGCTGGCCAATCTGTTCTCGGTGCGCATTGCCGCGATCGCGCTCACCGTCACGATGATGGCGCTGCTGTTCTCGACGCCCTTCATCGACGTGCTGGTGATCGGCGGCGGCGCGCGATGGCTGAGCGCGTTCGGCGTCGTGATCGCGATGGGCCTTTCGGCAGCTGCGATCGCGATTGCCGTCACCATTCTCCTGTTTCGGCTGATCGGCCCGGCGCGGACGCGCCTGATCGCCCAGATCCTCGCCGCGATCATCGGCGCGGGCTTCGTGATCGCGCTCCAGGTCGCCGCGATCATGTCCTACGGCACGCTATCGCGCTTCACCATCCTGACCTCGGGTCGCGTGGCCGCCCACGCGCCCGATGTCGACAGCATCTGGTGGTGGCCGGCGCGGGCGACCATGGGCGACAGCGAAGCGCTGCTGTTGCTCCTCGCGCTCGGGCTGGTGCTGCTCGGAAGCGTCATGGCGATCTTCTCACGCCGCTTTGCCGACACCGCCATCGACGCGGCGGCGTATGGCACAGCCGGCCGCGTGCGCGCCAAGGAGCGCCCCTTCCGCGGCGGATCGCGGCAGCAGGCGCTGCGGCGCAAGGAATTTTCGCTGCTCTGGCGCGATCCTTGGCTGATCTCGCAGACCCTGATGCAGCTTCTGTACCTGGTGCCACCGGCGCTGCTGCTCTGGCGCAATTTTGCCGACAGTTCGGCGGCGCTGACGCTGATCACGCCTGTCATGGTGATGGCTGCCGGACAGCTCGCCGGCGGGCTTGCCTGGCTGACCATCTCGGGCGAGGACGCGCCCGACCTGGTCGCGACCTCGCCGCTGACGCCATCCAGCGTCATCCGCGCCAAGATCGAGGTGGTGCTGATCGCGACCGCCGTGATCTTCTGCCCCCTGGTTGCGGCACTGGCCTTCGCCTCGCCATTCCAGGCGGCAATCAGCGCCGGCGCGATCATCATCAGCGCAGCTTCCTCCACCGCGATCCAACTCTGGTTCCGGGTGCAGGCGCGGCGCAGCCAGTTCCGCCGCCGCCAGACTTCCTCGCGGCTTGCGACCTTTGCCGAAGCCTTCTCCTCGATCGGCTGGGCCGCCAGCGCCGCACTGCTGCTTGCTCTCCCCATCGCCGGCCTCGTCAGCGGCCTGATCACAGCCAGCCTCGTCGCCATCACCTGGAAGTTCAGCCCTAGGCGCGAATAATAAAAGGTGTGAGCGAGGGCCACCTTGAAAGTAAGGCTGATTTGCCTTACATTTCTTTGAATGTCAGAAACCTTACAGGCGGCCTATGGGTGAGCTTACCGTCACAGCCAAAGGACAAGTCACGCTGCGGAAGGATTTGCTGGAGCACCTGGGTGTGCATCCGGGTGACAAGATCTCGATCGAAAAGCTTCCGGGCGGGCGCGTTGAAGTGAAAGCAGCTCGACCCACCGGCAAGATCTCAGATGCTTTCGGCATTCTAAAGACAAAAAGTAATGCGCGGTCGTTGTCGATCGAGGAGATGAACGAGATTATCGCTGACGGCTGGGCTGGCAAGCGATGAAAATAACACCCGACACCAACGTATTGGTACGGGTTCTCGTCGAGGATGATGCCGAGCAGAGCAAGGCGGCTCAGGCCATTCTCAGGAAGGCAGACGTGATAGCTATCTCGATCACCGCACTGTGCGAGCTGACCTGGGTTCTCTCACGTGGTTACAAGATTTCTGCTGCCGACATCGCGATTTCAATTCGACGCTTGATCAATGCCGCCAATGTAGCGGCGAACCGTCCAGTAGCGGAAGCAGGATTGGCGCTGCTCGATGCCGGCGGCGATTTCGCCGACGGCGTCATCGCCCACGAAGGCAACTGGCTCGGAGCCGACACCTTCGTGTCTTTCGACAAGAAGGCCGTGAAACTGATCGAGGCAAGCGGCGGATTGGCGCGGACGCCTTAGCGCTGCATGACGTCGGGATAATTCGACGATACACTGATTGGACTGCCGGCTGAACCACGGACAGTCTTGTGATGACCCGACTATTGCTGACGACTCTTGCGTTCCTCGGCTGGCTGATGGCTCCTGCCCTCGCCCAGCAGCTACCTCAACGCAGCGAATGCTTGGCGATGGCGAACGCAGCGCCCCGCGCGCTGCCGGTCGCGCTCCGGCACGCCGCAGGCTCAGCGGAGGTCGAGATCACCTATGCCGGCCACTCCACCTATTTCATCGATACGCCCGGGGGCCTGCGCATCGCCACCGATTATAGCGGCGCCTATCAGGTGGGACGGCGCCCCGATGTCGTCACCATGAACCGGGCCCACAGCACCCACTACACCCTGTTCCCGGACAAGCGCATTCCCCATGTGCTGCATGGCTGGGGCGAGGACGGCAAGCCCGCGGTGATCTCCGAGCGCATCGGCGACACCTTCATCCGCAATGTCACCACCGACATCCGCCGCTATTTCGGCGACGATTCCGGCGCCGACATGATCCGCGACGGCAACTCGATCTTCATCTTCGAGGTCGCCGGCCTCTGCATCGGTCATCTCGGCCATCTCCACCACAAGCTCGACGACAGCCATTTCGCCCAGATCGGGCGGCTCGACATCGTAATGGTGCCGATCGACGGCACCTACACCATGTCGCTGGACGGCATCTCCGAGATCACCAAACGGCTGCGCTCCTCGGTGGTGCTGCCGATGCACCGCTTCGCTACACCGCTCGACGATTTCATACGCCGGATCGGCCAGCAGTTCGAGATCGACCAGCGCATCGAGCGGTCGTTCCGGATCTCGCGGGATGCACTGCCGTCGAAGCCGACGGTGATCATCGTCGACGGGGTCTGACGCGCAATTTTCTCCAAGTCCGCTAAGGCGCGTTCGTGCTGATCTCCTGGCAACAGGAGATCGACATGACAGATTTTGCGAGACTGTTGCACGCGGACGGACCGAACCCGGAGCACGCGGCGGCGCTGCAGCTTTACGGCCGTTTCGTCGGCGACTGGGACGCCGAAATCATCGCCCACGGGCCCGATGGAACCAAACACGCCGCACCCGGCGAAATCCATTTCGGTTGGGTCCTGGAAGGGCGGGCCGTGCAGGACGTCTGGATGATTCCTCGTCTCGCGGGCAGCCCGGCCTTTCCGATCGCCGGCAATTGGTACGGCACGACGCTACGTGTCTATGACCCAACCATCGCCGCATGGCGGATTTCCTGGTTCGATCCCGGCCGCAGCGTGTTCCGGCAGCAGATCGGCCGTCCGCGCGGCGCGGACATCGTGCAGGAAGGCACGACCGAAGCCGGCGAGCTGACGCGCTGGAGCTTTACGGAGATCACCGGCGATTCCTTCCACTGGCTCGGCGAGGTCAAGCCTGCGACGGCAACCGATTGGCGGCTCGTCGTCGACGTGAAGGCGAAGCGGCGCAAGACTTAAGATCGAATCGCTCTTGAATCAGTCAGCTCCGGGCGCGCGACAACCTCTCCCGCTTGCGGGGGAGGTCGCGCCGAAGGCGCGGGTGGGGGCTCTCTCCACACTGGGAATCTCTCTGTGGCGGCACCCCCACCCCAGCCCTCCCCCGCAAGCGGGAGAGGGAGCGCACCTTCCGTGTGGCGGCAATCGAGCTTCATCTAGTCGATATCGGTCACACCGCCGCTGTGCTCGCGATGACGGGTGCGGTTGCGCAACGTGCGCTGCTGCATGATGATGCTAGGCTCCCCAGCACAAGAATACAGAGGGAGCGAACGCCTATGGCCGCAAGCGGGTTGCCCGCCAATACGAGCGGGCTGTTTGTCGAGCCGCGCGAGGACTGGCTCGCGCAGCACCAGGAGGAGATCATCGATGCGGCCCGGCCGATCGTCGATCCTCACCACCACCTCTGGAATCGCGGGCATCGCTATCTGATCGAGGAGATGGCAGCCGACATCGCCTCCGGCCACAACATCATTGCAACCGTCTATGTCGATTGCCGCTCGATGTATCGCGCGCATGGGCCAGAGGCGTTCCGGCCCATCGGCGAGGTCGAGTTCGCCAATGGCGTCGCCGCGATGAGCGCGAGCGGTGCTTACGGCAAGGCGGCAATCTGTGCGGGCATCGTCAGCCACGCCAATCTGCTGCTGGGTGACGCGGCCAAGCCGGTGCTGGAAGCGGAAATCGCGGCGGGCAACGGCCGCTTCCGCGGCATCAGGCATTCCTCGGCCTGGGACGAAGACCCCGTCGTCGCCGGCATGTATGCGAACCGGCCGAAGGGCCTGTTGCGGGATCCGACCTTCCGCAAGGGATTCGCCTGCCTCGCGCCGCTGAACCTCAGCTTCGATGCCTGGCTGTTTCATCCGCAGATCGGCGAGCTCACTGAACTTGCCCGCGCCTTCCCCGATACCAGGATCGTGCTCGACCATTGCGGCGGCCCGGCCGGCGTCGGACGCTTTGCAGGACGGCGCGAGGAGGTGTTTGCACAGTGGCGCGCCTCGATCCGCGAGATTGCGAAATGCGAGAACGTAGTGGTTAAGCTCGGCGGGCTCGCAATGTGCCTGCTCGGCTACGACTTCCATTTGCGCGCGAGGCCGCCGTCATCCGAGGAGCTTGCCACTGCCTGGCGGCCTTATGTCGAAACCTGCATCGAAGCGTTCGGACCCAAACGCGCGATGTTCGAGAGCAATTTCCCGCCGGACAAAGGCCAGTGCAGCTATCAGGTGATCTTCAACGCCTTCAAGCGCATCGCGGCGCCCCTGAGCGAGGCCGAGAAGACGGCACTGTTCTCACAGACCGCGATTGATTTCTATCGGCTCGAACTGCCATCGTGACAAGAAAAGGGGCCCGGATGTTGATCCCGACCCCTCTTCCCTCGTGGCCGCTGGGAAGCGTCCTTGAAACTTTGTGAGCTCTAGCCTGCACCCATCAACGAGGCTGGACGGCGTTCGCCGGTGGAGGTGAACATCTTCTTCAGCTTGTTGACGACGCGGATCAGGAACCCGATCATCACGGGATTGGTCTTGCGGCAGAACGCGATCTTCTTGACGTGGCCTTCGACATGCCATTTGGCATGCGCGCCGTCGCGGAAGAAAATGACGTCGCCGGGGCCGTAGCGCTTCGGCGGCATGCCGTCGCTTTCGAGCACGATCGATCCTTCCATGATCATGATCGTCTCGTCGATATCGTAGTACCAGTTGAAGCGCCCCTCGGTGCAGGCCCAGATGATGGTCTGGGCCGTGCCGTCGGCGCTGGTGGACAGGACGCGCGAGCGCGACACCGGGTTACCCTCGATGATCCAGGACGGCTCGATCGGCCGCAGCTCGAGATCCACATTGCAACTGCCGATTTCAATCATTGCGCGCGACATCTGTTTCCTCAGGGAATAAAATAGGTTTGGCCGGGTCGGAGCCCGGATTGTTTCCAATGATGATCGCAACGCTAGTGACCGCCTTTTAATTCTTCCTTACGCAGGCACCGACAATCAGCCCTAAGTTGCAGGTGCGAAGCAGCTAACGTTGAGATTCCGCTGCGAATTCGCGCACATGAACCCCTCTTTTCCGGGGTGCGACAAAATGCGCGAAAGTGACCATGGAAGGAGCCAATGCCGATGCCCGTCACGCCCGAGGCTCTGACAGCCAACCGCGAGGTCGTCGCCTGGCTCGGCGTCCTCGATGTTTCCTTCGGGCCGGACGAGGAGCCCTGGTTCGCTATCGACGACATCGAAAGCCCGCGGCAGATCGGCAGCGACGGTTCCGGCGGCACGTTCGTGCTGCTGCCGTCGCAGAATGTGCTCTACGTGTCGTCAGAGGGGCGCGCTGGCATTATCGCGGAGAATTTCGAGGCGTTCATGCAGCTCGTCGTCGCTCGCCCCTATTGGCTCGACATCCTCAAATTTTCCGCCGGCGGTGATCTCGTGGAGATGCGGCGCGCGGCGGATGCGCTGGAGGCGACACTCGACAACGAGGACGACCTCAACGAGGCCCGCGAGCAAATCCGCGACGCGCTCGACCTGCCCGAGCCGGACGATTCCGTCGGCGCGCTCTACGAGGCAGTCGCTGCTTCCGACGCCATCGTGCGGGCCACCGACGGCAGCCCGTTCACGACGCTGTTCAACCGCTTCAGCATCGACAACAACCCGATGCTGCGAAACGCGGCGGCGTGAGACAGCACGCCACACCATGAGCCTGAGGAAGACTGTCGCCGGGATGCTTACCTCTCCCCGACGGGGAGAGGTGAACCGCGTCCTGGGCTGCTATTAGATCAAATCTAGCTTGCTACTTCGCCCACTCGCCCTTGCGGAACACCGGCACCTTGCTGCCGTCGGCGAGAATGCCGTCGATGTCGGTCTCGGCCGAGCCGATCATCCAGTCGATATGGATCAGGCTCTGGTTGCCGCCTTGCGCGGCGATCTGCTGCGGCGTGAGCTGCGCGCCGTTGATGAAGCATTTCGAGTAGCATTGGCCGAGCGCGATGTGGGAGGCCGCATTCTCGTCGAATAGGGTGTTGTAGAACAACAGCCCGCTCTGCGAGATCGGCGAGGAATGCGGCACCAGCGCCACCTCGCCGAGGCGGCGCGCGCCCTCGTCGGTGTCGAGCACCTTGTTCAGCACCTCTGCGCCGCGCGAGGCCTTGGCATCGACGATCTTGCCGTCCTCGAAGCGCACCGCGATGTTGTCGATCAGGGTGCCCTGGTAGGACAGCGGCTTCGAGCTCACGACGTGGCCGTAGACGCGGCGGCAATGCGGCGTGGTGAAAACCTCTTCGGTCGGGATGTTGGCGTTGCAGCTGATGCCGTTCTTTGAGAGCGAGGCGCCGCCCTCCCATTCGTGGCCGTCGGCGAGGCCGATGGTGAGGTCGGTGCCGGGACCCGAATATTGCAACGCGCGAAAACGCTGACCGTTGAGCCAGTTGGTGCGCTCGCGCAGCACCGCATTGTGGCTCGCCCAATTGCTTATCGCGTCCTCGCGGTCGACGCGGGACGCGGCGAAGATCGCATCCGCGAGCTTGCCGATCGCTATGTCCTCGGGATCATTAGGAAACACCTGCTTGGCCCAGGACGGGCTCGGATAGGCGATGATGTTCCAGTTGGTATCGAAATTGACGATTTTTTCCAACGCCGGCTGATAGGCCATGGAGTTGGCCTTGCTGGCGCGCGCCACCTTCGACGGATCCTCGCCCGACAGCAGCATCGGATTGTCGCCGACGATGGCGAGCCGCGCGGTATTGTCCGAGAAGGCCTTGGCCATGCCCTCGTACAGCCAGCCGGCGGCACGATCGAAACTGTTGTCCTGGCCGTGGCGGTAGCGCGCCAGCGTCATCTCATCGTCCGACAGGATCGGCGTCACGATGCCCGCGCCGGCCTTGTAGGCGTGCACGGCAATCCGCCGCACCAGCGGCAGCGCGATGGCAGGCGCCGTCAGAAGAAGATCCTGTCCCGGCCGCAAGCCCAGGCCCACCTTCACCGCCACCTCGGCCAGCCGGTCGAGTTTCGCGGGATCGATGGGAGTAGCGGAATTGCGGTGATCAGTCATGCGGGGCCCTCTGCCGAAAGTCTCTCATTCAATCTAAGCCTAGCATCGCGAGGCGCAAGTGCGCGAGCACCTTACGACACGGATAAGATACGCAGTTTCACGCATATTGGTTTTCAACGCGTTGCCGATTTCAGCACCCGGTCGACCATGGCGGGGGCAAGCCCGAGGTAATTTTTTGGTGAGGTGAGCACCTCGATCGTGGCGCGGTCGATGCGGCTCGAAACGCGGGAGTCAGATGAGAGCGCATCCGCCAGCGTCAAGCCTTTCTCATTGGCGAGCCGGCAGGCGTCATAGACCACGTCATGCGCCTCCTGCCGCCCGATCTGCGGGGCGAGCCCCATCATGACGGCTTCGGCCACGATCAGGCCGCGACTGATGGCGAGATTGTCGTTCATCTTCGCCTCGTCCACGATGAGGCCTGCAAGCGCAAACTTCGCCTGGTGCAGCGCGCCGGCGCCCAGCACGAAGCTTTCGGGGATCGCCATCCATTCGGCATGCCAGGGACCCGTGGCGCGCTCGAAATCCTGCACCATGGCATCGAGCATCAGGCCGGCATGCTGGCGCACCGCCTTGGACGCCGCGAGCATCAGCTCGGAGGAGATCGGGTTGCGCTTCTGCGGCATGGTCGAGGAGGCGCCGCGCCCCTTGACGAAGGGCTCGTAGACCTCGGCAAACTCGGTCGAGGCCATGATCATGATGTCGAGCGCGATCTTGCCGAGCGAGCCAGTGACGAGCGCCAGGAAGTTCACGGCCTCGGCAAAGCCGTCGCGAGCGACGTGCCAGGTAGAGGCGGGAACGCCGAGCTTCAGCTCGGCACAGAGCGCCTCTTGCACCTCGAACCCCTTGTCGCCGAGCGAGGCCAGGGTGCCGGCGGCGCCGGCGAACTGGCCGACCAGAACGCGCGGCTTCAACTGCGCCAGCCGCTCAGCATGGCGGTCGAACATCGCGAGCCAGATCGCGGTCTTGTAGCCGAACGTCACCGGCAGCGCCTGCTGCAGATGGGTGCGGCCCGCCATCGGCGTGTCGCGATATCGCTTGGAGAGGTCAGCGAGGATACGACGGAGTTCGGCAATGTCCTTTTCGACGATCTCGAGCGCGGCGCGCAGTTGCAGGACTACCGCGGTGTCCATGATGTCCTGCGTGGTCGCGCCCCAATGCACGTAACGGCCGGCCTCGCCGCATTGCTTCACCATCTGATGCACCAGGGGAAGGATCGGATAGCCGACGATGTCGGTCTCCCGCCGCAACAGATCGAAATCGATCGCGGCAACATTGGTCCGGGCCGCGATCTGGTCGGCGGCATCCTGCGGGATCACGCCGCATCTGGCCTCCGCCTTCGCCAGCGCCACCTCGACCTCGGCATAGCGCGCCACCAGCGCAACATCGGAGAACACCTCCCGCATCTCAGGCGTGCCGAAGGCATCGCGGAACAGCATGGAGTCGAGCACGGTGGTCGAAGCGGGAAAAGCGGGCATGGGCGTTTCTTCGTGGCTGGTGTGTTTTCTGTGGAGCAGCTTACGCAGGCCGCGCTGTTCGGCAATGTCCGCCATACAGCCGATGTCGTCCTGGCGAAAGCCAGGACCCATTACCCCAAGGAGACGTTTGGCGAAGACACGCCGTCCGGTACTTCTACCGTCTGCAATCGAGAGATTCCGCGGTATGGGTCCTGGCTTTCGCCAGGACGACTTTGGGGAGATGTCCGGCACTACCGACGTCGCTGCTCATTGAGCCGGCGGCAATCTGGCCCAAACCTCCGCATTCTATCGAGGTCGTACTCCCATCCGAAACCGCATGACTGCCATCACGCGATCGTGGTGAACCTGACAGACCGTTCGGCGGACTCACAGACTTCAAGTCGAAATCCATTTTGATTTTATTATTGCCTGATGCCGTTGTGAGGACTGAGTTTTCGACGTGCAGTTTCTGTTCCGGGATCATCTCCTCGACACCGACCGGCGCGAGCTGAGCCGCGAGCAGGTTCCCATTGCCGTGGAACCCCAGGTTTTCGACCTGGTCGTGCATCTCATGGAGAACCGCGATCGGGTGGTCAGCAAGGACGAGCTGATCGACAAGATCTGGCACGGCCGCAGCGTCTCCGAATCGACCCTGACCAGCCGGATCAACGCGGCGCGCAAGGCAATCGGCGACAATGGCGCGAACCAGGCGCTGATCCGCACCATCGCACGCAAGGGCTTTCGCTTCGTCGGCGACGTCGAGGCGAAGCGTGGTGCAGCCGTTCCGGAACCCGGCCGCGGGGCACCGGCGCCGCAGCCCACGCTTGCGTTGCCCGACCGGCCCGCGATCGCCGTGCTGCCCTTCACCAATATGAGCGGCGACCGCGAGCAGGACTATTTCTCGGACGGCATCAGCGAGGACATCATCACCGCGCTGTCGAAGCTGCGCTGGTTCTTCGTCGTCGCGCGCAACTCGTCCTTTGTCTACAAGGGTCGCGCAGTGCACCTCCATGAGGTCGCGCGCGAACTCGGCGTACGCTACGTGGTCGAAGGCAGCGTGCGGCGTAGCGGCGAGCGCCTGCGCATCTCGGCGCAGCTCAACGACGTCTCGACCGGCAGCCATCTCTGGGCCGAGCGCTACGACCGCGAGCTGGCCGACGTCTTCGCCGTGCAGGACGAGATCACCGAGGCGATCGTCGCGGCGATCGAGCCGCAGCTCTATGCCGCCGAGAGCTTCCGCGCCCAGCAGAAGCCGCCGGGCAGCCTGGATGCCTGGGATTTCGTGATGCGCGCATTGTCGCATTACTGGCGCATCACCCGCGAGGACAATGCCGCCGCGCAAGGGCTGCTGGAACAGGCGATCGCGATCGATCCCGCTTATGGCAAGGCGCTGGGCCTGCTCGCGACCAGCCATATCTTCGGCGCGCATATGGGCTGGGCGGACATGGCTGTAACCGTGCCGGTCGCCGAACGCGCGGCGCTGGCGGCGGTGGAGGCCGATCGCGACGACGCCTGGGCGCATCACGGCCTCGCCTATACTTATCTATTCCGCCGCCGCTTCGACGACGCACTGGCGGAGTTCGAGCTGGCTCTCAAGCTCAATCCGAATTTCGCGATGGCGTACGCCTTCTACGGCGTGACGCTATGCTACGCGGGACGATGGCAGGACGGCGACGCCGCCGCGTGCCGTGCGCTGCGGCTGAGTCCGCGCGATCCGCTCGCCGCGATCTATTGCGGAGTTGCGGCCTATGCCCGGTTCATCGGTCGCGACTACGAAGGCGCCGTGCAGATGGCACGCGAGTCGCTACGGCAACGCAGCGATTTCGTCGGTGCGCATCGTGTGCTGACCGCCGCCGCCGGCATGTCGGGAAGCTCGGCTCTCGCTGCGTCCGCCCTGGAAGGCCTGCGCCGCGCCCAGCCCGGCATTTCACTCGCATGGATCACGCGCGAGTTGCCGATGCTGCGCGAAGAGGATCGCGCGCATTATCTGGACGGATTGCGTCGCGCCGGGATGAGGTGAGGACCTCTCCCTCGCCCCGCTTGCGGGGAGAGGGTCAGGGTAATTGGGAGTCTCCGCAGGGACGGTGACAGTTCGACTCGCGGAGGCTCCCTCCTCACCCGGATTGCATCTTCGATGCAATCCGGCCTCTTCCCGCAAGCGGGGAGAGGCGAAGCGACCTACTCCTGCATCATCTCACCGCTGCCGCCGAACTCGGCAGGAAAATCCTTCAGCTTGGGCAGACCGTCGCGCATCGGCAGCACCGTCTCGGCGTAATTGACGTGGACGCCGGGCGTGAACGCCAGCGTCGGGATGGTGGCGGTGAAGACGTCGACGAGGCCGAGCGGCGGATGGTTGGTCATGAGATGACCGCCGCACTTCCTACAATATTTGCGCTGGCTGAGCGGCGTCTTGGCGAAGGTCTCGACGTTCTGGGCGCCTTCGGTGATGCGCACGGCTTCAGGCTTCCACAGGCTGAAGGCGTTCACCGGCCCGCCCGACCACGACCGGCAGGAGCGGCAATGGCAATAGCCCATCGCCTCCGGCGCGCCCGTGACCTCGACCGTGACCGCGCCACAGAAGCAGTTTCCGACATGTTTCATTGTTGTCTCCATGATGAAGGATCGTTATCGCGTGTCGGCGCCCCGCGCATCCTCCTCTCGGTGGACGCGCGGAACGAGGCCAAGACTATACTGATCTGCGCCAGGGAATAAGCATCGACACGCGTTGTTTGTACTGCCGGTAGTCGTCGCCGAAGAGATCGATGAGGTCGCGCTCCTCCAGCGCGATACCGACGAAGATGTAGAGCGTCGTCACGGCGGCGAACAGCAGGTGGCCCGCGGTCATGACCGGCGCCGCCCAGAACGCGATGATGAAGCCGAGATAGATCGGATGGCGAACGAAGTTGTAGAGCAGCGGCGTCTTGAACCGCGCAGGCGCCGCTTCCTTGCCGATGAGATGGTTCGTCACCTGATGCAGGCCGAACAATTCGAAATGGTTGATCATGTAGGTCGAGATGAACACCAGCACCCAGCCTGCGAAGGACAATGTGACGAGCGTCACGGCAAGATCGGGATCCTGGACCTCCCATAGGACCGCAGGCATCGGACGCCACTGCCAGAACAGGAGCAGCAACGACAGGCTCGCCAGCAGCACATAGGTGCTGCGCTCGACCGGTTTCGGGACGAACTGCGTCCACCAGGCCTTGAAGCTCTGACGCGCCATCACGCTGTGCTGAATGGCGAACAGCGACATCAGGAGGAGATTGACGATGACTGCCTCAACCGGCGGCGTGGCGGTTCCAGTGTCGATGGTCTTCGGCACGACCAGCCCCATAACAAAGCCGATGGCGTAGAGGATGGTGACGAAAAACACGAGATATGCCGCAATTCCGTACAGAAAGGCGACGAACTTGAATATGCGTGAGCCCGCAACCGCCGGGCTGATCGAATGAACCTGATCAATCTGGGACATGGAAAGCTCCGTTGTGCCAAAACATCGGCACTTGTTGGTAGTCCCACCATGCACCTCGGACGGGCCTGAGACTTTCGCTGACAATTGATTTTCGCCTGAGACGCCTTTGAGTTTTGCTTGAGACGACGAAAACGTGCGATTTTGCTTTGAAAACAATGTGCTCGACGGCGACCTGCGGGAACTCACCTGCGCCGGGGTCGCCGTGCCGTTGCAGCCGCAAGTATTCGATTTGTTGCTCTATCTGGTCGCGCAACGCGCGCGTGTGGTCAGCAAGGATGACCTGATCAGCCAGATCTGGAGCGACCGCATCGTCTCCGATTCCGCCCTGAACAGCCGAATCAACGCTGCGCGCAAGGCGATTGGCGATGACGGCGCGACCCAGCGGCTGATCAAGACCATTCCGCGCAAGGGTTTTCGTTTCGTCGGCGAAGTCCAGGAAGAAATCCGGAAAGACCTGGCGGCTCCATCTGCGCCCGCTGTATCCGTTCCTGCGCGGCCGCACACCGTGTCGGACCGCCCGGCCGTCGCGGTGCTCGCCTTCGAGAACATGAGCGGCGATCCCGCACAGGATTATTTTGGCGACGGAATCAGCGAGGACATCCTCACCGCGCTGTCGAGGCAGCGCTGGTTCATGGTGATCGCCCGCAACTCGTCCTTCACCTACAAGGGACGCGCGGTCCACGTCAGGCAGATCGCCGAGGAACTCGGCGTCCGCTACGTCGTCGAAGGCAGCGTGCGCAAGGCGGATAACCGGGTGCGCATCACCGCGCAGCTCAACGACGCCACATCGGGCGGCCATCTCTGGGCCGAACGCTACGACCGCGAGCTGATCGACGTCTTTGCTGTGCAGGACGAGATCACCAACGCGATCGTGGCGGCGATCGAGCCGCAAATCCATGCGGCGGAAAGTTTTCGCGCTCACCGCAAACCGCCAGCGAGCCTGGATGCCTGGGATCTGCTGATGCGGGCGCTGTCGCACTACTGGCGCGTGACACGGCGGGATCACGAGAGCGCGAAGGCGCTGCTGGAGCGCGCGATCGGGATCGATCCGAATTATGGTCAGGCGCTGTCGGTGCTGGCGGCAAACCATATGTTCGGCGTGCATCTCGGCTGGTCCGAGCTTGCCACGGTGGCGCCGGTCGCGGAAGCCGCCGCACTCGCTGCCGTGCGCTGCGACCATGAGGATGCCTGGGCGCATGCCGCGCTCGGGAGCGTCCTGTTCTCGACCCGTAGGCTGGCCGACGCACTGTCCGAGTTCGAGCAGGCGCTCGCGCTCAATCCGAACTTCTCGCTGGCGCAGGGCTATTACGCGCTGGCGCTGTCCTATGCCGGACGCTCGAAGGAGTCGTTCGAGGCGGCGCAGAGGGCGATCCGGCTCTCGCCGCGCGATCCCTCGCTGGCAATCTATCATGGCATCGCCGGCTACGCGCGCTTTACCGAGCGGCACTATGACGAGGCGATCGCGCTCGCGCGCGAGGCGATCCGCCACCGCGGCGACCTCACCGGCGCCTACCGCGTGCTCGCGGTCTCCGCCGGCATGACCGGCGACGGAAAGCTTGCGGAGACGGCGCTGGGCGAGCTCCGCCGCACCCAGCCGGGCATCTCGCTGCACTGGATCGCGACGCAATTGCCGTGGGCCAATGAGGCCGATCGCGAGCACTATCTGGAGGGATTTCGGCGCGCAGGGTTGCGGTGATTCCTCTTACCCTGGGGGGAGGGTAAGAGCACAGTGGTGCTACGCGCGCTTGCGGCGCAGATGCACGATGACGTCGAGCCGCGCGATCTCGTGGCCGGGAAGCGCCTCGGGCACCCTGGTGAAAGTCAGGCCCTCGGCGACGTCGACCAGCACATCGTCGCCATCGAGGTAGAAATGCGGATGCACGGATGTGTCGGTGTCGAAGAACGATTTGATGCCGTCGGCCGCGATCCGGCGCAACAAGCCGGCTTCGGTGAACTGGTTCAGCGTGTTGTAGACGGTCGCGAGCGACAGATACATGTTCGCCGCCATCGCCTCGTCATAGAGCTTCTCCGCGGTGACGTGACGATGGCCGTTCAGGAACAGCAGCTGGCCGAGCGCCAAGCGCTGGCGCGTCGGGCGGAGGCCAGCCTCGTTCAGCAGTTGAAGACAGCGTTGCACGCTCTCATCCGGCTGCGGCCCGACGGCATCGGGCCCGCTGTCGTTACCGGCAGGGATATTCGTGGCGTGCATGTCCATCGATCGTCTCACGTCTGCAAGAACCAGGACGCGCAACACGCCATCCCAGTTGCTATTCGATCGCAGAAGCGACGACTTGGCTTTGATCCGGATCAAATTTGGGACTTCCTCCACGCCGTCATTGCGGGGAGCCCTTGCGACGAAGCAATCCAGACTGCCTCCTCGGTGGGACTCTGGATTGCTTCGCTACGCTCGCAACGACGGAGTTTGGCGCAACAGCGCCTGACACAATGTCGCTCGCGAGCGTGGCCGCAGACAATGCTGCTCCTATTTTCCCTTAACCGGGGTCGGCTTCGGTGCCGGCACTTGCGCCCATTCCTTGTCGGCGCGGGGACCATTGAGATCGCCGGTCAGGCCAATGAGCTGACCGGGCAGCACGTCGAGGGTCTGTTGCCAGGTTTGGGTCTGGCACAGGATCTTGATCAGGCAGCCCCTGAGCTTGAGGCGGTCGGGGGAATCGCGCCAGAGCGAGACCGAGTACGACTTGCCGTCTTCGGCATTGTAGATGTCGCCGGCAAACCGCCCCTCGGGTGTCGCCAGCGATCCATTCCAGAATCCTCTTGCGGCTGATTGGGAAGGCCAACCTTTAAAGTTGCGATGGCGACCGCAGCCGCGCTTCGGGACCAGACGCGGCTGCGGCGCTCACCATTGCCAGCCCAATGGCATCGTCCGGGGCCTCTTTGCTCATAAAACCGACCAGTTGGTTTGTAAAGTTCAAAAACGGAAATTGGCACATTTGGTCGCAGGCGCGGCTTTGGGCAGCCACCGGATGAATTGTTAACGATGAATCAGGCGCGCTTGCGCGGGCTTGCGGCCTTTGCCGTCGATGCCGCACTGGATCTAGCGGCACGCTTTGGGGCCGACTGTTCGAGGCCGATCCACTGCGCATCGTCGAGCAGACGCGCGAACAATCGCTGGTGCTCGTCTTTGCTGAGCGGCGACATGCCAAATAGCGAGCTCAGCAGTAAGCCCATCGCTCCGGCCCAGCGCAGCATCGCAAGGTCGGGGTCGGCGGCCTCGTCCCTGATCGCCGCCATCCTTTCCATCTCGCGCTCGCGCGGCAGCGCCATCAGGTTGGGATTCTCGACCATCGCTGCAACCAGCGCCAGCGCGGCAGAATTCGGCGAGGTCGCCGCTTCGCGCACGGTGGCGAGCTGGGTCGCCAGATTGGGATTGGCGGAGGTCGCGCTCACCTTTGCCATATAATCGTTCGAGAACTCCTCGAATCGCGCCATCTGTCGTTCGAGCAGCGCCTTCAGCACCGCCTCCTTGGTGCGGAATTGATGCATCACGCCGCCCTTGCTGAGGCCGCTCTCGCGCGCGATCGCATCGAGCGTCAACCGCCCCGGCCCGTCGCGCGCGATGATGGCGATGGCCGCTTCAAGCGCAGCGTTGCGGGAGCGTTCGGAGCGCGTGGCGTTGTCCATGGCGGACTTGTCTCCGTGACGGGAGAATGAATCAAGTGAAAACAGGACGCGCTGTACATTTTTTGTGCGAACACTGTCGCGACTTTCATCTTGCGGCGCCGAACGAGACTATGTGAGCCTCGATATTGGATGGGGACTGGGATGGGCCGGCCGTCGCTTTGCGCGCGAGGACGTTGCGAAGCGTTTACGGCTGGTCTCGGTTGAGAAAGATACGACATGCCAAAACGAGTGTTGCTTGGTCTCCTCCTGGCTTGCGGCCTCACGGCCCCGGCACTGGCGCAAGAGCCGAAAACGGGGGGTGTGATCAATGCCGTGATCCAGCCCGAGCCACCCGGCCTGATGCTCGCGATGGTCCAGAACGGCCCGACCCAGATGGTGTCGGGCAACATCTTCGAGGGGCTGCTGCGCTACAGCCCCAAGCTCGAACCCCAGCCGGAGCTCGCCGAGAGCTGGAGCGTCAGCGAGGACGCCAAGACCTACACCTTCAAGCTCAGGAAGGGCGTGACCTGGCATGACGGCAAGCCCTTCACCGCCGCGGACGTGCTGTTCTCGGTCGAGATGCTGAAGCAGACCCACGCGCGCGCTCGCAACAACCTCGCCCAGGTCGACAAGGTCGAGGCGCCCGATGACTACACGGTGGTGTTCACGCTGAAGCAGCCGTTCGGCCCGTTCCTCGGCATTTTCGAGGTTGGCTCGATGCCGATGGTGCCGAAGCATCTCTATGAAGGCACCGACTTCAAGACCAATCCCTACAACAACGCGCCTGTGGGCACCGGCCCCTTCATGTTCAAGGAGTGGCAGAAGGGCTCGTTCATCCGCCTGGTCAAGAATCCGAACTATTACGAGAAGGGCAAACCCTACATCGACGAGATCTACTGGCAGATCATTCCCGACGCCGCCGCCCGCTCGGTGGCGTATGAGACCGGCAAGGTCGACGTGCTGCCCGGCGGCTCGGTCGAGAATTTCGACGTGCCGCGCCTGTCCAAGCTGAAGGACACCTGCGTCACCGGCGCCGGTTGGGAATTCTTCTCGCCGCTGGCCTGGCTGTGGCTCAACAACCGCCAGGGTCCGCTCGCCGACAAGCGGGTACGACAGGCAATCATGTATGCGATCGACCGCGACTTCGCCAAGGACGTGATCTGGAACGGGCTCGGCAAGGTTGCGACGGGCCCGTCCGCCTCGACCATCAAATATTACACCGACGACGTGAAGAAATATCCGTACGATCCGGCCAAGGCCAAGGCACTGCTGAAGGAAGCCGGCTACAAGGGCGAGAAGATCCGCCTGTTGCCGCTCGCCTATGGCGAAACCTGGCAGCGCTGGGGTGAAGCGGTGAAGCAGAACCTCCAGGACGTCGGCATCAACATCGAGACGATCGCCACCGACGTTGCCGGCGGCAACCAGAAGATCGGCGACTGGGACTACGACATCGCCTTCACCTATCTCTACCAGTACGGCGATCCCGCGCTCGGGGTGGGACGCAATTACGTCTCCAGCGCCATCGCCAAGGGCCAGGTCTTCAACAATGTCGAAGGCTATTCCAACCCGGAGATCGACAAGCTGTTCGCCGATGGCGCCGTCGCGACCCCTGACACCAAGCGCAAGGAGATCTACGAGAAGGCGCAGAAGATCCTGGTCGAGGACGTGCCGGTGGCCTGGATGCTCGAGCTGCAATTCCCGACCATCATGCGCTGCAAGGTCAAGAACCTGATCACCACGGGGATCGGGGTCAATGACGGCTTCAAGGACGCATGGCTCGACAAATAGTTACAATTCGCGTCTGATCTTTCTGCCATGGCTCTCGCCACATGACCTCCGATCGAGCCGCAAACTCGCTGAACCTCCCCCGCTTGCGGGGGAGGTCGACGCGCTCGCAGAGCGCGGCGGGAGAGGGCTTTCCCCTCTTGGCGTCCTCTCTGCGGAAATACCCTCTTCCCTGCCCTCTCCCGCAAGCGGGAGAGGGAGCGCACCGTGATTCTGGCTGCGTTCAACCTGATCCGATCGCCTTCTAAGATGCTCTCCTTCGTCGCTCAGCGTATCCTGAAGGGCGTGATCGTCCTGCTCGCGATCGTTGTCCTCAATTTCTTCCTGATCCGGCTTGCGCCTGGCGACCCCGCGGTCGTGATGGCGGGCGAAGCCGGGGCCAGTGACCAGGTCTTCGTCAAGCAGCTCCGGGAAAAGTTCGGCCTCGACAAGCCGCTGCCCGAGCAGCTCTTCATCTACATCAAGGGCGTCGTGACACTCGACCTCGGCTTCTCCTTCCGCCAGCAGGCGCCGGTCGCAAAGCTGATTGGCGAACGACTGCCGGCGACGCTGCTGCTGACACTGACGGCATTTGCGATCTCGCTCATGCTCGGCATTCTCTTCGGCACTTTCGCCGCGCGCTTTGCCGGAACCTTCCTCGACACGGCCATCACGGTGTTCGCGCTGATCTTCTACGCCATGCCGATCTTCTGGGTGGCGCTGATGGGGATCCTGCTGTTCTCGGTCACCATGGATTGGCTGCCGAGCTTCGGCTACGAGACGGTCGGCGCCAATCTCACCGGCCTTGCCCACACCGTCGACGTCGCAACACACCTGATCATGCCGGCGATGGCGCTCGGGCTGTTCTTCATGGCGACCTACACCCGCATGACGCGCGCCTCGATGCTCGAGGTGAAGCGGCTCGACTTCGTCAAGACCGCGCGTGCCAAGGGCCTGTCCGATGCCGTGATCCAGCGCCGCCACGTGCTGCGCAATGCGCTGCTCCCCGTCGTGACGCTCGCCGGCGTGCATTCCGGCACGCTGATCGGCGGCGCCGTCATCACCGAGACCGTGTTCGCCTGGCCTGGCATCGGTCGGCTGATGTACGACGCGCTGCTCCAGCGCGACTACAACCTGCTGCTCGGCGTCTTCGTGATCTGCTCCGCCATGGTGCTGATCTTCAACCTCATTACCGACCTGGTCTACCGCATGGTCGATCCGCGCATCGAATTCGCCTCATGAAACAGTTCTGGAAATCGATGCTGAAGAGCCCGAGCGGCGTCATCGGGCTCGTCATCCTGCTGCTTGCGATCTCGGTCGCGGTGTTTGGACCGATGCTATTCCCGAACTCGCCCTGGCGCATGGTGCAGCGGCCGTTCCTGCCGCCCTTCACGCTGTCGACCGTGCCGCTCGGCACCGACGCGCTCGGCCGCGACGTGTTCGCCGGCATGATCTTTGGCGCACGCGTCTCGCTGCTTGTGGGCCTAGTCTCCACGCTGGTCGCGCTGCTCGTCGGCGTGCCGATCGGCGCCATGGCCGGCTATTTCGGCGGCAAGGTCGACGACGCCCTGATGCGCTTCACCGAATTTTTTCAGACCATTCCGAGCTTCGCGCTCGCGATCGTGCTGGTCGCGATCCTGCAGCCCTCGATCTATTCGATCGTGGCATCGATCGCGGTGGTGAGCTGGCCGCCGGTCGCCCGCCTCGTGCGCGGCGAGGTGCTGTCGCTGCGCACGCGCGAATATGTCCAGGCCGCGGTGGTCACGGGACAGAGCAACACCTGGATCATTCTGCGCGAGATCCTGCCGAACGCGTTGTCGCCGGTGATCGTGCTGGCTTCGCTGATGGTGGCGACCGCGATCCTGCTGGAATCCTCGCTGTCGTTCCTTGGCCTCGGCGATCCCAATCTGATCTCCTGGGGCTACATGGTCGGCGCCGGCCGCACCGTGATCCGCCAAGCCTGGTGGATCACCGTGTTTCCCGGCGTCGCCATCCTGATCTCGGTGCTCGGCCTTAATTTGATCGGCGAAGGCCTCAACGACGCGCTCAATCCACGCCTGTCGCGGGAGGGACGCTGACGATGACCGCACCGCCCGCCGTCTCCATCAAGAACCTGAGGATCGCGCTGCCCAAGGGCGCCGAGCGTCCGTTCGCCGTCGATGGCGTGTCGCTCGATTTGCAGCCCGGCAAGATCGTCTGCGTCGTCGGCGAATCCGGCTCCGGCAAGTCGATGTGCGCGCATGCGCTGATGGGCCTGTTGCCCGACACGGTGTCGATCGCCTCCGGCGAAATCCAGTTCGAAGGCCGCGACCTGCTCAGGCTGGACGACGACGGCTGGCGCGATCTGCGCGGCCGCAGGATCGCGATGATCTTCCAGGAGCCGATGACCGCGCTCAATCCGTTGATGCGGATCGGCGACCAGATGGCCGAGATGTTCGAGGCGCACGGCCTGCTCACACCCAAGGAACGGCGCGCGAGAGCGCTCGCATTGGCGCGCGAGGTTGGCCTGCCCGACCCCGAGCGCATCGTGCGCGCCTATCCGCACCAACTCTCCGGCGGCCAGCGCCAGCGCGCCATGATCGCGATGGCGCTCGCGCTCGAGCCCGCCCTGCTGGTCGCGGACGAGCCGACTACCGCGCTCGACGTCACCACGCAGGCGCAGATCCTGAAACTGATCCGCAACCTCCAGCGCAATCGCAACATGGCGGTGATGTTCATCACCCATGATTTCGGCGTGGTCGCCGACATCGCCGACCAGGTCGTCGTGCTCAGGCACGGCAAGGTCATCGAGGAAGGCCCCGCCGCTGCCGTCTTCAGCGAGCCGCAGCATGACTACACCAAGGCGCTGCTCGCCGCCGTGCCATCGATGGACCCGCCGGTGCGCGCACCTCTCGACGATCAGGCCCGGGCTGTCGAGGTGATCGGGCTGGACAAGACTTATGTCACCTCGGGCGGCTGGTTTCGCCAGGACCGCCGCGTCGATGCCGCGCGCGAGGTCAATTTCAACATCCTCAAGGGCGAGACGGTCGGTCTCGTCGGCGAATCCGGCTCCGGCAAATCGTCTGTCGCGCGGCTCGTGATGCGGCTGATCGAGGCCGACCGCGGCACGGTGCGAATCGGCGAGACCGACCTCACTTCTCTGACGGGCAAGACGCTGCGCGCCGAGCGCCATCGCATCCAGATGATCTTTCAGGACCCGTTCGCCTCGCTCAATCCGCGCCGCAAGATCGGCCACATCATTGCCGACGGCCCGATCGCGGCCGGCACTGATCCGAAGGTCGCATTCGACCGGGCCCGCGATCTCCTGAAGATGGTGGGCCTCGACGCCGGCGCGCTCGAGCGCTACCCGCATGAATTCTCCGGCGGCCAGCGCCAGCGCATCGGCATTGCGCGCGCGCTCGCACTCGAGCCCGAGATCATCGTCGCCGACGAAGCCGTCTCCGCGCTCGACGTCTCCGTGCAGGCGCAGGTGCTGAAGCTGCTCGAAGACCTCAAGGCGCGCCTCGGCCTCTCGATGCTGTTCATCACTCACGATCTGCGCGTCGCCGCCCAGATCTGCGACCGCATCGCCGTGATGCAGCGCGGCGCCATCGTCGAGCTCAAGCCAACCGCGCAGCTGTTCGCCGCGCCCGAGCACGCCTATACGCGTGAACTGTTGGCGGCGGTGCCGGGGCAGAAGGAGCGCGCGCCGGCAGCGTGAGCGGCGGTCGCCCAGTTCTTCGAACTACAAGATTGTTCCAAAAACTTGCACGCGACACGGGCGAAACATATTCGCTTGATCAGCATTTGCTTTGCGAGACTGCCTTGCCGGTGACGGCAAGAGTAAGCTGTCACCGGCATTCGCTCGCGCGCTAGTTGCAGCCGCGCGATAGGAAGCGGTGAACAGCCCAAGAACCTGGCAAAGAACACCCGACGTTGGGACGCCGGCGGTCACGAGCTTTTTATTCCGTCGTGAACGGGCACGCCATTTCAAAGTCGGGGGCGACGCCATAGATGCCGATTGGATGATCGTCATCATCTCATGGCCTACTTGCCCACTGATATTCGGAGCCAACATGGGCGAAGTTATTCGATTTGTCTCGAGATCTGAGCGCGAGCGCATGCGCCTCATTCAGGAGGCACGCGCAATCTACGACAGCATCTTCCCGCCATCCGATCCGGCCAGCGACGGGCAGGATGGAGACAACGGCCGCACGATCGGCGGCGATAGGAGTAAGCTCTCGTGATCAAGATCATCGCCGTGCTTTGCAGCCTCGCCACTCCGAGCAATTGTCACGAGCAGATCGTGACCACTTCCGATTTTGCTGAGGTCTCGGTGCAGTCCTGCCTGATGGGCGCGCCGCAGCTCGCCGACTGGATGAATCAGCATCCGGCTGAGCGCCTGGCGGCATGGCGTTGCGTGATCGGGAAGCAGGGTGGCAGGGGAATCTAGCGAGGAAGATTATCGTTCTTTGCGATTTGAACGATCACTCGGGACGGCTCCATCAAATCACACAGTGACGACAATCCATCGCCGGGCTAACCTCGTCGCCGTTTGGCCATGAGGGGGAAGTCGGATGGAGGTCGCCAGCCTCGTTCTTCCCGTATTCGCGATCATCGTCACCGGCTGGCTCGCCGGCGAGCTCGGCTATCTCTCCCGCTCGCTTGCCGATGCCCTGGTGCACTTTGCCTACAACGTGGCGATGCCGGCGCTGCTGATCGTCACGATCGCGCAGGAGCCCGCGCGCAATCTGCTGGAATGGCGGTTCCTGCTCGCATTCGGCGGCGGCTCGCTGATCTGCTTCGCGCTGGTGTTCCTGGCGGTCCGCGCGGGTGGCAAACACGATCTCGCCAGCAATACCATCCATGGGATGGCGGCGGCGATGACCAACACCGGGTTCGTCGCGCTGCCGATCCTGCATGCAATTTACGGCCAGCCCGCCGTCCTGCCCGCCGCGGTGGCGACAGTGTTCGTGGCCGCCGTGATGTTTCCGATCACGGTCATCCTGCTGGAAGGACGCGACCCGCACAGGTCCGCGCATCCCACGGGACTGGCAAAGCAGATCCTGCTCAATCCGATGGTGCTGTCGACGCTCATCGGGCTGGTGTGGGCGATCACGGGCTTGCCGATTCCGGCGCCGGTCGCGACCTATCTGAACATGATCGCTGCCGCGCTCACGCCCTGCGCGCTGTTTGCCATCGGACTTGGTTTGTCCGTCGAGGGCCTGCGATCCAACCTGAAGGCATCGTTTGCGCTCGCTGCAGTGAAGCTGGTGGTCATGCCTCTGATCGTCTACGGGCTCTGCGTGATCTTGGGCCTCGATCCTCTCTACACGATCGCTGCCGTCGTCTGCGCGGCCGTGCCGACGGCGAAAACCGTGTACGTCCTCGCGCACGAGCACAAGGTCGAGGAGAAGCTGGTTGCGGCCACAGTCTCGATCACGACGATGCTGTCGGTCGCAACGTTGCTGGTCGCGCTCTATCTGCTCTCCGGCCTCGCGACCGGCAAACGCTGATCGGCATCGGTCTATCTGGTGGTGTTGCTCCACGTCGGCACCGAATTGGTCACGCCGACCGACGGCCAATTGTACGATCCGATCGACGGCGCCGTGACGGTGCCGACCGTCTGTCCGGATGACCCGTAGGACGCCCTCGGCTGCGCTGCCGGCGCTCCGGCACCGCCATAGGTCGGCGCCACCACACCGGTGCTGTAATGCCGGCTCGACCGAACCTTCTTCGCTTCAGCCGCGAAAGGCGCGGCAAGCAGTCCGGTCGTGACGAGCGCGGCAATGGCGAATTTGATGCTTGTCATGACTGTTCCTTTCGCCCCGTACGCGCCCCGGTATGCCAACTGTTCATTCCTGAGAAAATTTCCATAGGTTCTCCGTTCATAACTCCGTGCGCACGCGAAGGTGCCGCAGCGCGTGCGCCCGCCGCCTTCGGATGGACCCGAATCAGCGTTAGTTCATTGCTTTCATTGACTTCCCTAGACGCAAGCAGCATGACCGGCGCCGAACTGAAGCAACTCCGCAACGACCTCTCCGACGCGCTCGAGCGCAAGCTCACTGCGGCCGACATGGCCAGGCTGTGCGGATTGCCGGAGAAGGGCGGCGCCGACACCATCCGGCGCTGGGAAGTCAGCGGTCCGACACCATCGGCGACCAAGGTGCTGCGCGTGCTCGCGATGGCGAGCGAGCGCTATCCGATCCTTGCGAAGTTCGACATCTTCGATCGTCACGACGTGCGCGAGGAAGACCGGCCGGCAAAGCGCGCAGCCTTTCGCGCGCAGATGCGCGACGAGGCGCTGCGGCGTCTTGGTTAACAAGAGGCGCGCGCAAGTTACCTGCGAGGCGCGAAGTTAAGCCTTCCTTCAGCATTTCTTAAGCCGGCATTAAGCACGAAAATCATTTGCAGCCCAATAAGTTAGGTTGGGCGCCGCTGTGCCACGCATGTGACAGCATTTTCGTCAAAAGCAAGCTATCTGCAAAACCAACGACGGCGCGGAATGCGCGCCTGCCGGGGACCTTACGTGTTGGAGTTCAAGACGATGAAGAAGATTTTGTTTGCGACCGTTGCGCTGCTCGTGATGGGCATGGCCGCGCCGGCCGTCGGTGCCGATCTCGGCAATCGCAACTATTACAAGGCGCCCGCGCCTGCCTATGTCGCGCCGATCTACAACTGGACCGGCTTCTACATCGGTGGCCATGTCGGCGGCGCGTTCTCCAGCGACAACAATTTCAACGGCCTCTCCACCGGCAACAATGGCAACGGCCGTTTCCTCGGCGGCGTGCAGGTCGGTGCGGACTGGCAGCTCAACCCGAACTTCGTGGTCGGCGTCGAGGGCCAGTATTCCTGGCTTTCCGGCAGCGTCGGCGCGGTATTCCCGGGCGGCATCGCCTACACCAACGACCAGCGCGGGCTCGGCTCGATCACCGGCCGTGTCGGCTATACCTGGGGTCCGGGCCTCCTCTACGTGAAGGGCGGCTATGCCTATTCGGACAACAACGAGAAGGTGACGGTCGGCGGCGTGCCGACCGGCTTCGTCATCGATGGCGATCACCGCAACGGCTATACCGTCGGCGCCGGCCTCGAATACATGTTCGCACCGAACTGGTCGGCCAAGGCCGAGTACCAATACTACAACTTCGGCGACGCGCACTTCACCGCGGGCCCGCTGGTCGGCACCGGCAACTTCACCACCGACGACCACACCTTCAAGGCGGGCGTCAACTACCGCTTCAACTGGGCCAGCCCGGCCGTCGCGCGCTACTGAGCGGTTAGCAAAATCTTATCATCACGAAGGGCCGGCGATGTTGCCGGCCCTTCTTTTTTCGCTCTGCGGAACGCACGCAACCGATTGCACAAATTGCGATTTTTTAACCGGCGTGCCCGATACTCCCGGCCACAAAACAGAAGCAAGGCGTGGGGGAATTTCGATGGCGATCCGTCTCAGTCTCGGCCGGTTCAGGCCGCGTTTCAAACTGCCGAAATGGGGCGTGCGCGGCAGCCTGTTCGCGGCCTTCGCAGTGATCGCCGGCATGGGCCTCGTGATCTCGGCCGGCGCCGGCCTGGTGCTGCAGAATCTCGGTGGGTGCATGACCGAACTGAGCGGACGGGACATTCCGCGTCTTGCTGCAAGCCTGCAATTGTCGGCATTGAGCGCGAGCCTTGCGGCACAGGGACCTGCCCTGCTTGCGGCTCAAACCGAAGACGCCCTGAACGAGCGCACCAGGAAGCTGAAGGAATTGCAGGAGCAGACACAGCAGAAACTCAACGAGATCATCGAGCTCGGCGCTGACAAGACGGTCGTCTCCGGACTCAGCGAGACCATCAAGAGCATCAACGAGGCGGCCCAGAGTCTGGCCAAGGCCGCCCGCGAGCGGCTGGATATCGCCGCCCTCCATGACAAGCAATATGACGCCCTGCGCAGCGCGCAGAGCGCGTTCGTCGGTGCGGCCAGTCCCGCCATGCTGAACGCCCAGACCCAGGTCAACGCCATTCTCGGGTCGGCCAACCTCTCCGCCGAAGATGCCACCGAAGCCGCGCAGACCGTCGGGCAGCTCGGCAACGTCGTTGCCAGTGGCAATCTCGCAGCCGCCGACATGAGCGCGGCGCTGTCGGCGAACACGGCCGACAAGCTCGACGACATCCAGAAGGAATTCAAGACGGCGCAGGGACGCCTGCGGTCCAACCTCGATTTGTTGCCGAACAATCAGGGCACCAAGATGCTGCGCGAGACGGCGGAAAAGCTGCTCGCGCTCGGAACCGGCAAAACCGGCGTATTCAATTTGCGTGAGAAGGAGCTCGACTCCGTCGACTACGGCCAGACCATCCTGGACGAGACGCGCAAGCTCAATGTCGGCCTCGGCATCAGCGTGCAGCAGCTCGTCGACGGCGTACAGAAGGAGACCAACGCATCGACCTTCCAGGCCCGCCAGGACATCTCGCTCGCGACCATCGCGATGCTGGCTTTGGGCGCTATGATGCTTGTCGGCTCGGCGCTGTTCGTCTGGCTCTATGTCGGCCGCAACATCCTGCGCCGCATCAGCGACCTGCAGCGCGCCATGCAGCTACTGTCGGCCGGCGATCTCGACACCGAGATCGCACGCGCGAAGCACAATGACGAGATCGGTGCGATGACCGACACGCTTCACGTGTTCCGCGACAGCATGATCGAAGCCCGGGCGCTCGCCAGCGAGCAGGACAAGGATCGTGTCGCGAAAGCCGAGCGTGCGGCGCGCATGGAAGCGAAGATCGCCGAGTTCGAAAGCACGGTGCGCTCCGCGCTCGACAATCTCGCGCAGTCGGCCAATTCGATGCAATCGACCGCGCAGAGCATGTCGAACACCGCGGACCAGTCCAACGCGCTGGTGAACGCGGTCGCCTCCGCCGCGGAGGAAACCTCGGTCAACGTGCAGACCGTCTCAGCCGGCACCGAGCAGCTGTCATCCTCGATCGCCGAGATTAGCCGCCAGGTGGTCACCTCTGCGGAAATCGCCAAGAAGGCGGTCGACGAGGCCGGCGCCACCGACACGACCGTGCAGAGCCTCGCCGACAGCGCGAGCCGCATCAGCGTCGTCGTCGATTTGATCCAGACCATCGCCTCGCAGACCAACCTGCTCGCCCTCAACGCCACCATCGAGGCCGCACGCGCGGGCGAGGCCGGCCGCGGTTTCGCAGTGGTCGCCTCCGAGGTGAAGAGCCTCGCGAGCCAGACCGCCAGGGCGACCGAGGAGATCCGCACCCAGATCGCCAGCATGCAGGAGATCACGACCTCGGCAGTCGGCGCCATCCAGGGCATCGGCCGGATCATCGGCGAGATCAACGACGTCACCACGACGATTGCGGCTGCGGTCGAGCAACAGGGCGCCGCCACCCGCGAGATCGCGCGCAACATCCAGCACGCTGCCGGCGGCACCAGCGAGGTCTCCAGCAACATCGTCGGCGTCTCCACGGCATCCGCCGAAGCAGGTGCTGCAGCGAGCGAAGTGCTGGGCGCCTCCGACGCGCTGCGCCGCGAAGCCGACATGCTGCGCGGGGAGATCGACGCGTTCCTCAACAACATGCGGGCGGCGTAAGGACGCCGGCCACATCGGGGCTGCACTCCCTCTCCCGCTTGCGGGGAGAGGGTTGGGGTGAGGGTGCCTCCGCAATGGGACAGTTCGCAGCTTACTGGGAATGTCCCGCGAGGAGAGAGCCCCCGCCCGGCGCTTCGCGCCGACCTCCCCCGCAAGCGGGAGAGGTAACCGAGCTCGGGGCGCGACTGTCCCACATCACGGAAAAACACCGCCGGTATGACGGCCATGCGGCGGCCGCCAGGCATCCTTTTTCGGCTGGCGCCCCGCGCGCGGCGGGTTTAAGCCGGTAGCATGAACTCGAAAACCGACACCGCGCAGTCCTCGGCCGAGGCTCTGCGTTACCCCTGGGAACAGCATCCCGGTCCCGAAGAAGTGGTCGAGGTGCGGCCCGGTGTGCTGTGGGCGCGGCTGAAGCTGCCGTTTCGCCTCAACCACGTGAATATCTACCTGCTCGCCGATGGCGACGGCTATGCGATGATCGATGCCGGTTTCGGCAACGAGGAGACGGTCGAGGCCTGGACAAAACTGTTCGACGGGCCGCTGAAGGGCGTCAACATCACGCGCCTGATCGTCACCCACTCGCACCCCGATCATGTCGGCCTCGCCGGGTGGATCGTCGAACGGTTCAACTGCCCGCTGGTGATGTCGCAGGTCGAATATCTGCAATCGGTCTATCACCAGAACCGCGGCACCGAGGAGCGGCGCGAGGCTCAGCGGCTGTTCTTCCGCCGCCATGGCATGGACGAGTCGCTCACCGAAAAACTGCTCGGCCGCGGCCAGGATTATCTCAAGCGCGTCTCGGTGCTGCCGCCGTCCTACCGCCGCATCTCCCACGACGACGATGTCGTGATCGGTTCGCGCCGCTTCAAGGTGATCACCGGCGGGGGCCACGCGCTCGACCAGGTGATGCTGTATTGTGCCGACGACAAGCTGTTCCTCTCCGCCGACCAGGTGCTGAGCAAGATCTCGCCGAATGTCAGCGTCTGGGCGGTCGAGCCCGACCAGAACTCGCTCGGCGAATATCTGGCCTCGCTCGCCAGCCTCACCACGACGCTTCCCTACGACGTGCTGGTGTTGCCTGGCCACGGCGTGCCGTTCTACGGGCTCAAGACCCGCATCAAGCAGCTCGCCGATCACCACGAGGAGCGCTGCCGCCTGATCGCGGAGGCCTGCCGCGAGATACCGCAGACTTCGCGCGCCTTGGTGCCGGTCGTGTTCAACAAGCATGTGCTGGACGAGCACCAGATGGGCTTTGCCGCCGGCGAACTGGTCGCCCATGTCAACTACATGATCGTCGAGGGCCGGCTGACGGCGGAGACGCAGGACGGCGTGTTGCGGTTCAGGACGACGTGAGTTTTTCGCCTCTCCCCGCCTGCGGGGAGAGGCCGACACGCGAAGCGTGGCGGGTGAGGGGGAGTCTCCGCGAGTCCGACTCTCACCGTGATTGCGTAGCGGCCCCTCACCCCAACCCTCTCCTCGTAAGAACGGGGCGAGGGAGCAGACCGTCGCCGCAGCAACAAACTCACTTCATATTCGCGATCGCCTGCAGCGCCGCTATATAGCCGTACGGGCCCAACCCGCAGATCACGCCGGTCGCCACGAAGGAGATCTGCGAGTGCCGGTGATATTCATCGCGGGCGTGGATGTTGGAGATGTGGACTTCCAGCACCGGGCCTTCGAATATCTTGATCGCGTCCATGATCGCCACCGAGGTGAAGGAAAAGCCGGCGGGATTGATAATGATAGCCTCGGCATCCTGCCGCGCCGATTGAATCCAATCGACGAGCACGCCCTCATGGTTGGACTGGTGAAAGGTCAACTTGAGCCCGAGCTCTGCGGCGGCTGCCTCGCAGCTCGCGTTGATCTGCGCCAGCGTCGTCGTGCCGTAGATGTGCGGCTCGCGCACGCCGAGCAGGTTCAGGTTGGGACCGTTGAGGATCATCACACGTTTCATCGGGGCGTCCTTTCGCATGAGCTGTCGGCACGACCGGCCCGCGCCCTGCCTCGGGACGAGGCTATGGGCGTCGGCGCGACCGACTCTTCAATCATGAACGGAGCGCGCGTCATGGACAAAATGTCCATGGCAGCCCCTGCTCCCCGGCAACTCCGGTCCCGGCCGGCGGGCCCGTGCTAGGCGGTTGATCCAAATCAACAATCGCCGCCGGACCGGCGTTATCAATTGGCACGCGCGCCTCGCCGCAAATGTGCGCAGGCGCATGGACATCGGAGCTGGAAAAGCTCTAAAAATTGGACGGCCGCCTTGGGCCGAGTTCCGCTGCAGGTCTTGCCGATGGATTACAACGAGTTCTTCAGTTCCGCCCTCGACCGTCTCCACACCGAGCGACGCTACCGCGTGTTCGCCGATCTCGAGCGCACGGCCGGCCGGTTCCCGCACGCGGTCTGGCACTCGCCCAAGGGCAAGCGCGACGTCGTGATCTGGTGCTCCAACGATTATCTCGGCATGGGCCAGCACCCGAAGGTGGTCGGCGCCATGGTCGAGACCGCAACCCGCGTCGGCACCGGTGCCGGCGGCACCCGCAACATCGCCGGCACGCATCATCCGCTGGTGCAGCTCGAGGCCGAGCTCGCCGATCTCCACGGCAAGGAAGCCGCGCTGCTGTTCACCTCGGGCTATGTCTCGAACCAGACCGGCATCCCGACCATCGCAAAGCTCATTCCGAACTGCCTCATTCTGTCGGACGAGCTCAACCACAATTCGATGATCGAGGGCATCCGCCATTCCGGCTGCGAGCGGGTCGTGTTCCGCCACAACGATCTGGCGCATCTCGAGGAGCTGTTGAAGGCGGCCGACCCGAATCGGCCGAAGCTGATTGTCTGCGAGAGCCTCTATTCCATGGACGGCGACGTCGCCCCGCTCGCCAAGATCTGCGATCTCGCCGAGAAATACGGCGCGATGACCTATGTCGACGAGGTCCACGCGGTCGGCATGTACGGCCCGCGCGGCGGCGGCATCGCCGAGCGTGACGGCGTCATGCATCGCATCGACGTTCTGGAAGGTACCCTGGCGAAAGCCTTCGGCTGCCTCGGCGGCTACATCGCCGCCAACGGCCAGATCATCGACGCCGTGCGCTCCTATGCGCCGGGCTTCATTTTCACCACCGCGCTGCCGCCGGCGATCTGCTCGGCCGCAACCGCCGCGATCAAGCATCTGAAGACCTCGAACTGGGAGCGCGAGCGCCACCAGGACCGCGCCGCCCGCGTCAAGGCGATCCTCCATGCCGCCGGCCTGCCGGTGATGTCGAGCGACACCCATATCGTGCCGCTGTTCGTCGGCGATCCCGAGAAGTGCAAGCAGGCCTCTGACCTGTTGCTCGAGCAGCACGGTATCTACATCCAGCCGATCAACTATCCGACCGTCGCCAAGGGCTCCGAACGGCTGCGCATCACGCCCTCGCCCTATCACGATGACGGGCTGATCGATCAGCTGGCCGAGGCTCTGCTGCAAGTGTGGGATCGTCTCGGCCTGCCGCTGCGCCAGAAGTCACTGGCGGCGGAGTAGGCGCTCCTTTCACCCTCCCCTGGAGGGGGAGGGTCGGCGCACATTGGGCGCAGCGAAATGTGAGACGGGGTGGGGTGACGGTCTCTCCACCTCGAACGCTGCCCGTGTGGAAAGATCACCCCACCCCGCTCGCGCTGCGCGCGATCGACCCTCCCCCTCCAGGGGAGGGTGAGGGCCGGCCGCTGGCGCTAAGGCTTAACGACAACCCCAGTTCCCGGCCCCACCGGGCATTTCGCTGTCGCTTGCGACCTTTCAACGCGCTAGATTTGCAGGGAAAATGAGATCGGGCGCTGCCAGCGCCCAGGGAGAAGCGCGCTCGCCATGCTGCACGACTGGGGCGTGATCGCCGCCGCCTTCGGCTACATCGGCTTTCTGTTCCTGGTGGCGAGCCACGGCGACCGCCGTTCGCCGGCCGGGCCTGGCCGCGCCTCCGGGCTGATCTACCCGCTATCGCTGGCGATCTACTGCACCTCCTGGACCTTCTTCGGCTCGGTTGGCTTCGCCACCCGCACCTCGACCGACTTCCTGGCGATCTATCTCGGGCCGATCCTGATGATCGGGCTCGGCGCCGGTGTGCTCCGGCGCGTGATCCAGCTCGCCAAAGCCCACAACATCACCTCGATCGCCGATTTCATCGGCGCGCGCTATGGCAAGAGCCAGGCGGTGGCAGCCACCGTGGCGCTGATCGCCATCATCGGCTCGGTGCCCTATATCGCGCTCCAGCTCAAGGCGGTGGCCTCCTCGCTCGGCACGATCCTAAGCGAGGACCAGGCCTTCTCCCACATCCCGATCCTCGGCGACATGGCACTGATGGTGACGCTGGCGATGGCGGCCTTCGCGGTGCTGTTCGGCACCCGCCATACCGACGCCACCGAGCACCAGCACGGCCTGATGCTGGCGGTTGCGACCGAGTCCATCGTCAAGCTGGTCGCCTTCCTCGCCGCCGGCATCTTCGTCACCTTCTGGATGTTCTCGCCGCAGGAGCTGATCGAGCGCGCCATGAAGACGCCGGAGGCGGTGCGCGCCATCAACTACTCGCCGTCGATCGGCAACTTCCTGACCATGACGCTGCTGTCGCTGTGCGCGATCATGATGCTGCCGCGCCAGTTCCACGTCAGCGTCGTGGAAAATTCGTCGGACGCCGAGGTCGGCCGCGCGCGCTGGCTGTTCCCGCTCTATCTCGTCGCCATCAATCTGTTCGTGATCCCGATCGCGCTGGCCGGCCTCGTCAGCTTCCCGTTCGGCACGGCCGACCCCGATATGTACGTGCTGGCCCTGCCGATCGAGGGCGGCGCGAATCTGCTCAGCGTCGCCGTCTTCGTCGGCGGACTGTCGGCGGCGACCGCCATGGTGATCGTCGAATGCGTCGCGCTCTCCATCATGGTCTCGAACGACCTCGTGGTGCCCTTGGTGCTGCAACGACGGCCGGAGGGGCGCACCGGCGGCGCCGATTTCAGCGATTTCCTGCTGCGCTCGCGGCGGCTTGCGATCTTTGCCATCATGGTGATGGCCTATTTCTACTATCGCGCGCTCGGCAACACCCAGCTCGCAGCGATCGGCCTGTTGTCCTTTGCCGCCATCGCCCAGCTTGCACCAAGCTTCTTCGGCGGGCTGCTGTGGCGGCGGGCGACGGCGCGAGGTGCGATCGGCGGGATGCTGGTCGGCTTCGTGGTGTGGCTCTACACGCTGTTCATTCCGAGCTTCATGGATACCTCGACGACGGGCATCCTGCTGCTCCAGCACGGACCGTTCGGAATCGAGGCGCTGCGGCCACAGGCGCTGTTCGGCGCCGATCTGCCGCCGCTGATGCACGGCGTCATCTGGTCGCTGTCGCTCAACATTATCACCTACGTACTCCTCTCGCTGGCGCGCCGACCGTCTTCGATCGAGCTGGTGCAGGCCGACCTGTTTGTGCCCAACACGCTCGCGCCGATCTCCCCGAGCTTCCGCCGCTGGCGCACCACCGTGACCGTGCAGGACATCCAGACCACGGTGGCGCAATATCTCGGGCCCGACCGCGCCCGCCATTCGTTCGAGGCCTTCTCGGCGCGGCGCAATGTCCGGCTGGAGTCCGGGGCGCCCGCCGATTTCGAGCTGTTGCAGCACGCCGAGCACCTGATCGCGTCCTCGATCGGAGCCGCGTCCTCGCGCCTCGTGATGTCGCTGCTCCTGCGCAAGCGGACGGTCTCGGCGAAGGCGGCGCTAAAACTGCTCGACGATTCTCATGCGGCGCTGCATTTCAACCGCGAGATCCTCCAGACCGCGCTCAACCATGTGCGTCAAGGCATCGCGGTGTTCGATGCCGATCTGCAACTGATCTGCTCCAACCGGCAGTTCGGCGATCTGCTCAACGTTCCCCCGCATTTCATCCAGTTCGGCACGCCCTTGCGTGAAATCCTGGAATTCATGGGCGTGAGCGATCCGGGCGACCGCGAGGCGATGATCGAACAGCGGCTTGTCGCCTACACCACCGACAGCGAGCCCTATCTCGAACGCCTGCCGGAGCGCCACATGGTGATCGAGGTGCTCACCAATCGCATGCCCGGCGGCGGTTTCGTCATCACCTTCACCGACGTCACGCCCACCTTCGAGGCGGCAGAAGCGCTGGAGCGTGCCAATGCGACGCTGGAAAAGCGCGTCCGCGACCGCACCGAGGAATTGACGCGGCTGAACTCGGAGCTGGCGCTGGCCAAGAGCGCGGCGGAGGATGCCAGCATCTCCAAGACGCGCTTCCTCGCTGCCGCCAGCCACGACATTCTGCAGCCGTTGAATGCGGCGCGGCTCTACATCACCAGCCTTGTCGAGCGCCAGCACAATGGCGAAGAGACCCGGCTGGTCGAGAACATCGACGAGTCGCTCCAGGCCATCGAGGAAATCCTCGGTGCGCTGCTCGACATCTCCAGGCTCGATGCCGGTGCGATGACGACCTCGATCTCGAGCTTCAAGATGGCCGATTTGATGCGCTCGCTGGAGATCGAGTTCGCGCCGATCGCGCGCGCCAAGGGCCTGGAGCTCGCCTTCGTGCCCTGCTCGCTGCCCGTCGAGTCGGACCGGCTCCTGCTGCGGCGCCTGCTCCAGAACCTGATCTCCAACGCAATCAAGTATACCCCGCGCGGCCGCGTGCTGGTCGGCTGCCGCCGCCGCGGCGCCTCGCTCAAGATCTGCGTCTACGACACCGGCGTCGGCATCCCGTCGGTCAAGCGCGCCGAGATCTTCAAGGAATTCCACCGCCTTGAGCAGGGCGCTCGAATCGCACGTGGCCTCGGGCTGGGGCTCTCGATCGTCGAGCGGCTCGCGCGCGTGCTCAAGCACGGCATCGCCATCGACGGCAATGCAAGCGGCGGCTCGGTATTCTCCGTAACGGTGCCGACGGCGAAGGCGATCACTCACACCGCGGCCGTGACCAGCGCGACGCCGCTGGCACGCACGCCGATCTCGGGCGCGCTGATCGTCTGCATCGAGAACGATGCGGCGATCCTCGACGGCATGCGCACGCTGTTGAAGGCATGGGACGCCGAGGTCATCGCGGTCGCCGACCCCGAGGGCGCGATCGCCGCGATCGAAGCCGCCGGACGACGCGTTACCGGCCTGCTCGTCGACTATCATCTCGACCGCGGCAACGGCATCGCCGCCATCCGCGACATCCGCCGCCGCTTCGGGGACGGCATCCCTGCTATCCTGATCACCGCCGATCGCAGCCCCGCCGTGCAAATAGCTGCGCGCGACGAGAAGATCGCCGTGCTCAACAAGCCGGTGAAGCCAGCCTCGCTCCGCGCCCTGCTCGGCCAGTGGCGCACGCAGCAGATGGTGGCGGCGGAGTGAAGCAGCCTTACTGGTGAAGGCCAGCGGGTCCTCTTGCTAGGGTGCCAGCCGCGTGAAGACGTAATCGCGTCCTTTGGCGCGCGCTTCATGGCAGGCGAAGCAGGTGCGATGCTGGGCCGCGTCGACCGGCTTGCCGTCGATGAAACGGCCAAACCCCCAGCCGCCGGTGGCGGCGTATTTTTTGGAGTCCTTGACCATCACCTGGACCGTGGTGGCAGCGCCGGGAATCGTCGCGGACGCAAACTCGGGGGACTGTTTGCGCTTCCAGGCGCGCTTGACCAGAATGGTGCCGTCCGGGAACGGCAGCTTTCCGGCCTGATAGGCGTCGATTGCGGTCTGGTTGCCGACCACGGCGCGAAGTTCGTCGAGCGGCGCCGCCTCTTCGGCCGGCGCGATCAGCTCCCACTGCTTGTAGCCCGGCGGGATCGTGACGCTGAAGATCGGCGAGGAGTCGGCCGTCGCGGGCCCCTCGGCGGAAGCGATCGTGACGAGATACGGCACGCAGGTCAGGAGAATGACGAGGAGAACCATCGCCAGCACGTTCATCGTGGCGTCGGGAGACTTCTTCTTTCCAGGTTCGGATGGCGTCATGACGTTTCATCAAGCTGGGTTCGACAGGCGATCCTCGGTCCAGCCCGGCTGGACCGAGATGCTGACAGATGCTCAGGCGCCATCGGCGTCGATGACGGCCTTGGCAAAGGCTTGTGGTGCTTCCTGCGGCAAATTGTGGCCGATGCCGCCGGTGATCAGGCGAAACTCGTATCGGCCTGAGAACTTCTTGGCATAGGCGCTCGGGTCGGGATGCGGCGCGCCGTTGGCGTCGCCTTCCATCGTAATCGTCGGCACGTCGATGCGGGGAGCTGCCGCGAGCTTCTTTTCGAGATGCTCGTATTTGGCCTCGCCCTGGGCAAGCCCGAGCCGCCAGCGGTAATTGTGGATCGTGATCGCGACATGATCCTTGTTGTCGAGCGCCGCCGCGCTTCGATCGAAGGTGGCGTCGTCGAACTTCCACTGCGGCGAGGCGAGCTTCCAAATCAGCCTGGCGAAATCGTGCGTGTACTTCTCGTATCCGGCGCGGCCGCGCTCGGTCGCGAAATAAAACTGATACCACCATTGCAGCTCGGCCTGCGGCGGCAACGGTGCGTTGCCTGCGGCCTGGCTGGAGATCAGGTAACCGCTGACCGACACCAGCGCGCGGCAGCGGTCCGGCCACAGCGCGGCGATGATGTCCGCGGTGCGCGCGCCCCAATCGAAGCCGGCGACAACGGCCTTCTTGATATCGAGCTTGTCCATCAGCGCGATGATGTCCGCGGCCATCGCAGCTGGCTCGCCGTTGCGCGGCGTCTCGCTGGAGAGGAAATGCGTCGTGCCATAGCCGCGCAGATAAGGAATGATCACGCGATAACCGGCCTTTGCCAGGATCGGCGCGACATCGACGAAGGCGTGAATGTCGTAGGGCCAGCCGTGCAGCAGGATCGCCACGGGCCCGTTCGAGGGACCCGCCTCCGCATAGCCGACGCTGAGAACGCCGGCATCGATCTGCTTGATCGTGCCGAAGGACGCATTCGATGCGGAGGATCGTGGCGCTTCCGTCTCGGCGCGGGCGAGGTCGATCACGCCGAGACCAATGGCAACGGTTCCCGCAGCCACGCCAAAGAACTTGCGGCGATGCTGGTCGATGATCTGCTTCATGGTGGTGCTCCCTTTGGGGTAGATGATGGTGCGTCAGATCAGCGCGACCGTGACGTCGATGTTGCCGCGGACGGCCTTGGAATAGGGGCAGGTTTGATGCGCTTCATCGATGATGCCGCGCGCGATCTCGCGATCGAGACCCGGCAGACTGACATTGAGGCGCGCCCTCAGCGAGTAGGCGCCCTCGTCGAGTACGAGATCGATCTCCGCATCGATCGCGCACTTCCTGGGAAGATCCATCTTGCGCTTGCGCGCGGCGATCTCCATCGCGCCTTCGAAACAGGCCGACCAGCCGGCCGCGAACAATTGCTCGGGATTGGTGCCGATGCCTGCACTGCCCGGCGGCGACAGCTTGACGTCGAGGCGACCGTCGGAACTGCGCGATATGCCGTCGTGTCGACCGCCGCTGGTGTGTGTCTTGGCCGTGTAAAGCAATTTTGCCGCTTGCGTCATGAAGCTCTCCTTGCCGTCGCGCAACTGACTAGCAGCGGCTGCCGCAGGACACCCGTTTGGAGTTGTGAGAAGTTGTGAGGCCTCAGTTCGCGCGCCTCACAAAGGCCTGCATCCACGGTCTGATGCCGATGCAGGGAGACGCCTTGCCCGATCGCAACCATCTGCTATCGGGTCCCCCGGAAAGGATCAGGATTTCGCCATGACTGAACCGGCCGGGTCTGCGGTGGGAGCCCTATCGTTCGGGCCATTCAGCGTGACGCCGCATGAACGGCTGGTGACGCGCGATGGCGTCGCGCTGCCGCTCGGCGCGAAAGCCTTCGACATGCTGATCGCGCTGATGTCGCGGCCGAACGAGGTCGTCAGCAAGTGGGATTTGATGGCGCTGGTGTGGCCCGGCCTGACCGTTGAAGAAGCCAGTTTGCGCTTTCACATCGCAGCCCTTCGCAAGGCGCTCGGCGACGGCAAGGATGGCGCACGCTACATCACCACGCTGTCCGGCCGCGGTTATTGCTTCGTGGCGCCGATCTCGCAGGCCGCTATCCCGGCAGAGCGGCGCCCGGCGCCGCAAGGCGGCCTGTCGCCGGTGAAGCTGCCCAACCGGCTGCAACGGATGGTCGGGCGCGACGATGCGATCGCCGCCGTCTCGGACAAGCTCATCGCCTCGCGCTTCGTCACGATCGCCGGCCCCGGCGGCGTCGGCAAGACTGCCGTGGCGATCGCGATCGCGCACGACCTGCTCGAGACCTTCGCCGATGCCGCCCACTTCGTCGATCTTGCCGCGCTCAGCGATCCCGATCTCGTGATCACTTCGATCCTGCTGATGCTGGGCTTGCCGGCGCAGACCGACGATCCCTTGCCCGCACTGCTCGCGCATCTCCACGACAAGAGGATGCTGCTGATCCTCGACAATTGCGAGCACGTCATCACTGCCGTGGCGCCGCTGGCTGCGGAGATCTTCCACGCCGCGCCGCATGTCCATATCCTGGCCACGAGCCGCGAAGCCCTGCGCGTCGAGGGCGAGCAGGTCTATCGATTGGCGCCGCTCGCCGTTCCGCCGGACGGCTCCGGGCTCACGGTCGCTGCCGCGCGGACCTATCCCGCCCTTCAACTCTTCCTCGAACGTGCCACCGCCAGCGGCGCGCAGATCGCGCTCGACGATGCCAATGCCGCGATCATCGCAAGGATCTGCCGCAAGCTCGACGGCATGGCCCTGGCGATCGAGCTCGCCGCCGGACGGGTCGAAGCCTATGGCCTGGAGCAGACGGCAACGCTGCTCGACGAGCGTCTCAATCTGCTCTGGCAGGGCCAGCGCACCGCGCCGCCGCGACAGAAGACGTTGCAGGCGACCCTGGACTGGAGCTACGAGCTCCTGTCCGACACCGAGCGCCTGGTGCTGCGCCGGCTTGCGGTGTTCGCCGGGCACTTCACCATCGACGCCGCACTAGAGGTCGTCCCGGACGAACGCGTCGATCGCTCCCACCTGTTCGACGCCATCGACAGCCTCGTCGCCAAGTCCATGGTCGCGCCGCGACCGATCGGCGCCATGATGCGCTACCGCCTGCTCGACACCACGCGCGCCTATTTGCTCGAGATCGAGCCGAACGACGCGGAACTCGCCGCACGTCATGCCACCTACTATCGGCAATGGCTGGCGCAGGCGGGCTCGACATGGGCCATGGTGCCGAGCGCCGACGAACGGGCGATCCACTTCTCCGCACTTCACAACGTGCGCGCCGCGCTGGACTGGTGCTTCGGCACGAACAGCAACGCCAGTATCGGCATTGCGCTCGTCGCTGCGGCGGCACCGATCTTCCTCGCAATGTCGCTGTTGATCGAATGCCGGCGTTGGTCGGAACGGGCGCTGCTTGCGATCGATCCCTCCTCGCGCGGCAGCACTGAGGAAATGCACATCCAGGCTGCCCTCGGCCTCACCTTGATGTTCACGCGGGGCGGCAGCGAAGCGGCGCGCGCCGCCCTGAGCCGGGGCCTTGCGATCGCCGAAGCGCGTGGCGACGAGATCAACCGGCTCCAACTGCTCGGCCGCATGCATATCTTCCACGAGCGGATGGGAGAGTTCGACGCCGCGCTCGGTTACGCCCGGCAGAGCCTTGCCGTCGCCGAGGCACTTGGCGATGCGGCCTCGATCGCACTCGCCCATTCGCTTCTGGGCGTCTCGCTGCATCTGGCCGGCGAGCATCGCGATGCGCTGACGATGCTGGAGGCCGCCTGGCAGGGGCCTGGCACGGAACGGATCAGCACGGTCTACGGCTTCGATCATCGCAACCGGGCCGGCATTTCGCTCGCACGAGAGCTTTGGCTGCAGGGCCGGCCCGCGCAGGCGCAGCGGCTGGCGCGGCAGACGGTCACCGAAGCCGCGCAGATGGATCATCCGATCACGCTCTGCATCGCGCTGATCTGGGCGGTCTCGATCGACCTCTGGAACGGAGACCTCGACGGCGCGGAAGCGAACATCGACCGATTCATCGCACACGCCGAATCGCGCTCGATGGGCCCGTACCTCGCGGTCGGCCGAGGCGTCAAAGGCGAGCTGGCAATCCGGCGGGGAAACGCCGCCGCCGGCGTCGAGACGATCAGGGCTTGTCTGCGCGAGCTCCACGACGCCGGCTACGAGCTGCTCACCACGACCTTCAACGTCGCGATGGTTCAGGGCTTGTTGGCACTCGGACAAATCGAGCAGAGTGCGCGCCTGGTCGACGATGCGATCCGCCTCGTCGAGCAGAGCGGCGATCACCTCTACATGCCGGAGCTCTTGCGGATGAAAGGCAGAGTTCTGTTGTCGCTACCGCAGCCCAAGGCTGAGCAAGCAGAGGTCTATTTGATGCAATCCCTGGATTTGAGTCGCCGCAAAGGCGCAAAAGCCTGGGAACTGCGGGCCGCGATTGATCTTGCCGGGCTATTTGCCGAACGCGGGCAGCGCGAGGAGGCGAAGCGATCACTTCGATCGGCCCTCGATGGCTTTGTCGAGCGCTCGGACTCGGCGGACATCCGCGCCGCCAGCACGCTTCTACGAACATTATGACGATAACGGCACTGCCAATGCGCCGCATCCGGCTCCGCTATCCTGAGGCGCGAGTGGCACGATGCGCAGCATCGCGCCGGGAGCCTCGAAGGATGAACGGCCAAGGAGACAGCCGGGCCGTTCATCCTTCGAGGCCTCCGCTACGCTCCGGCACCTCAGGATGACGGATATGACCGGCCCTCACCCCGTCGGGGTGCCCTGCTTCCATTGGCCGCCGGCGATTTTCGCGGCGGCGATCACCGCCTGGGTGCGGCTCTCGACGCCGAGCTTTTGCAGGATGGCCGAGACGTGCGCCTTGATGGTGGCCTCGGAGACGCCGAGCTCGTAGGCGATCTGCTTGTTGAGGAGGCCCTCCGAGAGCATCATCAGGACCCGGACCTGCTGTGGCGTCAGCGTTACCAGGCGATCGCGCAAGCGGGTCATGTCGGGGTCGGCAGCGGCCGACAGATCGGTGTCGGCGGGAACCCAGACGTCGCCTTCCATCACCTTGAGGATGGCGTCGCGCAACGTCTCGACACCGAACCGCTTCGGGATGAAGCCGGAGGCGCCGAAATCGAGCGAGCGGCGGATCGTGGCGCTGTCGTCGGAGGCCGAGACGATCACGACCGGGATCGCCGGATATTGCGCGCGCAGATAGATCAGGCCGGAAAAGCCGGAGATGCCGGGCATTGAGAGGTCGAGCAGAACCAGATCCACGTCGGAGGTCTGTTCCAGCAGCTTGGTCAGATCCTCGAACGATCCGGCTTCGTCGATCCTGGCCGAGGTCAGGACGCCCGCCACCGCCTGTCGCAGCGCATCGCGGAACAGGGGATGATCATCGGCAATGACGAGATGGGTCGTGGGAGCGTTCATCGTTCTCTTGCTGTCGTTCGCGACCGGCCGGCGAGTCGATGCGGCGGCGGGTCAATTCTTCCCTGCCCGGCCGTGGCATGCAAGTGCACATTATCCCTTTGCTGCAAAGGGGTTAATCCTCAACCTCGTCCGGCCGCGCCGCACCCGATACCAGCACCGTCAGCTGCGCGTCAGTGCGCAAGGCCAAAAGTCGTATTGGGGAGGGTTTCACGGCGATGTTACCTTAACGATCAGGTCGCCCGGCTTTCCGACAGCAGCCGGGTTGCGAAACAACCGTTTGGGGAGCGAAAACTGATGACCATGGCTGCGACCGCGGACGGGACCGTCCGCACCCGAGGGATGACTGGCGAAGAGCGAAAGGTCATTTTCGCCTCTTCACTTGGCACCGTCTTCGAGTGGTACGATTTCTACATCTACGGCACGCTCGGCGCCTTCCTGGCAAAATACTTCTTCTCAAACGTACCGCCGAATGTCGGCTTCATCTTCGCACTGCTCGCCTTCGCGGCCGGCTTTGCAGTCCGCCCCTTCGGCGCACTGATCTTCGGCCGGCTCGGCGACATGATCGGCCGCAAATACACGTTCCTCGTCACCATGACGCTGATGGGCGTCGGCACCTTCTTCATCGGTCTGCTGCCGGGCTATGCGAGCTGGGGCCTCGCCGCGCCGATCGTGCTGATTGGTCTGCGCCTGATCCAGGGCCTGGCACTCGGCGGTGAATATGGCGGTGCGGCGACTTACGTTGCCGAACATGCCCCGCAGAACCGGCGTGGCTATTACACGTCGTGGATTCAGACCACCGCGACGCTCGGTCTGTTTCTGGCGCTGCTGCTGATCCTCGGCATCCGCACCGCGATGGGCGAAGAGGCATTCGGCGATTGGGGTTGGCGCATTCCGTTCCTGCTCTCCGGCGTCCTGCTGGCGGTTTCGATCTGGATCCGCTTGAGCCTGAACGAGTCGCCGGTGTTCCAGCGCATGAAGGAAGAGGGCAAGACCTCGAAGCGCCCGCTCACCGAAGCCTTCGGCGAATGGAGCAATGCCAAGATCGCTATCTTGGCGCTGTTTGGCGCCACGGCCGGTGAAGCGGTGGTGTGGTACGGCGGACAGTTCTATGCCCTGTTCTTCCTCACCCAGACCCTGAAGGTACCGGCCGTGCCGGCGCAGATCATGATCGTGGTTGCGCTCGCCCTGGGCACGCCCTTCTTCATCATCTTCGGAATTTTGTCCGACAAGATCGGCCGCAAGCCGATCATCCTCGCCGGCTTCCTGCTTGCGATGGTGACCTACTTCCCGATCTTCAAGGGCATCACCCACTTCGCCAATCCGAAGCTCGAAGCAGCGCTGGCAGCCTCGCCAGTGACGGTGATCGCCGACCCCAGCGAGTGCTCGTTCCAGTTCAAGGCAACCGGCACTGAGAAGTTCACCACCGGCTGCGATATCGCCAAGGCCGCACTGGTGAACTTGTCGGTGAACTACCAGAACCAGGATGCGCCGAAGGGCACGGCGGCGACGGTCAAGATCGGCGAGCAGACGCTCACGTCCACCTCGCCCGATTTCGCCAAGGCTTTGCCCGCAGCGATCAAGGCTCATGGCTATCCGGCTTCCGCCGATCCGAACGACATCAACTATGTCATGACGACGGTCCTGCTCTGGATTCTCGTGATTTACGTGACGCTGGTCTACGCGCCGATCGCCGCCTGGCTGGTTGAACTGTTCCCGAGCCGAATCCGCTACAGCGGCATGTCGCTGCCCTACCACATCGGCAACGGCTGGTTCGGCGGCTTCCTGCCGGCGACGGTGTTTGCGATCGTGGCTGCTACCGGGAACATCTATTCCGGCCTGTGGTACCCGGTCGCCATTGCCGCGATGAGTCTGGTGATCGGTTTCCTGTTCCTGCCGGAAACCAAGGACGTCGACATCAAGCAGATCTAGTTGAGATCAGCCGGAACCAAGGCTCCGGCAATCAGACACGAACGGCCGCGGATTCCGCGGCCGTTTTGCTTATGACGTCGCGCCGACGAACTGCAGTACCACCTCGCGCCGATGCGGCCGGCTGCGATGCTCGATCAGATAGATCGCCTGCCAGATGCCGAGCGCGAGCTTGCCGTTCAGGACCGGGACCTGGAGCGAGGCTCCCGTCAGCATCGTCTTGATATGCGCGGGCATGTCGTCGGGCCCCTCGGTGTCATGTATCCATCCGGCGTTCTCCGGCGCGAGCCGGGACAGCGCCGTGGCGAGATCGGCGAGCACGGAGGGGTCGGCATTCTCCTGGATCGTCAGCGAAGCCGAGGTGTGACGGATAAACAGCGTCAGCGCGCCGTCGCGCGCGTGAGCTTCGGCGATGAACTTGGCTGCCTCGCTGGTCAGATCGGTGAAGCCGCGGCCCGGCGTCTGCACGGTGAGCAGCGACGATGTGACGGCGGTGGCCTGCACCGACGAGGGCGCCGAACGCGTTACCGATTTGCCTGATGTCATCGAAAATCCCTCCGGAAGCGCCGTAGGGTGGGCAAAGGCGCAAAGCGCCGTGCCCACGTCTTCTCTCGTCATCGTGGAAACATGGTGGGCACGGCGCAAGGCGCCTTTGCCCACCCTACAAGAGCTCAATGCTTTGGCCGCGCGAAGGGGTCCTCAAATCTTCCCCGACACGTCCTTCTGCACGCGGTTGGCCATGTCGATCAGCCGGCGCCAGGCTCTTTCCAGGAACGACATCACACGATCGAGATCCTGGTCGCTCGGCAGCGGGATCTCGATCTTGCGCTCGCCCTCGGCGGCTTTCGGCTCCGCCTTCTTGAGAGGATCGGATTTCGGCAGCGGCTCGTCGATCTTTCCCGATACCGTCGGCCCGGCCGCGAGCTGACCCTTCAGCTTCTCGACTTCGGCCTGAAGCCGGCCGATCTCGGCATCGAGTGCGGACCGCTCGTCGGGGACCGCGTAGCAAGCCCAGCCAGCGCCGTTCTTGGTGCAGGTCGACATGGCGCCGGTGCGGGTGTCGAGCCGCAACACGCCCTCGGGGATCGGCGTCATGCTGTAGCGGCCGTTTTCACTGTCGGGAGCGGATTGCGCGGCGGCAAAGCCGCCGCTGATGACCATCACCACGGCGAACGCGGCTACCGCAAACCATGATGTTGTGGATGACGTCACAGGTCTCATCTTGCGCTCCGCCACGACGTGCAGGTGGCACTTTCGTAATTCTACACCCGCCGAGGCCATCCGCCGCCCAAAACGCATCACCGATATCAACAACCGCGACGGCCCCTTTGATCCCGGCAGCGCGGCGAAATGGCGGCTGCATCCGCCGATCATGCAGAGAGCTGCTGCGGTGCGGCGTCACGCTGTGTGCAGCGCTGCTGTGTGCGCCAATATCATCAACTAAATCAGATACATAACAGAAAGCGACGCAATCGTGACTTGGCTTGACTTGATTATAGGCCATCAGTATGGTCCGCGCGGCTTTTGAGGGTGGCGGGCGTAATTTCCATTCAGCCGCGGCGTTTCGGGTCTTCGTTGCATGACACAGGGCACGGGACACGGTGAGAATGGAGATCGCGATAGATCGTCCGAGGAAGCTGCGCTTTCCGAACGGCTCGGAAGTCTTGATCAGCGGTTGTCCGAACTTCGGGACCGGCGGAGCAAGACCGAGCAACCCGCAGGTGACGGTGAAGACGGAGCGGCCAGAGCCTCGGCGATGGCGCTTGGTTTCCGGTTATCCTCGGAGTTGGTCGCCGGCGTCGTTGTCGGAGCGGGGATTGGCTGGGGGTTCGACCGCTTGCTGTCGACGTCGCCTTTCGGATTTATCGTGTTCCTGCTGCTGGGCTTCGTCGCCGGCGTGGTGAATGTGGTGAGAACGGCGGGCGCGGGTCAAAACAGGCGCGGTGGTTCTTAAGCGATCCCCAGGAGAGGAATGATCGTGCCGGCTCGCCGGTACGGGCCGGCCCGGCCGGCAGACCGAGACCCGCCGGCATTGCCCGGCAGACCAAGAGATGCCGCGCTGATGAAAATCGACCCGATCCACCAGTTCAACATCGAGCCTCTCTTCACCCTGGGCCATATCGGCAATCATACGATCGCCTTCACCAATTCGTCGCTCTACATGCTGGTGGCCGTGGCGATCATCTCGATCCTGATGCTCGCCAGCGGCACGCAGCTGATTCCCGGGCGTCTGCAGTCCGTCGCAGAAATCTCCTACGAATTCGTCGCCTCGACCATCCGTTCGACGGCCGGCGCGGAAGGCATGAAGTTCTTCCCGCTGATCTTCTCGCTGTTCATGTTCATCTGCGTCTCGAATCTGGTGGGTATCATCCCCTACACCTTCACGGTGTCGAGCCACCTGATCGTCACCGCGGCGCTCGCGCTCCTGGTGTTCTTCACCGTCCTGATCTACGGCGTCTACAAGAACGGCCTGAAATTCTTCAAGATTTTCGTTCCCCACGGCGTCCCCATCTACATCCTGCCGCTGGTCATGTTCATCGAGGTCCTGTCGTTCTTCCTGCGGCCGGTCTCCCACAGCGTTCGTCTCTTCGCCAACATGCTGGCCGGCCACATCGCGCTGAAGGTGTTCGCAGGCTTCGTCGCCATGCTCGGCTTCTCGCTCGGCGCCATCGGCTGGGTCGGCGGCGTGCTGCCGCTGGCGCTCACGGTCGCGCTGACCTCGCTCGAGATTCTGGTCGCGTTCCTCCAGGCCTATGTGTTCGCGATCCTGACCTGCATCTACCTCAACGACGCCATTCATCCGGGACACTGAGCGGTCCGGGGAATTTCCACCCACAACGCAATCTTTCTTCCAAGGAGTCTAAAATGGATCCGGCAGCAGCAAAACTTATCGGCGCGGGCATCGCGTGCATCGGCATGGGCGGTGCGGGCGTCGGCGTGGGCGTGATCTTCGGCAACTACCTCGCCGCGGCCGTTCGCAATCCGTCGGCCGCTCAGGGCCAGTTCGGCAACCTGATCTTCGGCTTCGCCGTGACCGAAGCGCTCGGCATCTTCTCGCTGCTGATCGCGCTGCTGCTGCTGTTCGTTCCGCTCTGAGGACGACGTTTTTCGCGCCGTTCCAGCCCATGGGACGGCGCGCGTGACAGCAACAGGAGAACTCCATGGCTGAGAGTCATGGCGACGCAAAAGGTCCGGCGGCGGGCGCTCACACCGAGGCTGACGGTGGTCACCACGGTGGCGGTTTTCCGCCGTTCGAGAGCAGCAGCTTTGCTTCACAGCTGGTGTCGCTCGCGATCTTCTTCGTCCTGCTTTACGTGATCGTGTCCAAGCTCGCTCTGCCGCGCATCGGCGGTGCGATCGAGGCGCGGCAGAACAAAATCGAGGGCGACCTCGCCGAAGCGCAGAAGCTGAAGGACCAGTCCGACGCGGCGCTGAAGGCCTATGAAAGCGAGCTCGCTTCGGCGCGCACGCGGGCACAGGCGATCGGCAACGAATCCCGCGACAAGGCGAATGCGCAGGCGGACGCCGAGCGCAAGGCGCTGGAAGAGCAATTGGCGGCCAAGCTCGCCGGGGCGGAGAAGACCATCGCCTCGACCCGCGCTGCCGCCATGAGCAACGTCCGCGGCATCGCGGCCGATGCGGCAGGCCAGATCGTGCAGCAGCTCACCGGCGTCGTTCCCGACGCAGCGTCGGTCAATGCCGCGGTCGATGCGTCCTTGAAGGGTTAGTCGAGATGTTCTTCGAACCTGAATTTTGGGTCGCCGTCGCCTTCGTGATCCTGATGGTCGTGTTCGGCTATCTCGGGATCTTCAAGACGGCGATGACCGCGCTCGATCATCGCGCCGACCGCATCAAGGCCGAGCTCGACGACGCCGCACGTCTCAAGCAGGAGGCAGCCAAGGTGCTCGCCGACTACAAGGCGCGCAGTGCCGCGGCCGAGCGCGAGGCTGCCGACATCATCGCCAATGCCAAGTCCGAAGCCGAGCGCATCGCGGCCGACGCCAAGGCGAAGATGGAAGACTTCGTCGCCCGCAGAACCAAGACTGCGGAGAGCAAGATCGCGCTCGCCGAGGCCCAGGCGCTGGCCGATGTCCGCGCCGCAGCCGCCGAAGCCGCCGTACAGGCCGCCTCGACGATCCTGTCGCAGTCGGTCAAGGGCCAGGTCGCCGACGACCTGCTCGCCAAGGGCATCAACGAGGTTCGGCAGAAGCTGAACTGAGGGGGTTCGCCTTCACCAATCAAAAAGCCGGCGCGATGAGCGCCGGCTTTTTTGTTTTCGACGCCACGTCAACAAGTACGGTGTCATCACCCGCGCAGGCGGGTGATCCAGTACGCCGCGGCCCTCGGTTCTAACCTTGCTGTCTCGGATTACTGGATTGCCCGCCGGAGCCTGTCATCGGGCTCGCCGAAGGCGAGACCCGGTGGCGGGCAATGACAGCTGAGGTCGTAGCCAATTACTTCCTCTTCCGCCCCTTCGGCTCGGGCGAGAGTGCCTGCGGGTCGAAGCCGACATAGAAGATGTAGGAATCGGCGACCGCGGCTGAGGGCATCGGGTAAGCCAGGTCCTCGGCGACGAAGGTGAAAGGCACGCTACCGCCCTCCGACATCTCGACCGTGGTCCGGTAGGCCTTCGAGGCGATCACCTTCTCGCCGACGCCGCCTTGCACCACGGCAATACGCAACGGGACCTCGACCGTCGCAGGCGCGCCGGCGGGACCGGCGATGACACGGCCCTGGATTCCGATCCGGGCGGTAATATCGCTGCCGCTCCGGGCGCATTCGCGCGCCATCTTGGTAATCGTGGCCTGGAAGCGGATCTCATTGCCGACAGCCGGCTTGCCGCTGGCGCCAACCGCATAGGTGGAGGCGCCGGCGCGCACGGTGACCTGCGGGCAATCGACGTCGTCATCGGCTGGCTGGCCGGGCGCGGGCGCCGGCTTGGGCTGCGCCGGCTCGTCGGACTTGCCGCCGAACAGGCTCTTGAAGCGGTCGCTCAAGGACTGGGCCGCCACCGGCGAAACGGACGCGAGCGCAATCGACAACGTCAACGCGACCACCGTCCCCCGCCGCAACGCATTCCGCGATGACCGAAGCTCCTTCACCATCGACACCCATACTCCATGACAGCATTCCGGCCGATCGCAGGCCGGCCCGCGCCGTTATATCGCCAAAATCGGCGAACCCAAGGCAGGTAAATTACGGCAGCAAGCAAGGCGGGACGATCAAGACTTTGGCGGCAGGAGGTGGCGGCTCAGCCGCGAAAATCCTCATGCAGCAGGCCGAACAGCAGGTGATCCTGCCAGATCCCGTTGATGCAGAGATAGCGGCGCGCCAGCCCCTCGCGGGAGAAGCCGCACTTCTCCAGCACCCGGATCGAAGGCGCATTAGTGGGGATGCAGGCGGCCTCGACCCGGTGCAGGTTGAGCTCGCCGAACAGCGTCGGCAGGAGCACCCGCAGTGCCGCGGTCATGTAGCCGCGATGGGCGTAGGGCTGCCCAATCCAGTAGCCGATGGTGCCGGCCTGCACGATGCCGCGCCGGACATTGGCCAGCGTGATGCCGCCGACCATGGCGCCGTCGAGCTCGCGAAAGATCAGAAAGGGATAGGAACGATCCGCTGCGATGTCCTCGGAATAGCGGCGCAGACGGCGGCGGAAGCCTGACCGGGTGAGATCGTCCGAGGGCCAGATCGGCTCCCAGGGCGTGAGATAGTCGCGGCTGCTTTCGCGCAAGTGAGCCCATTGCAGGAAATCCGACATCTGCGGAGCGCGCAGCAGCAACCCGTTGCCGCGCGGCACGAGTGCGGCGGGTCCACTGGATGGCAGGCGAAAGAGGGCCATGGTGATGCTTCCGGGGGCGGCGCCCCTGCGCGGCTCCTAATGCAGCCGAGCCTTGGCGCGCGCCCGGGTCAATCCTTCCGCAAAAGACACCGCCGTGTCCAGCCCCCTGCCGCTGCCCAATGCGACGACCGCAGGGCGGCTGCGCGAAAGCAGCGCACGTGCGGCATCCCGGGTCGATTCGACGCTGACGGCGTCGATTCGGGCCACCAGCTCCTGCACGGTCTGCGGCCGGCCATAGGCCAGCACATGCCGGGCAAGCTGCTCGGCACGGGACGAGCAGCTCTCCAGCGCCATCAACAGGCCCGCCTTCATCTGCGCCTTGGCCCGCGCGATCTCGGCCTCGGTCAGGGTTTCCACCGAATCATTCATGATGTCGATCACGACCTCCATCATCTCCGGCGCGTCGGCGGGATCGGTGCCGGTGTAAAGGCCGAAGAAGCCGGTGTCGGTGTAGGGCGCGTGGAAGGTGTAGATGGAGTAGCAGAGGCCGCGCTTTTCGCGCACCTCCTGGAACAGCCGCGACGACATCCCGCCGCCGAGAATGTTGGTGAAGACCTGGAGCGAAAACAGCGACAGGTCGGTCTGCGGCACCCCCTCGAGCGCCAGCGTCAGATGCGCCTGCTCGAGCTCGCGGTGGACCACTTTGGCGCCGCCCTGGCCGAACTGGGCGGATTGCGGCTTCGGTCCCGGCGTCGCTTCAAAGCTCGCGAAACGCTTCTCGACCTCGGCGACAACCTGCTTGTGATCGACCGCGCCGGCGGCGGCCACCACCATGTCAGGCCCGCGATAATGCGTCGACAGATAGCCGCGGAGCATGTCGCGGTTGAAGCCGCGCAGCGTCTTGGCGGTGCCGAGCAACGAACGGCCCATCGGCTGGTCGGGATAGCAGAGCTCGTTCAGATGCTCGAACACGACGTCGTCGGGGGTGTCCTGCGCAGCCCCGATCTCCTGCACGATGACGTTCTTCTCGCGCTCCAGCTCGTCCGACTCGAAAACGGGATTGGCGAGGATGTCGGCGAGCACGTCGAGCGCGAGCGGCACGTCGGCTTTCAGCACCCGCGCGTAATAGGACGTGGTTTCGGTCGAGGTGCCGGCATTGAGGTCGCCGCCGACCGCTTCGATCTCCTCGACGATCTCGCGCGAGGAGCGCTTGGTCGTGCCCTTGAACGCCATGTGCTCCAGAAGATGCGAGATGCCGTGCTCGTTCGGCTTCTCGTCGCGCCCGCCGACGCCAGCCCAGACGCCGAGCGCCGCAGTCTCGAGATGGGGCATCTTGTCGGTGACGATGGTCAGGCCGGAGGCAAGCTTGGAAATCTCGACGCTCATCCGGCAACTCCCTGCTTTGCGGCGCGGCTGACCGACAGCACGAACCGCTCGACCTCGGCCTGATCGTTCTTCATCACCTTCATGTGCTCGGATTTGGTCATCAATCCGTCGAGCCAGGCGGGCAGTTGCGGCCGCTGGCCGCAGGCCGCCTCGACCGCGTCGGGGAATTTGGCCGGATGGGCCGTGGAGAGCACGATGCTCGGGACCGTCGTGTCGGTGGTGTCGCGGTCGGCGACCGCGAGCGCCACTGCGGTATGCGGATCGACCAGCTCGCCCGCCTCGCGCCAAGCGGCGCGGATCGCAGCCGCGGTTTCGGTCTCGTCAGCGCGGCCTGCGTCGAACTCCCCGCGGATCGCGGCCAGCGTCGCATCGGGCAGCACGAAGCGTCCGGACTGTTTCAGAGAATCCATCAGGCGACGCACACCGGCCGCATCGCGCTGGCCGGCTTCGAACAGCAGCCGCTCGAAATTTGAGGAGATCTGGATGTCCATCGACGGCGACGCCGTGGCGTGCACCTCGCGCACCTCGTAGATCCCGGTCTTGAGCGTGCGGGCCAGGATGTCGTTGACGTTGGCGGCGATGCGCAGCGTGCGCACCGGCAGGCCCATGCGCTTGGCGACGTAGCCGGCAAAGATGTCGCCGAAATTGCCGGTCGGCACGACGAAATCCACCGCGCGCGCCGGTGCACCGACGGCGACGGCCGAGGTGAAATAGTAGACCACCTGGGCAACGATACGCGCCCAGTTGATCGAGTTGACGCCGGACAGTGACGTCGCATCGCGGAAGCGATGGTTGTTGAACATCCCCTTCACGAGCGCCTGGCAGTCGTCGAAGGTGCCTTCGACGGCGAGCGCGTGCACATTGGCCGCACCCGTCGTCGTCATCATCCGCTGCTGGACCTCTGAGATGCGGCCATGCGGGAACAGCACGATGAGGTCGACATTCTCCAGACCCGCAAAGGCTTCGACCGCGGCGCCGCCGGTATCGCCGGAGGTCGCGACCACGATGGTGGTACGCTGGCCGCGCTTGGCGAGCACATGGTCCATCAGCCGCGAGATCAGCTGCATCGCCACGTCCTTGAAGGCGAGCGTCGGGCCGTGGAACAGCTCCAGCACGAACTGGTGCGGCGACATCTGGCGCAGCGGCACCACCGCAGGATGGCGGAAGGTGGCGTAGGCCTCGTTGGCCATGCGGCCAAGCTCGGCGTCCGTGATCTCGCCGCCGGCGAAGGGACGAATCACGTCGACCGCGACCTCCCAATAGGGGCGGCCGAAGAAGCCGGCGATGGCCTGCGCCGAAAGCTGCGGCCAAATGGCCGGCACATACAGGCCGCCATCGCGGGCGAGCCCGGTGAGCATCACGTCACAGAAGCCGAGTTCGGGGGCCTCGCCCCGGGTCGAGATATAACGAGTCAAACTGCCCTCCAAAGGCCGACCGAGCCTGAGCCCGCTCGTTAAGCCTTTGATTTTACGAAAATACTTGTTAACAGCCAGCGGCTTTCGGCCACCATAAAGTGTTTTGCGGCATCGGGAAACCGCTTCCGGTCGCTCCCGTTGCTCAATGAAAAAGGGCTGCGGCATTGCCGCAGCCCTTCTCTTGGAAGGTCTGTCGTTGTGTGCAGACCGGTTTGCCTCGTCAGGTCCCCCGACCCGCTAAAACTGTTCGCCCAAGCTTTCGTCAGCTGCAATCAAATCGTCAAGAGCCAAAACGGCAGGCGACGAACGATGTTCCTATTTTTCCCGGCGCGCTCAGGGCATTCTGTCGCCGATACGTGCAATGACTCGCTCCATATTGCCGTTTTCTCCCGAAACCATGGCCGGCCTGAGGAACGAATGCCGCGGCGACCGATTGGGTCGGCGGAGGGTGCCGGCCATCGCCTATGCATTGCCCGGCCGATGGTGACACCGATCCGTCGACCGAACCGCTGCATCCTGGAGCAGCCGGTTCGGTCGTTGGCGGGAGATCAATTCATCCCGATTTCCACGGCGATCCGGATCAGATCGGAATGGTTTTTAGCCCCGAGCTTCTGCTTGAGTAGGGACGTGGTGTTCGCGACGGTCTTGTAGGAGATGCCGAGCGCCTCGGCCACTTCGACGATTTTGTCGCCGCGTCCGAGCAGGCGGAGAATCTCGAGCTCCCGCGGCGTCATCTGCGAGGCTGGATTGGCCTTGATCGCCGCACCGGAAAACGTCACGGCTTCCGCGAGCTGCGGCGAGATGAAATTGTCGCCTGCGACCACCTTGCGCACCGCCTTCAGCAAGATCCTGGGATCGTCGCCCTTGGAAACATAACCCTGCGCCCCAAGCTCGACCGCCCGCACCACGAAGGCCGGATCGTCGTTCATGCTGAACATGATGATCTTGGCGCCCGGATCGTCCTTGCGGATGCGTCGCATCAGCTCGAAGCCGGAGACATCAGGCAGGCTGATGTCGATCACGGTGACGTCGGGCCGCTTGCTGACATAGGCGCGATGCCCGGATTTGGCGTCGGTCGCCTCGTCGATACGGATCGAGTGGTCGGAGGCGAACAGGGTGCGACAACCGGACAGCACCACGGGATGGTCGTCGACGATCAGGACCCTGGTCGCCGGTCTGGCGGTATCTTGCATCGCGCGCTCTCTTGTTTTTCGACTCATAGACCGGCGGGAACAAATGGAAAGAGAGAATCCCACCAAAACACGTTAGAATTGACCTAATGTGGCAACGGCTCTCATTCCGGACGCAATTGTTTCTTCCGCTCGGCGCGAGCCTTCTCGCGGCACTGATCCTGGGCGGCATGCTGCTTCAGACCTTCGCAGGGGGCCAGCTCGCTGAGGAGAATGAGCCGCGCCAGCGTTCGACCCTGGCAATCGCCACCGCGCTCAACAACACCCTGCGCGCGTCGGACAATCCACGGCAGACACTCGATGCCTTTGTCCATTCATTGGGTACCTCCTCCGATATCCAATTCCGCGCCGCCGAGGAGGGTCCCGCGCCCTCCCCGAAAGGCGGCCTGCGCAACCTGCATGGCGTGCCGCAATGGTTCATCGAGCTGCTTGTCATCCCGGAGATGGACGCGGCGTCCCCGGTCATCATCGATGGCAGGCGTGTAGGAGATCTCGTCTTCCTCCCGGACCTGTCGGCCGACTTGTTCGAGAAATGGATCGGCTTTCTCGCGCTGATCTGCCTCGTCCTGGCGCTCATGGTGCTCACGGGCACCATCGCCTATGTCTTCGCGGGATCGGCGCTGCGGCCCCTGCGAAATCTCGGCGACGGGCTCACGCGGATACGGCGCGGCGACTACGCAACGCCGATTCCCGTCGCCGGCCCGCCGGAGATCCGGCAGAGCTGCGAGGAGGCCAATTCGCTGGCCGCAACGCTGGCGCAATTGAGCGCGGACAATCGCAACCTCCTGCACCGCCTGGTGTCGCTCCAGGATGACGAGCGGCGCGACCTCGCCCGCGAGATGCATGACGAACTCGGGCCGCTGTTGTTCAGCATCCGCGCCGGGACGATCGCCTTGATCGAGGCATCTTCACCTGCAGGAAATCTCGGCAATTCGGCGCAGGAGGTGCTGCAATCGGTCGAGGCGCTCCAGCAGACCAACCGCCGTATTCTCGACCGGCTGCGACCGCTCTATATCGAGGAGCTGGGCCTCGCGACCAGCGTGCAGACACTGCTGCAAAACTTTCGCAAGCAGTCACCGCATATCGGCCTGACGGCCACGATCGATCCCGGTCTCAACGGGATCGACGGACCGCTGGCCCAGACCGTCTATCGCGTGATCCAGGAGGCGCTGACCAACGTGCTGCGCCATGCCAAAGCCGGCAATGCCCATGTGCAGGCGACCGTCGCCGGCGAGGCGCTCCTCATCGAGATCTCCGACGACGGCGGCGGCTTTCCCGCCGGCAACGTCTTCGGCCGGGGCCTGACAGGCATGCATGAGCGCGTGCGCGCGCTCAGCGGGTCGATGTCACTGCTGCGCGCGGATGACCGAACCCATGTACGCTGCCGTCTTCCGGTCGAGACGACGCGGGATGCGTCATCATCAGGCTAGCACGCGATCAGGCTAGCACGCGCAACCGGCATGCGCGCTCTGCCGCGCCGGCTCGCACAGCGTGCTGCGAATCTTGCCTTCGGGGCTGAAGCGAAACGAAGCATGAATGTGCAGCGCGCCGGCGACGGAATATTCGAGTTCGACGCCATGAGGCGCGGGATGAATCTCCTCCAGTCCGAAACCCACCGACGCGAAGGCGCTGAGCCGCGGCTGCCAATAGGCTTCGAGCTCGCTCCGGCCACAATATCGGTGCATGCCGTTGCACATGCATTCGAGCTGGGCGTCGTCGGCATAGAGATCGAGCAGCGTCGTGAGGTCGCCCTTCCGACAGGCGTCCACCCAATCGACGACAATTCCCATCTGATCAAAATCACTCACGCTGCAATCCTCTGCCGGGGACAAGCACTGGCGGCTTAGGACTACACTCGTGAATATGCGCTGAACGGTAAAGCCCGGGCGATACCGGGTTCCCTCGTGGATCTACGGACAAATTCAGCTCGGCCGCCGCCCCCTCACCCACACCGCAAAAGCGATCAACAGGGCGCCTGCGAGCGTGAACCAAGTGATGGCGTATTGCAGGTGATCGTCTTTCAAATGCACGTCGAGCGGACCGGGACGTGGAATGCCGTTCTCGGGCATCGGCTGCTCGAGATCGACATAAAACGGCGCGACCGTCCCCCAGCCGAGCGCGCTCGCGATTCCCCGATGATCGCGCACGAACCAGAGTCGCTTGTCGCGGTTCTCCGCCGGTGTCAGCCAGCCTGCTGGTTCCGGGAACCGGAGGTAGCCGGTGAGCACGACCGGCTGGCCCGTGACGAGCTTCCTCACCGCGCGATCCTCGACACTGCGATCCTGCATCGTGTTCTCGACGAAGCCGGCATCGATCACGACCATCTCGCCGCTCGGAAGCCGCGCCGGCAGGAACGCCCAGGTGCCGGGGCCGGCGGCGTCCTTGCGCACGGCCGAGCCGGAGGAATAGACCATCGCATCGGGCAGCGGGGCGTAGATTGCGGTGAAGCTGACGCGGCGGAATTCGTCGCGCGCGGGATTGAGCGCAGCCCATTGCGCGGGCGCCGGCAGCGCGACCGGCGCTGCCGCAAGCCGTTCGGTGAGAGCGGCGATCAGCTCGTGCTTGGCTGTCCGGCGCTGTAATTGCCAGATGCCGAGTGCGACGAAGACAGCCGTCAGGAGCAGCGTGAACAGCGCAAAGCCGGCCACGCGAGGCTTGCGCACACTCGCGTTCATTTCGCGCGGTCGATGAGCCGGCCCGGCGCTGCCTTGTGGTGGAATTGCAGCGCGATCAGCAGCGACTTCATCGCGCGCAACGGCAACAGCGTGGTGGCGAGGATCAGTGGCAGCCAGAGCACCGCATGCAGCCAGAACGGCGGCTGATACTTGACCTCGACGACGAGCGCGCAGCCGACCACGATCGCTCCAGCCAGCATGATGATGAAGATCGCCGGCCCGTCGCCGCTATCGATGAAAGCGTAGTCGAGCCCGCAGCGGTCGCAGCGAGGCGCGAGCGTCAGGAAGCCCGCATAGAGCTTGCCCTCGCCGCAGCGCGGACATTTGCAGGCGAGCCCGCGCAGCGCGCTTTGCAGGACGGTGGTTTCGGGCTCGGATGGGCCGGTGGTGTCGTTCATGATGGCAAACTCTATCACAGTTTCCGCCGAAGCTTGCGGCGGCCGGAAAGCGAAAGGGCGGCCCAGCGGCCGCCCCTTCTGATCATCTGCCTCGCAGGCTCAGTGCGCACCGTGAGCCATGGTCTCGGCGCCGTGACCCCAGACATAGATGCAGAGGAACAGGAACAGCCAGACCACGTCGACGAAGTGCCAGTACCAGGCAGCGAACTCGAAGCCGAGATGCTGCTTCGGCGTGAAGTGGCCGGCATAGGCGCGGAACAGGCAGACCAGCAGGAAGATGGTGCCGACCAGCACGTGGAAGCCATGGAAGCCGGTCGCCATGAAGAAGGTCGCACCGTAGACGTTGCCGCCGAACGAGAACGCCGCGTGGCTGTACTCATAGGCCTGCACGCAGGTGAAGAGCGCACCCAACACGACGGTGAGGATCAGGCCGTATTTCAGGCCCTGACGATCGTTCTCAAGCAGCGCGTGGTGCGCCCAGGTCACGGTGGTGCCGGAGGTGAGCAGGATCAGCGTGTTCAGGAGCGGCAGATGCCAGGGATCGAAGGTCTCGATGCCCTTTGGCGGCCAAGTGCCGGGAACGGAGCAGGCGCCGGCCTGGGTGCCGAGGCCGCAGCCGAACACGGCATCGCGGGTGGCATGGACAGCGTCCGCGGGGAACAGCGCCGCGTTGAAATAGGCCCAGAACCAGGCCACGAAGAACATCACCTCGGAGGCGATGAACAGGATCATGCCGTAGCGATGATGGAGCTGCACGACGCGGGTGTGGTCGCCCTTGTACTGGGCTTCCTTGATCACGTCGCCCCACCAGCTCGCCATGGTGTAGAGCACGCCGACGGTACCGACACCGAACACGATCGGCGCAGCCGAGAACATGTGATGCATCCAGGCGATCGCGCCGACCGCCATGATGAAGGCCGACAGCGAGCCGACGGCCGGCCAAGGAGAGGGATCGACCAGATGATAGTCGTGATGCTTGGTGTGCGCCGTTGCCATTTGCGGTCTCTCTCCTCAATCCCGTGCCTATCAGGCACTTATCCCCTTGTGTCCAACCCCCGAGCCACGAGCCCAGCGATCAGAGATTTCCCTTGCGTTTGTCGCGTTCGCCGGATGCCAGCGGCTTCACCACGGGATCCTTCACCGGATAGAACGTGTAGGACAGCGTGATCGTGCTCAGCCCGTCATTCTCGTGGTCGTCGGCGATCGATGGATCGACGTAGAACACGACCGGCATCTCCCGTTTCTCGCCGGGCGCCATGGTCTGCTCGGTGAAGCAGAAGCAGTTAATCTTCTGGAAATATGACCCGACCGTCAGCGGCGCGACGTTATAGGCGGCCTGGCCCGCGGTGGTGCGCGCGGCCTGGTTGGTCACGGTGTAGTAGATGGTCGTGACCTGACCGATGTTGACCTCGATCTCGCTCTGCTCGGGCTCGAACTTCCAGGGCAGGCCCGGCGCGACGTTGGAATCGAAACGCACCGAGATTTTTCGCGCGATCGGGCCGGTCGCCGGCGCGGAGGTCGCGACCTGGGTGGTGCCGTTGAAGCCGGTAGCGCGGCAGAACCAGTTGTAGAACGGCACCGCCGCGTAGGATGCCCCCACCATCAGCGCCACCACGCCGCCGCAGATCGAGGCGACCACCACATCGCGACCCAGCCCGCGGCGCTTGGCCGGCTTGGCGCTGACGTCCTGCGATATGGTCGGCTCGTGATCCATCTTCCTACATCGGCCGCACTAGAACTGCCGGTCCCTTGACCATGGTGACGGCGAAGAACAGCACCACGAGCACGCCGAGCGCCAAAGCAATGGCGATCGAGCGCTGACGACGGCTCTTCTTCTGCGCCTCGGTGAGGACGATTCCATCTGGCTCGGGTTTGTCGGCCATCCCTGCCTCATGCGCCCCATGCCATCGGAGCAAGCGCCCGGAACACGACCTCGGCCAGCAAGGTTGCGAATAGCGCGAACAGATAAAGGATGGAGAAGGCAAACAGCTTGCGGGTCGCGCGCAGCGACTGGCTGCGCTCGCGGCGCATGTAGACGTTGATGGCGAGCACCAGCATGCCGGCACCAAGGATCAGCGAGACGATGCCGTAGATGGCGTCGAAATAGCCGAGCGCCCAGGGCGCGGCGGCGACCCCGATCAGCACGATGGTGTAGAGCAGGATCTGGAGGCGCGTCGCGTCGGGACCGGCGACATTGGGCAGCATCGGAATGCCGGCACGGGCGTAATCGTCCGAGCGGAATAGCGCCAGCGCCCAGAAATGCGGCGGCGTCCAGAAGAAGATGATGGCGAACAGCAGCAGCGGCTCGACGTCGACCGTGCCCGTCACGGCGGCCCAGGCCACCACCGGCGGCAGCGCGCCGGCGGCGCCGCCGATCACGATGTTCTGTGCGGTCCAGCGCTTCAGACACATCGTGTAGATCACGACGTAGAAGAAGATGGTGAAGGCGAGCAGCGCGCCCGCGATCCAGTTGACGAGGATGCCGAGCGTCATCACCGAGAAGAAGGCGAGCGTCATGCCGAACGCCATCGCCTCGGGACAGGTGATGCGGCCGCGCGGGATCGGCCGGTTCGCCGTGCGCGACATCTTGGCGTCGATGTCGCCTTCGAGCGCCATGTTGAGCGCGCCGGAGGCACCGGCACCGACTGCGATGCAGAGCAGCGAGGTGATCGCCAGCACCCAGTGGAAATGCCCGGGTGCCATCGCCATCCCGACCAGCGCGGTGAAGATCACCAGCGACATCACCCGCGGCTTGAGCAGCGCGATGTAATCGCCGACCTCCGCTTCGGAGATGCGGGGATTGATGTCGATGGCGTTGTGGTCGAGGACGGACACTTAATTGAACTCGCTTCGTGAAGAGCCGCGGCGCCCGTCACGGGCGCCGCGGACGATGACTTACTGCACGCGAGGCAGCACTTCGAACTGGTGGAACGGCGGCGGCGAGGACAGCGTCCACTCCAGCGTGGTTGCGCCCGCACCCCACGGATTGTCGCCAGCCGGCACCTTGCGGGCGAAAGCGTCGATCACGCAGTAGAGGAAGATCAAGACGCCGAAGCCGGAGATGTAGGAGCCGACCGAGGAGACCAGGTTCCAGCCCGCGAACGCATCGGGATAGTCGACGTAGCGGCGCGGCATGCCCGACAGGCCGAGGAAGTGCTGCGGGAAGAACACCAGGTTGACGCCGATGAAGGTGACCCAGAAGTGCAGCTTGGCGAGCCACTCATTGTACATGTAGCCCGACATCTTCGGGAACCAGTAGTACCAGCCGGCGAAGATCGCGAACACGGCGCCGAGCGACAGCACGTAGTGGAAGTGCGCGACGACGTAGTAGGTCTCCTGGAGCACGCGATCGACGCCCGCGTTCGCCAGCACGACGCCGGTGACGCCGCCGACCGTGAACAGGAAGATGAAGCCCACGGCCCAGATCATCGGCGCGCGGAATTCGATCGAGCCGCCCCACATCGTGGCGATCCAGGAGAAGATCTTCACGCCGGTCGGGACTGCGATGACCATCGTGGCGGCGACGAAATAGGCCTGCGTCGCCGAGGACATTCCGACCGTGTACATGTGGTGCGCCCACACCACGAAGCCGATGCCGCCGATCGCGACCATGGCGTAAGCCATGCCGAGATAGCCGAACACGGGCTTGCGCGAGAAGGTCGAGACGATCTGGCTGATCATGCCGAAGCCGGGCAGGATCAGGATGTACACCTCGGGGTGACCGAAGAACCAGAACAGGTGCTGGAACAGCACGGGATCGCCGCCGCCGTCGGGCGCGAAGAACGTGGTGTGGAAATTGCGGTCGGTGAGCAGCATGGTGATCGCACCGGCAAGCACCGGCAGCGACAACAGCAGCAGGAACACCGTCACCAGGATCGACCAGACGAACAGCGGCATTTTGTGCAGGGTCATGCCCGGCGCGCGCATGTTGAAGATCGTGGTGATGAAGTTGATGGCGCCGAGGATCGACGAGGCACCGGCAAGGTGCAGCGACAGGATCGCGAAGTCGACGGCCGGGCCCGGATGGCCCGAGGTCGACAGCGGCGCGTAGATGGTCCAGCCGGCACCGACGCCGTTGGCGCCCGGCTCGCCCTCGACGAAGGTCGAGCACAGGAGCAGCGCGAAGGAGGCCGGTAGCAGCCAGAACGAGATGTTGTTCATGCGCGGGAACGCCATGTCCGGCGCGCCGATCATCAGCGGCACGAACCAGTTGCCGAAACCGCCGATCATCGCGGGCATGACCATGAAGAAGATCATGATCAGGCCGTGGCTGGTCACGAAGACGTTGTAGGTGTGCGTCTCGTGGAAGATCTGCACGCCCGGATACATCAACTCGGCGCGGATCGCGATCGACATCGCCGCACCAATGAGGCCGGCGATGACCGCGAAGATCAGGTACATCGTGCCGATGTCCTTGTGGTTGGTCGAATAGACGTAGCGCCGCCATCCGGTCGGATGGGCGTGCTCGTCATGATGCGCGTGATCGCCGTGTGCCGCTGCGCTCGTTGCCATTTTCAAATCCTGCCTTGCGTCCCATTCGGACCTTATGCGGTCCCGCCCTTCATGTCGCTTTCAGTCCCTCGAGTCTGCGCCCGGCGCTTACTGCGTCGGGCCGGCCGCGGAGGCGTAGGTGCTGGTGCCGCCGCTCGCAAATTTCTTCTTCGCGGTCTCGACCCAGGAGGCGAACTCCTGGTCGTCGACCACGCGGATCGCGATCGGCATGAAGGCATGATCCTTGCCGCACAGTTCCGAGCACTGGCCGTAATACATGCCGGTCTTGGTGGCCTTGAACCAGGTCTCGTTCAGCCGGCCCGGAATGGCATCGATCTTGACGCCGAAAGCCGGCAGCGCGAAGGCATGGATGACGTCCGCGCCCGTGGTCTGGACCCGAATCACCTTGTTGACCGGCACCACCATCTCGTTGTCGACGCCGAGCAGGCGGGGCTGTTTGTCCTGGGCCATCAGCGAATCGAACTCGAACTTGCCGTTATCAGGATAGGCATAGGACCAGTACCATTGCTTGCCCGTCGCCTTAACGGTCAGATCCGCCTTCGGCACGTCGAGCTCGAGGAACAGGAGGCGGAACGACGGCACCGCGATGCCGACCAGGATCAGCACCGGAACCAGGGTCCACACCACCTCGATCAGCGTGTGGTGGGTGGTCCGCGACGGCACCGGATTGGCCCTCGCATTGAACTTGATGACCACGACCACGAGCAGCGCCAGGACGAACAGCGTGATCAGGGTGATCAGCACGAACAGGAAGTTGTGGAACCAGACGATGTTGTCCATCACCGGCGAGCCGGATTGCTGGAGCGTCCACTCCCACGGCGCCGGTTGCCCGAGCTCGGCGAATGCCACACCGCCCGTCGCCAGCGTCAGACCCGCCACGGCCAATCCCAGCAACTGCCGGCCCATCCGGCCCATCGACATCCTCATGCCGTTCGCGCTCCCCTTACGAAATCACCCCACGTGCATTCCCCTGTTTCCGGGAAACGCTTATTCGATCCGCCCGTCTGACAAACCGCCGCACAAGAATACCTCTAAGAGGAATTGGGGCCAGATCGCTAGAACGCCGTAATCAAGCCTCTCAAACCATAATTCTTGATCTATCGCAATGCAGTCTTGGGCCTCATCTGCCAGGCATCACCCGCAAGATATTTCCTAGTAACATCAGACAAAAATGCCGTTTCCCGGCACGCTGCGACTTGACAGCGGAATTGCCCGCGGTAGGCACTGGCAAACAGCCGCGCAGGATCCTGATTCGTGCGGGCGATGGTGGTGCGCGGCGGCGCGGAATTTGCTTGGGAATTGCCTTCAAGACGCCGTCATTCCCGTATCAGTCCGCCAGGTGCGAGCGACCCAGGCGAGCAGAGGGACCGACCCGATGGGGCTTTCGAGATGCATGGCAAGGCAGGCTGGCGGCCTCACGATGCTGGCCGCCCTGCTGGCGGTTGCCTTCCTGGCGCTGCCCGGTCTTGCCCATGCGCAGGGCGCGGTGCGCTCCGTCCATGGCGACTGGCAGATCCGCTGCGACACCCCGCCCGGCGCCCAGACCGAGCAATGCGCCCTGATCCAGAGCGTGGTGGCGGAGGACCGCTCCAATGCCGGCCTGACCGTGATCGTGCTCAAGACCGCCGACCAGAAGAGCCGCCTGATGCGGGTGGTCGCCCCGCTCGGCGTGCTCTTGCCCTCCGGCCTCGGCCTCAAGCTCGACAACCAGGACGTCGGCCGCGCCGGTTTCGTCAGATGCCTGCCTAACGGTTGCGTCGCGGAAGTGGTGATGGACGACAAGTTGCTGGGCCAGCTCCGCAGCGCCAAGACTGCGACCTTCATCATCTTCGAGACCCCTGAAGAAGGCATCGGCTTCCCGCTCAGCCTGAACGGGCTCGGCGAGGGCTACGACAAGCTGCCGTAGGACGGCTCGACGACCGGGCGATTCTATTGTTTCCGTAATGTGAGGCTTGGCGCCCTCGCGGAACCGGTCCGAAATCATTATCTTGCCCCACATCCCCCGATAATGGACGGACGCATGACCAATCCCGCCACGACCTCTCTGCTCGACCGCGCCAATCTCGACCGCGACCAGGTTCGCAACGAGGTCGCGCGCGGACTTGCCGGTGCCGACGACGGCGAACTGTTTCTGGAGTACAGCCAGACCGAAGCGCTGATGTTCGACAATGGGCGGCTGAAGCAGGCGACCTATGACACCTCGCAGGGCTTTGGCCTTCGCGCCGTCAAGGACGATGCGGTCGGCTATGCGCATTCCTCCGACGTCTCGCTGCCGGCGCTGATTCGCGCCGCCGATGCGGTCGCGGCCGTGCGCGGCGGCTACTCCGGCAGTTTTGCCGCCCCGCCAGCGCATACCAACGTGCGGCTTTACAGTGACGACAATCCGCTCGATGCCCCCGGCTTCGAGACCAAAGTAAAACTGCTCGCCGAGATCGACGCCTACCTGCGCGACAAGGATCCGCGGGTACGGCAGGTCAGCGTCAGTCTGGGTGCGACCTGGCAGGTCGTCGAGATCCTGCGGCCGGACGGCGAGAGCTATCGCGACATCCGCCCGCTCGTGCGCGTCAACATCTCCGTCGTCGCCGGCCAGGGCGACCGCCAGGAGAGCGGCAGCAAGGGCTATGGCGGTCGCGCCGGCTATGGCGAATTCATCGAGAGCAGGTCCTGGCGCGAAGCTGCCGACGGCGCGCTGCGCGAAGCGCTCGTCAATCTGGAATCGATTCCGGCTCCAGCCGGCGAGATGGACGTCGTGCTGGGCGCCGGCTGGCCCGGCGTGATGTTGCATGAAGCGGTTGGCCACGGCCTCGAGGGCGACTTCAACCGCAAGAAGACCTCGGCCTTCGCCGGCCTGATGGGCCAGCAGGTCGCGGCCAAGGGCGTCACCGTGGTTGACGACGGCACCATCGCCTCGCGCCGCGGCTCGCTCTCGATCGACGACGAGGGCACGCCGACCAATCGCACCGTGCTGATCGAGGACGGCATCCTGGTCGGCTACATGCAGGACCGTCAGAACGCGCGTCTGATGAACATGAAGCCGACCGGCAACGGCCGCCGCCAGGGCTACGCCCATGTGCCGATGCCGCGCATGACCAACACCTACATGCTCGCGGGCGACCGCGATCCCGCCGAGATCCTCGCCTCCGTGAAGAACGGGGTGTTCGCCGCCAATTTCGGCGGCGGCCAGGTCGACATCACTTCGGGCAAATACGTGTTCCAGTGCACCGAGGCCTACAAGATCGAGAACGGCAAGCTGGGGGCGCCCCTGAAGGGCGCCATGCTGATCGGCAACGGACCGACCGATCTGCACCGCATCCGCATGGTCGGCAACGACCTCGCGCTCGACACCGGCATCGGCACCTGCGGCAAGAACGGCCAGGGCGTGCCTGTCGGCGTCGGCCAGCCATCGCTGTTGATGGAGCGCATTACAGTAGGTGGAACGGGCGCATGAGCGTGGAAGAAAAGGTGACTGTCACCACCAAACGGAAGAGCAGCGGCTGGGGCGGGCAGCTGATGCAGCTCGCCGGCATCGTCGCCGCCGTGTTCATTGCCAAGGGCGCGCTGGCCGAACCGTTCTACGTGCCGTCAGGCTCGATGGAGCCGACGCTCTTGATCGGCGATGCGCTGCTCGCCTCGAAATTCCCCTATGGCTACGGCACTTCGTCGCTGCCGATCCAGATCAACCTGCCGGAGACCGGCCGCGTCTTCGCCGAGACGCCAAAACGCGGCGACGTCGTCGTGTTCCGCTGGCCCGGTGATCGCTCGCAGGCCTGGGTCAAGCGCGTCGTCGGCTTGCCTGGCGACCGCATCCAGATGCGGCAGGGCCAGCTCTTCATCAACGACCGCCCCGCCGAGTTGAAGCCCGATGGCGTTGGCGCTGCCGAGGATGACAATGGCGGTCGCGAGCCCGCCTCCCGCTATATCGAGACGCTGCCGAACGGCGTCTCGCACCTGATCTTCAAGATGCGCGACAACGGCCCGCTGGACAACACACCGGAAGTGACGGTGCCAGCAGGCCATCTGTTCGTGCTCGGCGACAACCGCGACAACTCCGCCGACAGCCGCGTGCCGCTGCGCTCTGGTGGCGTCGGCCTGTTGCCGATCGACAATCTGGTCGGCCGCGCGGACGCCGTGCTCGGCTCCTGGGATCTTGGCATCCGCGGCCAGCCGGTGTGGACCTGGCTCTCCGGCTTCAGGCTCGCGCGGTTCTTCACCGCCGTGCATTGAGACTCCTCATCTCACGATGAACCGTGACGAATTCCTCGCACTTGCGCTGAGAAATCCCGTCAACGTCGCGATCATCGATGAACTGCATCGCCTCGCTCTGCCGGATGCATGGCTGGTCTCTGGATGCCTGGTGCAGACAGTGTGGAACGTGCTCACCGGCCGCGCGGTCGATCACGGGATCGCCGATTACGACGTGTTCTATTTCGACTCCGACACCTCATGGGAGGCGGAAGACGCGGTGATCCGGGATGTATCTGCGCGGCTCGGTCATCTCGGCGTCAAGGTCGAGACCCGCAACCAGGCGCGCGTGCATCTTTGGTATCCCGGCAAGCACAGCCTGCCCTATCCGCCCCTGACGCGCGCGTCCGATGGCATCGACCGCTTTCTCACGCAGAACACGCTAGTCGGCGTGAGACGCACAGATGATGGCCATGAGGTCTACGCACCGCACGGCTTCGATGATGTGGCGGCGTTGATTACGCGTCCCAATCCGGGCGCGAATTTCTCTGCGACGAACTATGCGGCGAAGGCTGCGCGATGGAAGGCGCTGTGGCCGGAGCTTACGGTGATTGCTGCGGAGTGAGGTGCCGTAGGGTGGGCAAAGCGAAGCGTGCCCACCAACCCCGCGCTGGCGGGAAGATGGTGGGCACGGCGCTTCGCGCCTTTGCCCACCCCTACGGGATCATGCTTATCTCACCACGCCCGATGTGAACCCCGCCTTCCGCCGCGGCGGCTTGATTTCCTTTTTCAGGAAGCAGCGCGCCTCGCGCCCGGTGTAGCCGGGACGGGCATAGGTGAAGGCGCGGCATTTGTTGTCGGCGGTGCAGGCGGCCTTGCAGGCCTCCTCGCCTTCGCCGACCTTGAGCTCGAAATTGCGCAGGTCCCCGCCGGGACGATCGATCGAGGTTTCCACGCCCTCGATGCGCGGCTCGATCACGCCGGCGCCGCGGACGCCGGAGATGCAGCAATTGCCCGGCACGCGCGCCGGCACCGTGTTCTTGAGCCAGCACACCGCCGAGCCGCCTTCGACGTCGGGATAGTTGAAGCTCCAGGAGCGGCAGCGGCGGTCACGCTCGCAGAGCAGCGCACAATCCTCAGGGTCACCCGAGGTGACCGGCGTGTTGAAATAGTCGCCGCCCGGGCGGTCGAACGCCGTCTGCGCGGGCGCGGGCACGCTCGCAAACACGAGCGAAAGCAGCGCGGCGCATGCCACGACGCTTGCGATGACGCCCCCGGACAGGCGACCCTTTCCCATCGGAACAGCTTTCGAGTTATTGACGACGCTCAGGTTTTTTCAGCCGATCATTTGATGGCCGCAAACCTGTACGTGCGATGAACGCTCAGTTCCCGATCGTTAGCCTATTGGTCTAGAAAGCGTATTCCGCGTAGGCCGGTTCCACCGAACCCTTCCAGGGACCATTAAACTTGTCCAGCATCTCCTCGGCCGGCGTGCGGCCGGAATCGATGATGCGATCGAGCGGCTCCAGATGCCGGGTCTCGTCGCGGCCGAGCTGGTCGATCCGGCCGCGCCGGCGCAGGCCGGCATGTGCCAGGACGAGGCACTCCTTGGCGATCTCGAAGAGATAGCGATCCCTGATCCGCGACTTGAAGCCGAAGCGCGGCACATCGTCGCGCAAGGCCTGACGTTCAGGCGCGCTCCAGTGCTTCACGATTTCCCAGGCAGCGTCGAGCGAGACGTCGTCGTAGAGCAGCCCGACCCAGAACGCCGGTAGCGCCGGCAACCGGCCCCACGGGCCACCGTCCGAGCCGCGCATCTCGAGATAGCGCTTGAGCCGCACCTCGGGAAAGATCGTCGAGAGATGGTTGGCCCAGTCCGACAGCGTCGGCCGCTCGCCGGGCAGATTGTTGTTGCGGCCGTCGAAGAAGGCGCGGAACGAGGAGCCCGACACGTCGATGTAGTCCTCGCCGCGCTTGACGAAATACATGGGCACGTCGAGCGCGTAGTCCACATAGCGCTCGAAGCCCATGCCGTCCTCGAACGCCCACGGCATCATGCCCGAGCGCGCATTGTCGGTGTCGCGCCAGATCTCGGAGCGGAAGGAGAGGAAGCCGTTCGGCTTGCCCTCGGTGAACGGCGAGTTGGCGAACAGCGCCGTCGCGACCGGCTGGAGCGCGAGCGAGACCCGCAGCTTCTTGACCATGTCGGCTTCCGAGGAGAAGTCGAGATTGGTCTGCACCGTGCAGGTCCGGTACATCATGTCGAGGCCGTATTGACCGACCTTCGGCATGTAGTTGGTCATGATCTTGTAGCGGCCCTTGGGCATCACCGGGATGTCCGCGCGCGACCAGGACGGTGTCATGCCGAGCCCGAGGAAGCCGATGCCGAGCGGGGTCGCGATCTCGCGCACTTGCGCCAGATGCGCCATCAGCTCGCTCTGGGTCTGGTGCACGTTCTCGACCGGCGCACCGGAGAGCTCGAACTGTCCGCCGGGCTCGAGCGAGATGGCACCGCCGCCGGTGACGTCGTAGAGGCCGATGATGTTGCCTCTCTCCATGATCGGCTCCCAGCCGAGCAGAAGCTTCATGCCCTCGAGCAGCGCGCCAATGCCGCGCGCTCCTTCGTAAGGCACGGGTCGATGGCCTTCGAGCGTGAACGGCGTCTTCTCGTGCTCGGTCCCCAGGCGGAATTCGGAGGGGTCCTTGCAGCCGGCCTCGATCCACGCGACGAGCTCGTCGCGCGATTGCAGTGGCGTCATATCGATCTGGTCTCGCGCCATATCAAACTCTAATCAAAAAGCGCTTCGACCGAACGCGCGGGTGACGGGGAGGGTCCGCGAACCCGCCGGGCGCGCGGACGTGCTGGTTTGCCGCGCGATCATCGCGACGGTGTGCTTTCGTTGACGTTGGCGACGGGCGGCAATTTCATCTCGCCGCACGAACAGCCAAGGCGATCGAGCAGACCACTGAGCTTGACGGCGTCGGCGTCCGATAGTTTCGAACCGACATATTTCTCGATTGCGGCTGAATAAGCGCCCCACATCCGCTTCTGTAACTCGCGGCCGGCTTCCGTGATCTCGACGAACTGGCCGCGCTTGTCGATCTTGCATTCGCGCCGCGAGACGAGACCTTCGTCGACCAGGCGGTCGATCAGCCGCGAGGTCGAGTATTGCGGGATCAGCATCTGGCGTTCGAGCTCCACCGGCCGCAGCTCGCCAGAGGGGGCGCGGGACAATTCGAGCAGCGCGTCATACCAGGCGAGCGGCGGGAACCCCGCTTTCTTCAGGTCCTGCTCGACACAGTCGAGCACGCGGCTCTGCACCCGCATCAGGCGGATCCAGGCCGAAGTTGCCTCGGTCGATGGTTTGCGTTTCATGGTCGCGCTCAAGCTCGTCGCCCGCTCTTTACCCCATTCGATGCAGCTGCATCAATCTTGACTATTTCATGCAAGCGCATGTAGTCGTTCTTTCGCCCTCGCCAAGCGTCACGAGAAGGAAATTCCATGAAACTGTACTATTCGCCCGGCGCCTGCTCCCTGTCCCCCCACATCGCGCTCCTGGAAGCCGGCCTGCCCTATGAGCTGGTCAAGGTCGATATCCGAGCCAAGAAGCTCGAAAATGGCGAGGATTATCTGAAGCTGAACCCCAAGGGCCAGGTTCCTGCGCTGGGCCTCGATAGCGGTGAGATCGTGACCGAAGGACCCGTGATTGTCCAGATGATCGCCGATCAGGCATCAAGCAAAGCGCTGGCCCCCGCACGCGACAGTTCCGAGCGCTACAAGCTGCTCGAATGGCTCAACTTCCTCACCTCGGAGGTGCACAAGAGCTTTGGCCCGCTGTTCGCCCCGGCGCTGAACGACGAGGCCAAGGCCTTCTTCAAGGACCGCGTCATGGGCAAGCTGAAATATATCGACAGCCAGCTCGCTGGCCGCGACTACCTCATGGGCAAGCAGTTCACGGTCGCCGACGGCTATCTCTTCACGATGCTGACCTGGGGCGACCGGGTGAAGTTCGACCTCTCGGCGATGCCCAACCTGACCGCCTACAAGGCCCGCGTCGCGGCGCGGCCGCAGGTGCAGGAAGCGCTGAAGAAGGAAGGATTGGTCCAGGCAGCGTAAGGCCAGACCACAACAGGCGAGATGATAAAGAGCCGGATCGATGATCCGGCTCTTTTGCTTGAACCGCTCAGGGAAACCCGGAGGTTCGAGATGTCTTGATATCAATTTTACGAGCATTGTCGGAGTTAACAATAACTCCGCCTTGCGTGCTCGGCGGAGGTCACCATCCTTGTGAGAGCAATCCGGTTGGCTCTACTTCAGCTAGGGCCCGCGATGCGGGCCCCCGAACTGGGAAGCTCTCGTGACAACCGTACTCCTCCTCTTGCTCGCGAGTGCAATCACTGGATTAGCGACGGGGCTATTCTTCCGAGTCTGGGCTTTGTCGCTGGTCTCGCCGGCGACCGCGATCCTTGCCGCAACCGTCCTTCAGACCTCAGGCTTCGGATTTTGGACCGGGATTCCGATCGTCGTCGGCTGTCTTGTTACCGGCCAGCTTGCCTATTTGGCGGCAACGTTCCACCTGCACAGAGGGAAGCTCTCAATGCAGGACGAGATCGACGGCGAACCAGGCGAGCATCGCCATCGCCATATCGAAGAAGAGAACGAGTAGGGCCAGGCCGGCCCACGAGGGAATTTTTCTACGCCGCCGGAGGAGCCCGCGGCGCGGCCACAGCCGCCCCACCAGAAATAGCGGGGCGTGTCTTATCGCAACGCCGGCTGCGCTGTCTTGGGACACCGTCGGGATCATTGCGGGACACCTTCAATGCTAATGGTCATCCGGTGATTCATTAGCAAGAGCGGTGCCAGTGCGGAGCGAGCGTGGCTGGGATTTGAAGCGGCGCCGGTGACCCGATATCCGGCCGCGCATTCTCGCCGTTCGATCACGAAAACAAAAAAAGGCCGGATCGATGATCCGGCCTTTTGTTTCTGCGCAGTCTGCGTAGCCTGGATGGAGCGAAGCGTAATCCGGGTAACTCCAGCATCCGAGGAGATCCTGTCCCGGATTTCGCTTTCGCTCCATCCGGGCTACTGGCTCTCTTAGGCCGCCGCCTTCTTCGGCGCGAAGCGGCCATAGAAGGTCTCGCCCTTCGCCGCCATCTCTTCCAGCAACTTCGGCGGGGTGAAGCGCGAGCCGTATTTGGCCTCTAACTTGTGGCAGAGCTCGACGAACTTCTTCGTGCCCATGAAGTCGATGTAGGACAGCGTACCGCCGGTGAACGGCGCGAAGCCGAAGCCGAGGATCGAGCCGACGTCGGCCTCGCGCGGATCGGTGATGACGCGGTCCTCGACCGTGCGCGCGGCTTCCACGGCCTGCACCACCAGGAAGCGCTGCTTCAGCTCCTCGACGTCGAGCGTATCAGGGTCGAGCTGCTTCGGCTGCAACGCCGACAGGCCTGGCCACAGGCTCTTCTGACCCTTGCCCTTCTCGGGATAGTCGTAGAAGCCCTTGCTGTTCTTGCGGCCGAGCCGGCCCTGCTTCTCGACCATCTCGACCATCAGCTTCTTCTGGTCGGGGTTGATGGCGTTGGGGCCGAGATCGGCTTCCGTCGCCTTCATGATCTTGAGGCCGAGGTCGAGCGCGACTTCGTCCGACAGCGAGAGCGGGCCGACCGGCATGCCGGCCATCTTGGCGCAGTTCTCGATCATCGCCGGCGGCACGCCTTCGAGGAACATCTCGTTGCCTTCGGCGACGTAGCGGCCGACGCAGCGGTTGGCGAAGAAGCCGCGGCTGTCGTTGACGACGATCGGTGTCTTGCCGATCTGCCGGACGTAATCGAGCGCGGTCGCGAGCGCGACATCGCCGGTGTTCTTGCCGAGGATGATCTCGACCAGCATCATCTTCTCGACCGGCGAGAAGAAGTGGATGCCGACGAACTTGCCCTGGTCCTTGAAGCTCTCGGCCAGCGAGGTGATCGGCAGCGTCGAGGTGTTGGACGCGAAGATCACGTCGGGCTTCAGGTATTCCTGCGCCTTGGCGAAGGTCTCCGCCTTGACCTTGCGGTCCTCGAACACGGCCTCGATGACGAGGTCGACGTCCCTCAGCGCGGCATAGTCCGCCGTCGCCGTGATGCGCGCGAGCAGCGCTTCGGCATCGCCAGGCTTGGCGCGGCCTTTCTTGATCTGCTCCTCGATCACCTTCTGCGCATGCGCCTTGCCCTTGTCGGCGCTCTCCTGGTCGCGGTCGATCAGAACGACGTCGAGGCCGGCACGGGCCGAGACGTAGCCGACGCTCGCGCCCATGAAGCCGGCGCCGATCACGGCGATCTTCTTCACCTTGGTGGGCGGCACGTTCTTCGGACGGCGAGCGCCCTTGTTCAATTCCTGCATCGACAGGAACAGGCTGCGGATCATTGCAGCCGCTTCCTTCGAGCGCAGCACCGAGGTGAAGTAGCGCGACTCCACGCGCAGCGCGGCGTCGATCGGCAGCTGGAGGCCTTCATAGACGCAGCTCATGATCGCGCGCGCGGCCGGATAATTGTCGTAGGTCTCGCGGCGATAGATGGCGTTGCCGGCGGGGAACATCATCATGCCGGCCTTGGAGAACACCGGGCCGCCGGGGAGCTTGAAACCCTTCTCGTCCCAGGGCGCGACCGCTTTGCCACCGCCCTTGATCCAGTCCTTGGCCGCCTTGATGAGATCGGCGGCGGGAACGATGGCGTGGATCAGGTTCAGCGCCTTCGCTTTCTCCACCTTGACAGGATCGCCCTTGAGCAGGATCGTCATCGCGTCCTGCGGCGGCACCAGGCGCGGCACGCGTTGCGTGCCGCCCGCGCCGGGAAACAGGCCGACCTTGACCTCGGGCAGGCCGAGGCGGGTCTTGGGATTCTCCGCGGCAACGCGATAGTGGCAGCATAGCGTGATCTCGAAACCGCCGCCGAGCGCGAGGCCGTTGATCGCGGCCGCCCACGGCTTGCCGGAGGTCTCGATCGAGCGCAGCACCTGCGAGAAGCGGCGGCTCTGGTCGAACAGCATCTGGTTCGCCGCGGTCTCGCCCTGCTCCTTGAACACCTTGGCATAAGCCTGGTTCATGCCTTCGAGCATCGACAGGTCGGCACCGGCGCAGAATGCTTCTTTCGCCGAGGTGATGACGACGCCCTTCACCGCAGCGTCAGTCGTGGTCGCCTTGACGATCGCGTCGAGCTCGTTGGTCGAAGTCTCGTCGAGCACGTTCATCGAACGGCCCGGGATGTCCCAGGTGACGAGCGCGATGCCGTCGGAATCGGTCTCAACCCTGAAGTTCTTGTACGACATGTTGGTTGCTCCTCGGTGCCGCAAGCCGATGCCAGGCGCGGCGGTTGACTTAAGGTCTCGTAGGGTGGGCAAAGGCGCTCTTGCGCCGTGCCCACCCTCGTTCGCGGAGACAGCAGTGGTGGGCACGCTTCGCTTTGCCCACCCTACGGCAGCTCGTTACACCCGCTCGATGATGGTTGCGGTGCCCATGCCGCCGCCGATGCACAGCGTCACCAGCGCGGTGGACTTGTTGGTGCGCTCGAGCTCGTCGAGCACGGTGCCGAGGATCATCGCGCCGGTCGCCCCGAGCGGATGGCCGAGCGCGATCGCACCGCCATTGACGTTGATCTTGGCGTTGTCGATGTCGAAGGCCTGGATGTAGCGCAGCACGACCGAGGCGAAGGCCTCGTTGAGCTCGAACAGGTCGATGTCAGACTTCTTCATGCCGGAGCGCGCGAACAGCTTCTCGGTGACGTCGACGGGACCGGTCAGCATCATCGCCGGCTCCGAGCCGATGTTGGCGAAGGCGCGGATTTTTGCACGCGGCTTCATGCCGTACTTCGCACCCGCCTCCTTGCTGCCGAGCAGCACGGCGCCGGCGCCGTCGACGATGCCCGAGGAGTTGCCGGCGTGGTGCACGTAGTTGACACGCTCGATCTCCGGATGCGACTGCAGCGCGACGCCGTCGAAGCCGCCCATCTGCGCCATCATCGTAAACGACGGCTGCAGCTGCGCCAGTGACTGCATCGTCGTCGAGGGACGCATGTGCTCGTCCTTGGCGAGGATGGTGAGGCCATTGATGTCCTTGACCGGCACCACCGACTTGTTGAAGCGGCCCTCGTCCCAGGCCTGAGCCGCGCGCTGCTGGCTCTGCACGGCGTAGGCATCGACGTCGTCACGCGAGAAACCGTATTTGGTGGCGATCAGATCGGCGGATACGCCCTGCGGCATGAAATAGGCCGGCACCGCCATCGAGGGATCCATCGGCCAGGCGCCGCCGGAGGCGCCGATACCGACGCGGCTCATCGATTCGGCGCCGCCGCCGATCACCAGCTCATGCTGGCCGCTCATCACCTGCGCGGCGGCGAAGTTCACGGCGTCGAGACCTGAGGCACAGAAGCGGCTGATCTGCACGCCGGGCACGGCTTCGCCGAGACCAGCCTTGAGCGCAGCGAAGCGCGCGATGTCGGAGCCCGCTTCGCCGACGGGATCGACCACGCCGAGCACGACGTCATCGACGGAATCCTCGGGCAGGTTGTTGCGATCCTTCAGCGCCTTCAGCGGCACGGTGGCGAGCGCAAGCGCCGTCACTTCGTGCAGCGCACCGTCCGCCTTGCCGCGGCCGCGCGGGGTGCGAACGTGGTCGTAGATGAATGCCTCAGGCATGACGCCCTCCTGGTGTGATGTTCAGATCGATTGGGAGCGGGCAGCGGAAGCAGGCTCAGAACGCTTCCGCCGGCAATTCCATGATGGTGGCGCAGCCGGCCTGGATGCGCGCGAGATTGGCGGCGGTCTCCGGCAGCATCCGCTCCATGAAGAAGCGGCCGGTGACGAGCTTGGTCGAGAGATAGGGCGTCGCCCCGCTCTCGGCAATCTTCGCCTGCGTCACCTTCGCCATCTTCACCCACATGTAGCCGAGCGCGACGAAGCCGAAGAGATGCAGGTAATCGGTTGCGGCAGCGCCCGCATTGTCCGGCTTCGCCATCGCGTTCTGCATCAGCCAGGTGGTGGCCTGCTGGAGATGGCCGAGCGAGGTCGAGAGCGGGGTGATGAAGGGTTTGAGCGCCTCGTCGCCGCCGTTCTCCTTGGCGAAGGCCATGACCTCGCCGAAGAAGGCCATGATGGCGCGGCCGCCATCGCGCGGCAGCTTGCGGCCGACGAGGTCGAGCGCCTGGATGCCGTTGGCGCCTTCATAGATCATCGCAATACGCGCATCGCGCACGAACTGCTCCATGCCCTGCTCGGCGATGTAGCCGTGGCCGCCATACATCTGCTGCGCCTGCACCGCATTGGCAAAGCCGTAATCGGTGAGAAAGCCCTTCAGCACCGGCGTCATCAGGCCCATGTGGTCGTCGGCGGCCTGGCGGTCCTTGGGATCCTCGGAGCGATGGGCGACGTCGCTCTTCAGCGCGGTCCAGATCACGAAGGCGCGCGCGGCTTCATTGAAGGCGCGGATCGAGAGCAGCGTGCGGCGCACGTCGGGATGCACGATGATCGGATCGGCTTGCTTGTCCGGCGCCTTGGCGCCGGTGAGTGCGCGACCCTGGATGCGCTCGCGGGCATAGGCGACCGCGTTCTGATAGGCGACCTCGGACTGCGCGAGGCCCTGCACGGCGACGCCGAGGCGAGCCTCGTTCATCATCACGAACATGCCCTGCATGCCCTTGTTCTCTTCGCCGATCAGCCAGCCGGTGGCGTTGTCGTAGTTCATCACGCAGGTGGAATTGCCGTGGATGCCCATCTTGTGCTCGATCGAGCCGCAGACCACGCCATTGCGCTGCCCGACCGAACCATCGGCATTCACCAGGAATTTCGGCACCACGAACAGCGACACGCCCTTGATGCCGGCGGGCGCGCCCTCGATGCGGGCGAGCACGAGGTGGATGATGTTGGAGGCGAGGTCATGCTCGCCGGCCGAGATGAAGATCTTGGTGCCCGTGATCTTGAAGCTGCCGTCGGCCTGGCGCACCGCCTTGGTGCGCAGCATGCCGAGATCGGTGCCGCAATGCGGCTCGGTCAGGTTCATGGTGCCGGTCCATTCGCCGGCGACCATCTTCGGCACGTAGGTCTGCTTCTGCTCGGGCGTGCCGTGCACCAGCAATGCCGCGGTCGCGCCCATGGTGAGGCCGCCATACATCGAGAACGCCATGTTGGCGGAGATCTGGAATTCGTTGACCGCCTGGCTCAGCGTCACCGGCAGGCCCTGGCCGCCATATTCCGTCGGCGCCGACAGACCGAGCCAGCCGCCCTCGACGACCTGCCTGAAGGCATCCTTAAAACCCTTCGGCGTGGTGACGCTGCCGTCCTCACTGCGCTTGCAGCCTTCGAGATCGCCGACGCGGTTGAGCGGCTGCAGCACCTCTTCGGCGAGCTTGGCGGCCTCGCCGAGGATCGCCTCGCGCACGTCGCTCGACGCGTCCGAGAAGCCCGGCAGATTGTCGTAGCGATCGATCTGGAAGACGTCGTTGAGCAGGAAGTTCACGTCTTCGACAGGGGCTTTATAGATCGGCATGGCGTTCTCCCGGCGTGGGGCTTGAAGTGGTGATGTCGTGTATTCCTGCGGCGCAGCCTTGCCCGCGAGCTTAGCGGGTTCCGCAACCTCAGGGCAGTGTCATGATTGGGCGGCAAGCTGCTCCGCCATCAGGCGATGCAGCATGTTGATGGCCTTGAGCGGACGCACCATCACCTTGAAATGGGTGATGCGTCCTTCGCTGTCGAAGCTGATGATGTCGACACCGTTGATCTCGATGCCGTCGATGACGTTCTTGAATTCGAGCACGGCGCCATTGCCGCTGCGCCATTCACCGACATAGGTGAAGCCGGGACCGCCGAGCACCTTCTCGGCGCTGGAGAGGTATTTGAAGGTGATGTCGCGCCCGCGCTGCGGGGTGTGCACGACGGGGCTTTCGAACACGGCATCCGGGTGCAGAAGGTCCCAGAGCGCGGCGCGGTCGTGAGACTTCATGTAGGCGTACCAGGAATCGAGGCCGGTCATTCTCAGGTGCCTCCCTAGGGCAAGGGCATAAATGCGAAAACAACCCCATGCACAGTAGCGAGAAGGTTGATTCCGCTGGATTTTCAGTCGGGGTCTTGGGCCCCGTCCGCAAGCTGCCTCATATGCACATTGACGCATATGCGCCGATGCGCATAAAGTCAAGCAGGTTGGTCAGACCTCAGAAGGGAGGCCGGTCATGGCGCTCGGCGACGCAATCCTCGCATGCCTGACGGAACGTCCGATGACGGGCTACGAGCTCGCCAAGACGTTCGATTCTTCGATCGGCTTCTTCTGGAAGGCCGACCACCAGCAGATCTACCGCGAGCTCTCCAAGCTGCGCGACCGCGGCCACATCCAGGGTCGCGAGGTCGTGCAATCCGGCAAGCCCAATAAGCTGATCTATACGCTGACTCCCGAAGGCCGAACAGCGCTGCGGCACTGGGCCGCGCGGCCAAGCACGCCGCCCTCGATCAAGGACGACCTGCTGGTGCGCCTCCATGCGCTCGACAGCATCGACATCGAGCCCATGCGAACCGATTTGATGGCCCGCCTGGAGCACCATCGCGATCGCCATGCCAACTACGAGCGCATCCTGAAGAAGCGTTTTCCCGACGGCACTGCGGAAGGCCGGCTCGATCTCGGCAACCTGCTCCTGCTCCGCTTAGGGGCGCGGCACGAGCAGATGGTGGCCGATTTCTGCGAGGAGGCGCTGGAGGCGCTGTCGGCGATGAGCGGCAAGGCCACGGTGGTGCCGATCGACGAGGGCAAGCGCGAGGGGAAGGGTTAAGTCGGGCACCCGCTCGGGCAGTCCCCTGAAGGCAACATGTGACTTGTAAGGCCCAGACCTCGTTTGAGGCGAGGGCATCCCGGACCGCGAATCGATCCGCCGACGGCGCGGCTCACCGCGTCTGCGGAGGAGCGATCCCGCCGATGCGGGCCTTGAACTCGGGGCACTCGACCAGCGGCGTATGTGTGCAAATCGCAGCGTGCCTGAGGCTATCCCGCATGCGGGTCAGGCGAGAAATTTCCTGATCCAGTTCCTCGGCTCGTTCGGCCATTCGCGCGCGCAACACGGAGTCGCTCGGTGTCGCAACGAGAAACCGTCCGATTTGTGCGAGCGAGAACCCCGCCAGTCTCGCGCAGCTTATGAGCGCCAGCCGGTCCAGCGTCTTGGCGTCATAAGTGCGACGCAAGCCGTTGCGACCGCTCGACTCGATCAAGCCACGCTTTTCGTAGAACCGGAGTGCGGAGGGCGCGAGCCCCGATTGCCGGGCGACATCGGCGATGTCCAACAGCATCACATGCCTCTTGACTTGAACTGTACTTCAAGTGGCACGATCGCCGCCGTCACGTCAATTGAATTTCGGAGATTATCGTCATGACGCTGGATCCGCAGGTCGAAGCGCACCTCAAGCGGCTCGCTGGAACGGGCTTCGCCGATCTACACAAACTGCCCCCGGACCAAGTGCGCGCCGGAATGCGGCGAATGTCCAATGCTCTGGGCAAGCCCGAATCCGTCGCGCAGGTCGAGGATCGCGCGATCCAAACCGTCACAGGCGATTGCCGCATTCGCGTGTATCGCCCGGCCCCCAGCCAGGTCCGTCCAATCATCGTCTTCTTTCATGGCGGAGGCTTCGTGCTTGGCGATCTCGACACCCATGACGGACTCGCACGCGCTTTGGCCAATGCCACGGGCAGCGTCGTGGTTTCGGTCAATTATCCGCTCGCACCCGAAAACAAATATCCAGCCGCGCGCAACGCAGCCTACGCTGCGACCAAATGGATCGCCGACCATGCGGCCGAGATCGGCGGCGACGCCTCGCGGTTGGCGGTCGCGGGCGACAGCGCAGGAGGGAATTTAGCCGCGGTCGTCGCGCTGATGGCGAGGGATGCGGGAGCGCCCAAGATCGCCTTTCAACTGCTGATCTATCCGGATCTCGACTTCCGGCGATCAAACACGTCGATACGGGAGTTTGCCGGGAAATGGGGCAACATCAGCCGCGAAACGCAGGACTGGTTCATGAATCACTATCTCAACAAAGACGAAGAGAAGCTCGACCCTTTGGTGTCGCCTTTGCTTGCGCCAAGTTTGGCAGGCTTGCCTCGGACGTTCATCATCACCGCCGAGTACGATGCCCTCCGCGACGAGGGGGAAGACTATGGCCGGCGGCTCCAGGGCGCTGGCGTCGACGTTGTCGTGCGACGGTACGACGGAATGATCCATGAATTCCTGCGATGGCCGTTCGACGGCAGCAGGCAAGCATTGCGGGACGCTGCCGACGCCTTGGCGACCGCCCTCGGTTCCTGATCTTCGAACTGTCCGAGTGGAGCAAGCTGCCACCCGCTGCGCTCGAAGAGCACAGCGACCGCAGCCTCACACCCCCGGTTTCCCCCGCCCAACTTTAAGACACCCGCGCCGGCGTTCCTTAACTCGTTATTTACCGTAACAGGAAAAAGTCGGTTTTCGAGGCAGACGACCTGCGCCAAATTCGGTTGTGTTTACAACCGGGCACGCGTGGGGAGGCTGGAGGCGCCGGGTGGGGCGCCGGAGTCGGAACCGGACAGAGTCATGAATTCGCGCGTATCGTGGAGTGTTGACGGCATCGATCCCTCCGTCCGGGAGCGGGCCGAAGCTGCTGCGCGCAGAGCCGGCATGTCACTCAACGATTGGCTGAACTCCACGCTCGGCGAGACAGCGCCACCGAACTTTCGCGCACCTTACGACCAGCGTCCGCACCACGTCCCACAAGGGCCGAGCCAGGAAAGCCGCGAAGTCGCCGACATCCACCAGCGGCTCGATGCGATCACCCAGCAGATCGAACGGATTTCAAAGCCCGTCCAGCGCCAGGACACTGCGCGACAAGACGTCTCGCGCGAGCAGGGCGTCGCACGCCAGCTCAACGATGCGATCTCGCGGCTCGATGCGCGACTGTCGCAGATCTCGAAGCCGCAGCCGCAGCAACCTCAGGTCCAGCGGCCGGCACCGTCACCGGTCGAGACGCGCCAGCGCCAGGCCGATGCGGTCGAGCGCGCGGCAGCCCAGGTCTATCGCAATTCGCCGCCCCTGAGCCCCGCGTCGTTCGACGTCGCGGTCGCCGAGATCACGGCGCGACAGAGCGAGCTCGACGGCTTTACGCCCAGGCAGATGCCGCCACGCGCCGCGCCGTCGATTGCGCCGATGGCGGCGCCACCCGCCCCCGCCTACGCGCCGCCGCCCCCGCAGCCGGGGCCGGATTTCTCGTCGCTCGAGCGCCATCTGCTCAAGATCACGAGCCAGATCGAGTCGCTGCAGCGCCCTGACAATACCGAGCAGGCGATCACCGCGTTCCGCAGCGAGCTTGCCGAGATCCGCCACGCCATCACCGAGGCAATGCCGCGGCGCGCGATCGAATCGATCGAGAACGAGATCCGCTCGCTGCATCGTCGCATCGACGAGACCCGCTCCAACCGCACCGACGGCCAGGTTCTCTCTGGCATCGAGCGCGCGCTGTCCGACATCAAGCAGGTGCTGCGCACGCTCACGCCGGCCGAGCAACTCACCGGCTATGACGAGGCGATCCGCAATCTCGGCGCCAAGCTCGATCTGATCCTGCGCGCCAATGACGATCCCTCGACCGTGCGCCAGCTCGAAGACGCGATCTCTGCGCTACGCAGCATCGTCTCCAACGTCGCCTCCAACGAAGCGCTGGCGCGTCTGTCCGAAGACGTGCAGCTGCTGTCGTCCAAGGTCGACCAGATCACCCGCGCCTCCGGCCCCAGTGACAGCTTTGCGGTGCTGGAGCAGCGCATCGCGGCGCTCACCGCCGCGCTCGAGACGCGGGAGCGGCCTCAGCCGTCCGAGAGCACCGAGCATCTGGAAGCTGCGATCCGCGCGCTATCGGACCGCTTCGACCGCATGCAGGTCGGCAACGACTCGGCCTCGACCTTCGCCCATCTCGAGCAGCGCGTCTCCTATCTGCTGGAGCGGATCGAGGCCGCCTCCGATCCGCGCAGCGGCAATTTGAGCCGCGTCGAGGACGGGCTGCACGATATCCTCAGGCACCTGGAACGGCAGCAGGCGACCTATTCCGCGCTGGCCGAGAGCCGCAATTCGGCGCCGACTGCCGATTCCGGCATGGTCGATCTCGTCAAGCGCGAGCTCTCCGACATCCGCTTCAGCCAGGCCGAGACCAACCGGCATACGCAGGATTCGCTCGAAGCCGTTCACAACACGCTCGGCCATGTCGTCGACCGCCTCTCCATGATCGAGGGCGATCTGCGCGCGGTGCGCACCGCGCCGCCCGCCCCTGCGCCGCAGATGCCGATGCCCGCTCCGATGGAGCCCGCGCCGATGGCGCGTGAGCCGCGGCCGCCACAGCAGCAGCCGAAATACGATCCGAAGCCGGAGCTTCCGAACCCGGCCGCCGCGCATGCAGCGCAGGCCGCTTTCGTCGCCGCGCCGCGCGAATTCCATGCCGCTGCCCCCGCCGCGCCACCGCCGGTGCCGGCGGCGCCGCAAGTCACATCACCCTTGCCGCCGCGCGCGATCAGCGAAATCCTGGAGCCGCATACCGCGCCTGCGCGGGCTGCGCTGGCGCCAGAATTGCCGCCGGATCATCCGCTCGAGCCGGGTACACGGCCGGGTGGACGCGTCGCCACGCCGTCGGAGCGCATTGCCGCCTCCGAGAGCGCGATCAGCGGAATTCCCACTGCTCCGAAAGAGCCGGTGTCGTCGTCGAGCTTCATCGCCGCTGCGCGCCGCGCCGCCCAGGCCGCCGCCGCGCAGCCAGAAAAGACCGGCCGCGCCGCCAAGGCCGGGGCCGATCGCTCCAAGGACAAGGGCAAGGACGGCGGTTCGACCATCACCGCGAAGATCCGCTCGCTGCTGGTCGGCGCGAGCGTGGTCGTGATCGTGCTCGGCACCTTCAAGATGGCGATGAACCTGCTCGATGGCGGCAGCGTGCCGCCAGCGCCGCAGGCCGTGGAGAATACGTCGAGCCAGCCCACCCCGCTGGCTCCCCCGCCCCCGGTCGAGAGCAAGCCCGCAACGCCCGAGCAGGTCACGCCGTCGATGACCTCGCCGACGCCGATCGGACGACAATCCCAGAACAATGCCGCGCCGACGCCGGCCGCCAATCCGGGCAGCTCGGCCTCGGTCGAAATCCCGCCCGCGCCTGCCGTGGCCCCGCCGCCACCTGCCTCCAGCGACGTCACCGGCGCGCTGTCGGGCACGAGCCGCGTCAAGCTCGGCCTCATCCAGGTGCCGCCGAGCGAGAAGCTGCCTGATGGCATCGGCGGCCCGGGCCTGCGCACCGCCGCGATGAAGGGCGATGCGACTGCGGCCTACGAGATCGGCGTGCGCTTTGCCGAGGGCAAGGGCGTCGCTACGAACTACGATGAAGCCGCCAAATGGTACGACCGAGCGGCGCAGGCCGGCGTGGTCCCCGCGACCTTCCGCCTCGGCACGCTCTATGAGAAGGGCCTCGGCGTGAAGAAGGACGCCGACATCGCCCGCCGCTACTACACGCAGGCCGCCGAGCGCGGCAACGCCAAGGCCATGCACAATCTGGCGGTGCTCGATGCCGACGGCGGCGGACGCGGCGCCAATTACAAGAGCGCAGCGCAGTGGTTCCGCAAAGCCGCCGATCGCGGCGTCGCCGACAGCCAGTTCAACCTCGGCATCCTCTATGCCCGCGGCATCGGCGTCGAGCAGAACCTCGCCGAATCCTACAAATGGTTCAGCCTGGCAGCGGCCCAGGGCGATGCGGATGCGGCCGGCAAGCGCGACGACGTCGCCAAGCGGCTCGATCCGCAATCGCTCGCCGCAGCCAAGCTCGCGATCCAGACTTTTAGCGCCGAGCCGCAGCCAGATGACGCCGTCAATGTCGCGACGCCCGCCGGCGGCTGGGACAGCGCGCCGCAGGCGAGCGCCAAGCCCGCACCGAAGCCGGTCGCGACCAAGCGCTCGGCCTCCGCGGCGCATTGAGAGCGGTCGCACTCTCCTCTTGTCCCTCTTGTCGTCGCCCGGCTTGCCGCCTTCGCTGAAGCTTCGGCGGCCGAGCACCCTTGTGGCCTTGGCGGAGCCGGGACCGGGCGACCCAGTATTCCAGAGACGCCGGTGTAGTGCGGAGAAGCCGCGGCGTACTGTCATGCCCCGGTCAAGCCGGGGCATGACAGCGGAGAAGGTGGCCCCTCAAGGTTCAGTCGATCGACCACGGGCTCGGTGCACCTCTCCCGCTTGCGGGAGAGATCGGCGCGTGCCGGGCGAGGCGAAGCATCGTCCCGCGCGCCGGGTGAGGGCTTTATCCTCTGGGGGAGTCTCACTGCGGAGACACCCTCTCCCCAACCCTCCCCCGCAGGCGGGGGAGGGAGCGCACCTCCGTTGCACAACGATCTCGGATGTCATCACGCCTTCGTCCCGGCCCTTCACCCCGCCCAAAATTCCCGGTCCCGCCCGCCGGCGAATTCCGCTATTGAGGGGGGCGGCAATCGTTCCGACCTTCCCGCGAGCAATCCGCGTTAGTCGATCCGTCCCGCCCGGCGCGTGGTTCAATGCAGCTCTACCTTCCGATCGCCGATCTTCCGGTCAACGTCTTCCTGGTGCTCGCCATGGGCGCCGCGGTCGGCTTCGTCTCCGGCATGTTCGGGATCGGCGGCGGCTTCCTGATGACGCCGCTACTGATCTTCATCGGCATCACGCCGGCGGTCGCAGTTGCCTCCGTCACGAGCCACATCGCGGCCTCGTCCTTTTCGGGCGCACTGTCCTATTGGCGGCGGCGCGCGATCGATCCGGCGCTGGCGAGCGTCCTGCTCTGCGGCGGCGTGACCGGCACGGCGCTGGGGGTGTGGACCTTCACCCAGCTCCGCGCGCTCGGCCAGCTCGACCTGATGATCGCGCTCTCTTACGTCGTGCTGCTCACCACCGTCGGCAGCCTGATGTTCTCCGAAGGCCTGCGCGCCCTGATGCGGACCCGGCGCGGCGCGGTGCCGCCGCGCCGCACCCACAATTGGATCCACGGCCTGCCGCTGAAGATGCGGTTCAAGCGCTCCAAGATCTACCTGTCGGTGATTCCCGTGGTGGTCGTCGGCATCGTGATCGGCTTCATCGGCGCCATCATGGGCATCGGCGGCGGCTTCATCCTGGTGCCGATCATGATCTATCTCTTGCGGGTGCCGACCTCGACTGTGATCGGGACCTCCATGGTCCTCACCCTGGTCACGATGCTGTTCGCGACCATGCTGCACGCGGTGACCAATCACCTCGTCGACGCCGTGCTGGCGCTGATCCTGATGGTCGGCGGCGTCACCGGCGCGCAATTCGGCGCCCGCGCCGGCCAGAAGATCCGCGGCGAGCAGCTGCGGCTGCTGCTGGGCCTGTTGATCCTCTCGGTCGGGGTCCGCTTCGCGATCGAGCTGGTGATCCGGCCCGAGGACCTCTTCACCATCCGTGAGCTCGGAGTAAGCGGATGATGCGCACGCTTCTCGCAGCTCTTCTCATCCTGCTGGTCTGCGGCGCCGCGCGCGCCGAGCGGCTGATCGTGTCGGTCTCCAACCACCGCGTCACCGTGACGCCGAATTATTCGGGCGAGGAGCTGGTGCTGTTCGGCTCGGTGGAGAAGGACGCGACGACGCCAGCCGACCGCACCAGTTACGATCTCGTGGTCACCGTGATGGGCCCGCGCGCCGACATGGTGACGCGGCGGAAAGAACGCACCTTCGGCATCTGGATAAACACCGACTACCGGCAATTCCTGCAGGTGCCGAGCTATCTGGCGCTGTTCGCCAACCGTCCCTTCGACGCCATCACCTCGCCCGAGATCGCGCGCCGGCAGCAGATCGGGCTCAACAACGTGCGGCTGACCCAACGGGTCAGCGGCGACTATGCCGACGTGGTGCCGAACGACGCGTTCCGCTCCGCCTTCATCCGCCTTCGCACCCAGCACGGCCTTTATCGCGAGGATGCGAGCGCGGTGACGTTCCTGACGCCGACGCTGTTCCGCACCGGCATTCCACTGCCGGCGGAGGTGCCGATCGGCACCTATGAGGTGGAGATCAAGCTGTTTGCGAACGGCGCGTTCATCGGCAAGACCGAGACCGCGTTCGAAATCGTCAAAGTCGGCTTCGAGCAGTTCGTCGCCACCAGCGCGCGGCAGAACGGGCTGATCTACGGCCTGGCCACCGCGGCGATGGCGCTGATGACGGGATGGATGGCATCGATCGTGTTCCGGAAGGACTAACGGCATACTCCGTCATTGCGAGCGAAGCGAAGCAATCCAGACTGCCGCCGCGGAAGGATTCTGGATTGCTTCGTCGCAAGGGCTCCTCGCAATGACGACGTGGCGAAATCACGGCGCCTCGATCACCGTCGGCACGCCCGGCTCCAGCAGGCGTAGCCGCGTCCCGAAGCCGAGCACGTCGAAGGTCTTGCGCAGATCCTCGCTGTTCTGGCGGAAATGCGCCCAGCCTTCGGTGTGCACCGGCACGATCATCGCATCGGGAAAGGCACGCGCAGTCTCGATGGTGTCGTTGGTGTCCATGGTGAGATGAAACGGCCCGCGCGTTTGCGCCGCGCCCGCGAAGGGCAGCACCACCCCGCATTTGAAGCGGCGCGCAACTTCGGCGACGCCGTCGAACCAGGTGGTGTCGCCGCTGATATAGACCGGACACGTGTCCTTCCGGCTCGACGACACCACGAATCCAATGACATCACCCGACAGCGGCTCGATACCGGCCGGGCCGTGGCGCGCGGGCGTCGCGGTGATCGTCAGCGTATTGCCGTCGTCGTCCCTCAGATGCGCGGCGCTCCAGAGCGCAAGGCCCTCGACATGGCCGCCGAGGCGCTTTGCGCCCGCCTCGGTCGTCAGCACGCGCTTGACCTTGAAGAGGTATTCGCGGCCGGAATTGTCGAGATTGTCGGAGTGCTGGTCGTGGCTGAGCAGCACCGCATCGACCGGGCCGATCGCGTCAGGCCTCACCGCAGGTCCGATCGTTTTCTCCAGCTTCACATGCGGCAGTTGATAGGCACCGGGCGCATCGAAGGTCGGATCGGTGAGCAGGCGAAAGCCGTCGATCTCGATCAGCGCCGTGGGGCCGCCGATCAGGGTGATGGAAACGGGCATGATGAACTCCTGTTACGACACGGGCTTTGCCGGCCGCGTCACCAGATAAATGCCGAGCGCGACTGGAATGATCCCGAGCAAATCGCGGGCCTCGACGTGTTCGCCGAGCACGACGAAGGCGAACAGCATGCCGAGCGGCGGCATTAGGAAATGATAGCTGCTTGCCGCCGTCGCTCCGCACACTTTCAGGAGATGAAACCAGAGCAGGTAGGCGAGGATCGAGCCGCCGAGCACGAGGAAGGCAAAGGCGCCGATCAGGCTCGGGGTGAGCACGATCGCGTGAACATCGGCGAAGGTGAGCGCGACGGGCGCCAGCACGATACCGGCGGCGATATTCTGGATGCCGTTGCCGATCCACAACGAACCCTTCGGCGCGAGCAGCTTGAACAGGATGGTGCCGGCAACGATCGAGGCCAGCGAAGCCAGCGTGAACAGGATGCCGTGCAGGCTATCGGTACCCACCGACAGACGGTGCCAGACGATGAAGGTGACACCGATGACGCCGAGCAGCAGGCCCGCCGCCTTGCGCCAGGTCATGCTTTCGCCGAGCAGCAGCGCGGCGAGCGCAGCCGTGAACACCGGATTGGCCGACACGATCAGCCCGCCGAGGCCGGCGGAGACCGATTGCAGGCCGGTATAGCCAAGCCCGAGATAGAGCGCGTTGTTGGCGATACCGAGCACGGCGAAGATCGCGGCGTCGCGCCAGGACAGCGACCAGCCGTCGCCGCGAATCCAGGTCGCGCCCAGGATCAGAATGCCGGCGAGCGAGAAGCGTGCCGCGAGCAGGATCAATGGCGGGCAATAGGTGACGCCGATCTTGCCGGCGACGAAGGCGTAGCTCCAGAGCAGGCAGAACAGGCCGATAGTGAGCGGCAGCGCATTGAAACGGCTGCGGGGGACGGCGATCGATGGGGCGAGCGACATGAGGGCATTCTCCTGGAGCCCCTCGATCTAGGAACGCGGCTTGTCATTTGGAAATTAAATGATTAACTCCACTTCAGTGGATTTTTGAATGGAGGCGGCCATGCTCGATCTCGAGCTGCTGCGCAGCTTCGTCTCGGTGGTCGAGGCCGGCGGCTTCACCCGCGCCGGCGAGCGCGTCCACCGCACGCAATCGACCGTGAGCCAGCAGATCAAGCGGCTGGAGGAGGATGTCGGCCAGGTGCTGCTGCACCGCGACGGCAAGGACGTGCGCCCGACCGAAGCCGGCGAGCGGCTGCTGTTCTATGCGCGGCGGCTGCTCTCGCTCGCCGAAGAGGCGCGCGATGTGCTGCGCCAGCCCGACGGCGAAGGCGCGATCAGGCTCGGCATTCCCGAGGATTTTGCCGCATACCGGCTGGCGAAACTGCTTGGTGCGTTCTCGCGCTCGCATCCGCGCCTGCGGCTCGATGTGCGCGCCGACCAGAGCAAGCATCTGGCCCGTGATCTCGAACGCGGCGAACTCGATCTTGCGCTCTATAAGCGCGAGGCTGGCGCGAAGGACGCCATCGCGGTGTGGCCCGAGCGGGTGCACTGGGTCACCAGCAAGAGCCATCCGGTCGACGTCAACGTGTCGTCGGTGCCGCTGATCGGTTTTCCGCTCGGCTGCATCTATCGCGCCGGCGCCATCCACGCGCTGGAAAGCGCGGGCCGCGCCTGGCACACCGCCTACACGTCATCCAGTCTCGCCGGCATCCAGGCCGCGGTCGCCGCCGGCATGGGACTGAGCATCCTGTCGGAGATGGCCATCCAGTCCGACCACCGCGTGCTGACCGCCAAGGACGGCTTTGCGCCGATCAACCGCACCGAGGTGGCATTGATGGCCGCACCGGGCGCCAGCCCCGCGACGCTGCGGCTGGCGGATCGGCTCGCCGAGTTTTGCGATGATGTGCAGGCGAAGGCGGCGTGAACTTGCGGGATGCGTAGGGTGGGTTAGCCGAAGGCGTAACCCACCACTGTCTGTCTCAACGGATGCAAAAGAGGTGGGTTACGCTTCGCTAACCCACCCAACGAAGCGCGCCCTTCAATAACACCGCGACGCGGCAATCGCGTGGACGCGGCGGTCGCCGAGCAGATGGGCGACAAAGCCGTTGGTCGGAAAGATTTTCGCGAACGCTTCATCGCGGATGCTGAGGCCGCCGGCATAGGCGCCGAAGGCCGGCATCACGGCGCGCATCCCGTCACTGGCGAAGCAGCGGCGCTCCATCGAGCGGCCGCGCGCGGAGACGCGGGCCTTGGGATGCAGATGGCCGGCGATCTCGCCGCTTGCGCCGGTCGGCTCGTGGCGGAAGGTGATCGGGCCGATCGCGACCTCGTCGGCGACGGTGCCGCCGAGATCGCGCGGCAGCATCGGATCGTGATTGCCTGAGATCCAGATCCAGTCGCGGCCGGCCTGGAGTGCTGCGACGGCGTCGCGATCGTCTGCGGAGAGGCGCTCATGCGCGGTGCGGTCGTGAAAACTGTCGCCGAGCGCGATGACGATACTTGGATTATGGCGGGAGATGACAGCAGCGAGACGGCTGAGCGTCGCCAGCGTATCGTAAGGCGGCAGCAGCACGCCGCGGGTCGCGAAGCTGGAGCCTTTTTCCAGATGCAGATCGGAAACGACCAGCAGGCGCTGCTCTTCCCAGAACAATGCGCCGGAGAGGTCGGCGTGGAGCGAGATGCCGGCGACGTCCAAAGTGCGAGTTGAAGAAATCGAGAGTGCCACTTGCTCCGTCATGGCCGGGCCTGTCCCGGCCATCCACGTTCTTGCTGCGGCAAAAAAGCCGTGGATGCCCGGGTCAAGCCCGGGCATGACGTTGTGGATGGAGTTGCGCCCCGAAAATACATTCTTGCCGTCTACGACATCGCCTCTTTGACCAGCTCATCGGCGGCCTCCGCCAACAGCTCGTCTGCAGCTTCGCCATAAACTGACTCGCGGCCGATTTCCAGCATCACGGGGACGGCGAGCGGGGAGACGTGGTCGAGTTCCCGATGGGTGATGCGGCCCTGGATGCGTATCAGCATATCGCTGAGGCGGCGCAGGTCGAGCAGGCCGGTGGCGGCATCGGCGCGCGCGGCGCGCAAGAGCACGTGATCGGCCTGGTGCTTGCGCAGGACGTCGTAGACGAGATCGGTCGAGAACAGCACCTGGCGGCGGCTTTTCTCTTCGCCGGTATGCCGCCGCGCGATCAGGCCGGAGATGATCGCGCAATTGCGGAAGGTGCGCTTCATGAGCGCGGATTCGGCGAGCCAGGCTTCGAGATCGTCGCCGAGCATATCAGGGTCAAACAGCGCGTCGAGATCGATCCGGCCGTCGCGGATCATGAAGGAGAGATCGCCAAGCCCCCAGATCGCCACGGCATATTCGTTTGCGACGAAGCCGAGCGGCCGGGCGCGGGCACGCTCGAGGCGACGCGTCAGCAGCATGCCGAGCGTCTGATGCGCGAGACGGCCCTCGAAGGGATAACAGACGAGATAATGCTTGTTGGCGCGCGGAAAGCTCTCGACCAGGAGCTCGCGCACCGCGGGCACGCGCGAGACATCCTTTTGCAGCGACAGCCAGTCGCGCACCTGCTCCGGTAAGCCGCCCCATGCGCTGAAATCATCGAGCAGCCGGCGCACGCGCTCGGCGAGATAGGTCGAGAGCGGGAATTTGCCGCCCATATAGGATGGCACCTTCGGGTCTTTGTCATGCGCGCGCGAGACATAGACCTGGTCCTCGACCAGGGTCTCGTAGCGTACCACCTCGCCGCTGAACACGAAGGTATCTCCGGGGCTCAAGCCCTCGATGAAGGCCTCCTCGATCTCGCCAAGCAGCCTGCCGCCGCGCGCGATCACCCCTGTCGAACCGCCTGCTTTTCCTTGGCCGCCGCGCGAGCGCACCAGGCGCACCTTCAGCATGTCGTCCTCGACGATGGTGCCGACATTCATCCGGTAGCTCTGCCGCACTTTTGGGTTGGCGACGCGCCAGCGCCCTTCCTTGTCCTGCTTGATCCGGGCGAAGCGCTCATAGGTCTTCAGCGCGTAGCCGCCGGAGGCGACGAAATCGATGACGTCGTCGAAGTCCTGGCGCGACAGGTTTGCGTAGGGCGCGGCGGTGCGCACCTCCTCGTAGAGCTCGTCCGAGAGAAAAGGCTCGCCGCAGGCGCAGCCGAGCACGTGCTGAGCCAGCACATCGAGCGCGCCCGTGCGCAAGGGCGGTGTGTCCTGCGCATTCTCGGCGATGGCATCGATGGCGACCCGGCATTCCAGCACCTCGAAGCGATTGGCCGGCACCAGCACCGCGCGCGAGGCCTCGTCGAGACGGTGATTGGCGCGGCCGATGCGCTGCATCAGGCGCGAGGATCCCTTGGGCGCGCCGATATTGACGACGAGATCGACATCGCCCCAGTCGACGCCGAGGTCGAGCGAGGAGGTGCAGACCACGCCGCGCAGTCTGCCCGTCGACATGGCGTCCTCGACTTTGCGGCGCTGGGCGACGTCGAGTGATCCGTGATGCAGCGCGATGGCGAGGCCATCGTCGTTCATGCTCCAGAGATTCTGGAACAGCATCTCGGCCTGGCTGCGGGTGTTGACGAAGACCAGCGTGGTCTTGTTCGCCTTGATCAGCTCGTAGATTTCAGGAAGCGCATGGCGCGCGCTGTGGCCGGCCCAGGGCAGGCTTTCGCGGGTGTCGAGCATCTCGACCTCAGGCGGCGCGGCGCCGCCTGCGATGACGATGTCCGCGGCGGTTTGCTTGCCTTCGGACTGCGGCACCAGAAAGCGCGCGAGCTGGTCCGGCTCGGCCACCGTCGCCGACAAGCCGATCGCGCGCAGCTGCGGCGCCAGCCGCCACAGCCGCGCCAGCCCGAGCGAAAGCAGATCGCCGCGCTTGGACGTCACCAGCGCATGCAGCTCGTCGAGCACGATGCGCTTCAAGGAGGAGAACAGGAACGGCGCGTCATCGGAAGAGAGCAGCAGCGCGACCTGCTCGGGCGTCGTCAGCAGGATGTCAGGCGGATAGCGCCGCTGGCGCTGCCGCCGCGACACCGGCGTATCGCCGGTGCGGGTCTCGACCTTGACCGGCAGCGCCATCTCGGCGATCGGCCGCTCCAGATTGCGCGCGATGTCGACGGCGAGCGCTTTCAGCGGTGAGATGTAGAGCGTGTGCAGGCCGCCGGTGCGCTGCAGGCTGCGGCCGGTGGAGATGAGGCTTTTCTTCGCGCCAGTCTCCCGCTGAGCTGCCTCAGAGGACAGCTCCACCAGCGTCGGCAGAAATCCTGCCAGCGTCTTGCCGGCGCCGGTCGGCGCGATCAAGAGCGCCGAGCGGTCCTCGCGCGCCTTCTCCAACAGCGCCAATTGATGCGCGCGCGGCGACCAGCCGCGCGCCGCGAACCACGCATTGAAGCGGTCGGGCAGCAGCGCAGGCGTCTCGGCCGGGGATTTGAGCATGCGGGGCGGCACGGCATAAGAGGTAAGCCGTGGCGGTGGGTTCGTCGAGGGGTTGAAGCGGCCGTAGGGTGGGCAAAGCGAAGCGTGCCCACCATCCAAACCCAGCTGCCTGAGCAGGTGGTGGGCACGGCGCAACAGCGCCTTTGCCCACCCTACGAGGCTGTGACTCTTTTCCGTATCGACAGTCACGACGTCTACCGCTGGCTCTGCGGCGGCGTGTCTTTGAACCATCATACGCTATCGGACTTCCGGGTCGGCTGTGCCGACTTGCTCGACCGTTTGCTGGTCGAACATCTGGTGGCCCTG